>Ga0247728_10004_pt1 | contig 771744 bp, 801 predicted proteins | sample SalenrCarbi39_FD_183048 | JGI IMG/M metagenome (GOLD analysis project Ga0247728, IMG submission 183048) | Saline wetland microbial communities from Lincoln, Nebraska, United States - Carb-i39 | ecosystem: Environmental > Aquatic > Non-marine Saline and Alkaline > Salt marsh | place: USA...
GATAGCTTCTTATTTGTGTAACTCTTTACGTAATTCAGACACAATATCTCGTGGTTCCCCACAACCCTCCAAGAGTTTAGCACAACCCAAACATGATATACCTTTGCAGTATTTCTTGGCGAGTTGTTGCTGAATATAGAGATATCGAAACGCTCCACCAACAATTAATATAATAATGGATAAGACAATTATATCTCCCATAAGCACTCCTTTACATAAGCAACCCTAGTATAAATAAACATCACTTAATATGCAAGTGATGTTATAAGACTATTTCCGATTCTTACGAATTAGGGTATGTAGACCCCATGATAATAGATAAATGAGTAAGATTCCTAAGCTAAGAATTAACAAAATGAAATACCCTAAGGGAGCCCAACCTGTTGTATCGGTATTTGAGCTATAAATTAACATCCCAATCACAAACACATTTAACAAAAGTGGTAACCACAATCCGTGAATCATTTTAAATTTAAACTTTGTGGATAAAAAATACACAATAACATAATAAACTAATCCAATTAAAGAATAGAAATAAAACTCCATTAACGTAGCTCCTGTTCTTGTGAAGCAGTATAAATTTCATACCACTCTTCTAAACTTAATTCTACATCAAGTGCACGTACTGCATGTTTTAAACGCTCTATTTTCCCACTACCACTAATTGGTAGACCTTTTGTAGGGTGTTTAAGCAACCAAGCATATACGATTGTATCCATTTCTTCATGATGACGATTCGCGATATCCGCAATGACGTTTCTTACTCTAACAATCTTAGGATCATCTGAAGTAAAGATAGAACCACCTGCTAATGGGGACCAAATCATAGGATGTACTTGGTGTTTTTGTAAAACATCCATCAACCCTGAATTATAGTGTTCAAAACATAGAGGTGATATTTCGATTTGATTGGTTACAAGTTGATTCTGGGTAAAGTGTTGTAAAGCTTCGAATTTAAATGGATCAAAGTTAGAAACACCATAAGACTTGATTAATCCCATTGATTTTAAATCATTCAGTGCTCGAGCTACTTCTTGATGATTAATAAGTGGATCTTCACGATGGATGAGATAAACATCTAAGTAATCACAATTCATGAGCTCAATACTCTTTTTACATGACGCAATAATCTTATCGTAGGATGTATCGTAATGCCCGATACGATAATCACGTTTAACACTCTTCATATTAATGCCAGTCTTAGTAATAATTTCTATTTTAGAACGTAAGCTAGGATCGAGTTTTAATGCCTCCCCAAATTTAGCCTCAGCTTCATAGTTCCCATAAATCTCTGCAGTATCGAAACTCGTCACACCAAGATCAATGCATTGGTAAACAAATTCCACTATTTCTTGTGGACTCATTTTCCAACTGGTTAATCGCCATAATCCCTGCACAATACGTGATAAGCTAACTTCATTATTGAGTTGTAGTTTTTCCATAGTTCAATCTTAACATAAAAAAAGAATGAGAACCCTCATTCTTATAAGCTTTCAATTTGATCTAAGAAACGTTCAATCGGTTGATTGCCCACTAATTCTAATGAATCATTGATAATAATTTTTGGCACTCCAGTCACATTGAACTTCTCTGATAATTCATAGAATGTTTGAGCTTCTACCATTTCGCCTGTTACATTCTTATTTAACATAGCCAATTTATGTGCTTTTTGAACAGCACCTGGGCAATGTGGACATGATAATGTCACGAATACTTTGATATTGACAGGTTTATCAATCTTTTGAATACGTTCTAAGAGTTCGGCAGGTACTTCACTTTCTGCCCCTGACATTTCAATAAGAGCTGAAATGAATGAATTGATTTCATGTCCTGCTGGTATACCATTGAATTTAACACGATGATATTCATCATTGTGATCCAATAACACGAAGCTTGGAGCTAAAGTAATATCATATTTCTTCGCTTCTTCAGACTCTAAACCATAAATTCTAAGATTGAGTTTATCACTTAGTTCGGATACTTCTGTTAAAAGACTAACGGTTGTTTCACAACTTTCACAGTCATCTTGGCTTGTGAATAAAACCATCGTTACTGGATTTTTAAGTTCTTCAAAGACTTGTTTTAATTGTTTTTGTACATCTGCATTTAATAATTTTTCCATTGTTTATTCCTCCTAATGGGTATTGATATATTCGTTTGCGGCTAGAGCAGCTTTTGCCCCTTCTGCCGTTGCGATAATAATTTGTTTATACGGTGTATCTGTCACATCTCCCGCACTATAACATCCTTCTAGCGATGTTTCTTGTTTGCGATTGACGATAATTTCATTTCGATCATTGAGTTTCACAAGATCTTTTACTAAATCTGAATTCGGGATATTTCCTATCTCAATAAATATTCCATCTGCCTCTAATCTAAATTCAGTATTACTTGATTTATCTAACACTTTGATCGAACGCATCTTAGTATCGCCCTCTATTTCAAGTATTTGTGATTCCAAGTAAACTTTTATATTCGCTTGTTCATTCATTTTATCAATTAAGATTTTATCTGCACGTAATTGACTTCGATGAACTAAAGTGACATTTCTTGCGAGTTTTGCGACATCAATCGCAGCTTCCACAGCTGAGTTACCTCCACCCGCAATAATTACATCTTTACCTTTAAAGAGTGGCGCATCACAGATTGCACAATAGGCAACCCCTGCATTGGCGAATTCAACCTCACCTTTAACACCAAGTTTTCTAGGATTTGATCCAGTTGCGACGAGTATTGTCTTACTCTTGACTACACTTCCATCTTCGAGTGTTAAATAGAATAATTCTTTTACTTTCTCAATTTGAGTCACAATCTGATCATTGATTTCACTAATATCAAGTGTCTTCACATGATCATGAAATGATTCATAGAGTGCTTCACCAGATAATTCTTTAAATCCTAAATAATTATCCACAGAAGATGTATTGAGTAATTGTCCACCAGGTTTCTTCGCAATGATTAACACATTTAAACCTTTACGCTTAGCGTATAGACTTGCGTTATAACTCGCTGGACCTCCACCAATACTCACAAAATCAAAGGTTTGATTGAAATCTATTTTTGGTTTATTGATACTAGAAATATTAAAGTTAAATGACATATCAATCTCCTTACATGAACAGTATAAGGGGACACAACTTGAATTTCAAGTTTATTGCTCAACTGTATTTATAATCTTTGAAACAGATGATTCTGTAATACCAAGTACTTCTGCTAGGCACTTTAAATTACAATCATATTTTTGTCTTAAGTTCTTTATCCATTCATTTCGTAAAGGTTTATTTTTTTTAAACTCATTAATATTTAATTGTTTACGTATTAATAAATCATTTAATTGATTTCTTACATCTTCAATACTTAACTTCTCTTTTATTTTTTCAGGTTGAATAAAAATAATTGGGTTATATGGTTTCATCCAATCATAACGCGACATGGTTTCAGACATCATACAACACGCCGCAAATTCATCTTTATTCTTTTGAATCTCTTGTATAACGTGTTTAAGATGTTCCTCTGAGAGGATTGCCTTAGTCTTGAATCGTTGTGTAAATAGTTTAGTTTCACTCTTACGATGCATCGAATACGCTATCGTAAGCGATTGAACAATTTTAGATATATTCGCTCCTTGTGTATCGATAATAATTTGGAATCGATCATTTTCATTACAACAAAATGCTAAAATATGACAATTAAAATTAGCCTGAACTTTCTTAAGAAGATCCAAGAAAAAATGACGATCTAAATCATCACGATATAATAAACCGTTACAGATTTGTGTAACTAACACGAGATTGGATTGTAAAGTATTTCTTGCTTGTCTTGCCATAGGTCTATTATATCAAGTTCTGTCCCTGTACCATGGATAAAAAAATGCATTTCTGCATTATTCCACAATCTCGTATGGCCAATCGATAATACCACCAAAATCATAGATGTTGGTATATCCTAAAGCCACAAGTTTATCTGCCGCTTGTTTACTACGATTACCACTACGACAATACACTAATATAATCGCATCTTTATCAGGTAATTCACGTGGTGCTTCACTAATACTTTCATTCGGTATTAAGATCGCATTTTCGATATAACCCTCATTATATTCTGCTTGTGTACGGACATCCACAATAATAACGTCTTGGGACTCCATCATTTCTTTCGCTTCTTGCGCGCTAATTTTATGATAACTACTCTCACTGGTACATGCACTCATTAATAGTACTCCTATCAAAATTATCCCTAACTTTTTCATCATTCACCTCAATACGCATAGAATAGTAGAATCATAGAATCTTTTCAAGTCTAATGCTTATTTCCAAGGAAATGACTAATCATATGTTTCAATAATATTTTCCTCACCACATTGTACTTCATCGACACCTTTTTTAACACTAAACAATGTATTACGTGTGAAAATAATGGGCACGATTGGTGGAATATTCCCTTCTCTAAACTTATCTAAATCAACTCTAACAAGTAACTGCCCTTGCTTAACTTTTTCATTAACACTCACAAAGATATCAATTGGTTTATTCTTTAACTTTATCGTATCAATCCCAATATGAACCAATATCTCTATATTCCCTTCAAGCAACATACCAATCGCATGACCTGTTGGAAATAGCGCTGTTACAACTCCATCCATTGGCGCAACAATCTCTCCATCTAAGAGTTCCAACGCAAAACCATCTCCCATTAAACGTTGTTTAAACATTTCATCGGGGACTTGATCTAAGTCAATAACTCTTGAATGAGCGGGTATGATAAATTTCTGATTCATGTGAGTTAATTTTATCACATTCATTATCTTAAAAGTTTGATTATGGTTTATATTTCAATTATTTTAAAAGGGCATTGCCCTTCTATTTTTGATTCTTGATTTCAATACTTGTAATTCGTGTCTCTGTACTTGGTACTTCAATTTCTGTTTCTAATTTAAGTCCGTTTAATACAAGAAGTTCATTCTTAATTTGACGAATAACTCCATTAAAGTTCGCATCTTTTAGACGCTGTATAACTTCATCACTTAAAACTAGAGATTCATCAATATCATATTCTTCTTCAATCAGTGAGCTAACAGCACGATTATAATTTTGGATAAAATTCATTTCTTTGGCGTACTCATTAAAGTTTAATAAATTAGTATCCGTACTATTTGACTCTGCCCAAGTTTGTACATCTAATGGTTCTAGATGATAACTAAATCCTGTATTTTTTGAATAATCTAATACTCCAACATTCATTGGATATATACTCATAGAAGAAGTCACAATATCATAGATTGTATTATTCTTTTGTTCAGTCGATTTAATTGATTGCGCATGCATATGTCCACTTAAGACAATATTTAGATTCAACTCATCGAACACAGGCACAACTTCTTCACTATTATTAATCACATACCCTTGATATAAACGTTCACTATGTTTAATCAAATTATGATGCATAACTGTAACTATCTGCGCATTATTCTCACGAGCTAATTGTGTTGCCTCTTTTATCCATTCAAGTGTTTCATTTTTGATGATTCCACTACCTGTTGGCATATTTAACATGCCATACTTATTTGAATCTAACATGAGTAGATAAACATCCTCAGATGGCGCAACTAAATAGCTTAAACCATTAGGATCACGAGAGATTGCCTCACTAAAACCATAGTTCTTATAGATTTCTTCAAACTCATCTTTGGTGACTGTTTCAGCTATTTTCCACCCACCAACCGCATAATCTTTAGCGAATGGATTCTCTAAATCATGATTCCCAGGCACAACATACACACGTGTTCCATTCTTTTCTATCTCTTTGAGTTGTGCGGCCATCGCAATATGACTCGCCTTCTCACCATCATGCGTTAAATCACCACTTAAAATAAGTATATCTGTTTGATTACTCTTTAAAGTATCTGTTAATGTACTCATGATTTCATTGGAATAGTGCACAAAACGACCATCTCCATAAGTGAATACTTGATCCATTAATTCTTCATTTGTCATCAAGTCTTTAGATAGTAAATGTATATCCGTCGCAACAACCATCTTAATATCTTTACCTGATTCAATCTTTGGTAAGTTATTTGAACATGCGCTAAGCATCAGAACGATTAAACATAATAAAATTTTCTTCATAGTACTCCTCAATTTCAAACCTTATTATAACCGAACAAACCTAAAAAAAAGAAAGAGATTATCTCTTTCTAATTCCCTTTACCAGCGTTTTGGTTCTCTTTGGGCAATACATTCGAGTTCCCACGTGGTTCAGTTATTTCTGATTCTTCTTCATCATCATCTGGTTCATTTGAACCTTTGTTCATATTCTTAGTTTCAACTTTTAATTCTGCTTGTATTTCTAACATTTGTTCGAATGTTGCGACTTCAAGTCTTAAGCGATATTGTGTCGCATCGAATCCACCTAATTCTAATTTAGCTAATGTTTCTTCAAGACGTAGTTTTAGTTTTTCTTGTTTTTCAAGTGTAATATTTGAACGATTACTTATCTTATCCTTATTCTCAGGATCACTAAAGAATTCTTTAGCACTTAAGAATGTACCATCTTCTTGTAAAACATAACCATTAATGACATAGAGTCCTACAGGAATATTCTTACCTTCTGCTTCAAATTTCTCACGTTGTGTTGCCTTAATTTGAACGATATTAAGAGATTGTAAGAATTCACTATCACGAACCTTTTGACCGATTTCTTCTTCTAGTTCATCTTGTTCTTCTTCATCATCTTCAAGTGAAACAGTTGATACAACGACATAATCTTCTTCTAAATCATTCACATCAATAAATCCTGCTTGTGCTGCTCTACGTATAATTTCTTCTACAACATCTTCAACAGGTTCATCTATTAGGTCTGATACATCAATTGTCTTCGCATCATCATTTAACGCTTCTATTTCAACTACATTATTATTACGATTAACAGATAACTCAAAACTAGGGTTAATATCAACTCCAACTAACATCACAACTTCTTCATCTCTCGCAATATCATTTTGGTTTAATCCAAACCATACCGCAAAGATTAAGGTAAAACTCAAGGCTAAAAGCCCAATAACTTTTTTCATCGGTGTTCCTCCAAAAAGTGTTTTGGACTTCATGCCATATGTTTCAGCTTGTATACGAGTTAACATATCATCTTGATTAAACGCATTCTTTTGGATACTTTTTTCTAGCTTGTTCATACTCACCAAGTCCTTTCACTTCTATAGAGTAACTTATTGGATAATTAGACGAAAATTCATTTAAATTTATCTCTTAGTTGTCTAATCGCATTCTGACAACGACTTTTTATCGTACTTTCTGGTATTTGATACCGTTCAGATATTTCTCTAAAGTTTAATCCAAATCGATAGTAATCAATTAGAATGTGTTGATCTAAATCAGATAATGTCTTTACTTCATTCCATATTTCATCCAAAGTAGACTTTTCTAATACATTAAATTCTAAGTCATTTTCATCTTCTATCGATTCAAGTAAATATTCATCTTTAATTAGAGTTGTCTCAAATGTTTTATCTTTATAATAATGAGAAAGTTTATTATTCGCAATTTGAATTAAGTAGGCTTGTGCATTGTCTACTTTCTTTCCCTTTGATGAAATATATTTATAAAAATCAATGTAAATTTCTTGTACGATATCTTGCGCATCTTCCAGTTTCGCAACCTTAAAATAGACATGTTTACTCAATGTCTCAAACGTCGCATTGTATATTGTTTCAAATTCTTCTTTATGATTCATAACGCTCCTACACATACTATAGAGTGATTTTTTACAAGAATCGACTAAAAAAGTAGAATTAATCTACTTTTTGTTCATTTATTAACTTATAAACTTCTTCTTCGGTTGGGAGTGCTTCTTGAGCTCCAATCTTTGTGGTTGTAAGAGCACCCGTCGCATTCGCTATTTTGAGTGCTTCTTTTAGATTCAATCCTTTCGCAAGATGGGCTGCTAAGGCGCCACTGAAAGAGTCTCCAGCCGCTGTTGTGTCAATCGCATTCACTTTGAAGGTAGGGATACGATCTTCTTCATTCTCTGTCTTCATGAAACAACCATTTGATCCAAGAGTAACGATAATATTCTTAACACCCATTTCTTGTAAGACAATTCCACCCTTCTTCGCATCATATTGATTGGTAATGCGTAAGAGTTCTGTTTCATTCGGTGTAAGATACGTAATCTTAGAGATGAGTTCAGGACTCAATGTATTCGCAGGTGCAGGATTGAGAAGAATTGGTACATTGGCGCTATGCGCAATATCTGCCACATATTCGACGGTTTCCATTGGAATCTCAAGTTGCATCATCACTAAACTTGCTTGTTCAATGACTTTACGATATTTCTCCACATAGGTTGGTGTACAATCTTGATTCGCACCAGGATAAACAACGATGGTGTTCTTACCTTGTTCCGCAACGTAAATTAATGCATTTCCAGTTGGAGTTTGTGTAAATTCGACACATGACATATCAATGCCTTTGTCTTTCATCTTCTCATATAATGCGTGTCCCGCTGGATCATCCCCTAAACATCCAATCATTAAGACATCCTTAGAGAAGATTGCGGCAGCCATCGCTTGATTCGCTCCCTTACCTCCTCCTGACATCTTAAATCCTTTTGCCATAAGTGTTTCACCTGGATTAGGTAATTCTTCTAATAAGGCTGTATAATCCATATTAATACTTCCAACGATAACTATTTTTCCCATAATTCTCCTTCCTCGCAACACTATGCGAAATTAGAATTCTATCTTAGCCTTGCCTTTTCCTCTTTCGAGTAATTGGCTAACACACTTCTGTACTTCGTTTAATAAACTTTCTTCATCTAATTTTAAATGATAATCTTCTTTTACATATTCACCGTTAATCATGACAGCTTTTATATTCGACGCATCACTACTATAAATAATAGAAGCGAGTGGATTGTATAAAGGACTGGTATTAATTCGATTTAAATCCCAAAATACTAAATCAGCACTGTATCCAACTTTTAATTGTCCACTATTGAATGGTAATGCTTTATGTCCATTCATCAATAACTTCCAGATAGATTTAACATTCGACACTGTTGAATCATTTTTCTCATGTTTATGCAAAAGTGCTAATGTACGAGCTTGTTCAATAGGAGATAAAGTATTACTGGATGCGGCCCCGTCTGTCCCAATACCATAGTGGATATCATCTAGGTTATCCCATAAGTATCCAGTTCCCATCGCTAGTTTTTGATAAGTCTTAGGACTCAATGCGATGAGCGTATCCTTACTTAAGTATCTCTTTTCATTAGGATGTATGTACAATCCATGTCCAATAATACAAGGAACCTCTAAACAACCTGTTTCATAAACAACTTGGAGTGGTGTTTTTTGATGAAGATTCAAACTATCATCGACTTGTCTCTGTGTTTCGGATACATGTAGATGTAACCCACAATTCAATTTCTTTGCCCATTCACTCATTTCATACAATGATTCAATTGAACAGGTATAAGGTGAATGTGGACCAAGTCTTAAATGAATTTTCTCATGTTTATTATTCTGTATCAGATTAACTGCTTGTTTTAATTGTTCCTCATACCCTGGAAATTGACTGAATAAGGTAATCGCAATATCCGCTTTAATATGCGTTTCATTTACCGCGTCGATAATCGATTGAGGACTAAAGTAATGATCGGCATATGCGGTTACACCATTATTTAACATTTCCGCAATTGCGAGTTTAGTCCCAACTCTTACATCATTCTCTTCCATCTTACTTTCATAGGGCCAAATTTCTTCATTAAACCAAGCATCGATATGAACATCTTCCGCTATACCTTTGAAAATATTCATTGCGGCATGCGTATGACAATTCACTAAACCAGGTGAAATAATAAGTCCTGAACAATCTTCTCCTTCAAAGAATTCGTCCGTAATTCGTTCGATTATTCCATTCGAAATGATCAACGTTTTATTAAAGTGGAAATCTCCCTCTTCATCAAGGAGAGTACAGTGATTTAATACTCTTTTGTCAATATTCATAGGATCCTTTCATACTTGTAAGAAAGGACAACACAAAACTGTATTGTCCTAGCTTGATTGATCATTATGCGTCTTTTCTTAATATTTCAATCAAACGGTCCATAAAACTTGAATGTTCAAGCTTCATCGCAACCTTTACTTGACTTAAACTTTGGTTGGATTTTTTTCTAAAATCAGGGATGGTTGCGCCAGTCGCGAAATGACCACCAGTCTCCACATCCACATGTACATTCACAAATTCAAATAACTCAGGATCAGATATGGCCATAACCGCAATTGGATCATGTAAACTACGATCATGACTTGAGTATAAATCGAGTATCTCATAGAGTAATTGACTCTCTTTTTGACCGATTTCTAAAATACGATTTAATTCGGTTTGATTGATACTGGCTTGATCCGTAATATCTAAACCAGCCATTACGATAGGACATCCACTTTCAAACACAATTCGTGCTGCCTCTGGATCCGATAAGATATTGAATTCCGCAATAGAAGTACGATTACCATGATGGAATCCTCCTCCCATTAAGCTTATACAACGAATCTTTGGTTTAAGCTCGGGATAAGCTAATAATAAACTCGCAATATTAGTAAGAGGTCCAATCGGGAATAATACAACTGATTCTGAAGATTTTTGTAGAGTCTCTTTTAAGAGTTGGACAGAGTTAGGATGAAGTGGTCTAGTATTAGCGTGTTCTTTATACGTATCGTATCGTCCACCAAAACCATCGGAGCCATGTGTAACTCCTGCATCGTCTTTGCGTACGACTAAAGCTTGTTTATGTCCTAATCCAACTGGAATTGGCTTAGAAATATAACCAGCTAAAAGTTGTGCATTACGTGATGTGTATTCTAATCCAACATTTCCAAATACCGTTGTAATCGCTAATAAATCAAGTTTTGGATGTTTTGCGGCATATAATATCGCAAACGCATCATCAACACCAGGATCGGTATCGATAATACATGGAATTTTTTCAATCATAGTAACACCTCTAAGACATGTGCCTGTATTTCATCAAACTTAGGATGTGCAACATATACCGCATTCGGTTTCTGTGCACGTTCACCACGCAAATCAAATATTGTCATACCTGTCGTATGGGTACCATTTAATTCAACTGCGATATGTACATCTATCATCTCAAACCACTCGGGATGATGAATGGAAATGATTGTGATGAGATCATGAAGATAGAAAACTGAACGAGGTGAATGATCTAGATTCTCTTTCGCATCAATAATCTTATAAAGTAGTCTACTTGATTCATTCTTTGAATCCTTTAACTTAAGCATAAAATCACGATTAAACCCATACGCAGTTGTCGTATCTAAAGGAACAAAGTATTGTTTAACTCCTGAATTAATCACGATTTGAGCCGCAAGAGGATCTGCCGCAATATTAAACTCTGCACTTGCGGTATAATTCCCCTTCACAATTCCACCACCCATGACATAGATTGCCTTAATGTATTGATTAACATCAGGATAAGCCATAAATAACTTCGCAAGATTCGTAAGAGGCCCAATTGCCGCAATAATAATCGGTTCATCTAAACTTGATAGTAATTTATAATATGCATCGGTTGGATTCTCATGACTTGCATGAAATTTAGTGTTCACATCAAACTGATAACCACCTAAACCATTTGAACCATGCGCATACTTCGCAATAATGGGTTCACCAATAAGTGGACCATCTGCACCACGATAAATAGGAACATTTAAATCCAACTCAGATAAGATATATTCAGAATTCAATGTTGTCATTTCAATTGGTACATTACCTGCTACACTGAAGACCGCCTTAATATCGAAACAATCCACTAAGTGACTGTAGACTAAGGCAAAAGAATCATCGATACCAGGATCACAATCAATGACAAGAGGTATTTTATATTTCATAGGACTCCATTCATAAAGAAAGGGTATTAACCCTTTACTCTGCTTTTTGAGAAGCTAATATCTTTTTATTCAAGCGTTTCTTTTCAGTCATACGACGGTAAGAAGAGAACGCAAACATTATGATTGTCGCAATATACGGAATCATGAAGACAAACTCATTGATAACTTTGAACTGTTGGAGGTTATTTCCGAGGTTATCAAAGAAACCAAATAACATCGCGGAGAACATGGTTGGAATTGGAGAACGACCCCCTACATTCGCAGCCGCAATCGCAATAAATCCACGACCTGCGACCATACCACGTGTGAAGAGTGACATATAACCAAGTGACATAAATGCACCACCTAATCCAGCAAACATACCAGAGATAGCTAGTCCAATGTACTTAGTCTTATGGACATATACCCCAACAGATTCAGCCGCATGTTCGTTTCCACCAACAGATCGAATACGTAATCCCATTGGTGTTTTAAACAAGAAGTAATTTAAGATAAAGGTACTGATGAACGCTACATATACTAATATGTTTTGACCATTAATAACCTGTCCAATAAATGGAATATTGTTTAAAAACGCAAAGGAAACTGTTGGTAAAACTAAACTATTAAGAGCAGACGAATTACTCTTATCCCCAGTTAATAAGAAGAGGATAAAAATCGAAGCACCTGTCGCAAAGAGGTTAAGCGCAATAGCGACAAGAATTTCATCAGCCATCATTTTTAATTTGAAATAAGCTAAGAACAAGGCAATCGTAATTCCAACAAGAACAGCTGCTAATAAACCAAGCCATGCATTTTGGAAATACCAAGATGCGACAACAGCCGCTAATGCCCCTAAGGTCATACTACCTTCAATTGCCATATTCGTAATACCAGAACGAGACGCAATCAATGCGGCCATTCCAGCAAAAATAAGCGGAGTACTCGAACGGATGAGTGAGAACCAGAAACCTGGATTTAGAAATATTGAAAATAGTTCCATGTTAGTTTGCCCCCTCACTAGCCACTTCACGTGACTTCTCAACAATCTTCTTCTCTTTCGCAGCCTTCATAAAGGCTTTAGCAGCGATGAATAGAATAATGATCGCTTGTACGATTGATACAATTTCTGGAGGAATGTTCGTAGAACGATTCAAGATGTCAGCACCTACACGAATATAAGCAATAAACAACGCCGCAAGTGGCACAAATGCAGGATTAAGCTTCGCAAGTGTTGCGACGATAATGCCATCCCAACCATAACCAGGACTTGCCGCAAATTTAAAGGTATTATAGATACCATACATTTCAACCGCACCGCCTAAACCAGCAATAGCAGTACCTAATACTTGAGCAATAATGATAACGAACGCTACTTTTACACCACTGTACTTCGCAAATTTTTCATTCAAACCAGTAACGCGTAAAACATAACCCCATTTTGTACGATATAGAATAATATACGCAACCACAACGACAACTGCCATTAAGATTAACCCAACGTGGATACGTGTCCCAGGAATAAATCTAAATAGACTTACACTTTCTGGAAGCGCATAGGATTGAATTGCATATGAATTAGGATCACGAACAACATAGTTTAATAAGTATTGAACAAAGAACGCAACAATATAGTTTTGCATCAAAGAAACGACAAGTTCATTTGCGCCAAACTTAAGATTAATTAAAGCAGGAATTAAACCTAACAAACCACCTACAATAAATCCAGCTAATAAACCTAGAATAATCGTAATAACAGGTGGAAATGGTGAATTTAATGCGACTAATACCGCAACCATTGTTGCCATATAGAAAGCACCTTCAGCTGCTAAGTTAAATCGATTTGTTTTAAATACCATTGTAATCGCTAAACCTGTAAAGGTTAATGGAATCATTAATTCAATAACATTCCCTATACGGCGAAGTGATTGTAGTGGACCCAATAATAATTCACGTATTGCGCCAAGTGGATCATCTGATATTAATGCGATAACTAAAATAATTAGAACCATCGAAATGAGTAATGCGATCCCAATTCTAAATACTTCAAATCGTTTCTCTATATTCGATATTTCTTTGATGACATCCCTTTTAGTATCTGGTTTTTTCTTGAACCATGTCATACGGTGGCACCTCGTATTTCTTCTTCAGACATTTTCTTAATTCCTAACATATATTCACCCAAGGTTTCTTGAGATAAATCTTTAATACTATCAAAGTAAGCCGCTATCTTTCCTTCATACATTACGATTAAGCTATCGGATACATCCATAACTTCATTGATATCCGCAGAGACAAGTAAGACAGCTACCCCTTTATCTCTTAACTCTACAATCTTATCGTGAATAAATGCCGCAGTTCCAACATCGATACCACGTGTTGGTTGGTCCGCGATGAGTATTTTCATATCTGTACTCATTTCACGTGCCGCAACAACTTTTTGCATATTACCACCCGATAACATTCTTACCAAAGTATCTTTACTATCAGTTTTGACTTGATATTGTTTGATTAATTCATTGGATAAGGTAGTAATGGCTTTACGATCTTGGAATATTCCCTTATTTAAATCAGCTTGATCATATCGATTTGAAATTATATTATCTTGAATGCTCGCCTCAGACGATACACCATAGACTAATCGATCTTCTGGAATATGATTCATTCCATTCAAACGTAAATTTTTAACACTAAACTCTTGTTTATCCTCTAAACCATGTAGAGAAACTTTTCCTACGAACGTTGTCTCTAACCCTGTAATACAGTCAATAAGTTCTCTTTGACCATTTCCTTCAACCCCTGCAATACCCAAGATTTGTCCTTGACGTACCGCAAAGTTTACATCATTCACCACAATCTTGCCTTCATCGTTAATAACTTTTAAGTTATCCACTTTCAAGACAACATCCCCTAAGTTCTGAGTCTTCTTCTCAATAGAACGAACGACATCGCGACCAATCATTAAACGAGACAAGTCTTTAACTGTCACATCTTCGATATTGTATGTCCCTTGATAAACACCTAATCGCATTACTGTTGCACGATCACAAATTTCTTTTACTTCATTTAATTTATGAGAAATGAAGACAATTGAATGACCTTGTTTCTTAAGTGTTTCAAGTTGTTCGAAGAGTTCAGATGTTTCTTGTGGTGTTAATACGGCGGTAGGTTCATCCAAAATCAGGATTTTAGCACCACGGATTAAAGCTTTTAAGATTTCCACTTTTTGCTTCTTACCTACTGATAAATCCATAACAAGTTTATTTGGATCAACCTTGAAATTATATTTCTCAGAGACTTCTTTAACCATCTCAGTAGCTTTCTTATAATCAAGACTTAGACCTTTTTTAGGTTCCATGCCTAAAATGATATTTTCAGTAACTGTTAAACGTTCATCGAGCATAAAGTGTTGATGAACCATTCCAATTCCTAGATCAATTGCTTCAAGTGGACTTGTTACCTTAATAGGTTTTCCATTTAAAAGTATTTCACCCGATGTATAGTGTTCAATACCAAATAGAATCTTCATTAAGGTTGTTTTACCAGCACCATTCTCACCCAATAACGCATGGATTTCTGATTCCCTAACCGATAAATTCGCATCTTTATTAGCGATTACACCATTAGGATAAATTTTAGTAATATTCTTCATCTCTAGGACGACATTATTAGACATGGTAATCCTCCATAATAGTAAAGTAAGCACTGAACGAATCAGTGCTCACTTTCAGTTTTTAGTTTTTTTAAATATTAAGGTTTAACAGCATCACGAATAGCAGTGATTTCTTCGGTTGTTTTGCCATAAGCACTCATAACTTCGATTTCACCAGCAGTGACTTTTTCTTCTAAAGCTTTGATTTCATTACGAATTTCTTCAGAAACGTTTGCTTGGAAGTATTTGTTATCAGCTAAACCAACACCACCTTCAACAATACCTAAAGTTTCGTTTGTACCAACAGCTAATTTACCTTCACGGTGTAAGCTGATTGCACGGTATAATGAGTAGTCAACATTCTTCAATACAGAAGAAACGATCGCATTTGCGAAGTCAGTCTTACCAGCTGCGTCATAGATCATAGCTTGGTCAGAGTCAACACCTAGAGACCATTTACCAGTTTCAACGGAAGCTTCGATACCACCAATACCAGTACCACCAGCTACGTTAAAGATAACGTCTGCATTTTGATTGTTAAACATAGTTAATGCTAATTCTTTACCCTTAGCAGAATCAGACCAGCTACCAGCGTAAGTAATTGCTACTTTAACATCAGGATTAGCTAATTGAGCACCTTGGATATAACCAACTAAGAAGTCACTGATTACAGGAATATCCATACCACCTAAGAATGAGATAACGCCAGTTTGTGATAATTTAGCAGCTAAGTAACCACCTAAGAAAGAAGCTTCGTTTGCTTTATAGATGATACCGTAAACATTATCCAAACCGCCCTTAGAGAAGTCGATTTCTGTATCAAATACACCAAATACTGTATCTGGGAATTCAGCTGCATGAGCTTCAACAAATTCTTGTAATGTTGAGCTTGTAAAGATCATGTCATAACCTTTATCAGCTGTATCTAATAATGAAGATTCATATTTGTCTACTGCTACACCATATTCAACGATATCAACAACTACATCTTCAAATTCTTCATCTGCTTGTTTAACACCACGTGCAGCAGAATCATTAAAGGACAAGTCCCCTAATTCACCAACTAATAAAGCAACTTTAAAAACCTTTGCTTCTGGTTCTTCTTCCGGAGCAGCTGTGCCACATGCCGCAAGAAGAATAAGCGATAGTAAAACTAAAGCTAATTTTTTCATTTATTGTTCCTCCTTGTTTTGAATAAATGATCGAGAGATTAATCTTCAATTCCTCAACTATAGTATAACCTAAGTAAACGCTTTCAGTTTACAAACATTCCTACTTTAAGTTGATTGAAAAATTAAAGATATGCATCACTTTAGTTCATTGTATACGATTACAATTTTAACTGTCAATTGTTTTAATATGAAAACTGAAATTATTTAAATCGATAACCTAAATCGATTTAATACACTTAAAATAGGTATAAAATCAATTGCATAAATTCTCACACTTAAGTAAGATAGTGTTAAGAGTGTAAACGCTTAACTAAAACTATGCCAGCAACAATCAAAAAAATCGCACAATTATCTGGAGTATCCATTACGACAGTTTCAAAAATTCTGAATGGGAAGGATCACGACCTAAGTCAGAATACGATTTCACGTGTCAAAGCAATTATTGAACAAGAAAACTATTATCCAAGCATACTCGCTCAAAGTATGCGAAATGCACAAATGAAGCTAATTGCACTTATGATTCCAGATGTTCGAAATCCCTTCTTTACGGATGTCATTCGAGGATGTGAAGATTGTGCCAATAAATATGGTTATTCATTGGTCTTCTGTAATTCGGATAATATCTTAGAAAAAGAAGTTAACTATGTTCGATCGTTACAATCTCGTCATATTGATGGAATTGTATTATCGGGTTTGCAGATTGAGCGTAAGATTAAGAATAATCAACTAAAACTAAATGTTCCTTATTGTTTCGTAACAGGCAATAAGAAAAACTATATCAATGAGACAAAACTGAGTCTAAATAATGAAGGAAGTTATGTCGCAACTCAATACCTTTTAGACTTAGGCCATAAGGATATCCTATTTGCGACAGGTCCGAGTGTATATAATCATTCCCAACATGGTCTTCTTGGCTATCAAGAAGCACTTAAAGATAAGGGGATTCATCCAAATCCTAAGAATAGTCTATTTCTTACAGGATTTACCGCAGAAGCTGGCTATAATGAATTATTCCCATTACTAAAGAACACAAAGGCAAGTGCTATTGTATGCGGTAATGATTTAATTGCTTATGGCGCACTTAAAGCCCTTAGAGAACTCAACATATCTGTCCCACATGACTTCAGTGTCATTGGTTACGATGATATCGATACCAACCAATATCTAAATCCAGGATTAACCAGTGTTAATCCTAATCGATATGCCTTAGGATGGGATGCGACCATTGAACTAATCGAAAAGATTGAGAATCGCTCAATCAATGATTACACTGAGAATTCATTCGTAAAGCTCGTTGTACGAGAAACATGTGGGGTATTTAAACATGAAGACAAGAATTGAAAATGTAACACTACTGTGTTGTGATTTAGCACAACATATCTACACAAATAGTTCTCTTACTTTTGAAAATGATCGAATCATCGCTATTAACGAAGATGTTCCCTATGATATCTGTATTGATGGAAAAAATGGAATCCTTATGCCAGGTATGGTTAATACACATACTCATCTATCCATGATTCCTTTTCGATCGCTACAAGATGATTTACCAGATCGATTAAGACGATTCTTATTTCCATTAGAAAAAGAAGCTATGACTCAGAGATTAGCCGTTTCAGCCGCAAAGATTGGGGTGGCAGAAAGCTTATTATCAGGTGTTACTACAGTCATGGACATGTATTATTATTCTGATGCACTAGCCCAGATCTATGATTCTATGGGAATTCGTGCTTTGGTTGCGCAAACCATCGTTAATCAAAACATGTGTGATGCAGAGGATGAACGCGAAGGATTTAATATAGCGAAAACATTCTATGAGAAATGGGTTAATCATCCTAGAATCATTCCAGCATTTGGCCCCCATGGAACGACAACACTGACGAAGAAAACATTGATTGATCTTCAAGCTTATACCCAAAAACATAACGCACTTGTTTGTATGCATGTGGCTGAGATGGATGATGAAATGGCTCATTTTAGAGAACATAATACAACTCCAATTGAATTCTTGTATTCGATTCATTTGTTGAACTCAAACTTTATCTCAGTTCACACCATTCATCCAACTGAACATGATATTGAATTATTAAGCCAACACAATGTAGGCATTGCACATTGTATCGGCGCAAATATCAAGGCCGCAAAAGGAATAGCTCCACTCAAATCATTTATTGAACAGGGTATTCGTGTAGGACTTGGTACAGATGGTCCATCAAGTGGTAACACTTTAGACTTATTTGTCCAAATGAACCTTGTCGCAAAATGTCACAAAGTACATCATCATGATCGTAAACTATTTCCTGCAAAAGAGATTGTACAACTTGCCACAATGGGTGGTGCATCTGTTTTACATTTAGATGATCTTATTGGATCACTTGAAGTGGGCAAGAAAGCAGATCTTGTTTTAATCGAAACTGATTCAGTGAATATGTATCCGAATCACGATCCTTATTCATTACTTGTTTATAGCGCTAATGCCTCTAATGTCCATTCTGTTTGGGTTGACGGTATTCAGAAAGTAAATAATAAACAATTAGTAGATTATGATCTTAAACAACTAAAAGCTGAATGTGATCTTGAATCAACTTTGTTTAATCAGAAATTACACCAAATTAATCAAACTTTGAACATTACATAAGTAATGTTTTTAGATGGATAATGTTAAACTAATAAAAGAGGAACAACTATGAACCATTGGAAAAATAAGCTAGACACAGAGAAAAAATCATTAGAGTCTATGGAACGTATTTTATTCAATCATCCTGAACTTGGTTTTAAAGAGTCTGAAACGCGTAAAATCATTCTTGATTATCTAAATTCAAATAATATATCGATTCATCAAGACTTTGGATTAAGTGGATTCTCTGTTCAAATTGGACAGGGAAAACCACATATTGGACTCGTTGCGGAAATGGACGCATTAGTCGTGTTAGACCATCCAAATGCAGGCAAAGATGGAGCTGCACACGCTTGTGGTCATCATCTTCAAACCACCATTCTTTCTCATGTATTTAAACTATGGAAAGATTATCAAAACAAGCCAAATGGAACATTGACGTGTTACTTTATTGCGGCAGAAGAGTTTGTGGATTTGGATTATCGTCTAAAACTACAAGCTGAGAATCAAATTCAATTATTATCGGGTAAACAGAATCTTATTCTTATGGATGCGTTTAAGGATGTGGATTGTTTCTTATCGGTACATACGATGGGTGAAACAAAGGTTCCTTCTATGGAAGTGAATGCATCATTGAGTGGATTTATCTATAAGAAATTCCATTTTAAAGGACAAGCAGCACATGCGGCTGTAATGCCACATATGGGGATTAATGCCTTAAATGCACAAATTCTTACTCAGAATGCATTCGCGTTATACCGTGAAACATTCTTAGAAGAGGATCGAATTCGTTTGCATTTAATCACAACTAATGGAGGTCATAGTGTTAACTCTGTCCCATCAGATACCATTCTTGAGGGTTATGTACGATCCATTCATCCAGAACGTTTATTAGAACTTAATCAGAAATTGAATCATATTGCGAAACATTGTGCAGAAGCTTTGTTCGCAACAGTTGAGATTGAAGATCGTATGGGTTATATGCCTTTGATTCAATCCAGAGAACTAAGTGATATTTTACTTCCTTTTATTGAAGATATAATTCCTTTAAATCAAATCGTAGACAATCAAAAATCGTTTGCGGCAGGTGATATGGGAGATTTATCATTATTTAAGCCTACCATTCAATTAGGATTCTCTGGATGTGCCGGATTAGTCCATGGAAAGAATTTCTGTATGGCTAATTCTGAGGAAGCTTTAATCTATCCTGCCTATGTATTGTTATCGGGGATTGAGGAAATTATGCGTAATCCTATTAAACTTGAATCAATTTTAAAATCTTATCCATCTAAAATGAGTCTTGAAGATTATCGAAAAATGCACAATATTTAATACATAATGTCGATAATATGATTAGTCCTATATTTTTTTGCATATTAGTGATAGTATTTTATTATGAACTATATTTACTTAAATAAAGAATTAAGAATGCCTTTGTATAAACAAATACATCAAAGCATTCGAAGCGCTATTTTAAGTGGAGAATTAGAAAATAATGCGGCATTACCTTTCGAGGAGGAAATTGCGGAGTTTTATAATGTCAGTCGTATTGCGGTTAGAATGGCATACGAGGCACTCGCAAATGAAGGACTCATTGTTCGCATTAAGAGAAGAGGTACGTTTGTATCTAAACGACCTATTCTTAGTTTCAAAGACCACGATATTGTGCGTATTAAGCATCTTATTGAGAATTTAGGTTATACCTATAGTCAAAGAAATCTCCTAATTGAACGAATTCATTCAGATTATGCTCAATTCCCAGAAGTCTTAAAACCGATTAGTAAAGAGGCATTACGTATTACTCAATTAATTCAACTCGATCATATGCCTTTTGCGTTGGTTGAGTATTTTATTCCACATGATGTGAATCTTTATCAATCAGAAACAATCCTTCATAGTGAAGATACTTTTATGGCTATTGATAAAGTACTTCAGTTAAAACTTAAAAAGGCTGAAGTTATTTATCGTGGTGAACGTGTGAGAGATATCTATGCTAAGTCATTAGGTATTGAACCAAGTTCCTCAGTGATTCACTATACGATTTGTTATAAGGATGAGAGTGATAAGATTCAACTCTACTCCAGTATTGTTATTAACGGTAAAACTAATAAACATTATTATGAGTTTGAGGTGAAGTCATGATTGAGAAATGGATACAATTGGATAAACGTCGTAATCAATCCATCGGTAAACAATTAGAGTTATCTATTTACTCTATTATTATGACAAAATCTTTTCCTGAAGATTATCATTTACCTCTACCAAATGACTTAGCTCATTCAATCCAAGTCAGTGAAGAAGATGTTAATGAAGCATATAAATCTTTGATTAAACTGAATGTGATTGAGTATGTTAATTCAAACTATCGAATTAAAAAGAATATTCTTCCAACTGCTCAGAACTATGTTTTACAAGCGATTGTCCAAAGTATTCGTTCTATCGGTTTAGAACCTGAGATTAAACACGTTGATCAGTTAATATTCTCTGGTAAAGTACTCAATAAATTAAATTTAGGATTTGATGAAGATGATCATGTCTTACTTGTAAAACGTGTGTATACAGGTAATGGGCATCCTATTGCCTATCTCGATGAATATTTATCACTTAAACATCTACCTGGTATGGATAAGCTGGATCTTAAACAATTCTTTTTCTATCCGTATATTTTCGAAACTTACAAAGATACCTATAAAGTTTATCGTGAGTTTACGATTGATAGTGTTTCAAAAGAAGTTGCGACTCATTTGAATCAAAGCGAAGGATTCCCAGGAATTCATACTATTTCTAAAGCATATACATCAAGTGGACACCTCATGGAGTTATCTGACATTTGGACAGTTGCGGATTACTTCAAATTTAAAGTGGATGTAGACTTGTAAGTTGCGGTTATACCCAAAAATCTTATAGAAATAAAAGAAGTTGCGGTTTGAACCGCAACTTTTCTTATAGTTTCTCTCCATTTGATTGAATCACTTCTTTATACCAATTAAAGGATTTCTTAGGATAACGATTATATGACCCATTACCATAATTATCCGCATCGACATAAATAAATCCATAACGTTTTGACATTTCAGATGTAGATGCACTGACCAAATCGATACATCCCCAAGGGGTGAATCCCATAATCTCAACACCATCTTGGATCGCTTCTTTCATCGCCAAGATATGTTGACGTAAGTACTCTATGCGATAATCATCTTCCACATAGAAATTTTCATCAGGTGTATCTTTTGCGCCTAATCCATTTTCTACGATGTATAGAGGCACTTGATAACGATCATAAAGTTTATTAAGTGTAATTCTTAATCCTAACGCATCAATTGCCCAGCCCCATTCTGAATACTCTAGATGTGGGTTCTTTAAGCCAAACATCATATTTCCATGCGTTGTTTCGCCTTCTTTTTTACGTGCTGAAACACCACTCATGTAATAACTAAAGGATAAGAAGTCTACTTTACCTTCTTTAAGTAAAGCTTCATCGCCTTCTTCAAATACTAAATTAATATTGTTTTCTTTAAAGAAACGAGCTGTGTAAGCAGGATATGCACCACGAACTTGTACATCAGTAAAGAATAGATTACCATGATCCGTTTGGAGTGCTTCCCAAACATCCTCAGGATGGCATGTCATTGGATAGCTCTCAAAACGAGCTAACATACATCCAATTTTCGCATCTGGAATCATAGAATGACATAGTTTTACTGCTTTAGCACTTGCGATAAATTGATGATGAATCGCTTGGTACTGTGCTTCTTTCATGTTTGTAATCCCATCCATAAGGATACCTCCACTTAAGAAAGCTGTCATGGATAGTACATTGATTTCATTGAATGTTAACCAGTATTTTACTTTAGAACCATAACGTTCAAATAGAACCTTACAATAACGTTCGAAATGATCCACAGTCTCACGACTTAACCAACCATTATTTTTTAGAGATAATCCAACGGGGAATTCATAATGTGAAATCGTCACAAGTGGTTCAATATTATATTTTAGACATTCATCAAACACATTATCATAGAACTTTAATCCTTCCTCATTTGGGACAAGTTCATCACCATTAGGGAAGATACGTGGCCATGCGATGGATAATCTAAATGTCTTGAATCCCATATCTGCGAATAGTTTAATATCTTCTTTATAACGATGATAGAAATCAATCCCACGGCGTTTAGGATAATTGCCTTCATTGTCACTCATCGCTTTTAATAGTGCTTCACGACTCGTTCCCATGAATAAATTCATTAAATTCTTCTGATGATCATCCTCGTGTTTAGCATAATCCGCTGATGAGAAACCTTTTCCACCTTCAGTATATCCACCTTCGAGTTGATTTGCGGCAGTTGCGCCACCCCATAAGAAACCTTCTGGAAAGCCTGTTTGTAGTTTTTTAATCATAATTTTCCTTTCAAAAAGAGTGTTAATAATAGTATATCACCTTTAGAAAAGCGTAAGATGGACTTACGCTTCTACTGGTTGATTTTCTTCTTCAAATGCCTTTTTATCCATGATATTAAAGAATGGCTTATACATTACATAGGACAATACAATTGTAAGTGCTTGGAAAATTGCCCATTTCCATCCACCACCAATTAATCCAGCAACAATGATTGGTGTCCCTAATGGAGTTGCGATTCCTGGTAATGGATTTAGTATTCCAGTGACCATTAAGAAATAGGCAGCTGTTATTATAATCGCAGGCGTAAGCATAAATGGAATAGCAAGAATTGGATTCATAACTACCGGTAATCCAAAGATAACAGGTTCATTAATGCCTAACGCATTAGGAACAACAGCAAGCTTCCCAATCGTACGATAACGTTCTGATTTTGCCTTTAACATCGCAAGTGCTAATCCGAGTGTTGCCCCAGATCCCATAGCGACAGCTTGGAAGAATAGAGAGCCTGTGACTAGATGTGGAATTGGTAATCCTGCATTGAAAGCTGCTAAGTTTTCAACACCTAATGGTGTCCAAATTGCGATAAATACAGAATATACTACCATTGTGCCATGGATTCCAAATATCCAAAGTAAATGACCTGCAATAACTGCAATCAACATTGCTGGGAATGTACCACCTAAAGCACGTAAAGGTGTTGCGACAAGAGCGAAAATCATAGTATGTAAATCACCAAATGGTGTTAATCCAACTAATCCTTTTATCGCAAGCGCAACAAATAGCACAACAATTCCTGGAACGAATCCTGAGAATGATTTTGCGACAGTTGGTGGAACACTTTCTGGCATTTTGATGATCCAACCTTTAACAACAAATTCTGTATAAATCTTACCTACTAGTAACGCAATAATGAAAGCAGTGAATAATCCAGTAGCGCCAAACCAACGAATATTTAATGCGACCATTGTGCCAGTTTCACTTGCTTGATATGGTGTAACGACAAAGAATGCCATAAGTGCGAGTAATCCAGCGGATGTACCATCGATACGATGTGCTTCCGCAAATTTTTGTGCAACTAGAAATACAATATAAAGTGATAATAACCCGTTTGTAATTTCATTTGGAATCACAGTTAAGGCTTTTAGACCAGTATCTGTTAAGAATGTTTGATAAGCTGGGATAGGTAACCCATTGATTAAAGAAGCGATTGCCCCTGCCATTGTGACTGGGAAGACTGACATCAGTCCATTCGTGATGGACATGATGTATTTATTGGATTGAATTCCTCCGGCAAAGCGTTGGACTCCATTTTGAAGTTTTTCTGTAAAACTCATTTTATTCCTTTCTTAAAAGCTTAAGTGCTTGTTTTATAACTTTTTCCCCATCCATCATGCCATAATCCATCATAGATATGGTTTGGATTGGTATATTCAAATCTTGAAATTCTTTACGATATTTCTGTTCCAAGTGTGAAACTTGTGGTCCTAAAAGAACCAAATCAAAATCTTCAATGACTGAAGCGATTCGACCTTCAGATACTGCATCTATTGTGATATCTAATTTTTCCTTTTGCACATAGCTTTTCATTCTTTCGACTAAAATACTGGTTGAAAACCCAGATGCACAAGCTAACAGTATCCTCATATAAACCCTCCTGTTTAATTGTTTTTAATCCACTTAAACATCACTAAAGCTAAATCTCTTACAGTCATCGCATTCATGAGATGATCCTGTGCATGGATAAGTAATAATGTGATTTCATTCTTCTCTCCATTGATTTCTGCTTGAATGAGTTTGGTTTGTATCTCATGCGCTTTATTTATATCCTCATCGACGGATTTGAATAATGTTTCAGCTTGAACCATATCACCGTTCTGTGCACACTCAAGCGCTTTTAAGCAGTTTGACCGTGCATTTCCTCCATGAACGATTAAGCTCATGATGATATGTTCGTATTCCATTGTTAACTCCTTTATACTTCAATCAGTAAGCTTTGACGATAAAACTCTTCAAAATCCTGAGCTTTTAAACAATTCTGTAAATGCTTAGGGTCATCCATAAGTTTCGCTAAATATCGACTAATTTCTCGATATAAAAATAGATTTCCTTTACGAATATTAATTAAGAAGATAATTGAAACCTTCTTTCCTTCATATACGCAAGCTTGTTTTAGTAAAGTAACCCCAATACAATCCACATTCGCATTAAGAACCATACCATGTGGTCCTGCGATTCCATTTTGATATATGGTAGTGAATTTTAATTCTCTTTCCAATACTAAACTTAAGAAATCTTCCTGGGCTACTTTTTCTTTCATCATTTTATGAGCCATAACTTCGATATTTTTTAGATAATCCTTTTCCTCACTTATCATAAAGAAACGCTTACTAAATAGATCTGGTACGACTTTATTTCGATGAATATCACGACTAATGTATGATTTTAAAATAATAAGATCTTTAATACGATATAAATCATCTTCATGAATCATATCCTTGATATAAATGACTGGCGCATAAATCGCTTTATCATCTAATGTGACTGTTGAGATAATCAAATGACTATCTTGTTGATTAATCCATTCTGAGTCTCTTTCATTCTCACTATCCACAATACTTCTTGGAAGTAAGTCTTGAATCTTTTCTTTTAAGAGTCTGACATTACTTCTACCCATATCAGAAATAATAAGGACACGTTTTATCCGATTTAAGGCATCTTGTTTAGCCCTTTCGATGTTCCCCGCAAAGTGTAGAGCTAAATAACCGATTTCGTCACGTGTTAAATGTTGATCCAAATGCAGTGCTTCTTGCCAAAGTTCAGTAAAGCGTAATGCGATTAAGAATACATTCGCATATCGACTACTTACTTCATCAATCAAAGGATTATCCAGATTAAGTCGATTTGTTAATCGAGTCGTAAGTGGAACCATGTGCAATAATAATGCTTCTTGGAGTTCTATATCTAAACTAAAGTTGGTAATAAATTCTTCATCAATAGATCTTAATATCGTTTGAATAAGAACTTGTAATCGTTCTTTTTCTTGAATCGGTATGTACTCTAAAGATGTTTTCCCAGCAAGTTGTGATGCTAGATATTCAACTTCCTGAACTGGAATATATATCTCATAGGTTTGGCTCAACCATTGGACCAGGTCTAAGGCAAGATCATTGAAACGTTGGTCAACAGGTTTCGCTTGATAATCCAAGATATAATTCTTCATACTTACCCGATATAACAATACTTTAATATGTTCGATGATAGAGTCAAAGGATACTTTAGTAACTTCAATATCTCGATTGTTTAAGAATTCATCAAGTGTACTAACAAGCTTAGAATCATCTAATTTTTCAATGAAATCAAAGTAAATTCGTATCATTGAAGTATAGTTATTCGAACCCACTACAAATCGTGTAAATGCTTTTCTTAGAATTGTTTCATTTCCAACTAAACGTATACCATAATGTGATTTACGTTCAACTGAAATTTCTAATTTATTTGCCATTTCTTCAAATTCATCTAGATCATTTACCAAGGTATTTCGTGATACTTGTATCGCATCTGCTAGCTTTTGGAGTGACACAAAATCGGTTTGTTGGAGTAGATAATAGAGTAAAAATGAAAGGCGTTGTTGGCGATTTCCAATGTCGTTGATTGACTGCGCATTTTCAATCAAACGATGATATCGTTCTGAATCATGAATGTCTAACACATAGCCTTTTGAATGAATGTTCACGATCGTGAACCCATTTTGTTGGCTTGTGGTGTTGTAATCTTTGATCCAATTACGAATCGTTCGCTCTGATACGGATAAGTTTAAAACAAGTTCTTCCATTTGAACTGGACGTTCTGGATTAAGTTGTTTAATCAAATCACTCGGTAACATGGCGACCTCTTGGTATCCCACAATACTATTATAGTTTGTGTGTTTTTTATGAACAGACAAAGTTTTACCGTCTATTTCGGCAATGATTGAAAATTTGTCTTGTCTTATTTTACACTATTATCAAATAAATAAAAAACTACCCTATTAGGATAGTTTTAGGATATGTTCAATTATCAAATCATAATCATCTGGGTGTAATTCATGCCCTGCCCCTACAAGAGTAAGCAATTTCGCATTCGGTATTATTTGACTTAACATCTCTCCATGAATGTGTGGAATCACATTATCCACCGTCCCATGTATCACCAAAGTAGGACAATTAATTTCCATAATTCGAGTGAGTTCATCACCTGTTACTTGGGCAAATGAATGATTCAATTTACTGTTATAATCGATAGCACGACTGACATCCAATTCGATCATTTGGTAGATTTCATCTAAATTATTTTGTCTCTCACTTTGATGGGTTACCTGCCATTGTTTGAAGGCATAATCCACTTGTGCTCTAAATCCAACAGGTTGATAATTCCCATAATCATCAAAGAATTTTTGGACTTCCGGACTAAAAACGGGTAGATTTTCTGAACCTTCCGCAAAGTACATGGAGGCTAATAAGACACAACTCTTGACTCTTTCTGGATGTCTTACCGCAATCATTTGCGCTAACATTCCACCCATTGACATACCCATTATGGTCGCTTTTTCGATGTTATAAGCATCCAGAATTTGAATCGCATCATCACTCATTTCTTCAAACGTATACCCTGGTTTTCCAACAGGATATGATGTGGATTTTCCAGTATCTCGATTATCGTATCGAATCACAAAAAAGCCTTTATCTACAAGCTTTAAACAGAATTTTTCGTCCCACCAAATGAGTGAACTAGCGGCTCCCATGATAAGTAAAATGGTTGGATTTTTTATGTCTCCAAAGCTCTCAGTATATAGACTTATATCATTGAATTTTACTGTTTTTTGCATAATTTACCTCTATCTCATTATAAACGGTATAATTATTTTATTAAAATCTTTTGATTGAAATTATCTCTTGTTTGGTCAATAATAACCATTGATAAATTTATGTGAGTGAGGAACCCTATATGAAGTTAAAATCTCCGTTAACAGGAAAATTAGTCTCAATGAGTGATGTGAAAGATCCTGTTTTTTCCCAAAAAATGATGGGAGATGGATTTGCGATTGTGCCATGTGCCAATGAAGTCGTATCTCCTGTCGATGCGATGATAGAAGTTTTATACCCTACTGGCCATGCGATTGGTCTTAGAACTGCAGATGGAATTGAACTATTAATTCACTTAGGAATTGATACAGTGAAGAGTAAATCCAATAGTTTTAAACTCTTAAAACAAGTGGGTGATTCGGTAAAAGCAGGAGAACCGATTATTCAGATGAATCTTAAACAACTTCTTAAAGAAGGTTATGATATGACAACTCCGATTGTCTTTCTAACAGGTCAGAAGCTTAAAGGATTAGAATCTAAAAATATTAGTCTACTCGATGACATTGAAATCGAGTTTATGTGATGGAAAAGTCAACAGAATCATTGCGAATTATCAAAATCCTAAATAACAGTGCTTTATTGGTGAATGATTCTAAACAATCTTTCATCTTATTGGGTAAAGGGATTGCGTTTAATCGTAAGGCAGATGAAATATTACCAATAGGCTTCACCTATGAACAACGATTTGGATTGTTAAGATCTTCTCGTTCATTCGAACAACTCATAAGCCAACACAAACCAGAAATCATTGACCTAGTCTTTAAAACAGTTCAAGAGTTTATGTTTGATGAGAATCAAATTACAGCAGAAGCTCTTGTCGCATTTTGCGATCATATTGCGACAATGTATGATCGAGTCGTTAAACATGAGTCAATTGAAAATCCGTTTTTAATGGAAACCAAGACACTTTATCCAGAAAGCTTTAAATCCGCATCACTCTTAATCGATCAAGTGAATAAGAAATATTGTGTAGAAATACCAGAAGCAGAAATTGGATTCATTGCCTTGCATCTTCAAAAGATTTCATCCAAAGATAAGAGTATCAATGTGAATGTCATGAATAATATCATCTTCACAGTAACCAATCTTCTAAGCGAGAAATACAACTATACCTTAGACAAAGAATCAGTAAAATTCGCACAGTTTATAACTCATATCAAATTCGTTGTATTACGTTTAGTACGTAAAGAATCACCTAACAATGAGATGACAGAAATCATACTGAGTAAGTATGCACAGTTCAAACCTTTGGCAAGTGAAATTGTCAAAGTGATTGAAGAAGAAACCAACAGTGAACTCAATATCGATGAATTAGCGTATTTGATGATGCATGTGAGTCGATTAAATTAGGTGTTGACAAGTAAAACGCTTTCACTATAATGAAAGTATATAGGCGTGCAATTCACAAGCAAGAGCCGGGAACTTTTTGTTCTCGGCTTTTTTTCGCGCCAGGAAAGGACATATTTATGGATGTAAAAGATATCGCTAAGACATTATTCGAATTAGTTGGCACAAAAAATAATGTTAAGGCAAACGCTACATGTATGACACGTTTACGCATCAGTGTCATCGATCAATCTAAAGTAGATATTGAATCGATTAAGAAAGTTGAAGGAGTTTTAGGGGTAGTAGAAGGTCAAACCGTTCAAGTTATTCTTGGACCAGGTAAAGTGAACAAAGTTGGGGAAGAGTTTGCGAAGTTGACTGGATTAACGTTGGGTTCTGACGAAATGGGTGCAGAAGAATTGGCTAAAGAAAATAAAGCTCAATTAAAAGCTAAACAAAAAACGCCAGTTCATGAATTCTTACAAAAGATTGCGAAGATTTTTATTCCCCTTATTCCAGGTATCATTGCGGCTGGTTTAATCAATGGTTTAACGAACGTAATTAACGTATCTACAGGTGGTGCTTATAATGCATTCTGGTGGTACCAACTTATTCGTACATTAGGTTTCGCAGTATTCACATTCTTACCGATTTATGTGGGTATGAATGCGTCTAAAGAATTTGGTGGAACACCTGTTCTTGGGGCTATTGCTGGGGCATTATCTGTATCTCATGCTGGTATGCCACTTCTTATGAAGATTGCGGATGCGCCGATTTTGATGCCTATTACCAATGCGGCATATAATCCTGCAAGCGGTGGTTTATTAGCAGCTTTATTCGCTGGTATGTTCTTCGCATTAATTGAGAAACAAGTTCGTAAGTTAATGCCTGATCTACTCACTACATTCTTTACACCGTTACTAACTGTATTAATCGGTGGATTCATTGCCGTATTGGTTATTCAACCATTTGGCGCATTATTGACTAAAGGTATCTTCAACGCATTAGACTTTGCGTACAATCAATTAGGTGTATTTGGAGCTTATATTCTATCAGCTGGTTTCTTACCATTAGTTTCGATCGGATTACACCAAGCATTAACTCCAATTCATGTATTGTTAAATAATCCAGAAGGTCCTACACTTGGTGTTAACTACTTATTACCAATTCTTATGATGGCTGGTGGTGGTCAAGTTGGTGCTGGTTTTGCGATTTACTTGAAGACTAAGAACGCAAAATTAAAACAATTAACCCGTGACTCCTTACCTATTGGTATACTTGGTATAGGTGAACCTATGATGTATGCTGTTACGTTACCATTAGGTAGACCATTCATTACAGCTTGTTTAGGTTCTGGTTTAGGTGGTGTATTAGCTTCCTTATTCCATCTTGGAACAGTTACTCAAGGTGTTAGTGGTTTATTCGGTTTACTCATCGTAGTTCCTGGAACTCAATTGTATTTCTTGATTGCGATGTTAGGGGCTTATGTGGGTGGATTCCTTATGACTTATTTCTTTGGTTATGATGAAGCTCGCGTAACTGAAGTTTACGGAGAATAATTCGATTTAAGGGTGGATTCTTTCCACCCTTCTTTTATAAGGAGGATGTATGAACTTAGGATTTTCACTTTATTTTAGTACAGGTGTAGAGAAGAATTGTGAACTAATCGAACGATTCTCAAATGCAGGCTTTACACAAGCATTTACGTCTTTGCATATTCCTGAAGAAAGTAATAATAATTACATTCATGATATTCAAATCTTATTTGAAGCTTGTAAAAAACATAAGATTGAACTAATGGCAGATATTGGACCACGAACCATTGAGAAATTAGGATTAACTTCAATTGATCAATTGGTTAATACTCCAATTCGTCATCTCAGAATGGATTATGGATTTACCTATGATGAAATGGTTCGATTATCAAGCGATTTCCATATTATTCTAAACGCATCGACTATTTCAACCCAAGATATTTTTGAACTTAAGAAGTTAAATGCGGATTTATCGAAATTCTCTGCCTGTCATAACTTTTATCCTAAACCATACAGTGCCATTTCAATTGAAAGAGCAGCTAAAATGAATCGTTTCTTAAAGGATAATGGCATGAGAGTACAAATGTTTGTGCCAGGTGACTTAGAGAAAAGAGGCCCTTTGTATGAAGGACTTCCTACCATTGAATCCCATCGTTATCAAGATATCTTACTTTCCGCATTAGAACTTAAAGTCCTTTGTGATACCGATGATGTGTTTGTTGGGGATGTGAATGTAAGTGATAAAACATTAGCTCAATTATCTCTTCTAACTAAAAATACAGTAGAGTTATATGCAGTATTGAATCCTAATGAAACACGATTCTATAATCAAGTTCATCATGATCGTCCAGATAGTAGTGATTATGTCATACGTTCTCAAGAATCACGATTATACGCAACTCCTGGTGAAATCATTGAACCAGATCTTATAAAAGAGATTAAACAAGGTGATATTCTACTCTCGAATAAACATTATTTACGTTATTCGGGAGAGTTAGAAATTGCGAAACGGGATATGCCTATGAATCCTAAAATTAATGTGATTGGTCGTGTATGTGATGAATCGATTCCTTATTTAAAGTATATTGATTCTGGAATGGGATTTATCTTAAAGGAGAAGAAATAATGGAAGAAAAAATTAGTCATTTAACCACTGAGACACGTAATCCTAAATCAAGTGAGTTAGATACCTTATCAAGTTTAGAGATTATTCAAATCATGAATGAAGAAGATCATAAAGTAGCTCAAGCGATTAACCAACAACTACCGAATATTTCAAAAGCAGTGGATGTTATTGTGAATCAATTGAATGAAGGTGGTCGTGTTATTTATTTTGGGGCTGGGACTAGTGGTCGTTTAGGGGTACTCGATGCGTCTGAATGCCCTCCTACTTTCTCAAGTACCGATGAGTTTATTGGTATTATTGCGGGTGGTGATAAAGCACTTAGAGTTCCAATCGAAGGGGCTGAGGATTCATTAACCTTATGTGTTGAAGATCTTAAGAAATTAAATTTAACCAGTAAGGATGTAGCGATTGGATTAGCTGCGAGTGGTCGTACCCCTTATTGTATCGGTGGATTAGAATACGCAAAATCATTGGGATGTCATACGGTATCTGTTACCTGTAACCCAAATTCAAAGATGTCTCAGATTGCGGAGATTGGGATTGATATCGAAGTTGGACCTGAAGTATTAACGGGTTCTACACGTTTAAAATCAGGTTCTGCACAGAAGATGGTCTTGAATATGTTATCCACCGCATCTATGGTTCGTTATGGTAAAGTCTATGGTAACTTAATGGTGGATGTGAGTCCTACCAATGAAAAGCTTGTTAAACGTGCGGTTAAGATTGTGATGGATGCGACAGGTTGTGATGAAGTATTAGCTGAGAAGAAACTTCAAGAAGCACATCTTAAACCTAAATGTGCCATCGTCATGATTAAGAAAGACTGTTCATATGAAGATGCACTTGTTCTATTAAAGAACGCAAAGAATTTCGTAAGAGAAGCGATAAAATAAAAAGGATGAAAATCCTTTTTTTATGCATCACTTCCTACTATTTCTTCTTCAGATTCAAAGATTTGGTTTAAGTAGTCATAGGCAATATTGTAATCTAGGTATGAATATTCAATACGATCAATACTTTGATGCATTAAACCATCTAAATTATTCTTATACGCTCTTACATAATATTGACAAGCTCTAGAGAAGTATTGATGGAACACTTCATAGTAGACATCAGTTTCAATTTGATCAAATGTTTTACAACGATAACTAAATTGACGGATTAGGTAATCTAAATTCTTTATTTCATCTTGTGTAGGCTCTATTCCTTCTTCGATGAATCGATTGCTTACTGTATCAAATTCATCGTATATCTCTTGTGATAATACATCAAAATCCCCATACCATTCTTCATAATCGACTAAATATTTCTCTGCAGATGCTGGTAAAGGTTGATCATAGTCAATGGTTGTCTCAGGAAATTCGAATCCTTCATCTAATGTTTTAAATAATACAGATAGATTACTTTGATAGTCATAGAAGACTCCATCAGTCTCAATGCTGTTCATTCCTTTTAGATATAGATTATAGAATCGTGCTGAATAGAGATATTCTCCATTACTATAATAATGAACATTCAAATCCTTAATATAAGGATAATTCATTTCAGAGAAACGTAGATTACTAACAATCTGCTTAAAGACTCTGATCGCTTCTTTACGATCACTGACATTCGTTATATCAAAGTTCACAATAAACTGATCATCTAATTCATCTAAGGTTAAATATTCAAAACTATCAGTAACTTTTCTAATTTGAACCTCTAATCGTTTGGTCATATCATCAACTGTTATAGGTTCGATGTATTCATATCCTGGTTCTATTTCATACGTATATTCTTCTGGTATCTCTTCAACTGTGTTATCTATGTTGAATATATTTACACCAATTAATCCAAACACAAAGAATAGTATAACTACACTGATTGTGAGGGTCTTTTGCGCAAATGTTGCCTTGGTTTGTGTATTTTTTAAACTGTTCTTGTTTTGGTCATTATATAGTTTAAGAGAGATTATTATCGCAATGATATTAAATAAGTTTGATTGTAGAAATAAAGCTATAATACCCAACACAACGAAAAGTACAATTCTAAGGAACTTTGGGTTTTGTGTTGGTTTCTTTATTTTTGTGTCATCTTCTACTGTTTGTATTAACGGAGTTATCTCTTCTTGTTTAGTTCCACAGAATAAACAATAGTTCTCATCATCGTGTAATATCGCATTACAATTCTTACATCTTTTCTCATTCATATCCCACCTCAGTCTTGTTTATTATATCAAAGTCAATCTTTGTATATAACCCAAAATAAAAAGTAATCGATTTAAGATTACTTAAGCACTTACTTGTCTACTTTGATCTAATCGATAATAATGCGTTCCGAATCGTCTCATTTCATCGATGACTGGAGATAATGATATTCCTAATTCTGTTAAGGAATATTCTACTTTAGGTGGTACAACAGGATAAACTTTACGTTCAATCAAACCATCATCCTCTAATCCCCTCAAACTCTGTGTTAACATCTTTTGAGTCACACCTGGCATAACACGTTTCATTTCACTGAAGCGTTTCGTACCAGTGAGTAGTTCTCTTATAATTAATGTTTTCCATTTACTGGATAATAAATTAAGTGTTATTTCAATTGGACATACTAACATTTCTTCCATAAATCCTCCTAAGTATCTTTTTAGATACTATGATACAAAATAGTGCGTACTTTACATATTATTGTGTACTGATATTATTATAGCAGATGCACACAAATATACAAGCATCATAAAAGGAGCACAACATGAAAAACATCACAATATTTGGTAAAGGCAATATGGCTAAGGTCATTGCGGAACGATTTACAAAGTCAGGGAATACAGTAGAAATGTTTGGATCTAAGGATCCAGTGGGTAAGATTGGGGATATCGTCGTATTAGCTGTACCGTATGCGGCAGTCGCATCAATTCTAGAAACAAACAAAGTTGAACTAGAAGGTAAGATTATTGTGGATATCACAAACCCAGTTAACTTTGGGACGATGGATGGATTAGTGGTTAAAGCTGATAGTTCTGCGGCTGAAGAGTTTGCGCAACTAGCCCCTAAGGGTTTTCTTGTTAAAGGATTCAACACAAACTTTGCGTATACATTGAGTGGAGATGTGAATACAACCGTATTACTCGCATCCAATGATGATCAAGCAAAGGCGACCTTAGTTGAAACACTATCTGGTAGTGGACTGGATGTCGTAGATGCTGGATCACTCAAACGTGCTAGAGAGTTAGAAGCACTTGGTTTCTTACAAATCACATTAGCAATTCGTGAAAAGATTTCTTGGATGGGTGGATTTACACTCTCAAAGTAAAAGCGATAAAATCGCTTTTTTTATGCCTTATTCACATTTAAATGATATTCTTCTTCAAGAGATATAAATGCTAGAGCTTCAAATCCATACACATCCTCAAAGTCTTTAGATAGTAGAATTGGATATCCATGAATCATGACTTGGCAGGGTGAACTTAGATGAAGTGTCATGCGAAGTCCCCCAACGTATACACTCTTTTTTAAATCAGAGTTTAGAAGTTTAACATAAAACTCTTTTGTCATACGAAACACTTCAATACGTGTATGCCCATACTCTGCCACATCCATAAACTGATCATAGGCTTGTTTGAGTGTCATCGGTTTTCTCCTTGTGTAACGTTGTTACACTTATAAACCGTTGAACTTCGCAAAACGTGCCTAAAATTAAATTATTTTTTTAAAATTACACATAACGTATCTGAATCATGATGATATTCTTTTCCAGATACATCAGAGAATAAGCCTTCCAAGACAAATCCAACTTCTCCGCATTCATGACTTAATTGTTTAGGGGTGAAACAGGTATTCCAGATGTTATAGGTTTTGACCTGTTCATCTTCCACAATCACGTACTTTGAACAACTTATATCATGATCATATTTGTAAGTAGAACTGAAACAGATATGGGGATTAGGACTCCAGAATCCAGCATCATAGACATCATATGTCTTTTCTTCAACTATTTTCTTATGATGTTCAGGTGTAAAAACATCGAGTATAAATCGACCTCCTGGTTTAAGTGCTTGATAAACACGTTTGAGTAACGTAATTCGATCTTCTAGAACGAGTGCCCCATAATCACACCAAATTAAAGTGATTAAATCAAATTGTTCATGATAGTCCATTTCAAGGTAATTCATGAGGACATACTTTGTTTTAGAATCATGTGATTTGGCGTATTCTATCGATCGTTCTGAAAAATCAAGTCCTGTAACACGATACCCTAGTTCTGATAATCGCATAGTATATAATCCTGGACCACATCCAATATCCAACATACTTGATTCCTTGTTTAACATTGAACTTAACCATAGAACTGACTTTTCAATAAACTCTGGTTTACGACTCGCCGCATTGGTATTTGGATTAAGATGTGTTTCTAACATTCCTTTAGAGATATGAGGATCATTCCAAAACTTCTCTACAGTCTTTTCATAGAGTTGGGGTTGAGTAAGATAAGATGAAAGAACAAAATAGTATCTCATTTCTTTTTCTATAAACATTTGTCACTCCTTTCTTCAAATATCTATAATTATAAAATTATATTCTTATTAACTAACAAGTTAATTAATTGTACTCAAGAATACCAACATTATCTCTTATTAACGAAATAAATTCTTCTCTACTAATTTTTTCACTTTTATACTTATCAAATATCTTAAGTAGCACTTTTGTTTCAATAATTAGACAAGAGTATTTATTTCTAGCTAGATCAATTTGCTTTTTATCAACCGGATCCCTTTCAGAAAGTTTCTTTTCACGCTGATGATTTATTATAAGTAATTTTCTAACATTTTCTTCATTATATTGAGGATAAGTCTCCAAGAAACTTGAGAAATGATTATCTAGTTGAGCTAGATTTGTACTTTTAACATTTGAACTAACACCTTTAATTTCACCAATATAAGTTATACCTTCTATTTCGAATTTAATATCTTCATTTTTCTTATCTTTAAATCCAGATAAATCGTATTTTAATATTTCAGAAAAAATCATAAATACTGTTTCTGAAAGTTGATCTCCGGAAGTATATAGAATAGATTTATATTGTTTGTTTCTTAATAGAATTCTATTAGACTCTTCATTCAGTTTTAATAATTGATTTATTTTTTCATTATTAATGTTAATTGATGATATATGTTTATCATCATCCAATACATTGATTTCATTTACCCAGTTTGGCTCTTCAATCAACTCTGCATTGAAATATTCAATCTCATACAATAAATCTATAATATTTTTATTTGATTCAAGTTTTAATGTTGTGTAGATTAGTTGTTTATTATTTAGTTTAATAGTTGTTGGTTCTTTCCCAATAATTGAAGATGTCAAGACTTCCCACCAATTATTTAAGTTTATTTTAAATGTAAAATTGCTTGTATATTCATTACTATTTACATTTGTCTTTGTTTTCCCATAATTAATATCTAATGTTTTAATATTAAAATCGAACAGAACTCTTATAGAGCTATTAATAGTTTGAATAATATTCCTCAATGGTGTTGAATAACTACTATCATATACATTCCAACTAAACTCTAAATCTTGTGGAAGAATAATTATAACTAACTTACTTGTGTTTGAAATTTGTTTTTCTAAATTTAAAAACTGCTCAATATCTCGTATTGATTTATTCTCACTGGCATTTCTATTTGATACTTTATTATTCCAGATTTTAGTTGTATTTAAGTCAATAATATTAACATCGAAATCATTCATTGATTGAAAATCCGAAAATTTTGAAACAACAAACTGATCATCAATCTCAAAATTATTATATGTGATTATTTGAATCATTTCCTGCACCTCATTGCACATCAAATAAAATATTATCGAATACTTTTCAGAATTTATTTATATAAATATATTTATCTAGACTTCTGTTCTATATTTTAATTCATAAAACTCGACTGTTCACTTTCATCATTCAATACATTAAATACTTTGATAATTGTATATTGTGGTTTCTTATTTTTCAAAGGTATTGAGTTATTATCAACATGATAAGATACTTCCAATTCAACATCCATAATAGTCCCCTTCGTAAATTTGAATGAACTTATATTCCTTTTAAAATCTTCATCTAAAATCTTTGCACTTTCTTTTGAACCATTTATGTATATTGTCCACTTTGAATCACCATCAAAATCTATTTTACCTATAATTATTTTTTGTAATAGTCTTTGATTAACTATATTTGGTGATAATTTTGATAAATCTACTCTTTTTGTCATTAGTTTAATTTCATCTTTTGAAAACACAACTCTATTTCCAATACTATTATTTATATAAACTGATATTCCCTCTCTTTGATTATCTTCGGACAATTTCTTAGCCATAATTGAGATAGAATCATCTATATCCGCGTTCTCAGTATAAGCATTAAATGTAATTGAATCACAATCATAAATATTTCCATTAAGATTCTCGATTTGATAATGGTTATGTACCTCTACCACTGACTTCGGTTCACTTCCATTTAAATGTTTCTTAATATCTAGAAAATTTTTAAACATTTGTATGGCTGTTGCAGTGTTTCCAAGTATGTTTGGACTTGAAGCAACCGTAGCCATAACTTCAATTATAAAACTTCCCTTTTTAATATCAGTTACTACAAATTTTTGATAAGTGTGCTCATTTGTATATTGTGAAGCTTTTTTAAGTATTTTTATTGTATTGCTTAAAACTACTGTTAAAGTTTCAATTTCAACTTCGTCTTCACCACCAAGAAAAATTTTCATATTATCATTTATTTCTTGCATAATTTCCCCCATCACACAATAAATATATTATATACAAATTATTGTAATGTTTATATTTTTTATAACTTCTTTAAAATTAGTTATTATAAAAGTACCATATTTAAAAGATAATAATAGGTTAATAATAAATTTAAACATCAACCTATGGTTATTAAAGTTTAAAATTATCATGTTTTCTAATCTACTAAAAAACTATTTAAAAAATTTTATAATAAAAGATGAAGAAGAATCGTTAATAAAAAAGGTCTCATTTTATATTGGGACCTTTTACTATAGATTAATCGTAAATACAATCTCAGTTCCTTTATTCTCTTCGCTATTCACACTAATATCAATCTTATGATTAAAGGCAATACGAGATACAATGAGTAAGCCTAATCCATTTCCATTTGGATTATTTTGACTGTCTTTCTTATATCGTTTAAACAATTCTTTTTGTTGGAGTTCACTGATCCCTACCCCAGTATCTTTAATGGATATGATGACTTGTTTATCGATCATCTTCGCACTTAAACGTATTTCACTGTTGTGTCCAGAGAATTTAGACGCATTGTCTATAACCGCAATAAACATCTGTTTTAGACGTTGATGATCTCCTACAATATTCCATTGTCCCTCTTCAATATTGAGGTTGAGACGTTGTTTCTTGGACTCTAGTAATGCTTTAGCACTACGACTGACATCACTGAGGACTTCATGAAGTTCTAAGGGTCTCATGTCGAGTTTAAAGTCTGGATCTTCGAGTTTGGATAGATCTAATAAGTCTTGTATTAATCTCTGCATACCCACTGTTTCATGAATAATTTGATTACTAATCATAGGGCTATCTTTGATATCATAGACATTATCTTTGATCCCTTCCGCAAGTCCTCGAATGATTGTGACGGGTGTTCTTAACTCATGGGTAATATCCGCTATAAAGTTTTGTCTCATCTTTTCTAGGTTTTCACTTTGACGAGACGCATCATCTAATCGTTTCGCTAAACTATTAATATTCTTAGAGAGTAAACCAAATTCATCTTTTCTAGATTCATCAATTTCAATATTATATTGACCCGATGCGAGCGTATTAATCGCATTGTTCGCCTTCATAAGTGGTTTAATGAAATTCATGGATAAGAGATATCCAATCACAATCGCAAGTAATAGTCCAATGAATAACGCCACCAACATGGTACGAATCGTCGTAGTACTTAGCGCATCAATCGATGATATCGATGCGGATATAAACAATGCCCCAACAATCTTATCACTGATTTGGATAGGTGTCCCAACCGTTACCGTATCAACATTGAATACCCCTTTGATACGATCACTTATGAGTTGTTTACCATCCAATACTTGGGTTAAGAGTTCTTGTGTACTTTTACTTAAACTATAGTAGTTACGCATCATACCCATTCCCATATGAGATTCAGTAATGGTTTTAATATCTCCCTCACTACTGACTACCCATACTTGTAAATCTTCCACATCGATGCTGGATAGATAATAGTTCACAACATTCTCATCTATGTCAAAACTACGATTCTCCGCTATTTCATTCGCAATAAGCGTAGATTGACTAAGTAAGTTTACTTCGATGGATTCTCGTGTTTGTCTGCGTACATTGAACCCAAAAATAAGTCCTATGACAATCGCAAAGGATAATATAACCAGTATGAAATAAAGTATTAGTTTACGTGTAATCCCTTGACTCATACTTTATCCTCATTTATTTCAAATTTATAACCAATTCCCCATACTGTCTTTAAGTCCCAATGAGGATGTGTTGTATAATCTAACTTACTTCTTAAGCGTGTCATATGTGAATCAACCGTACGACTATCTCCATAGTAATCATAACCCCATACTTGATTGAGTAGTTGATCTCTAGAGAACGCTACACCTGGATGACTTGCGAGTGTAAATAGTAATTCTATTTCTTTACGTGTTAAAGATACTTCTTCATGTTCTATTTCTACACGATATGCTCTCATATCAATTGATAGATTATGGATTGTTAGTAAGTGTTTTGTACTACCTGGATCCAATCGTCTTAGTACTGCCTTAATTCGTGCCATAACTTCAAGTGGTGAGAATGGCTTCACAATATAATCATCTGCCCCAATATCTAAGCCCATGATTTTTTCATAGTCTTCACCACGAGCAGTCACCATAATGATTGGCACATTACTGTCTTTTCGTATTTCTTTACATACCGAAAAACCATCGAGTTTTGGCATCATCACATCTAATAGAACCAAATCCACATCCGATGTTAATTTGTTTAAAGTATCATATCCATCTATCGCAACTATCGTATCATAGCCTTCTTTCTTACAATAACTAACAAGAATAGAGGTTATTTGTGGGTTATCATCTGCGATTAAGATCGTATTTTTTTCTTTCATACTTGTATTATAAACATAAAATATGACAAAAGTGTGTCTTTAATGCGTATCCATCACATTCATTCTCATAATTAAAAAGAAATAATCATTCTTTCTTCGATTATTCAGCGCATCTAAGAATTCTTGTTTAAAGAGTAATGTCCCCATAAGATTGTAATATTTCTTATGTAATTCTTCTTTAAACTCTGCTTTTCTTACTTCTTCTATAATCTCTTTTCTTCGATCATCAAACATATTAAAGTCCTCCTATTATAAGATATGCATCTCATAAATTATTTCCTAAGAAATATTTATAAATAAGAATGATATAATTTTCTCAAACTAAACCAGGAGGTTCTTATGACACATCTTAAAAAAGGACATCGACAAAGAATCACAATTATTGATGAAAAAGGTAAAGAAAGAGAACCTTATGTGGAAGGATTTGATCCTATTGCGTTTCACTTTACAGAATCCTATTTAACTTATGCGAATAATCGTAAGATATTAAATGATTATAAAGATGAAATGGATCCAAGTGTTATAGAATATTGGGAGTCATTCGGAGTTAAGAAAGAATTATTTGATCAAGATACATTAGGCAAGTATTCAGTTCATACTCCACTTGATATGGATTATTCAAAACGATATCCTGTCCTTTATTATTCTCATGGTGGTAATGGAACACCTTATGAAGCTGAGACGGTTGGTTTCTCTAAGCTTATTCAAAAAGAACAGTTTATTGCGGTTTATCCATTCAATGGAGGTTATTCAAATGAAGAAGCTCCTACAGAATTTAAGCGTATTATGGATGAACTTAAAAAGAAAAACTACCCCATTGACTGGAGTAGAGTTTATGTATCTGGTTATTCTTCTGGTTCAGATGCGTCTGAGTCGATTGCGACACTTTGGCCAGAGATGGTTGCGGCTGTTGCGCCATGTCCTGGTAGTAATGCGATGTATAACAGTTTATGTCGAGTAACTCCTGAATCCTATAATAAATGTTTAGATATTCAAGTACCTCTATTATGTGTTGGAGGTAATATGGATTTTGGAGATCCTTTCCCTTTTCCTGATAAAGAGTGTTATGAGAATTTCAATATCTGGGCTAAAGAGATCTCTAAGGTTAGTAATTATGTCCCTCTATCATTTGAGGATTCACGTCTGCTTATTAACACCACCACAAACCCTACTAAGAAGAATGTAGGATTAGACTTCAAACATACATGGACTGAAGAATTTGAAGACAGAGAATGGTACTTTGGGGAGTTCTATGATGATAAGTACAGACCTGTCATTCAGTTCATCATTGGGGATGGTATCCCTCATATTACTTCTGGTGTCCATGCCTCTTTGGTATATGCTTGGTTAAAACAATGGAGCAGAGATTTAGAGACGAACGAATTATTGTTTACACCTGTATTCCCATATGAATAACAATGAAAAAGAATGTTTGCACATTCTTTTTAAATATTACATGCGATTGTATGACCTTCGTATACTGCTTCCATGATTTTTCGAGGTGAGTTACAATCTCCAATCGTAAATGTATCTGGAACAATTCCATAAAATTGCTCAACTAGTTTTAAATTATTTCGAACACCTGTAGCAATAATAATTTGATCGGCTTCAACAAATTTCTGATTTCCATCCTTATCGAGTAACTCAACCCCATTGTCTTTAATTTCAACACAACGGTGTTCCATTAATTTAACAAGATTAGGTGTTGAATCCATTTTTTGTCTAAGTGCGATTTTATAGAGTAAGTTGCCTTGCGCAGCAATTTCATTTGTCATTTCAACAAGACTCACATTTTTACCATGTAGCTCAGCTAATTCTAAACCAATTTCAGTTCCAATTGATCCGCCACCAATAATAACAATATTTTTTCCTAACTCTTTTTCATTCTCAATGGCTTGATAGAAGTTCCAAACGTTTTTACTATTAATTCCCTTTAATGGAGGAGTCATTGGTTCTGCACCAATTGCCACAATAATGACATCTGGAGAAATTTCACGAACTAAACTTGGTGTCACTAATGTATTTAATCTAATATCTACTTTTGTCTTTTTGAGTTGAGAAATGAGGTGTTCTAAGTAATACTTTATATCTACCTTATAGAATTCCATTGCGATATGATGCAAAGCCCCTCCTAAGTAAGCGTTCTTATCAAATAAAGTAACTTTATGACCTCTCTTACTAGCAACAGTTGCGGCTTTTATTCCTGCTGGACCTGCCCCAATAATAACTACATTCTTTGGATTCTTTGTTTCTATGAGCTCTTTCGCAATAAACTCTTCGTTCTTATATCTTGGATTGACAGAACATCCTACATTTCGACGGTTTGTCGCAATATGATAACATTGAACACAGCGTATACATGGAACAATTTCATCATCTCTTCCTTCTTTTGCTTTATTTGGCCAATCAGGATCCGCTACAAATGCTCTTCCAAATCCAACGAGGTCAACTTTCCCACTTTGAATGAGCAATTCAGCTTGCGTAGGATTTAATACAGCCCCAACCGTCGATACAGGTATCTTCACAACTTCTTTAACTTGTCGTGCAAATTCGGCGTTTACCATGTGCCCTTTGAAGTTTGTTGTGACCATGTGAACATTTCCTTCATGGTTTATATCGAGTCCTGCAGATATTTGCACAGTATCAATGAGTGGTTCTACTAATTTTATAAATGAAAGTGTATCTTTAAATTCAATTGACCCTTCAACCCACTCAATCGCACTAATTCGCATATCGATTGGAAAATAAGGTCCAACAGCTTTCCTAACTGCTTCAAGAATCATTTTCGGGAATTTTGCGCGATTTTCAAATGAACCACCATATTCATCCGTTCGTTTGTTAAACAATGGCGATAGAAATTGTGCTGGTAACCAACCATGTCCAAAGTGCATAAAAATTAAATCAAATCCTAAATCCTTCGCTTCTTTGGCTGTTTGCGCAAATTTATTTGCTACATCTACCATCATTTCTTCTGTCATGGCACGAACTTCGATACCGTCTTCTCTTATAAAATCCATTGGCCCTATCGCATATTCTTTAACTCTTGCATATTGACCTGCATGGAATATTTCTATGGATGCTTTAGCACCTGCTTGATGGGCTCGTCTTATTCTTGATTGTGTCTTTTCTACTTCATATTTATGAAAAGCATAGGGTTCATCGTAACTTGCAAAACTTGATCGTCCTGGATCAACAATCGTATGTCCACAAATCACAATCCCAGCTCCACCTAATGCTTTTTCTTCAAACTCATCCCCAACAGGTGTTGCGACAATTCGATTTCGCACGATTAACTGATTTATTTTAATTGGGGTAAATAATTTTTCAAATTTCATGGGATCCTCCTAAATAGATTAAGGGAATATTTCTATTCCCTTACGTTCTTAACTTTCAATACTCTCTTCTTTTGCGATTTGTTTATCCACTAATTTAAAGAATGGGAACCAGATTGCAGTTGTAAGTAAAATAATAACGACTTGTAAAATGGCTGCTTGAGGACCTTGTGCTAAGAATCCTGAAACAACTTGTGGCATTGTCCAGTTTACTTCTACACCTGATAATCTAGGAACAATTCCTGATAGGATTGAGAAGTATGAAACAGATGTCGCAACGATTGGACTAATAATATATGGAATAAATAACATTGGGTTTAATAGAATCGGAATACCGAAAATAAGTGGTTCATTGATTCCAAATAAAGCTGGAATAATGGCTAGTTTGCCTAATGTTCTTAGACGTTTACTTTTAGCAGTAAATGTAAGTAAGAATGTTAATCCTAAAGTAGCTCCAATACCACCTGGTTGACAGAAAACTGAGAATGAACTTGTAATAATATTTGGTAATTGTAATCCTGCACCTAATGCAGCTAAGTTTTCAGCACTTGCGGCCATTGTTAGTGGAGTTATTGTACCAAATACTGTATTTCCATGAATTCCACTGAACATGAGTAATGTAGATAGTAATTGAATAAATAAGTAAGCTGGGAATGATAAACCAATCCCTTGTAGTGGTGTTTGGATTAAATTATAAATAACAGCATGGAAATTTCCAAATGATGTTTTCGAGAATAAAACAGATAACACTGTCGCAATAACTAATGCAATAAGTGTAGGGACAATAGATGCAAATGAATCTTCTACGATTTGTGGAACACCTTCAGGCATTCTGATATAAATTTTACGATCGATACAAAATTTTATTAGTATAGGAACCAAACCACCAACAAACATTGCCCCAAATAGACCTGGATACCCTAACCATTGAGTCGGAATGGCTGTATAGAGTTGGGTTGGTGTAAGTATTAAGAATGCCATAACTGATACAACTGCTGCAGAGATTGGGTTTACATTTAATTTTTGAGCATATTGATAAGGCAATACAATAACAACATAGAATGCGATGATACTAAGTGTCATGGATTGAGTATTCATGAGTATCATATTTAAACCGGTACTTGCAATAAATGATTGCCAAAATTCGATATTTAAGAAAGCACCTAATGCAGCAAATGATCCAATCATAATAATTGGTAATAATATTTGGAATGTCTGACCTAGAGCATTTAGAAACTTATTTGATGCGAGTGTATTCGCAAAAGGCATTAGTTTCGCTTGTAAAACTTCCATTAACTTCTCCATGTTTTCTCCTTTTAACGTAATGTTTTTATGACCTCAAGAGCATCTTTAAGAATCTTTTCTCCATTCATCATTCCAAAATCCATCGTACTAATTACTCTGATTTTAGATGCATATTGAGGAAAAGCTTTATCAAAACTTGTTTTCTTAAAAGCGACTTGAGGACCTAATAAGATAATATCTTTGTCTTCAATAATGTTGGATAGTTGTGAATCTGCGTATGCACTTATTTCAACATCTATGTTTTCTTTAAGAGCAAATTCTCGCATTTTTTTAACAACTAATCCTGTACTTGCGCCATTTTGGCAAATTAGAGATACTTTAATCATTTTTTGATCTCCTTGTGTAGCAAAATCATTTCCTCTGCCAGAGCTCGTATGGTCTCTGCACTTCCAAGATGATCTGCCGCATGAAGCATGAATATGGTTATGGTCAGTTCTTGACCTTGAGCTTCTTGAACCAATAGATTGGTATGTGCTTGATGACTTTTGAGAAGTGCTTCATCACATTTCCTGAGTGATTCTTTTGATTCTTGGAAGTTCTTTTCTCGCGCTTGCTGTATGGCCAATAAAGCAAGGCTTTTCGCTTCCCCACCGTAAGCAATCATGTTCATGCATTCTTGTATTACATCCATAAATACCTTCACTTTCTAATCTTGCAAGACTACTATTCTCTACGATATTATTTTGTCTTATTCATGTTTATTTGTATATTTCATGTTTTGCACACTATCTGTGCATTCTTTAGGTACTTATATCGTTATTAATCATTTAAAATAGATTTAGGTATTAGAATTATCTCTCTCTATGAAAACAAACGAAATTAAGCTTCTTGAATATTTAGGTCACCAAGATGATTGGGTTACTTCAACAAAGATTAGTTATGATCTTTCTTTTTCACGTAGAACCATTCAATATTGTGTAAAATCGATTAATGAAGAATATCCTAATCTTATTACTAGTTCTAGAAATGGATTTAAAATCGTTTCTAAACAACAACTTTCTTCTATTTTATCAAATTCACAGGTTATTGATATTCCTCAAACAGAAGCTGATCGTAAAACTTTGATATTAAAGTCTTTATTATTTTCAAATGAATCGAAAGACTTAGATGAACTGGCCCAAGAATTATTTATATCGTCTTCAACTTTAAATAATGAACTTATCAAGATTAAGTTAGAATTATCTGAGTTTGATCTAATATTTAAGACAAAATCGAATGTAGCGTCTATTGAAGGTCTTGAAAAGAACAAGAAGAAAATGATTAGTAGTTTGATTTATAAAGATACTAAAGATAATTTCATGAACCTAGATAGTATGCAAAAATACTTACCTATGTTTGATTTGCATCGAGTTAAAAGAATTGTGACGGAGAGTCTTAAAAATTTCGAATACTTTATTGATGACTTTTCTTTACTTAATTTTGTATTGCATATTGCGATTACGATGGAAAGAAATAAATTAGATCATCATTTATCGATTAAGAAGAGTTCACATTTAAATCGTACATTAATCTCTGCTCATATTAATGAAATCATTAAAACGATTGCGAAAGATATTGAGAATGAATATTCGGTTAGTTTCTCTGAATCGGATTGTTATGACTTAGCATTACTGATTATGACTCGTGTTGTTAACTTAAAATCGGAGTCGATTAATCAACATCAGCTAATCGATATTGTTGGTCAAGATGTTTTAGACTTGGTTCATATCATTCAACAAAGAACATTGAATGATTTCTTAATTAAATTAGATCAACAGGATTTCACATTTAGATTTAGCTTACATATAAGAAATTTATTTATTCGACTTGAAAACAAAATAGAGTTAAGAAATCCACAGATGATTAACATTAAAACATCTTTTCCTTTTATCTATGATATATCTGTTTATATTGCGAATATTATTTATCAATATCATCATGTATCTATAAGTGAAGATGAGATAGCCTATATTGCCCTGCATATTGGCGTTTTAATTGAGGAACAAAAAGCACTTGAGAATAAGTTGACAGCTGTTATTTTAAATCCTCAATACTTTTCAAATAGTTTAAACATATTGAAAAAGTGTCTTAAAATATTCAATGATTCTCTTATTATCAGTGAAGTTATTATGGATGAGTCTGAGATCAAAGATCATCAAGACTTTGATTTACTTATATCTACGATTCCTGTACATAAGATTATTGATAAACAAGTTGTTTTAATTACGGAGTATATGAGTAATTCTGATATTGCGGAAATTGCAAGTGCGATTGATAAAGCTTTAAAGTATAAGAAAGTTATTAGAATAGAAAGTAAACTTAAAACAATTTTTAATGAAAATTGTTTTTCGATTGATAATACCTTTAACAATGAAAAAGAAGCCATTCATAAAATGGCGTCTGATTTATTAAAACTTGGCTATGTGAATGATGATTTTGAGAACAAACTATACGAAAGAGAATCCATTAGTTCTAGTGCGTTTGGGACTATTGCGATGCCACATCCTCTTGAAATGTGTTCAAAAAAATCTGTTATTTCTGTTTCAATTCATCAAAAACCTTTTCAGTGGCAAGATAATATCGTTAATATCATCTTTATGTTAGCGATCAATGATGAGGATCGTGTTATTTTCAAGGATATATTTGATTTTATTACTGATACGATATCGAATGAGGATAAGTTATTTTCTCTTATTCGTGTTAAGACATTTGATGAGTTTATTAAACTTATAGCGAATTATTCGAATTAACTCAATGAAAAAGAATGTTTGCACATTCTTTTCCTTTACACACACTTTTATTCCGAAATGTTTAGAATATCTTCAATAACGTTCTTATAAAGAATCGCTTTAGCACCATAGATCGCTTGAATTCCCCCACCGACTTCAAGTACATCTGTTGCGCCAATTGTTTTTAACTTGTCTTTAGAAACCTTAGTAATATCTTTTACAGATACTCTTAAGCGTGTAATACAAGCATCCACATCTTCAATATTTTCTCCACCACCTAATGCCTCAATTACAAGTACAGCTTCTTCTTTTAAGCTTGATTTTGTTGTGACATTCGCGACTGAGTTATCATCTTCTCCTCTTCCAGGAGTTAAGATATTAAATTTTGTAATAAAGAATGAGAAACTAAAGTAGTATAATGCAGCCCATACAGCACCAACTGGGAATACGAGTAAGAAGTTTGTCTTAGCGTTTCCTTGTAAAACACCGAATAATGTAAAGTCAATAACACCACCAGAGATTGTATTACCAATAGAGATATTGAGAATATCAGCAATAAAGAAGGATACACCATCTAAGAATGCATGGAATACATAGAGTAATGGATTAACGAATAAGAACATAAATTCAATTGGTTCTGTTATCCCTGTAATGAAAGATGTTAATGCAGCACCTAGGAATAAACCACCAAATAGAGCTCTCTTATTTTTAGGAACAGCATGATACATTGCTAAACATGCGGCAGGTAAACCAAACATCATAGTAGCGAAACGTCCTGCGAAATAACGAGTTCCTTCAGTATATAAACCAACATGAGTAGGATCTGCTAATTGAGCAAAGAAGATCTTTTGAGCTCCTTCTACTACTTGTCCAGCGACTGTTTCAACGCCACCAAGAGGGGTATACCAGAACATTGGATAAATCATATGGTGTAGACCAACTGCACCACTAAGTCTCATTAAGAAACCATAGAAGAATGTACCAATAGGTCCCATAGAAGAAATGCTAGTACCAGCAGATACGAGTAATCTTTGGAATGGAGGCCATACAACGAAGAATACAACACCGATAAAGATAGACGCAAAGGATGTGACGATTGGAACGAAACGTGAACCACCGAAGAATCCTAGGACTGCAGGTAATTGAATATTTTGGTAACGGTTATGTAAATAGACTGCTACACTTCCCACTGCGATTGCGCCGATAACACCTGTATCGATGCCTGCAGCTTCTGGTGTAAAGATGGATAACATTGCACGAATGGATGCGCCCATAACTAAGTAACCAACAACGGCAGCTAATGCAGCGGTTCCTTTGTCTTTACGTGCTAAACCGACGGCTAAACCAATAGCTAATAATAAAGCTAAATTTCCGAATACAACATCCCCTGCAGATGCCATAATTTTGAATATGGCTTGTAGGAATGGGACATCTAAGAATGGATATGCGGCTACGTTAACTGGATTTGATAATGCACCACCGATCCCTAACAGTAAACCTGCTGCAGGAAGAATGGCAATTGGAAGCATAAATGCTTTTCCGATTTTTTGTAATTGCTTAAACATGATTTTCCTTTCCGATTTAATCATTTAATATCGATACAAACTTCTTAGTAATAAGTTGTGGTCTAGTGATAGCCCCTCCCACAACAGCAGAGAAAGCACCTGCATTTAATACGGCTTTAAGGTCTTCCGGATTATTGATCTTACCTTCCGCAATAACAGGTATATGTAAATCTTGAACCAATTGGCCGATTAGTTCGAGATTAGGGCCTTCGTAATTCGTTGAGTAAGATGTATATCCACATAGTGTTGTTGATATTACATCAAAACCCAACTTTTCGGCATTCACAGCTTCTTCATAGGTTGAGATATCTGCCATCGCAAGTCTTCCCCCTTGATGAATCAAATCAAGTAGTTCTTGAATCGTTTCATCATTCGGTCTTTTACGATTTGTCGCATCAATCGCAATCATTTGACATTGTGTTTGTAATAATTCATTTACTTCTTTTTTAGTCGGTGTAATGTAAATCGATGAATCATCGTAATTACGTTTTATAATCCCAATAACCGGTAAATCCACAACTTTCATGATTTCTAGAATATCTTCAACCCCTTGTGCACGTATACCTGATGCTCCACCTTGTTTGGCAGCTAAAGCCATTCTTCCCATAATGAAGGATGAATGAAGTGGTTCTTCCGGTAATGCTTGACATGAAACGATGAGTTTTCCTTTTATTTGGTTTAACATATATTCTCCTATTTACTTTGTATAAGTTGTATGTGTAAGGCTAAATAACCTATTTCTGAATCTTGAAACTTTATATTAAAGTTATCAAGGATGTATTCACTTAGATCTTTCGCAATCTTATAAGCTTCTGGATAATTCTCAAGAATCTTAGGTGAGAATTCATTCTTTAATGTAGATTTCTCACTCGCTCTTTTTAGAGCGAATTTGAGATGCGTAATTAAGCGGATCTTTTCTAAACTGTTCTTTGGATACTTCAATCCATGTTCAGCTTCTAAGTATTCCAAACTGTTCATAATAATCTGCATAAACAAGTTGGATCTAGATTCATCATTGTTTAATGCGGAATGAATATGTTGAGTAATAAATCCTATTTCCGCATCCGGTAAACTAACTTTCATCGTCTGATTTATTTCTTTAAGTAACATTCTTGAGAAATTGAATTCTTTCTCATACATTGCCTCTAGTTCATCATTGAATAGATTCGTAATATTTAATCCATGATTGAATCGATAGATTGAGAAGTTTAAGTGATCGAGTAACGCAACACGTAAATTCTCATTTGGTTTCTGATTGAATACCTGTTCTATGTTAGTCATGGTTTGTTCAACCAATGTTACTAGATTCTCATCACAGATACTTACTAAGTTGGTATAGAGATCTTTATTCTTACGATTGTTAAAGTGGTATTCTTTTTCTAACTTAGTGGAATCGATTAAATCATCTGCTTTCACTCCAAAACCAATCCCTTTTCCAAACACAATAACCTCTTCATTGTGTGTATTTAAAGCTTGAACAACATTATGATTGAGTACTTTTATAACTTTGACTGATTTCATAGTTTTAATATCTTGAAAGCTTCATCTGAGCTTTTTACCCTTCGGTTAACTTCTGTGTATTCTATTTTATAGCTTTCTCTTACTGAAGTAACGACCATTAAAGTATCCGTTGAATATCCTTTTTCTTTGATGTGTTCAAAGTCAACTTCGACTAGTAAATCCCCCACTTTAACGGTTTGTCCTTCTTGTACCAATGCTTTGAATCCTTCACCTTTAAGTTTTACTGTATCTATCCCAATATGGATCAAGAGTTCTAATCCATTCTCACATTGAATCCCTAACGCATGATTTGTAGGGAAAACCATTAGGATTGTACCATTGACCGGAGAAACAACTGTATGACTCGTTGGTTCTATCGCCATCCCTTTACCAATCAACTCTCCCGCAAACATTGGATCGTTAACTTCTTTTATATCTTTTAATTGTCCTTCTACACATGCATGTACAACGACTTCATTTTTCTTTTTGAATAGATTGATCATCTTGACTCTCCTGTATAAAAATAAAAGCTCATCTAACGTTAAAAGGGTTAAATGAGCTCGTGCCTTTGTTTAAGTAACACACTCTATTTGTATAATACAATAAATTAAAATATTGTCAAATAGAATTTTTGGTTGTTACATGTAAAATTAAATATGTTTTAAACTTATAATCTCTTCACAGATTATTTATTATGTATCTGAACTATTCAGCTTTGGATCTTATATAATCATTAAAGACTTTATGTAAAACTAATTTTTTATCAATATCACTTTCTTCAATAAGCTTATCGATCTTATCAAACAATGTGATTAAATTAAATGTTTGTTCTGTAATTTCTTCTTGCAATTTTTTAAAACTTTGCTTTTGAAGTTTGCTTACATCTGCTTTATGTATAAAATTTTCAAATATTTCAAACAATTCTGTAGAACTTAAATTCTTACTAACATCAACAATCTCCAAATTTCTCACAATTTCATTTGTAAATATATTGAGATTTGATAAATTATCTAGTTTAAACTCAATATTTTCAGCACGATTAGTATGTGCAATCTTAAAAACACTATTTGATATAGCATTAAATCCCTGACCAAATTGATTCTCAGCATAATAATAAAAATACATAGCCAGACTTCCTTCAGATATTTCATTATTATATAATCTAACTCCAACTTTAAGATTTAAACCATTTACTTTAGTTTTAACTACTTTATCTAATAGAATGTTGACGACTAAGTTAGAATCTGAAATGAATGAATTTTTAACAATAAATGAACTATTATTCTCTTTTGCATAATTATGGCAAGAAGTAAACATCAAATATAAAGCAATATGATTATCATAATTCTTGTAAACATTTGTTGTTATCGAACGTAAATAAAGTACATCATTATTCTTTATTGTTCTGAATTGAAATTCTTTTTCTTTATTCATATCAAGCATTTCTATCAAGTTATAAATAGCAAGATCAGCTCGATTAATGCTTAAACAGTATTTAAAATATTTTGATAAATCAAATTTTTCTAGTAATTTTCTATCTGAATCATAAATAGTTTCTATAGTAATTTCTTCATTTCTTTCAGCAATAAATAATAGTAACTCTAATCCTGTTTCAACTATATTACTGAATTTAACATCTTCTAAACTTAAATAATAATCTATTTTCTCATTATCAATTTCATTAAACATTTTTATAATATCAAGAGAGCCATATATTCTGCATTCTTCTTCTTGAATTTTTGGTAACTTTTCAAAGACTAATTGAGAAATTGTATCTTCTTTATGTGAAATAAGCATTTCAATACTTTTTGTTGAAGCCAATCCATTACAATGATTTATAAACTTTTGCACAAGAAAATCCATATAATTATCCTTTCTTTACATTAATGTAATTTAAAATAGTTTAACATCATTAAAAAATTAATTATTCGCCTATATTCCATATATGAAAAATTATTATGATAAATATTAATTACAAAAACCAATACTTCAGAAAATTAAATTAAACTCTTCCGAAATTCAAAACATTAAACCTCAAAATTACCCACTATTAATATATAAGTTCCCACTAAATAATCCCCCTTTCTGTAATCGCTTACTTTTGTATCTTAACACTTAAGATTAATTGTGAAAATACTATTATATAAAAAACATTAATCGGCTTATTTATCAATTAAATTTTTGATGCTATCAACAATAAAAAAATTAGCACTCTCATATTGTGTTTGCTAATAATTTTGTATATAATATTTATGACTTAGCAATTAGGCTAATGGAACTATATTAGAATTGTCAACCATATGGTTGATAATATTCTAAAGTTTATGTTTAATGAGAAGTAAATGTACTTCATGTTAATTGCCCTCCATAAACCATATAATGTGATTGAAATAGAAATTAGGTTTAATCTATTCTCTGTATACATTGTAACATAATCAATTAAGTATTGAGGGTGTAGCTGGTAAGTGTAAACTTACTATAATGCTGAGAAGACGAAAGTTTATCGCATATAATGTGCCCACCAAGTTTGATTGCTACAGTCTTTGGTGGGCATCTTACATATTAGGGGGAATTATGGAATTCAAAAGGATTAATTATAAATATAAACATTATCCTCATTTTGATTGTAAAATTTATCCAAGATCAAAACATGAATATATTGATAAAAGTTTAAACATTGAGAAGCATGCATTTTACCCATTTATACACTATACTAATTCATATTCTAGATATTCAAAAAATGAGAGAAAAATTAAAAAAAGAGAAATCTACTTTTCAGCACATATTGACCGCTATATTTATCAATACTATTCGACAATCTTAAATAATTCTTATAATACTTACTTGAATAGATTGAATTTAAATAATGTTTCAACAGCATATAGAACAAACTTAAAGAAGAATAATATTCATTTTGCTTCTGAAGTTTTTAGATTTATAAAAAAACTAGATAACTGTTATATTATTGTTGGTGATTTTGAAAAGTTTTTTGATACACTTGGACATAAAAATCTTAAAGAAAGATTATCAATAATTCTCGAATCACATGGACTTTCAAATGATTTGTATAGTATTTTTAAATCTTTAACACAATTTTGTTTTATAGAACTTGATGATATCAGAAAATACTACTTAGATGAGTTAAAAATTTCAAGAAATAAATTTCGAACCTTAAATCAATATTTCAAAGATGAATTTAATGATGTCAAACATAGGTTTATAAGATATAACGATAATAATGGAGAACAACAAATAAAAGGTATACCACAAGGAACTCCATTGAGTGGAGTTCTCGCAAATATATATATGATAGAATTTGATAAAGTTCTTTCAGAGTTTGCTTCTTCTCATCAAGGTATATATAGACGTTATTCAGATGATTTCATTCTAGTTGTAAATAAGAATTCTCAAATATCTGATGTTTTTAAATTTGTTAAGGAGCAAGTAGACAAAGATGGTTCAATAAGCATTCAAAATGAAAAGGTGTCTCTCTATGATATACATGAAAAGGTAGTTTATAAATTAAAAACTGATGATTTAAGTGTTGAAGGGGATCATTGCAGTATTGATTACTTAGGATTTACATACCAAAATGGTAATATAAAAATAAGAGATAAAACTGTTACAAAATACTTTTATAAAGCTTATGGTTACATAGATAAAGAAATTGAGATAGAGAAACGACAAAAATTAAGAGGTAATCGAACTAAAAGAAGCAAAAAAAGTATTTTCATTAAATATAGTGATCAAATAAAATCAAAAGATCATCCAAGAAAAGGAACATATAAATCAAATACAAATTTTACAACTTATGTCAGAAATAGTTCTCGAATTTTTAAGTTTGATAAATTATCATTTGATGATAGAAAATTTAATGATAGACATAAAAATAAACTTATAAAAAGAATATCAAATCAATAGAACAATATACTTATTTGATAATAGTAATATTATATATTAGAGAATATTCATTGGATTTACTGTTATATCATTGTACATAAGTACTTTTAAAGGATTAAAATGACAAATAACACTCAAGCAATTCATTTAATTTCCAATAATTTGAATTCTAATATGCAGGAAGAGCTTTTCAACTCTATTCAAAACTGTAAAAGCTTTATTTTTAGTGTCGCTTTTATTAACTATAGTGGTTTACAACTTTTACTTAAAGCAATCAATGAAGCGAATATGAAAGGTGTTAAAGGTAAAATAATTACTTCAGATTATTTAAATTTTACTGAACCGAAAGCTATTAGAAAATTGATGGAATTTGAGAATATAGAAACAAAAATATATCTTCAACATACAAATGGCGGGTTCCATACAAAGGCATATATTTTTGAATTTGATGATGTGTACCACTTATATATTGGATCATCTAACATTACTCAAAGTGCATTACTTAAAAATATTGAATGGAACGTGAAAATACTATCAAAGAAGGATCATCTTTTTGTAATTGATATATTTAACCAGTTTAATGAATTATGGAACAAAACTAATTTATTGGATGACCACTTCTTGAATGAATACGAAAGGTTTATTGAAAGCTTAACAGAGTATAAGCAAAATGAAGAAGCTTTTATTTATAAGGAAGAGACAGTTCGACCTAATTCTATGCAGTTAAGGGCTATACAAAATCTTAATAATTTAAGAAATCGCGGCGAAGATCGAGGATTAGTAATTGCTGCTACCGCAACAGGTAAAACCTACATGTCAGCATTTGATGTTCAGAATTATAAACCTAATAAATTACTTTTTTTAGTTCATCGAGAAGATATTCTTTTAAAAGCTGTAGAATCATTTAAGAAGGTTCTAGGTAGTAAAATTGATATAGGTATCTTAAGTGGTAATAGTAAAGACTTTGATAAAAAATATTTATTTTCAACAATTAATAGTATGCAAATTCATTATAATAGATATAAAGTTGATGAGTTTGATTATATAATCCTCGATGAATCACATCATGCGGTTTCGAAGAGTTATCAAGAAGTTATGAATTATTTTAAACCTTCCTTTATTCTTGGAATGACTGCAACTCCTGAAAGAAGCGACGGATTCGAACTATTTAATTATTTTAAAAACAACATAGCTCTTGAAATAAGACTTAATGAAGCTATTGAAAACGACTTAGTATGTCCATTTCATTATTTTGGAGTTACGGATGTTGAAGGAATAGATTATGAAAATATTGACTTGGATAATTCAGATAAAATAGCTGAGCTCTTAAGTGTGAGTAAACGTGTAGAATATGTAATTGATAAGCTAAAGTTTTATGGTCATGATGGCAAGAAATTAAAAGCACTTGGTTTTTGCGCTAGTTTAGATCACGCAGAATACATGGCTAATGAATTCAATAATAGAGGTATTAAAAGTGTTTTCTTAAGTGGTTCTGATAAGGTAAGTACAAGAGAAAAATTCACAAAAGAACTTGAATCCGATGATTCTGATTCATTGCAAGTCATATTCTCTGTTGATATTTTTAATGAAGGTATCGATATACCTAGTGTTAATACTGTAATGATGCTTAGACCAACTAGTTCTCCAATTATTTTTATCCAACAATTAGGTAGAGGACTTCGAAAATTCAAAAATAAGGAGTACGTAACAGTATTAGACTTCATAGGCAATTATAAGAAGAGCTTTCTTATAGCAATCGCATTAAATGGCTCGAATTATTTAGATAAGGATAGTCTAAAAGTGTCTGTAAGAAATAATTTTAAAGGCTTACCAGGTACATCTTTTGTACAAATGGATGAAATTACTAAAGAACAAATTTTAAAGCAACTAGAGTTTGAAAACTTCAATTCTTTTAAGTACTTAAAAGATGAGTATATGGAATTTAAGAAATCAATAAATTATAGAACACCTATTTTCTTAATGGAATATGAACTACTCGAAGGAAGTCCGGATCCTGTTAAATTTATAAATTATTCTCGAACCTATATTGAATTTATAAAACGTATAGAGTCATCTCTTGATTTCTCAAAATATAAAATATCCCAAGACTTCCTTAAGTTACTTTCTCAGTTATCCTTTGAATTACCGATTAAGCGACCTCACGAATTCCTTTTAATTGATCTACTATTACATAAAAAGTCAATTAGTTATGACTACTTTAAGAGTGAACTTGAAACTTATGTTGGAAACAATGATGATGGCACATTAGTACATTCAATTAGAAACTTATTAGGTGATTTTAAAGACTCAGGTCAATTAAAAAGATATTTTAGTTTAATAGAATATGACAAAGAAAAATTATTAATAACTAGAAGTAATAATTGGCCAAAAATAATTAATAGTGATAACGAAGTCTTTATAAAAGATGTAGTACGATATGGTCTAACTAGATTCGTTAGGGAATTTGGTTTCATTGAGTATAAAACTCCATTCTTCAAGCTTTATCAAACTTATACCATGATGGATGCTGCTATTCTATCAAACGAGACTAAAAAAACTTCCTCATATAGAGGACAAGGACTTATTTCACATAAAAATGATTACTTTATATATGTTGAATTAAATAAAAGCGAAGATATTAAAGAATCAATTAATTATAAAGATAAGATTATAGATGAGTTTACTATGCAATGGGAGTCACAAAATAAAACAAAACAGGACTCAAATATTGGAAAGAACATAATAAATAATAAAGAGAGAAATATAAACCTACATATGTTTGTTCGTAAATTTAAAATGATTGACGGATTAAGTCAACCATTTATATATCTTGGATTAGTAGATACTTATCAATATGAAAACAATGCTCCAATTAGATTTAAATTCAAATTCCAACAGCCAATTCCTAGCAAACTACTTCAAGAGTTGATAACTGAAACAAAATCAAATTGATTTTAAATATTCAACTATAGCAATATCTGCTGGTAACCATTCAAGATCAACTGGATTCTTAGGGTCAAACCACATTATTGCACTATGATCGTTTAGAATAAAATTATCAGTAATCATGTTACATTCATAACAATACATTTCAAGATAGAATTCAGGATATTGATGTTCTATCTTTTTAACTAAGTTTTTAACTTCAATATCAACATTAAACTCTTCTCTAATTTCACGAATCAATGCTGATTTATGATCTTCACTTTCTTCTACTTTACCTCCAGGAAACTCCCAAAGATTAATAAATTTGCCAGTTGATCTTAACCCTATTAAGAACTTACTATTTTTTTGAATTAACGCAGCAACTACTATTATTTTTATCATTTAATATACTTCTCATTTTCCTATATTATTAATTCTACAATAATTATCATACGCTATTACTTGTAACATTCTATATAGACCTTGAATATCAAATTTCTTAGGAAATTCAAATTTCTTATGCACATATTCAATGTCTTTTCCCTTTAGATTAGGAGTTGCAATGTAACTTAAAGTTAATTCACTATCATCAAAAGCATAACCAGCTGTTTCTGCTGTTACTGAGTAAATTGATTCAAGAAATATTGACACTACTCTTGTTTTTGTTCCAGTCATTCCTTGTTTATCAAATAGAATTAGTCTCTTATCTGTAAAAATAAGTGCATCTCTAATAAGTTTAAAAGCAATTGTTATTTCCTCATTTGGCATTAAAAAGCTACCAAACTCTTTCAATGCTTCATCATTACTTATTGAAGAATAATTTCTTAATAAACCTTGTATTAAATTCCCATCATTTAAACTTTTTGTTGTTGCATTTGCAACTTCTTTTGCACTATTCGCAAGATCCTTAAAATTAATACCCATTTTCGTTCTCCTTTTATATTTATTTTCAGACTTTAAACTGATAATAAAACTTATCTATAAACATATTCTCATTTGCTTCTAATAGTTCTAATCTATAATGTTCATCTGTATACTTAATTAACTCACTATTCCTATCTTTTAACTTCTTTATATACTCTTCATTCACAACACTATTACTCTTACTAGAATTCTTTGATTTGGATGTTATTACTAAGTTCCAAATATCATCACTGTACATGAATGACCAAGGTATAACATGATCAATACTTATATCATTTGAATCAAGTATTTCATCAGTATAAAAGTCTCTTACTATTCCATCTGGAAATTGTTTTAATAACGCATGTTTGAACTTAGATAAGTTATTTCTTCTAATCTTTTCATCAGTAGAACCTTTTACTTTTAATGCAATCCTAGGACTCTGATTAAACTTCTCTAAGAGTTGTGCCCACCTATAATTAAGTAACTGAGATAATACAAAGGCATGTTCCTTCAAGATAGTATGTTGATGATGTGTTAGTTCTATAATTCTTCTATCTTTATCCAATTTATATAAATCTATATTCTCTTCACCGACTTTAGTAAACCTCCAACATACGTCTTGTTTTAAAGCAGTGCTAATCTCTTTAAGAAATCGATTATATTTAACTTTATCTCTTATCAGAATTGGTTTAGATTTATCAAACCAGTCAGGTATTTTTGATTGAGTTAATGATTGATAATATTCAATAATTTCTTCGGTTATTTGTTGTATCTTTGGTTTAGTTTTGGCAGGACCTTGATAAAGCTTAAAAAAATACGTCTGATTCCAAAAGTACTTCAAGACGTATTCTCCTATTTGTTCAAATGTAAAAACGGTTGGGACTCCTTCAACCACATCAAAAGAATGACATAGTTCTATAATAGCTCTTCCCCATGCTAACTTATAAGTATTCTCATTATTCATACCGTCTATGACGGATAACCAATCTTTAAAGTAATCGTCCACCCAATTCCCCTTTATTGAATAAAACTTATATTTTTATAAATAATCGGCTCATTAACTTTTCTGTAAATCTTAACATCAGACGATTTATCTAATTCAAAGAATTTATATACACCTAAATACCTATATGCACTAATTCCTAGAGGATCAATTGTTTTAGCAAAAACAATTCTAAATGCGTAATCCGGTTTAATATTTGACATTATTACTTCATTGTTATAATTTGTTTCTTTTATTTCGTTCCAATCTTCAGAAAGGTAATTAATCCAGTTATAACTATTTGTAGAATACTTCTTACCTTCTTTCTCAATAGCCATAGATGGAAACCAAACTGAGTAATTACTATCGAAATAATAAATCCCCCTTTGATATCCTTTAAGTTCTACACCAAATATCTTAAGAACATCAATAATCCTTTTAAATCTAAAGTTGTCCCCTATTGATATATACTTTCTTTCAATTACAGTTTTGACTATATCCTCATTTATATTCCATGGTGTTATTTGTTTAACATCGCAGACCTTTTTAATTTCACTCACAATATTTCTTATTTGATATTCAATATCTTCAATTGAATTATCTACATCTACTCTTCTTAGTATGAAATCAGACGTTTCTGCAACAGTACTTAACATTTCTTCCATAGAAAGCTGACGTTTTAAATCCTCATCTTCATATTGTTTATGATGAGCTTCATCACATTCAATACCAAAATTAATTTGTGGAAAATATAAATCTAATAATCCATATTTACCATCAGCACGTTTGATATATTGTTGAGTTACAGGTTTGAGACTTAGATTATCAATCTTGTGCCATATACTATTAATTACATAATTCTCATAATCTTTTCTCTTTGTTCTTGAAAGAGTTTTTATTATATATTCCCTTTTCTCATTACTCATATTATTATTCCTTTTTACTCACACTCTTTAAATATAATCTCTTCTCAAACTTACCCCGTTGTAATGCTTTAACTGCTTGTATGGTATTAACCTCTAAAGTGTTTATGTTATACATCTGTTTAATGGTATCCATAACTTCTTGTAAATCAGCTAATTCACTTAGTATGTCATCTCTATCTTGTGCATTACATACTTCAGTTGCTTCTTCAATTAACTTCTCTTTAATCGCTTGCTTAAATGATTCTTCAGATAGAATTATAATATCTGCTGTATTCCCATCTTTCTCTATGATCTCAGGAATACGATCTCTAATAAGCTTATTATAGATTTTCATAATATAATTATACCCGATAGAAAACACTTGTCTAATACTTGTCCAAATAAATACACGATAAGTTAGTTTTTCTGCACATTTGTTCTAAAATAGCCTAAAAATAGGTCTAATAAATTATTTGTTCAATTTTATTGCAATATTGTAATAATTTATGTACTATAATAAATGCTTAGATAATCCCCCACCCAATCTAAGTGAATCGATCTGAATGATTTTCCCCCAATGAACTCAGATCAACAAAGATAGTAAGCAATTACTATCTTTTTTATTTATAGTCATAATCATTGAAAATAGAATTGAAATAACTTAAGCTTAGGTCATATAATAATCTTGTAGCTGTAACATCTCCTTTCCTATTGTTACAATACGACCAAAAAGAAGTTAGACCTGAGCAATCCAACTTCTTTTTTTATATAAACAATCCATACACACTGATCCACAAAGGGATAGAAAGAATCGATAAAATAGTAGAATTACAAATCAACTCAACAGAATATACTGTATCCTTATTGAATAGATGAGAGAAGATTGCTAAGTTCGTCCCAATAGGTGTAATAAACGCAATAAACAAAGCAAGTCTAAGTGTTTGATCCATTGGGATAATTAATAATACGATCAATGTGAGTAATGGAATCACAAACAAACGCACAAACGATACACGATACAACTTTATGTTTGAGAATAAATTAAACAAATTTGATTGTGCAAGATAAGAACCACATAGAATCATCGCTATCGGAGTATTTAGATTCGCAAGAGAAGACAATGTGCTCATTAGAGTCTGTGGTAATTGAATCCTAGATAGAAATAGAATTAAACCGATTAATGTAGAAAGAATGACAGGGTTATACACAATCTTCTTATAAGAGACATTACTTTTATCTTTGGTTAAGTTATACACACCCACTGTCCACTGTAAGATGTTCAATTGTACAATCACACTTACTATTAGAAATACCGCATCATTCCCTAATGTATTCTGTACTAAAGGAAGACCAATAAACCCTGCATTACAGAAGCTAGTTCCAAAGTTCGCAATGGGATCATTCTTGAAAAAAAAGTATGATACTGTGATAGAAACAATAAAACAAATGAACGAGATGATCGTTGATAGAATAAGTAATTGTAGCTTTTCATTCGAATACTCAACAAGTAGTGATTTAATAATCACTGATGGAATAATCACCATCACTAATAGACTACCCAACTCTTTTGTACCAAGAGTCGTTAAGATTTTCTTCTTAAACAAGAAATAACCAACTCCCATTAATAAAGCCATAATAATTACTTGAGTTAAAACAATATACGCCATAGGACTCCTTTAAAAAAGGTACCTAGAAATAGGTACCATATTGATTAATCTTTACGTTCGTTCTTTAATAACTGTTTATCGTACGTTTGTAAGAATGGGAATACGATGAAACAATCCATTACAAGTAACGCAAACCACAATGGAATCGTTTTCCAATCCATTGTAGCTAAGAACGCTTGTAATGGACCAGGAACGGTAAATGGTAATGTCACAAAGAAACGACCAATTACATTTGCTTGCATCAAGAAATACGTAATTGAGAAATTCAACATACTACAAATGATAAGAGGAATATACGTAAATACGTTTAACACGGTTGGAATACCAAAGATCATAGGTTCATTGATATTAAACATGGTTGGTGCAGTCGCAACTTTCGCTACAGATTTCATCTGAGCAGATTTCGCAAACATCAACATAACGATTAACATCGCAGTATAGGTAATCCAGTTTCCAAACACGGAGTTAACTGCACCTGCATAAATTGCTGGTAATTGAACACCCTTAGCATATGCATCCGCATTAAGTGCTAAAGCAGCTGTTGTAATAGGAGATGTCACGATACTAACCATGTTAGCACCATGAATTCCAAAGAACCAGAACGTCGTCATTAAGAAGTTAATAATTAAGATAGAAGGTAATGAACCTGCTACTGAGATAAATGGTTGGAAAACTTTATACACTAAAGTCGGTAACCCACCACCTACAACCTTGAAACAAATGGTATTTAATACAATAAAGAACACGATATTGAAAATAACAGGAATAAGTACATTGAATGGAGCTGATACATTCGGTGGAACTGAATCAGGCATTTTAATACTAATTTTCTTTTCAATAAAGAAACGGTTAATCTCAACAACAACTAAGCCAATAATCATCGCAGTAAACATCGATGTAGCACCTAATTGTGCCGTAGAGAATACACCATCATTCGCAGGATAAGCCGCAACAGCCAAGAAAACAAACAACGCAGAAACCATATTATTAATCGCATCCAAGTTATAGCTCTTAGCCAAACGATAAGATATACCCGCAACTACATAAATTGATATAATTCCTATAGTTAGATTATAAGGAATCAACAATGTAGTAATATTTGCAGTCGCAACTGCTTTCCAATTTAATAAGAATTGAAAGAAAAAGTTAGTGCCCTCTAAAGTAGCTGGAACCGGAGGAATAGCTAATACAATCGCAATACCCCCAATAATCGTTAAAGGAATTAAAAGAGTCATACCATCTCTAATCGACGCCATATGTCTTTGATCAGAGAACTTTGTAGCAGCTGGTAGAATCTTTTCTTCCATAAAGAGTTGGAGTTTATCCATGAAAGAAGTAGAAGTAGAATTCATAAGTGATCCTTTCCTTATAATCGAAGCCCATTCCTAGTGCACATAGTGTTAGCGCTTTCGATTCTGACACTATCATAATATGAATGAATATATTATTCAATACATTTTTATTTATTTTGAATAGATTTTACTATTTTGTGAAAAAAGTGTGTATAATAGAAATGGGTAAGGAGCGCATATATGAAAGCATCAATCATCAAATACGATATAACACCAACGCATCCTGTACATATGGCTGGCTATAATAGAACCACCAAAAGTACAGGAGTTTTAGATAGTATTCAAATCAACACACTCATGATCGAAACCAATCAGACACTCTTTGTATATAGTTATTTAGACTCAATCATGATCACAAACGAATTCACACAAGCTATTCGAGAAACCGTAAGTAAACAATTAGATATTAAAAAAGAGAATATAAACATTGGATGTATACATACTCATTCTGCACCTGCATTCTTCAAATTACAATTCGAAGAAACCATTGTAGAACATGAATTACAGTCCGAAGCACAAGAGAAAATCATCCAAAGTATCAAAGAAGCTTATCAATCCTTACAAGAATGTACCTTATCGTATGGTAAAACCGAAATAAATGGTTTATATGGAAATCGTAATCGAGTGGATGGACCCTGTGATAAAACCGCATCTCTCTTACAACTGGTTGATATAAAGGGTAAGGTCTTTGGACAATGCTTAAACATTTCTGTACACCCTACCATACTTGACGGATCCAACTACCAACTATCTGGAGATCTCCTTGGATGGATTCGCAATAAGTTCGAAAAAGAAACATCTATCCCAACACTCATCTTTAATGGCACAACCGGAGATGTATCAACCCGTTTCTTTCGTTCTAATCCTAAAGAGGATGAATTAGATGAAGTTAGTTCTGAAATTACACAATCCTATTTATCGATTCAAACACAACCTATACAAACAAATGATGCAAAGTACTCATTAATTGGATTCACAACACATTCAGATTTTAGAAACGATACACTGAATAAGAATTTCATACATAAGCCAAATAAGAATGATCTAGAAGAATACTTGAAGGAACGAGCCCTTCTCAAAGAATCATGGGGAGCCTTCGATTTATATTTTGAATCAACTATACTCGTTCTTGGAAATCTTTTAATCCTATGTCTACCAGGCGATGTAGTAAGTAGTTTTGGCTTAAAAATACGTGAAACATTTAAAGATTATCATGTGATGATTAGCTGTTACTCCAATGCCTACACGAACTATATAGTGAACAAAGAAGAATATGGAAAGTATTTTGAAACCATCATTTCTCGTTGTCACTACGGAGAAGCGGATAAATTCATTGATCTTGTTATAAATCGCACAAAAGAATTAATAAAAGTTGCTTAATGGGTAAGAGGATTGTTATGATTATGACGAGGTTATGCTATGAATCCCTATGAAATAATGAAATTAAAAGAACACACGTTTACCAACAAAGAGCGAATCATTTATGAATACATCATAAACAATTCAGATCAAGTCATTCGTGGTTCTATTGTACAACTCGCAAAAGAGTTTAACGTATCTCAACCAACCATTACACGTTTCTGTCAGAAACTTGGATTCGAAGGATTTAATGACTTCATGTTCAACATCTATCGCTTCCAGAAACAAGATTTGATGTCAACTGAAAACACAAACGAATCAAAAAACTACCCAGTTCTAAGTGTTTACCAACAACTTCTCGACAAACTGGATTTATCCCTACATAACGAAGAACTTGAAGTCCTAGCGAAAGATATCAATCTTTCTAGAAGAGTCTTTACCATCGGTATGCACAAGAGCCGTTTAAGTGCAGAACTCTTCCGCTATAACATGATCAAATTCTCTATCAACTGTGCTGCTTTCTCAAACGACGACGCTCAAGAATTAACTCATATAACGAATGAGTACGATCTCGTTGTCGTATTCAGTGCTCAAGGTGACTCAGTCAAAGAACATATCAAAAATCTACTCGATCGTAAAATCAAAGTAGCGCTTATTACGATGAATGATAAATGCAGTTATAAGAATCAGTTATCCCACTTTATATGGTTACCAAATTCAAAAAACCAAAATCTAAAAGCCTATACTGAAAACGGAGTTATCTTCTCAGTGTTCATTGATATCCTAACTTCCTTCTTAGCCAAATATTCAAACTAGCAGAATCTCTTCTGCTTTTTTATTGCGTTGAACAATTGAAATACAAAGCCGAAAAACCAGGACTTGCCTTCAATGTCTTTTTAATAATTCCAAGATATAAATCATCATTCGGTGTCTCGAAAAATAAACTCATTCCTTGTTTCTTAATAAACTTTACATTCTCATTAATCGACTCCACAACTTTAATCGCTTCATCCTGTTTCATCGCAATCGAAAGAATTACCATAATACGCTCCTTTAATCTATCTTGTAATTATTATACACGTTTATTCATATTATATTGAATAGATTTTTCATATATGCTAAGTTTAGGTATATAAGATTGGAGAAACACGTGAAACTTATTATAAACGCAGATGACTATGGTTACACATCAGGAATAAACAAAGGCATAAGACAAGGCATGATTAACGGAATTATTACATCTACAACCGTTCTATCAAATTGTTCAATTGACCAAGATGATATTGATCAACTCAAACAAATTAAACACATAGGAATTGGTCTACACCTTAATTTAACTCTTGAGAAACCATTATCACATGGTAAGAGTATTCAAGATTCAAATGGTTATTTCTATGATCGAAAAAAACTAGACTTTGAAAAACTTAACTTAGATGAAGTCGAACAAGAGTTTAGAGCCCAGATAAATCAATTCATAACCTATTTCAACCAAAACCCAACTCATTTTGATAGTCATCACAGTATACATGATCATCCTAAAATATTACCCCTCACTCATAAACTCATGCAAGAATATCAAATACCTGCTAGACGACTTTCTAATATACCTTTCGTAGGATCGTTCTTTGGAGAGAATGCGATATTATCACATCTGATGGAAATCATTAGAAATCATCAATCTGATTCATGTATAGAAGTAATGACTCATTCAGGATGTTCCGATGATGAATTAAGACGAAAAAGTAGTTATTCTGACTTGCGTGAGAATGAATTAAACATATTAATGAGTCAAGAGATACAAACATTTATTACGAAAAAAGGAGTTGAATTAACTTACTATGGAAAATAAAACAATACGTATAGGATCAGGCGCAGGCTATGGAGGAGATCGTATAGAACCTGCCATTGATTTACTTGCTAAAGCAGAATGTGACTATATCATTTTTGAATGTTTAGCTGAACGTACCATTGCGCTAGCGAATCAAGAAAAGAAGATTAATCCAAATAAGGGATATAATCCATTATCCCTCTATCGATTTAAAATGATACTCGATCAATACAAGTTAAAACCCTTTAAAACTAAGATAATAACGAATATGGGTGCGGCAAATTCGATTGCTTTAGCTCAAGAAGTTAAGCAAATGATTAATGATAGAGGATTGAACTTAAAAGTTGCGGCTATTATGGGTGATGATATTTTCGACAAACTCGATTTAAGTTTAAACACCATTGAAACAAACGAACCTTTATCACTCTTTAAGAATCAACTTATCTCAGCTAATGCGTATATTGGAGTAAATGGTATTGTAGAAGCACTTAAACAAGGGGCTGATATTATCATAGGAGGACGCATAGCTGATCCATCCTTAGCCCTTGCACCTCTAGTTTATGAGTTTAACTGGAAGATGGATGATTATGACTACCTAGCAAGAGGAACCTGTGCTGGTCATTTATTGGAATGTGCTGCACAAGTCTGTGGTGGTTACTTCTTTGATGGTGTAAACAAGGAAGTTCCTAACTTAGAAAACTTAGGATTCCCTTATGCGGATATATCCAGTACAGGAGATATCATTATCAGCAAACTTGAATCATCTGGAGGAGTTGTAAATGAAATGACCGTGAAGGAACAGCTCCTTTATGAAATCATGGATCCAAGTAACTACTTCACACCCGATGTCATCATGGATATCTCACATGCTTCTGTTAAACAGATCGGTATAAACAAGGTACAAATTTCAAATGTGTATGGTAAAGCTCCTAATGGATTCTATAAAGTCAGTTGCGGAATCACCGATGGTTATATGGTTGAAGCTGAAATCAGTTATGGTGGACATCACTGTACAGTACGTGCTCAAAAAGCCATCGATATCTTAAGTTATCGATTATGTGATATAACACCACCGATACAATTTGATTTAATTGGGCTTAATTCATTGTATAAAACACCTATAGAACGAACCCAACTAAATGAAGTACGTGTAAGAGTCGCATGCAAAACTAACTCCTATGAAGAAGCTCAAAGAATCGCAAATGAAGTTGAATCACTCTATACGAATGGCCCTGCTGGAGGTGGTGGAGTACGACGAATTATCCAACCGATTGTATCTATCTTATCTGTCTTAGTTAACAGAGAAATCCTAAAGGAAAAGGTCGTATTATTATGAAACTATATGAATTAGCTCATTCAAGAACTGGCGATAAAGGAAATATTTCAATTATTTCAGTCATTCCATATCACAAAGAAGATTATCAAAGATTGAAATCACAGTTAACACCTGAACGCATTAAAAAACACATGAGTTTTTGTGTTAAAGGTGACGTAATTCGTTACGAATGTGATAACTTACCTGCTTTAAATTTCGTTTTATATGACGCACTCGGTGGAGGAGTTACACAATCACTAAATCTTGATCGTCATGGTAAATCTTTAAGTTTCTACTTGCTAGATATAGAAATTGATTAACATTACTTAAGTTTCTTGTAATTTATTCGATATATAAATGGGAGGTATCCCCTCAATTTTACTTCCCAAGGGTAATACCACAAAAATAGACCACTTATTCCTGAAAGTGGTCTGTTTTTGTTTGATTAGGCAATTGGAACAAATATACCTAAAATAGCTGCAAACAATATTAGTAAAATAGGAGATATTTTTGTCTTTAATAATAAGATTGAAACGACGATAAATAGACCTAGAGAAATAAAATTTATATTAAGTGCTTCACCATTAAGAATCGTAATTTGAAACATCTCATATCCAGCATAAGCAATTAATGCCGCAACCATAGGTCTTATTCCATAAAATGCTTTTTCAAGAATTACATGCCCTTTAAACTTATCTAAGAAACCTGAAATAATAAGCATAAATATTGTTCCTGTTGTAATTACTGCAAGACTTGCTAATATACCACCCAATATACCCCCAGCTTTAAATCCTGCGAAAGTAGCCATATTAATTCCAATAGGACCAGGTGTTGACTCAGAAATTGCAATCATATCAATAAGAGTTGCTTTAGAGAACCAAGGATATCTTTCAGCTAATGAATAGAGATAAGGTAAAGTTGCTAAACCACCTCCAATAGAAAATGTTCCAATTATTAGAAACTCAAATAAAAGAATTAAATAAATCATGATTTCACCTTCTTAGGAAATAAAAGTATTCCAGCAACAATGGAAAGTACAACAATATAAATTGGCGATAAATCAAAGAAAGTAATTAATATAAACGAAATTAGAAATATTATTACTCCATTTAAATCTTTTATTCCTTTTTTGCTCAAAGTGTAAGTCGTATTAATAATCAAAGCCGTTACTACAATTCGAATCATTGCGAACATATTTACAACAAATGGAAAAGAAAGAATATTATCCAAAAATAGTGCAATAAGTAAAATTATAATAATGGAAGGAACTGTTGAAGATATACCTGCAACTATTCCACCAATTTTCTTATTCACTTTATACCCAATTAAAACAGAAGTATTTATAGCAATAATCCCCATACTGACTTGAGCTATACCATAGTAATCAATCAATTCTTCATTTGTAATCCAACCTCTTCTATCCACAACTTCCTTTTTAGCAATCGGCAACATCGCGTATCCACCACCAAATGTGAATAAACCAATTCTAAAGAAAGAAGTAAATATTTCAAATAATAGTTTCATTTCAAACCTTTAATAACCAATGGCTACCCCTTCTGCTCTGAAATCCGTTGCACCACATAAAATTCCATCTTCTTTTATCTCGATTAACTGAATTGCACAGTTGCATCGATCAATAAGTTTTACTTTATGTCCTTTAGACTCAAGCTCATCTACTACTGATTTATCTATAGTATTCTCAATAAACAGCACATTTTCAGTTAATTTATTATATGGATTTGAAGATTGTGCATCATACCATAAGGGTTGGTGAATTGCATCTAATAAAGTTAACTTATTGTCTATTAAATGAACTACCATTTGCGTATTCCATTGAGGTTGATTATCACCCCCAGGCGTATTTCCTATAAACCGACAATTACTATTTCTATCAAGAATTATATATGTATTAAGAGTATTCATTGTTCTCTTATTAGGTGCAACACAGTTAGGATGATTAACAACTAAATTTGCATTTGTTCCAATCCTATTATTCCAAAGGATTCCCGTCACATCGTCCATCACACCCGATCCAAAAGCATCACTTATACTCGTAATGAGTGAGCATGCATTCCCAAACTCATCAACAACCACCATAGAAGTTGTATGTTTATCTTGATGCTCAAAAATTGATGTGACATCATTCGCCTTATCTTTGTTTATTAACTTAGATTTCAACTCTCCGTACTCTTTTGATAATAATTCATTAACAGGATTATGATTAAACTTTGGATCACCAAATAATTTGATTCGATCATCAAATGCTATTTTTTTAGCCTCTACCATCAAATGGATTTGTTCAGAAGAACTTGATCCAAGTTTATTCAAATCAAAATTACTTAGTATATTCAATGTCTCTAAATGTATTATTCCTTGGCTCACTGGCGGAACTTGAAAAACTGTAAAGTCGTTGTAATTTAGTCTGATTGGCTCTAACCATTCAGCCTTATACTTTTTAAAATCATCTGAAGTAAAACAAGCTCCAAATTTATTTAATTCTTTAATGTATACATCAGAAAAATTTTGATAAAAATATTCCTTTGAATTATTTGACAATAACTCTAATGTACTAGCTAAATTTTTATTAATTATTGTACTATGAACCTTTTTTGGTAATCCATTTTCATCTAAAAAAATTCTTGATAAAGCGTCAGATTGTTTAATTGTATCAATCCTTTTTTCAATATATTCGCTTGTTTTCTTACCCACTGGAAATCCATTTGAAGCATAATAAATCGCATCTCTTGCACAATCCTTAAAAGATTTTGATCCAAATTTCTCTAAACCTTCCATTAAAGCAGAAATCGTACCTGGAACTGAAATAGATAGTGCTCCATGTTCAGGATTAACAGAGTATCCTTTACTCTTATAAAAATCTACTGTATATTTACTCCCCATTGGACCACTACCATTTAATGCGTACACATTCTTTGTTGAATTATCAAAATATAGAAGAAAGGTATCTCCACCAATTCCACACATATCAGGTAATACTACAGAAGCAGTTAAAGCCATAGAAATAGCCGCATCCATCGCATTCCCATTATTTCTTAACGTGTTTAGCCCTGTAGATGAGATTAAAGAATGAGCTGACGCAACCATGCCTCTTCTGCCCATAGAGTATCTATAATTTTCCATTTTAATTCCCTTTTACTTTTTATTAAACTTATAGGCTTGATAAAAGAACGCTAGCCCAATCGCATACATAAAGACAGGATATATCTCAAAATTAAATTGATATTGGTAGAATGTAAAGAGAACTAATAATATTCCAATCAGAACATATATAATTGATCTAATATTATTGTACTTTGGAATCTCTCTTTTAACTTCTTTAGATACAATAGGATTTCTAACTGAAAAGAGTTTGACTCTAAATTTAAAGTTCATAAATTCCAATATAACTAATAATAAAATCGACAATAAAATAACATATAATAAATCAATCGACTTAGTTAAATATAGAATTAAAGCAAAAGACAAGATAAATAAAAAACGGGCAGAAAAAAGCTTAATATCACGATCTTCCTTTTCCGTAACCAAATATGTTTTTCCGTCTTTTGGATTATGATATTCAACAAATTTCTGTTCTTGCATATATTTTACCTAAAATTACTTCCTTTATATTGGTACTTATTTGATAGGTAATAAATTTCATTATATTCAAATACCACACCATTCATAAGAAAAGTTTCTTGCTCATATTTTAATAATGGAACATTCACTTCACATGGGAACATACTTTTTATTTCATCTGTCGCATTCATGGCAGAAATCACAAAATTTGATGAACCAATCTTTACACCTATTGTATCTTCAATAAACTTGTAAAGAGACCCTCCAATATCCTCAACTTGAAGATTACTGATAACCTTTGGAGAAATATGGATACATTCTACCGCTATAGGATCATGTTCAACATATCTTACTCTTTCAATTTTATGAATAAAATCATCATTACCCAACTTAAATAACTCTTTAACTTTTGGAATACGATCTGCTTTAACACGAGAATATCCAATAATCTCAGTTGAAGAATCCACATTAAGCATTTTCATTTGCTCAGTGAAACCCATGAGTTTCTTCATCTGCTTATCCATTGAATACATACGGACAAAAGTACCTTTGCCAGCAGTCCTATATATAACGCCATTGTAGGCTAAAATATTTAGAGCTTTGTTTACCGTCGCACGACTTGTATTGAATAATTTACAGAATTCAACTTCAGTCGGGATGGGTTCACCCTCAGTATAAATACCTTTGTCTATTTGATCTAAGACATAATCTTCTATTTGCTTGTAGAGTGGTTTTTCACTAGCATCCATATTCTAACCCTTTTCTATATGTTAAATGTCCACCACAGGTGTGGTGGACACACACATTACACTACTTTACTACTTAATGATTTGTGGAAATTTGGATCTCCAGAAATAAATGGATCAATCCCTCTTAGTACTGGTAAGTAATTACAAATAACTTGGAAAGGAATAATATACTCTATCCCACAAAAATATTTGTCATTAACGAAATCTAATACACAATTCTGATTATCGTCTTCGGATTCAGACATTGATTGAATTAAAAATTGATAATTTGTTTTTTGATCTAAATACTTCTTAAGTTTTAAAAGTCTTTCTGAATAAGCACTATTGTGATTGATATAAATTAGATATGATTCTTGATTAATAGCATTATAAATACCATGCATAAACTCTTCTAATTCATACCCCGCAACAGGAATCCTAACGGTTTCAATTAGTTTTAAAGCTCCTTCTAAAACATTCCCAAATTGAGATTCACATCCCACAACCATAAAACTTTTAGCGTTTGATAATAATTTCTCATTTGTATTATACCAACTTATTGATTGTTCAACGAGAACAGGAATATTTAATATTGTTCTTTTTAAAACATCAATATAATCAGTATACACTTTTTCATCTATTCTATTCGTTTTCAAAGCATATTCTAAAGCACATATCCATAATGTAACAATTGTCGCTTGATACCCCTTTGTTTTAGCAACCGCTTTTTCATCCCCACAATCAATATTAATTAAGACATCAGCACTTGAACTTATGAAACTATTTAAGTTAGATGTAAACAACATCGTGTTTACACCTAACTCTTTAGAAAAGGCTAATGCCTTTTTTGTTGAACTGCTATTTCCACTTTGAGAAATACCAATAACACAACTCGCTTTATTCAATTTTTTTGTCTGATCAATGAATATTGTTGGGAATCCGGTTACAATTTTTATATTACATACATCTTCAATAAGCGGCTTTGCGACCATAGCTGCATGACATGATGTACCTGATCCAAGAAATACTAACTCATCAACGGGGTTATTTGATAAGAAATCTACAAATGGTTTAGCAATCTCTTTTCTGTTCTTTAGGATTGATAAACAAGCTGTATCTATTTCTTGAATGTAACCGAGAATCGTATTCATCTTATAATAGTCCTAAATAAACGCCTAAGATACCAACTACTAATAGACCTAACATCAATGTTGTAGTTTTGAACCCTTTTCTAACTAAACCATAAATTAGGAAGGTTAATCCTAAAGGTAATAATTTAGGCATAATTCCATCAAATATAGTTTGCACTTCAAGTGTAGTTTCACCTAAAGTAAGAACTAAAGGTGTACTAAATCTAACCATTGATGCGATTAAAGCACCAACTACAACGGATCCCATTACTTTCGCTGCACCAGTCAATTTTTCAATTGTACCTGTCGAGAAAGCATTTTGTAAGAATGAAACACCACTATTATATCCAATAAACAAGCCATTATAACGTAGTAAATAATGAGGTACATTATAAATTAGAATAAATAAGATAGCACCTAAAATATTACCTGTTACTGCTAATGAAGCTCCAACCCCAGCACCAATAATTCTAAATGTTCCCCAGAAGAATGAGTCACCAATACCTGCTAACGGACCCATTAACGCAGCTTTAATTGAGTTAATTGCATCTGTATCAAAATTCTCAGTCGTAGCATTTTGTTCTTCTAAAGCAATCGTAGCACCATAAATAAATGAAACAGTTTGTGGAGATGTATTAAAGAAACCAACATGTCTCTTTAAAGCTTCTGACATTCTTTCATCGTCTGGATATAATTTACGTAAAATAGGAATCATCGCATAAGCATATCCAATCGCCTGCATACGTTCATAGTTGAAACAACCTTGTAACGCAAGAGAACGCCAGAATACTTTCATCAAATCTTTTCTTTCAATTTTATTTGTCATATAATTCTCCTATTTATTGAGCAACGATTGATAATGTAACGTTGCAGCAATAGCACCAACAATCGCAACTCCTATCGTACTTACATTTAAGAAAGCAGCTAATACGAAACCTAAGAATAAATAAGCAGCACTGTTCTTATCAAAAATAAATCTCATTAAAATAGCCATCCCAAGAGCAGGTAATAAACCACTGGCTACTCTTAAACCTTGAAGTATTTTTGCTGGAATAAATGCAACTATATTAGCTACTACATCAGATCCAAATGCCACACCAAGGAATACTGGAGTAAATGAGAATACAAAGAATAATGCAGCTCCCATCCATAAAATCTTTTCAATTCCACGCCAATCACCTTTTTCAGCGTATTCATCAGCTTTATGGTTAAATGTCGCATTGATAACTCGAGCAAATATACCTAAAGATTGAGCTAATAAAGCGATAGGTAATGCAACAGCAACAGCTGTAGGAGTATCTAATCCTGAAAGAATAGCAAATGCAGTTCCTAGAATACCACCTGTAACTGTATCAGGAGGAGTAGCTCCACCGATATTTACAATACCCATCCAAACAAGTTCTAAAGTCCCACCCATGATAATTCCAGTTTGTAAATCACCGAGTATTAATCCAACAATCGGACCCGTTACGATTGGTCTATCCAACATATTTTGACCACCAATACGACTATCCCATTGTGCAAACCCAGCAAGCAGTGCAAGTAATAACGCTTGTAAGTAAATCATATTTTCCTCCTCTATTTACTTATTAAAAATGACTTCAGCTTCAGATAAATTTAATCGTTTCTCTGAAGGAACAACTTGAACATGTACATCTTTTCCTTTTGAAACCATGAATTTCCAATTATCAAGATCATTCTGATCTAAGAAAACTTGTCGTTCAATTAATTTCTTAACCCCAGACTTCCTAATTCCCCCAAATACTACAGATTTAATTTCATCTACACCTTCACAGAGAACTTTTGCGTCATCTGTATTTTCAACAACTACAAAAATTTTCCGATTCGCTAAAGTAGAGTCATTCAAATATACAACCGCGTCTTGTATACTCTTAAACTCAAGGTCAACACCTGGTGGCTTCGCTAAACTTAATGCCATCTTAGTAATCGGGTCAGTAGCTGCTTTATTATTCGCAACTACTAAAAGATTTGCTTGAAGGTACGACGTCCATACCATCGCAACTTGACCATGAATTAATCGATCATCTACTCTTAGCAATTTAATCATTTTTCCATTTCTCCTTTCTTTGTTTAAAGTTCGTATGAACTATTTAGATAGTTCAACGTTTCTTTCGCCGATAAAACTGAATTCTTTAATAAAGCTACAATATCTTCATCATTTGAAAGATAAATTTCTAATAAGAGTCCAAGATTTAAACCTGACACAACATGCACTCTTTTCTTTGAGTTTATAAAATAGAAAGCTGCTTGAGTTGTACTACCACCAGGAATATCAGTAAGAATGATTTTCTCATCCTCATCAGAACAACTATTCACAAATTCTTCAATCTTACTTTTCACAAATTCAAGACTATCTTCCATACTCACACTAAGCGAAAAAACATCGCTCACATTACCCGCTATTAATTCCAAAGAATTAATCACACCTTTTGCCATCTCTCCATGAGTACAAATCAGTATTTTTTTCAAATTATTTTCCACCTTTTATAAATCTACTCACACAATATCACACACTTTTCTATTTGTCTATACATTTCAAAATAATTTCACATTAATGTACAGTCATTTAAAAAGTTTATAATTTCTTATAAACTTTCACTGTTTTTAATTTTATATAAACAATCTAATAATGATTCATATCGATTCTTATAATTTACATTGTGATCTTTTAGTTCAGCTAAATCCTTTATCCAAACCACATCTACATTTGCATTATTCGCAGCCTTTAAACCATTATATGAATCTTCAAACACGATCCATTCATCTTTATTAATATCAGTAAAACTCTCCAACAAATGATACACTTCAGGATCAGGCTTTGTTTTAGATACCATATTACTAAATACCATGTAATCAAACTCGTGCTTTATTCCAGCATAATTAAGCAATTTCTTAGCACGTTGTTCTTCTGTAGAAGTGATTAAAGCAGTCTTTATATTCTCTTGTTTTAAATGTTCTAACATTTCTATTACTCCAAGTTTAGTCGGAACACCATATTTTTCTATTTCTTCCCAAAAAATAACTTCTCTTCTTTTCCTTAACTCATAAAATTCCTCTTCATTATTTACATAATTTAGAAAATAATTCTTTGTCTGATCAAAACTGAAACCAATAATTTTCCTTAATTCCAATTCTGTCATATTTATATTTTTTTCTTTAATAACTTGAAACCAATACTTCTGATAAAGAGCTTCAGTATCTAACAACAATCCATCCATATCGAAAATAAACAAGTTTTTCATTATTTCACCTTATATTAAATTTAAGTCATATATTATATTAAATAATCCAAAAATATGAATAATCACTATAAAAGTGGTTAAAAATACAAACAAAATGTTTATAAATACAAAAAGTGCTTTCGCACTTTTGTTCAAGAAATTAAAAACTAATCTCATCTTCGATAGAGATATCCCAACGAATAGGAGTAACTGAAATGTTTTGATCAATGACTACGGTATAGATATCTGTATTCTTATCTAAATGAGTAAAACTAGGAGAAATGGTACTTGTTAAGTGATAAGGATTGTTAAAGTTGCGCTTACAGACCTTATCAAATTCAGAGTAATTCATTCGACTTTGTTTCGTCATTTTGATTCGAGTATGATCATCTATAACCTTAGGCAAATTCACATTATACATACAGATATCAGGCTTAAACCCATTCTGTAAGATTGTTTGTACTATCCTACGAATGATCATTCTATCTTTGTCCCAATCAAGCTCTTCCAACTGTTCATTGTGCTGCTTACTAAGATCAAACATCTTAGAAAACGCAATCGCATGGACTCCATGACTATTGGCTTCAAACGCAGCACCAACGGTTCCACTACAGGTTAGAGATAAACCAAGATTCTCACCATAATTAATGCCACTAATACACAAATCAGGCTTCCTATCAACACACTCCAACATCGCATGAGCTACCACAAACGCAGGAGATCCATGAATCCCAAACGCTGGAATCGTTTGATTGTTCAATTTAAAGGGAATTTGCTTAATAATTCCATTATCTGGAACTCGTGGAAAGGATCTCCCCATACCCGTTTGTTGGTGGATTGGTGCTGCGATACACAAATCCGCAATATCAATGAGAGCTTCCGCAAGAGCACATAAACCAGGCGAATAAATCCCATCATCATTGGTCAATAGAATATAAGGCTTCATTGACTATTTAAGCGCTTCGTAAATTTCTTTTAAAGGAGCTTCTAATAAACTAGGTAATCTACGATAAATGTTATTAATACGATTATACGCATCATGATTTGCCATATTCGGCGTAAACTCATCACGCTGTTTAATCATCTTACGAACTGCCGTTTCATAATCAGGATAAATACCCGTCGCAACCGCAACAGAGATCGCAGCCCCTAAAGAAGCCGCCCCATTCACCACATTACGAACCGTACGAACACCATAGATATCCGCAATAATCTGCATGTATAAATCACTATTGGATCCACCACCCGACACAATAATCTTATTCGGAGTTTTACCCAATTCTTCACACATAGCACTATAACTATTCTTAAGAGTTAAAGCGATACCCTCTAATAAGGAACGATAAATATGACCTCTCGTATGACGTTCATCAAACCCAAGAATCACACCTTTACGATAGAGTTGAGTCGCAGGCGCTAACCAATCCGGAATGGTAAACAATCCATCCGATCCAGGATTGAGTAATTCAGCTTCTCTCGCAAGATAGTCTTCAACCACAAATCCTTCAGACTCAGCTTTCTTCGCATATTCTTCACCGATAATACTCTTATACCAAGAAATTAACCACATCCCTCTACGAATACCACCACTCTCATAAAGATATTTATAAGGAACATTGGAAAGATTCGTAAAGAAATTACTTGAGTTCTTAATATTCGTATCCCCAAATACCATAGAAGTAATATAGGTACCCAAAGAAACTAAACCCACATTCGGTTCAATTAAACCAGAACCAAGTGCTTCAACCGCTTTATCATTCGCTGTTGCGACAACAGGAAGACCAATAGGTAATCCAGTCTCAACCGCAGCTTGTGTATTCACAAAGCCAAGGATAGTCCCTGGAAGTTGTAATTCAAATAACTTCTCTCTAGGAATATTAAATTTATTGAAATGAGCTTCATCCTTAGACCATTCCCACGTATCTAAATCCGTAGGAAATTGCCAATCGTAAGCATTTGCGACTGTATCCTTAATCTCACCCGTTAATCTAAACGTTAAATAACCTGATGTCGATCCAGTATACGCAATTCTTGAATCATCAATGTATGTTTCATACGCTCTAACATCCATCCAACTCATAATCGGTTCTGCTAGAGATCCATCTTTATCCATAAATACTCTACAACATCTAATCGAACAGATCCCAATCCCAACGATATCTCTAGGATCGCCCTTAAATTCCTTCATCAACTTCTTTAATACAACTTTTAAACTATCCCACAAGTCATCCCCAGGATGTTCCACATACCCAGGTTTACGACTCATCATCGGTTTTAAAGGTTCACTCGCTCCACAAACAACACGACCCTCTTCATCATAGATATAGACTTTCGTACTTTGTGAACCACTATCAACCCCAATAAAATATTTATTCATAGGACTCCTCTTTCGTTAAAAATGATGCGAAAGCGCATCATTATCTTAATAAGTAACCGCCATCCACGACAATTGTCGCACCATTCACATAATTCGCTGCAGAACTGGACAAGAATACACAAGTACCCATTAAATCAGCTAAATAGCCCCAACGACCAGCAGGAATATGCGCTAAGATTTGTCCATTACGAACAGGATCACTTTGAGTCTTAACTGTTAATTTAGTTTGGAAATAACCTGGCGCAATCGCATTCACTTGAATACCAAATTGTGCTAATTCATCACACATAGACTTCGTTAAACCAACGATACCATGTTTAGTCGCCGCATACGCAGGAGACCATTGTCCACCTAAGAACGCAAACAAGGAAGCGATATTAATAATCTTTCCACTCTTTTGTTTAATCATATACTTACACGCTTCATGCGTCATTTCAAACGCAGCCGTTAAGTTAACCGCAACCATCTTATCCCATTCTTTACGTGTAAATTGAGTAACGTCTTCGATATTAATACAAATACCAGCACAGTTAACCAAAATATCAATACTACCAAATGTGTTAACACATTCATCTACGACACGTTTACATTCACCATCCGCCGTAATATCCGCAAATGTATGATGATATTTAACACCACAATCTTCAACGAGTTTACGTGTTTCTCCACCATCATCCATAAGACTTGCTGCCATTACGTTAGCACCCGCTTTAGCTAAAGCAGTAGAAAACGCTTGACCTAAACCACTATTACCACCTGTAACGATTGCGTTTTTGCCTTTAAGCGAAAACATATCCATATTGAAATCTGTAAGTTGCATATTATTATCCTTTTCTTTCTTTATTTATTTTTTCAATCAAACGATTCGTAAACTCTACCGCATCACCTAACACAACCACATCTGATATGTAGTTAAGTGGCGCAAACTCATTCGTATTCACTGAAATAATCGTCTCAATATTTCGTAATCCTTCAATATGTTGTGTTGAACCACTAATCCCAAGCGCGATATACAACTTAGGACTCACCGTCTTTCCAGATTGTCCTACCTGTATCTTCCTTGACACTAAGCCTTCATCAACGATCTTACGGCTTGCGGACACATGACCATCCAACAAGTCCGCTAACTCATAAATCCGATTAAAATTTCTCAAAATTCCATATCCACCAGAAACCAAAATATCACTCTGACGAATATCCTGTACACGCTCATTCTTTTCTATTTTACTAACACATTTAACTCGACTTAACATTAAATGTTTGACTTCTACTTGTTCAATTTTAGTCTCAAAAGTTCGATGATTCAGTGAGAATATATTCTCTCTAACACTCATCATTAATGTCTCTTTCAAACACTCAATCGAAGCCATGATCTTACCCCCATACGCAGGACGAATAATCTCACATCTTCCATCAATCATTTGAACATCGGTAATGTCTGCGACAAGTCCTAAGTGGAGTCCCATCGCAACACGTGGCGCTAATACTCTTCCATGTTTACTCGAAGGAAATAAAATACATTGATAAGGATTTTTATTATGGACATCCATAATCAATTGCGCAATATTTCGATAATCATAAACATCAATATTATTTTTTACATTAAGTATGGTATCTACATGTCCAATTAAACCATCATTCAAATTCGACACATTAATCGCATCAATCCTAACATTATTTTGAGGATATATACGACTCACAACACCACACAACTCTAATGAATTCTGAATACTCTCATGATCGAAATAGATTAAGACTCTGTTCATAGGATATGACCTAAACGCTTCAAGAGATGATACACTTGATCAACGCCTTCCTCATCACACTGAACCACAATCTTATCTTTCTTCTCATAGGTCTTAATAAATGAACGAGCCACTTTAGTTAAAGAACCCTCTAACCCAACTTCACTCGGATCAAACTTTAAATCATTATTATCCAATACGGTTAGTTGTGAACTCACATCTTTATGCAAATCATCATATCGCACATAAGGCAATTTTACCTTAGCCTCACGATTAACACTTAATATGAGTGGAAGTGAAACTTCATAGTTTTCTATGAAGTTTTCACTTTCAACACACACTTTTATTGGATGATTATTTAAATCACTTATATCAATCACATTGGACAATTGGTCTAACCCTAAGACTTCCGCAACCTGGCTAGGCACATGAGCTGTGTCCCCATCCAGAGAATGAGTTCCTGTTAGAATACAATCAAACTCCATTGAACTAAGAACTCTTGCCAAGATTTTACTTGTGACATACGTATCACTCCCTACAAATAAGGAATCACTAATGAGCGTCGCATGATCGACTTTAAGTCTTAGACAATCTTCCAACTTTGGAATCACATTTCTAGGACCCATACTCAAAATTTCAACCGTCATTTCAGGGTTAATCTTCTTCATCTTGAGCGCAAATGCCAATGCCTTCGCATCATCCGGATTCATCACTAAATCCGTATTCTCACGAATCAATACATTCCTCTCAAAATCATATTTGAAGTTATCCACATCTGGCACAAACTTAACTAAGCAAATCGTTCTCATTGTTTATCCTTTTAATTATGCTTTGTTTTCTTTCTTAACCATCTTACCGAAAACAAACACTAAACCAACACCAATTAAACCTAGTATAGCACTTGAGATGAAGTAAGCGTTAAAGCCACCCATATCACCAAATGTTGCCCATAAGAAGGTATTAAATTCAGGAAGAATGATATCTGGTAAGTAACCGATAAAGGAGATTGCCCCAATCGCAGTACCAAGAATCAATGCATCAAGATTTAAATCACCTAATAGAGACCAGTATGTACCACGAATTGCATACAAGAAGATACCTAATAGAATAATTAGAGGTTGGAATAATCCTTGATTACCTGTAACAGGTAGAACAGAGATCGCAACAAGTACTGCTGCAGCACCGGTTAATGAAATCATTTGAACGGTTGTACGACCAATTTTATCGCCTAAGTAACCACCAATGAAACCACCAACTGGACGCATCCATAATACAACAACCATCGTACCTGCAACAGATACTGGATCAATACCAACATACACTTCTAAGAACCATGATAGATAGTAAACTGTCCAGAACACGGCATATCCCATGAAAATTATGAAACCTAAGAGATATACTTTTTTATTCTTGAACAAGTTACCCAATTCAGAGAACTTAAACTCAGGAGATTTTGTTGCTTCTTTCTTAGACGCATCAAGTGCTAAGACTTTCTTATCATCTTGAACGAAGAACCAAATTAGAACTGAAGTAATAATTAATACAGCAGAGTACATATAGATAACCGCAATTAGAGCTTCACGCTTATCAATAACTTCTACGCTAGTACCTAAGATACCAGAGAAAATGAATAATGCTAAACTAGCTAATAAAGCTTCGACAACACCACGGCCACCATCTAAGATACCGAAGAATGTGCCTTGTTCCTTCTCAGTAGCCAACAACTTAACAATCTTCATGTGAGCACTCCAGAATGTGAAGACTGAGAAGAAGCCCCAAATTGCGAAGATTGCCATAACAAATTCATAACTAGGAACTTGCGCAAACCATAAACCACCTAAACCGGTGAAGAAGAGTGACATGGCTAATAATTTCTTAGCAGAGAAACGATCACTCAAGATACCACTTGGTATGTAACCAAAGACAAACACCCAACCTAAAATTGTATACATAGAATTGAGTTGTGCATTAGACATATTGAAGACTTGCAAGATTGTTTCTTGATAATTACTCTTCAAGTAGATCAATGGATAAATTGACCCTGCAGCTAATACGACCAAAAAGAACTGAAAATACTTCTTAAATTTTTCCTGGCTCATAAGCCCTCCTTGTTTATTATTAATTCGCTAAACGCACTCCCAATTCTTGCGCTTTCCCCAAATAAATAATCGCAATGCTAGTCCTACGTTAAACCGCGAATGATAATACAAATTTATTTAATAAACTTCATACCCTCTTCTTGAGGATAAATCGTCCCAAAGTTCATAATGCCCTTAGGATCAAACGCTTCTTTTAACTTCTCTAACATGAAGTAGGCCGAACCATGTTCCTCTTTAGTCCATTGATTACGGAACTTACCAATACCATGGTGATGACACATCGAACCACCTAACTTCAATGTCTCTTCAACGATAATCGTTTGTAGAGGATGGTGGTAAATACGCATTTCATCTTCAGGTTCGCAATGAATCTTATAGTTATAAACGAAGTACATATTCGTACCATTGATATAACTGTGAGAAGAATGTCCACCTAACATCGTAAGATCATGTGCACGTTCGAACTCTGTACGAACACGATTCATAACATTTTCATAGATCTTTGGAATCGTTTCCCAATCTGCCGATATTTCTGTAGTGAATCCAGCATGTGAATCATTTTCAACCATACCGGCAAACTCATCATCAATATCCTTTTGAGACCAATTCAAATGGTTAAACCAGTTTTGAATCAATTGAGGATCTACTTTCTCAACGATACAATCATTAAACTTCGCAACCGCTTCCTCAATTCCCCTAGATGTCGCATTGACGATATGCTCATTGCCTTCAGCCATAAAAATTAACACACACTTATTTTTATAGAAATGATAGAAATGTTGATTTGCATCTTCTTCTGAATAAACGCGGGCAACAGAAGGACGATAACCATTAACCATAACTTCACGAAGGATTTGAATACCACCAGCGACATCTTTTATTAAATAACCATGGAATTGATGATTCTTAGGGAAGAATTTAAACAACTTAACCGTAACTTCAGTAATATAACAAAGTGTTCCTTCATTACCAATCGCAATATGACGAATATCCGGACCACCAGCACGTCTAGAAACATTCTTAATTTTTGAAATATGACCATTAGGGAATACACATTCAAGACCAACAACCATATCTTCAATTCCACCGTATAAAGTGGAGAACTGACCAATACTACGCGTCGCAACCAATCCACCAAACTTCGCAACTGGTTTAGATTGTGGAGAATGCCCTGTCGTTAAACCTTTTAAACGAACAAGATCTTCTAAATCTTGAAGTCTAACACCAGCCTGAACCGTTGCCTGCATATTGTATTCATCAATCTTAATTACTTTATTCAAGTGTTCTGCATCGATGACCAATGTTATTTCTTTCCAGTTTTCAAGTCCACCTTCAGTCGCAGTCTTACCACCACGTGCAATCACATTAATTAAATTGTCATTACAGAACTTTAAAAGTTTACTCACTTCTTCTGTATTCTTTGGATACACTATTGCGGTAGGTAGAGGTACATCCAATACTTTTCTCGCTTTTGCGTATTTTTTATATCGATCTGCAGACGCATCATATAAATCATCATGATTTGTATTGATTTGATCTTTTTCAATGATCTTAAGCAATTCTTCTAGTAAAACTTTCTGTTCCATACGTTCCTCCATAGATTGTTTTAAAATAAACAAATAAACTTACACTCACATTCTATGTCCCAGAATTTCAATTGTCAACAAAAATATCGAGAAATTTTACATTCATAGCGTTTACATTTAATTATAATGGAAAGTTTTCCATTATAATTGATTAACCTTATTAATTGTCTTCTTTACTATAAGTGAGTAAAATGGTAAAATTTTCCTAAAGAAAAGTAGAAATTAACATGATAAATATCGATTTAAACAACCTAAATCCACTTGAAAAAGAGATCTATAATACGCTTAGCCTAAAAGCACTTACGATCCCAAACATCAAAATCACCCAAGCAGCTGAATTCTGTAGCTGTTCTATTTCAAAGATCTCTAAAGTCGTAAAGAAATTAGGATTTAGAAACTATAAACAGTTCATGGGATTCTTATATGGAGAATCCACTCCCGTTAGTACCGAATCAAATGAACTAAAACGATTAAAACAGTTTATCGATGATTTTGACCCTAAGATTGTGGACGACTTTATACATATGATTGATCAATACGAACGAATTATCTTATTCGGATACGGTCCATCGTACATCGCAGCACAATACTTCGAATATAAACTACACACTATTACCAACAAATACTCCATCGCTTTACAAGATGTCTTATCCGTAAAGAATATGGCAGATAATAAAACACTCCTAGTCATATTTACCACAACAGGTACCTTTAAATCCTTTGAAGATGTGTATAAGAGCACAAAAGAAAAAGGATGTACTGTCTTAGTTGTTTCAGAGGAGTACAATCCTTCTTTAGTTAATTCATGTGATAATCTCTTCTGGCTCTCTAAATACAATCAATCCGATGAACTTCTTCCACACGAAAAAACTCGTACTGTGTTCTTCATCTTTATTGAAGAAGTCATACAAAGATTAAGACAATTATAAAAAATACTAAGTTCCAATCGGAACTTTTTAAATATCTAGTTTAATCAATGGAAAGTTTTCCATTATATATATTTATTGTCAATATTATAGAAAATTTTCTTGACAGTTAGAATGTAAGCGTTTACTATTTAAGCGAAAACAACTGTATTTTTTCGTTCATACGATAAGTTACGAGTTGAATGTGCTTTCACAATCATAAATAATCATGTGTGCACACGAAAGGATGCCTATGAGTCAGTCTCAGATTAAAAAGTATTTTCAATTATTCTTAGTTGTATTAGCTGCTGGATCTATCTATCCCTTGATCTTCTTAAAACAAGGGTATCAAGAAAGTATGTTACAAGTATTCAATATGACACTCCCTCAACTCAATACAATGTATTCAGTTATTGGATTAGTCTTCGTATTTGGATATGCACCAAGTGGATATCTCAGTGATATCTTCTCCGCAAAGAAACTATTAGCAATTTCCTTATTCTTTACAGGATTAGGAGGCATATGGTTTGCGCAGATTCCTTCATATGAGTATGTCGTTATCATATTTGGATTGTGGGGATTCTTCTCAGTCTTTACCTTCTGGAGTGCTCATATGAAAATCGTTCGATTATTAGGCAATGATAACGAACAAGGTAAATTCTTTGGAATATTGGACGGTGGTCGTGGTCTTGTCGAGGCTATTCTCGCAAGTCTAGCCTTATTTATCTTCTCAGGTATCCTAGGTAATAGTGTTGAGATCGTGGATAAACGTGAAGCCTTAGTCGCAGTTATCTATATGTACTCCGCAATGTTAATCCTTGTATCAGTGCTTGTTATGATATTTGTACAAGATGATAAGAAGATTATTAAAGCAAACGCGATTGATGATAAAGCAAATAAGTTCCAATGGTCATACGTAAGAATGTTATTTAAGAATAAATATGTCTACTTACATGGCGCAATTATCTTCATGGGGTACATCGTATTCTGGACAGTTTACTATATTGGCGGCTTCTTAGAATCAAATGTTGGTTTAAGTTCTGTTACTGTCGCATCCATTATGGTAGTAGTGTTGTGGATGAGACCGATCGGTGGTTTCTTAGGTGGTTTACTCGCTGATAAATTTGGTCGTACCAATGTTCAACTCGTCGCACTTATTATCGCAAGTTCATGTTTAATTCTAGCCGCAATCCTACCTGTAGGATTAGGTCAAACTGTATTCTTCCCACTCGTTGTCATTCTAGCCATCTTCTTCTATACCATCCGTGGAACCTATTGGTCACTTCTTGGAGACTACAAACTTGAAGCTTTCATTCTTGGGACCGCAATTGGTGTTGTTTCATTCATTGGTTATCTTCCTGATGTCTTAATCCCTATCGCAAATACTGCTTTATGGAATACATTTGGTCCTCAAGGTGGATACAATGCATATTTCATCGTGAGTGGATTATCTGGATTCGTTGGTGTCGTATTAGTCATAATATTCGCTAAGATGATTAAAAATAAAAAATAGTATAATTCTGAAGTTAACCCCAAAAGTTAGACAACTAACAGAAAGGGGTGCAGTTCATTCAACCCACTTATAATTAAGTGGGTTTTATTTAGTTAAATTAGTAAAGTTTTAGGAAATGATTCCTAAAACTTTGTTTATTTTAACTTTATAGGAAATAATTCCTAAAAAAATCCTTAAGCTTAGCTTAAGGATTACTTATTCTTCTTATCTTGTTCGATTAGTTTTCTAAGAGCTTCAACCGCAACACGGATAGCAGCTTCCGTATCATGAACTTGAATATCTTCTAAACCTAATGCACGACGCGTTTGATTCGCCACAACTAATAATACAGCCCCAACACGAACACGACGAGTGGATCCCACTACGAATAGTGTTGCGGATTCCATTTCAGATGTAAGTGCTCCAGCACGAATCCAAGCTTCCCATTTCGCATGTAGCTCTGATGCGATTGGCATAGATTCTGGAGAGTGTTGACCATAGAAATTATCTTTACATTGAACAACACCGGTATGACTAGGAACATTTAAGTCCTTAGCACTTTCTCTTAATGCTTGCACAACATCGAAGTTCGCAACCGCAGGGAATTCAACCGGTGCGTATTCCTTACTGGTCCCATCCAAACGAATAGCCCCAGTCGCAATAACCACATGTCCACCTAAAACTTCTTCTTGCATACCACCTGATGTACCAACACGAATAAAGGTATGTGCTCCACAGTGAATAAGTTCTTCTAACGCTATCGCCGCAGAAGGACCCCCAATTCCTGTCGATGTTACACTCACTTTAACCCCATTTAATTTACCTGTATAAGTCACATATTCACGATTCGTCATGACATGAGCTGGTTCATCAAAATACTGTGCAATCTTCTCACAACGACCTGGATCGCCTGGAAGTATAACATATTCCCCAACATCACCTTTTTCTAACTGAACATGATACTCTTTTTCTGAATATACTGTAGCCATATTGTTCCTCCTGACACACATAATTCTGTACAAGTATTATACCACCAGTTTTAAATTTGTCTTTGATTATGAGATTATTCCGTATATAGTGTATAGTTAAAGTGGAGGGAATTATGGCAAGAATTTGTACAAACTGTGGTTTAGAAACATATTCATTGGATTCTACATGTGAACACTGTGGAAAACCATTTGAAGTTAAACAAAAACCGATTAAAGAAAATATATTTCAATATTATATTGACGCAATTAAACAATATTCAAATTTCAATGGACGATGTGGTAGAAGAGAATTTTGGATGTTTATGTTGGTTAATTTCTTAATCATATTTACTGGATTATTTATAGGAGTTATCTTATTAAGCATACTAATTGAAAGTGTCTTATCTTATCTAGTGATGTTAATCATGTTAATGATATCCTTCATCTATTCCGCATTTATCTTATTTCCACTCTTATCCATATCAGTTAGACGTTTACATGATCAAGATCGATCTGGATTATTCTTATTGTTTAATTTTATTCCTTGGGTTGGAAATCTAGCCGTCATTATCTTATTAGCACTACCAGGAACACCATATGATAATAAGTATGGTTCAACTACAAAATAAAGGGGAATTATGGAAATTATTACACTTATTGGGATTGGAATTAGCATTGTATTGTTAGTTATATTAATCTTAAAGAAACCAAATTATGATGGATTAAGAAATAATCTAAAAGAATTAGAAAGTGATTTAAAAGATGATAATCAACGATCACTAACTACCTTCAGTAACGTTTTGAGCAATACCAACAAAGAAACCAACCAAGTCTTAGACAAACGTCTTCAAGACCTTACATCACTCCTCAAACTCAATCAAGAAGCTCTACAAAACACTGTCTACACAACACTCAGTCAAATGAATACGACATTAACGAATACTGGATTATCCAATGAACAGAAGTTAAACCAGATTCGTGAGACGGTTGAAAAACGCTTATCCTCTCTTCAAGAAGAAAACAGTAAGAAGTTAGATGAAATGCGTATGACTGTAGATGAGAAGTTACAAAAAACCTTAGAAGATCGTATCTCACAATCTTTTAAACAAGTCTCTGAACAACTTGAAGCAGTCTATAAAGGCTTAGGTGAAATGCGTAAGATAGGGGTAGAAGTTGGAGATCTTACGAAAATATTATCCAATGTTAAAACACGTGGTATGTTAGGGGAAATCCAATTAGGTTCTATTCTCGAACAAATCCTCTCTCCTGAACAATACGTTGAAAACTATGTCACAATACCAGGCACTAAGAATCCTGTAGAATTCGCAGTTAAATTACCAGGTGATGAAAGTGGACCTGTTTATCTTCCAATCGACTCTAAGTTTCCTACTGAAGATTATGTAAGACTTATGAATGCGAGTGAGTTAGGTGATAAAGCTTTGATAGATCAATCCTGGAAATCACTTGAGTCCAAGATTAAGTCATTCGCAAAAGATATCAAAGAAAAGTATGTTCGTATCCCTTATACCACTGAATTCGCTATCCTATTCCTCCCAACCGAAGGTTTATACGCTGAAGTCGTACAACGTGGATTAGTTGAAATCTTACAACGTGATTATCAAATTAATATTGCAGGCCCAACTACCATGGCAGCTCTCTTAAATAGCTTACAAATGGGCTTCAAGACCTTAGCGATTCAAAAGCGTAGTGGTGAAGTTTGGAGTACCCTATCTTCTGTTAAAGCAGAATTTGAAAAGTTTGGCAGTGTCTTACAAAATGCTCAAGATAAATTAACCAAGACAAGTGAAGAACTCGATAAATTGGTTGGAGTACGTACTCGTATGATTCAATCAAAGTTAAAGAATGTATCCACCCTTGAAGTTAAACAAGACATCTTAATTGAAGAGGATATTAACGATGAATAATTCGTATTTCGATGGAGGTTTATTAGGTTTAATCGGTATACAAATTCTTGGATTCTTTATCACTGTATTAACATTTGGAATCTGTTATCCATGGGCTATTGTTTTATACCTAAAATGGATGGCGGATCATACTGTCATTGAAGGTAAACGTTTACGTTTTGATGGGACTGCGATGGGATTATTTGGTCAATGGATTAAATGGTTCTTCCTTATCATTATTACCTTTGGAATCTATAGTTTCTGGGTAGGTATTGCGCTTCAGAAATGGAAGATTCGTAACACACACTTTGCATAAACAAAAAAGGCATTACGCCTTTTTTTATTCCACAAAATACCATTGTGATTGATCATTAATCGTATTTAATTCAAAATACTGCTTTAAATCAATAATCTGTTGATTCTTAGACCCCCTAAACATTAAAGTATGATCCATCTGATCCAAGATAAATCTTCCATCAACCAACATATCCATATGTCTTAAACAAGCCTTAAAAACAGGATGATTTAAACACTCCTCAAAGGTATAACCGGTATAACACCAAATATTGTATCCAAGAGATTCTAAACGTTCTACTAACTCAAGTAAGGGTAATGCTTGCAAGAAAGGATCACCACCCGATAATGTAATCTTCATATTATGTAGACTTTCAATCTTAAGAATTAACTCATCAATCGTAACACAATAGCCCTTATCAACACTCTGTGTCTCAGGATTATGACAACCAACACAATGATGTGGACAACCCTGAAACCATACAACAGTTCTTAAGCCAGGACCATCAACCGAACTATGTGCTGTAACACTAGCTAAGCGAATCATGTTGAACACGTTCTTTAACCTCCGACAATTTCGCCTTATTAAATCGATCGAGTGTACCAACTAAATAACCTGTGATACGTCGTATACGTTGGAAAGACACACCTTCTCGTTCATCTCTTTTACACTTCGGACAAATTGGGCCATTAATGACTCCACGATACCCACAAACAGGATCATGATCGAGGGGATGATTAATGGAACCATACCCAATATTCGCTTGTCTCATTAATCGTACAATATCTTCCATCGCATCAATATTACGACTTGGATCTCCATCAATTTCGACATAACTAATATGACCCGCAGGTGTAATCGCATGATACGGTCCTTCAATAGATAGCTTATGATCAATAGAACATTCATAGTAAACTGGCACATGGAAAGAATTAGTATAATACTCACGATCCGTAATACCTTCTAATATTCCAAACTTATTACGATCAATCGATGTAAAACGTCCAGATAATCCCTCTGCAGGTGTTGCCAGTAACGTAATATTTAGATTTCTGGATTTTGACTCTTTCTCACAGAAAAGGTACATCGTGTTGATAATCGTTAAGCCCATTTTTTGAGCTTCTTTACTTTCACCATGATGATAACCCATCATCGCTTTTAGACACTCTGCTAAACCAATAAAGCCAATACTCAAAGTACCTTGGTTTAATAAGGATGAAACAGAATCTTCAAGTGATAATGAATCACTACCCTGCCAAATTCCTTGACCCATCAAGAAAGGAAAATGTTTAACCTTCTTATTGGATTGGTAAGCTAAACGTGTCAACAATTGGTCCAATACTTGATTGAGAACTGTGTCTAAGGCTTGATAGAATCCCTTCCAATCTGGTTGATTGTTGTAAATTAAGCCATGTTCAATCCCTAAACGAACTAGATTAATACTTGTAAACGAACAATTCCCTCTACCCTTTACTTGATTTTCTCCACACACATTCCCAATAACACGGGTACGACATCCCATATAGGTGGCCTCTGTCTCAACATGACCCGCTTTATAATACTTCGCATTAAATGGTGCATCTAAGAAACTAAAGTTAGGAAATAAACGTTTAGAACTGACTCTTAACGCTAATCTAAATAAATCATAATTGGGATCTTGTTTATTGAAATTAACCCCTTCTTTTATCTTGAATATTAATATAGGGAAAATAGGTGTCTCATGATTTCCTAACCCTGATTCATGCGCTAAAAGAAGTTGTTCCGTTGCGATTCTTCCAGCCTTAGATGTATCTGTCCCAAAATTTAAACTTGAGAATGGTACTTGTGCACCTGCTCTTGAGTGCATAGTATTTAGATTATGGATTAATGCTTCCATCGCTTGATACGTCTTTTTTATCGTTTGTTTATAAACACGATGTAAGACACGATTTAATGGTTGAGGAGTATAGTCTTCATTAGGATTAAACTTCTCAATATCGAAGTCTTTAATCAAGTCCAATAAATTCTCATCTAACTCTTCTTCTAAAATCTCACACTCATACGTTAGGATCTTCTTAAATGTCTTTCTAACCCCTTCAGCCATATCATAATCAAATGCAGGAATACTTTGACCCCCGTGTTGATCATTTTGATTGGATTGTATCGCAATTGCCGCAAGTGCAGTATAGGAACTAATATCATTCGGTTCTCTTAAAGAACCATGACCTGTAGAAAATCCATTATTAAACAGCTTAGTGAGATCAATCTGACAACAGGTTAATGTACCCATCGCATAGAAATCTAAATCATGAATATGAATTAAACCAGAATCATGTAAATCACTATGTTCTTCTTTTAACAAGAAATGTTTCGCAAAATTCTTGGATACCGTAGAACCATATTGCAACATCATTCCCATCGAGGTATTTCCATCAATATTCGCATTCTCACGCTTCTCATCACTATGTTCAGAGAAAGTCATCTTCTCAATCGACTTCATCAAAGCACCACGAATTTCTCTTTGATGTGTTCTATCTTTACGATAATGCTCATAAACTCTTGCGCACTCATTCGCATGATTTTCTTTTAAACACTTAACCACAATATCTTGAATCTCTTCAATTGAAACAGAAGTTTGATTCAATAGGTTCAACTTAATCTCAACCTTCTTCGCAATCTCTTTCGCAATTGAAACATCTTGATTGAGTGACTTTTCTGCTTTCTCAATCGCACTGACAATTCGCTCAAGATTGTAATCTACTTTACGACCATCTCTTTTAATAACTGTTTGAATCATATTCGCCCTTTCTCACCCAATAAGAGAAAATGTGCATAATAAAAAGCCGATGCTTATCCTTCGTAAGCTTCCAACACACATTCATTTAAGGCAGGTCTTCCGACTCAAGATCATCATTCTACTTCGCCTTCCCATAATAACAGTGGCATCTGAAATAGAACTCCCTTATACGGCGGCGAGGACCGTGTAGGCATTTCACCTACTTCCCTATTCACACCTTCGTGACCTTAAACTTCCTTGGTGGTTTAATTTTAACACTCACATTAAAGCTCTACAAGACATTACTTTAAACATTCACATTGTAAATTGTGACAAAATTTTCATCATCAATCCTATTGAATAAAGTTGACAATCGTTCTATGATGAGCATTGTGACAAAGAAAGAAGACTATGTTAAATAAATTAAAATATTCACTCTACCGCTTTATGAATGGACGCTATGGATCAGACCAATTAAACATAGCACTCCTCATTCTATCCATCTCAGTATCCTTAATTGGAGGAATACTCTTTAATCGTAGTATTTATGTAAGTCTTGTAGTCTATGGAATAAGTTTCTTGATTCTATATCGTGGATTCTCCAAGAAAATCTATAAACGCCAACAAGAAAATCTTAAATTCATGCGATTAATCCAACCCATCAAATCAAAATACAAACTCATTAAATTGAACTTAACTCAGAAACAATACAAACATGTCCAATGTCCACGTTGCCATCGTACACTTCGTGTTCCTCGTGGTCGCGGTAAGATAGAAATTACGTGTCCACATTGCCATGTCGCATTTGATAAACGTTCATAAGAAAGGAACTCATGTTTTCACTCATAAAATACATACTTTATTTCGTCGTTCTTAATGTCATTCTTAATTCAGTCTTTAGAATCAATCCTATCCTTGGATATGTTATCTATTTTGGATTAATCGCTTATTGGTTCTCAGGTTTTAGATTTAGAACTCGATCATTTAGAAACACAACCCAAAGCTATGAAAGCCCTAAACCTAAAAGTATGGGCGATGTCATAGATGTAGAATACACAGAACACAGAGAAAACTAGCCAGATTAATCTGGCTTTTTTATAAAAACACACGCATAATAATCAAAATAAAGTATTTATAAGTGAATGGTGTTAATTATAACGAAGTTGTTATTACATTATCAAATAATTCGTGTATGATAGTAAAAAAGGGGATTACTATGGGGGAATTTGTGTTCTGGATCATTCTAATACCGGTATTATTCTATATCGTCGTAGGTACCTTTTCTAAAGAGAGTCATCCGAACGATACTACTGTAAAACCGTTAGAAGATGAATATGGGGATGAATAAAAGACAAGCAAGTTTGCTTGTCTTTATTCATATAGGTGATGATAGAGTGCACCAATTAAATTTGAGTCATTCGCAAATTCACAACGTACGACAACAGGTTTTAAAATCGGTGTATATTGTCCATAATAATCAAACAAATCAGAAACTTTACGATTGAGTGCTTCGATTAATCGATCTTGGAAACTGATTCCACCACCCACCGCTACTTTCTCTGTATCTAAAACGGTTTGAATCGCAAAAATCGCATTCGCGAAGTGTTGAGCAAATTCTTCTAATACTTGAACCGCAACTTCATCATTTCGATTGACCGCTTCAAAGAATAATCGTCCATTCACTGAATCTTTTTCAAGGTTCATTCTTTCTTCATAAACACGTGTTAATCCACGAGTCCCATTAATATTAGCCCAGAAATTAATTGGATCATTTATTGGAAGAATTGTAGTTGGGAAACTTGATAACTCACCAGACGCAAAGTTTTGACCTCTGAGTAGTTTACCATTCGCAATAACTCCACCACCAATTCCTGTTCCTAAAGTAAGCACTAAACCATGTTGGGAGTTCTTTAAAGACCCTTTCCATAGTTCCGCTAAAGCTGCACACTTACCATCATTCTCGATACTAATCTCCACTGGACAGCGTTTCTTAAGCTCATCCGCCATGGATATGTTTTGAATGTAACGTAATGCGCCACCGGTAAACATAAAACCTGTATTACAGTTAATACGCCCTGGAGCACTCATCGCAATACCAGACACATCTACATACCCATCGTAGATACGTCCAATAGCTTCTACAAACGACTCAAGAGAATCACGAGGTGTTTCAACTTCACCTTTCTCAAGAATATTTGCTTCCTCATCCATCAATGCATACTTAATATTCGTACCACCAACATCAATTACACAATACTTTTTCATAAGTTCCCTTTCTTACTCTACAAACATCAGATTATACAATGGAATATGAATTCCATTTTTATCTTTAACCGTAGGCTCCACAATCAAATCATAGGCACAATCCAATTGACCATGTAAAACGAGTCGATTCATATATCTCAACGCACTCGAATCATCAAAACTAATCCCTATTTTACGATCTTTGTTTGTTACGACAAAGAACATATTCTTTCCTTCTTCCATATAATACATCCGTAAACCACGCTTAACTAAGGCATCCGCAACAGAATTCTCTAGTAAAATATTTTTCTGTATTGTTAATGGTTCATTCAGATACTCTAAGTCAAAATCCTCACATTGCCCAGCCAACAAACCAATATCTCTCACGCAAAGTTTAAAGTTCCCTTTTTGATGATTATCTATTAATGGCATATCTAAATTATCCACTTTGAAAATAGTAAACAACCATCCATATTCATAGAGTTTCAAAACACTATCCCAATGGGTACGATACGATGCGGAACTCGATATTTCACTATACCTGAATTTCTTGTTTCCACGTTTTACTTGTTCAGGAATGGAATGAAAAATATCCGCAATTCTTGCTTTCTTCTTCTGATCTGTCCAAGCCATAATTTCACTTAAATACACATCATTTATATACCTTTGCGCCAATTGAACTGCTTCAAAGTCATGTGAATTGGTATAAGCTCTGACTGCCTTTGGCATACCTCCAACATAGGTATACACTCTAAACATATCAATAAAAAATTGATGTACTTCTTTTGAAACAGCTCTCTGTTGGATAAACGCATTCTTCAATTCTTGAATAGCCAAACTACTCACATTATTCGCCCACAAAAACTCCTCAAAATCCAACGCATGCATACGCAACACAATGACTTCACTCGGATTATTCTGTGAATTCAAAATTGTACGCGTCCCAATCGCATCATAACGTGCATCATTGGATAATTTAACTAATGCCTTCATAGCGGTTGGACAATACTCCATTTCTTCTAATAGAAGTATCGTCTCATTCGGTACACAACGTGCACCAGGAATCATAAGTGTAATTTGTAATATCAATGCATCGATATCAAAATCTTGTTCAAAGATATGTTTCATATAAGGAAACTGATTAAAATTAATATAAACAACTTGTTTGTAATTATCGTACGCAAAAGACCGTAAAATGAAAGTTTTACCGATATGTTGAGGCCCTTCCACAATAAGGGCTTTACGAATGGGTTCTTTTTTCCACTCTTCTAATTTCTGTATGATCTTTCGCTTTAACATTTATTCTATTATTTCATATTAAAACCAATTCTCCAATAAAAAAATTCCCGAAGGAATTATTTTTTAATCACATTATAAACTGTCCCGAATGTATCAACCGTCGCACTAACAATGACTTGATTGTTTAATGGTTTATCATAAGAATTACGTTTTTCATTGACGATACGATCCACCGCATCCATACCCGTCACAACTTTACCAAACGCTGCATACTGACCATCCAAATGAGGCGCATCCGCAACCATAATAAAGAACTGTGAACCAGCGCTATCTGGGTGTTGAGCACGAGCCATAGAAATTGTTCCACGTGTATGTTTTAAGTCATTCTTAAACCCATTCGCATTGAACTCACCTTTAATGGTATATCCAGGACCACCGGTACCCGTACCAGTTGGACAACCACCTTGAACCATAAATCCAGGAATAACACGATGGAAAATTAAACCATTGTAGAAACCTTCAGTAACCAATTGAATAAAATTACTCACAGTATTCAACGCAACTTCAGGATATAATTCGATATTAATAACTTGATTGTTTTCTAATGTTAATGTAACTAGAGGATTACGCATAAAATTCTCCTTACGTATTGAACGCTTATATATAATACTCAAAACTATCAAATAAATCAATCTTATGATATTGTTATTTCATGAAAATACATGAACTACAAAAACACATTCAACATCCAATTCTTATAACGGACGAAAGAATGATTGCCTATCTTATTCACCAAAGATTTCATGTATCAGAACGATTTATTGGATTATTGATTAAGAAGGATGAAATAAAACTCTATTTAAACAATCTTTTTCCAACGAATTTAACTGAGATTGAAATCATACGATTTGATGATACCGAAGACCCTATTAAGATGTTAAATCATGATTTAAAGTCTGACATTCTTTATGTAGACAAGAATATGCATGCAGGTTTCTTAATCAAACTCATGAAATATTCCCCTTTACTAAAGATTGAAATAGACGAAACTTGTGATAAATTTAGATCAATCAAAGATTCAAATGAAATAAATAAAATGAAACAAGCAAGTTTAATCAATGATCAAGCCATGGATAAAGTAAAATCACATATTAAAGAAGGTATGACAGAACTTGAACTCGCTTCATTAATCCCAACCATCTTTCATTCCTTAGGTGCACAAAGCACAAGTTTTACTCCAATCGTCGCATTTGGAAAAAATACATCTGATCCACACGCAGTCCCAGGTGACACAAAACTTGAAAAAGGTATGCCTATTATTGTTGATATGGGATGTATCTACGAAGGATACTGTAGTGATATGACCCGATCATTCTTCTTTCACCATAATTCATTAAATGATATTTACGATGTCGTAAGACGAGCTAATTTAGCGGCTATTCAAATGGTAAAACCTGGCATTCCACTTAAAGACATCGATCATGCGGCTCGATCCGTTATTAAAGACGCTGGATTTGGAGAGTATTTTATTCACCGTACAGGTCACGGAATAGGACAAGAAGTTCATGAACCTTATGATGTTAGTTCAACCAGTGAACATATTGCCCAAGTTGGAATGATATTCTCAATTGAACCTGGAATTTACCTCCCTAATAAAGGTGGTATCCGTATTGAAGACTTAGTTCTTGTGACTGAAACAGGATGTGAAGTATTAAATCATTATTCTAAAGACTTACAAATACTAAAGGATGCTTAGGCATCCTTTATATTTTTACACGACTTCGATCGTCCACATTACGATAATTCTGTAAATCAAACTGACTCATAAGATTGTCATAAAGAGGTGTTAACTTTTCTTTCACAATCTCAGCACAACACCCTCCACATAGTTCTACTAACCCCATAGGATCAAGTATATGTATGTTCTCGATTTTAGCTTTTTGGATTATCTTTTCCATTAACTTATAAGCTTGGGTTTCTAGATGATAACTATTTTCTTTGGTTTGAATCAGAATATCTAAGGCAAATTGAGGTCCACGGATGAGTGGATTACTCATAGGTAGTCTTACAATTGAAAACTTAAAAAACTCTATTTTTTGATAAGGTATGATAACTTTTGATAATTCTAACTCTTTAAGCTTAAAAGGATTTAGTATTCCAATGCTTATATCATGATCATTGAATACACAATCATACGTAACTCCAAATCGACTTAATACTTTTGATTCCTCTCCATCAATCGTGACACAGCTTACAAGTATTCTTGATTGAGCTGTCACTTCTACTGGTATAATACGATTATTAAACATAAGGCCCCCCTTTTTTACATTATAGCACAAAAGAAAAACCACTATTTCTAGTGGTTTTATAAGGCACTGGTTATATTTTGGGGGGGGAAGTCAGTGCCTTAGACAAGAAAACTTGTCTAAATCATTATACACATTATCAGTGTATATTTAAACACTAACTTGTTAATAAAATTAAGATATCTGTTGTTTCAAATACGCATAAATGAATTCATCAATCGATCCATCCATAACCTTTTGAACATTTCCTTCTTCAGCCCCAGTACGATGATCCTTAACCAAGGTATACGGCATAAAGGTATAAGAGCGAATCTGAGAACCCCATTCAATTGATTTCTGTTCACCCTTAATATTCGCTAACTTCGCTTCTTGAGCTTCAATCTCCAATTGATATAATTTACTCTTTAACATATTCATCGCATTCTCACGATTATTGAGTTGTGAACGCTCTGTTTGACAGTTCACCACAATCCCAGTCGGTTTATGTGTTAAACGAACAGCCGATGAAACTTTATTAACGTTCTGACCACCTGCACCACTCGCATGACGTGTTTCTAAGATAATATCATCTGGATTAATAACAATTTCTATTTCTTCATTAAATTCAGGCATGACATCCAAAGAACAGAAAGAAGTATGTCTTCTACCCGATGAATCAAATGGTGAAATACGCACTAAACGATGAACTCCACGCTCAGCCTTCAGATAGCCATACGCCATATCTCCTTCTATTAAGAATGAGACAGACTTAATTCCAGCTTCATCTCCTGGTTGATAATCCAACACTTTTACCTTAAAACCCTTTTGTTCAGCGTAACGAGTATACATACGATAAAGCATTTCAGCCCAATCTTGTGATTCTGTTCCACCAGCTCCAGGATGTAATTCTAAGATTGCGTTTGAATGATCATATGGATGAGAAAGTAGAATTTTAATTTCAAACTTCTCAAATGCTTCTTGAGCACTTAAGACTTCTTCTTCTACCATAGCCATCATATCTTCATCAAACTCTGTTTTTAATAATTCAACGGTTTCATCCATCGATGAGTATTGATCCACTAGCTTCTTATACGTATCGATAATACTGGAATAATCATTTTTTTCATTGATCAAAGCTTGCGCTTTCTTTCGATCATTCCAAAATGTATCCAACATCATCAACTGGTCAATTTCATCAATTCTACTTTGTTTACCAACTAAGTCAAAGAGAATCGCCAAGCTGCTTTAGCTTAGCTTTGATCTCATTGACCGATTGTTTCATCTCATAAACTTCCATTATTTACTCCTTACTTCCACCTTCATACGTAAACAGAACCCAACAACTTCTTGAGAAATACGTTGTAACATATCTTCAAAGAGTTCATAGCCTTCCGCAATATACGCTTGTAGAGGTTTATTCTGTGCATAAGAACGCAAATGAATACCTTCTCTTAATTTTGACATGGTATCAATATGTTCTTGCCAAGAACGGTCTACGATGGACAATACTATATTTTTCTCTAAGGATAAACCATGTGTTTTAAATGGTTCAATCTTAGCTTCATAACTATCCCAAGCTAATTGTTTCGCACGACTAATGACTTCTTCAACACTCTTACCTTTAATATCTTCTTCAGTTAAAGATACATCCGTAAAATGATTTGCCGTAAGTGCAGAAAGCAATCCATCCGCATTTACTTCTTCTTGACGGTTCTTCACTTCCACATGACTCTTCACTAATTTTTCAATAACACGATCAAACATCTCACGAATTAATTCATGAACATCTTGATGTTCAAGAATGTAATCACGTTGATTATAAATTGTTTCACGTTGTTGGCGTAGAACATCATCGTACTCAAGTAATGTTTTACGAACATCAAAGTTAACACCCTCAACTCTACGTTGAGCTCCAGTGATGGACTTAGTCACTAAACTGGATTCTACAGCTTCATCACCTAAACGATCAAAGATAGCACGGTAACGATCACTTCCGAAACGAACCATAAGTTCATCTTGAACAGAAACATAGAAACGTGAATAACCAGGATCTCCTTGACGACCTGAACGTCCTCTTAATTGATTATCAATACGACGAGATTCATGTCTTTCACTACCTAATACAGCTAAACCACCTAACTCACGAACACCCTCACCTAACTTAATGTCAGTACCACGTCCCGCCATATTAGTCGCAATCGTAATCGCACCTTTATGACCAGCTTTCGCAATAATTTCAGCTTCACGTGCATGGTTTTTCGCATTCAGTACTTCATGACGAATCTTATTTTGAGTTAACATCTTTGAAATAAATTCACTGGTTTCAACCGCAATTGTCCCAACCAATACTGGTTGTCCAGTCGCATGTCTTTCTTTAATCTCAGCCATAAGAGCTTGGAACTTCGCTTTTTGAGTCCCAAAAATCGCATCTGGCATATCATTACGTACGACAGGACGATTGGTAGGAATCTCAACTACACGCATGTTATAGATGGTTAGGAATTCTTCTTCCTCCGTCTTAGCTGTACCTGTCATACCGGATAACTTAGCGTATAAACGGAAAAAGTTTTGATAAGTGATGGTTGCCATCGTCGAAGTTTCTTGTTTAATCGGCACATTTTCCTTCGCTTCAATCGCTTGATGTAAGCCATCTGAATATTGACGACCTTTCATTAAACGACCTGTAAATGGATCGACAATCACAATCTCATTATCTTGAACGACATATTCTACATCTAAATCCATCGCATAATTCGCCTTTAAAGCTTGGTGAATATGATGAACTAAATGAGTGTGTGTAATATCATATAAATTTGAAACTCTAAATGCTTTCTCAGCTAACGCAACACCTTGTTCAGTTAATTGAGCACTCTTAGTCTTTACATCCACAACATAACCTTCATCCTTCACCAAGCTCTTCACAAAACGATCTGCTTGGATATAGAGTTGAGCTGTTTGTTTCTGCCCACCAGAGATAATAAGTGGTGTACGTGATTCATCGATTAAGATGGAATCCACTTCATCCACCAATGCCATATTTAATTCACGTAAAACACGATCTTTAATATTGGTAACCATGTTATCACGTAAATAGTCAAACCCAGTTTCAGAGTTAGTCGTATAGGTAATATCACACGCATAAGCAGCACGTTTTTGAGCTGTTGTAAGTGTACGAATATTCAAGCCTACCGTTAGACCTAAAAACTCATGAATCGCACCCATCCACTTCGCATCACGTCCTGCTAAGTATTCATTCACCGTTACGACATGCACACCTTTACCCGATAACGCATTTAAATACACTGGTAAAACGGAAGTTAAGGTTTTACCTTCCCCCGTCTTCATTTCCGCAATATCCCCTTGATGTAAGACAATACCACCCATGATTTGAACTAAGTAAGGGAATTCTCCAATAACACGTTTAGCAGCTTCTCTCGCAACTGCGAATGCTTCAGGTAGGATATCATCCAAAGATTCTCCTACTCTAATTCTTTCTTTAAATTCTTCTGTTTTTTGTTTTAATTGTTGATCATCCAATGAAGCCATCGCATCTTTTAATGCGTCTACTTTTAACGCAATACCACGAATTTCTTCAAGTCTACGTTTATCTCCATTGAACAGTTTTTCTAGAATATTCATTCAAAATCCTCCAGTATCCATCGATATTGTAACATATTTAAAATATGAATTAAGACAATGAAAAAGGTTGGCAAGCCAACCTTTTTGTTAGTTAAATTTTAACGATGTTGCGAGCTTGAAATCCGCGATCAGTTTCAACCATATCGAATTCGACATCTGCGCCTTCTTCAACAGTTTTGAAACCATCCATTTTCAACTCAGAATAGTGGAAGAATACATCTTTATCATCTGCTAATTTGATGAATCCAAATCCCTTTTCTTTGTTAAACTTCTTAACTTTTCCTTGCATTTACTAAAATCCTATGCCTTTCCCGTAATGAATCTATGCACTACTGAGTACATAATACCACGAAATAATAAAAATGCAAGAAATATACCAGTTGGTCTTAAAAAATACTTTTTTCATAGAACATTACCTAATCCAAGACTCATTTAATCCAATCACACAGATTTTCACAAGATTATCCTTGGTTTTAATCAAATCATAACACGCTTTTAAACTCGCTCCTGTTGTACAAACATCATCCACCAACAAGATCTTAGAACATAAACGAATACTCTCATCATATAAATGAATATACGATTGAATTTCACTTCTTTCCATTCGATTGAGTTTACTTTGTTTAATATTATCCTTAACCAAACAATCTCTACGATCCAACGTAATAGAACTAAATAAACTGGATAATGGCAAGAAACCACGTTCACGTGTCTTCTCGATGGAAGAAGGGACAAACACGAGAACATATCCACGATACTCCCATTCAATCCAACGTTTCAAGTTATAGATGAAACATTTCCCCAAAGTTTCATCTTTATTCTCTTTAAATTGATACATCCACTTCTCAAGAACCTTATTGTATCGATAAAACGCATATACCGATAATCCATTCACATCATACGATTGATTTAGTCGAACGAGTTGTTTACGACAAAGCCCACATAAGACATCATCATAAACAATAAGTTCAAATAGATTTAATCCATTCAAAACCGACTTAAAGCACACTAAGCATTCGCCTGTATTTGTAGATCGATGCATAACGACACTTCCGCCTTACGTTCCGTACACAAGAATAAAACTCTACCACTCGGATAGTTCATACTCCTACCGACTCTCCCTGATATTTGTATTAAACTCGCAAGATTGAACACAGGATGATTCGCATGCACAACCGCAACTTGAACATTCTCAAAGGTTACTCCTCTTTCAAGCACAGTTGTACAAATAAGGCGACTCCCTACATTATTCTTAAACATAGTTATAAACTCATCTAATTTTTCATATCCAGCATAAACAAATGGAAACCCTAAATAGGTAGATAATTGATTCCCTATCTTTATACTCGGCACAAAGATTAAGCAACTCTCATCAAACTTATCTAACCAATACTTCAAATAAACAAACTGACCATACAAAGGAATAACCTTACACACAGGAATCACTAAGTCATGATTATGAGGTCTACGAAACAAACGAACCTCTTCAATTTCTTTTATCTTGACTCGCTTCAAAAGTTCATCACTTGGAGTCGCAGTTAAATAAATGGTATGTCCCTTAACCGAATTTTTCGCAAATCCTTGAAGCGTTTTATCACTTGAGTAAGGAAACGCATCCGGTTCATCAATAATCAGTAAATCAAACATCTGATGAAACCGAAATAACTGATGTGTAGTACATATAATAAGATGTCCTTCACAATCATCTGTAAATCCTTCACACACACGTGTCACTTTAATTGAATTAAAGATCTTGCTTAATCGCTCATACAACTGCAATACAACCTGACGTCTTGCGACCGCAATCCCAACTTTCTGTTTGTGTTCAATCGCATATTGAATAGACTCCAATACCAACTCCGTCTTTCCAGCACCACATATCGCATAAACTAGTACATCTTTATTACGACTCAGCTCACATATTCTCTTTGAACATTCTTTCTGTGCATCCGTCAGTTCATAATTCATCTCATATTCTACTGGATCATCATAATATAATACTGAACCTTCATACCCCTGATATTGTATACATCGTCTACATTGAAAAACGCCTCGTATCTGTACGAAGTATTTTAAGTCCTCACATCCACAACGCTCACACTTAACATTCATACTCCTTAATACGCCAAAAAAAATATTTATCCTTTTTACATTTACTATATTGCATTACAATATAGCTAGTGATATATTATAGCTAAGGAGAAACATATGAACCCACAATTTAAAAAAGGTGTACTCGAATTATGTGTCCTTTCCTTACTTAGACAAAAAGATCGATATGGATATGAACTCACAGAAACCATTTCTAAACAAATGTCTGTTGCGGCTGGAACACTCTATCTTGTATTAAAACGATTGAACGATGAAGGTTACTTTGAAACCTATCTCGTAGAATCTGAATCAGGACCTGCAAGAAAGTACTATCGATTGACTGAAAAAGGAATAGAACACGAAAAGAACTTAAAAGATGGATGGTATGCATTCATTGAACAAGTAGATGAACTCATAAAGGAGAATCCAAATGAATAAAGATGAATATCTAAGACGCTTAAAAAATAGACTCAACGATCTCAATATCGATGGAAAAGATGAAATATACAATGATTTTACCAATCACTTTGAAATAGGACACCAAAATGGTTTATCCGATGAAGAATTGATTGAGAATCTTGGATCGATTGATGAAGTACTTGAATCATATGAATCGCTCAGTAGACAGGAAAAAATTACAGTCGACCATCATAATCAACCTAAAGAATTTACGAATAAGATAACTCATGTTAATGTTCAAGCTAGACATGCGAATACAACATTAAAACACTCCAATGATAATGGATTCCATGTCGACTTGTATAAAGATGGAAAACTACCTGAACGCTTGAACCACACACTTACCGCTTACCAAGAAGAAGAAACATTTTTCGTTAATGTACTACCACTATTCCCATATAAAAGTCATGGAGATTATGAACTTACAATACAGGTTCCAAAAAACCTAGATTCTATTCATTTAAATTCAAGTAGTGGAGATCTTCATGGTGGCGATTTGATTATTAATCAAATCGAGATTCATTCTGCCAGTGGAGATATTTATTTAGATGAAATTCATACGGAACAATTATCTATGGAAGTTGCGTCTTCAGATGTACACATCAATAAACTAAGTGGTAATTGTGAAATTAAATCCGCAAGTGGTGATGTTAGAATATCTAAGTCCTATGGTAAGAAATTGATCTATAACAATGCAAGTGGAGATTTAGATATCGATGGAGATTATTTATTCATTAAACTAAATAATGTCAGTGGGGATGTGAATGCGGAATTTAAAACGGTTGAACAAATGAATGTATCCACTACCAGTGGAGATATCAATATACGTATCGATAACAGTGATAACCTAAGCATTAATACACATAGCTTAAGTGGAGATTGTGATGTCTACCTTAAAGGTAAAGACGTTATCACAAATCGTAATCAAAGTGTCACAATTGGTGAACCTAATACACCAATAAAATTGAATACAGTATCCGGTGATATTCACCTAGACATGGCATAGTCTTTGTCTTTTTAATAAAAAACCTTAGCTTTTGGGCCAAGGTTGAATTCCTTCAGGGGTTACTAAGAAACTTTCTACAGCGAGTTTTGCCATAGGGGTATCCGATAATGAATCCGAATAAAATGAATTAATTTGTGCGTCGGGATAGATTTCTCTAAATCGTCGCACTTTTTCTTCACCATAACAATTCTCCATCGACATTCCTGTCTTTTTATTCACGACAGACGCTATGAGATTAACACCCCATTTATCGCATAATGGTTTTAACATAAATTCAGGTGATGCGGAGATTATCACATCGGTAGGATGTTTCTGCAAGAAATAGTATTCAAACACATTATGTTCATGTTTCTCCCAGAATTCTAAGACTCTCTGATCCATGTCTTTAATACTTTTAAAGTACGTATAGAATATAGTTTTCATCTCAGTCTTAGTAATAAGATGCATCGAATACGCAATGAATGCGATCAACTGTTTGATTCCATATCGAAGGATTAAAGGATTCTTCTTTAAATTAAACTTATAAAAATCCATTGAACTATCATCACGATAAATGGTTTTATCAAAATCATACACATTCATTATTCTTTATCCCCTTTACTCAAGTAAGGTAAGTGTAATTCAAACACCGAACCTTGACCTTCTTTACTCATAACTACAATCTGACCACTATGCATATGGACAACTGTTTGAACTAACGCTAAACCTAAACCTAAGCCTTCATGGTCATCTTTCTTACTTCTAAAGAAAGGTTCAAAAATTCGATCTAAATCCTCTTCAGATATTCCAATCCCATCATCACTCACACGAACAATATAATGTTTCTCATCATACTCAGAGGTCACATGAACTTTACCCCCAGGTTTATTATATTTTATCGCATTTTCAATTAGATTATACAACGCACGATACATTAGAACTTGGTTCCCATACGATGTAGGCATATTAACCATTTTATACGTTAAGCTTACATCCTTATCTTCTGCTAATACACTTAAATCATCCACCACATCCATTACCAACTCTTCAACACTAATCACATCATTCAATGAATCAGCCCCTTCTTGAGAACTATCCAATAAGGTCTCAACTAAGGCATTCATTTTTCGAACCGTCTTTTGAATAATATCTAAAGTATTCTGATAATCTTCAACCGTTTTATCCTTTTGTTCATTCAACACATCAATATGTGTCTTAATAATAGATAAGGGCGTTTTTAATTCATGCGCCATACTCGCATTAAAACGTTTCTGATAACTCAATGCGGAATTTAGTTTGGTCGTCACACTATTAAACGATGATCGAATATCTTCTAATTCCTCAAAATCATATTTATTCTCTAATCGACTATTCGAATATCCACGAATGGATTTCCCTAATTGATAAACAGGTTCAATAATTCGTTTATATCCATATAAAAGAAATGCGCCTAAACTTAAAGTTAAAAACGATAAATAACCCAAAAACTTTGTGGTAGGATTTAATTCAATCGTTAAGATATTCGTCTCAGGTTCAGCCTTTAACATCACATCCGCAGCTCGAGCCGCATCTTCCGCAATCATAGCCGATTCCATCATTGGGACTTCTGCCTTAGGCCATGTCATATACGCATAGAATGTTATAAATAAGATAAATGCGAGGGCAATCCCAATCAAATAGGCAATCCCTTGATTCTTAATACTTTTACGTTTCATATCAAGGATTTAGTCGATAACCGACCCCTTTCACTGTTAATATTACATCATCACGTTCTGTAATCTCATGGATTTTCTTACGCAATGCATAGATGTGTACTCGCATAACATCCGTAAATGGATCAGCTTCTTCATTCCAACACTTTTCTAAGATTTCTTCTGCACTAACTATATGATCTTGGTTCATAAAGATATAGGAGAAAATTGAATATTCTTTGACTGTTAATCCTATGATTCGATCTTTATATTTAACTTGGTGTAACGCAAGGTCCAATTCAAAGTCACCTGCTTTAAGTGTATTTGGTTTGACTGAGAAATCTCTACGCATAAGTGCTCTTAGTCTTGCCTTCAATTCTTGAAAATCAAAGGGTTTGATTAAGTAATCATTTGCGCCTTTATCCAAACCTTCTATTCTTCGATCAACGGTATGAAGTGCACTCACAATCATAATCTTCACTTGATCATCTTCTCTTCTAATCTTCTCTAGTAATTCCATACCACTCATCTTAGGCAAATTTAAATCCAATACAATACAGTCATATTGATTATAAGAGAGTAAATCGAGTGCTTCTTCAGCGCTTGAAGCCGCATCAATCCCATACCCTTCTGCTTTCAAACCTTTTTGGTACGCATTCAAGAGATCTTTTTCATCTTCTACTAATAGTAATTTCATATTTGACTCCTCTTCTTACGCGCTAATAGGAATAATATAAGGATAACCCCAAACTCAATAAAAAGTAAATGCACCTTATAAGAACTGAGTGTTTCAATAATAGGATGTATCGGTAAAATAGCTAGGTTTATCATAATTTTACTCCTTTACATCCTTATCCTACCAAAACAGTGATTAAGATTGGATTAAGAAAAAAACCTAAGAAAAATCTCAGGTTATTTAGATGCATCAATCATAAGTTGAGCCATTGAATTTGAGAACTCAATCGGATCTTCTATGGTAAATCCTTCTATTAATAAGGCTTGATTATAAAGCAATTTTGCGTAACTGGATACTTTATCAGAATCCACTTTACTCAACGCATCAATCAATGGGTGATCACTGTTCAATTCAAGAATACGTTTTGCCTTCACTTGATTATTCGCATCAGGCATTTGAGCTAATACTTTTTCCATCTCAAGTGAGATACCTTCATCTGCCACTAAGCACACAGGATGTGATTTCAAACGTGAACTTAAACGTACATCGACAACTTGTTCCTTAAGCGCATCTTTTAGTGATGTGAGTAAATCTTTCTTTTCTTCAGCTTTAGACTTCAACGCTTCTTTTTCTTCATCACTGCTTAAATCTAAATCCCCTTGATTAATTGCCTTAAAAGTCTTCTCTTTATAGTTATTTAATACGGATAAGACAAACTCATCCACATCATCCACTAAGTAAAGAATTTCAAATCCCTTTTCTTTGACCCATTCAGCTTGTGGCAATTTATCACACTTATCCACCGTTTCACCAGAGACATAATAAATCTCTTTTTGATCATCACTCATACGACTGACATATTCTTCAAGGGATACTAATTTCTTATCTCGACTGGATGTGAACAAGAGTAAATCTTCTAAGAGTTCACGATTTGCGCCAAAGTTCGCATAGGTTCCATATTTTATTTGTAATCCAAAATTCTTCCAGAATGTTTCATAGTTCTCACGATCTGTCTTTAACATTCCTAAGAGTTCTGATTTAATCTTTTTCTCTAAACGGGATGCGATTGCCTTTAATTGACGATCATGTTGTAACATTTCCCTGGAAATGTTTAAGGATAAATCAGGAGAATCTACCAAACCTTTTACAAATCTAAACGCATCTGATATTAACTCTTTCGCATTATCTAGAATAAATACTCCTCTGCTATAAAGTTGTAGACCTGCTTGATATTCAGATGAATAAAAATTGTATGGTACATGACTTGGAATAAAGAGTAAAGCATCAAATGAAATAGATCCTTCTAAATTCGTATGAATCACTTTTTGAGGATTCTGGAAATCATTGAACTTCGATTGATAGAACGTTTGATAATCCTCTTCCTTAATGTCCGATTTAGAACGTTTCCATAACGGAACCATCGAGTTTAGTGTTTTTGTCTCAATACGAGTTTCTTTTACTTCGCCTTTATCATCGTAATCTTTTACTTCTTCATCCATCACAATTGGATAACGAATATAATCAGAATACTTTTTAACTAAACGTTTAATCGTATAGCTTTCCAAATATTCACTGTATTTCTCTTCTTCCTCATCCTTATTTATATGTAGGACAATCTTCGTCCCAACAGGTAACTTCTCTTCAAGTGTTTCAATACGATATCCATCTTCACCTGTAGATTCAAAATAAACACTTTCGGATTCACGAATACTTTGGGAATAGACTTCTACTTTTTCCGCCACCATAAATGCTGAATAGAAACCAACCCCAAATTGTCCTATGATATCCACTTCTTCTTGTTTATCCACATTTTCTAAATTTTTCTTAAAGTTGTAGGAACCACTCTTTGCGATAACACCTAGGTTATCCTCTACTTCTTCTTTTGTCATACCAATCCCATTATCAATTATGGTTAGGGTACGTAAAGTAGGATCTAATTCAATTCTTATTTGTAGTTTAGTACGATCAATAGTTAGATCCTCATTAAGGGACGTGTAATACGCTTTATCCAACGCATCAGACGCATTTGATATTAATTCTCGTAAGAAAATCTCTTTGTGCGTATAGATAGAATGAATTACAAGATCCAATAAACGTTTCGTTTCTGCTTTGTATTGTTTCTTTGCCATAAATCTCCTCTTAGCACTTTAATGATGTGAGTGCTAATATATTTTAACGTATCTTTTAATGTTTATCAAGATTGGATGAATGTAAATCACATAAATAGATTAAAACTAATTTCCTATTAACTCATTAATATCATAATAAAGACCACGAAGTGATTCTATAATATGATTCTCAATCTGATATTGTTTAAATAATATGGATACTTGTAATACCACAATCACAACTAAAAATACTAAAACTCGTGTTTCAAACCTTTTTCTTTCATTCATATAAGCTCCCCACCTTTATTATTTATCATCATTCTAACATTTACCTTAATCCTATGAACATTTATTTCAGTATTGTAATTCATCTGTATAGGGTTAAACTAAAGATGTAGCTATAAACCAAGCATTTGCACGATAAAAAATCTTTTTCTAACATTTCTTGTGGTTTCGTGCTATAATGCACCGGTATGTTTATAGTACAGTTAGGAAATTTATGAAATTTAGTGAATTAAACTTATCGTTTGAACTCAATAGAGCAATTGAAGAATTAGGCTTTACTGAGGCAACACCCGTCCAAGAACAGTGCATCCCTGCCGTTATGGATGGAAGAGATGTTATCGGACAGTCACAGACTGGAACCGGTAAAACGGCCGCTTTTGGATTACCTTTATTAGAGAAATTGGAAGTACTTGAGAAGAGATTACCACAAGTACTCATCATGACACCAACCCGAGAACTTACACTGCAAGTTACCGCAGAAATGCGCAAGTTTGCAAAATATAAAGAAGGCATACGGGTTGTCTCCATTTACGGAGGAGATCCGATTACCACACAGATCAGAGATTTAAAAGGTGGCGCTGATATCATCGTCGGTACACCAGGGAGAATTCAAGATCACATTAATCGCAGAACATTAAAGTTCTCATCACTCAAAGCGTTAGTCTTAGACGAAGCGGATGAAATGTTGAAAATGGGCTTTAAGGAAGAAATCGAAGAGATTATTAAGTCTTTACCGACTGAACGTCAAACACTTCTATTCTCTGCCACAATGCCAAAACCAATTTTGGACATTGTAAACAATTACCAGAATAACCCAGTACACATTAAGACGAAACAGAAAGAAATGACTGTAAATACGGTTCAACAATTTGTGTACGAAGTCAATCAAGGCGACAAGTCGAAAGTACTAGTACAATTGATGGAGTACTACCGTCCTGAAAGCAGTATGATTTTCTGTAACACAAAGAAAATGGTTGATGACCTAAGCGCATTGATCGCTTCTAAAGGATACAGTACTGCCGCAATTCATGGCGATATGAAACAAGAAATGCGTACACTAGTTATGGCTAAGTTCAAAAACAAGAAGATCCAACATCTTGTTTGTACGGATGTCGCAGCACGTGGAATTGACGTTGAAGGCTTAGATATGGTTTTCAACTATGATGTTCCTCAAGAAACTGAATACTATGTTCACCGTATTGGCCGTACTGGTCGAGCTGGTAAATCCGGTATTTCCGTTACACTTACAACACCACGCCAACGTTATGTTATCTCTGAGTTAGAACGTTTGACAAAGGCATCCATTACTCGTCAAGAAATGCCTTCATTAAATGAGATTCAAGCAGTTCGTTTCGAACATATGACTCACGATATCATGAAGACACTTAAAGCAGATATTCCCGCTGAAATTAAAGCACTTGTAGAAAAACTAGTCGATGAAGGACTATCCCCAATCGAATTATCAGAAGCATTATTATACAAAGTCATTGGCGATGATATCTTCCAAGAAGCTCAACGTCCAATTGAAAAACAACGTCGTGCTACTAAAGTCAATACAACTCACATCGAACTTGATGTCGGTTCAAGACAAGGTATCGCCGCTGCTCACTTAGTATCTGCTATCGCAGAAGCATCTGGTATCAGTGGTAAGGATATCGGTAAAATCCGTATCCAAGATCGTTTCTCACATGTCGAAGTTCCACAAGAATTCGTACGTGAAATCATTGAAGCATTAAACCAAAACACCATCAAAGGCTTTAAAGTTAAAGCATTTGAACTAACTGGTCGTGCTCCAAAACCTAAGACAAGTAACTCAGGAAGCCATTCCAACGGTTATAGTCGTCATAGACGCTAAAACAATCCATAACGGATTGTTTTTTTACGCTCGATTATAATTCCCAAGCCTTCTAACTAACATCCAAATAAAACTTAATCCCAAACCTATCATAAATATACTTTTCGGTAAAACCAATATAATCATTTCATTCAAAGCTTTACCAACTAAGATATACGCAAATATCCCACTTAGAAATATAAGTAAATCCTTACTCGTTCTTACAGTACTTCGAATAAACATACTTCTTTGATTATCAAAATAAGTAAAAAATGGTACTAACGATATCATTAGTGCCCCAAGAAGTTCAATTCCTCTTATTTCTATCATCGAAGAATCAAACGGATTTAACGTGAACTTAGGATAAAAACCATAAGATATCATCATCGTAAAAAACATAAAAGTTATCAAAGGTAATTCATTAATAAACACTCTATAAAGAGATAAATCTTTCTTTTCATATCCAATTAAATATGAATCACAATACACTTGTGGATCTCCAATAGTATCCCAAATGCTTTTTGAGTCATTTAATCTAACATGAAAATCCTTAAGTACTTTATTTTTAATCAAATGATATTCAGTACTCTTGATATAAAACTGACTTAAGTAAAACTCGATATCTCTCATTAACTTCTTATTTTCACCCTGCAAGGCTTTATACAATTCTTTATTCTCTTTTTTGATCTCCATTATGTCCCCTTGATAAACTTGTATAGTTATTAGATTAATTTTCGTTTTATTGATAGGATTGTCATCCCAATTAACACAATTCCATAAATTAAGTATTTATCCACATTTACTACATAAGAATATTCCATAATACTACCCAATAATAACGCAAAGAATAATGATAAGACTTGAACAGATAGGAACCTAACTTTATATCGATTTTGATCAAACGGTTTATTTTGTCTTATAAAAATCTGTATTAACGAGAATAATAGAATCGATAATGTCTTAATAAACATTCCAATCGTTAAGACGAATGTTCCTTCTTTAACATATACTTCAGGTATACTTGTGGTAAAATTCATTATTAAAACATAAAGACTTGTCAATGTCGTAAATAGAATTAACATTAATATAATTTCTTCTTTAAACGATTTAGATTTCTTCACTTTACCAATAAGAAATTGATCACAGTATTCAGTAGGATTCTCAATCGTATCCCATAGAAACTTATCCTTATCGCTTTTACTGATTACATCTCTTAATATTTGATTCATGATATCACTATATTCAAATGAACTTAATTGATATCGATCAAGGTAATAACCAACTTCCATCATGAAATTCCGATCATCTTTATTTAATTTCTTTCGTAATTCTTTATTCTCACTTTTAATTGCCTTTAGCTCTGACATTTTGATCTCCTATCTAAATAAATAGTTTTTTACGATTATAAATAAAGTAAATGAGTATGAATACGAGTAGTACACCCATTATCAGTGGATTTAAAGTGATGGTGTTATGATTAAAAATTTCTATCAAAACCTTATTATTTACTACTATTAAAAAAATGAAGAGTTGGACAATCATATTTAAATTGAATGATAAATTTCTGTGTTTTCTATTAAATAGCATTTTATATTCAATAAAATTCACTACGAAATGTAGAAACAATATTAAAAATAATCCCAAAAAACTATTTAATGGCATCTTTATACCAGGATTATCTAAATATAGAATTCTTGAAAAACCATTAGGTGATAAGATTAAAAGTATAAATATGATTAATCCGATATACAACGGCAATTTACGCCTAATTATTCGATTAAAAAAGCCTAAATATCTTCGATTGTACTTTGAAATAATTGTTTCACAGTACTCCTTCGGATTATCATAAACTTCCCAAATACTATCATACTCATCTAACTTAGAATAAAGATCTGTTAGAATTGTCCATTTCGCCTCAATAAATTCACTTCTCAATAAATCGTATTGTCTAAGATATGTATCAATATGCATACAAAAGATTGTGTCAGTTCGATTTAGACTCTTAATGATTTCTTTTATTTGTTGAGATTGTTCAAATTGTTTCAACATTGATTCCCCCATAATAAAAACTCAATTAATTGAGTCCTTTTGTTTATATGTTTAAAAATTTTCCCCATACATTCCCCCGAATGATTCTACTATTATCGTACTTGAATAACTGAACTTTATCAACTACCATTTACCCATATCATTAACTTCATACATATTAATACAATCCTGTTTATACTGTTTTATTGCGCTTTCACTTAAATCATTAACTTCTCTAAATAATCCTACTCCTGCGAAACTCTGCCATATAACTCCAAATTTCTTTCTTCCGTAATAACACGACACAAAGTTATCTTCCTGTGCATAAATAATCGCATCACTACCTTTGATCTCTACTACTTCAATAATGGGGTTCGAGAACATTTCTAACCTTGCATGAGCTTTACCATAGGCATCTAGAGTTAAATACATTTGATTAGCTTCTAATAGATATAAAAATCCAATTAAACTTAAACTAATATATAAAACTATCTTAACTTTCTTATTCATAATCATCACCATTGATTGTTAATGTAAAAGATTCTTTAACTTGTTTGAAGTCCATTTTTATTGATTGAGTATCAAATGGTACTCCGATATATTGACTTATAAACATATTATTCATAAGCATTTGCACATCATATGTAGGGTAATATTGATTGCCATCTTGATCAAATACATCTAAATTATTGAATACATTTGGGAAACTATACCTATTAAATAAATTAAATTTTGTTTGATTATGATAAACAATAATTAAATTATTTTTTTCAGTTAATATGATTCTCTCAAATATTAAGTAAGAATAATCAAACTCAATTACCTCATGAATATCCCAATCACGATATTTTAAATTTGAATAATCAATTTCAAGTGACTCTCCAACCGAATTTACGATATTACTAGCAATTACTTTATCATCCGTAAATACTTGGCGTGATTGTGATGTGAAGGTAAGTGTTTTATATATATTATATAAAGACAAACACAATACAATGATAAATATACTTCTGGACACCACCCAAAGATACCCTAATATCGGTTTATGAACTTGATTCAATGATTGACCTAAATCAATAGGATTACCCATCTCTTCATGTATCTTTATATTTAAATCGTACTCAGAAAGGTTATGCCACTGATGTTCATCCATCAAATCTTGAATATGACTATTCAACTCACGTCTAATCGAACGATGATCCACAATAAACTTAACCTGTTTAAGAACTTGTTTAATGTATGAATTACTCACTGAACTCATATTTGAATGTCCCCACGACATTATTCACTGTTTGTTTAAATAACTCAAATTCTTCTTTTTCACTGATGAGTTGTTTACGACCTTTATCGGTTATTTGATAGTATTTTCGTTCTTTATTATTTTCACGTTTAAAATAGGAAGTCACATATCCAAGTGCTTCAAACTTATGTAAGATGGGATATAATGTCCCTTCTTTATACTGAAATACATTCTCAGATAAAATTTCTAAATCACGAATAATCTCATATCCATAGCGATCTCTTTGACTAATTAAACCCAATATTAATAAATTAGAACCTGCACCTATATAGTTTTTATCCATACCTAGTTCTCCTAGGTATATTATACCTAGAATATCTATGTTTGTATATAAAAAAATAATCGATGACTCGATTACTTAGTTTGACGTTCGTTATAAAGTGTCCATGCAAGGAATACGAAGATCAAACCTAATAGAATGAATAAGTTTAATGTGATCATTGTGCTAGAGAGTAACTCATTATCAGAGATGAATTGAATCACAGTTAACACAATAAAGATATTCGCAAAAGACGCAATGTTCTTCTTTGATTTATTCTCTAATGAATATCGTCTTTCTAGATATAGAAGAAATACAATTGAGAAATATTGAATAATCATAAATACAGGATATCCATAGGATATATCTACACTTAGCCATAATCCTGTGTTATTTAACCAAGTAGAAAAAAGATGAATAACAAGTATGACAAACACAAAGAAAAACAGAATCATTGGGAAAAATGGTACTAGAAAGAAATTCTTTAAACTATATTGACTTAAATTCTTATTCTTTAAGATTTTTTCACAATATTCTTTAGAATCTTTAATCTCTACTTTTTTAGACTTATTTGTTTTATCAAGCAAATCACTTCTAAAAGTTTCTAACTCATATCGTGAGAGTTCATACTGTGACATATAACTCACCATAGAACGAATTTGATCTCTAGAATTAATATCCAATTCTTTTAATCGATTATCATTCTTTCTTCTTAACTGAAATAAATTATCCATAATACTCCTTTAGAAAAAACACCTTTAAGGTGTTAATCGTTTACTTCTTTAAAGATCTTGGGTTTAATGCTTGATTTGTTAAACTCTTATCCCCAAACAATAGATAAGCAATAATCAATGCGCTTAATAGAATAATTGGGAATTGCATCCACACGACAATACCATTCCCAGTACCACCTGCAGTTTGTGCATAGGTTGTGGAAGTTTCTTCCATTAGAACGGTTAAAATCGTATAAGTTTGTAAAATCGCATACGTCAATACAGAAAACAAAATCGCCAAAAATGTAATTAATACTTTTCTTAAATTCATAGAGCTCCTTACTCACCTATTAGTTTATGTTTTATGATATCAATGGTTTCCATTGAAATATCTTTATCCATGAAATAATCCAATATATTTGGATACTTATAATTCAAATAACTCAAGAAAGTCTCCATCGTTTCCCGTTTCGAATCAAACAAGTCACGATACATCTCACTCACATTCTCATCTCTTCCTGCATATTTCGGAATCAGATAGGTAAATGATACTTCATAATCCGCAATAATATCAATATCTTCTACACCAACCAATTTATAGAGTAAAGCAGTAATTACACCTGTACGATCTTTACCCGCTGTACAATGATATAAAACTGCTTTTTCATATTGAGCTAATGTATCAAATACGGACTTCACAAATGTTTTATTTTCAGACATTGAGATATATAAATCACTTAACTTAATTCGATTTAAATCCTCTAATGTAAATTGTGCATGGTCCAATATCGCAATATTATGATAATCAACACGCGGATGATTAACGAATGGATCAGGCGCATGATCTATCTCGTTTTGATGTCTGAAATCAATGACTGCCTGAACACCTAAGTCCTCAAGAAATTCCATTTCATCTGTTTGTAGATCCGTTAAATTATCACTACGAATAAACACATTATTACGAACGTATTGATTAGAACGGGTTGAAAAACCACCAATATCTCTACAATTGTACACAGCCTTAAAATTAAATCGACGCATAACTTACCTCATTAGACCTATTTTAACGAGGAATGAGGTTTAACTCAAGTTAAATCTTTGGGACACGTATCGCTTGAGTCGCAACACAACCTAATCCCGCATTGACTCCACCACTACAAATAAGATCAGTCACATAGAGTTTATTCTTTGGAAAACGTTCACGAATCATACTTTCTAAGAGTTCCGCATTCTCTTTACTCCATGCATGACCAATACAAAACTCATAACTTTCATCCACACCAAATCGTTCAAACTCTTCCACAATAAAATGGAAAGCCTTATGAATTGTACGAAGTTTCTCTAAGATATCGATTCTTCCTTCTGTTTTCTTTGTGATAACTAAAACAGGTTTTATATTCAAAAATCCACCAATTGTCGCAGCTAGAGCTGTAGTACGACCATTCTTCGCAAACAATTTTAAGTCTTCTGCCATGATTAAGGTAATACTATGTTCAGCCATATCCTTAAGAATTTGATCAACTTCTTCAACACTCTTGCCTTGATCAAATAAGCGTCTTGCCGTAACAGCACAGACTAATTCAATATTGGCCATCGAATAACAATCCATTCCAGTAAATGGTACATCCACTTCTTTTGCGACAAGCTCCATTGTATTCAATGTACTTGATAAACCTTTCCCCAACGGTATCGCATAAATATGGTCATACTCTTCTTTTAACTGTGTAAACATTTCTTGAATTCGACCATAAGATGGTTGAGATGATTTCATGTGTTTCCCCATAAACATCATCTGATAACATTGGTCGTTGGTTATGTTTTCCCCTTCAAGATAGTTGTTCTCTCCATCAGTAATTTGAAGCGGAATCATAAACAATCCTTCCATTTTAATATTCAAATGACTCATCCCACAAGCACTATCTGTCACAACCGCAACTTTCATATTAAAAACCTCTCTTGTGTTAATCGTAACACTGAGAGGTCTTTAACTCAATCACTAATCCTTCAAAACTGCTTGAATTCCAAATGCATTTAATCCAACATGCGCCGCAATACCAGCTGGAAGGATAATGGACTCTGTTTCACAACCTGGAATCACATCTTCCAATGCTTTCTTAAACGATTCAACACGTCCAGACGCATCACATTCAGGGAAATAAACTTTATGTGTTTTAGCACTCACACCACGCTTAACCAAATCCTCAATAATTGCTGAGAATAACTTCGCTTCAGTACGTGCTGTATCAAACTTCTCAATGGTATTAACATTGTAATCAATGTATAAACCGAGTCTTACTTTTAATAAATTAATCAATGCCGCAACTGGACCTTTAACACGCCCACCACGAACCAATTGATCAATATTATCTGGAAGAATATACGTCTTACAATCTTTGAATACGCGTTCCGCATACGCTAAGATTGTCTCTACTGATTCACCCTTATCAGCCATTTCTCTTGCCTTAATCGCAACATGACGAATCGGTGCAGCTACACTACGACTATCTACAAATGTAATATTTTCGATATCATGGGTTGTGGCTGCTAAACGAAATGCTTGGAATGTTCCTGACAAATAACTTGCGATTGAGAATACGATAATATGATCATAATTCTCTCCTTTTAATCGTTCCATCATTAAATCTAAAAATCCAAGATTAGGTTGTGAAGTCTTTAAATCTTTCTTTGCGTTTAATGCATTAATTATTTCTTGAGGTCCAATATCTAAAAAATCTTTATACTCTACTCCATCCACCATTACCGATAATGGCGCAATCTCAATACCTAGTTTTTTCGCTTCTTCAGGGAATAGAGAAACCGAAGAATCCGTAATGATACAAATTTTACTCATGACATCCTCCTTGAGTACCCACATAATAACGAATAGTGTTCACTTTTGTCAAATAATACAATCTAAATTAGTTAAAAATACTTAATTAAATTTTTTAAAATCAATTAAATTTATAGCTTACTGATAGTATTTTTTTATAAATCTTATTTCAAATAATTATAAAGAAGGAAACTTTTGTTTCCTTAGTTAATACTCATTTCTTCAAAAATAAGACTTATATCATTAACATCATCAATTATATCTAATGCTTGAAGCGTAACAATATACTTGCCTTTCCTTAAAAAAAACATTTTTTGAATAGCTATATTTTCTATATTAAGTTCTAAATACGTATATGTTTCATTTGAAATAATTACTTCTGAAAGTTCACTCGATTCAAAATTATAACTAATCGTTTTTGCGAAGTTAGAAACCATTAAATCAATATAGACATCAATCGAAATATCTAAACTATTCGTTTTAGTTAAATCTTCGACAATTAACATTAATGTTTCACCCGTAGATTCATTTACTATCGTAAAATCAAAGAAAGTTGTTGAAAGCTTCATCGCTTCCTCATATACTTCTTTTATTTCTTCATCATTACTCTGGCTTACTCCAAACTCGATCATGTTTAACAATTCTTCATCACTCACTACGACCCAATCTTCAGGTAACGTAAAACTAAACCCTAAGTAATTATTCGTATAAACATTATCAACCCATTCGCCACGAACATAAGTCTCATAAACTTCTTCTTTTTCTTCTTCAACTTTTGGTTCACTTGAACATGCGGAAAGTGTCAAGCTCAGCGCTAAAACCATAAACAAACTTAAAAACTTTTTCATTATTTTTCTCCACCTTTAAACACCATTCACCCCGATCAATGAATTCGCGTCTTTTAGAGTTTATCAAAATATCCTCTTATAAACAAGGATTAGAGCCATTTTCTTGTCTCAGTAGTATGTCTCATATACAATAATGATGAGGTGAATCTTATGTTAGATCCAAAAACAGTATTAAGTGAAAGTCAAACCATTGCCGTCCTAGGTGTAAATAAAGACCATGAATCCTACGCAAACAAAATCGTTCGTAAAATTAAAACTCTAAAGAAAACAGCTTACCCAATTAACCCTAAATACGATGAATTGTTCGGAGATGTCGTATATGAGTCAATTGAGAAATGTCCAAGTACACCTGATTTGGTTGTATTTGTGGTAAATCCTACAATTGGTATTAATTATCTAGAGAATATTAAAGAGTTAGGCATTAAGACAATCTGGCTTCAACCAGGCACCATTTCTATTGAACTTTTAGATGAGGCTAAACGTCTTGATTTAAATGTAATAGAAGCTTGTGTATTAGTTGTCGGCAATTATATATAGGACTTTGTCCTATTTTTTTGTGTAAGATTAAAATGATATAATCAAAATATATAAAGGAGGATACTATGTCATTACCAAAGAATTTTTTATGGGGCGCATCTACAAGTGCTTATCAAGTAGAAGGTGCCTACAATGAAGATGGAAAAGGACTCTCTGTACAAGATGTTAAGACACCTTTCCCAGGAACCCCAAATTTTAATGTATGTTCAGACCACTATCATCACTATAAAGAAGATGTAAAACTCTTCGCAGAACTTGGATTAAAAGCGTATCGATTCTCCATCGCATGGACACGCATTCTTCCGGATGGCGATGGTGAAGTTAACCCTAAAGGGGTTGAATTCTACAGTAATTTAATTGATGAGTGTCTAAAATATGGTATTGAACCGATTGTGACCATGTATCACTTCGACTTACCATATGAGTTAGATAAAGTTGGCGGTTGGACCAATCCACGTACGATGGATGCGTTTGTCAAATTCGCAAAGATCTTATTTGAAAACTATGGTTCACGTGTTAAATACTGGTTAACTATTAATGAACAAAATATGATGATTCTTTATGGACCAGTCATCGGCACAACCAAACCAGGTCAAGAAGGCTTATTGTATCAATCCAATCACTATATGTTATTAGCTCAAGCTAAGGTATTTAAACTCTGTCATGAAATGGTCCCAAATGCGAAGATTGGACCTGCACCAAACATCAGTGTGAATTATCCACATACATCTAAGCCAGAGGATAACCTTGCGACTTTATATGTAAACGCAGTACGAAACTGGTTGTACTTAGATATTGCCGTATGGGGTAAATACAATCCAGTCGCAATGGATTACATCACAAAGAAAGGCTTTAAGATTGAGATTACTGAAGAGGAGATGCAAATCCTTCGTGAAGGAAAACCTGACTTTATTGCCTTCAATTATTACAATACCGCGACCATTGAAGCTTATAGCGAAAAAGAAGCCGCAACACAAGGAGACCAACAAATCGCATTAGGTGATCCTGGATTCTTTAAAGGAGTAGCGAACGAATTCCTACCTTTCACTGATTTCGGATGGCAAATTGATCCACTAGGATTCCGTACAACCCTCATGGAAATCTATTCCCGTTATCACTTACCTCTACTCATCACTGAAAATGGATTAGGTGCGTACGATAAAGTAGAAGAAGATGGATCCATTAATGATGATTATCGTATTGAATATCTCAAACAACATATTACTGAACTTAAACGTGCTGTTGAGACGGGAGTGGATGTGATGGGATACTGCCCATGGTCAGCCATTGACTTGATCTCAACTCACCAAGGTTTCTTAAAACGTTATGGTTTTATCTATGTAAATCGTGATAATGAAGATCTCAAAGATCTTAAACGTTTAAAGAAGAAATCTTTCTTCTGGTATAACAAGCTCATTAAAGAAAACGCAGAAAGTCTATAAGATTGAGCACCTTCGGGTGCTCTTCTTTATAAGGTCACTATGAAAATCAAAGAAATAACTCAAACAGATATCCCCATTCTTTTAGAACTCATAAAAGAATTAGCCCATTACGAGAAATTATTAGATCAAGTAAGCGCAGACGAAGAACAACTTTCCCAATGGATTATTCATGAAAAAAAAGGCAAATGCTTTATTACTTGAATACAATCATACAAATGTAGGATTCGTATTATACTTTAATAATTTTTCTACTTTTTTAGGTAAACCTGGAATCTACTTAGAAGACTTATACATCAAGGAAGACTATCGAAATAAAGGATTCGGTAAACAAGTCTTTAAGTATCTTGCGAATGAATGTATCCAAAAAGGATATGGAAGACTTGAATGGTCCGTACTCAACTGGAATGAACCCAGTATACAGTTTTATCAGAAGTTAGGTGCACAACCGATGAGTGAATGGACGACTTACCGATTAACTGAATCCGAACTTAAAAAACTAATTTAGATAACATCATTTGCATAATCCTCATCACTTTTATAAACTATATCTGTGATTTACATCACTTAGAAATGAGGAAGCATGCGTAAGCTTTCACTACTACTCATTCTTCTATTGGCACTCTCAGCTTGTACATCTGTAAAGACTGAAGAATCCAAAGAAGTTAACATCTATTCTGCTCGTAATTACGATGTGGATAAAGATCTACTAATTCAGTTTGAAAACGAAACTGGAATTAAAGTCAATCTATTCGAAGGTAAAGGAGATGAACTCATTGAACGACTCAAACTCGAACAATCAGAACCCATTGCCGATATCTTTATGACGGTCGGAGCAGAGACTCTCTATCCTGCTCTACAAAACGATTTATTAGCTGATTTAGGTATAAATAAGGATACTCTAGAATCAGGATACTATGGAGATAAGTGGGTTGCCCTCACACGACGTGCACGAGTTATTGTGTATGATAAAGTGAATAACCCTAATCCAACGGTTCAAAATCTCAATGATTTAACCGATCCACAATACAGTGGTCAAATACTCAGTCGTAGTTCAACATCGTCTTATAACTTAGCCCTTATGGCTCATCAGATTCAATTAAACGGAAAAGATGCCACAAAAGAACTTATGTTGGGATTGGTTAATAATTTTGCGAGAACACCTACTGGAAATGATCGCGATCAGGCAAAAGCAGTTATCGCTGGACTCGGTCAATATGCGATTATGAATACCTATTATGTCGCCGCAATGGAACGCTCTTCTGAACCTGAAGAAGTCAAAGTTGCGAATCAAATCGGTTTAATTTACCCAACCGAAACACATGTAAATATCAGTTGGATTGGACAAATCAAAAATAGTCCAAATCCTACCAATGCACAATTACTCATCGAATTCTTACTTTCAGAAACAGCTCAAAAAGAATACGCTGAGAAGAACGGTGAATATCCTGTATTGAATACAATCCCCGTATCCTCTCTCTTATTACCTTGGAATGATTTCAATAAAGCAGAAATTGATTATGAAACACTTGGACAATACTCCATTGATACAGTTCAATTGTTTGATGAAGTTGGTTGGGAATAATGTTTACTTGGAAACGTTTTACACAGATAAGTAGTATCCTATGGATATTACTTATCTTTATCTTATTTAGTGAGACCATTACACTCCTATTTACACCGAGTAATGAGAACTGGCAACACAGTGTTCAATATGTCTTTACGGATGTTAGTGTAAACACATTAATCATTGTTGGATTTTCTACTTTACTCGCAAGTTTATTAGGCTTATTTCTCGCAAGTACAGTCTCCCTATTTGAATTTAAAGGACGAAAACTCTTTAGTTTTCTTTTTTATCTACCCCTAGCGTTTCCACCTTATGTATTAGCTTATTTCTGGATGTATTTCTTTAGTTATACCGGAACACTTCAAACACTTTTAAGACAATTCAATATTCCATATTCAAATACTTGGTTTGTGATCGATCCAAAAATACTCGCAATTTTTGTATATACATCAAGTTTATTCCCTTATGTGTATATCAGTACGAAAGCTTTAATCAATCGAACTCTTGGAAATTATATCGAGAACGCGAGAGTTCTAGGATACTCCTATCCAAGAATACTCAGTCGATTAGTCCTCCCATTAAGTTTACCTGCACTATTAGGCGGTGGACTACTGGTTGCCCTCGAAGTATTAAGTGATTATGGTGTTGTGTCCTATCTAGGTATACCAAGTTTTTCAACTTCTATCGTACGAAGTTGGATTCGTTTCCAAGACTTTGATACAGCACTTAGGTTAGCCTCTCTCTTAATGATATTTACATTAATTCTTATCTTTGTGTTTAATACATTAAGTCGTAAGATTAAGAACTTAATACCAAGCAAGGGTAGACCTCTTATTCCAAGTCAATTAAATAAAACAAATACCATTTTATTAACAACTTTCTTATCATTATTTTTGTTTATTACCTTTGGTATTCCACTTTTACAATTAATCAATTGGAGTGTTAAAAGTCTCTCTACTATACGTATACAATCGATTCTACCTAATCTCTTAAACTCTCTTTACTTAAGTATTGGGGTCACATTAATCATCTTAATATTAAGTTTAATCTTAGCGAATCATAAACGAATTCAGAAAGGAATAATAAGTTCTTTGAGTAATAAACTGGTTCTATTGGGTTATTCAATTCCTGGATCAGTCATAGGAATACTATGTTTAGTCTTCTTTCTAAATTTAAGAAACTATATTCCATTATCACTTAATCAAAGTGCTTTACTTCTTGTATTCGCACTCATTGTTCGATATGTAGGATTATCTTACCAAAGTATGGATCAAGGATTTAATAAAATAGGACTTAAATTCAATGAAGCATCACAAGTACTTGGAATATCCTATTTCAAGTCTATGATTAAAATCGATATCCCTTTACTCAAACCAGCATTATTATCTGCTTTCACCATGGTATTTCTTGATATTATCAAGGAACTACCTCTCAGTTTACTCTTAAGACCGTTTAACTTTAATACGCTCGCAACCCAAGTTCATCAATATGCCAATGATGAGATGTTAGTGGAATCCGCATTTCCTACACTTATTATTCTAATTCTTTCATTTATTATGATAATGATTCTAGTAAAATTCATTCAAAAGGAGAACAACTAATGTATCTAGATATTAAAAATCTTAGTTTCAAATATGACCAAATAAACATTATTGACTCCTTTAATATGAGTGCACCAAAAGGATCGATTACAACAATCATTGGGGAAAGTGGTTCAGGTAAAAGTACTTTATTACGTATTCTTGCAGGTCTAAATAACAGTCAAACTGGAATATTTACATTAGATAATCAGATTGTATTTAATGAATATAAGAATGTAGAAACACATAAAAGAAAGATTGGTTTAGTCTTTCAGGACTATACTTTATTCCCACATTTAAACATCGAACAAAATATCGCATTTGGAATTCATTCTAAACATAAGAAAAAAGAACGAATTCAATCCATATTAAAAATGGTTGAACTAGAAAATGACGCTCATAAATATCCTTATGAATGTTCAGGTGGTATGCAACAACGCGTTGCCTTAGCACGTGCGATTGCGAATCAACCCAAACTCTTACTCTTAGATGAACCCTTTTCAAATCTTGATCAAGACTTAAAGATTCGATTAAGAGACCAATTTATCTCTTGGGCTAAGCAAGAAGAGATTACCTTAATATGGGTTACACATGATATAGAAGAAGCATATGCTATATCAAATCAAGTGATTGAGTTAATTAAAAAGATCTAGAAATTCTAGATCTTTTTTAGATATGTAAGTCTCTACGTGGGAATCGTACAAAGGCTAAAGCTAAACCTATCATTATCCACAATATACATAAACCAATATACATTGGATCAAGTGATAGATTACGAATCACCTCATCATTAGGGAAATATTTAAAGATAAGAAAAGGTCTCATCCATTCAGAATTCTCAATCATATCGTATACTACAGTGCCTAAGTAACTCGCTCCCATAACCGATATCATAATCATGGATGCCTTTGAATTATTCTTTAGTGCACCTGATAAACCAAAGGATACACAATAGAACGCAAACATAACAAGCACCAACCCCATCATCATTAAGAATAATTCTGTATTAATATTTTCATTCGGTGCGACTTTCGCAATAATTGCGATTGATACGGCATAATCAATACCGACAAACGCTAAGATATAAATAATCCCAGCACATAGCTTTTGAACCAATACCCAAGTCCGTGTAACTGGTTTTACCATCAAAAACTCTGCTGTTTTATCTCTTTCTTCTTTCGCAAGAATACCCGCTCCCAAAATAATCGCAAAGATTGCGCCCATAATCACAAGATAGAAATTAATCACACCATAGAAACCACTTAACGAAGTGACTTCTAGATTCACCATTCCAAACATAGCCAAAAAAGCCTTAGGCATTTGATTAAACACATCGGTAATGGACGTATCATTCGCATCATAGAGTGCCGTAAACTTACCCATACCTCCAGCTACCATAGCGATTATTCCTAATCCCCAAAACATTAAATACTTCCAATACTGCTTCATTTCATGAAGAAATAAGTTCATATTCCCTCCTACACCGCATGGATGTCTTTACGATCAAAATAGATAAAACTAAACACAACCATTCCAAGTATTAGCGCTATTCCCCATAAGACAAACTCAAGTTCTAGTGAACCCATTAAGACAATCGAATACTTATCAAAAAATTGAAATGGAGAGAAATAACGAATCCAAGGATCATCAAAGATCGCCTTTAACATATTCACCACAAAGAAACCAAACACTATTCCTAAAGATACAGGCGCAATTGAACGTAATCTACGGAAAGTAACACCCAGTAAAACACCAAGTGACGCAAAAATTAATTGTAGATAGAATGTACTTAAGCATACCAATAAGAACGATTGAGTTGAAAAAGGTGCTAATGTGACTGTAGAAATTCCTAAATAAGAAGTGAGTGTTAAAAGGATATTTGTCACAACTAAGATCACTAAAATGGACAATACTTTCGCCATTAATATTGACGTACGTTTAACTGGTTTAGTAATAATAAACTCTGTTGTACGTAAACGTAATTCACGACCCGAAGTTCCTAAACCTAACATAATAGCTTGCATAGACGCAATGAGTTCAATATAAATCAGTACGAAACAATAAAATCCAATCGCAGAGAAGAATTGATCGATATCAAAACCAAACGCAACTAAGACTTCCTTAGGATATCGATTAAACACTTCAATTAAATCGGCAGAATTCTGATAGAATGCTGGATACATTAACATAAAGAAATACGCAACACTGCATAAAATAAGAATCCAAATTAGATTACTTTTAAGATTACTCTTAAGTTCAAAAAGGAAGATATTCATACTTACTCCTTCACATAATAATGCATGAAAATCTCTTCTAAATCAGGTTCAGTTAAATTAATGCGTAATAAATTAAGCTGAGATAATTTATGCATCAAATCATTCACATTACCGTTATATAAGAAGGAAGTATTCCCATCGACAACTGTATAGTTAATCATATTATTATCTTTAAATGATTCAGATAAAGGTTCTTCTGTATCTACTGAAACTTTAAGATACGTATTTTCTTTTAATGAAGCCATTGTATCAATACGAACAATCTTACCTTCTTTAATAATCGCAACTCGATCACATAGTTTCTGTACTTCACTTAAAATATGAGATGAGAATAAAACCGTTGCGCCTCTCTCATTTTCTTCTTTGAGAATATCGAAGAAAGTTTGTTGCATAAGAGGATCTAAACCACCAGTTGGTTCATCTAATATGATGAGTTTAGGAGAATGTAGTAATCCTTGGATAATCCCTACTTTTTTCTTATTTCCGTACGATAAGTTATCGATCTTCATGTTTAGATCGACATCTAATCGAGCTGCTAGTTCTTTTATTTTAGCTTTACAATCTTTATTGTAGAAAGATGCGGAATAGTTCAATAAATCTTTAACCTTCATATTGTCATAATAAAATACTTCAGAAGGTAGATAACCTATCTCTTTATGAATCTCTTGATAATCTTTTTGACAATCTAATCCAAAAATAGTTGCACTACCTGAACTGGGTTTAATGAGTGAGAGTAATAAACGAATGGTTGTGGATTTACCTGCCCCATTAGGTCCTATAAATCCAAATATTTCGCCTTCTTTTATGGATAAATCCACATCAATAATCCCTCTGGATTTACCATAATACTTCGTTAACTTCTTTGTTTCAATGATTGCCATAGACATCTCCTATTTAACGCTATTTTCATCATATGCCTGTAATGTTTATCCTACAAGTAAAAAAGGTATAAAAAATGTCACAAATTGTGACATTATTTTAATTTAAGTGCTTTAGATACAAAGCCATTCGCTCTTTCGAGTTTATTCATCGCATCAGATGCGGAACAGTTCTTTTTAATCATGACAATCGCAACTTTTACTTTTAGATTCGCATCGTATAGTGCTGTATGTGCTGTTTTCTCATTAACACCTGTTGCTTGCATAATAATTCGTTTAGCACGATCAATTAACTTTATATTACTTGGATTTAAATCTACCATTAAGTTCCCATACACTTTACCCATTTGTACCATGGATGCGGTAGATAACATATTTAATACCATCTTTGTCGCAGTTCCTGCTTTTAAACGTGTTGAACCGGTCAAGACTTCAGGACCCACTTCGACATCGATCCCAACATCACTGACCTTCGATAACATGGAATCAGGATTACATGAAATTGAAATGGTATGTGCCCCAATACTCTTAGCGTATTTTAAACCACTAATAACATACGGTGTTCTTCCACTTGCGGCGATTCCTACTGCCACATCTTTAGAGGTAAACTTAAGTGCTTTGAGTTCTTCGATGATTAATGTCTCAGAGTCTTCTGCTCCTTCTACCGCTGATTTAACCGCATTGTTTCCCCCCGCAATCAACGCAATAAATTCATCTGTTGTGGAAAAGGTTGGGGGACATTCTGATGCGTCTAGAATTCCTAAACGTCCACTTGTGCCAGCCCCAAAATAAATCACTCTTCCTTTCACATTAAGTTGTTTAACAATGATCTCAATCGCATGTGCAATTTTTGGAAGTTCCTTATTCACTGCTAAAGCGACTTTTTGGTCTTCTTCGTTCATAATTTGAACGATTTCAAGAGGACTAAGTTCATCTAGTTTGAGTGTATTCGGATTCGGTTTCTCTGTTACGAGTTGTTCAATGTGTTCTGTCATACCTCTATTTTACATCAAAAGAAAAAAGGCATTACGCCTTTTTAACTATTTTGCCAATTTTTTGTACAATTCAATAAATTCAAGAGCCATTAACTTCAATACTTCAGCACTCATAACTTGGTCTTCCGCATGAATTAATAAGATATTCGCTCCTGGATCTTCTCCACCAGCGAATTTTTGAATAAGCTCCGCATGTACATGGTGAGCCTCAACGAAGTCTGTATCACCTTGTTTAATCAAAGCTTCAGCTTCTTCGAAATTCCCTTGTTTTGCAGCTTGTAGTGCTTCTACATATGAAGAACGAGCGGATCCTGCAGCCGCAATAATTTGAAAACTAACGAGTTCTAGACCTTCCATGTTTACTCCTTTATTTTAAATGGATACTGTTTATATTTTACTTGATTTAATAGTCGTTTACAAGTAGGCTTAACCATCCCAACCACATTCGCAACCGGACTAGGATGTAAATCTTCAAGCGCTATTTGAACTTCTGCTTCATAACGATTTGATCGAATATTGTCTAAGGTAATACTTAAATAAGGTCGTGCAATTGTATTTTTAGGTGGAACACTTACTTTCTTACGAGTTTGAGTTGCACGAAGTAGTAAACGAGGTTGATCAGGTCTTGACCAAAGAATTGTTTCAGTTAGAACTTTACGTTGATTTACATCTAAATCCTTATCTAACCACGCTTCTAATTCCACATAATCACATTTAGCCGCATCACTTACCGCTTTTAATGAATCATAATCCGGCATACTATCTCCAAATAAAATCATATCAAATACACCAGTATTACGTAATTCACTAAACGCAATGTGAGGTGGACAATAACGATGTTCCTCAACAGTTGGTATACCATCCCCACTCGTATTTAAATCACTTGGCGATGTTTGTGATGTAATGAAAACTCCATTTCCAACCCCAAAATCATTGAGTAAATCTGCTGTAAATACCGCATCATCAAAATCCAATCCCGTTTCATTTCTTGGATAGAAATTATGACAAGCACGATAATTCTTTATATTTCCTCTTTCATTAATCTTTTCGATGGTCTCTATCAAATGCCCATCATTACTCGTATTATCTTCAATGACAAGTCCAAATGGATTATTGGTTAATCGAACAATCTCATCAATCGCAAAACCACCATCTAAACGAATGACATCAATGTTTAAATCCACAATCGGTTTTACATTATCCACTTCTGCCCCAATGCGAGTGAAAACATCTAAGTTCAAATCCGCATGCACTTTCATCCCTAATTCACGAGTCAAATTAAATAATTTTAAAAATCCTTCACTTAATAATTCATCTGTTCTCTCAAAACCAAGTGCACCCAATTGTATGGATGTAAATACACGAGTATAACCTAAGGATGATGCTAGAACGAGTTGTTTCTTTATCGTTTCAAAGTCATAAAAATCAGGATATACACTTAAACCAATCTCTACTTTACGCATATTGCCTCCATTTACCACCCATATTTGTCTACACCCCATTTTTCTTCAACCAATTCTTGTTTCACATAGATTAATGTATTATCTTTAACATCTCTCTGTAAAACAACACCACTTCCAACAACACTATACGCACCTACTTTAACCCCTGGCATCAATAAAGCAGATACACCGGTACGACAATAATCCCCTAAGTAACTTGCATTCGCATAGTTATTCGGAAGTTCTTTTCGCCCACGAACATAATGTGCACTGAGTTGATCATCAAAACGCAACGTGCCAGATGTTGTGCCTGCTCCTAAATCTGTATTCTCCCCAATCAATCCATAGTATTCACCATAATGAACACAATAAACATGATCGAGTGTAACACCGGATAAGAATTCAAATCCCTGATCAAACTTATTACGATTTCCAATCACTGAATGTGAATGAACTTTACAGTGATTGTATAAGGTACATTCATCCCCAATAACTGTATTTCCTTCTAAGATAACCCCATTCTCAATGATTGTATTATCCCCAACAATAATATTCCCTCTCACCCAAACATTATGACCAATACGACTGTTCTTTCCTAGTTTCACAAATCCTTCAATTCGAGCTGTATCTTCAATGAGTGAGTTTTCCCCAAAACTATTTTTAGTGAGTCCCAAACATAATTTACGTGCCATATAAGCATTCGCTTCTAAGACATGCCATGGTTTATCACAATCAAAGATGGGTTCTTTGGATATAACAGACTTTAGTATTTTCCCTTCCTTAATAATTTCATTCAATGATTCTTCTATGAATGATTCAAATGGAGAGCCTACTCCAACTTTTAATTGAGTAAATCGGTTTGGATTATGTTCAGCGGTAAACAAAAAATCACGATCACAGGTAAATCCTACCATTTGATGTGTCATATCATTTCCACGTTGATGAGCCCCAAACTGTTTTATAACATCATGATCTAATTGACATGCGATCCAGTTGGTTGGATGTTCACGCAATGGACTAATAAGTGCTGTATAACTGGACGCATTCTTTAAGAATGGAATTAAATCTTCTTTTTGAACCAAACAATCTCCAAATAGAACACAAATATCATTTCCATTAATCTTTTCCATTCCAAACACAAAACTCTCAGCACTACCTTTCGTCTGAGTTAGTTCTATGATCTCAACTTGTTTAACTGTCTTAAAATAGGATCGAATGGGATCCGTATGTATTTTAGATACTATGACAATATGCTCAATTCCTGCTTCAAGACATGTTTCAACGGTATGTGCTAAGAGCGGCTTATTCACAATCGGAAACATGCATTTATTACGTGTACTCTGGTATGGCCAAAACTTTAAACCTTCCCCCGCCGCAAGAATGATCACTTCTCTCATAGTTCCTCCTCTTATAAACCTACACGTTTATAAATTGAATCCACTTCTTTTAAGTAAAATTCTAAGGTAAAACACGATTCTATTTCTTCATGATTTAAATATGCTTGAACATCTTTATGATTCAATAATAACATTTTAAAGTCGACTTGTTGATTCCAAGCTTGCATCGCAATCGGTTGGATTAAATCATAGGCTTTTTCACGACTGATGTTCTTATGTTCAATCACATAGGTCATCACACGTTGGGCAAAGATGACCCCATGCGTTATTTCTATATTACGACGTACATTCTCTTCAAATACGGTTAAGTTATCAACTAATCGAGTTAATCGATTTAACATGTAATCCAGTAGAATGGTCGCATCCGGTAAAATGATTCTTTCGACGGATGAGTGAGAGATATCTCTCTCATGCCATAACGCGATATCTTCAAAGCTCGTACTCATATAGCCTCTAAGCACTCTTGATAATCCACAGATGTTCTCAAATGAAATAGGATTACGCTTATGCGGCATTGCGCTCGAACCCTTCTGTTTACTTGAGAATCCTTCTTCTACTTCACGTACTTCAGTTCTTTGTAAGTGTCTAAACTCTAAACTGATTTTCTCACACGTTGCGCCTATTAGAGCTAACACACTTAAGTAATATGCATGGCGATCACGTTGTAAAACTTGTGTGGATATCATAGATTTATTTAAGCCTACTATCTCACATACACGATCTTGTAGATCAACGCCTGTATACAAACAGTTCCCTACTGCACCACTAATCTTACCTACTTCAAGTTCAGAGGATGCCAATTCAAATCGATTGATTTGACGATTGAGTTCATCCACCCATAACGCAAACTTTAACCCAAAACTGGTAATTTCCGCATGGACTCCATGCGTTCTTCCCATACATGGTAAATCTTTATATTGGAGTGCTTTTTTCTTTAATACACTAAGTAATTTATCTAAATCATCACGTAAGATCTTATTCACTTCTTTGATAATTAATCCCTGAGCTGTATCCACCACATCCGTCGATGTTAAGCCATAATGAATCCAACGTTTTTCTTCACCCAATGTCTCACTCACAGCACGAGTAAAGGCAACGACATCATGTTTCGTGTCTTCTTCTATTTCATAGATACGATCAATTTTAAAGGATGCCTTTCTTAAAGCTTCCATTTCGTTATGTGTAATCATACCTTGTTCATGGTAAACTTCACACACCGCAAGTTCAACCTTAAGCCATTGATTGAATTTAGCCTTATCTTCCCAGAGCTCCGTCATTACAGGCCTTGAATAGCGTTTTATCATCTCGTTCTCCCTTTTATTTCAGTCAAGTATCGGTTAAACTTTAACCATGAATGTTCGAATAAATTGTAACACAAGCCATACCATTATCATCAAAAAATCCGAGTTTATTACCGAACTCTATCGTGTTTTTTCAGTCGATGAGTTTAACACAATTTTAAAGGACGCAAAGAAGAGACACCCTAAGGCAACGCATATCTGTACGGCTTATCGTATCCAACAATTCGAGAAAAGTAACGATGATGGAGAACCGAGTGGTACCGCTGGTTTACCTATGTTAGACGTTCTACGTAAACAAAGTATTATAGATGTTTGTGCACTTGTGATTCGTTATTATGGTGGGATTCAACTCGGTGCTGGTGGATTAACTCGTGCTTATAGTGGCTCTGTCGCTCAAGCCCTAGAAACAGTTAAATTAAATCCAATCATGGATATGTTAGATACCATCATTGAGTTTCCTATACCATTTACAGATATTATCCTTAATCGTTTAAAGGATATTGAGATACTGAATAAATCATTTACCAATCATGTTCAGTTAACCATTCGATCCATCAATGATGATTATCTTTTAGACCTAAAAGAAATCACTCGCGGTCAGTTAACTGTCTTATCACAAACAATAAATGAAGTAGAAAGAAATACTAGGTGAAATGAAATGTTAAGAATAGGTGTAATTGGACCATCTGAACTCGAAGTAAATCCCTTCATTAATCAAATTACAAATGTTCAAGTAAAGAATATTGTGATGCTTGATTTTCATTCTGGGATTTATAAAGACGTCGAAGTTGTATCAGTATTTTCTGGTGTATGTAAGGTGAATGCCGCAATCGCGACTCAAGTGTTAATAAGTGAGTTCAATGTAACTCACGTTTTTCTTATAGGGGTTGCTGGTGGATTAGGTCGTAATGTTAATGTAGGCGATGTCATTATTTCTACTGAACTTGTCTATCATGATGTTGCTGATGAAATATTAACTGAATATCATCCATGGATGAGTGATAATTATTTTAAATCTGATTTAGAAATATTAAGATTATGTCATTTAATTACGCAATCGAAATTCGAGTCATATAAATACCATTTCGGTAGAATCATTACTGGCGAATCATTTATAACAGATAAAGAAAGAGATTTATTAATCCAACGATTCAATCCACTTTGTGTTGATATGGAAAGCGCGAGCGTTGCACACACATGTTATGTTAATAAAATACCATTCATAGTGATTCGTTCTATTACAGATAATGCGGACGAGAATGGTTCTGATTTATTTGAAAGTAATCTTGAAAAGTGTGCCTTGAAACCAATTCGTTTTATTGAGAAACTTATAAGTATGTTGAATGAAAGAACTTGAGTTAGTGTTTACCCTAGATTATTTTTACATGATGAATTCATAATTATTATGAAATTCTATTAAGTCTTATATCAAACAATATTCATTATAATTTCTTATTTTTATAGAACCCAATATATCGATAAAAAAGACGAAATGATTCGTCTTTTCTTTTCATATCCTACTTCTTCTTTTCCCATATCGTATGTGATTGATACGGAAACATTCCAATCGAATAATAGAATGGTTGATTGGATCCCACAAAAACTCGTTTAGCACCTTGATTAAATACTCGTTTAACCCCTTCATAGACAAGTGCTTTTGCGAGTCCAAGTCCTCTACATTCAGGAATTGTCGCAAGCGGTTCGATTAATCCAAAATCAAGTTGTTTATCATACCATAATCCACAATAAGAGACATAATGACCTTCAGAATTCACAATCGCTAACTTTAATGATAAATCGACATTCTCTCTTAACATCTCTGAATCTGCTTGTCTTTTTTGGTTATCATCATACACGAGTGGTCCTTCTCCATTCATCTCGTGATTAAATCCTTTCCATAAACAATTTAAATATTCATAAGGATTATACTCTTCTAACATAGAAATTAATTTATAACCATCTGGCAACGTGTAATTTAAATCATTATTCCCCTTATAAAATACCGCATCATGTTCAGCTTTTGAAGAAGCGATAAACCCATTTGAATACGCAATTTTCTGAAACGCATAATCTGTTTGAGGTATCACAACTTTCACAAGTCCATTTACACAATAATTCTCATCCACAACCTGAATCATTTCATTTTTTAAATATTCATATTCTGGCAAAGTTATACAATAAGCTGTATCTAGTACCGTATCATACGTGACCAATCCTACTATCTTATCTTGATCTTCCCATAATTGAATCTTGTATAGGTTGTGTTGATCTAGCCAACCATGTGTGATCATCCAATCCCATCGTGCATAAACAAACTCACAATATCCACGTTGGATGAGAAAGTCTCTTACTCTTTTATAATCTTCAGTTATTCCTGCTTTATTGATATAGGGTCTTGTTTTCATGATGTCTCCATATCATTTAGATTTAACATGAGTTGGAATAATACCTTTTTGAGTGTATCTAAGTCCTTTTCTTCAATATTTTTAAAGAATGAGTCCATAAATTTGATTGAAGTTGGAATAAGTTTGTCCCATATCAATTTAGATTCTGGTGTCGACTTAATTCTTAATGCTCGAGCATCCTTTGGATCTTTTGCGATATCAATCATATTCTTTTCTTTTAACTTAAGCGCAACTTGTTTAACATTTTGATAAGAACTACCCATTTCCTTAGCTAATTCATTTAAAGTAGGCGCAGATTCAAACATCGTATCGAGTATCACCATTAAGAACCATTGTTTAGAAGTTAAATCAAATTCTTTCAATGATTTATCCAATTGAGTATCTAATTTTATAGCAGTTATTAATAATGCCCCAAATGAAAATTGTTTAGAGTCCATCATTTCAGCTTTTTCATAGTTTATATTCATAAATACCTCTTTCTATTGACATAATATATTATCTATTTTATTATATAACATGTTATGTATATACACAATCTATTTAGGAGATTACGATGAAGAAACATTCAATAGGCTCGAAATGTGTGTTGCTTAGTATTATATTAATCGCTTTTGTAGTATTAACAGAAGTGATTAGTAAGTTTTCGTTTTATCTCGCAAATATGATATATCCAAATACACCTTTTCTTATTATTGATTCCTATGGTGTTTATTGGTACATTACGTTACATCATATTTTCCAATTCATATTCTCTACTCTAATAATCCTTATATTAATCAAGCTTAGTGATAAACATGAATTTGACTTCTATCTACGATTACCTAACAACACGAATCAAGCGATTAAGATAAGTCTAACCTTCATTATGGCTTGGATAATTATTCAATTTGGATTAGGTATACTATTAATAAATTTTAATGGTCTAGATACGACGTTAAACTATCCCTTAAACCTCCAAACTGTAGGAGGACAATATTTCTTTCAAATCTTCTTATCAGGTACAAGTGAAGAACTCTTATACCGATCATTGTTAATCGGTTTATTGAATTATTATTTTGTAAAAATCGAACTCTCTATGAAATATAGAATACCTTTAATCTATTTATTTACACTTATCCCATTTATCATTGGACACATTCCGTATCAATTAGATCCATTTATTGTATATTCTCCAAATCCATTACAATTACTTACGGTTATTATTTTTGGATCATTTTATACATATTTAGTCTTAAAGTTTGATTCAATTATTCCCTCAATGATTGTTCATGGATTATTGAATGCGGTTATTATAAGTTCTGGATTTGTATTTTCAATGATGTAGCCACTAACACAAAAGCACCCCAATTTGACTTGAGGTGCTTTTGTAAAGGATATACACAGACAAATACTATCGAAAAGCATTGGCTATATGCTTAATCGAACAACTGAATGGCCGATTCAAAGCTTTCCAACTGGGCATGTATTTTTATGTCAGGGTATGATTCTTTTATCATATCCGGGATATACACAACACTTAAACCGGCACGATTGCACGCCAACATTCCATTGTATGAATCTTCAAATGCTAGTATTTTTGAAGTATCTGTATTGGATAACTCAATCGCCTTAAGATATACATCAGGAAATGGTTTTGTGCGTTCTACTTGATTCCCATAAACAATAAACTTAAATCGATCATGTAGATTAAAATATTTTAATATTCTTTCAGCTTTATACTGAAATGTAGAGGTTACACAAGCATAAGGTATATTTCGTTCATCTAGAATTTTCATAAATTCTAATGCATATGGTTTTAACGTAACTTCATTCTTTTCTAATCTTTCCCAAAATAAAGCATCACGTTTATCTCTTAATGACATAGCAAATTCACGATCTTGTGTATATTGATTAATATCATCCACAATTTCTAAGAAACCTAAACCTCTCCAACTCATAATCGTTTCATATGAAATTGGTATATTATATCGAATGAATGTCTCAAGCCATTGATCACAATAGATTCGTTCGCTATCGACTAAACATCCATCCATATCAAAGAATACATATTCAAAGGAACTCATTATTGTGATAGTGCTTCTATAAAGCGTTTTGCTTCACGTGTAACAGCATCATAATCACCTGTTTTTGCGCCAGCTGTTAATGATCCACCTACTCCAATCGCAACTGCACCCGCTTTGACCCATTGCGCAATATTGTCGACTGAAACTCCACCCGTTGGCATGAAATTAGCTTGTGGGAGAGGTGCTTTAAAATCTTTTATAGTTTCTGGACGATATAAATTACCTGGGAAAAGTTTAATAATATCTGCACCATGTTCTAAACATTCAATAATTTCATTTACTGTCATCGCTCCTGGTAAATAAGGAACACGATAACGATTACATAAAGTACTAGTAGGTTCATTGAAACTTGGCGATACAACAAACTGTGCTCCAGCTAAGATACATAATCGAGCTGTCTCAGAATCTAATACTGTCCCAGCCCCAATCACTACATCCTTCCCTTTATATTCTTGAGTTAAAGTTGAGATGATATCCACTGCACCAGGAACAGTCATCGTTACCTCAATCAATTTAATCCCACCTTTTTGAACTGCATCCACAACCTTAAGTCCTTGTTCCTTGGATTCAGCTCGTATTACAGCTACTAATTTATCCTCCATAATTCGTTTGATAATATCAATTTTATCCATTATAGAAGTCCTCTTTTCTTAAATGCATCGATTAAGTTATCGACCGCAAAATTACTCATATTCTCAATAGCACCTTCGGTAGAAGCTGCACAATGAGATCCTACAATCACATTGTTAAAGTTTAATAAAGGAGATTCTGAAGCAGGTTCATGTTCAAATACATCAATACCTGCTCCATAAATCTTCTTTTCACTTAGAATGCGTGCAAGATCATCTTCATTTATAATTCCACCACGAGCCGTATTGATGATAATCGCATTCTTCTTCATACGACTCATGAGATTATAATTCAATAGATACGCTGTCTCAGGTATTAATGGTAAATGTATACTGATAAAATCACACGTTTCAATAATTTCATCCACCGAAGTAAATCGAACTTGATGATTATTCGCAAACTCATGGTCTTGGTATGTGTCATACGCTAAGACTTCCATATCAAATCCTCTTGCACGGCACGCGACTGCTTTACCAATATTCCCAAAACCCAGAATACCAATTCTCTTTTGATAAATATCAATGGTAACTTTTTTTGACCAATCTTTCTTGTGACAAGCTTCATTGATTTCAGTCACTCTACGTGCAACAGCAAGTATAAGCGCAAAGGCATAATCCGCAACAGCTTGTGAATTTGCGTTCTTGGTAATATGAACATCAATATTGTGTTTCTTACAATAATCTAAATCAATATTATCCACGCCTACTCCATACTTAGAAATGACACTTAATTTCTTTGCGTGTGATAAAACTCTTTCATTTAATGGATCGACTCCAATAATAATTCCATCCACATCTGAAACTAATTCGATTAATTCATCTTCACTTAGAATGGAACCACTTGGATTTGAAACAATTTCAATTCCATGTTCAAGTAATTGGTTTTTGGCAATATCATTGTATTTACCAAAAGATCGCGGTGTGATTAAGACTTTCATTAGAATTCACCCTTAAAACCTTTTATATTACTAATACCCATATTCATAACTTCTTCATACAACTGATCTAATTTCATATAGTTACGCGCATTTAATGACTCAATTACCATCGGTAGATTAACTCCAGTAATCAGTCTTATATTTTTTTCACGACTTTTAATCTCTTGATAATTAAACATCACTGAGTTGTATGGTGATGCGCCAAATAAATCCACTAATACAAGAACTCCTTCTCCTGTATCAAGTAAACTTATATGTTCAAGTACGTTTTCTTTGAATTCAGAAAAATCATCACCTTCATATAATCCTAGTGTATTGAACGATTCATTTTGACCCATAATCATTTCAACACTATTCTTTAATCCATCCGCTAGTTTTCCATGCGTTAAAATTAATACACCAACCATAAATTTCTCCTATTGATTTACGAGCTCAATTAACTCTTTATTAATGAGGTTCAATGGAACTTCACCAGCGGCAACTTTTTCACAATCCGACACACATTTCTCACCCATACCTTCTAAACATTCATAGGTATAAGCAGAGGTATGCGGTGTGACCGTTATAAATGGACTCGAGAAGAGTGGATGACTTGAATCAATAGGTTCACCTTCCACAACATCTGTTCCATAACTAAATATTTTACGATCAATAACAGCCTGAATGATGGCACGATCATCAACTAACTCCCCACGAGCTGTATTAACGATCATGACATGATCTTTCATCTGTTGAATTTGTTCATGTTTGATTAAGTGATAACTTTTTTCATTCACAAATGCATTTAATGAGATTATGTCTGATTCGCGAAGTAACTCTTCTAAAGAAACAGGAATCGCACCTTTCTCTCTCAATTGTTCATCGGATAGATAAGGATCATATGCTAATAGTCGACATTTGAAACCCTCTTTTAATATGGATCCAACTCTTGAACCAATATTTCCAAATCCAATAACACCTGCTGTTTTATGACGGATTTGATATCCCATAAACTCTGCACGACGTTTCCACTCACCATTTTCTGCCGCTTCTGCTGCACATTTAAGTTGACGAGTTGAATTCATAAGATGTGCTATCGCGTTTTCCGCAACCGCATCTTGTTCGACAATTCCTTCCACAATCGTCACATAACAATTGTGCCCTGTGGCAGACGTTACATCGACATTGTTATAGCCGATTCCATGTCGAGTTAAGAGTTTAACGCCAGGATGATTTTCAAAAAATTCTTTGGTAAAAAACGGAGTAACTGAGGCAATAATGTAGTTATAATCCTTTAATGTTTCCGCGAGCTCTTTTGGATTTATATCACTTGGAAATTTAAAGAACTCGATTGGACCAATTTTCTTGAGTCGATTCAGTTGTTCAGGAAAATACTTACCGAACGAACTGCTATTTACTATTGCGATACGATCCATATTAGAATTGTTTTAAGGCTTCTGCGAGAGAGACTTTATTACTGTCCGGTAACATTTGGAAGAAAATTTCTACATTGTATTCTTTATTTAATTCACGCAATAATTCTGCTTCATCATTTCCGATTGAAACACTGTTAATAATAAATTTGGTATCTTTGCGTTTCGCGATTCCACCAATATTTACTAGTGTTGCTGGTAATCCTTTTTTAATCGCTTCACTTACTGTAAAAACGGATTTGAAGAGTAATATTGCCTTGTAATTTTCAAATTGAGTGGTATTCCAATATTCAATCGCTTCATCGATACTCATGACTTTTACTTTAAATCCTGCATGTTCACCAGAACTAATAAAGATTTGTTTCATAAAGTCATCTTTAGCCACTTCAGTATCAATAATAAAGATTGCATTAATGCCTAAACCCTTTGACCATTTAGTCATGACTTGTCCGTGTACTAAACGATCATCGATGCGTGTTAATTGTATTTGTCCCATGTTGTCCTCCTTTATAGACACACTCCCACACAGAAGTATGGGAGTGTAATGGTTAATTAAAGAATATTAAACCAAGCTAATACACCGAGTACTGCTGTTAATCCTAAAATAGCGTTCGTAACTTTAATTCCCTTCTTAGAGAAGTAGAAGTAAATAGCCATAATTACGGTAAATGGTAATAAACCAGGTAGTAAGCCATCTAGAATGTTTTGTAAAACGAACTCTTTTCCAGAAATATTAAGTGTGAAGACAGACGCTACTTTTACATAACTGGAAGCGATAATACCCATCATGAATAAACCTAATACAGATAAACCTTCGATGATAGCAGTCATTTTCTTTCCACTAACAAGTTCAGTTGCTGCAGCACGTCCTAGTTTATAGCCATTCCGTGTAAAGTAATATCCATATAAGTAAGTAACTAATGTAAAGCCGATCCAAGGGAACAATGAACCCATTGGAGATCCAGCTTGTGCCCAAGGCAATGCGATAGCAATAAAGATATATTGAACAGTACCAGAGTCGATCGCATCCCCAATACCAGCTAAAGCACCCATTAAACCTAGTTTAGTATTGTTAATAAGGTCATGTGTAACGGTAACTTCTTCATTATTTGCGATTTGATTTGCGCGTGTTTCTTCTAAAGAAGCGACGATACCTGTAATGGTTCCTCCACCCCAAATAGCTTGAGTGTTAAAGAACATTAGGTGACGGTGATATGCTTCACGAAGATCATCATCATTCTTATATAATTTTCTTAATAAAGGCATTAATGCTAATAATAATGATGGAGCGATATAACGGTCGAAAGCATGTGGAACTTCATTTGCCCACCACCAACGGAACCAAGCGCCATGTAAATCTTTTTGTGTAATCTTTTCAGGTGTCATATTTTTACTCATGATATAGCTCCTTAATCTTTACTTAAGCGAGTAACAAGAACATAGATAAACGCAAGTACGCTACCTAGAACTGCATATGTAATCATTGTTACGCCTAATGGTTTTAATACGTATGCTAAGAAGAACGCTAGAATAAAGAACACGATGTATTCTTTTTTACCAATAACGTGAACAGATAACGCGATACCGACTGCAGCTAATCCACCACCCACAACGGATAGTACATGGAATAATTGACTACTTGCATTCGCTGCTGTGAATTCCGCAATAAATGGAGCTCCATAATATAATGCTAAGAACATAACTGGTACATAAAGTGCGAAAGATACAATAATTGGTAACCCCATAATAGAGAACCATAAACCTTTATCATTCAATTCTTCTGCAAATTTATCGGATAAACGAATAATAAATGTATTTAAGAAGAATCTGAATTGGTATAAGTAACCACCTAATAATCCAACTGGAATAGCGATTGCGATCGCTTCATAAGGTTCCATTTTAGCTAATAAAGCTACAGGAACTGCGATAGCTGTCGCAACTGCAGGTTCTGAAGGCATTGAACCTCCTGGCGCAATAACGCCCATATAAACTAATTGAATACCTGCTGTAATAACCATTGCTTCAGGTACTCTACCCATAACTAGACCAACAACTAAGCCAGTCATCATTGGGCTAAAACGCATCGTTAGAGTTGCATACCCTAAACCACGTGATTGCACAGCTGCTACGAATAACGCAATCAGCAATGCTTGAACTACTGTTAATTCCATGATTTTCCTTTCCTTACCCTAAGGTTATTTTTTTGTAACTGAATGACCACCAAACGCATTTCGTAAAGCTGAAACAACCTTACCCGCAAATGTGTCATTTTGTTTTGAACGATATCGCATCATAAGCGATAAACTAATTACAGGCGTTGGAACTTTTAGTTGTAAAGCTTGTTCAACTGTCCATTGAGCTTCTCCACTTGAGTCAGAAGCACCTGTAATCATGTCTAGTTTTGGATCGTTTTTAAATGATAGTTCCATTAACTCAACTAGCCAAGATCGAATCACAGAACCATTATTCCAAACACGAGCAACTTTCTCAAAATCAAAGTCATATTCACTCGCCTCTAGAACTTCAAATCCTTCACCAATGGCTTGCATCATTCCATATTCAATCCCATTGTGGACCATCTTTAAGTAATGACCACTTCCTGACTTCCCAGCATATAGGCAACCATTTTCAACTGAGATAGCTTGGAATACATCTTTCAAATGATTAAATACTTCTTCTTCTCCACCAATCATTAGGCAAGCACCACCTCGTGCACCTGAGGTACCTCCTGAAGTCCCACAATCAAGGAAATGAATTCCCATTTCTTTTAATTGTTTTGCATGTCTTAGTGAATCTTGATAAAACGAATTTCCCCCATCAATAATAATGTCACCCGCTTGGCATAACTGACTTACCTGATGAATCACACTGTCTGTAATCTTACCTGCAGGAACCATTACCCAAATGATTTTTCGATCACTGAATGACTGTGTGAAATCATTCAAATTTTCATATACGGTTAAACCACATTCTACTGCACCTTGACGCATTGCCGGATTAACATCATAACCAATTACATCAATTCCGTTGTCGCGTAGGTTCATCATGAGGTTTAATCCCATTTTGCCTAAGCCTATCATTCCAATCTGCATACATCCCTCCAGTAATAACATAATCAATCTGCACGTCTTATGTCTTGAACAGAGTATACATTAAATGTAAGTGGTTACAATAATCATGTTTTTCTGTTGTCAAAGAGAAATTTTTGATTTATCACTTTTTTCCTTAGATAAAGAGAAAATATTGATTAATTCAAAATTTCCGTTGTTAAAGTGGAAAAAATGATTATTAGTTCAATAAGCATAATAAAAGGGTTAATTAACTAACCCTTAATATATATTTCTTAAATTCATCTACAGATTTACTTTGGACTAATCGATGCATAAGTGATCCATTTGCTAATATCATGGTTAGTGGGTTAGCTAATAACATTAACTGTGGATATCTCTTCGGAAATAAGAACACAAAGATAATTTTAACCTTCGATCCATTCCATGTGAATGCTTTAGATGGAATAATAATCATGATACTTGGTTCAGTTCTTTCATCATCATAGAAACGAATCAATGCGGCTTGTTGACGAACCGAAGAGAAATAACGTTCATGACTATCATGCACTTCTTTTCGCAATGTGACCCTTTGGATACTATTCATCTTTTCTACATCCGCTATAAAATTTATAACTTCTTTAATATTTTTGACAGGCACATTATGGAAGAATCGATCTTGTTTAATATGATCTAGTAGAACTAATAGTCTCTCGTTCTTATCTAGTATTCTAAACTTTAAGTTAGGAATAATGGTTTCATAATCCGATAGATTAGGATAGAAGATAACATTATTCTCCGCTTGCGCAAAACGTTCCATATCTGTCACAATCATGAGATTCGGTTGTCTAAGTTGATTTGAATCAATCGTGTTACTAATATTAATGGCATACGTATATTGTTCAACTTCTTTGCGTAAACGGCGGGCTAAGGCTTGAGCCATCGCCTCACCCTTTTCTGATACAATCATGAGTGTTCTACGATCAACCGTTGGCGCGTAGGAGAATTCATTGTTAAAGAAGAAGGCTAGTGTTAAGATATCATTTCGATTAAATTTAACACTTTGTTCAGATTCCACAAATTCCGCAAATAAAATAGCACATTCCAACGCGATCATCATTTCATCATCTACCGTAACTAAGTCAATATCTCGTTCCAAGAAACCAATATTCTTTTGATTGGTAACCATGATTAATAATAAGGCAAGTTTCTTGTTTAGATTAATTGGGGAATCAATAAGATTGTTGTATGGTTCAAAAGTTTGATCCATGAAATTTGTGACTAAGTTTGAGTTATTTGAATAACTTGTCATAAATTGATCTTTATATAACTGATCCAATTGACTCTTTTCATACAGTAATGAAATAAACAAGGATAAAAATTGCACTTCAAATGAATCTTGATTTGCGCCAATTAATTCTAATATTTCTTCAGATGGGGCTATTAAACGATTAAATATCTTTAATCGACTCACCACATTATCAATACGATGACCTCTTGAAATACGATTATACGATAAAGCCATATAAATTCTTAGACTGTTTAAATTAACCTCTGAAATGGCAATATGGTACTTGTTGATAATCTTACGAATAATCTCAAACTTTTGTATCGGTAAGTCTTCAATCGAAAACCCAAAAGATGTTTTGAATAAGTATTCTAATGTGCGATGAGACTGTAATATTTCAAAATAACGAGTAAATGCTAATCGTTTTGCGTATTCATCTCCTTCAAACAAATAACCTTTACCCGGTTTTATTTGTAAGTTTAATTTATTTTCTTTTGTACTGGATTTTATTTCATCAACTAACTTTACGATTGCACGCTTAGGTGAGTATAAATGAATCGACAACATTTCTTGAGTTACATATTCTTCTTGGAGTAATAAGTAACAAATTATAAATGCCTTTTGAGTTACTGTATCTTCTAAAGGAGAAAACTCATAGATTCTTTGATAAAGTTCTTCTTTGTCTTTCGCATCTTTAACAGTAATCGCATACCCAAATCCACGTTTTGATATAAGTTGGATTTTAGTTCGACGTAAGTATTCATCTAAGATCTTCATCTCATTTTGAACTGTTTTAGTACTTATATCTAAACGATACGAAAAATACTCACTGTCTAAGTAAGTATCTGATTCCAATAATATTCGTAATATAATCTTCTGTCGATTTGTTATCATGTTGCCCAAATTTAAACATATTTTAACTTTTTTGACAAGCTATACAAAAAAGACGAAATGAATCGTCTTTTTTAGTTCTTATTGAGTCTATTATCCACATCTTCTAATTCTTTATGATCGAAATCCCCAAACCAATCTTTAAGTTTAGATTTTGCCTTTAACTTAATATCTTCATCCACATACAACGCAACTGCGATTAAGACAGATATTAAAGCAGTCAAATCATCTGAAAATCCTACCACCGGTATAAAATCTGGAATAATATCAATCGGTAAGATAAAGTAACCTAAACCACCAATAATAATCGATTTTGCGATAGGTGGAGTTGTGCTTTTTTGAAGAGTATAAAAGAGTAATAACGCTAAATAGATAAGCTTTATACCAGCACTTTTCGCAAACTTAAGAATCTTATCAAACAATTTCTCTTCTGAATAAGCATCATGATACTTCTCATCTTTTAGTTCTTTAATGTCCATTTTACCCTCACTGTTAATAAAATTATACCATTAAGAATTACATTAATAGTTTAGTTTGATTATACTTTCTTAATCATAATCAAACATGGATTCCATTCATTCCATAACGTAGGAAATACTTCTAGTTTCTTGAAACCTAAACTCTTATAAAAGGCTATGGTTTGATCATACTCAGGATACTTTCCTTCATCGACTGTTTTTACTTGGACATATTCATACTTATTTTTAGCGTATTCTTCAAATTGTTTATACAATAATTTGCCTATACCCTTATGATGAAATTCTTTCTTCACACCCATACAATGAATCTCACAGGTATCACAACTCGTCTCTTTAAGTGTTATGAACCCCAATGTTGTGTCGTTGTGATGTGCTGAAAATAACACAAGTTGTTTGGATTGTTCAATGTATTCTTTTGTGCTATCGGGAAGTCCAAACCAGTCTGGTAAATCCAAAAGGACTTCTTCTACGATTTGTGATTTTTCATCTGATTGTGTTATTTCATGTATATGGATATTCATTATACTTACTCCTTTAGATACTTAATGCGATAAACGCAAGCAATAATCCAACGATAAGGCCTCCTACAACCTTTAAAACATTCTCAAACACTAATCTTCTTTTTCTTTGTTTATTCGTATCACGATTCACATCTTTACCATCCATAAAATCGACAATCTCTTGGTAAGTCTGTATATTTAACTTCTTTTTCAAAACTTCAAGTTGATATGCACAATATAACATTCCTAACGCAAACACGATAAAGAATGGTAATGTCGCATAGAATCCAATACGCTTCAAGAGCGATAAGGATAAAAACATAAGAATCATTGTGACTAACATTCCAATACTATACTGATTCATCTTCTTATTCGATAATTCATTTTTCATCTTTTCAAGATCTCCTTTGACAAGTTCATCTAAGGTCACATTGAACAAATTACTTAATAAAAATAAACTATGTAAATCCGGATAACTCTTTTCCGTTTCCCAATTCGAAATGGTTTGGCGAGAGACATATACTTTCTCTGCTAAGTCATCTTGGGACCAGTTATGATTTTTACGATGGTTCTTTATTTGTGATGCGATGTTCATAGATTCTCCTTAGATACCCTTATCTTAGTTAGACCTAGTATATTTGTCTGTCAAAAGTCTTTGTCATAGACAAAAAAAGCACGTGTCGTGCTTATTTTACATTCTCCACATCTCACTGTACATCAAGAATTGAACATGGTCCGCATTGAGTTTCGCAAGATGACGTTGTTTACGCACATCTCCTTCACAATCTTGTAATAAGAGATTACGATTCATCATCGTATGCACATACACCATTTTCTTGAGTAAAAACCAATGCACAACCGCTGGATAGATTACTGTTTCTTTATTCTCAACCACTGTCACATTGTCCTTAACATTATTTTGAATATTAAGGGATACCGATTGGATCACTTCTAATAAATGATTATAGTTACGGAAAACATCAGAATCTAGCATACGTTGAACTGCGCCAGCTTTAAGATGTTCATTGTGTAATTTATCCATTGCCTTGAATAGATTAGGATGTTCCGTATTACACGATACACATTGATTCTTTACATTCTCTAAGATAGAACCTTGTTCAGTAAGGGCTAAGTAATATCCCTTGGCTAAGATATACGCATCCTCTTTACCCTCTAACAAGATTAATCCACACATTTCTTTATCTTCATTTAAACCATAGACAAAATAGGGACATACAAACTGATAATCAGGGATCTTTTGAATATCTTTGTAACGAATAATTTGATTCGAGATTAAGCTATGATTAATGTTAAAGCGATAGTTGACTAGGATACGAAAATCACAATCCTTCTCTAATATTGTTTTAAACAAATTAAATTGGGGATGATCTTCTTCTAGGCTTGCGACATAATCTTCGAGAAATCCATTAAATTCACAATTTGGATTCCCCCTTCGTTGGTCAAGAATTTGCGTTAGTGTTACAAAAGATTCCATTATTATCCTCCCTTTATTTGGAGAAACAATCGTGGTCCTAACTCAATCGTTACGACCGCCAATAACATCAGACTGCCTCCCACCAAAACATTTAATGTAAAAGGTTCATTCAATAATATGATTGCCCCTAAACTACCAAATAAAGACTCAAGCGTTAATAATAATCCAGATATCGTAGGGCTAACACGTTGTTGGCCATAGAGTTGTAAAAATAAAGCTAACCCACTACTAATAATACCCGCATATAGGACATAAATCCAACCCAAAGTAGGAATTCCTTGACCATTGAAACCAGCGAAGATGAACCCCAATACACCCATTGTGAATGATTGAATCATCGCAACAGGTATTACATCATCGTGTCGAATCACATGATTTAGGAATATGATATGAAACGCAAACAACCATGCACAACCAATCAATAATATATCACCCACATTAACGGTTAAAGCACCATTCAACGTGAGAAACGCAGTCCCAATGACCGCAAAGAATATAGCGAGAAGAACACTTTTCGTTGCCTTTTGTCTTTTCCAAAGTATGACAGGAATAAACACAACATATAGAACTGTTATAAAGGACGAGTTATTGACAGTGGACAATTGTTGACCATACGTCTGAAACGCCATCCCAATAAACAGGATAAAGCCAGCTAAGATACTTTCTAAGATCAATAATCGATTCTTCCAAAATTGTTTCTTTAAGGCAAATCCACTTAGAGCTATTCCAGAGAGTAATCCACGCATGCCAAGTAGCACAAAGGGCGTCCATCCAACTTCCATTGCCTTTTCAACTGCCACAAAACTAATACCCCAAAGAAAAGCGGCTGTAAACAAGGCCATTTTCCCGTACAATGCGTTATTTTTCATAAAACTCCCTTAAATATACCTTATAATTATACTTGAGGATTTAAAGATGAACAAGTCTATAATAACGACAGTTATCACACAAAAACACGCTCAGAAAGCCGTGATTAAGCATTTTATGGAAGAAAACCCAGTCTTAGTCGGGACTGAGTTTTTAGATTGGAATACTTTGATTAAATCAAATTCGATTACTCCTTCCAGTTTAGATTATTTCTGGCGATGTGCGACATTGATCCATTCTCATAAGAAAGGATTTCCTATCTTATCAAAGAGTTTAAATTATCCAAGCAGTGTGGATGAGTTTATCCGATTTATGGAAGAAATGGCTGATGAGACGATTAATTTAGAGGATTGTCCAGACACTTCGAATAAGGATAAAGAATTAAAAGAACTTCTTAGATTATTAGATCCTAAGACACATCCAAAATGGATATGTTTGAATCAATTTAATACCATAAATGACGCAAGTCATATCAAGATTATTCCATTCTATCAAAGTTATTCTCTTAGAAATCAAATCCATAAACTTATAGATAAAGGTGCACAACTTATCCCTCTAGAAAAAGTTGAACCAAAATATGAAGCTTATTACGCTAAGAATCCTAGAATGGAAGCCTATGGGGTTGTCCAAAAGATTGCGCAATCACACATCGATTACGATAAAACAGTGATTGTATGTCTAGATCCTGAAACGATTGAACCTTTAACTCATTATTTAACTCAATGTGAGATACCTTATACCTATCAAAAATCTAAAACACTTATTGAATCCAGACAATTGATCGATTGTTTGAATTTCGTTTTAAATCCGAATATGGATAAATTATTGGATGTGATTAAGAGTGGATTAATCCAAAGTGAATATACCCTACAACTCTTACAATACATTGAAATCGCATCTCCGAATCTCAGTGATTTTAATCAACCCTTTACGCATCTAAAAGACACTTTAGTTGAGAATGATATTTGGGATAAACGTAGTATTAAGCATCTTCTAGATATCGAGATTAAGAGTGAATTGATACGAAAAGATTATCTACCTCTGATTAATTTTGATGTGACTTCTTCCATGGATGAAATGATTAAGCAATTATTTAAGTTATTTGTATCTTATTCCAAAAATACGAGCGCATTAAATACCTTAAGACAATGTCTTCAAACATCACTTCCTTATTTAAACTCTCTCGATATGATTCCATATCTGATCCATCAATTAGAACAGTTATCACTTTCTGAGACCAGTTCAACTGGAATACAGATTGTTGGGCTTAAAGATGCGATGATTCCGTATATGGATCAAATGTTTGTGTTGGGATGTTCATCGAAGAATTATCCTCAATATCCTGTTCATAGTGGTTTCTTTGATGAAGTGTATTTTAATCAGTTGATAAAAGATACTTCGAGTGAACGATATCTTTGGCATATGACGCAATTAGAGACTATCTTCTCTTTATCCAAAAATACTTGTTTTACTTATTCCGTTGGAAATTATGAAGGAAAAGGATCATCCCTATCCTTTGAGATTGAAGACTTCTTGAAGCGTAAGAATGGACCTTCCTTTTCTCCACTTGAACTCATCGAATCAGAAGTTAAACATGAACGTGAGTTTAAACTCAATCCAACTATTTCTAAACAACTTTTCTTTAAAGATAATAACCTCTACGGAAGTGTTTCTTCCTTTGAGAGTTTTTTCCGTTGTCCATACCAATACTATTTGAAATCAGGTTTAAAACTCTATGTTCAAAAACCTTTTACGATTGATAATTCATTGATGGGCACCATATCCCATGCCGTATTTGAACACAGTGTGAAAGATGCAGGTAAAGATTATCCTAATTATGGATTAAGGCATTTAGATGATACATTGGATCCCATGTTTGATGATTTGAAACGCTTGTATCCTAAACAAGTTTCACGAATTAATTCGATTCAATCTCGTTCTAAACAACTTATCAAAGAGAGTTTAATCCATTTTAGTGAGTTAGAGAAACATACACAGTATGAACCTCTTCAAGTAGAGATTGAGTTTAATCAATCAATACATGTTGATAATGATAAATTGGTACATCTTAAAGGATATATCGATCGCGTGGATGCGCATGGTGAGTATTTTAGAATTGTAGATTATAAGAGTAGTGCTAAGTCACTCAAAGAATCATCAGTCCTCAGTGGGAATAAACTACAACTACCTACCTACGCCTTATTTGGAAAAGAACTATTTGATCGTATAGCGTCGGGTATTTACTACGCGTCATTTGGACAGAAGAATACGGTACCAATTGAACCTTATACGTATGCTAAGTCTAAAGGGATAACTGAGCTTACCCATAAAGATTATGTAGATGAATATAAAAAGACTAAACAATGGGTGGGTTATACCTTTGACGATGAACAGGGTCAAGATGATACAGCGTCATTTATTAGTGGATTAAAACTAAAGAATGGGGTTGTGTCTCGTAGTAAGAAAGTATCTTTAGACTTACTTAATCAAGCCATACATGAACTCTATACTCTTCTTTATCATTCACTTGAAGAAGGAATCATTGATAAAGATGTGGTTAAAGATGGATGCAAGTATTGCGACTATAAGGCAATATGTCAGTTCAGAGGCGAAGAGAAAGATGAACGAAATCGTACAAGCATCAAATCTATTCTAGAAGGAGCGAGCGATGAAACGGAGTCCTGAACAATGTGCTGCGATTAATACAACTGGTAAAAATATCATATTATCCGCTTCTGCAGGTGCAGGTAAAACCACTGTTTTAATTGCGCGTTTAATGAAACGAATTCTTGAAGATGGGGTCAATGTGGATGAAATACTGGCAATGACTTTCACCGATTTAGCTGCGACTGAAATGAAGAAACGACTCGCAAAAGCCCTTCAAGAAGAGTACCAAAAAAATCAAGATGAACGTATTTTTAGACAGATTGCCTTACTTGCTTCAGCACGTATCTCAACCATTCACTCTTTCTGTTTAAGTTTAGTGAAGGATTATGCTTATGTGTTAGGGATTAGTCAGAAACGAGCTAACTCTATTTGTGATGAAGCTTCTTCTAAACTCTATCAAACTCAAGCCTTAAATATTGTGTTAGAAAAAGCTTATCAATCATCAAGTCCAGAGTTTATAGAACTCGTAAGTCTCTTACATCATCGACCTGAAGAAGACTCAACATTAAGAGAAACGATTCTCGATTTAAGTTCTAAGCTGGATGCGAAGATTGATCCAAATGCCTGGTTAAATCAAATCAAACACGCCTATCGTGACTACACTCATCTCTCTGAACTGGATGAACCGTTTAGATCATACTTCTTCCAAGTATTACTCGACGATGTGACATCCCTTCAAGATGCGATTAAACCATTTAGACTTAGTTTATCTTTAGACCAACTCAGTGATGAATCCACCTTTCAAATACTTCACCTCGAAAATCATATTCAACAAGCGCATCAAGCAGTTAAGAACCATGACTACCAAGCATTCCACCAATCCATCCTAAACCTAGGAAACATGCCGGCTAAAACCTTACGTGGATTAGAAGACAATGTTAAACAAGCACGTGATTATTTCTATGATACGGTAAAATCAGTCGTCACATCTTACTTCAAAGAAGAAGATTACTTAATGGATATTGCGAGTCTTAGACGTCCTATTTCTGCACTCATTGATTGTGTGAGTGAATTTAATCGTGTATACCAATCCATCAAAGAAGAGGCAGAGGTCTTAGATTTTTCTGATATGGAAAAGATGGCTTTAAAGATTCTCAAACACCCTCATTTTGATGTGTCAGATCAATTGCGAAATCAGATAAAAGATATCTTAGTGGATGAGTTTCAAGATTCCAATGAAGTTCAAGATGAACTGGTAGAGTGTATTAGTCGTGGTAATAATGTGTTTAGAGTGGGTGATGTTAAACAATCCATCTATCGTTTTAGAAATGCACGTCCTCAACTCATGAAACGACTCATCGCATCGACACTTGAAAATGATCAAACCCTCTATCTCAGTAATAACTATCGTTCTAAAGAGAATATCGTAGAGTTCAATAATCAAGTCTTCTCTAACTTGATGAATATTCCTGGTTTAGATTCTTCTTATTCTCCACAAGATACCGTTAAAATTGGGGTTGATTCACAAAAAGGTGGAGAAACCATTGAACTTCATCTCATTAATGAATTGGAAGAAAGTGACGAAGAATCGATTAAACTGGATCGATTAAAAGCGAATCACGTAGCTCAGACCATTATTAAGATGAGACAAGAAAAAATCTATCCTCGTTGGAAAGATTATGTCGTATTGGTTAAATCCCATCGTTCTAAATTAGAGTTAAAGAAAGCATTTGATTCCTATTACATTCCTAATTTTATTGATGTGAAAGCAGGGTTCTATTTATCCTCTTCTGTTCAAGATGTTTTACAAGTCTTACGTTTCTGTTTAGATCCAAGTGATGAGTTAGCACTAGTTGGTGTACTATTGTCTTCATTCTTTGAGATGAATGAGAATCAATTAGCAGAACTTCGTATTCAAAGTAAATATTCAATGGTAGATGGTTTTAAACAACTCTATCCTGATGAATATAAGAACTTAATGGGATTAGTTAAACAAGCCAATCAACTTCGTTTAAGTGATTTCTTGAATCATCTTTATCAATTTAATAGCTATTACGATAGTCATATTGATACCCAACAACGTACTAACTTAGATTTATTAAGAGTTAAAGCACTTGATTTAGATGAAGAGAATTTTAGTTTGATCGAGTTTATTGAAATGGTTGAATCCATTCAAGATGAGAAGACATCAGAGGCAATTCCTGTATCACAAGAAGATGATGTGGTTAAGGTATTAACCATTCACCAATCAAAAGGGTTAGAATGGCCAGTGGTCTTTGTGATGGGTACGAAAGTATTTATGAATCAGAATAGTAATAGCTTGGTTCATTATGATAATGATATTGGGATTGCGATGAATACAATTCTCTTACCTGAGCGATTCAAACGTGATAATCCTATGACTCTAGCGATTAAGCATAAGACTCTTAGAGAAGAAAAAGAAGAAGCACTGAGAGTTTGGTATGTCGCACTCACACGAGCTGAAAAGAAACTGATCATTGTGGATAAGAATCATAAGAATTTGGATAAAACTCAACTTAACTTAGATTTAATATTAGGCAATAGAGGATACACCTTCTTAACCCATGCCGCAACTCGCAACATCTTCGATATCTTTGAGATTAAGTACATTGACCCTTCCACTATCGAATCTCATTATGTCCCTCAAACACAAACCACAAAGACATTTACATACATCAAACCGGATAAACCAAGTATTGTGTTCAGACGACCTTCTGCCCATGAGTTTAAATCCAATAGTACGCAACTCGATTTAGATTATTTCAATGATGGTAAAGAAAGAGGTACACGTTTACATAAACTCATTGAACACCTTCCTACTGATAACTGGACATATGATCTAATCCATTCAATCGATGATAAGAGTACACAAGATGAAAAAGAAGCTCTTATGGCTTTCTATGAAAGTGAATGGTATTCCAAGATGAAATTGTTGAACCTTTATAAAGAATATCCTTTCATCATCCAACACGATTATGAGATTGTGAGAGGAATCATGGATATGATGGCGAGTGATGATAAGACCGTTTATTGTGTAGACTTTAAAACCGATCGACACTTATCGGAAGAAGAGATGATAGAAGTCTATTCTTCACAGTTAGAGGATTACAGAAAAGCTCTAGAACTCATTTATCCACATCATACGATTCATACTGGATTGTATAGTTTTAAATACAAGAAAGTGATAGAAATCACTAATTAAACAACAATATCAGAGATTCTATTACTTCTTCATAGCTTATATCACTTGCGTACTTGTAATCCTTTCTATACTTATTCCATCTACTTTGTAAAATCTCACTCTTTTTGATTTCTTCAATTATATTAATATGAGCATGAATTTTATCTAACGATTTTCTATGATTTGCTGTGTTATGCAGGCTTAATTGAAATTCATTCTTATTAAAAACTTGAGTCTTAGTTAAGATATAGATATCGTAAAAATCTCTTGGTCATGTGTTAAACTCAGCTCTGCTTAAAACAGTTTCTACTTTTTCTGCTAGTATAGTTTCAATATTATAAGCATTTAGTTCGAACATACCTTCATTAAAGAGTTTATTAAAAACAAACTCTTTTTCTTTAGGGGTCATCACATCACCTGTTGTTATATCAATTTGAAATGAAACTTCGATTTTATCGAACCTTGACTTTATACTAACTCGATATCCTCCATAAATGTCATCTTTTCTTATTTGACTTATGTTGTACATCTCATACATTAAATTGTCATTTAAATTAATTGAACAAATCGATTGAATAGATTCTAAAAGAAATTCTTCGTTTAATTTTGTTCTAATAATGGTAGTGTCTAAATCCATGGTAGATCTTTTATCAATACCAACTATTGATGAGATCAAAATACCACCTTTTATCACATAATTATCAACATAAATAGACTTAGATATTCTTTCTAAAAATCTTTCGATAACAAAGTTTTGTAACACAACTTGTGCAGTGATACCTTTCTTAAGTGAAAAGTTTCTTATCTTAGCTTTAAAACTCATTAAATTATCAATCATTCAGTATCTCCATATACTCTCTGAGTTTTCTATCCACTTGATGTTCTCTAGCACATTTCATCAATAACCTATTATCTATCTTCTTCATAACTAAAGCTCTTCTTATTCCATCTAAAAATATTTGAATATCAATACGATTTTTACTTCTTAACAAATCAACAATTGTTCTCTCGAGACTATAAGCAGAAATATTATTACCAAAGGATGTGCTAATCACATTGATATCTTTATTATGTAACTCTTCCTTTATATAGTAAATTTTGAATTGTTCCTTAAATTTTGGTGTAGATTTGTATCCACTTGGAACAGTAACTGAATACTCAAAGGGTGTACGATCTGTTAATCCATATAGAAATAGCGCAGTTTCATGAGAGTATATTATCTGAGGATACTTCTTTTGATATGCATACATTTCATCTTGTATATGACTGGTTGAAACATATACTCCCCTTTCTACTCTTTCAATTAATTTATCTCTAACCATTAAAGTTAAGTATAGTCTAGGAATATTACGATCCTTTAAGTCAGAAGTAAGTAATGTACCATTTTTATCATTTAAGATTTTATTTATTTCATCTCTATAATTCATACTAAACCTCTTTTTCCGTTTATACTTATATTGTAATACATATAAGTATTATTGGAAATATATAATTAATTATTTTAAATATTTAGTCTATGCAACCAATAGTTGCGTATTTTCAATGGTTGATATCTAGTGTAATTAATCCTATGTCTTTATACTTATAAGTGTTAAGGAGTTATTTATGCCATTATCTCAAAAAATTCAAACCTTACGTAAAGAACGTAATCTTACCCAAGAAGCTCTAGCGGATCAATTGAATGTATCTCGACAAGCTTTATCTAAATGGGAGTTAGGTGTTTCTACCCCTGAAGCAGACAAAATAGTACAACTGAGTGAATTCTTCAATGTCTCAACGGATTATCTATTAAAAGAGACTATTAAAGAAAAGTCTAAAACTCAATCCACTTTTATTAACCCAAGTTTTAGTGTAATCCTTCCAATATCTATTGAACTTATTGGTTTAATCGTATTAATCAATTTATTTGATTACTATTATCTAGGTTATATTATTCAAATTCTTGGTGTTGTACTATTTGAGTTTCTAAGTTCTATTAACCATCTTAGTCATCAATTTTCGAAATTGTCTTTATTAAAGTCTAAATATTTTTTCACTATTACATCGGTTTGGTTAATTTCTTTAGGTCCTATTTTTGAACTTATTAATCGATTAGATAAGTATATATTTTACTTTATTCGTTTAGACTCTAGCTTGTACAGAATGATCTTTATTTATGGGATTTACTTTGTATTTTGTAGTATTACCACATTTATTATATTTAGGTTTTACAAGAAAGCTTCTCTATAGTATTTTATATCTATAAGCATCAGGGGGATCTATGCGAAAGAATCATTTTATCGGGGTTGGGATTATTTTTATTATTTTGTTTATATTTGTGATTAGCTTTCCAATCTATCCTAAAGGAACCTATCTATGTAGTAATATGGGATATGAGTCCAATGGATCCAGACTTGTGATTATGGATAATAAATATGCTTATATGCCATGGGATGAGGATGATCCAGAGGATGCACAAGGTATTCTCTTACGAGCTAAGTTATATCGTATTATACCGTTTGTATTTGATTTTAAATTGGCTCCATTTCATGATATTGAGAAAGATTTAGATGTTCGAATGAAAACGAATTTTGATTTTAGTCAACTTACACTTGTTCAAGAAGACACCGATATTAAACATCAATGTCAATATGAGAGTGATAGTCAGGAATTGTTTCCTTGGATGAGTGATCGTGAAAAAGCAGAGATACAGGATTTATTGAATCTTATAGAAGAGTAAGCTCGTATATTACGAGTTTTATTTTGATTTATTCAATTATACTTACCTCTTATGAATTAGATTAGCTATAATTAAGTTGGTAGAATAAAGATATTAATAACACTCAATCATATTACCAACAAACTAGGAGAAAAAAATGGACTATCGAATAGAAGTAGACTCTCTTGGGGAAGTTCAAGTCCCAATAGATGCGCTCTATGGAGCACAGACAACACGTGCTATCAGTAATTTTACAATCACACGACTTACGACTCATCCTAAAATGATACAAGCAATAGGCATGGTTAAAAAGGCAGCCGCAATCGCTAACTTTGAATGTGGATACTTAGACCAAGAAAGATTAGGTTATATTATCCAAGCTTGTGATGAAGTCATTAGTGGATTACACAATAATATGTTTATTACAGATGTCATTCAAGGTGGTGCAGGGACATCCGTTAATATGTGTGCGAATGAAGTCATTGCGAATCGTGCGGCACAATTAGCGAATCAACCCATAGGCGTATACGATTATATTCATCCGAATGATCATATTAACTTTGGACAATCCACCAATGATGTATTCCCTACATCAGGTAAACTTGCGGCATTATTCTTAGTCAATGATCTTCAAAAAGAAGTTCATTTATTACGTTCATCGATTCTATCTAAGAGTCGTGAATTTTCCAAGATTCTTAAAGTAGGAAGAACACACTTACAGGATGCGGTTCCTATTAAATTAGGTCAAGAATTCCATGCCTATGCGACAGCACTTACACGTGATATTAAGCGTATTAACTCCGCATTTAATGACCTTAAATCGGTGAATATGGGTGCGACTGCCGTTGGGACAGGCATTAATACCGATGAGAAATATAAAGCGATAATCGTTCCTCAATTAAGTAAAATCTGTCAGATTAAACTTAGTTCTGCGAAGGATTTAGTGGATGGGACACGTAACGTTGATACACTTGTTTGGGCATCGAGTTCACTTAAGATATTAGGTGTTAACTTGTCTAAGATGTGTAATGATTTACGTCTTATGGCTTCTGGTCCTAAGGCTGGTTTCTTTGAGATAAGCTTCCCAGAAAGACAACCTGGATCATCCATTATGCCAGGTAAAGTTAATCCGGTTATCGCAGAAGTTGTGAACCAAGTTTCATTCAATGTGTTTGGGAATGATGTGACGATTACTAAGGCTGCGGAAGCAGGACAACTTGAACTCAATGTGTTTGAACCTGTGCTTTTCTATAACTTATTTGAAATGATTGAAACACTTACCAACGCTTGTCGTACATTACGTTTAAATGCGATGGATGGAATCATTGCCAACCGTGAACAAATCGCTTACCTAGTAGAAAACTCTGTTGGATCGATTACCGCACTTGCGCCTCATATCGGTTATGCGAATTCGTCTAAGATTGCCAAACAAGCTCTCCATCAGAATCGTAAATTACTCGAAATCATCTTAGAGAGTGGTTTAGTCTCAAAAGAAGATTTAGATATCATCCTCGATATCGATGCGATGACTCGTCCAGGTATTCCAGGCAAGAAGTTATTGAAGAAGAAAAATAAGATGAAGTAATGAATATGGATATTGTTTTGATTATCAAAAGATTAGTTGCGTTTATTATTGGTGTTGCTATAGTTGCATTATTAGCAGGTCCAGGCGATTTTACACAAGCTTTATTGTTCATCAGTGATGCAATCATTAAACTAATTTTTACTTCATTAAAATTCTAGACCAGTTTAAAGCCCACCTAATCAGTGGGCTTTAGTTATTTCTCTCCAACAAATAATAGATGATTTGTCATTCCTAGGAATTCTTTTTTCTCACAGATATAGAAGTGATATTTCAAATACTGATGATAATTCTCATCATCAATTTGATTAATCTTATCGCCTAATAATTCACTGATACCGTCTGATGCGACTTCATGTAAGATCTTGATTTTACCTTCAGCTAATACTTCTCTACAAGCATCTACTGTATGAAACACGAATGGAAAATCTTCTATTCGGAATGTCTCTTTATCATAACTACCTTCGATAAAGTAGTTTTTATTGTAATCAAACTCTGTTAACAGAATCATATCATTGGTTATAAAAGTAAAGAATATCTTCCCATTTGGCTTACATACTCTTTTAGCCTCAGAGATACATTTCTGTTTATCCTCATTTTTCTTTAAATGATAAAGTGGTCCAAACAACAATACCACATCAAAACTATTATCTTCGTATCGACTTAAATCAAGCGCATTTCCTTGAACTAAATCTATAGTATCGCTTGGAGTTAGTTTTTTTCTAAAGGAGTTGATGTTGTTTTCGGATAATTCAATCGCAGATACTTCATATCCTTTACGCGCAAAGTAAATGCTATACTCACCAGTACCTGCCCCAATATCGAGTATTTTCGCAGATTCTGTAAGATACTTTTCAATATACCGAACGTTGGTTAAAAACTCAACTCGTGCAGCTTTAGAACGGTTCAAACGTGTTTCTTCATTAAAAATCTCATACGTCTTTTGAATACGTTCTATTTCATCTTCAATTTGATATAAATCTTTAAAATCCATCACCATTCTCCTCATAATTAACTTGGAATAAAATATTTTATCATTTCACAATACTTATCTTGTGCAGCTAAACAGGTATCCATTAAGTATTGTTTATCTCTATTAAATTCTTTGAGTCCTCGATAATAGAATAACTTCTTTTCATCATCGATAATAAATGGAATAATCCCATTCTTTAAACATTCTTTGAATAGTATTAGTCTTCCTACTCTTCCATTTCCATCTTGAAATGGATGGATTGTTTCGAATTGAAAATGAAACTCAACAATATCTTCAAAGGTCTTTGTTTGAAGACTATTATAGTTCGTTATTAGTTTTACCATTTCACCTTTAACTTTTGATGGTTCTGTTGTCTTAATATCACCTATCATATTTGGTATTTTCTTGTATTCACCCACATTAAACCAATCTTTACAACTATCTGATGTATTCGTTTTTAAGATGCGATGAAACTCTTTGATGATATCTTCATTTAATTCTTGATCTGCCACTTCTAACATTCTGTCGAAACATCTAAAGTGATTAACTGTCACTAAGATATCATCAATAGAAGTTACAGATGATTCTTCTAATGCGATTGAGTTTGTCTCGTAAATGAAACGGGTCTGTTCCTCGGATAATTGACTTCCTTCAATTCGATTCGTGTTATATGAGAATAGTATTTGAGTTTGATGATATAAACCACCTTTTAATCTCATTTTCATTTCTTCTCTTAATTGATTCAATAGACTACGTTCTTCTTCATATAGTAGTTCAAGAATATCTCCAGGCTGACAACTTAAAAATACACAGATATCTTCTAGAACTTTCATTGAGAATAGTTCATTTTTTGATAGTTTAGCGATTGTTGTGGATGAAAGTCCTAACTTCTTTTGAAGTGTTGTCTTATTTATATTTCGTTCTTTGAGTATTTTAAACAACTTAGTATAGTGTAGTCGCATAGTAAAACCTCTAACACTATTATAGTTTAATCTTTAGATATATAAAGATATCTAATTGATATATTTAGTTTTGCGTGCATTCAACTAAATAGTATCAATTCATAGGTGATTAAGCATAATTTTTGTAGAGTAACGAGCTAATTATATTTCACTAAATCAAATAATCTTTTATTCTTATAAATACGCTCTTTCCCGATTTTCTCAGACACTAAAAATCCAGCCTTTTCTAAAGCAGATAAGTAACTTACAGCCGTTTTACGCGTGATTGATAATCCTTTTTCTATATAGATTGTTTTTGTGTAGAATTCATAAAACAATAAATCAATCAACTCCTTCGAATAAATCTTTGGTAGTTTCAATTTAATCTCATTTCTCATAGATTCTATTTCAACATTAATTCGTTTGACTAATTCTAATGTATCTTTCGCAGTCTCTTCGATTCCTTTTAGTATAAATAGAATCCACTCTTCCCAGTTTTGTTGAGTACGGACTTCTTGTAATAATCGATAGTATTCAGATTTGTTTTTATTAATGTACCGACTTAAATATAGAATAGGACTATTTAGTAAATCTCTTAGAATTAAATAAATAATATTTATAATTCTACCTGTTCTTCCATTCCCATCATAAAAAGGATGAATACTTTCAAACTGAAAATGAATAACTGCTAATTTTATTAATGGGTCGACTCGATCATCCACTTCGTTAATATATTCTTCAAGATTTGATAATAAGTTCCTTATTTCTCTTTCATCTGATGGGGGTGTATAAACTACTTCATTTGTTTTACTGTTTATTAAAACTGTTCCAGGTAGCTTTCTAATTCCAGCTTGATTTCCTTCCACTATACTTTGAATTCTCACAATCATATTAACTGTAAGGATCTCTTTTTCCAAAACTAATTGATAACCTTCCCAAATTGCACTTCGATAATTAACAACTTCTTTGGCTTCTAAACTTGCACCACTGGACTGACTTAACGCTTTATATAGTTCATCATGAGTTGTTATTATGTTTTCTATCTCTGAACTATCCTTCGCTTCATTTATCATAACCGCATTTAAAAGAATATTCTTATTTGGTATTGTATCCGCATATCCTTTTAATTCAGCTAACGCCCTGTTTGATTTAGCAAGTTGTCTTAATACAGGTACTGTCTCTAAATTTTTGCCCGGAGGTAACATACATAATCTTGTTTCGTTCATTTTTATCCTCTATATAGGTATATTATTACTGTATTTTACCTATGTCAAACAAATGTAGGTAATTTTTCGTTTTTTTTACCTATATTATTCTCTATACGGTAATATATCAGTAAATTTACCTATACATATATACGCTAAGATAAATTCTTTTCTTAGATAAAGTAATATTAACCTGTTGTTTATGTTCCATATAACTGTATATGCAAGAATATTTATGAGTATTAAAAAGCAAACCATAGTGGCTTGCTTATCCCGTTTTATTAATTAATGTCTAAAATGTACACTACTCGAAAACTTATGAAATACTCTTCAAGTACATAAAGTTTTCAAAACATTCATACAATTTTACTTATCTTCAGTGTTAGACTTCTTTTTACCAAATGGATTACCGATACTACTCACAAGATTCTTAGTAGCATCTGCAGCTCCACTTGAAATTCCTTTTGTTAAATCTTTTGCAGATTTACTTATGTTATCAATCATTTCTTGTTTTTCTTTATCACTTTTTTCTTTTAATGACTTACTCTCTTGGATAACTTCTTCATTGACATAATAAAGGAATACTCGATCTCCAGTTTTTAACTTTGAGCCTACAGATTTTTCATTTGGATAAGTTAGTCTTGTTACTTGACCATCTTCTTTATTAGCAAAACTATGATGAGGAACTTCTAGCTTGTCAGAAACTCTAAGTCCTAAATTCTCTAGATCTTCTCTTGCCTCATAAACATTTAAACCAACAACAATAGGAACTTTAAATTCACTTATAGCATTACTCAGTAAGACTTTACTTTTATCAATTACTTCTTGATTAAGATAGTAAACTTTAATCGGTGATCCCGGATTCACTCTTGATCCAAAACGAGGTTCTGAATACATAACTTCATTATCACTCTCATCTGCAAAGGCGATATTAGGATTTGCATATGCTTTTGTAGGAACTAAATGAAGTTCATCTTTTAGTATACGCATTGCTTCATCGATATGAACATCTTTTAAATCAGGTATTTTAACCATAGATTTTTGTTGTTCATAAATTTCTTTTCCTATTTTTACACTAATATCAATTGCTTCTTCCCCTACTAATTCTTTAACAAATTGTGCACTTCCCTTAAATAATGTACTCTTTATGCCCATTTTTTATCCCCTTTATTATTTCTTGATTAAACTTATTACTTTGATTATATCATTGAGATAAGTACATTAAAATTAGTAGTGTTTAATTTTACACTGATTGGATTTTAAATGCATTAACTTATCTTAAAAAGAAATGAGCAATATTCTGCTCATTTCTTTTTTTATAGGTAATGAATTTGATTCTTATACTTTTCAAACATCAATTGATTGAAAGCATCACCACCATCAACATTAGCGCTGTGATAAATCGGCGGATCAATTCCTAACTCCAATAACTTTTCTGCAACTTGTACAACTAACATATTGACTATTAGTGCACCAATAACAGTTGAAGTAGGAGCAACTTTTTGATCAAAATTATCTAATTCTATACAAGAATCTTCGAAATCACCACAGTTATCAATTACGATATCTGCACACTCAAATAATCGTTTATTTGAACTGTGGCGAGCTGTCACTTGGGAAGAGTAAGTAAGATTAGTTAATGCAATAACTTTAACTCCTTTAGCTTTAGCATCCAGAGCCATATCAATTGCGACCGCATTACGTCCAGAAACAGAGTGAATCAATAAGAGATCACCTTCTTGAACATTAACCGTCTTTAATACTTCTGAACCATAACCCTCTAATCGTTCCATTGAACTTGTATGAATAACTGGGCGAGTGTTTAACATGAGAGAACTTGGTAATATTGGGTTTATTGGGACCAAACCTCCAGTTCGATAGAACACTTCCTGGGCTATAATTCCTGCGTGCGACGCTCCAAATACATATATACATTTTCCTTCCTTAATTGCTTCAACCATCAAGGAAGAGACTTCATCAATTTTTTTATATTGTGTTTCTACAACAGTATCAATCAAATGTTTGATATGTTGTACGTAAACTAAACTTTTACTAACCATTATACGAATAGTCTAGCAAAGAAGCCTGCAAGCATTCCCCAGATAGAGAAATCTTGTCCACCGAATACTAACATCCATTGATTAATTGTATTCATGAAGAAATTTGCGCCGAAACCAACTAAAAATACCATAATAACGCCACCAACTGCAGATCCAATAACAGCACCTTTAACTCCACCTGTTGAGTTACCAATAATCGCAGCTGTACCTAATTCAAAGAAACATGTGATTGTTAGAGGTAAAACAATAGTTGGGAATATTGCCATTGAACTTGTAATAATGATAGTGATTACGGAAGTAATCATAGCAGTAACGAATCCAATTACTAATGCATTAGGAGCATAAGCAAATAACATTGGGCAATCTAATGCAGGAATTGCACCTGGAACGATCTTATCAGAGAAACCTTTGAATGCTGGAACGATTTCAGCAATAACCATACGTACCCCTAATAATAGGACAGTTAATCCAGCACCAAATGTGAATCCCATTAATAGAATATGTGAGAATAATTTTGAAGCAGAAGCTAATCCATAAACAGCTGCTCCATCAATTCCATTGATATACATTAATACAGTCATAACAACATAAGTTAATGCTACAACGATACCACCTGTAATAGAAATTTCTTTTAAGAATCCAAGTCCTTTAGGGAAGTTTAAAGATTCAGTCGATTTTGACTTATCCCCAAACCATTGACCTAAGAAGCCACTGATAATGGATAGACCAGCTGTAGGATGTCCAATTGCGAATGAATCACTACCTGTAACTTTACGAACAAACGGTTGTAATAAGTTAGGCATAATGATCATATATAATGCTGTAAAGACAACTGCTAATATAATAAGTTTTGTATCTCTAAGGCCAGCATCATAACCTGCTGCTAAGAATACAAATGGGAACCAATATAACATATGTCCTGTTAAGAAAATTGTTTTCCATTTTGTAAATCGAGCAACTAAAATATTAATTACGAATGCAATAACCATAACAACACCGATTTGAGTTCCAAACATTGCACTAAATGCATCAGAACCAATCTCAGTCACTGCACTAGCAGTTGTAGGATTTAAAGCACTGAATGCAGCAGACAATCCTAGGATTGCTGAAATGATAATTGAATTCCCTTGTGATAATACAACGACACCAATTGCTGTTTTTGCTGATCCTTGTAATACTTCAACAATTGTTTTACGTTGAGCAATTAACCCAACCGCAGCAATTAAAGCTAAGAATATGGAAGCATTTCCAAAAATATCTGTGATAATAAAATTCAAGATTTCCATTTTTTCCCTTTCACTGTTCGACTTCACTGACAAACTTTAATGTTTTCTCAGTGATTTCTTTTGAATTAATGAAACTATTTATGACGATTACTGGAACTTTTGCACTTCTGCCAATTGTTTCAGCGAGCTCTGCTGAAGTAAAGATGGCATCACATTCACTTGAAGTACAAGTTGTGACATCCCCACAATAAACATCAATATTCAAATTATTACTCTTAACCACTTCATCTACTTTCATCTTCAGGAACATTGAAGTTCCAACACCAAATCCACACACTGTCTGTATTCTTAGTCTCTTTCCCAATGCTTTACCCCTCTCTATGTGACAATGGACGCGTACCATTGTTAACACCATTAATTACTTCATAAACGGATTCTACTGTTGTACATTGACTTAATAAAGTCACAACCTCATCATCTTCACCAATAATCTTGGCTAAATCCATCAACATATTCATATGTGATTTACCATCAACACTCGATATTGCGAACAGTACTTTTACTGGATCATTTTGAGACCCAAATTCAATAGGTTTAGATAATATAGCACATGATAATCCATTACTTTTAACATATTTCTCTGGAGCTGCATGCGCTATTGCGATATGTTTACCAATTACGATATATGGACCTAAATTATTCACCGCATCAATCATTGCATCGATATATTCTTCATCTATACAGTTTGAATCCAGTAACGACTTTCCTACAATCCTGATTGATTCTTGCCAAGAACTGGGTTCTTGATTTACTTTAATATTCTCTAATTTGATGAGTTCGTTCATAATGTAACCTCGTATTTTAAATTTAATATTTCACTAACTGTGATATTGTCTTGATAAAGTTTATTCCGATTCTCGGGATTCTCTAATATTTTCGCAAGTTTCAAGATCATATCATCTTCTCTTTTCTTAACCGCTATTACGACAATATTGCGAATTAACTCTTGATGTTTATTACCAAAAACAACAGGGTTCTTCAGTATTAACATACTTACACATTGTTGGTTAACTCCATCATCGATACCTGCATGCACAAATGCTATTTCTGGGAGTATCACCATATAATTACCAAATTCTTCAACTGCTCGTATCATTCTTTCAACATATCGTTTTTCTATGAATTGATCTTCTAACAGCGGTTGAGCTGCGAGACGAATCGCATCTCTCCATTCAGGTATCGATTCACGAATCTGAATGTGTTTATCAGATAGAAAATCAGAAAGTGAATAATCTACTTTACTATTGGTATTAAAATTCTTAATGAATTTATTACATTGTTTTAGATAAGTATTCTTATACGCTTTTGACTTAATTCGATAAATATCTTCATCGGATAAAAGTGGACTTACTTGAATCGTATCAACTATTGAATCAAATTTTATTGTCGTAATAATCAGATCAATCTTATTTCGACTTAGTTCATTCTTAGCTTCTTCTATCGTTAATGGTCCAATAATACTAATTTCAGGAATCATCACATTTAATCGAGAAACCATAATCTTAGATGTCGCTATCCCAAAGTGACAAACAACGAGTACATTTAATCCAGGTGAATAAAGTGTTCTTTTCTCTACAATTGCACCTATATGCATGGCAATATACGCTATTTCTTCTTCGTTAAAATAGAGTCCTGATTTACTTTCAAAATCAATCAAACGATTCTTTGTATATTCGTAAATTAATGGAATACTTACTTTTACTCGATCAAGTATTTGATTTTCAACATTTAACTTATTTCGAATCCTAAATAAAGTTATCTTTAAATGTAATCTTAGATTTTCAGTAAATACTAAACTTTCTTCTTCATTTAATCTAGATGAACTCGATAATCCTTCTAATAAGAAATCAGCTAACTCCGACGCAATCCTTTCGTCTTCATCTTCTTGTATTGTTGCTTGAGGAATTGAATCTACTTTTGCATCTAACATTCGTTCAAGGATAAATAGCGCATCATTCTCATCAATATTTAGTTCAAAGTTATTGGTTAACTTCTCAATTAAAGACAATCGACCTTCTTCAAATTTATTAGTATCAATGTTAGTCAATGTATTCCCTTGACTTGTTCTAAACAGATTAAATGCCACAAAACTTTTTAGCTCATTAGGATGTGCAAAGTTAAACTTCTGGAATTTCTCCATATTAGAAACAATTTGCTTAGCTTGACCTGATATTATTTGGCATTTATCGACAATATATTTATCAATAATCGATTTCTCTATATCACTTGTCTTTGAATATAATTGACTAAAATAAATTCGAACATCTTTTTCTTTTCCTTCAATAAAACAGCCTTTTCTAACCTTACGAACAATTCTTAATTCGGTATCACTTAGCTCTTTATCTAATTCTTCCAAATCACTTTGAATTGTTTGCTTACTAACATTAAGTATCTCTGCTAATATTTCAATCGTTGTCAATCTTTCACATAACAAATAGAACAGTATCAAACGTCTTCTTTCATCCATCTGTAAATGATAATCATCTTCACACCTTAAATCATCGAGTAATAATTTATGCTTTCTATCATTTACTTCTAGCTTTATTCCATAATGTGGTTTACGTTCAATTTCTATCTCATAAGACTTAAGGAAATATTCAATTGTATCGAGCTCATATCTGAATGTTCTTTGACTCACATTAAAACGTTCGGATAAATTCTTAACCGTCACAAATCCATTACTATCCAACAGATATTGAATAATGTCTTTTTGTCTATTTGTTATTTTGATCATATTACCCTTCACCTATAGTCTACATTTTAAGAATAGCAACATCTATACCATTATTATTCATCTAATGTGGCAAAGATTGGAGTATTACTTTTATTAATAACTAAAAAAAGGAGTTAATTTAAACTCCTTAGCTAATATATATATATATATATATATAGACTAAAAACAAAATATTATTCAAACTTATTAATTTACACGATTTATAAATTCAGGAGTTCTACATAAAATCTTTAATTATTTCTATGTAATCATCAAGAACTTTTGTAACTGTTTTAGTTACCACTTTTTTATATTTCAATTCATTATCACTAAAACTTAAAAATAAATCTGTGTGTTTACTTGAAAATAGTTTATTAACTGGATTATCTATATTATAGATAAGCACATTTTCAAATTGAGTTAAATCAATTACCCTTAAGTGATTAAATACCCAATTTCTAAAATCATTATTAACTTCAATTTTGAGTTCTAATTGACACTTTTCAAAAAACGAACTATATATTGAATCTCTACTTATATTTGAATCTTCAAAGTTTACAACTACTCCATAACAATTTTCTTTTATAAATGTTTTACCATCAATATTAAATTCACCTTCATTATGTTTGTTAATACATTTATATAATTGCATCAAACTATTTGAATATAATCTAATATAATGCGCTTTATACTCAAGATTACTTGGGTCACGAAATTCTCTAGAAATCACACTAGATTTCGATTCAACAAATAAACAATCTACTCCAATTAATGCAATAACATCTGATGTTTCGTTCATATTTCTGTTGTACTTAAAAGATTTTAATACTTTATGAAAATTCTTGTTTAGATTACATAAGTAAATAAGATAATTTTCAAGTATCTCTTTACCAAATTTCTGTCTATAATCATCGTTTCCTTCTGTTAGTCTATATATTAATCCATACGAAATAACATTTATAAAATTATGAGGATATGTAATAAATATTTCTTTCTCTTCAGAAATAAAACAGTACTGTTTTAAATAATAATTAATATGGATAAAATCTATTGCGTTATTATGTTTTTTTAATAAGGTTTCTCTTAAACTCTCAATTTCTATAACAAAAATATGTATAACACTTCTTATTTTCTCATTTTCTAAAAACTTATTAAATGTACTTATAACCTTTGGCAATTCATTTTTATAGCCAACAATAATACTATATAAACCTACCATGACTTGATGAATAGTGTTTGCATCTATCCCGAACATTTCATTTACTCTATTATTCAAAAAAGTTGATTGCTGATTATTATAAAAAAATAATGATCTAAAAAGAAGATTCGTGATAGGTATTTGAATAGTAAATTGATTTGCAGCAATAATTGGTATTAAATCCATAGCTGTTCTATTTTGATGTTTTGCATAAGCTATATAATCAAAGTTTCTAATTGTAGAAATGAATTCAAAGAACTTTAATTCAGTTAGTTGGTTCGTATTCCCATCCGATGTTCCTTGATATATTTTCATTAATAATAATGCATCTATTTCCCATGGATAAATTTGATCTTCTGATGAAACTATATGAGCACTTTCAAAATCAATATTTCTCACAGAAAACTTAAGAGAAATGTTAATTAATTCTCTAATATTAATACGTCTAAGTTTTCTTGTAGTATTTTCTATATTTATCATTTTAAATTAAGAGGTTATACCTCTAGGAATTATTTGAATCATTTGCTTTAATATAACTTTGATAATCAGAAACATTTTTGTTTACAACTCTCATAATTTTTTCTGACATATCATCCCATTTTCTAGCAATCCTATTATTTGTATCAATTTGCTTTTTTATGTCTTTTTCACTAGCATTGCTTTTTCTCTCAAAGAGATCAAGAACTATACTCATTCTATTAAGTATTGTTCGTAATGTTGGTTCTTCATTAAAGCTCTCATTCTGCAAAATACTCATAATTTCATTATAATGATATTCAGTTTTTTTAGATAATGTTAAATTGTCATAATCATTTAAACTAAGATAATTACAAATCGCATTTTTAGTACTATTACTAATTGTTTTTAGCCTTTCATACTCTGATAATATTGCCATTCTATCCATTTCTTTTTGGTTTATTAACTCTTTTAACATTAGATAATGAATATGGTAGTTCGATAATCTACATAATCTAAAATTGAATAATTCTTTACTAAATTGATTGTAAAATCTTTTATTCTTAAATGGTGAAATAAAATCAAGATCTTTTGTGCATTCAATAATATTACTCCCCAAGTTAAAAATCTTATCAAAAAAAGTTAAAACTGTATCAATACTCTTTAAATTATTAAACTTCTCTAATTTTGCTACCTCGATTGTCAAATTAGATACTTCGAGTTTGATTTTTTCAAACACTTTATTTTTCTCATAGTTGTATTGAGTTAAAGTGATAAAATAAGCAACAATACTACTTGTAAAGACACCGACGCTTATATCATATGTCCACTCAAGATTAAATGATTTACTTAACATAGAGTAAGTAAAACTTAGAGAAATAACGAAATATAGAATAATAATTTGCTTTTTTAAATTACTCATTTTCTCACTCCGTATTATTAATTTAATCCTATGTACTTCTCAAAATACTTCATTAACTTCTCAATTACTATTTGCTTCTTAATGGTTCTTTGCCCAGAGAATAATGACAAAGGAGGTAATATTTTATCTAAATCTGTCCCTATTGTCTTTAATGCTCCATCTCTTAAAGCATTATTCACAAAACGATATGTTTCTTCAGGCTTTAATTTTTCTTCCACAATAAGATCATTTAGATCCTTTTCTTTTTGTTCATTTACATAACTATTCCAAGAATCATCTTCTAAATGAATCAGATTAACTCTTTCAATAAATCCTTCAATCAGTTCTTTCTTACTTCTTAGCTCAATACTTGAATTAATTGCCTTATCAATTGTTACTAGTATTGTCTTGTCCTGACAATTCGTTTCATAGTACTTAGCCAGTAACATCAATATATAATCAATGTTAACTTCTATCTGTTTTATGAGTTCCATCTCAAAAACGATATCATCATTGATATTTTCTTTATCTGCTTTATCTTTTGGTCTAAATTCTTGGTATAAATCGATATATGTACTTTGATAATCTTGGAAGTCTCGATCAGTTAATATTTCATTTCCTTTGAAATCATCAAAAGAATTAAGTATATTCTTTAATCTTAAAATATTACCAAACAACTTAATAAATGCTTTCTTATTCTCTTCCCCAATTATCGATTCTCCAATAGGATATTTCTGTAATAAGTACGCGATTAACTCTTCATATCCAGATACATGTTCACCTTTATCTTCATATCCATAATAGTAATCTCTATAAGGTTTTAATAAGACAATTCCACCAGCATCTTTATTACCAAACAATGCGATTGCTTCATCTGTTTCATCTTTAAGATCTCTAAAACATACAATGTTTCCATATGTCTTAACCGAATTAAGAATACGATTCGTACGAGAGAACGCTTGTATTAATCCATGATACTTTAAGTTCTTATCAACCCATAATGTATTTAATGTAGTCGCATCAAAACCTGTTAAGAACATATTAACGACAATGAGTAAATCTATTTCTCTATTCTTAACTCTTAATGATAAGTCTTTATAATAATTCTGAAATTTATCAGAAGAAGTATCATAATTCACACTAAAAGTGTGATTATAATCTTGTATTGCCATATCTAAGAAATCACGTGAATTTTGATCTAGTTTATCTGTTTCAAATCCTTCATCAGGAAATACATCTTCCACAACTTCTTCATTAACACTAAAGCTATAGATTGTTGCTATATTTAGATTACGATTCTTCAACTGTGATTGACGTTTAAACTCAGTATAGTAAGCCATAGCCATTGGAATAGACGCTACCGCAAAGATAGAGTTAAATCCAGCAACCTTACGCCCTGAGAAAGTGTAGTAACTATTCCGTTTCGTCTTTTGATCAAAGTGCTCAAGAATATAACTCACTACTTCTGATATTCTCTCTGGAGCCATCATTGCTCTTTCGATATCAATTGCTTTAACTTTAGAATCTTTGATATCAGGAGCTAACTTCATCGTATTAACATAATCAATTCTAAAAGGTAGTACATTCCCATCATTAATCGCATCTACGATTGTATAAGTATGTAACTTCTCTCCAAATGCTTGAGGAGTCGTTTTTATAGTTGGATTAATATTTGTAGTACTTGAGTTTATCGCAAATATAGGTGTTCCAGTAAATCCAAAGATATGATAATTCTTAAATGTTTTAGTTATCTCTTTATGCATTCCACCAAATTGAGAACGATGACATTCATCAAAGATCAATACAAAGTGCTGTTTGTATACTTCATGATTCTTATTCTGAGATATAAAATGATCTAACTTTTGAATAGTCGTAATTATAATCTTTGCGTTAGAATCTTCTAATTGTTTCTTTAATACTTTAGTCGAAGTATTACTATTCGCAGATCCTTTTTCAAATCGATCATATTCTTTCATCGTTTGATAATCTAAATCTTTACGGTCTACCACAAACAGTACTTTCTCAACATATGGTAGTTTAGTCGCAAGTTGAGCTGCTTTAAAGCTTGTTAGTGTTTTACCAGAGCCAGTTGTATGCCAGACATAACCTCCAGCCTCAACTGTTCCCATTTTCTTATAATTATGCGCAACTTCAATACGATTAAGAATTCTCTCAGTCGCAGCTATTTGATACGGTCTCATTACAAGTAATAAATCTTCTGTTGTAAAGACACAGTATTTAGTAAGTAGATTAAGAATCGTATGTTTCGCAAAGAACGTCTTAGTAAAATCTACTAAGTCCGCAATTACTTTATTAGAACCATCTGCCCAATAACTCGTAAATTCAAAACTATTACTCGTCTTCTTATTACGACTCGCATTCATATCTAATGACTCTTTGATATGTTGATTACGAGTAGTGTTCGAATAATACTTTGTATGTGTACCATTACTAATAACAAAAATCTGGACGTACTCAAATAAGCCGGTAGACGCCCAGAAACTATCTCGTTGATAACGATTGATTTGATTAAATGCTTCACGAATCGCAACACCACGTCGCTTCAACTCTACATGTATTAATGGTAAACCATTGACAAGTATCGTCACATCATATCGAGTTTGATGCCTTCCATTCTCTTCTTCATACTGATTAATAACTTGTAAACGATTATTATGAATATTACATTTATCAATTAATACAATATTCTTTGTAGTCCCATCATCACATTTCAGATTTTGAACATGATCATCTTGAATTCTTCTAGTCTTCTCAACAATCCCCTCATTCTTACTCGACAGTATTTGCGCAAAGAAATGAGACCATTCAGTATCTGAAAACTTATAGTTATTCAATAACTCTAATTGTTTTCGAACATTCATGATTAACTCAAACTCATCATGAATTTGAATATAATCATATCCTTGTTCAACTAATCGTTTAATAAAATCCTGTTCAAGTGCTGTTTCACTCTGATAATCTGTCGAACGTCGTTTATCCGGTGAATATTCTGATACAACCGTTACTTCATTTGACTCTATAACGATATTATATTGACTCATTCCCCACCTCTTTGAATGTTAATAACTTATCTCTATAGTATTCGTATTGTTTCTGACGAGCTGCGATTTCTGCTGGTATTCCTTCACTTATATCATTTACTAGTTTATCAAATTTATCTAATATATCGACGATACGTTGTTGTTCCTCTTGTGAAGGAATTGGAATAACAATATTCTCTAATTTCCTTGGTGTAACTTCAATAACTTTTGTACCATGAGCAATCTTCCTTTTTTGCTCAAAGAACATTTTAGTCTTTAAAAAATATGCTATATATTTAGGATTCTGATTATGCCTGAATATACCTGTATGACCCCCAGTAACAATCTCTTCATCACCTAGCCATAAAACACTTTTGCATACATCCTCAATATTCTCACTAGTTACAGCGATAATTATATCTCCATACTTTACTTTCTTTAATTTCTTTGCAAGTTCTATCGAAACAAAAGATTTTGTTTTTGATGTATATGTACCGAAATAAGTATATATTTGACCATAATGTATACAAGGGACTCCTTTTTCAACAAAATCACTTTTTTGTAATCCATTGCCTCTTTCAATTATACCAATTTCGTGGAATTTCACTAAATTAGCTTTGTTTTTTGTTAAATCTTCATACATTTTATTTAAATAATAATCATATTGTTGTTTTCTTGCTGTAAGCTCCGCTGTAAGCTCCGCTGTAAGCTCCGCTGTAAGCTCCGTGAAATTGTCCAAGATTTGTACAATTTCACGCTGCACAGGTAACGGCGGGATTGGAATCAATAAGTCTTTAATTACGTTTCTGTTTAATCCGGGTATTCCAGCACCTTGCTTTGAATTTTGAATGTTATTTTGTTCATTTTTCAAGAAAAAGTAGAGATAACGGTTTAAAACTTTTTTAGAAATATTTTTTATAGTATAACAATGAGCACCAGCAAAAAAGGGAACATCGACCCAATTTACATATCCTGCACTTGCTCCACCCTGGCTTATGGCGATTGTATTTGCTTCAGTATTAAAATCATTATGAAAACCAGATGGATATATCCCACCATTAAATACTGGATATTCACCAATATCATTTAGTTTTTCTTTATTAAGTTGATTACCTGTTTGGATTGAACATAACTCTCCAAGTGATTTAAATTCAACTCCTTGAATACATAGTTCATTTATTAATTCATCAATTCTACTCATAATCAGCCTCTATATCATGAATAATACTATTAATTTCAATTCTTAATAATTCTTCTTTCTTTACAATTTCTTCAATCATTAAATTCAATTTATTAATATTAACAACTTCTCTATTATCTTTTTGTTCAACATGCGTTGAGACTGATAGATTGTATTCTTGTTTTGCTATTTCTAAGTTTGGAATTACTTTAACTAAATGCTCCTTATCTTTTCTCTCTATGTAAGCATTTAAAATATTCTGAATATTTTCATCAGTTAGTTTATTAGAATTTGTTACTTTTACACATTCTTTTGATGCATCAATAAACAAAGTAGTATTCTCAGACTTTGACTTCTTTAATACCATAATACAAGTTGCAATCGATGTACCAAAAAATAGATTATCAGGTAACTGAATAATCGCATCGATATAGTTATTATCAACTAAGTATTTACGAATCTTTTGTTCAGCTCCACCACGATAAAGAACTCCTGGGAAACAAACAATTGCTGCTGTTCCATTGGTTGCTAACCAAGATAAGCTATGCATAATGAATGCTAAATCAGCTTTTGATTTAGGAGCTAAAACACCAGCAGGAGAGAATCTAGGATCATTAATCATTAATGGATTACTATCCCCATCCCATTTAATCGAATATGGAGGATTAGAAACAATAGCTTCAAAAGGTTCATCATCCCAATGTAATGCATCTGTTAATGTATCACCATGAGCTATATCAAACTTATCAAAATCAATATCATGTAAAAACATATTAATTCTGCATAGATTATATGTCGTAATATTTATTTCTTGCCCAAAGAAACCTTGTCGTACATTTTCTTTACCAAGTATCTTCGCAAACTTTAAAAGTAATGAACCAGATCCACAAGCTGGATCATATACTTTATTAACTTCAGTTTTACCAACAAGTGTTAAATGAGTTAATAACTCAGATACTTCTTGAGGTGTATAATACTCTCCGCCACTTTTACCAGCATTAGATGCGTACATTCCCATGAGATACTCATAGGCATCACCAAACGCATCAATTGAGTTATCACGATAATCACCAAGCTTCATTTCACTCACACCATTCATGAGTTTAACTAATCGTTCATTTCGTTTTGCGACTGTTCCACCTAGTTTATTACTATTTGGATCTATATCATCAAATAAACCTTTAAAGTTAACTTCACTAGGGGTTCCTTGAGCTGATGTTTCTATATTCTTAAATATTCTCTCAAGTGTTTCATTTAAATTCTCATCACTTGATGATTTCTTCTTAACATTCTCAAATAATTCACTTGGCAAAATAAAGAAGCCTTTAACTGACACTAAATCTTGTCTTGCTAATTCTGCTTCATCATCAGTCAATTTTGAATAATCAAAATTAGAATTGCCCGCTTCTCTTTCACCTAAATTAATATAATTAGATAAATTCTCAGATATGTATCGATAAAACAACATGCCTAAGACATATTGCTTAAAATCCCAACCATCTACACTACCTCTTAAATCATTCGCAATACTCCAAATAGTACGATGTAGTTCTGTACGTTCTTGGCTACTTTTATTATTTGTCATATTCCTCACCCTTTTTATATTATAAAAACAACTGTCATTATTATAACATTACTGTTTTTGATATTGCAGATTTAAATTAATACTTCTGTTAATTGACATCTAGAAGAATTATTTTTGATAATCATATAACCGTAATTTTTTTACGGATATGTTTGAATATTAATAAATATAAGTGTATACTTTAGTTGAGGTTAATAAACATGCTAAAAATGTTTGAAGTAAAAGGATTTAAAAACTTTAACAAAGATGTTTCTTTAGATTTTTCGGATGTAAAACAATATAATTTCAATAAATTCTGTATAAAGAATAATCTGTTAAAGAATGGTATAATTTATGGCAAAAATGCTATTGGTAAGACTAATTTAGGATTAGCAATTTTTGATATAACTACTCATCTTGTTGACAGAAATATAGGGCAAGATTTGTATGAACATTATTTAACTAATGATGGTATAACACAATATGCCAAGTTTAAATATACTTTCCAATTTAATCAGCACATAGTTATTTACACTTATCATAAAAGTGATGTTAATACTATCCTTTTTGAAAATTTAATTATTGATGAATATGAAATTTTTAATTATGATTCAAGTAGCTCAAATAGTAAATTAATCTCTATAAATGATAAGTTTGCAAGTTATATTCCAAATCCACATTTTCATGAGGGAGAAACTTCATTCCTAAGATATATCATTTTAAACTCGCGAACTAATATCGATAATACTATAGCTATTTTATCAAAACTATATGATTTCGTTTCTAATATGCTCTGGTTTAGAAGTTTAGAGGTTAATAGGTTTATCGGATACAAAGATCCTATTAAGAAAGCAAGTGATTATTTTGAATTTATATTTGAGTCAGATAATCTATTAAAATTCCAAAAACTAATTAGTAAAGCTGGAATCGAGAATAAATTAGTTGAACGTTTGACACCCGACAATAGAAAAGCTCTATATTTTGACGGAAATCCAGTAACACCATTTTTTAAAGTCGCTTCAAATGGAACAAAAGCTTTATATACTTATTTTTATTGGACTAGAAACAAAGATATATCTTTTCTATTTATTGATGAATTCGATGCATACTATCATTTTGAATTAGCTGAACTAATAGTAAAAGATTTAGAAAGTCGAAATTTTCAAACACTTTTAACAACTCATAACACAAATCTATTATCTAATAGCATAATGCGACCTGATTGTTACTTCATATTATCTCTATCTGGTTTAACTTCTATAGCAAGATCTACTAATAGAGAACTTAGAGAAGGACATAATCTTGAAAAATTATTTATAAATGGAGAATTTGGTGGGAACAAATAAAAAAATACTAATTATTTGTGAGGGAAGTTTCGAAGTAGAGTTGCTTAAAAAAATAATAGATTTATATCCATTAGATATTGAATGTTCTTTTTATGAATATAGAACAAATATTCATATATTAAAAACAACTTTATTAGATTATTTTGATGAGAAAGATTTTGATATCTCTGATATAGATATAATTCAAGTACTTAAAGAGCATCGGAATGAAGATATTTTAAACTCTCGATTTACCGATATTCTTTTAGTTTTTGATTTTGAACCACAAGATGCTAGGTTTGATGTTCAATTCTTAATCAAACTTCAAGAATATTTTTGTGACTCAACAAATCAAGGCCAATTATATTTAAATTATCCTATGTCTGAGTCTATATTTGATTTTGCGAGTTTACCTGATGACAATTTTAATCAAAGAAGAGTTCACAAAGATAACATTGTTAGAAGTCAGTATAAAAATAAAGTAATGAGAACATCTTGTATTAGAGATATTAATAATATTAATTTAAATAATATTCGACTTATCCTATGGCATATATTTGTAAAAATTGGATTTATTACTGATAAAATAACTCCAGATTATTTAATGTTACTTAATATTGAATGTTCTCATCTTAGTGGAGATAAAATGATTGATGTTATTAATACTTGTGCACTTTTTTTGTATGACTATAATCCCTCTGAATTCAAAGAGTTTATTAGAATCCAGTTTACTTAATATATATGGTACTTTTTAATTAATTTTCATAACCTACTCTTAATCCATCCCATGTTAAACTACTATAAAAGGGGGATTATTTAATATGTGGACAAGAAGAGAATTAAAAGACTATGCTAAAGGATTTCTAAGATCACACTACTGGAAAGCATTTATCGTAGTACTCATCGCTACTCTACTCATGAATGGATTTGGACGAAACAACCCTAATACAGGTGCACAATTCCAACAAAACTATGAGTATGTTGTAAATAATGGAATAGATGTTAATGTATCAGTACCTTATGGATTTGAACTACTACGATCCGCAATTAGTAATATACGACCTCTCGGATTTCTCGCAATCGGAACTGTCACATTCATTTCAATTGTAATGGGAATCGCATTCTTATTCCTTGGATTTATTATAGAAGTTGGCAAGAGTAAGTTCTTTATTGATGGATTTAAAGGTGATGTAGATATTAGTAAACTATTCTTTGGATTCAACTCTAAAGATATTATGCCTATTATAAAAGCACAAGGATTAGCTTTCTTATCAATCCTACTATGGACATTTGTCTTTATTATTCCAGGGATCATCAAAGGATACCAATATCGATATGTACCCTATCTCTTAGCCGAAGATACGAGCTTAACACCTAAAGAAGCTCTAGAGAAGAGTAAACAAATGACTATGGGTCATAAGTTGGATATCTTTGTATTAGACCTATCCTTTATCTTATGGGATTTACTAGCACTCATTACCTTTGGAATATCCGGATACTTTGTGGCTCCTTATGTAGAGGCAACTAATGCACGATTATACAATGTTCTAAAAGATAGAACGGATATGCTATACGAATAGATTAATTTACGCAACCGAATATGGTTGCACTATCCAATCAAAAAGCTCCTTTCGGAGCTTATATTTTAATCAATTAATTATCCTTACTCTTATCATTGAACATATCATACATTTCACTAACAGGAGTATGGAGTTGAACCGCTTGAATGGTCTTCGCTAACATATAACCAATAGAGATTTGTTTGAGTTTAGGTTCTTTACGCTTTTCATCATTAAGAGGAATCGAGTTTGTGACCACAAGCTCTTTAATCTTGGAATCATGAATACGTTGTACCGCATTCCCAGAAAGAATACCATGTGAACAAGCGCAATACACTTCAGTCGCTCCATTCGCATACAACATATCAACACCGCCCATTAAAGATCCACCTGTATCCACAATATCATCTACGATAATCGCAATCTTACCATTCACATCCCCGATAAGATTCATCGCTTCTGCTACATTTGGTTTCGTACGACGTTTATCAATAATCGCAATGGTACTTCCAGGTAAGGTATCCGCTAAATTACGAGCACGCGTTGCGCCACCATGATCCGGAGAAACTACGACAACTTCTTCTTTAAATTTCTTCGTTCTGAAGTATTGACCTAACATAGAAACAGCCGTTAAATCATCAATTGGAATATTGAAGAAACCTTGAATTTGAGGCGCATGTAAATCTAAGGTAATAACACGATCAGCACCTGCAACTTGAATTAAATCCGCAACCAATTTTGCTGTAATCGGTTGTCTAGCTCTCGCCTTACGATCTTGTCTAGCATAACCATAATAAGGCATAACCACCGTAATCTTATCTGCAGAAGCACGCTTACACGCATCTAACGCAACTAAGACTTCCATCAATGTTTCAGACACTGGATTACACGTCGATTGAACAATGAAAACATGCTTACCACGTACAGACTCAAGAGGCTCTACAATGATTTCACCATCCGCAAAATGCCTTACAGAAATCTCTCCTCTTTTAACCCCTAAATGTGTACAGATCTCATCTGCTAATGCGACGCTTGATGTAAGCGCAAAAACTATGATATCCTTCATGTTTCCTGGACCCCTCATTTCTTCTCCTTATAACGCAAACCATACCCTGGCTTATTAATCTGATGTGCACGAGCAATCGCCATATCCGTATCATCGACATTTCGTGTAATCGTTGAACCAGCCGCCACAACAGAATTCTCTCCAACTTCAATCGGCGCAATTAAATTGACATTACTGCCAATAAACGCATAATCACCTATTTTCGTCTTAAACTTAGACTTACCATCATAGTTAACTGTCACAACACCACAACCAAAGTTAACCTTCTTACCAACAACAGTATCACCCAAATACGTTAGATGTGCACAACGACTATCAAATCCGATTTGAGTATTCTTCATTTCCACAAAGTTCCCAATACGATTATTATCATCCACAACACAATGTTCACGTAAATGCGCATAAGGCCCAACATTCACCTTATTCTTTATTTCAGAATCCGTAATACGAGACGCATCAATCTTACAATCTTCCCCAATCACACTATTCACAATAAATGTATTAGGTAATAATGTCGTACCACGTTTAATATGAGATTTCTTTTCAATATAAACATTTGGATAAATCGTCACATCTTCTTCAAGAACCGTATTCAACGATACATAAGATTGTTCAGGATTCACAAACGTTACACCCTTCTCCATCCAAGCTCGATTAATCGTATTCTGAATCCACTTAGACGCACGCGCTAAATCAACACGATCATTCACCCCTAAGACTTCATCTGAATCCTCAATCGGTAATGCTTGAACTTTTAACCCATTCTTCAGGAAAATCTCAATCAAATCCGTAATATAATACTCCTTCGCCGCATTCTCATTCGTAATATGCGACAAATACAAATGTAAAGCCTCATTCTTTACACAATAAATACCAGTATTAATTTCCTTAATCCGTCTTTGTTCCTCTGTACAATCCTTATACTCGACAATCTTCTCAATCTGTCCTTGATTGTCACGAACAATTCTTCCATAACGCGCTGGATCATCAAACACAGCCGTTAATACCGTCAAATCAAAACCCTGATTCACATCATATAGCCAATCCATCGTCTTAGACTGTATACAAGGCGTATCTCCATAGAGAATCAAAGAATCTCCCTCATTCGGTAGTACTGGAAGAGCCTGCATCACCGCATGCCCTGTGCCCAACTGTTCAACCTGCATCGCATACGAAACCGTATCCTTCAAACAAGCTTGTACAATCTCAGCCCCATGTCCCACTACCACTACACTCTGATCCACTTTTATTTCATTCAAATGTGTCATCACATGTTCAATCATGGACTCACTCAGGATAGGATGCATCACTTTAGGTAAATTAGACTTCATTCGAGTCCCTTTACCAGCCGCCAAAACAATCGCAGTTCTCATCACGTAATCCTCCATTTATATTTTATCAAAAAAACCTTATAAGCGACTTATAAGATTTTAGTTTTCCGCACAAATCGTGCTTGTTTTCTTAATGTTTTAATACAATGATCAATCACAACTTCACTCTGAGAAAAACCCATCACAACCGAACCACTTCCTGTCATCATACTTCGATCACAACCCAACTCTATAAGAAGTTCTTTTAAACGTTTGATTTCAGGGACTAAAGTGATTGCCTTAGCCTCTAAACTATTATCGATTGAATGAATAAATTGATTATATTTATTATTCGTTAGCGACTCTTTTATACGATCGATATTCGGATGAACTAAATTTGGAATATCCAATCCTTCAAATGCTTTCTTAGTCGAAACACCCTTACGAGGTTGAACTAAAACCATCCAGAACGAAGTTTTGTTTTCGAAGAACTCTAACTTCTCCCCAATACCTGTAACTAAAGCAGGTTTCTCAAACAAACAGAATGGCACATCAGCCCCAACTTGTACAGCTAAATCAATCTTCTCTTGAGGCGATAAATTCCATTTAAAAAAGTAATCAAGGTAATTCAATACCGCAGCCGCATCACTACTTCCACCACCAAGACCCGCTTGAGATGGAATATGTTTAAACAAACGAATCGAGAAATTCTCTGTAAAATGATACTTTTCACGACATACTTCAATCATCTTAAGTAGTGTATTCTTCTCAGGATGAATTAAGAAATTTGGGACACATTCAAAACGCATTTCATGATGAACATTGATATCAATCAAATCATGAAGTTGAATTGGAACCATAATACTCTTAAGCTCATGATACCCATCTTCACGTTTAGATGCGACATCTAATCCCAAGTTAACCTTAGCGTACGCTCGACATTTCATAGAGTTCTCTCCACTGAGCTAAGGTAAGTGCTTCACCACGTACCGATTCAGACAAATTCATTTTGATTAAAGAATCTTTAATATCATATGAATCTTTCATATTATTCACTAAAGTCTTACGACGCTGTGTAAAACCCTTTTTCACAAATTCAAAGTAATCCTTCATATCATTGATATCAATGTCTTTACGTCTGAGCTGCACAACCGCAGACTCAACATTCGGTGCAGGGTGAAAAACAGCAGGCGGTACTTTCATGACCATCTTAATATCACACAATGTTTGTAGGATAATGGTTAACGCATTATAATCCTTCGTATTCACACTCGCATTAAAACGCAAGGCAACTTCTTTTTGAACCATAATCGTCACAACCCGTATACTCGGTAAATTCTCTAGGATATGAAAAAGAATTGGAGTCGTAATATAATATGGAAGATTCCCGACACAATGGGTTGCGCCAGTCTGTGCAATTTCATCCGCAGATGTCGTTAAGAAATCCTTTTGAATGACGGTAAGATTCTCACGATCCCCTAATCCTTCACTCAAGACCTGGACACAATCTGGATCAATCTCATACGCAATCACTTTATCCGCTTTATTGGAAAGCTGTTCAGTGAGAGCCCCTAAACCTGGCCCAACTTCAATAACCGTTTTACCTTCCACATCCGCTAAACGTGCAATCTTCTCCACCACCGTTGGATCAATAATAAAATTCTGCCCAAAGTGTTTCTTCGCCTTGAGTTGATGTTCGCGTAATATTTTAATCGTTTGTGCATGTGAACTTATTGGTTTTTGCATAGTTGTATGAGCTCTCTTAATTCTTCTTTAGTAATCTGTTTAAACTGACATTGTTTCAAGAATGACTTCGCATTCCCTTCCGCAATAAATAACTTATCTGCACAACATTTTCTAAGTGATTGACTCTCAGGATGACCACTCAAACCTAAATCAATCAAATCATTTAAGGTTAAATCTGAATGTTCATAACTTACAGTCATCACATTCTCTAATGCCTTGAGTAGTACTTCTGCAGAGGCATGTTCAACTCCAACTTTATGTTTATCTCTCGCATCCTTCTGCATCAAATGCGCATGTTTAACATCCGGAATTCGATCTTGTATCCTCTGTCGTATCTTCTTACCTGGTGTATCTGGATCCGTAAACACAATCACACCATTCTCTTTGTGTGCTTCTTCAATCACTTTAAGTGTTTTCTCACTCAAGTAGGATCCTTGTGTCACAAGTATATTCGCCTCTACAATCTTTAATAAGGCTTGTTTATCGTGATAGCCCTCTACCACAATGGTTTCTTTAATTTTCATCGTTGTTATTATATCATTCAAGTCAGAATATGCCTATTTATGATGTCTTATTATACTTTAGACACTTAAAATATAATAAGGAACGATTCTATTGATTCTTATTCTACTTTAATTAAAAAAGACTAAGTCTTCCCTAGTCTTCTCCTTAAAGATAATCTTTAAGCCTTTGATCCAAACAACTTCCCCCCTGCTTGGTACAAACCTAATATAATTAAGAATTCAAGTGAAATCAAATACCTGTCCAAGAAATATCCCAGATAAATAAAAACAGTGTACTCAATACACTGTTTCTAAATTACTTACAAATACGTTCGCCTAATCCGTTCTTAGTCCACTTAAGGAATCCAACAACAGTAACCTTACTATTTGCGGTACGTTTATTCGTCACCACGTTAATATTCTTTTCACTACCCACAAATAGATCCAGTTTGTTTGTTGTAATCGCACTACCACGATCCACAACTAAGGCTAAGAATGGAACACCAGACGTTAATCCCATTCCACTAAAGGTATGATTTGAAATCTCTAGAATTGTACAATTCGGGAAAGCTTTATCCGCTGCCACAACATAATATCCATCATAGGTAATTCCATCTAACCAAGTACCGTTTGATTGACGTACACTTGTACCATTTAATCGAATACCCGCTGATGTACCAGCTGCACCATCTAAACCAATGTAACACCCAACACAATCATATCCATACTTTGTAATCGATCTTGCGTTGAAATATGCCCCTTTTTGAACAGTCGCACCATATTGGTATATGGTAGGTTTTCCATCATAATAAACTTCTGAATTAGGAATGTATTCTTTTGATAGTAGATTACCCTCACTATCATAGGTTGAACGAAATCGAGTCTCCGTATAGCCAACGCTACCTTCACTCACTTTTGATATTAGCCAAGAATAACCCGTTCGTGTGTTATCCATTGGGTTAAGGACCGTTTTAATGGTTGTCTTATCATAAGTCGTCTCAACGCTCTCTTCAAACGTAAAAGGTGAAACAATGGCAGCACTCAAGATGGTGTTCTCATCTGCTTTTTGTAACACAATATGTGTACTCTCCGTTGTTTGTGTGCAAGCCGCTAGAAATAGAAGAATTCCCGCAAACCATGCTTTTTTAGTTCTGATCAATCGTTTGTCTCCTTTATCTGATGACTTCGTGATTTTAGCATACCTTTAATCACCTTGGCAAATTTCACCTACTTTTCACACAAAAAACATCTTAAAATAAGGGCTTTCAGACAAAATATATCTCATCAAATGAGTAGGATAAAGATAAAATACATCATTTTTATGAACATATAACTTGACACTATGTAAAGTTTGTTATACATTGTGTATATACTTATAGTCATTTAGACAAAAAGGAGCACATTTATGTCTTACCATGTAAAGAAAACACTCGTAAATATCATCTCAAGTATCGTTATTTTAATCCTATATATCAGTAAATCCTTACCTCTTATTGGAACTCAAACAGATCTAAGAGTATGGGCCATTACGATGTTAGTTCATATCGGAATTGGTGTCGTTTTAACCATTATCCTTCATATTTTATTCCATATTTTCTTATCGGTTGGAATCGCAATTCATGAAAGAGATAAAGGAGACAAAGCTATCGAGAAGTCCATAGAGAATGAAATGGTCGAAGATGAGATGACCAAACTCATTGATCTTAAATCCCTTCAAGTAGGATATGGTATCGCAGGTGTTGGATTTGTGACAGGTTTAATTTATCTCGCTATTGGAGACTCAGCGATACTTGCGATTAATATTATGTTCTTAGCCTTCTTCTTTGGAAGTTTAGTTGAAGGTCTTGTCACTATTTACTTCAACTTTAGAGGTGTCCATAATGGCTAAGAAATTCAAGATCACAAACCAAGTCCGTACACTGCGTTTCTTCGAGAATGAAATGACCCAACAAGAACTTGCGGAAAAAGCAGGCGTCTCACGTCAAACCATCATGGCTATTGAAGCAGGTAAGTATGCACCTACCTTAGAACTTGCCTTTCGAATTGCGGATGCATTTAACTGTCCAATTACCAAAGTATTTAGTTATGAAATAAAAGAGGATTAATATGAAAGCACTCCATTATAATAAGAAAGAATTTAAATTTATAGAATGTGATAAACCAACTCCAACCGAAACACAAGTACTTATACGAATTGTCAGTACATCCCTCAATGCAGGGGATTATCGATTAGTACAACTCAACTCTATCCCTAAATCAGGTATCTTAGGCAATTCAATCGCTGGAATTGTAGAGGAACTTGGACCTCATGTTAAATCTTTAAATATCGGTGATCGTGTTGTATGTGATACATCGGATTGCGGATTTGGAGGATTAGCTGAATATATTACGGTGGATGAATCCATCTGCGTAAGTGTTCCTCTCAATGTGTCTCTATTAGATGCGTCCGCATGTCCTGTCGCATCCACAACCGCACTAAACGCATTACGATTAGAGAAACCAATCAAGGAAGACGATCGAGTCCTTATTATTGGCGCTAGTGGTGGTGTTGGAACTTACATGGTTCAACTCGCTAAACAAGCAAAAGCCCATGTGACTTCTGTTGTAAGTACACATAATATGGATCAAGCTCGAGACTTAGGTTCTGATATCGTATTGAATTATAAGAAAGATGATATCACTCAATTGAAAGAAACATATGATCGTATTATTGTGATTAATGGTTCATATCCATTATCCTTTTATCAAAGTCATCTAAAACCGAATGGTTTATATGTCATGGTTGGTGGACCAATAAAGCAGTTTATAAAGAATCTAATCTTATGTCCTCTTTATTCCTTGGGTAATAAAAAGTTTAGAATCTTGAATTCTAAATCAAATATATCTGATTTACAGGAAATCATTCAACTCATTTCAAACAAGAAAATTAAACCAATTATCGAGAAAGTCTATCCATTTGATAAAGCAATCGAAGCTTATCAAACTTTCGAAAAAGGACATTCAAAAGGTAAAATCGTAATACAAATTTCAAACGAATCAAAGTAAAAGGGCATTGCCCTTTTTACATACTCGCTTCTAGAATTTCTACTACTTCATCAAACGAAAGCTTCTTATATCCACCCTCTAAGATAAATGACTTCCTCGCAATATCTCGAATCATCGATTCAGTCACTCCAAGTTCTTTACTCTTCATAACTAAACCTAACTCCTTCATATAATTCTCTAAACAGAATAAACCTTCCTTCGCAATCTCTTCATCTGTTTTATTCTCAGGATTTACATTCCATACATTAATCGCGAATCGTTTAAACTTCACTAACCCGTCTTTCATAATATATCTGTAATAAGGCAGAGAAACAGCCGCGAGTGTCATACCATGTGTCGCATCGGTATACGCACCGATGGCTTGTCCCATCATATGAACCATCCAATCGCCAGGTTTCCCTTGATGAATGAGTGTATTAAGTGCCCATGTGGATGTCCACATAATATTAGAACGCGCTTCATAATGGGTTGGATCTTTAACCGCAATCTTTGAACTATGAATTAAAGATTTCATCAATCCTTCCGCAATATAGTCCGATGTATTATCATCTGTACCTGAAAAGTATTGTTCGAGGATATGTGACATAATATCGAAGAACCCCGCAATCATTTGATAATGTGGTACTGTGAAAGTATATACTGGATTCAAGATAGCGAATTTAGGGAAAACATTTTCTCCAAACACATGTCCAATCTTTTCCTTGGTTTGTGTGTTCGTAATGACAGATCCCCCATTCATTTCAGACCCTGTCCCAACCATGGTAAGAATACAACCCATAGGTACTATCTCACAACTCACATCTTCAAAACGATCAAAGTACTTATCCCATGGATCTTCTTCACAGTGAATGGATACCGATACTGCTTTCGCATAATCCACAACTGATCCACCACCTACTGCTAAAATAAAATCAACTTTATTTTCTCTTGCGATTTTAATTCCTTCATATAACTTATCTAAAGTTGGATTGGGCATAACCCCCGCATCTTCAAACACATTCTTTTGGTTCGACTTTAAGATCTGAAGTACTTCATCGTATAATCCATTCTTCTTAACGGAATTTCCTCCATAAATAAATAACACATTACTACCATACTTTGATAATTCATCATTCAGATATTGAATCGAATGATCCCCAAAATATAAAGTCGTAGGATTTGAATATTTAAAATTTCCTTGCATAGTAATCTCCTTTACAAAAGTATCTTAACCCCTAAAGGACACTTTAAGTCAATACACTATTTTAACTTCTTGACATAAAGTGTACTTTAGCCCTTAGAATATCCCGGAGGTATCCAATGAAAAACAAACTAACCCTACTTATTTTTACACTCATGAACTTTGTGAGCATGATGACCGCATCTATTTTCAATGGCATTTTAGATAAAGTCGCCATTGATTTAAATGTGACTGTTGCGTTGACTGGACTATTAAACTCCGCCTATGCCTTTGGGGCAGCGATTGGAGTTCCAATTGTATTAATACTATTTTTCAATGTGAATCGTAAGCATATGATTATTGGCTTATTATCACTAACCTTTATCAGTATTGTTGGACTCATCTATGCGCCTAACTTTATTGTTTTACTCATCTTTAGAACTCTCATGGGAGTTGTCGCAAATAGTTATGGTGTATTAGCGATGTCAACTGTCATTTCAATGTCTGAACCCGGCAAACAAGGACGATCTCTTGCGTTTCTATTAACAGGTAACGCATTAGCCCTTGTGATTGGAATTCCATTAACACGTGTCCTTTACGCTGTATTGGATTGGAAAAGTATCTTCTGGATTTTGAATGCGATTATTCTATGTGTCATATTGTACTTCCAGTTTAATCTTCCTATGTATAGTAAACGTGCAGAAGGCTCACATATTAATCAAGAACTCATTCATTTGAAGAATCCTAAAGTTCACTTTATTCTACTCTTCACATTCAGTATGTTTGTTGGTTATTCTGCATTATATACCTATGTCACACCCTATATCATAGAACTCTATCCATCTGTGGAATCCTTTATGAGCATTTTATTAATTGGTGTTGGGATTGCGGCTTTCACAGGTAATTCCATAGGTGGACAATTCTCTGACCATTTTGGTTATAAGAAATCTATTTTCTATGGTGCTTTACTTCAACTCCTATTCTTAATCTTAATCTTACTTACTCGTTCCTTTATGTGGTTAAATATTCTATTTATTGTTTTGTGGGTCATGAGCGCATGGTTAACGGGTCTACAAATGAACTTAGGGATGATGCAAGAAACCAGTCATGATGCGAATTTCATCGTTAGTCTTACCGGTTCGAGTATTCAACTCTCCTCTGCGATTGGGACAAGTTTAGCAGCCATCATTATTACTCAATACGGATTAAGTCAAGTCGTGTTTATCCCTCTAATCACCATTTCATTAGGATCTATCATTCAATTCTTCTCTCTAAAATATAAAAAATAAGTGGACATGAGTCCACTTTTACTTTACTCGATGAATTGTCTCCGTACCCGCTTCTATCGCATCTTCATAATATTTAATCTTCATCTCAACTGTCTTCATAATCTCACTAAGATGTTTCATCTGTTCTTCGACATCTCTCTTCTTCTCAATAAAGAATTGTTTGCGTGCTTCTAAAGTAGAATCCCCTAGTTTACATAAATCCATATATTCTTTAATCTCGCGAATAGATGCTCCAGCTCCTTTAATACATGTCACAATATTAATGGTGCCTAAATCTTGTTCAGTAAAATCACGTAATCCATTCTCATTTCGATTGATATTTGGAATCAATCCTTCTTTATCGTAGTAGCGTAAGGTTGGAACACTTAAACCCGTTAACTTTGAAACTTCACCAATGGAATAACTCATAACGATCTCCTTTATATAGTTGTATCATATATCCTAAAGTTAACTTTAGGTCAACCCTCTTTTACATTTCTTGAATTCTATGATACAAATAACCTAACAATCATTGGGGGACATATGATTCAAATAATCGCAAAAATAATCGATTTTATTATTCTTCTTACTCTTTTAATCGTACTTATTCATACCATTCGTTATTTCAAACTTGCTTATCAATCACAAAATCTTATAAATAATAAAATACTTCGTTTCATTGTATCTGTGTTTATTTCTCTATTTCATGGGATATCCGTTATCTTTGGAGCACCTTACATCAAGGATGAACAAAATTAAAAGGAGAGTTCTCCTTTTTTTAGTCAACTAATCGTTTATAGTTATTTTCTAAGATAATACTTAGCTCTTCAAGAGACATATTCCTAAGCTCTGCGATCGTCTTTGCGACTTCTACTACGTAGAAACTCTCATTCCGTTTACCTCGATAAGGATGAGGGGTAAGATAAGGACTATCCGTTTCAATCAATAAATAATTAATATCAATATACTTCGCAACATCTTTTGGGACATGCGCATTCTTAAATGTGACAGGTCCTGCAAGTGAGATATAATACCCTAACTTAATGAACTCACGTGCCATCTCTAAGCTACCAGAAAAACAATGCATAACTCCTTTACGATTGACAGGATGTGCCTTTAAGATTTCATAGGTTCGTTTAGACGCATCTCGAGTATGAATACTAATGGGTTTATTCAGTAAATTAGCCCATTCAATCTGTTTTATAAAGAGTTCTTCTTGAAGTTTATGAATTTCAGGATCTTTGTCCCAATAGAAATCTAAACCGATTTCTCCAACCAGTTTTACTTTATCATCCTTCATAAGCTCAAACATCTTGTCATAATCCTTAGGACTCGAAATATCCCCAGGATGAAAACCAATAGCCACATCAAACATTTCATTTGAATAAGCTAATTGTAGAGCTTTTTCTGCACCTTCAATTTCACATCCAATTAATACAATCTTATGAACATGGTTTTCGTGTGCTCTTTGAATCACATCTTCTATATCATCTTTAAACTCATCCTCCGCAAGATGTGCATGCGTATCAATCCATCTCATAGACTTCAGTCCGAGCTAACATATCATGTAAAGAAGAATGTTTATCTTTCACCACCATAATCACAAGTGAAAGGATCGTAAGAATAAACAAGAAAGATTGAGAAAATAACGCTTTGAATAGGGTACGTAATATAAATCTAAAATTAGACACATCCGAATCAATCGAGCGAACTCTGAGATTCATAAAGTACTTACCAATGGTTGTCTTAAACGCAATCAATCCAATCGATTCATATAGGATATACACCACAACCGAAGTCACTGAAAACGCCCAAAATGGATGTCTCAAGAATCCCATAAAAGGTAGTAGACTTAGGATAAGTCGTATAAACCCAAACACAAGTGAAAGGACTAAGCTTGGTATGCCAACGATTAATCCATCAATACAATACGCAATAATTCGTTTAATTGTAAGTTCCATATTATTTCCCTAAACAGAAACGACTGAATATTTCATCGTTTATCGTTGTATCAGAAGACGTACTACCAATCGCATGAAGCGCTTGATAAGCCTCTCTTAAATCTATATTAATCAAATCTATTTCATTTTCAAGTTCAATCGACTCAATTGCTTGATTCATCGCAACTAATGCCTGAATCGCAAGCCCAATGGTACGTTGTGTGCTAAGTACTGGACGTTTGAATACGAATTGATGAGGTTCATATCGTTCATTGATCACATCAATCAATGATTTAATGTCTTTATTCATAGCGCTTATCTCTAAACGATTCGATTTGGAAGCTAAATCACTCTTATTGTGCACCAGTAATACTTTAGATGGATCAATCTTATGATAAATCTCTTTCTCTTCTTCATCCATATCCTTCTGTGCATCCACTAAGAATAGGATTAACTCAGCTTCATCAATCATCTTATACGTCTTATCAATCCCTAACTTCTCAACCACATCATCACTTTGACGAATTCCAGCGGTATCCAAAAGATGTAAGCTCACATTCTTGAGTCGCACAGTACCTTCTACCACATCTCTTGTCGTACCCGGAATATCTGTCACAATCGCTTTATCTTCATTAAGGAGCGCATTGAGTAAAGAAGATTTTCCTACATTGGGTTTCCCAATAATGGCTGTCTTAATCCCATTCTTCATTTCAATTCCACTCTTGGATTCTTGTACAATCACTTCAAGTTTATCTTTGAAATCTATACATAATGGCAATAATGTTTGTCTTGTCATCTCTTCGATATCATATTCTGGATAATCGATATTAACTTCAATATGCGCAATAATACCCAATAACTCTTCTTTTAATGGATCAATCAATGTCTTAAGAGATCCTTTTAATCCTGCAATCGCAAGTTGAGCACTTTGTTCACTATCCGCATAGACTAACTCATTGATGGATTCAGCCTGACTTAAGTCAATTCTTCCATTCATAACAGCTCTTTGTGTGAACTCTCCGTTATACGCTAATCGAGCACCTAACCCTAAGACTAATCCCAATATCTTTTGAGTAATGTATACACCCCCATGACATTGTATTTCCACAATATCTTCACGGGTATAACTACGAGGTCCTTTCATCACTAAGACAATAACTTCATCCACAATTGTATCTGATAATGGCTCATGCACAAAACCATAGGTAATCCTATGGTCCTGATTGATTAAACTTTTTTGTATTAACTTCTCTGTAATTTCGACCGCACGATCCCCACTTAAGCGAATAATCGACACCGCTTGAGTCGTTAATGCGGTAGAAAGTGAAACGATCGTATCTTGTATCATATTAATCTTCCAATGCGTTCATCAAATCCAGTAAACGATTTAAATCATCTTCTGAATCAAAATGAATCTGTATTTTAGATCCTTCTATCTTAACTTTTGTTTGTAGTTTATTACGAAGAAGTTGTTCAGCGTAATCAAAACGATGACTAACCACTTTATCCTGCTTAGGCTTCTTCTTCATCAGTGCCTCAACTTCACGAGCACTTAACTTCTCTTTCACTATACGCTTCGCAATCGTTTCAACTAAACTCTTATCTTCACAACTAATCAAAGGTTTAACTTGACCCATGCTTAATTCTTGGTGGTATAACATTTGAATCACAGACTCAGGTAATTGGAATAAACGTAGTGTGTTAGTAATATGCACACGACTCTTACCCACCTTCTTACCTAATTCTTCTTGTGTTAAACCCAAACGTTCAATAAGGGTTTGGTAGGCTTTTGCCTCTTCGACTACATTTAAATCTTCACGTTGAATGTTTTCAATCAAAGAAACTTCCATCATTTGACGATCATCAAAATCAAGAATAATGGCAGGAATACGTTCTAAACCAACCTGCTTAACCGCTCTTAATCGTCTTTCACCCGCAATGAGTTGGTACCCACTGACAGACTTGCGAATTAGAACAGGCGTAAAAACACCATGTTCCTTGATGGACATTGCCAATTCATCAATACGATCTTGATCAAAATGTTGTCTAGGTTGATAAGGATTTGGATGAATGAGTTTTACTTCTATCTCTTCAGAACCATGCCCACTGTGTTGAATCTCTTCTAACACCGTTGAAACATTATCCCCAAAGATTGCCTCTAATCCTTTTCCTAATCCCTTTTTCTTCTCGGCCATTATTTCACCCCTTCATTTTGTTGGATGACTTCTTTTGCCAAAGCGGCATACGCACGTGCCCCTTCTGAACGCACATCATACTCAAAAATACTTTGACCACGAGATGGTGCTTCTGAAAGTTTAATATTACGAGGAATAAACGATTTATAAACTCTTTCTTTAAAATACTTACGAACTTCTTGTTGGACTTCAACACTTAACTTTGTACGTGCATCAAACATCGTTAATAAGATACCTTCAATCATCAGTTTCGTATTAAATAATTTTTGAACCAAACGAATCGTAGATAAAAGTTGAGTTAAGCCCTCTAATGCATAATATTCACATTGAACAGGAATAATCACAGAATCAGCCGCTGTTAATGCGTTCGTATTTAATAATCCTAAAGAAGGAGGACAATCAATCACAATATAATCATAGTGATCACGAACCTCATCCAACTTATTCTTTAATAATTTCTCACGACCTACTTTATATTCGACCATTTCTAGATCAGCTCCTGCTAAATCAATTGTCGCAGGAATGAGCGTCAATGGAGGTTGTTTTAAATTTATCTTAGCTTGATCAACTGTTTTATCACTCATCACGACATCATAAATACTGTGATGAATGGACTCACGCGCTGCCCCAACGCCTTGGGTACTGTTCGCTTGCGGATCAAAGTCTACCAGTAGTACTTTCTTGCCTAAATAAGCGAGTCCAGACGCAAGATTAATACTGGTTGTTGTTTTACCAACCCCACCCTTTTGATTCGCAATCGCAATAATTTTACCCATATTAACCTCTTTCTACTTCGGAAACCTCAATACTATTTCAACATGATCCTCTGAGTCCTTCTCAGCCATATCGACCATGATTCCAGTCTTCTTAATCATCTGTACCGCCGCATGCACGGTATTTAAAGCGACACGTAAATTACGAGTAATCCCACGCGTCACATTCTTCTTCACTTTCTTCTCTTCCTTATGATGTTCAACTAACGCTTCGGTTTGTTTAACGTTAAGGTTTTGTTCAGTGATTTTTTTATACACATCGAGTTGTTTCTTTGGATCCATACCCAATAAAGCTCTCGCATGACGTTCTGTAATCTGATGATCACTGACTGCCTCTTGAATCTCTTCAGGTAATTGGAGTAAACGAATCTTATTCGCAACACTGGATTGTGACTTTCCAATCTTAGCCGCAATTTTCTCTTGTGTTAAAGCATGTGTATCAATCATGATCACAAACGCTTTAGCTTCTTCGATTGCAGATAAATCTTCTCTTTGAATATTCTCAACTAAAGCCATTTCAGCCATTTGACTATCATCCACATCCAACACGAAACAAGGTATCGTCTCAGATTGTAAGTATGACATCGCACGATAACGACGCTCACCCGCTATAATCTCAAAATGTTCACCATTCTGTCTTACCGATATCGGTTGAATTAAACCATTTTCTTTAATCGATTCAGCGAGTTCTCTAATCGCATCTTCTTTAAAAGTTAAACGTGGTTGGTAGCGATTGGATACAATTTTATTTAAAGGAATATCTCTTGTTTGTTTCATATTATAGAACTTTCTTTTTAATTTGTGCATACGCTCTTGGATACTGAGTCGGCGTTTTATCTAATTTAGTCCATTCTAAATTAAATCGTTGTCCTGCATTCGGTAAACTCTGTGCATGAACCATTGTATCACTAAGCTTCAATATTTTAATCGCATTTTTCGCGTCATTGATTTCTTCTTGTGCATTTAAGCCCTTCATCGCAATCATCTTTCCCTTCACTTTAAGTAAAGGAACGGATAATTCCATTAACATACTCAACTTTGCGACCGCTCTCGATGTACAAACATCATACGTTTCTCTCAAATCTTGACACTCTTCTGCTCTACGATTAAGCACATTCACATTTGAAAGGCCTAATTCTGATATAACTTGTTTTAAAAACTGACAACGTTTCCCTGTCGGTTCTATTAAATCAAATTGACAATCATCTCTTACAATCGCTAAACACAAACCTGGAAATCCAGCTCCACTTCCAATATCCGCAACAGTAGAACCCTGTGGAATAAGTGGCTCAATCAATAAACAGTCCATAAAATGTTTCTCACGAACTGCTTCATCTTGATCAATCGCAGTTAAATTCATCACTTTATTGACTTCAACTAATCGTTTTAGATAGATCTCAAATAACTCAGAAGTGCGTTTTGCCTTATCTCCATATGAAGACAGTAAAAACTGATAAAAATTCTCTTGGCTTAATCCATTTTCCATGGATGTATTATAACAAATAACATCCCCATTAAGAAGACTAAGCGTCCGTCTTTTTACCTTTATTCAAATATGTCTTTAAGACGACCATATCCGCAGGATTCACCCCAGAGATACGTGAAGCTTGCCCTAATGTTAGAGGTTTTATCTTAGACATGCGTTGTTTACCTTCAATCGAAAGATGTGGAATGATATTATAATCCAAATCTTGAGGTATTTTTACATTATCTAAACTATGTAAACGATCGACTTCACGAATCGCTTTTTGAATATATCCTTCATACTTTACTTCTATTTCAGCCATGTTTAAAACATCAACAGAATATTTCTCTAATTCAATATATGGCTTAAGTTCATTAATACTGATTCTTGGACGTTTTAGGATTTCATATGCTGTAATACCTTCATTAAAATGAGGATATTCTTTTTCAACTAAGAAAGGATAAATACCATCTTTCATGGTAAAACGCTTAGCCTTTAATGATTCAATCAACTCAGCTAAATCATGTTTCATTTGAGTGACTTTCGCATAACGTTCTTCAGACAATAACCCTACACGATGCCCGTGTTCACTTAAACGCATTTCCGCATTATCATGACGTAATAAAAGACGATGTTCAGCACGAGATGTGAGTAAACGATACGGTTCTACGACCCCTTTAGTCACTAAATCATCAATCATAACTCCAATATAAGCTTCATCACGATTTAAGATCAGAGGTTCTTTTCCTTGTAGTTTTAAGACTGCATTTATTCCAGCCATGAGTCCTTGACCCGCTGCCTCTTCATAACCACTTGTCCCATTAATCTGTCCAGCGCTAAATAAACCAGAAATGGTCTTAACTTCTAAGCTTGGATAGAGCTGTGTTGGATCAATCGCATCATACTCAATCGCATACGCATATTTGTCAATCACACAATTCTCAAAGCCTGGAAGTGATCGAATCATCACATCCTGTACATCATGTGGCATGGATGTCGAAAAGCCTTGGATATAGGTTGTGTCTAAATGTCTTGATTCTGGTTCTAAGAAGATCTGGTGACGTTCTTTATCACTGAATCGTACAAGTTTATCTTCAATGGATGGACAATAACGAGGTCCAACACCTTCGACTAAACCTGAATACATCGCAGAACGATTTAAATTCAACTTAATCACATTATGTGTTTCAGGTTGTGTATAGATGAGATAACATGGTACTTGTTCACTTGGATAATCTTCTATTTTAGTATCTAATGAGAAATGAATAAAATGATCATCTCCTGGTTGAATAAGTCCTTGACTAAAATCAATCGAATTTGTCTTAATTCGAGGCGGTGTTCCTGTCTTTAATCTAAATGTCTTTAATCCTAATAAACGAAGAGATTCAGATAATTTGTTGGTTGTGCGCATATTGTCGGGTCCAGAGCTTGTCGCTGTATTTCCCACTAATATCTTAGAACTCATATACGTTCCACTGGTTACGATGACCGCATCTGCAGAAATGAATCCACGCTTTTCACATTGGATTCCCTTCACAACACCATCTTCTACCACAATGCCTTCTACCATATCTTCCACAACGTCTAAATTTTCTGTGTTGTGTACAATATCATGCATCATCTTTGAGTATTCTATTTTATCGGATTGTACACGTAAACACTGTACACCCGGTCCTTTTGTGCTATTTAATAATTTAAATTGTAATGCGGTTTTATCCGCTGTGATTCCCATTTGACCCCCTAGGGCATCAATTTCTCGAACTACGATTCCTTTTGCGGGTCCACCAACTGATGGATTACATGGCATAACCGCTATTTTAGACGCATCCATGGTTAAAAGACTGGTCTTTACACCCATTCTTGCGCTTGATAATGCGGCTTCTACGCCAGCGTGTCCTGCTCCTATTACGACAATATGCATATGTTCACCTTTTGCCTTATTATAATACCATAGACGTCAATAGGCACGTGATATGACACATTTTGTTTAAAGTGGTAAACTAGTTAAAGAGGTTAAATATATGTTAAATGAACAATTACTAAACGTCGTTAAATCGATGCAAAAAGCAGAGATTACAGGCTATCACTCCTATCAAATGATCGCAAAGAAAGTTAAAGATCAACACAATAAATCCCTTATCCTAAAAATGGCAGGGGAAGAGATGAAACATTACCATATCTGGAAGTCTTACACAAAGATGGACATTAAACCAGATCGCCTTCAACTCTTAATCTATTCCATTTCTAACTTTGTGTTTGGATTTACTTTCACACTTAAGATTATGGAAAAGTTAGAAGATAAGGCTAATGCTCAATATGAAAAATACAGCGCTGATCTTCCTGAGGCAAAACACATCTCAGAAGAGGAAGAAGCACATGAAAAAGAACTCATCGCAATGTTGGATGAAGAACGTCTTCAATACGTTGGTTCGATGGTTCTCGGATTAAATGATGCCTTGGTTGAATTAACCGGTACACTAGCGGGTCTTAGCTTAGCTCTACAAAACACAAAACTAATCGCATTGTCTGGATTAGTAACAGGTATCTCCGCAACACTATCCATGATGAGCAGTGAATACCTTTCATCAAGAAGTGAAGGCGCTGATCATCCATTTAAAGCAGCCACCTATACAGGTATTATGTATATTGCGGCGGTCATACTATTAGTTCTACCGTACCTATTATTTGATTCTGAACACTATCTTTGGGCTTTAGCTACTATGTTAATTATCGTAATCCTTATTATCTTAGTCTTTACGTATTATGTATCAGTCGCACAAGATTTACCTTTCAAGAAACGTTTCTTAGAAATGGCTACGATTTCAATCTCCGTTGCGGCAATCGCATTCGTCATCGGGGTTATCGTTAAACAAGTACTCGGTATTGATGTATAAGCACTTCGGTGCTTTTTTTATATCGATAACGAAAAAAGGTAGAATTCTACGATATTTCGTTATACTCTACCTTTTTATAGATTATTTATTTAAGTGATATGCTTCTCCAGGTGCAAGTATTCTAATCCTCTCAGGATTAACAACTTTGTTCATTAGATCTGCAGGATTCGCATTAAATGGAGTCATATCTGGCGCATCTACTGTTCCCCAATGGCATAACAGTAGTTCACTATTCGGGTAAGTGTTTGCCAGCTTAACCGCATTATCAAATCCAATATGCCAAGAACTATCAGAGAAATCAAAGAAAATTACATCAGGTTGAGGCATTAATAATTGTTCAGGAAGTAATCGTGAATCTCCAATAGCCCATATACTTCCATCAGGTGTATCTAACCAATAACCACAATAATCTTCGAATGCATATGTTCGATTATACTTAGGATTTCCATTCTTCCAGGCATGATCAGCTGGTGTTAGTTTTACTGAAATATCACCTATTTTAAATGTATCATTAATATCATGTCCAAATGAATGATACCCCTCATCAAGTAAACTTGCCACAAACTTTGGCGCATGAAATTCATCTGTTACATGTTTTAAAACTTCTAGTGTGGCTCGACTTAAGTGATCATTATCATCATGTGTTATTAATATCGCATTTAAATGTGGTACATCTTCTGGTTGAATTGGAGCCTCTCTTAATAAAGGCATATCAAATCCTTTCAATAATGGGTCAATCATAATACATGTACCATGTGAATTTATTAGATGACTTGAATTCCCTAACCAACGAATTTCAGTATGATTAATCAATGAGAATGCATTTTCTTTAAAAAACTGTGTTTCAGGCGCAATAGCTTGATATTTTTTATCGATTGTCATAATTTACCTCTCTGTTAATACTAATTTTAACCCTAATCCATCCACAATTCTCAGTAAAGTATCCATATTTGGTATATGTTTTTCATTCTCTAATCTTGAAATAGCTTGTTGGGAAACATGTGTTTTTTTCGCAAGTTCTGATTGTGTAATATTAAGCTTTTTTCTTACCAATACAATTTGTTCAATCAGTTCGTATTCTTTTTTTACCTGATTAAAATGATAACTAACCTCCTGATTAGATCGTTCCTTATCTAGTATTTCTTTTATACTTACTTTTTCAAATGGCATATTAACCTCTCTATCCTATTTCTTTTGATTGATTTATAAAAATGTATAATCATTATTTTCCGATTATGTAAACATCAAAAACATTATACATCATATTTGATGTATATATCAATATCAGTTACTTACCTTTCGATATTCTATACGGTGGCTTGATAAAAAGTCCTATTCATTCTAAATTACTTATTCATTGAATGATGAACTACTACTAACCCCAGGCAACTTAACATAAATATAAAACCAAAAATAACATAATAACTTTGAAATAGATCCATTATTAATCCAGAAAACACAATTCCTAATATCGCGCCTAATCCATATGCCGTAAATACAATCCCATAGTTTTTACTATATCCATATGAACCAAATAATAATCTAGTTGCATTTGGCGCAATCGATAACCATGCCCCTAAATTTAACCAATAGATTGAGAAACTAATGATAAATATTATGGATAACTCTATTCTTAAGAATAAAAGTAAAAGGGATGAAATTAGGATTAAGCTATACGATAGATTCATCGCAAAGCGTATAGAATAATGATCTATGATAAACCCAAAAAGTGGTCTTCCGAATCCATTTAATATGGCAAATAAACTCATTAAGGATGCGACTGTAATTGAATCCAACTTAAACAATTCAATCCCAATCTTGCTTGTTAAGCCAATGATCATTAAACCAATCATTGTGCCTAACACAAAATTTAAATAAAGATGTTTGAATTCACTCGTCTTTAAAATAGGATAATCCCAATTAAGCTCACTTTTATTCTCAACATATTTCAATGGAATAAATAAACTAATAAATAAGAGTATCCCAAACATAATATAACTTATCATTCTAAATGAACTCATTAATCCATATGTTTGAATTAAATATGCCCCTAATGGAGCTGTAATTAAAGGAGATAAACCAAAACCAATAAGGATAATCCCAACCACAAATCCAATTCGTCTCTCAAACCATAAATTAACATTTTGAATTGGAACTCCATACATTAAGCCAACCCCTGTACCACCAATAACCCCATAAGTAATGGTTAGTATGTAAATATTAGATGAAAGAGATGACAAGAAATACGCAGATGCGACAAGAAAACTTCCTAAAACTAATAGAAATCTAGGATTAAATCGTTCAATATATCTTCCTGAAATAAACATAGAGATTGAATAAAAAGCTAATGCGAACATGTATGGTAATCCACTAAGTGTTGTATTCACATTAAAATAAGCTTCAATGGATAATCGAAAAACACTGTAAGAATATACAGACCCCAAACTCATCATCATCACAAAACTAAGTAATACAAAGATCCAAGCTTTAGTATGATTCTTCATACTAACCTAAACTTCCCCGAATCTTACCCATCTTCACAATCCATTCATTCAAAATCTTCTGTTCTTCTTGAGAATCTTCAAACAAGTCTTTTTGACGTCCCATTAAATGTAAGATAATTGGTCGTGTTGATTTAAGTAAAGTATGATAAAACTCATCTTCATTCAATTCATTTTCAATCTTCTGAATCTCTAATATTTCACATGCCAATTCATAATCTTCGATATACTCTAATCTTACACTTTCATCCACAATTCCTCTTGATATACGTGTATTGAGATACTTCTGCGCAAAAATAAGATCATTCTTAAGCTGTGGATAATACAGTAATAATTGTTCAATCCCTTCTCTTCCAAATAAAGTTAATATTTCTTTTAATCCTCTACCAACCCCAATAAATTCTGGAGGTAACCCTAAGGTATATAATGCGGCAGTAAATGAAATAGCCCGTGGAACTGTACAATGAACATTGGTATCGATACTTAATAATCGCTTTTTGAGTGTTTCACTTTGAACGAGTTTTGCGATTTCCTCTAAATTCGCTATTTCACGTATATATTCCAATCCGGATTTAGTACTGGATAAACGATCTCTATTCTTAGGAATGGTCTGTGATATTTTTTCTACTGTATTTATTAACTTAATAAATGAAGCCATATAATACTGGGTAAAAATTCCAATATACTCTTTCATTTGTTCAATGTCTGATAAACTAAAATGTCTCTTTAAATCAACATGTATATTATCCTTTAAACTATTTACCACTTTTTTAGTCTTATTATCTCCATGATCATAACGAAGTCCCGATTGAATTGTATAGGTCTTAATTCCTGCATAGGTTGAATACATGGAATCAATATTCTCAAGGGTCAAATGCCCTCTAAACGGGAGTGAACCACACCCCAAAATTGGCGCAACATTCACATTATTCAATTTACCCCACTTCAATGAATGATCAATCGCTATCACAACAGCTAATACAGATGAAACCATACCATAAGACATAGCAGAATCAGATCGAGCAAACATAAGTCTTAAATCCTGTAACTCGACTCCTTTATTCATTAAATCTCTAGCATATTCTTCTAATATAGAATCCACATTAACAAGTGCAGGAACACTCTCAATCAAAGGAATCACACGAATACTATTCATTGGGAATTGAATATCATAATTCTTGTTTCCTAATTCAATCACTGAATTAATACGCTCTTGAATTTGGATAACTTCACTCCCAGACTCTATCATTGGGACAATTGTCTCTGTAATCGCAATATCCTGCATTTCTTTATACGCTAAAATATTGGTTTCTACTAATGACATAATACTCATAAGTTGTCTAAAAATAGGTTCCTTCTTAGCATTTGGGATACGAGGTGTCACGAAAATATCTTTACCAGGGATTAATCCTTTCTGAATTAAACCTAAAGTAATTTGTGATGTTTGATGATAAGGCGTTAACTTCCCTTCGAAATCAATCATGATTTCTTCGATGCCTAACCCACCTTTTGATTGTGAACTCAAACTATGGAATGCTTCTTCGGGTTCTTGTTGGACCGTAATATAACGATCCGCATTATCTGGGTGTTGGGTTGCTAGACTGGTTGGTATTTTTCTCATAATTTTTTCCTCATAGTTGTAAATAAAAAGCCAATAAAAACATCTGTTTCTATTGGCTTACATTCAACTGGTTATAACCTTTTGATTTGTCTTCCGATTACTTCTTAATCAATTCTTCAATATCTTGGTCTACAATAATCACAATAACCTTCTCACCTGTTTTTGTACTTACATCAGAGTATGTACTAATCACATTCACAGGTATCACTGATTTAATTGCGTCTTCTAGATTTATACGTGCATTTTCAAATAAAGCCGTTCTGACCTTTTTAATGAGATCAACACCTTCTTTATTTTGAGCTAAACTTTTTTCTGAGTTACTTAAAAATCCTTTGATTCGTATTACAATCATATCTTGAAAAATAATAGAACGAATCTTTTCAGGACCTCTTCCCATTTGTTCTATTTCAAACTTACTTATCGCTTCGCTAATTTTCGATTCAATTTGTCCTTTTGTCATAAAACATCCTCTTTACTGTTTATTTACTTACGCTAAAGTAACTAAACTATGTCTCGTATTTTAACAAAACCATTCATGATTTACAACAGTTATTAAATAACAAAAGTTATTCTTCTTAATCCTAACTTAATACCCCATATTTTATATTAGAGATGTGAAATACTTGCATAGTTTAATTGAATGTACTACTATAATAGTACAGTAGTACATTAAGGAGATCCTATGATAAGTCTAAGTTCACTCAGTCGCACACCGATTTATCAACAAATCATCGAACAAATCCTAGCGCAAATTGCGTGTGGAGCTTTAGTTCCTGATCAACAATTACCTGGCGTTCGTAATTTAGCGAACGATTTAGGCATTAATCCAAATACCGTTGTGAAGGCCTATACTGAACTTGAGATGAATGGATACATCTATTCACTTCAAGGAAAAGGGTCATTTGTGAAGAAACGGGATGGCGATAATAATCTTGTATCCATTAAGCTAGAGGAAGTTGAGAAAGATTTAAATATCTTATATCAATTAGGTATTCAGAAATCACGAATTGAAGAGATTCTCAATCGTGTTTTTAGTGGTGGTCATCATGAATAAATCTAAGAGTGTTGCCCATGAGCTAAAAACACCATTAGCTGTGATTAAAACTCAAATAGATGTCTTAAACCAACAAGACACAATCACCCTAGAAGATTATCAATCTACTCTAAAAGTCATTGAAAGAACGGTTGGTAAAATGAGTGATTTATTGGATACGTTATTAGAAACGAATCAAGATAAATCGAATCTAAATGAAATCCTAAATATTGAAGAAATCATTCAAGATGTGATAGAAGACTTAGATGTGATCGCGAAACGAAAGAACATCAAACTCAGTTATTCTATTAATCAAAATCCGATTAGTTATGGAAACTCTGTCTTAATGTATCGTTGTCTTTATAACCTAGTTGAGAATGCGATAAAATACAATCAAACCGGTGGTAAAGTTGAAATACAATGTGAAGCATGCCCATCGAACTATTCAATCCGTATCTTAGATAATGGAATAGGGATACCTAATGAGAAGATTGATAAGATCTTTGAACCCTATTATCGATGTGAGAAATCGAATAAAGATGGAATTGGATTAGGCCTCGCCATGGTTAAATCCATTGTGACGTTGCATAAAGGTCATATTATTGTGGAAAGTGAAATGAATCAAGGATCACAGTTTATCTTGAATTTCCCACAATTAAAGAAAGAAAGTATTGTATTATGATTAACCAAATTATCCTTAAAGGAGTCAAACTATGATTAATCTAAAGAATATTAATAAACACTTCGATGATAAACAGGTCTTAGAACACATCAATTGGGATGTGCCTAAGGCATCCATCTATGGACTTGTTGGACCAAATGGTGCAGGTAAAAGTACATTGTTACGAATTATTTCTGGTGTACTAAAAGCAGATGATGGCACTGTATTGGTCAATGGTGTCGATGTGTATGACAATCCAAGTATTAAGAAACACATCTTGTTTGTATCAGATGATCCTTTCTTTTTACCTCAATCATCGATTAAAGAAATGAGACAGTTCTATGAATTGTTTTATCCGAGCTTTAATGATTCTATGTATTATTCATTATTAAAGAAATTCGGACTAAGTGAAACGGATAAGATTAATGATTTCTCTAAAGGAATGAAGAGACAAGCTAGTATTATCTTAGCTCTATCCTGTAGTCCAGATATTTTACTCCTCGATGAAGCGTTTGATGGATTAGATCCTGTTATGCGATTAAATCTAAAACGAATTATTGCGAATGAACTACTCAATCGTGATATGACCGTTATTATCTCATCTCATAACTTAAGAGAATTAGAAGATATCTGTGATCGTATTGCGTTATTAAACAATCATACGATTACCATTCAAGATGAGATTGAAAGTATACGTAATCAATACCATAAGATTCAATTAGCTTATACCAATCCAATTGATGATAAAGTCTTGCATGATTTAGATCCAATGTACTTTGATAAGCGTGGGAATGTATATATGCTTGTGCTTAAAGGCGAGTTAGACGATAAGATGAAACGTATTAAGGATACACAACCTGTCTTATGCGAGGAAATTCCTATCACAATGGAAGAAGTCTTTGTGTATGAAATGGAGGCAAATGGCTATGGCACATCAATTTAGATTAAGCAATAACCTCGATTATTTACGATTTCTAATTAAACGAAATAGACGATTTATGATGTTAATGGGATTAGGCATGATTGTCCTATATCCTGTTCTACTTTTAACCTTGCAGTTAATTAACCCTAATATCTACATCAATGATATTCGTGGTGTAGGACAAGTCTTTGCGTTAATCCTACTTATTGTGTCTGCGATATCCATTCCATTCCTTACTTTAGGGTATATGAATAGTAAGAAACACTTGGATACTTATCATGCTTTACCCATCAAGCGCAGTGATTTATTGATTATCAATGTGATTGCCGCATTTATCATTATGGTTATTCCATTTACGATTGCTTGGTTTGCGGGCGGTTTAGTTGTGTTATATTCAGAATTTACACTCATTGATATTCTTACAACTTGGATTACAAGCTTGATGATTGTGTCCGCAATCTTCTCTATTATTGTATTTACACTCATGCATACAGGAACCAGTATTGATGGATTGTTATATGGCATGGTGCTTAATTTCTTACCGATATTAACTTACGCTGCGTATACCGCATTTAGTGCTATTGTGTTACTTGGTTTTAACGGAGATTACATCGCACGATATATTGGATTGATCTTCCCTATTTGGTCTTTATTTGAAAACTTATTCGAAGTTGAAACACGTTTATGGGATAGTTCCATACTAAATGGGTTGTATTGGTTGGTAATTTCTATTGTTTTACTCATCGCAAGTCGATACTTCTATAAGATTCGTCGTCATGATAAAGCAGAATCTCCATTCACAAACCCATACTTCTTCACTACTATTAGCGCATTTGTATCAGTTGTATTAGTCTTCTTGATGTATGCAGGATTCTATAGTATTAATGAATCCATCGAACAGAATTTCTTTAATCCATTAAACTTCATCTTCCCATTCTTCTTTACTGGGGTGATTTATTTAGTCATGGATACCATTTCACAACGTAGCTTTAAGAATTTATATAAAGCGATGTTAAGGTATTTAATTATTGCGGTTGTTGGATTTGGATTATTGTTGTTTGGATTATTCTCTAAAGGATTTGGGTATATCACACGAGTTCCTGAAGTAGATCAGATTAAAACAATAGAATTTACACTCGAAGATTATAATAGTGTTATCTTACCAAAAAGTATTAGTAACGATTACTCGTACTATGAAAATAATTCTATGAATTATCTCATCAAAGATGAACGAGGAATTGAGATTGTTCAGAATATGCATAAGATTATCCTAAATGAGTATAAGTGGGTCGATTATTCGAATCGTAACCTCTATATGTACGATACAACACTGATTGATCGTATCGAAACTAAACTAGGTTATGTTAAATCTTATAAAGATTATGACTACTCTATCATTGCATATGAAGGTAGTAATCTAACCGTTCGTTTCACATACACCTTAGATTCAGGAAGTGTTATATCACGTTCATATAATATTCCATACGAATGGACAAGAAGCTTACAAGAATTAATGTATAACGAAGCTATGTTGAAGAACTTTGCGCCAAATGTTGCACTTAGAAAAGATTTTTCTAATCTAACAGAAGTAAGTGTACAAAATGCGTTTACACCGAATCTAACAAAGATTAGTTTAAATAACTTTGATTTAGAAGCGTTTAGTCAAGCGTATGAAAAAGATTTTGCGAAATTAGCAAATCGTGATATCAACGACTTACAACCTGTCACATTAGGTTATGTGAATTTGAAATCATGTAAGTCATTGAAGAATCTTGCGAATTGTATCTCAAGCAGTATCGTAATCAATGAACTATTTACAAATAGTTTAGCTTACTTAGATTCAATTAATGCGACATTCCCTGATCAAACAAACTACCAATCCTTAAAAACCATCTTATTCATTCCTCATGATAATTCGACTGATGACTATAAGTTCTTTAACGCGATGGGTAAGAATGGTAATACCAATTACTTTGGTGGATACGATAAATTAGGTAATTATAAGGCAACTTATGTAGAACTTACCGAAGAACAATTTAATGCAATTCTCCCATACACTAGTAATGGTGGTATTTCAGATGAACCATTATTAAGTTTAATGATTGGGGAATCCATTACATATACTTCAGAATATACATTCAGAGGCAATACATTAATTCTTCCTGAATATACGGATACCGTTCTTGAATTGATCAAGGATAATCCACGTCTAACAATGACAGATCCATATTCATTTATTCAAATAAAAGAGTAAGTGTTGCCACTTACTCGAAATCTTCTTTCAATTGACTCGCATGCCATAAATAGAAGGATGCATAGGATTGATACGGAGAATACAATTGATTTAATTCATTGAAGAAGTCCTTAGTGACTTCTTTTTTATGGTAGAGTCGTTTTATTCCATTACGTATGGCTAAGTCATCATAGCTCATCACATCAAGTCTTTGAAGGGTGAAGATACATATCATTTCAACCGTCCATCGACCAACACCCTTGAGTGAGGTGAGGGTTTCTTTGATTTCTTCAAAACTTAGATGATGTAATCCATCAAAGTCGATTGTTTTATCCATTCGTGCTTGTGCGATGCCACGAATGTAATTCGCTTTTGGCGTTGATAATCCAACGGATCGTAACTCTTCAAACTCTGAATTTAAGATTAACTCAGGATTCGCATCTTTGAACTTTTCATAGAAACGACCTGCAATGGTTTGGTAAGCTTTCGCAGAGATTTGTTGAGAAAGAATACAATCCACTGTCGCAATATACGGGTCTTTGATACCACCACGTACTAAAGGTCCTACAGTAGAGATGTATTTACCTAATATCGGGTCTTTCTCAGACAGATAAGACATCGCCTCATCTGTGACTCTCATTTCAAACTTCATCGAATAATCGCGCCATCTTCAACACTGTGGAAGTGTACAAGTTCCATCTTACTGTCTTTTTCACCCACTAATATCATACCTTCAGATAAGACACCTCTGAGTTTAACAGGCTTCAAGTTTACGACAACTGCCACATTTAATCCTACTAAATCAGTAGCTTCAAACTTAGGTCTTAATCCACTCACAATTTGTCGAACGGTCCCATCAATTTGAACTTGAGAAACCAGTAGTTTTTCGGAATCAGGATGATTTTCACAGCTTAATATTTTACCAACACGAAGATCTAATTTACTGAAATCATCAATCGTAACTTCAGGTTTTGTGTCTAATTTCTTAGGAGCAGGTTGTAGTTTTTCCATGATTTCATTCGCATCTAAACGTGCAAATAAAATGGTTGGTTTATCCGTAATCTTAGTTCCTTCTTCTAATTGCCCAAACTCTGTAATCGAATCAAAATCACGTTTTTGTGTATTAAGTTGGTCGAGTATTGCCTTTGAAGTATCTGGAATATACGCTTCAAGTAATACTGCACTTATACGAATGGATTCTAATAAATTATAAAGAACTGTATTTAAACGATCCTTATTTGCTTCATCCTTCGCAAGTGCCCAAGGACTTGTTTCATCGATGTATTTATTACAACGTTTGAGTAAATCAAAGATATCATCAATTGAATCTTGAACACGTAGACGATCCATGTGTTCACTGACTTTCTTTGGAGTACTTAACGCTAAATCAATCAATTCTTGATCAAAATCACCCGATACTTTTGGATTTGTGACTACACCACCATTGTATTTATTGGTCATCGCTAAGGTACGATTGACTAAGTTACCCAAGATATTCGCTAAATCAGAATTAATACGTTCAACCATGATGTCATACGTTAATGTGCCATCTTGTGCAAATGGCATTTCATGTAACATCAAATATCGTACCGCATCCACTCCAAATAACTTAACCAAGTCATCGGCATAAATCACATTACCCTTTGACTTACTCATCTTACCTTCACCAACGAGTAACCATGGGTGTCCAAAGACTTGTTTAGGTAGAGGAATATCTAAAGCCATTAACATAATTGGCCAATAAATCGTATGGAAACGTAGAATATCTTTACCAATTAAATGTAAATCAGCAGGCCAGAATTCTTTGAATCTCTCTTCATGATTGCCATCCGCATCGTAACCAATACCTGTAATATAGTTGCTTAAGGCGTCTATCCAAACATATACGACATGTTTTGGGTCAAAATCGACAGGAATTCCCCATTTAAACGATGTACGAGATACGGCTAGATCCTGTAAACCTGGTTTAATAAAGTTATTAATCATTTCATTCTTACGACTTTCCGGTTGAATGAAATCAGGGTGTGTTTCAATATGCTTAATCAAACGATCCGCATAATTGCTTAACTTAAAGAAATAGGATTCTTCTTTCGCCTTATGAACAGGACCTCCACAATCTGGACATGCCCCATCCTTTAATTGTGTTTCAGTATAGAAAGATTCACATGCAGTACAATACCAACCTTCATACTCGGATTTATAAATATCCCCTTGTTCATAGAGTTTCTTAAACATCTTCTGTACTTGAAGTTCATGATAAGGATCGGTTGTACGGATAAATTTATCATAACTGGTATTCATTAAGTCAAAAAGACCACGAATCACACCCGCTACTTCATCCACAAAGGCTTGAGGTGTCTTATTCGCAGCTAATGCCTTTTCTTCAATTTTTTGACCATGTTCATCGGTCCCAGTCATGAAGTACACATTATGACCTTCATTACGTCTGTATCGTGCGATACTGTCCGCAAGTACGATTTCATAAATGTTTCCGATGTGAGGTTTGCCTGATGTATAGGCAATCGCTGTCGTCATGTAATAATTATTTTTTGGTTTACTCATCTTGTTTCTCCTAAATAAAAAAGCATCCTCTAAGGACGCTTTCACGTGGTACCACCTTAGTTCACTTTACAGTGCACTCAATCTTTAACGCAGATATACGGTTACCAGCTCCAAGTCCATTTTCATTTGTGTTAATTGTAAACTTACACCAACCGTTTACTCTCTATATAATCAACTCAACTTACTCAACTTTTCGTCGCTTTATATCCCATATTATAGGAATAGGAAGTGGTTTTGTAAAGCAAGAATCACTAACATGTATTTCTGTTTCAGACAGAAAAAGGTTTTAAAATAAATTTTAAGTGCTATAATCAAATTTATGAAAAAACCAAGTTATTTAGAACTATCAATATCTTTCTTTAAAATCAATATGGTCACCTTTGGTGGTGGTTATGCCATCATGCCGATTATCAAGAAAACCTATGTCGATGAAAAATCGTATTTAACTGAAAACGATATGCTTGATATTATCGCATTAGCTCAATCTATCCCTGGCGCTATGGCCATTAACACCTCTATGTTAGTGGGATATAAACTCAGAGGGGTTATGGGTGCACTTGTTTCACTCATTGGCGCATTCCTTCCTCCATTACTTGTTATTTCGGTAGTTTATGTCTTTTATGAACTCTTCCAAACCAATTTATTAATCCAATCCATTCTGTTAGGCATGCGTGGTGCAGTGAGTGCTGTTATGATTTACTCAGCCTTTAATATGTTTAAGTCATTATTAAAAACCAACCGCAATTTTTCACTCATTCTAATGACTATCGCATTCTTAGTTGGATGGTTTACCAATATATCCGTTGGATACATTATGTTAGTCGCAGGTATTATTGGATTCTTATACTTTGGCTACATTAGAAATTGGGTACAATCATGATACTAATCGATCTATTTATCACATTCCTCATTATAGGAATCTCTGCCTTTGGCGGCGGATATGCGGTTATGCCCCTCATACAAAATTATATTGTGGATAGTCGTCATTGGATTACCATGAATGAGTTAGCGGATATCACATCCCTTTCTCAAATGACGCCTGGCCCAATTATGATCAATGCGGCTACTTTCGTTGGAATAAAAGTAGGTGGAAATATTGGTGGACTTATCGCAACCCTTGGATCAGTTTTACCTTCGTTTATATTAGTTCTTGTATTAGGTTATTTGTTTGCTAAACACGGTAACCTACATTTCATACAAAATATTATGAAAGGATTAAGACCTACGATTGTTGGCTTAATTGCAGTTGCGGCATTAACCCTATTTATTACTTCGATACTTATCTCAAGTCCTGAAGGTTCTATCATTGGAGTCGAATTTACAGCACTCGTCTCCTTCATTGTGGCACTTATTATAAGTATGAAAACCAAGTATGATACTTTGGTAATCGTACTGGTTGGCGCAATCATTGGCGCAATCGCATATTTTGTATAAACTAAAGGGAACTTCTGTTCCCTTTTCTTATAGTTTGATTTTAGACGCAATTTCTCTCATCGATTTCTCAGTGTGCAATAAAAATTCTTTATAGCCACAATACTCTTCATCAAAATATGTCACATTTAATCTCTTACAATTCCCATGACACATTTCTAAAAATGGACAAGTACTACATTCTTTACATGTTCTTTTAGGTTCATGGATAAATGAATGAATAATCTTATTCTTCGCAATCTCACGAATGGTTTCAGTATTGATATTTCCACAATTGTATTTATCTAACACAAAGAAATCACAAGGATAGACACTTCCATTACTCTCTATCACAAATTGAAATGCACAGTTTCCTACCATTCCACACTGTTGTGGAGGTACACCTCTATACATTGGAATCACATTATCAAATAACCCAACACTCATATAATCTCCTTTTAGAAGATCATTTAACCAAAAATCATAAAAGCTTTTATAGAACGACGCAAAACGTTTAGGTGTTAAGGCAAAGAATGTGGATAATGAACTTAAATCTGGAAGACATGGAATCAATTGGATATGAGTAATTTTATTATCTTTGTAAAAGTTATAAAGTTTTTGAGGATGTTTAGCCAATTGTTCAGTCAGTACAGTTAACACATTGAAATCTATTTCATACTTACGTAATAACTCAAGTGATTTAAATACTTTATGGTAGGTCTCTGTATTTTGATTAGTTATTCTAAAATAATCATGATTATCTTTATACCCATCTAGTGATAAACCGACTAAAAAGTGATTTTCCTTAAAAAATCGAACCCATTCATCATTCAATAAAGTCCCATTCGTTTGAATACTATACTGAATGATTTGATTTGGTTTTTTTGTTTGATTTACTTTATTAATAAATTCAATAAAAAAAGGTAAACCAACTAATGTTGGTTCTCCACCTTGAAATGCATAACTAATAAACGCATTATCCTCTACATCCAACGTCTTATTAATGATTGAATCTTGAGTTGTTTCACTCATATTTCCAAAGGAACGCACTTCACGATGACTTGCGACATCATGATAGAAACAATACGTACACTTTAGGTTGCATGCGGAAGAGGATGGTTTTATAAGATAAGAATAATTAGGCATTACTAATCTCTCTTGCGATTTCATTCAATAAGATTTCATTTAATACAAAAAATATCGCTTGATCATCTAAGAAAGCCTTTGAAGATGATTTAGAAATATAGGGTAGTGTGACCATGTGTGTCACATCATTCGCAAATTTATTATTCGGAGTCATCGTCAATAAAACAGTTTTTACTCCATTGTTTGCTAATTCAGGAATAATATCCCCATATGTTGCGCCCATAACTTTAATTGAAAAGATGATGCATAGATCTTCCGGGCCAAGGTATTCAATAATATCTCTCATCGTAACTGTGTCATCACAGAATTCCGCATCTAAACCTATCTTCCCTAATCGCATTCTAAATTGATGAGCACTAAGCGCTGTTCGATTTACACCAAATATTTTTAGTTTTCGAGATGATAATATTAGCTTTGATATTTTAGTTACTTCTTCTTGAGTAACCATAGAGTTGATTTGCATAATAAAATTTGAATAAGACTGAGTTATTTGTTTAATTGGATTATTATCATCCACATAATTAACATACGCTACAAGTGATCGAGATAAGGCAAACTTAAACTCTGCATATCCATTAAATCCAAGTTTCTGACAAAAACGAATAAACGCAGCTTTTGATGTATGAGTTTGTTCGGCAATCATCTCAGCAGAAAATTGAATGGCTTTATGTGGATCTTCTAAGATATATTCCGCAATAGCACGTTCTTTTTTTGTCATATTGTATAAGTTTAAATTTATAAGTTCGATTGGTGAATTATTCATAAACCTATTTTAGCATATAAATAATAAAGTACACTTAAAATTTATTTCAATTTTGATTAAATATTAAAATATATTTCAAAAAGTTATTGACAGTGGACCAAATGCATTATATAAGTGTTATAGAATGTAACCGGTACCAACATTCCTAATAACTTAAAAGGAGATTATAATGGATAAAATTTCGCAAGCTTTAGAAAAGTATGTATTGCCTTTTGCCGATAAAGTTTCTAACAACAAATCTTTACAAGCAATCATGTCTGGATTTATGACGATCTTGCCTATTACTATCTTAGGTGCAATCGCAACCCTACTTACTAGTCTACAAATCCCTGTTTATCAAGAATTTATCACTAATATTGGCTTAAAAACGATTTTTGGATACATCCCAGCAGTTACTACAAACATGTTAGCTTTATACACTGTTTATTCAATTGCTAGAGCAATGACAGCGAATCTTGGTTATAAAGATCAAAGTTCAACTGCAGGTATCGTCACATTATTTGTATTCTTAATGATGATTCCTTTAGGTGTATCTGGCGTTGCGGCTGAAAGTAAAGAAGTTGTCACAATTGGTGGTGCATTATCTGTAACTTTCTTAGGTTCACCAGGATTATTTACTGCAATTTTATTAGGATTAGTTGTTCCTAGAGTTTATTGTTTTGTTTTAGATCGTAAATGGATTATTAAAATGCCTAAAGGTGTTCCTCCAATGGTATCTAATTCATTCTCCAGTTTAATTCCTGCATTTATCGTAGCTATACTATTTGCATTTGTACGTTATGGTTTTAGCTTAACTGAATTTGGAAATTTCAATGCATTCTTATATACTACAATTCAGTCTCCATTAAAATCATTAGCTGCTAGTCCATTTACATTTATGTTAGCTCTAGTTCTAGTATCCTTCTTCTGGTTCTTTGGTATTCATGGTGGGTTAGTTGTAATGCCTATTATTACAGCTCTATATACTCCATTAAACCTTGAAAACTTAGCTGCATTAGAAGCTGGTCTAGCTATGCCAAATATGATCGTACAATCAGACTGGTTTATCTTTGGTATGATTGGTGGTGGTGGTGCTACCCTTGGATTTGCGATTTGGATGGCATTCTTTGCGAAGAGTAAACGCTATAAATCATTAGGACGCTTAGCTCTTCCAGCTAGTTTAGTTGGTATTAATGAACCAATTACATTTGGTGCTCCTGTTGTTATGAATCCATTGTTGATGATTCCTTTCACAATTACACCTTTAGTTAGCTTTGGTTTATCTTATTTACTTAGAGTTGTAGGTATTTTAACACCACTAAATGGTACTAATATTCCTACAGGAACTCCAGTCATCTTCTCAGCATTAGTTGCAGGTGGTTGGTTACATGCTCTTGTACAAGTCGGTTTAATTATTATTGGATTCTTTATCTACTATCCATTCGCATTAATTTTAGATAAAAAAGCTTTAGCTGACGAACAATCTGTTTAGTCTTGATTAGAAAAAGGTGACATTATGAAAAAACCCAATATTATATACTTCGTAGCCGATCAAATGAGATCAGATTCCCTTCACCATATGGGAAACAATGCTTCGATAACACCAAATCTTGATTCACTCGCACATAATGAAGGTGTTTCATTTAGAAATGCATATTGTCAAAACCCGGTGTGTGTACCGTCCCGCAATAGCTTTCTTAGCGGTTTATATCCGCATACAACTGGTCATCGAACAATGCACTTCCTTCAAGGTGAGGATGATCCAAATATACTCAAAGTAATGAAAGAGAATGGTTACGAAGTCATTTGGGTTGGTAGAAATGATGTAGTTCCTGCTAATAAGTCTAAGGCAGCTTATTGTGATGAATACTATGATGGTAATGATTATGAAAATAAAGTAGAACCTCAATCACCTACACATTTCTCATCACATACACAAGCAACCAAAATTGGTCCAGAATTGTATTCATTCTATGTAGGAAAAGCAGATCGTGATATGACGTTCGTAAATCAAGATTGGGTATGTATTGAAAATGCATTGAACTATCTTGATCGTAAAGCACAGAAAAATGATGATAAACCTTTCTTCTTGTATATCACTCTCATGTTCCCTCACCCACCGTATGTATGTGAAGACCCTTGGTATAGCTCTATTGATCGATCAAAACTTGATCCTAGACGACCAAGTGCTAAAACACTACTCAATAAAGCGAGCATGTTAAAAGAGATTGCACGTAAACAAGGTCTTGAAGCATGGGATGAATCAAAGTTTACAGAATTACGAGCTACTTATCTTGCGATGGTCTCACGTTTTGACCATCAATACGGACTCATTCGAGATAAACTCATTGAACATGGTTTCTATGATGATTCTTCCATCTTTGTGTTCAGTGATCATGGTGACTTTACAACGGATTATGATGTGGCTGAAAAAGCTCAGAATCTATTTGAGAACCCAATCAGTAATGTCCCCCTACTTGTCAAACCCGCTAAACAATTTGAATTAAAAACGGGTGTATCTGATGCACTCGTGGAACTTGTCGATTTAAGCGCAACCATAACTGATATGGCAAATATTGAATTACCTTATACACAGTTTGGTAAATCTTTACGAGACGCTATCGCAGGTAATCCATTCCATAAAGATGCAGTATTCTGTGAAGGTGGCCGAATCCATGGTGAGAAACAAGCAATGGAACTGGGTCATAAAGAAACTTCTCCATATTGGCCAAGATTATCCACCCAATACAGTGAAGGTCCTGAACATACAAAAGCAGTCATGATTCGTATGGGTAATATGAAATATACGTATCGTTTATACGAAACACATGAATTGTATGATTTGGATAAGGATCCACTAGAATTGAATAACTTAATTAATGATGAATCTTATCAAAAAGATATCTTACGATTCAAAGAACGTCTCCTTCAATTTATGATTGAAACAGGAGATTACGTCCCTAATCGTCGAGATCCTAGATAATAAACAAGGTCTGAAACTAATCAGACCTTTTTAATAGAACTCTTCTACACTATACAACATATCTTCTATCAGAATAAGAAACAATGAGGAACCATATCCATCATACTTTTCAATATACTTATAGGTTTGATCAAAGTTAATTAGATACATATCATCAATATCTAAATTATTCATAATTTCAATTACTTGATTCTCAACAATTGAATTTTTATTCGTTTTCCATATTTAATTATCAGTAATATCATTCTTATCTTCATATTGAAATACATGATAACGTCTTCCATCCCCATTAAAGCTTTGTCCATCGTCTGTGGAATAGACTTCTGTATAATTATTTGATATTTGAATTGACCAATTCGCATAGATTGCGGAAGTATAATCCTGAATATTATATGCACAAGCACTCAATAGAATAATCACACATCCAACTACTCCAATATAAACAATCTGTTTTTTCATACTACTTTCCCCACATTTTGATTATATCTAGTTTTATCTTATAATTGAATCAATAAAGTCTTAAGGGGGAAATATTATGTGGTTTATTTTAGGATTAATATCGATTGGATTAACGATTACGAATCTTGTTTTATATAAAATGGGTAAAGACTATAAACTTGCGATGGCATTAGCACTATCCTTTACAGCACTAACAGTTAATTCGTTTTATACGATTGTTGAAAGATGGGTTTTAAATCGTGATTGGGGTGCACTTGAAGATGTAGTGCCTTATGTAAACAGACCTATGTTTATGTTAATAGGAATATCCATTGGTTTGAATCTATTACCGATATTCATAGAATATTTACGAAATAAGCCTAAGAATCTTCATAATTAAAGATATTCATAAATATATCAGAAAAATCTGTAAAATCATTCTCTACAAGAATATTATCATTTAAATTGCGCAATTGAAGCATCTGTTCTTTTGCGTTTTTTTCGGATTCTAAATAGAAGTTATATATTTCATTCAGATTTCCTTTATTTAAAATCCGATAAACACTTTTGTATATATCCTCGTGAACAATTCTCAAACTACCATAAAGTTGATATATAGATTTCTCAATCTTCTCTTTATTTATTGTATTACCTTTTTGTTGTTCTGCTAATAATATTCCAACTATGTCTGATAAGTCATTTTTATACACTCTTCCTGACACCATTTTCATCGCAATTAGATACTCAGATTTAACTGTTCTAACATTTAGAATTTTTTGAAAACACTTATAGAATGTTGAAAACTCTATTAGTTTTGGAGTATAAGATTTTGTTTGTATAAAATCAGAATTTAACCAATTTTTTTCTAAGTCGAACTTTTGACTAATATTCTTTATAGATTGATTTAAGAATCCCCAATTTATTATTGCGTCCACATCATTTGTACTATTTCTAAATTCATAATTGATAAGTATAGAAGCTCCTCCAACAATAACAATTTCAATTGGAACTTTATTCCTTTTAGTTAGTTTTGCATAATCTTTAGCTAATTCATTTAGATAATAATCTAAATTCTCAATAGTAAAAGGTTTTCTAAACAATATTATCAATTTCACTCTCTACGATATTAAATCGCTTAAACTCTTCTATTGAACTTTCATATGATTCATTAAGAATATTTGAATCAGGATTTATTTGACTCATCACTACAATGCTTGCTGGATACAATCGATCATTTAGTTTGTATTCCCTTAAATTGTTATACGCATTAACTATTGGTTTCTCATAGATTCTTGATAAATAATCTATCATCGCAAGTAAATATAATGCTTCAGGATAAAAAGATAAATTGATATATTGATTGATTAATTGATTTATATGAACATAATCAATAAAGTAAACTGGATTATCTTTAACCATATGCTTTACATTACTCTTAAAAGTCTCGAAATCTGTTCTAACACTAACATCAACTTGTTTCTCATCACTGATAAGAGATTCTATTGAAACACCAAGAACCTTGGATATCTTATATACAGTCATAACTGAACAACTTTTAATGTCAGTCTCATGATTAAAAATGTCATTCAATGTTGAGTATGGAATGTTTGTTAGTTTTGAGAGCTTGTATTTGGATATATTTTTATCTGCTAGTAATCGGTTTAGATTCATAAACTACCTCAATCTTAATATAACGGTATACCGTAATAAAGTCAAAATGAATTACTAATTAGAAAGGAAGCCTAAGCTTCCTTTAGTGTTTTATGAATGATCACTCTTAATATCTTTAGAATGATAGAACGAATAAATCTCATTCTTGTTCATTCCAGTATCTTTTGCGACTTGTTTAATCGCTTGAGAAGCACTGATACCGCCTTCAATATACACTTGTATACGTTGATGGATTTCAGTTAAATCAATCGCTTTTTCTCGATCAGAGTTATTGCCTTCTACGATGAGGACTAACTCACCTTTAAGATCTTCACTATTTTCTAGGATTTCACTGAGTGTTCCACGCATGAATTCTTCATACATCTTAGTAATCTCACGTGCTAGACATGCTTTACGATCACCCATCACAGGAATCATCTTTTGAATGGTTTTCTGTATGCGATGAGGTGCTTCATAAAAGACTAAAGTGTATGGATAAGCTTTTAATTGATTGAGTTCTTGGTTACACTCTTTATCCTGTAATGGTAAGAAACCATAAAACAAGAAAGGTTGAGGAGATAAACCAGATGCGACTAGCGCATTTAATACTGCACTACTGCCTGAAATCGGAATCACATTAAATCCCGCATCAATGACTGACTGTACTAGATAAGATCCTGGATCACTAATGAGTGGATAACCTGCATCACTGACCAACGCAACATCCTGACCACTCTGAAGTAATTTAATAATACCTGATGCACTATCTTGTTCATTGTGTGAGTGATGGGCAATCAGTTTCGTCTTAATATCAAAGTGTTGAAGTAAACGTACAGTATTACGAGTATCTTCAGCCGCAATCACATTCACATCTTTCAATATCTCAATAGCTCGAGGGGTCATCTCATCGAGATTACCAATCGGAGTTGCGACGAGATAAAGACTGCAGATTTCATTCTGAAAGCTCTTTTGTCTCTTCATTGTTTGATTTTTCCTTCTTACGATATTCTTTGAACGCATCCTCAAACGGCAAGAAATGAGCTTCTTCACGATTCTCAAGTTTAGCTTGTTGAGTAATAACATTCATACTCGTAACACGATAACGTTTGCCTTCGTAATCAATTTGTTCATTCATCTTAGGACAACCCTTACGCATTTCTTTGTAGTTTTCGTCCTCATATTTCAAACAACACATCAACTTTCCACATTGTCCAGATAACTTGGAAATGTTTAGAGCTAATAGTTGATTCTTTGCCATATTAATGGATACCACATCAAAATTATTCAAATACTTTGAACAACACGTTTCAAGACCACATGGTCCAATTCCACCAATCATCTTCGCCTTATCTCTTGGACCTATTTGTTTAAGTTCAATTCGACACTTTAATTGACTGGCTAAATCTTTTAAGAGTTCCCTAAAATCAACTCTTTCATCTGCGACATACACAAAGATAATCTTAGAACGATCTAAGGTATATTCAGCGCTAATTAAATTCATATCTAAGTTTAACTTTTGAATGAGTTCATTACACACTCTCAAGGCATCCTTAGATTCTTCTTTATTTTTTTGATAGTTCGCAAGATCTTTCTCACTTGCTTTACGTAAGATTGGTTTTAACTCCGTTGTAAGATTCAACTCTTCTTTTAAACGAGCTTCACTTATAACTTGTCCCAATTCTAAACCACGTGCTGTTTCAACTACGACATATTCTTCATAGGTATAGATTGGCTCATCACTGCCAAAACTATACGCTTTCTGATTACCGTGGAAACGCACTGAAAAAACATATTTATACTCGTGTGACACTGTTTCGGTCATACTTCTTCCTCCTTAAGTTGGTAGAGCAATGCGTCTATGAGTAATCCCAGATTCGCATTGGTAGAGATTTTATGAACACTTTCGTTAAATAGCGTAAACGCTGTCAAAGGCTTGAGTTGCCTTGGTAATTGATTCATACGATTCTTCCATAAAGATGATGTCGTGTTTGTCTTAAACAACACATCCTTAAAAAACATCATACCTATGTTTAAAAAGAGTGTCAAACGTTGTCGGTCACTTTGTGGATCTTTACGCTTTAATACACTATTTTGAAGATATAATTCACCTAAATAAGGTGCTTTATTGTATTCATCGATAAATTCACCGAAATGAACTAAACACTGTCTAAACTCATCACTATCCTTTAATTCCATGAGTTCTTCTTTATCATTCACCATTTGAGTTAAAATATGAAGCTCATACGGTTCTAAATCAAACTCTTTAAGCGTCTCCATTAATGTTTCACGATCTTGTGCTTTAAAGGTTAATGTCTGACAACGAGAGACAATCGTCTCTAATAATCTCTCTGGCTTTTCACTGATCAATATTGCGTAGGTATCAAATCCACTCGGTTCTTCTAAGAATTTAAGTAGACTATTAAGAGCTTCACTTGACGCATTCTCTGCCCCAATAATGATGTATATTTTCTTACCATAACTCTCTAAAGCTGTCTTAGAGAATTGTTCCTGCATATGGAGAATATCTTCTTTCTTAATGGATTTTTCAGATCCATCAATCATAACTAAATCCGCAAAGATTCCATCCTTAATACGATGGCATGAATCACATTCTTCACAAGCCCATGGATTCGCATGTTTACACACTAAACTCTGTGCTAATAAAATAGCTGTTTCTACCATTTTAGAACCCTTTGGTCCTACAAATAGATAAGCATGGGATGGTTGTTTATATTTAAGCGCATTAAAAAGAACTTTTTCCACAATCATTTGGCGTTCTTTTAATTGCGTACTAAACATATTCTTTTACCTTTTTTAAGACCTCTTCTAAAGCATCTTGTTGAACAGAGATGACATCTTGATCCGCATTAATACGAACCACACGATGTTTAAAGTGTTCCATCACCGTTTTATACCCTTCCACAACTTTCTCATGGAACGATAATGCCTCTTGATCTAAACGATCTAAGAATACTCTACGTTCAATTCGACTTAATCCCTTTTGTGCATCCACTTCAAGGTATAAGGTCATATCTGGAAAATGTCCTTCTATCGCAAACTCATTAATACTTAAGACTTCATCAAATCCAATCCCACGTGCGATTCCTTGGTACGCCAAAGAACTATCGACAAATCGATCACACAAGACAATTTTATTCTCTAGTAAAGCAGGTTTAATCTTCTCTACAAAGTGTTGTCTACGACTTGCGGCATACAGTAATGCCTCTGTCTTAACATCCATAGCTGTATTTTTAGGGTCCAAAATGATATGACGAATTTGTTCCGCAATATCAATTCCTCCTGGTTCACGTGTATATAAGACAGGATAACCTAATTTAAGCAATGTTTCATAGACATAACGACTAACCGTTGTCTTACCGCTTCCATCAGGTCCTTCAAATGTGATAAATAATCCTTGTTTCATACAAATCCCTCGCATGCCTATTTTAACATTCTAAGACCGTTCTTACAATGAAGGTCTGTGTTATAATCGCAATAGGTGACACCATGAAATTAACAGAAAAAACACTCAGTACAGAACTCAAATTTAAAGGTCGAATTATCAATGTGAGACATGATCAAATCGAATTACCCGATGGTAAGAAAGCTATGCGAGAGGTTGTGGAACATCCCGGTGGTGCATGCATCGCAGCATTGAATGAAAAAGGCGAACTATTATTGGTTGAACAATATCGATATCCTTTCTCGATGGAAATGTTAGAATTTCCTGCAGGTAAATTAGAACCGAATGAAGATCCTCTTGAAGCCGCAAAACGTGAACTCATTGAAGAAACGGGTTATGAAGCATTAGAAGTTGTTCCTCTTGGGTTAGTTTATCCGTCTGTTGGGTATTTATCTGAGATTATCTATATTTACTTTGCGCCAAGAACGAAGTTTGTTGGACAAGATTTGGATGATGGTGAGTTCTTAAATGTTAGAACCTATTTCTATAAAGAATTATTGGATATGGCGTATAGCGGTAAGATTAATGACGCAAAAACATTGACAATCCTATTACGACTAAAGAAATATATCTAAAATCTATGAACATAAAATATAAAGAAATTACGATTAGAACAGCAGTTGAACATGATGCATACACATTACTCAAATGGTGGAATGATGGAAACGTTATGGCTCACGCTGGTTTCCCAAATGGATTAAATGAAACTGTTGAATCCATTAATAACGTAATCACACACAATAAAGAGAGAATGTTTGAACTTTGTATTATTGAGCTCAATGATATACCCGTTGGTGAAATCAATTATCGAAAAATTGATGAAGATACTGTTGAGATTGGGATTAAAATATGTGATTTTTCCTATCAGAATAAAGGATATGGAAAGATAATCTTAAGTTTATTTATTGATACATTATTAAATAATTTAAATTTTAAGAAAATCATATTAGATACTAACTTAAATAATATACCGGCTCAAAAACTTTATCATTCGATTGGATTTAAACAAGTTCGAATTAATAAAGACGCATGGAAAAACCAATTAGGTGAACTCCAATCATCCATAGATTATGAATTGGATCAGATTAGTTTTAAATCATATCTCTAACCAAACAAAAACCCCTAATTTTTAGGGGTTTCGTTTTTATTTAATAAGACTTTCTAACCAAGCAGGATCTTTTTCAATCCCCATTAAGTCCGTTAAAGTAGACGCAATATTTGCTAGACCGAAGTGACCTTCTTTATACTCAACATCCTTACCAATAATGAAGAATGGGACAGGATTTAACGTATGACTTGTCTTAGGTTTAGGTGTAGCGTTAGGATCTTTGGACTTTTCATACATTTCATCCGCATTTCCATGGTCAGCTGTCACAACTAAGATACCATTTACTTTTTCAACCGCATCTATGATACGTTTCAATTGTAGATCAACAGTTTCAACCCCAATAACTGTCGCTAGGAAGTTACCAGTATGTCCTACCATATCTCCATTTGGGAAGTTACAACGTAAGAATCCATATTCTTGAGATTCAATTGCCTCGATTAGTTTATCCGTAATCTCAGCTGCTTTCATCCAAGGTCTTTGTTCGAACGGAACTAAGTCAGATTTGATTTCAACGTAAGTTTCTAAATTATCATCAAACTTTTCTGTACGGTTACCGTTCCAGAAATATGTTACGTGTCCAAATTTTTGTGTTTCACTGATTGCGAATTGTTTTACACCTTCTTTAACCAATTTTTCACTTAATGTATTCTTGATACGTGGTGGCGCAACTAAGAAATTCTTAGGGATTGCGAGGTCACCATCATACTGTAACATACCTGCATAGAATACATTTGGCACAAACTTACGATCGAAGTAAGGGAAATCTTTATCTGCAAATTCAAATGCTTTAGTGATTTCAATTGCACGATCTCCACGGAAGTTATTGAAGATAACGGTATCGCCATCCACAATCTTACCAACAGGTTCACCATTTTCCGCAATAACGAAAGCAGGTAAGAATTGGTCGTTACACTGTATTTCAGCTCGGTACGTTTCGATTGCTTCCTTAGCGGAATTAAATAGACGTCCTTCACCTAATACATGGGTCTTCCAACCACGCTCAACCATAGCCCAATCTGCATCATAACGATCCATTGTGACTAGCATTCTACCGCCACCAGACGCAATCTTCGCATCAAATGTATCATCATTTAATGCTTTAAATTCATTTTCTAATTGTTCAACATAAATGAGTGCAGATGTCGCAGGTACATCACGTCCATCTAATAAAATGTGTGAACGAACTTTTTTAACACCATCTTTTTTCGCTTGTCTTACCATAGCGATTAAGTGGTCAATGTGTGAATGAACATTTCCATCGGATAAGAGTCCAATAAAATGCATTGTGGAATTTTTTGCTTGAGTAGTCGCTTTATTCCATGTAACAGAAGTAAAGATATCTCCTGTTTCAATTGAATTATTAACTAGCTTAGCCCCTTGAGCATAAATTTGACCACAACCAATCGCATTGTGACCTACTTCACTATTCCCCATATCTTCATCACTTGGTAAACCGACCGCAACGCCATGGGCTTGAATCGATGCATACGGATGTGTACTCATTAATTTGTCTAATGTTGGTTTATATGCAGCCGCAACCGCATTTCCAAACTTATTTTCAGATAGTCCAATACCATCCATTACGACAAATACTACTGGTCTTTTCATAACAATCTCCTTTTTTGCGTTTTAATAATAGCACGAAGCTTTTTTAAAGAAAACTAAAAGAAGGTTAACCCTTCTTAATCGTTGTCCTGTTCATCATCTTTAGGAAGGTAATAAATCTGTTCACCCTCTTTGGTTAACATATAATTCGCTCTTGCATAACTCTTAACATACTCTGGATCGAGTAATTTAGTCTTTTGTTCATTAAGAGAATTATTTTCTTGTTCAAGTAAAACAAGTTGAGCTTCTACTTCTTTTAAGGTTTCACTTAGTCTAAACGTATTCCCTATCTCTTCAATTACTGGAATCAATAAAAATATGGTTCCACCTAATAGTACAACACTTAATACGACACTGTTAAAACGATTTTTTACTTTCTTTTTCATGATGTAAGTTTATTATACCCTCATTTAATCATTATTCAATTCATTCACTCTATTTTCGAGTTGAATGCGCTCTTCACTTAAGACTTCATATAACGTTAGTGCTTGAGCTTTCTTGATGTTTTCAGCTATGGCTAAAACACGTATCTTAAGATGACGATTTCCAAACACACAATCCACTTCATCTCCAATTTTTACTTCACTCGATGGTTTTGCCTTACGTCCATTGATTAAAATACGATCTTGATTCGCTAATTCTTTTGAAACGGGACGTTTCTTTACTATTCTCGCTATTTTTAAGTATTGATCAATACGCATATTAGCTCCTTTTAAGTGGAATGGTTTGTGTTTTATCGAGTATCGCTGTTGCTAAGAACAACCAATCATCGATTTTAGGGATTAATAATACAATATTACCACCTGTATATTTTAATTTTACTTCATTGGATATCTTAGACACCATCTCAAAGAATTTAACCCCATCCACTTTGCTTGACCAATCATTGGTGAAAATTAACTGTAACTCCATCTTAAGTTCTTTAAAACTTTGTACAAATGGGGATTCAAGTAAGAGTTCCCAACGTTTCTTTTCAAACAGTAGTACCACTGATTTAGGAAGTTTCCCATATAAGTCTTGAGTTTCTTCTTGAAGTTTAGCAAGAGTACTTTGTGTCTTAGCTTCATCAATTCTTTGGTAAAGCGATAATTTTTCAAAGTCCTTCGGTTCGAATTGTTGAGGAATATACCCATCAATTTGAATAGTTTGTTTAATAACAGGTTCTGAATCTTCTACGATAATACCAGTGCGTTTCTCTTCAATGGCTTGTTGGAGCATCTCAATGTACATATCAATCCCAACTGTATCAATAAATCCAGACTGTAAATCTCCTAACATTTCACCTGCACCACGGATGGTTAAATCACGCATCGCAATCTTGTATCCACTTCCAAGTTCTGTGAATTCTTTAATGGATTGAAGACGTTTCTGAGCGATCTCTGTAAGTTGTTTACGTGGTTGGTACATTAAGTAAGCATAGGCTAATCGATTAGAACGTCCTACTCTTCCTTTGATTTGATACAACTGTGATAGGCCAAATTTATCCGCTTGATCGATTAAAATGGTATTCGCATTCGGTATATCGATTCCTGTTTCCACAATAGTTGTACAAACTAATACATTTGCTTCGTTGTTGTTGAAGCGTAACATCACATCTTCTATATCATCACGATGCATTTGACCATGCGCTACCGCTACTTTTGCGTCAGGTATATCTTTCTCTATTTGTAGAGCTACGTTATGTATTTCTGCCACATTATTGTAGAGATAGAATACTTGTCCATTGCGTGATAATTCTCGTTGTATGACATCACGTATTACGGATTTATTTTTCTCTATAACATACGTTAAAATCGGCAATCGATTCAGTGGAGGTGTTTCAAGTTGTGATAAAGAACGAACACCTACTAAAGACATCTGTAAGGTACGTGGAATTGGTGTTGCGCTTAAAGAAAGTACATGGACTGATTTCTTTACTTCTTTGATTTTTTCTTTGTGTTCTACTCCAAAACGTTGTTCCTCATCGATAACCAATAAACCTAAATCCTTGAACTGAATATCCTTTGAAAGTATACGGTGTGTTCCGATTAAGATATCAATTCTTCCCTCTTTAACGGCTTTAACAATTTCTCTTTGATGCGATTCAGGTACGAAACGATTTAAAACCGCCACATTGACAGGGAAATTCTCTAATCGGTGCATAAATGTTCGATAGTGTTGGGCAGATAGTACTGTTGTAGGACATAAGAAAGCAACTTGTTTCTTCTCACTCACAGCTTTAAATGCGGCTCTAAGCGCAACTTCTGTCTTACCAAATCCTACATCTCCACAGAGTAAGCGATCCATAGGTTTCTTACTCATCATATCGTTTTTAACATCGATTACAGCTTGTGCTTGATCACGCGTTAATGGATATTCAAACTCACGTTCAAATTCTTTTTGCATTTCTGTATCTTCACCAAATTGATACGCTATTTCATGTTCACGTGTACCATAGAGTTCAATGAGTCTCTCTGCGATATCCTTAACATTTTCTTTAATCTTCGCTTTAGTCTTCTTCCATTCATTTGACCCTAAGGTATGTAACTTAGGCACAACCCCTTCACGTGAGACAAACTTACGTACCAATTGGAATTGTTCGAGTGGAACGTATAAATTACTATCATTACGATAAACAATATGTAAAAAATCACGGTGAATTCCGTTTACTTCTTTGGTAATTGTCCCAATATATTGACCGACACCATATTGATGATGAACGACATAATCTCCTCTTTCAAGTTCTTGATAAGAATGAAGAGTTTCTGCTTCTTTAAACTTACTTTGGTATCGTCCAATATGAACGGTATGATTAAAGAGTTCTTTGGATCCATAGACTCGTATATGAGGTTCTAGTATTTCAAATCCTTCATCCAAGTCTTGATTTAATATCACCAATTGAGGTTTATCTGTTTGTTTAAGTCTTACCGAATAAGGTACTTTTAAATCCACCAACATCGGTAATAATTGTTTGATTTCATGTTCCTTCAAACAACAGATTACCAACATTTTCTCAGAATAATCTCTGAGCTCTTTGGCATGTTGGAGTAAACTCTCTTGTGGTACATCTAACTCTCTGAAAGGTAACTTCGCATGAGAACTCTTTGTTTCAAAGCGTCTGAAGTCAATTCTCTTATACCCAGCTAATCGATCATAGAGATGATTAAACACGTCGTATAAGGCAAATGCTTGATTGTGAGACGATAATTCTACACAATAATCAATGGTTTCATCTTGTAGGCGTTTAATATGCTCATCCACATCCTCAGTTGATGAGAGAATAATATGTGGATGTTCAAAGTATTGGAATAAATGGCCCTGAGTCTTTGTTAACATTCGATAACGATATAAATGATTTTCTTTTAAATGATGTTCAATTAAGCCTAAATCTCTATCAATGACTTCAACAAGCTCAGAATATGCTTCATTTTTGCGAACGAGTTTCTCTTTTTGAAGTTGAATTTCAACTTTTTCTTTAATTTCACTAATCTCTTGATCAGAAAAAATCAAATCACTACATGGTTGAATCGATATCGAATCAATTATGGATTGAGTTCTTTGAGATGTAATATCAAAGATACGAATACTTTCTATTTCTTGATCAAAAAATTCAATACGAATCGGTTGGTCAGTATTAATAGGAAATACGTCAATAATACCCCCACGAGACGCAAAACAACTTGGTTGATCCACTTTAGTCACTTCAGTGTAACCAAGCTTTCTTAAATGCGATTTTAACTCCTCAAGTTGAATGACTTGGTTCACTTTAAGTTCAACACGATTTTCTTCAAAAAACTTAGGAAGTGGGTAATGACGAATCGCAGCACCTACATGCGTAATACAAATTAGATCCTTTTCAATACTTAATCGTGATAAGGTTTCCATTCGAATCGCATTAATTTCAGGTGATGCGGCGATTGCCTCAACTCTGAGTGATTCTTCTACAGGAAATAATACGACTTTATCTTCACACCAAAACTGTATTTTTTCATGGAGTTGTTGGGCTTGGTAAAGATTACTTTTAATAATTACGATAGGTCTAGGACTTTGTTTATAACTCGATGCGATTAAAAGAGCTTCTTGTGTAACAGATAGATGCGCAAAAGAGACTTTCCCGAGTGAAAAGTCTTGTATAAGTTGATTTGAGCTAAGTGTATTTAATAGTTCTTTCATTCTTGTGTGTTATATTTTGTCATCAAATCCACAAAAGATAGTTTCGTGAAGTCATCGCAACAATTCACTGCCCTTTGTAGAGCATTGGATAATACTGATTCATCTTCTTTACTAAACTTCCCTAAAACATAATCAGGGGTTGGAATTAATGGATTCTTATCGATACCAATTCTAAGTCTAGGAAATTCTTGGGTTCCGAAATGTTGAATCAAACTCTTCATTCCATTATGTCCACCAGCACTTCCCTTTTCTCTTAGTCTAAATTTACCAACAGGTAAGTCTAAATCATCATAGATTATGAGGATATCTTTAGGATCAATCTTATAGAAATCCATAACTAATCTTACGGCTTCACCCGATAAATTCATAAATGTTTGTGGTTTTACCAATAATACAGGCACATTATTTAGACTTGTTTGAACAATTTCACTTTTAAATTTAGTTTGCGTTTTTAAATTATCACGCTTAATTAATTCATCAATCACACGAAAACCGACATTATGTCGTGTTTTTTCATACATTTTTCCAGGATTTCCTAATCCTACAATACATTTCATCTTCATTATTATACACCAGCCTCACATGGATTAAAAAAGCTTAGTGACCTAAGCTTTATTTTTATCGTAAATAATCTTTAAACGTCTTTGATTACGTTCTCCAACACTTTCTGTACGAATGTATTTCATTTCGCTTAAGTATTGGTGAATCACTTTACGTTCATCATTTGGTAATGGATCAAGAGTAGCGGATACTTTTGTACGAACAACTGTCTTCGCAATACGACTTGCCATCGCAATAACCTTATCATAACGATCCGTTTTGTAGTTGTTGATATCTACAAGAACATTAAAGTGACGTCTGAACTCTGAATTAACAGCGCTACGTACAACTGTATTCAAGGAATGTAGTGTTTGTCCTGCTTTACCAATGAGAATCGCATTGTTTTCAGCATTTAACATTACTTTTAATCCTTCAGAATCTTGTCCTACAGTGACTTCTATTTCTAAGCCAATATTCTTAAAGAACTTAGAAATATAACTGTGTAAGAACTCTAATACATCGCTAATCGCATAAATCTCAGCAGTTGTTTGATTTCCAAAACCTAAGAAACCTGTTTTTTCTTCTTTGATAAAATAGGTAAGCTCACTTACAGGAACTGATTTTTCTTTTGAAGCTTGATTTAAGCAATCATCTAAATTTTTTCCTACATAAAGCTTCATACTATTTACCTACGCTTGGTGAAATATATTTAAATTGAATAAATACAGTTTGTGCAACTTGTGCTAAAGATGTAACTAACCAATATAGGGACATCGCTGTTGGCCAGCTAATCGCAATACCCATAATCATAACAAGTGAAACATACATCATCATTTCCATATTTGGAGCTGCTGATTTCTTTGAATCATCATGTGTAACATGTTTCTTTTCTTTAACTGGTGCAAATTTCTTTTGAAGGAACATTGGTAACTTCATTGAGATGAATTGGAATACACCCATTAATACATAGATTACAACAAACAAGTATACACCTTGGAAGAATGCGTCCATTGGAGTCGTTTGTAAGCTAGTACCAAATACTGAACCATTTACAACTGCCGCAGCACGTTGAACCGCTTGGTACATCGCAATAATAATTGGGAATTGGATAAACATAACAACAATCGATCCAAATGGATTAATATTGTGTTTTGAGTATAGAGCTTGCATCTCTTGACTCATCTTCATTTTTGATTGGTTATCTGTTTTTCCTGCATACTTATCTTGAATTGCTTTTAATTCAGGATTAATGATTTGCATCTTTTGTGAAGCAACGGTTGATTTAATTGTGAAACTTAATGTTAATAACTTAATTAAGATCGTTACAATTACAATCGACATAACAACACCAACATATTGATTGATGAAGTTAATCGCTTGAGATATAGGATATACAAAGAAAGCAGAGAACCAACTTTCATTCGCTAAGATATCACCGATGGTAGTATCCAAGTGAATAATCTTATCCGGCATAATCAACTTCGTTTCTGGATCAATAACATTTGTACACGCAGTGAGCGTAATAAGTAGCCCAAGTGCTATCCATAACTTTTTGTTTTTAAACAACTTTTTCATTCAAATCTCCTATAAGGCCACTATTAGCCTTTGATTTAATTTTGATAAAACACTGATTTAATGCTTCCTTATTCAACTCATAATGGTAATTTTTATAACCATTCCTTACCATAATAACACAATCAAAGTTTTCTTTAAATTCAGTTATATCAATACACATCATTCTAACTTGTCGTTTAATTAAGTTTCGATCAACAGCAGTCCCTAATTTACGACTAACAGAAATTCCAATACGACTATTCTCTCTTTTTCTAGGTACATAATACACAGTAAAAGACGGATTGGAAACAAATTTTTTTGTTTGTATAATCTTTTGGAATTCTTCGTTTTTCGTAATTCGATTTATCTTCTTCATAAAAGATTAAAAAAAGTCACCATTAGGTGACTTTTATGCCGACAAAACCTCTCTGCCTTTAGCACGACGTCTTGCTAAAACTTTACGGCCTCCGACCGTTTTCATTCTAGCTCGGAAACCGTGGACCTTTTGGTGTTTTCTCTTGCTCGGCTGATAAGTTCTTTTCATATGAGCCACCTCCACTTCATGTTGATACAAATTGAACAATTGCCTCTAGATTATAACGAAAGAAGTGTTATAAGTCAATAAAACTATTCTAATTGTTATTTTTAGGCAATATATTTCAATAATACCCATATAATATTTATTACTTATTAACTAATTTATACCAAATTATTGAATCTCTTTAAACCCTTTTTCATTTAAATGATATATCAGGTTCTCAATTATAATCACAATTCAGATCTAATATTCTCTGTCTATCAATAAATACGATCGATTAAGTTTACATTCCTTATTATATAGGAATCTTTTTTAATGTTATATTTATAAAAAATATTCAATGTTTAATACAAATTATTGAGTATTTGTTATGTTTATGTATGCGTTTTCAATACATAGTGTGCAAATGTTTATAAATGAAAGATTTTCATAAGTTATCCCCAATCCAGAAATGTTGATAACTCATCGTTTTAACCACAGTTTTTTAAGATAGTTATACACTGTTTAGTGGATATGTGGAAAAACCACAAATCCCTTTATTTTATAAGGCTAATTCGATGTTTATAACTTGTTAATAAACCAACTTTTTTCGCATTTTATCCACAGTTTTACACAGTGTACAAAATGTTTATAAGTTTTCAACAATTTTATATTTTTAAAAAGATGTGGATAATTGTGGAAAACTCTTTAAAAGTCTTTATTTAAACGCTATTATTGATGTTACATCTGTGTATAAATATGTGGGTAGTTATTTTGTAGTAGAAATACACTTAATACAGGGGTAAAATGATAACACTAGAAGAGGTTACAGTATGACAGGGGTAGAATATTTCTATAACGATCTTTGGGCAAAAGCTAAGAGTTTACTCAAAGAAGATTCTTCTATTGGCAAGTTGGTTTACGAAACCTACTTTGAAGAATCAAATTTAGTCTTCTTAAATGAAGAAAAAGCCATTATTGCCGTTCCGACTAATCTTCAGAAGATGATTTTGTCGCAAAAGTTACATTTAATTGGAACTATTTTAGGTTCTATTTTAAACCATTCTGTAAATTGTGAAGTTCATTTAGAGAATGATATTACATCTCAAAGTATTAATTCAAATAAAGAGGAAGACTATGTGATTGAAGATGATCATGTTATGCCTGAATATACATTTGATAACTTTATTGTAGGTCCAAGTAATAAAGAAGCGCATTCCGCATCTTTAGCTTGTGCTTATACACCAGGTAAATTTTATACACCTCTATTTATTTATGGGAATTCAGGCTTAGGTAAGACTCATTTATTAAATTCTATTGGTAATTATATTAAACAGAACGATCCAAGCAAGAATGTTTTTTATACTTCGAGTACGGATTTTGTGACTTCAGTTGTAAATTCAATCAAAGATAATTCAATTGAAAAGTTTAAAGAAAAAATGAATCATCTAGATGTATTATTGATGGACGATATTCAATTTATTGCTGGTAAAGAGAAGTCTCATGAGGTTTTCTTTAATATTTTTAATGAATTAGTGAACAATAAGAAACAAATTGTATTAACAAGTGATCGTAATCCATCTGAAATAAAGGGATTAGAGGATCGTTTAATTAGTCGTTTCTCATCAGGATTATCTGTTGGAATGGATTCTCCTGAGTTTGAGACTGCATTAGCTATCTTAAAATTTAGATTAGAACATCAATCAGTGGATGCGTCTACAATTGATAATGAAGTTTTAAATTATATTGCGACCAATTTTAATAAAGATGTTCGCAAATTAGAAGGTGCTTTAAATCGTTTATTATTCTATTCCATTAATTTTAGTGGAAGTGAAAGAATTGATTTTAAAGTTGCTTTAGCTGCATTTAAAGGAAATAGCACTACAGATAAAAATGAATTATCTGTTAATAAGATTAAACGAATTGTATCTGATTATTATGGTTTAACAAAACAACAATTATCTTCAAATACTCGTACAAAGAATATTGCGACAGCACGTCATATAGCGATGTATTTCTGTAGAAAGTGTTTAGATTTACCTTTTTCTAAAATTGGTGAGGAATTTGGAAAACGTGATCATTCGACCGTTATGAATGCGTGTGAAAAAGTAGAACGTAATTCTAAATCAGATATTAATTATAAACAAGCTTTAATTGAGTTAGAAAAATTAATTAATAATTAAAAGTTATACACATCTATTCACTTTTAATTAACATCAAAAAATGTTAAAATATCATTGTATATAAAGGATATTTCGATGTTTATCCACTTATCAACAGCCTTAATAATAATTATTCTCTAAAGATACTAAAGGAGGTTTAGTTTATGAATTTCAGAATATCAAAAAGAGTATTCTTCAATGCATTGTCGATTGTCTCTAGAGCCATCTCATCGAATTCTCCATTGCCATGGTTATCTGGAATAAAGATTGAAGCGAAGAACAATGAATTAGTTTTAACGGGTAGTGATTCGGATGTTTCAATTCAAAAAGTGATTAAAGCAGATAAACAAGATGCTTTTTTTGAAATTAAAGAAGAAGGTTCTATTGTTATAGAAGCTAAATACATCCTTGAAATTGTTCGTAAGATTGATGCGGATGAATTGATTGTAGAAGTAGTAGATGGATCTCTAACTAAAATTAGCGGCCATTCTGCAGAGTTTAATATTAATGGTATGAAATCATCAGATTATCCTTCTATTGATTTTTCAATGCCAACTAAACAATTTGAAATTGATGCGGATGTTTTATTAAAAATTATTACTCAAACAAGTTTTGCGACAAGTGATAAAGAAACACGTCCAGTATTAACTGGTGTTAATTTTAAATGTGATGGTAATGTGCTTGAATGTGTTGCGACAGATAGTTTTAGATTAGCAAAGAAAACTGTAAAAGTTGATAGTGCAAATCAATTTAATATTACGATTCCAGCTAAGAGTTTAAGTGAAGTAGCTAAAACATTAGAACGTGATGAAAAAGTATTAATTTGTGTGAGTGATAAGAAAGCTCAATTCTGGATTGATCATACGGTTATTCAAACACGTTTAATTGATGGTTTGTATCCTGAAACAAGTCGTTTAATTCCTACGGAGTTTATGTATGAGTTAACACTTGATGCTCGTGATATCTTAAATGCAATTGATAGAGCTTCATTTATTAAGAGTGAAGGTATTTCTATTATTAAATTGAGTGCTAATCAAAATGAAGTTGTGATTAGTACTAAATCTCAAGAAGTTGGATCATCTATTGAAAAATTGACTACTATTAACTATAAAGGAAATCCTTTAGAAATATCTTTTAGTGGTCGTTATGTATTTGACGCAGTTCGTGTATTAAATGGTTCTATTGTTAAGTTAGAATTCAGTGGTGAAATGAAACCATTTATAATTCGAAACGTTGATGATGACTCTATATTACAGTTGATTTTACCAGTTAGAACATACTCATAATCGTACACAACACCCTAACAATTAGGGTGTTTTTATGATATAATTTGTGAGTATTTGCACAGGAAAGAAGGGTTATAAATGATTCGCATTTCAACGCCTTATATTACGCTTGGACAACTGTTGAAGATGACGGATTGGATCGATTCTGGTGGTCAAGCTAAAATTGCGGTTAAGACTTTAAAGATTAAAGTTAATGGTGAAAAAGAAGATCGCAGAGGTCGTAAATTATATCCAAAAGATGTGATTGATATTGAAGGAAAATCTTATACGATTGAGTAATGAAACTAAAATCAATTCATTTAAGAGATTTTCGTAATTATGAGAGTCTCGATTTACTATTGAATCCTAATATCAATGTTTTTATTGGAGATAATGCTCAAGGTAAAACAAATTTATTAGAATCTATTTATTTTCTTTCAACTGGACGTTCTCATCGTATTCAAGATGAGAAACTGTGTATTCGTTCGGCTCAAACTTTAGGATTGTGTCGAGCTGTCTTAGAAAATCATGGAGATATACAACTAAAGGTTGTGATTCATGATAAAGGTAAAACGTTGTTTTATCAAAATCAACCCTTAAAAAAAAGTAGTGAATTCATTGGTAAAATGAATGCGGTTATGTTTTCTCCGTCTGATATGGATTTGTTTGAAACATCGCCGAAATCTCGACGTAAATTAATTGATGTAGAGTTAGGTAAAATAAATCCTTTTTATATGGATTTATTGAATCAATATCTAAAGGTTTTGAAGGAAAGAAATCTGTATTTAAAAGGAAATAATTTAGATGATGCGTATTTAGAAGTATTGACGACGAAATTAGTTGATTTGCAATGTGATATTATTCGTTTTAAAACGGGGTTTGTGGATCGATTAAATCAAATAATTTCTAAGTATTATCAGAAGTTATCTATTTCAAATAGTATTATTCGTATTCATTATTCTGGTCCAGTTGACTGGTCTGAGTCAATTAAATCAGATTTATTGGATAAATATCAAAAGAGTTTTGATCGAGATAAATATCTTAAGATGACGCATGTTGGGATTCATCGTGATGATTTTGAGTTTTATATCGATGAGAATGAAGTTATTAATGTGGCGTCTCAAGGTCAAAGACGTTTGATTATTGTGGCTTTGAAGTGTTCATTAATTGAAGTTATAGAAGAAATGACGGGAAGTAAACCAATTCTCTTGTTGGACGATGTGTTCAGTGAGTTGGATATAAAAAGAAGAGAAGCGTTGTTTGAGGTATTACATCAAAATACTCAAACAATCATAACAACCACCGATTTAGAAGATGTCCGATTATGGACAAAAGATCATGTTAGTATCTTTGAAGTGAATCAAGGTAAGGTTGTTGAAAGGAGTCGAATTGATGAGTAATTTTAATACACCAGTAGATCATTCGTATACTGCGGATGATATTCAAGTTTTAGAGGGATTAGAGGCCGTACGTAAGCGTCCTGGGATGTATATTGGGTCAACTTCACAAAGAGGTTTACATCATTTAATCTGGGAAATCGTTGATAACTCTATCGATGAAGCATTGGCTGGTTATGCAGATCATATCGTTGTGACAATTGATAAAGAAAATATCGTGACTGTCGTTGATAATGGTCGTGGTATGCCAGTTGGTATTCATGAAAAAACAGGGAAGTCTTCTGTAGAGACTATTTTTACCGTATTACATGCCGGTGGTAAGTTTGGTGGAGGCGCATATAAAGTCTCTGGTGGTTTACATGGTGTTGGGGCATCTGTAGTTAATGCGTTATCTGAATGGTTGGAAGTAACGGTTCATTTAAATGGTAAGAAGTATTTTATGCGCTTTGTGGAGGGTGGTAAACCTGAATCAGAGTTAAAGGTTGTAGGTGATACTGATATTCATGGCAGTACGGTTCGTTTTAAGGCGGATCCTTTAGTGTTTACTGAAACCATTGAGTATGACCACAATGTGATAAAAGACCGCTTACAACAAATCGCATTCTTGAATAAAGGGATAAAAATTGATTTTATCGATGAAAGACATGATCCTTCTAATTTTACTTATCTTTACAAAGGTGGAATTAAAGAATATGTTGCGTATATCAATAAAAATAAGACTCCAATTCATCCAGAAATTGTGTATGTAGAGGGTGAAGAAGATGGTATTCAGGTTGAAGTCGCAATTCAATACAATGATGGTTATATGCCAAATATTTATTCTTTCTGTAATAACATCAATACGCATGAAGGCGGTACACATGAAGAAGGATTTAGACTTTCTTTAACGCGTATTATTAATAATTATGCGAAAGAAAGTGGTGTTCTAAAGAAGGATGAAGAAGCATTACAAGGGGAAGATGTTCGTGAAGGTTTAACGGGTATTATTTCAGTTAAACATCCAGATCCTCAATATGAAGGACAAACTAAAACTAAACTAGGAAATAGTGAAGTTCGTAAGATTGTTTCTAATATTTTTGCGGAACAATTAGAACGTTATTTATTAGAAAATCCAAGTGATGCGAAAATTATTATAGATAAAGCAGTTGTAGCTTCAAAAGCTCGATTAGCAGCTAAAAAAGCACGTGAATTAACTCGTCGTAAAGGTGCTTTAGAAATATCTTCTCTACCAGGTAAATTAGCAGATTGTTCAAGTCGAGATCCACAACTTTGCGAAATCTACATCGTGGAAGGGGATTCTGCGGGTGGAAGTGCTAAATTGGGACGTAATCGTGAATTTCAAGCAATTTTACCATTAAGAGGTAAGATTCTAAACGTAGAAAAAGCACGTGCACATCGTATTTTTGATAATAACGAAATTCGTTCAATGTTAACGGCATTTGGTGTTGGATTTGGGGATGAACTTGATCTTGCAAAACTACGTTATCATAAGATTGTTATTATGACTGATGCCGATGTCGATGGTGCTCACATTCGTACCTTGTTATTAACTTTCTTCTATCGTTTCTTAAAACCACTTGTAGAAGCTGGGCATATTTATATTGCACAACCTCCTCTTTATAAGATTAGCAAGGGTAATCAAGAGCGATATGCTTACACAGAAGAACAACTAGATGCATTTAGACTTGAATTAGGTGAAAAAACCAATATTCAACGTTATAAAGGTTTAGGTGAAATGAATGCGGAACAATTATGGGATACAACCATGGATCCAAGTGTTCGTACCTTAATCAAAGTAAGTGTAGAGAATGCGATGGAAGCCGATATGGTATTTGATATGTTAATGGGTGATGAAGTTGAACCTAGACGTAATTATATTGTCGAAAATGCACAATTCGTTAAGAATTTGGATATATAGGAGGGAGAAAACATGGAAGAAGTACAATTTGATCGTATAAAGCATGTAAATATCTCTTCAGAAATGAAAACCTCATTCTTAGACTATGCAATGAGTGTTATCGTTCAAAGAGCATTACCAGATGTAAGAGATGGATTAAAACCTGTTCATCGTAGAATTTTATATTCTATGAATGATTTGGGTATTGTTGCAGATAAACCTTTTAAGAAATCAGCTCGTATTGTTGGGGATGTTATTGGTAAATATCACCCGCATGGTGATACAGCAGTCTATGATTCTATGGTTCGTATGGCTCAAGACTTCTCTTATCGTTATATGTTAGTTGAAGGACATGGTAACTTTGGTTCCATCGATGGTGATGGTGCAGCTGCTATGCGTTATACAGAAGCACGTATGTCAAAGATCGCGATGGAAATTGTTCGTGATATTAATCGTGATACGATTGATTTTGCGGATAACTACGATGGTGAAGAAAAAGAACCGACAGTAATGCCTTCACGTTTCCCAAATATCTTAGTAAATGGTGGGACAGGGATTGCGGTTGGTATGGCAACCAATATTGCGCCTCATAATTTAGGAGAAACAATCGATGCGGCTATCGCAGTTATGGAAAATCCTGATATAACCATTTTAGAATTGATGGAAAATTATATTTTTGGACCAGATTTTCCAACTGGCGCAACTATCTTAGGTCGTGCTGGAATCAAACAAGCATTTGAAACAGGACGTGGTTCCATTGTAATTCGTTCTAAGATTGATACTGAAGAGTTATCAAATGGTAAGAAATTACTTATTGTTAGAGAAATCCCATATCAAGTCAATAAAGCCGCAATGGTAGAAAAAATTGCGTCTTTAGTTCGTGATAAACAAATTGAAGGGATTACTGATCTAAGAGATGAATCCAATCGTGAAGGTATCAGAATTGTGATTGAATTAAGAAGAGATGTTCAAAGTGAAGTTATCTTAAATCAGTTATATCGAATGACATCCCTTCAAACAACATTTGGTGTTAATAATCTAGCATTAGTCAATAATGCCCCTAAATTATTGAATTTAAAAGAAATACTTGAGTATTATATTCAACATCAAATTGAAGTTATTCGTAGAAGAACACAATATGAACTGACTAAAGCACTCGAAAGAGCTCATATTTTAGAAGGTTTACGTATAGCGTTAGATAATATTGATGCGATTATTTATTTAATTCGCTCCAGTAAAGATGATACTACAGCACTCTATGGTTTGATGGAACAATTTGGTTTATCTGAAATTCAAGCAAAAGCTATTTTGGATATGCGTTTTAGACGTTTAACAGGTCTTGAACGTCAAAAAATTGAAGCAGAATACCAAGAGTTAATGGTATCTATTCAAGATTATCAAGATATACTTGCGAATCATTATCGAGTTGTCGATATTATTAAGACAGAAATGACAGAAGTAAAACGTCGTTTCAATGATGAACGCCGTTCAGAGATAATCGATTCTGATTTTGATATGGAAGATGAAGATCTTATCCCGAGAGAAGATGTTGTTGTTACAATGACAACAAACGGATATATTAAACGTACTAATGTCGATACCTATAAGACACAGAATCGTGGAGGTAAAGGTGTTAAAGGAATGAGTGTTAATGAGGATGATGTTGTTGATCAATTCTTAACAATGAACTCTCATGACTTCTTAATGTTATTTACAAATTTAGGCCGTGTGTATCGAATTAAAGGATATCGAGTTCCTCAAGCTAGTAGAATAGGTAAGGGAATTCCTGTTATTAATTTATTAGATATGGATAAGAACGAGAAGATTCGTGCACTTGTGTCTATTAATCCTGATCATGAAGGTAATTTCTTATTCTTTGCGACAAAGCTTGGACTTGTTAAACGTGTTCATGTTAGTGAATTTGAATCCATTCGTCAAACAGGTAAAATAGCGATAACACTAAAAGATAACGATGAACTTTTAAGTGTTAAACTAACAACCGGTCAAGATGAAATCATTATTGCTGGATCCAATGGTAAAGCTGTTCGATTCAATGAACAAGATGTTCGTGCTATGGGACGTACCGCGAGTGGTGTAAAAGGATTTAATACAGATGGTTGTGAAGCTGTTGGTATGGCGACGGATAAAGAAGGACAATATATATTATCTGTAACACAAAATGGTTACGGTAAGAAATCTGAATTAACTGACTATCGCTTAACTAGCCGTGGTGCTAAAGGTGTTAAAACAATTAATATAACGGATAAGAATGGACCACTTGTAGAACTAAAAGCTGTTAAAGGTGATGAAGATTTACTTATGGTAACATCTGAGGGAGTAATTATTCGTATTAATCTTGAAACGGTTGGGGTCTATGGACGTAGTACTCAAGGTGTTAGATTAATCAATGTTAAAGATGATCAAACCTTACAAACAGTCGCAGTTGTCGAAAAAGTCGAAGAAGTAGTCGAAGAAAGTGTTGAAGAAGTTAAATAATTAACGAAGTAGCTATGAAATAATAGCTACTTTTTATTTACTTGATATAATTAGAGTATGTTCGATGCTCTTACACTTAATTTAGTAATGGTTATTCTTTCGTTTGTTTATTTTTTGATGTCTATAATAATTTATCGTGTTCGTAAAGAAAAATATTTGCTATATTACTTAATGACATTTTTATCTTTAACATTTACGTATATTTTATTATTCTTTCAAAAGAATTTTCCGGATTGGATAAGTTTCATATTTACTAACTTCTTAGTTTTGTTAAGCCAGTTGTTTGTTGTTATTGGTGTTAGAGTATTATACTCATTAAAACCAATCGCAAAACGATTTTTCGCATACATAGTGATTGCTATCATTTTCTTGTACTACTATACCTATATTAATTTTAGTCTAAATGCTAGAGTTGTTGTGGTTTCACTCATAATGGCGATTATTCTATTTGATTTAATCTATATATCCATAATAAATAAGAAAAATGTTCATAAATCGATAAATCATATCATATTATCGATTTCATTGATTAGTTCGGTTGTATGGTTATCACGAGTTGTTTTCACATTTAATACTATAGTGAGCGAGAGATATCTTGTAGATCAAGGGTTTTCAACGGGTATTTACTATATCGTCGCAATGATTACAATTAGTATATGGTTTTCGTTATTTATATGGTTAGAAACAACTCAATCTGTAATTAAGTTGGAAGAAAAAAATACTGAATTAAGTAAATTAGCGCTAATCGATAATCTTACAAAACTAGCAAACAGACATTATTTTGATCATGACATTGAGTTTTTAATCGCAATTACCAATCGAAATAAATCTAAATTATCGATGTTAATGGTTGATTTAGATCGATTTAAGTTGGTAAATGATACGTATGGACATTTAGTTGGAGATGAAGTATTAATTCAATCATCACAAATTTTAAGAGACTCCGTTCGCATGAGTGACCGTATTTATCGATGGGGTGGTGAAGAATTTGTGATTATAATTCCTGAAACAAGTAATGAACAAGCAGGACTTGTAGCTGAGAAAATATGCCAAAATTTCAGAAATGCAAAATTTAATGTAATAGGTAATATAACAGTTTCTATTGGAGTTGCGTCATACGATAAAGATGAACCTTTAGAAGATTGGTTTAAACGAGTAGACTTAGCTTTATATCAAGCAAAACAAACAGGTAGAGATCGTTGGGTATCATGGCTTGATGATGAAGAGTTGCCTCAACATTTTAATCGATTTGTATGGACTAAGGATTTAGAATCTGGAAATCGCGAGATAGATCAAGATCATATGTTATTAGCATCTCAAGTCAATAAATTACATGATTTGATTATTAATTCTTATCCTATTGATACAATTTACGAGTCAATCGACACACTAACTAAACATATTAGAGAACATTTTGTACGTGAAGAGGCAATTATTCTTAATAAAGGATTTGTGAATTATATGGAACATCGTTCGATTCACAATCGATTGTTATCTGAATATGAGATTATTCTTAAGAAAGCGATGAATGGAGATATATCTTTAGCAGCGTTTATGTCGTTTTTAGTTGAAAAGGTTCTTATAAATCATATCAATGAAGATGATAAGCAATTCTTTAGTGTTGTTAAATAGGGGTATTCTTGACTTATTGGTGTCCACTTTATACAATAAATGCATAAACTAAGACGGGACTAATCAAGGTTGTGTTTTTTAGAGATACAAGGGTAGGTGAAACTTGTAATACACATCATTGAATTCCACCCCTGAGTGAAGTTTACTTCCGGCGCAACCGTTACCTGTATGAGTGGTTATGTTTCACGTGAAACATTTCAACGAGGGTGGCAACACGGTAAACAATCGTCCCTTACAAGGGCTTTTTTTATTTTAAAGGAGAATGAAAAAATGTTAGATATTAAATTGATTCGTGAGAATCCAGAATTAGTAAAAGAGAATATGCGTAAAAAATTCCAAGATTCCAAGTTGAATCTTGTGGATGAAGTATTTGAATTAGATGCTAAATATCGTCAAACCAAGACACGTGCAGACGAATTACGTGGTTTACGTAATAAATTAAGTAAACAAATTGGCGTTTTAATGGGTCAGAAGAAGTTTAATGAAGCTGAAGCAATTAAAAAACAAGTTCAAGAACTTGCGGTTGAATTAACTGAGATTGAGGCAAGTGAAGAACCACTCCAACAAGAAATTCGTCAAAGAATGTTAGTGATTCCAAATATTATTGATGAAACCGTCCCTCTTGGAAAAGATGATAGTGAAAATGTTGAGCGTCAAAGAATTGGTGAACCAGCATTAAAACCATTTGATGTACCATATCATATCGATATTATGGAACGTTTTGGTGGTGTTGATTTAGATGCAGCTCGTAAAACAAGTGGAAATGGGTTCTATTACTTAATTGGAGATGTAGCTCGTTTACATTCCGCAATATTGAGTTATGCAAGAGATTTTATGATTGATCGTGGATTTGATTATGTAATTCCTCCTTATATGATTCGCTCAGAAGTAGTGACAGGTGTTATGAGCTTCGCGGAAATGGAGAACATGATGTATAAGATTGAAGGAGAAGATTTGTATCTTATTGGTACAAGTGAACACTCCATGATCGGTAAATTCATTGATACAATCTTGGATGAGAAGGATTTACCTTATCTATATACCAGTTATTCTCCATGTTTTAGAAAAGAAGTTGGAGCACATGGTATTGAAGAACGCGGCGTATATCGTATTCATCAATTCGAAAAACAAGAAATGATTGTTGTATGTAAACCTGAGGATAGTAAAAAATACTTTGAGGTCCTTTACAACAATACTGTGGACTTCTTCCGTTCACTGGATGTTCCTGTACGTGTATTAGAATGTTGTTCAGGTGATTTAGCTGATCTAAAGAGTAAATCTGTGGATGTAGAGGCTTGGTCTCCACGCCAACAAAAATATTTTGAAGTTGGAAGTTGTTCAAATTTAACAGATGCACAAGCAAGACGTCTACAAATTCGTGTTCAAGGTGAAAATGAGAAGTACTTTGCGCATACATTAAATAATACGGTTGTTGCGCCACCAAGAATGTTAATTGCTTTCTTAGAAAACAACTTAAATGAAGATGGATCGGTTAATATACCAGTCGCATTACGTCCATACATGGGCTTTAAAGAAGTAATTAAGCCTAAGAAATAACTATGAAGAATTCAATATATAGTGATGATTTTGAAGACTTTGGGAATGAATCTTGGACTGGTGGGGCATATACCTATGATTTACCGAGCGGTTTAGCGCTAGCATCCTCAGTTTATGTCTTAAAACCAGGCAAAACATCTGGTTTATATCATTATCATCATGGTACTGAAGAAATATTAATCATGATTAAAGGAACACCTTTACTTCGTACACCTTCTGAAACACGTAGATTAGGTGAAGGTGAGGTTGTTGCGTTTGGTATTGGACCCGATAGTGCTCATCAAATTATTAATGATACTGAAGAAGATGTAAGAATGATTTTTGTTGGTCACGAAACATCTCCAGATGCAGTTGAATATCCAGATGAAGGATTAATTTCGATAATGGCTAAAACAAAATCTCAAACAGGTGAATATCTTTGGGATTTAAGAGAAGTAAAAGAAAATAAGTAATGTTTCACGTGAAACGTTGAAATAATCAGTCAGCTTAGGTATAATAAATGAGCTGCTACAATGCAATCCTTTGAACCAGGTCAGGGTCGGAAGACAGCAGCCTTAATAGGCTCTTGCATGTGTGGCAGCCTTTTTATATGATTTAAACAATGGAACACATTAAATATATGAGATTAGCGCTAAAAGAAGCGCAAAAGGCAAAAGAATTAGATGAAGTACCAATTGGTGCTGTTATTGTGTTAAATGGTAAAGTAATTGCTAAAGCACATAATCTAAGAGAAAAAAATCAAAGCGCAACAGCACATGCTGAAGTAATAGCGATAAATAAAGCTTGTAAAAAACTGAACTCTTGGAGATTAAATGGGTGTGTACTATATGTTACTCTTGAGCCTTGCACAATGTGTATTGGCGCAAGTATATTATCAAGAGTAGATGGTATAGTATATGGCGCAAAAGATCCGAAAGGTGGTACATTAGGATCGTTGTATGATATCACACTAATTAAAGGATTTAATCATTATCCTTGGATCATATCTGGGGTGTGTGAAGACGAAAGTGCCTTAATTCTAAAGGATTTCTTTAAAAACAAGAGAAAAAGCGATATAAAGTAAAAAAATAGAATACAATTGATTGACGGCTTTAGTTTTGGTAAGTAAACTTAAATTCAAAAGCTTGGAAATGTTATGAAAAATAGAAACAGATTACTTTATATTGGAACCTTTGTGACAGCACTTATTTATATAATTTGGCGAACTCTTTTTACTTTGCCTTTAACATATGGAATTATCTCGTTAATTGCTGGTTTATACTTATGGATTGTTGAGTTCTTGGGGATGAGTGAGTCACTCAATCATTATATTGGAATGTCAAATCCATTGGTTCCTCAGAAACCGGAACTTAAAAATTTACCTTCAGTAGATGTATTAATCCCAACATATAATGAACCAGTAGATTTGCTTAGAAAAACAATATTAGGTGCTAAACAACTCGAATATCCTGATTTGGATAAAGTTAAAATATATTTATGTGATGATGGGAATAGAAAAGAGGTTTTTGATTTAGCAAATGAGTTAAATATTAACTATTTAACTAGAGATGAAAATAAACATGCTAAAGCAGGTAATTTAAATAATGCGTTAAAATACGCAAAAGGTGATCTGGTTGCGGTTTTTGATGCGGATATGATTCCTCTAAGTCATTTTTTACTCGAAACAGTCCCTTTCTTTAATGAAGAGAAGATTGGTTTTATTCAAACACCTCAAGCATTCTATAATCCTGATTTGTTTCAATATCATCTCTATTCTGAACAACGTATTCCTGATGAACAGGACTATTTCTATCGTGATGTACAATTATCTCGTAATAAAAGTAATACAGTTATATTTGGGGGTTCAAACACGCTTATTTCACGTAAAGCACTAGATGAAGTAGGTGGTTTTAGAACAGGAGTCATAACAGAGGATTTTGCGACAGGTATCCTTATTCAAAATAAAGGTTATACATGTTATGCGATTGATAAAGTTTGTGCAATTGGATTAGCACCTAGTGATGTTAAGAGTTTATTTAAGCAACGTGAACGATGGGCGAGAGGTTGTATTCAAACAGTTCGTAATGTTAATTTAATTTGGCTAAAAGGATTATCAATTGGGCAGAAATTATCCTATTTATCGTCGGTTTGGTATTGGTATGAACCAATTAAACGTTTGATCTATATATTAGCACCTGTTTTATTCAGTGTGTTTGGAATTATGGTTGTGCGTACAACTCTAATAGAGGTTTTATTGTTTTGGTTCCCGATGTATTGGTTTTCTAATCAAACTTTAAGGATGTTATCTAAAGGAATACGAACAACGAAATGGACAAGTATATACAATACAATCTTATTTCCGTATTTATTCATTCCAGTTATCGTTGAAACCTTAGGAATTAGAAAAAGGAAGTTTTCTGTCACAAGTAAAACACGTTCATCGAACACTCGTTTTAACTTAATTTGGACATTACCACATATAATATTACTTATTTTGACGGTAATTGGTGCTTATAACATGATAAATCGTATTTTCTTAGAAAATACACTAACATATCTTGTTGTTTTATATTGGTTACTTGTTAATATGTATAATTTACTTATGTCTATTTTCTTTATGTTAGGTAGAACACCACTACGTAATTCAGAGCGATTTATGGCTGTACATGATATTAATCTTAAACAGGATAATCTTGATTTAAGAGTTCAAACAGTTGATATCAGTGAAGGTGGATTTTCCGTTTCTATTGACTATCCATATTATTTCGAACCTAAAAAAGATATTGAGGTTCAATTCATTTTAGAAAATAAATTAATTCATATGATTGCGGAAATTGTGAATGTTCGTAATGAAGTTAATTCATGGCGTTATGCATTTAAATATAAAACTGTGCCTGTTGAAACGAATGATATCTATTTACAGTTTTTATATAACAGAGAACCAAGTTTACCTACACGATTACCAGATTCGATTAGTACATTTGATGATCTAAGAATAAATTTATTAAAACGTGTGGATCGATTCTATGGTCAAAATAGAAAATTACCTAGAATTCATGTTAATCAAACATTTAATACGACAGATGGTGGTAGTGTGCATGTGCATGATTTTAATTATGATTACTTCATGGTTCATGGTTCTTATGGTGATGATTTATCGATCTATTTAAACGATCGATTAGTATTAGTCGGAAAGAAATTTAAACAAATAAACTCGAGTAGTATATTGTACCAAGTAGATAATAGAGAAGAATTGATTAAGAATCCATATTTCAATACTGTTGTAAATTCATGGATATCGAAAGAAGTAATCATAAAATCTAAATCTAAAAAGAGAGGAGGGTTTGATGATGAGTTCAATGAAATTGAAGCTATCTAGTGTATTGATCTTCATACTATTAAGTTTGATTACTGTAAATGCGCATGATACTCGTATCTTAAATCCTAAGTATCAAATTTGGACTGATACAGTCAATGTTTCTAGAAGTGGAAATAGTTTTAAACTGGTTTCTGATGTTGTTAATGAGAATCAAACCACCAATCTTGTCGATTATCAAAATTATGACTTTTCTAAATATCCTGGAATGGTCATTGAGATTAGTACGGATTATGCGATAAAGTTTAATATTTTATTTAAATCTAATAACGAATATCGTTATCAAGAAGATGATGTTTTAATGTTAATAAATGATGAAAACAAATTAATATCACGCATAAACTCATCGTTTGGTGTTTATAGTATTGATGAAGCATTTAATGGTCGTATTTATTTGCCTTTAAGTAAATTTAGTTCAGAACTAACAAATCTTGAATTTTGGTCAATGATATTAGTTCAAGATGCGAATAATGAGTTAAATATAAGTATCAATTCGATAAAATTACTAAACGATAAGGATAACGAATGGTATAAATCGCAACTTGAATCCAATATTATTAAAGATCGAGAAATACAGATACCAGTTCAAGGTGAATCAATCATGATTCTACCTAAAATAGAGAATACATCATATGAATTATATGAGCCATATGAAGGGGTAAGACTCGAAAACAATCGATTAATTCTAACGAAGGATTCAAAAGAAAGTACAATTAGCTTAGTTTATACAGATTCATTAGGGTATAAAATGCTTTATCCAATTAATTTAACCTTATCTTGGATAATTGATGAGAAAACCGATGGTGTAAATATTGCGTTTCCGGATCAAACAAGAAATCTTAAAGAAATGTTTGATCAATGGTTTGATGTAAAATATACACCAATCATTCAAGCTGTTGTTGGATTTCTTTTTGTAGGGTTTATTCTATTCTATCGATTTAAACGAAATAAGAGGAGAGTGAAGAAAGATGTTGTTCAATAGTACAGGTTTTTTATTCTATTTCTTACCTCTTGTTTTAGTGTTGTATTATACATTATCCTTTTCCCGTTCTTTACAAAATATATGGTTATTACTAGCGAGCTTCGTTTTTTATATTTGGTTTGATATAAAGGTAGTGTGGTTGTTGATATTTGTAATTTTGTTTAATTACTTTATGTCACATCGAATTCATAATCGTTTAAATTCAAAGTATTTGTTTGTTTTCACATTAATCGTTAACATATCAATTTTATTTGCATTCAAATACTTCAACTTTACGTTAGATAATTTAAAGGCAATTGGATTATTCAATGATTTAACACTAAAATTATTTCTTCCACTTGGAATCTCTTTCTACCTTTTTAAAGTGATTTCTTATCAAATTGATGTTTATCGACATGATTGCGAGCCAGCAACGTCACTTATCAACTTTTCATTGTATGTTGTATTCTTCCCACAAATTATTGCTGGTCCAATTACACGTTATAAATCAGTTGAAGTTCAGATTAGAGAAAGAAAAGAGAGTTCTAATCGTTTTGCGGTTGGAGTTCAGAGATTTGTGGTTGGTTTAGCTAAGAAAACACTAATTGCGAATGCATTACTAATTGTAGCTGATCGTGTATATGGCTTTTTAGATACTCAAACTATCACAATGAGCTTAGCGTGGTTAGGTACGATTGCCTATACATTACAGATTTACTTTGATTTCTCTGGATATTCTGATATGGCAATAGGATTAGGTTTAATGTTTGGATTTAAAACTGAAGAGAACTTCAATTTTCCATATATTGCACAAAGTATTAATGAGTTTTGGAGAAGATGGCATATTTCGCTTTCTTCATGGTTTAAAGACTATGTATATATTTCTTTAGGTGGCTCAAGAGTCAAAAATCAAGACAGAATTATTTTTAATCTATTAGTTGTATGGGTATTAACAGGTTTATGGCATGGCGCGAATTGGACGTTTGTATTATGGGGCTTGTTTAATTTTGTTGTGTTGGTATTTGAACGTTTCATTGATTTTGAAAATGTGAAGATGAATCGCTTTATCAAACATGCCTATGCACTTTTAATGATCAATATAGCTTGGGTATTCTTTAGATCAAATTCAATTTATGATGCAGGTAAAATGTTAGCTTCGATGATTGGAGTAAATGGTTTTTTTGATTCAACATCATTTATGTTTATTCGTGAATTTGGAATAATATTTCTACTCGGATTCTTTTTCTCTGTACCAATCGCAAGAAGAATGAATACGATAATTGTGGATGAGGAAAAGGCTAAATGGACCTGGATTTTTAGATTTATCTATCCAATTGTGATGATTTCTCTATTTGTCTTAAGTGTTTCTACCATTATTAAGGGTAGCTATAATCCATTTATCTACTTCAACTTTTAAGGAGCGCTATGAAAAAATTCTATCAAACAAAGGTCATTACAGCTCTAATCATTGGTTTTCTTTGGTTTTCATATGCGATTTTTTCGATATACACTAATTCTCAAGCTCTAATAGGCGCAATTAATGGGGATTTTAATACTGTGTTTAAACGAATTGATTCGATTGTGAATGATTCTGTTCCTTATAAAATGGTTTGGATTGAAAGTTATGGTTTTATGCAAAAACTTTTATTCAAAGAAGAAGAGAATAATTTTGAAGTCATTAAAGACACTGAGAACAAGCTACATTATGCATATTTTGCGGAAGAAGCAAATGATGTGACAGAAATTGTAAAGGCAGTAAACCAATTAAAATGGAAGTTAATACCATCTAAGGCTAATCTAATTGTATTAATGCCACTTGATAAAGTAATTGAGAATCATACTGTATTCTCAGAAGGCTTACCGTATAGTTATTCAAATGAAACGGCAGATAATTTCTTATCAGAATTAGTAGAGCGTGATATTAATGTTCTTGATTTTAGAGATAAATTATCAAGTAGTAATTTAAATAAAAGTGAAATATTTTATACTACTGACCATCACTGGACAACAGAAACTGGTTTTTGGGCGTTTACTGAACTTGTAAAGTATCTCGAGGAAAAAGGATACTCACTTGATCCTGAGAAATTCTATACTGACTCAAATAATTATAACTTCATCACTTATCTAGATAGTTATATTGGTTCAATGGGTCGTAAAACGGGAGTATTATATGGTGGAGTTGATGACTTTACGGTTATTTATCCGAAATTTAAAACAGATTATAGCTATAAGGCAGTCAGCCCTGGTGTAAATATTGAAACATTTGGCCGATTTGAGGATGCGCTCTTAAATGGATATGCATTCAATTTAAAAGATTACGATAGTATTATGAATACTGATAAATATTTCTCATATTTATATGGGAATCAAGCTAAAGTAACAATCCATAATAATCAAATCACGAATGGTTATCGTGTATTAATGATAAAAGATTCGATGTCTGTACCAATGGCATCATTCTTATCGACAGTTGTTAGTGAATTGGTTTTAATTGATCCAAGATACTATCAAGAAGATATTGCGCAATATGCTCATGAAGAGAAGTTTGATATTGTATTAGTTTCAATTTATCCACCTAATTTAACAGAGGAATTCTTTGATTTTAATATGAATAAATAGCTGATTGAAACGATGGAGGGTATAAGTACGACCCTCTTTTTGTTATAATAATAACTAAGAGAAACACCTATGACCTATAAATCATTATACCGAACATATCGTCCTCACTCATTTGAAACAGTGGTTGGACAAAGGCACATTATTCAAACCTTACAGAACGCATTGAAGACTAATAAAATGTCACATGCGTATCTTTTCTGTGGTCCAAGAGGAACAGGTAAAACAACGGTTGCGAAACTTGTTGCGAAATCAGTGAACTGTTTAAATCCTGATAAAGCTCCATGTAATGAATGTGAACATTGTAGAACAATTCAAAATGGAACTCATCCAGATGTCATTGAGATTGATGCCGCAAGTAATAATGGAGTCGATGAAATAAGAGATTTGATTGAAAAGGTTAAGTATGCGCCTATTCAAGCTAAATACAAAGTTTATATCATCGATGAAGTTCATATGCTATCCCAAGGGGCTTTTAATGCATTATTAAAAACACTAGAAGAACCACCTTCACACGTTATTTTTATTCTAGCCACAACAGAACCTCATAAAGTTCTACCAACCATCATTTCTAGATGTCAACGGTATGATTTTGTAAGAGTAAATCGTAGAGATATTCAGATGCGAATCGAAGAGGTTTTGAAATCTGAAAAAATTAATTATGAACCAGAGGCAACACGACTAATAAGTCAATTAGCAGATGGTGGGGTTCGTGATGCACTCAGTATTCTTGAACAATGCATAGCGTATAGTGGAAATAATCTACTTGCGGAACATGTGAATGATATTTATGGAATTGCGACTACGCAAGATAAACTAAAACTACTCCATGCGATTATAACAATGGATGTTGGTTTACTAATGCAAGAAATTGAGATTATTACACGTAAAAATATCGATATAAGACGATTAACCAATGATTTGATGGAATTATTAAAAGAATCAGTTGTTTATGCATTTACTCAAGATGACAAGTTAATTACAAAATTAAATGTTGAAGAGGCAAAACAATTAAGTATTATACCAACGTCTGTCGCATTAAATATGATTGAAGATTTAATGGAAACAGCGGATAAATATCGTAGTGCATCCAATCTGCTTTCCTATTTTGAAATCGGTATGTTAAAGCTTTTAAGCCGAATTGGTGAGCCAAAACATGAGAATAGTAAACCAATAGAAAGACCTGTTGTTCATATTGAGGAATATAAGCCTAATGAAAAAGTTGTTACAGATCCAATTGTTAAAGATGTAGTTGAAGAACCAGCACAAACAATAGAACTTATTCAAGACAATAGTGAATCTAAACAAGAAGATTCTGTTGATGTTTTATCGTTTGAATCTGTAGAGATTGAAGACTTAAAGTCTAAACCAAAGAAAAAATCTAAAGCATTATTAAAAACTGAAACACTGGATCAATTAATGATTTTACGCTTACTTAATTCAGGGGATAAACAAAAACGATTAGATGTTCATTCAAAATGGGATAAAATTCAATCTTATTTAACGGATTTAAACTATGGAAGAGTTGCACAGATTTTAGTTAATGCGGTTCCGGTTGCGTTAAATGATGGATTTATGGTATTAAGTCACCCTGATAAGATGTATGTTAATGAATTAAATAGTGAGGATAATCAAGAGCTCATTGAAGCATTTACGTTGATGTTATTTGGAATTGAAATGAAAGCTTATGCGATTGATACTCAAAGTGTTAATGAAGTAACTACTGAGTTCAAACGTTTGTTTGCGGAGAATAACTTACCTGAGCCTATTGTGTTTGAAAAAAAGAAAAAGAAGACATCCAAACCAGTAGAAGAGATCGGTAAAGGATTATTTGAATTATTTGGTGAAGAGAATGTGGAGATTGTCTAATGTATCCCAATATTCTATTAACTTTAATTGAGAATTTAAGAAAATTACCTGGAGTTGGCGCAAAAACAGCTGAACGTTATGCTTTTGCGCTTTTGAACTTAAGTGATGAAGAAATTCAAACACTTGCGAAAGCATTGGTGGATTCTAAAACAAAACTACATTTTTGTCAGATGTGTGGAAATATCACGGACAAAGATATTTGTTTAATTTGTTCGGATGAAAAAAGAGATCATTCTACAGTTTGTGTTGTTCAAGATGTTAAGGATGTTGTGGCGATTGAAAGAATCAAGCAATACAAAGGGGTATATCATGTTTTACATGGTGTTATTTCAACATCAAAAGGAATTATGCCGGATGATTTATCCATTGATTCATTAATGAAGCGTGTTAGTGATGGGATTGAAGAAGTTATTTTGGCAACAAATCCTACCGTTGAAGGTGAAATGACGGCTTTATATCTTGCGAAGCGTTTAGAAAGTAAAGTGGGTAAGATTACTCGTTTAGCACATGGTTTACCGATGGGTGCACATATGGATTATGCGGATGAACTTACTTTAATAAAAGCCATGGAAGGAAGGCAAAAAATATAATAATGAAAACGGATATTGAAATCGCTCAAAGCGCAAAAGCATTACCGATTGAAAAGATTGCGGAAAAAATTAGTTTACCACTTGATTATCTTGAAAACTATGGTAAATACAAAGCTAAAGTAGATTTGAGTTTTTATGACGATATCAAACATAGAAAAGATGGAAAGTTAATCCTTGTGACTGCACTTACACCAACTAAAGCGGGTGAAGGCAAGTCTACAACAACCGTTGGGTTAGTTGATGGACTAGCAAGTATCAATAAAAAAGTTATGGGTTGTTTAAGAGAACCATCTTTAGGACCAGTATTCGGGGTTAAAGGTGGCGCAACGGGTGGTGGATTTGCACAGGTTATTCCTATGGAAGATATCAACCTGCATTTTACAGGGGATATGCATGCGATAACAGCGGCAAATAATCTCGTAAGTGCAATTATTGATAATCATTTGTATCAAGGCAATGAGTTAAATATTAATCCTGAACAAATCTTATGGAAGCGTTGTATGGATATGAATGATCGTGCTTTAAGACAGATACAGGTTTCTTTGAATGACAAAAAAGCAATTGTTCGAAACGATAGTTTCGTTATAACTGTCGCATCACCGATGATGGCAATGTTGTGTTTATCCAAAGACTTAGAGGATTTTAAGCAACGTGTTGATCGTACGATTGTGGCCTATTCTTATGAAGGCAAAGCAATCACAATCAAAGATTTAAAGGTTACTGGTTCTGTTGCGGTATTGATGAAAGATGCGATAAAACCAAATTTAGTTCAAACTTTAGAAGGAAATCCAGTATTTATTCATGGGGGTCCTTTTGCGAATATTGCGCATGGAAGTAATTCCATTATCGCAACTCGTTTAGCTTTAAAATGCGCAGATTATGTTGTGACTGAAGCTGGATTTGGATCAGATTTAGGTGCACAAAAGTTTATGGATATTACCTGTCGTGCAGGTGAGTTTAAACCAAGTGCCGTTGTAATAGTCGCAACCATTCGTGCATTGAAGATGCATGGAAATATTCCATACGAAGAGCTTAAACAAGAAAATGTAGAAGCGCTAAAAATGGGTTTAGTTAACCTTAAACAACATATTCAAATAATAAAGAGTTATGGTGTACCGCTTGTCGTTTCTCTTAATCGATTTGTTAGTGATACAGAAAATGAGATTCAAAGTGTTAAGGATTTCTGTGATATAGAGAATGTTGCGTTTGAGATGAATGAATCTTGGGAAAAAGGTGGAATAGGTGCGGCAAATTTAGCACGTAAGGTTGTTGAGATTGTTGAAAATCCAAATACATACAAACCACTTTATGATATTAATCTAAATATAAAAGATAAAATTAAGACAATCGCAACTCAAATCTATGGCGCAAGTGATGTCGTATTTACGGATAATGCGCTTAAACAATATGATCAAATAGAATCACTTGGTTTAGAAAGATTAAATGTATGTATTGCGAAGACACAATCATCTTTAAGTGATGATCCTAAATTACTCGGATTTCCAAAAGGATTTACATTAACAGTAAAGGCACTCAATATATCGAGTGGAGCTGATTTTATTGTCGTAATAGCGGGATCAATCATGACAATGCCAGGATTATCAAAAGATCCTGCCGCATATCATATTGATATCAATCAAAATGAAATTGTAGGCTTATTTTAAATTGTTTTTGGGGTATAATACAGAGGAACTATGTCATCAATAGCGTATATAACAGATAAGAACATGATTGAATTTCATCGATTGAATGGTAATTCTACCATCAGTTTTTGGAGACCATCGGTAGGTAAACGATTTACAGATTTTAATCATGGAGATTTGTTATTCTTTTTAGCTAAAGGGACTGAATTAAAACAGACAGGTGAAAAGGGAATTATTGGTTATGGACGTTTTCAGCACAGTGTTCAACACTCTTTTAGACAGATGTGGAACCTGTATGGAAATTTGAATGGATATGAGTCCACTGAAGATTTTAAAGAAGCAATTCTTAGAGTTTCTAAATCAAAGACTTTACCATCAAGTTTAAGTAGTTTAATACTAAATGAAATCGTGTTTTTCCAAGCGCCTGTTTATTTAAGTGAGTTTGGAATGAGAATTTCAAATAATTTGGAAAGTTTTATCTATTTAGACAAAGATAATCCGCAAATGACAGTTAATATCTTATTAAAAGCGAATGAGATTGGGGTTGATGCATGGTCATCTGCAGTGAGTTCCTATGCGCCATCTTCTTCAGTTTTTGATGATGATTTAGCTCGTCATATGATTCAATATCGATTAAGTAATATCCCTCACTTAAGCACTGAAAAAGAACTTAAGAAACAGAGTAAGTATCTAATCGATTTAATGAAAAAAGAAGAGGGTTATCAATGGATTGATGAACGCAAACAAGAACTAATTCGTTTTACAGTAATCGGGGTAGAAATTGTGACTTCTATTTCAGCTAACAAACATAATTTAACAGAACGATTGATTTATGAATTTGGTAAATATAATTTGATTCATAAATTAACGAAAGATATACCGAATTTTAATCAAAAAACACTTCACCTAACAACTTATGTTGAATATGAAGTGCCTGAAGATTTAAAGAAAATTATTGTATGTGATGGATTTGATTATCGATATATTAATCTAGACCAAATTTAGTAATGATAAAGCGATGGAACTTAGCCTTCGCTTTTATATTTTTAATTGAAAACTGATTTAATATTTCTAGATAACGTTTAAACGCAAATTCTTCGAATTCATTATTAACTTCATATTCCAATTCGTAATCTTCTTGGTCTAAATATCGGTTATGATCAATACAAAGTTCACCATACTTATCTTGAATAGTATAACGAGTTGTATGAAGTTCACCAATATATTTCCATTCAGAATTAAATTGATGCTCATTTAAGAATTGTTGAACATCATTTCGCTTGAAATGTTCAACTGAGTTACTTGGCACATCAAAATTGACTTCTAGTTTACCTTTTTCTTGTTTAATCTTGAAGGTTAGTTCAAAACGTGACCCAATTTGTCTAATTCTTGCCGCAATCTTTTTGTTTAAACTGTTTTTTGATTGATAATAATAATTGGTTTGTTCAATCATTTGAGCATCTTTAAAATAGTTAAGAATTTGATTGTATTCTTCTTTATTGAGTAATGTTTTGTATTCAATTTCAAGATTTGTATTCATATGCCTATGATACAATAGGCTTAAGTGAAAAGGAAGTAAAGCGATGAAACGATTTGTGATACTATCTAAAGAGGATGACTTATCAAAAGAGTTAAGTCAAAAATTAACCATTCGTTTGAATGAGCTAAACTATCAATTAGATGAAGAAACTCCAGATTTTGTGGTGTCAATTGGAGGAGATGGTACATTTTTACGTGCAATTCATCAATATATTCATCAATTAGAGTTAATAAAATTTGTAGGGATTCATACAGGAACACTTGGTTTTTTTAGCAGTTATGATGGGCATGAATGTGAGGCGTTTGTACAAGACTTAATCAATGATCGATTGGGATATAAAGAATTTCCATTATTGGATATCTGCGTTAATTCAAAGAATGGGAATGAACATTATTATGCATTAAATGAAATGCGTGTTGAAAATGTAATACGTACTCAACTTATTCGAGTTTCTATTAACAGTGAATATATGGAAACGTTTAGAGGAACAGGATTATGCATATCAACACAAGCGGGTTCTACTGCCTATAATCGTTCACTTGGCGGTGCAATCTTACATGAGGGATTAAATTTACTTCAATTAACTGAAATTACGGGAATTCATCATCATGCATATCGTTCTTTAGGATCATCTCTTATCGTACAAGAGGATGCACAAATAACACTTGAGAGTGATGATTTCTGTGAAGCAATCCTATGTTATGACCACTTATCTGTAAAGCTTAAAAAAGATAGTAAGATAAAATGCCAATATTCAGAAAAAACCGTCCATTGTGTTGGACGGCCTAATACGAGTTATATTAAACGATTAAAGAGCTTATTTTAATGAACAATCTTACTTCGATTTAAATGATTCATGTGAAATATAATCGCAATCATTGGTACAAACGAAAGTAAGGATGAACCACCAGCAGAGATAAATGGGAGTGTAATACCGGTAATAGGAAGTAAGCCGATAATCATTCCCATATTTTGTATCTGTTGAAATAACAACATTCCCAAAAGGCCTACTGCCATAATTTTTTCTCGATAATACTCATTATTAAGAATAATACGTATGATAGTTAAATCTAATGCTAAATGTAGAAACAACACAATAGATGCCCCAATAAAACCAAAATTCTGACCTATTACCGCAAATATAAAATCATTTTGTGGTTCAATAAGCGTAATAATCTGAGAACCCAAACCATGTCCCAACCAACCAGCAGATCCAACTGCTAGTAATGATTGATAAAGTTGAAGTCCCCAAGAACTAATGTATTGTTCAGTTTGAAGCCAGCCATAAATACGATTTAAACGATATGAGCTACCCACTAAGTTCACCAACATATCAGGCGCAAAGAAGAATAAACCTAAGAATATGATAATGACTAATCCAACAAAACTAAAACCAGAAATAAGCCAATACTTAGAAATACCACTCATCGATAACATCGCAATTAATCCGATTATGATAATAATAGGAATACCGGTATCTGGCTGTAAGATCATTAAGAATAGAGGAGGGATTGCGACTTTAAGTATTTTATAAAAAAGAAACAAATCACTTTCAATATTTGACATTCGATTTTGATCAATGTGTTCAGAAATGATAACAGATGATTTTATGATTAATACTGCTTTCATAAATTCACTAGGTTGAATCGTTCCTAATCCAGGGAGTTGAAACCAAGCTCGAGTCCCATTTACAGGAGCGATAAAAGGTAGATTTATATACTTATCGACAATCAATAAGAATAATAGAAACATTAAAACCCAATATGCAATATCTATTGCTGTAAACAATCGATCTACTCCTATTTGTATAAATAAGATTAAAGAGATGATTGAAATAATCACGAAAATAATTTGTTTGATCAATAAATCAGTCCCATCTCTATAGGATACGAGGAGTGGACTAGCCGCATAAATCGCCAATAAACTGATTGCGGTAAGTGCGATTAAAATAAGACTGAGTGACCAGTCAATGATGAATGTTTTTTTAGTAGGAGATTTTATATATTGTGACATGTTTAAGTCCTGTGTTTGTTTGAAGTAAAACTACTATAATGGTATCATATAGGCTGAGGTGACGGTATGCGTAGATGGAATTCTTTCAGTGAATTAATTTATTTCCCGCTTGAGGTATTATACATTTCTACCATCATTTTGGGTATCACTGGTTTGATATTAGGACAAAATTTCCAAATTTATTTCTCGATTAATCAACCAATTATATTATCTTTTATCGATATGTTTAGATATTTGTCTAGCATGATTGTACACTATTTTCCATTAATTTTCTTATTACGTGCTGTTTATCGTAGAAGTGAAGATGGAATGGTAGTCCTTGCGGCACTCTTAGCCTATATAAGTTTCCATATTGGAATAATGTTTTTTACACCAACGAATCTACCATCTGAAGTCTATTCATCCGTACTAGGTATTTCCGCAAACGCAACGCTTTTAGCCACAAAAAATAGTGGAGTTTTAGTACCGTTTCATACGGGTTTAATTGGGGCTTTAATTGTCTTATATTTTACTCGTTCTTCCGCAACAAGTTTAAAGAAACGTACACCTTACAGTATATTTAGTTTTGTGGATAAGAATGTCTCTGTTGTATTTAGATCTATGATATTGAGTTTATTAGCTGGTATCGCCTTAACATTTGTTTGGCCAATGTTTATTAATTTCTTTATTAATATCTTTACGTTTATTTCTAAGGATTTAAATAATCCTATAAATCTATTCATCTATGGAATTGTCAATCGTTTACTAAGTATTATTAACTTCAGTCATTGGATGAATCAACTATTTTGGTTTACCAATCTAGGTGGAAGTTGGGTTGATCCTGTTGGGGCTGTACATACAGGAGATGTTGGTATGTGGACTGCACAATTAGCTCGTGGCATCTCCGGATTTTCATCTGGAAAGTTGATAAGTCCATATTACATTCTAAATATTTTTGCGGTTCCAGCCTTTATTATGGCCGCATTTCAAACTTATACAGATAAGTTAGTCCATAAACGTTTGGTTCCATTTGTAATTCTAGCGGTGGTGATGTCGATATTATTTGGGACATTGTTGCCGATTGAAATATTCTTAATATTTACTGCTCCTTTACTGTTTACATTTCATTTGTTTTTTACCGCAATATTATATGCGGTATTACCAATGTTAGGTGTTACATTAGGGTATAGTTTTTCAGGTAATGTGTTAGTAGGAACACCTGGAAGTATTGTCGATTTATTGGTTTTAATTCGTAATCCTATATACCAAAAAGCATTAATCATATTACTGTTTGTAGGATTAATGACATTCTTGTTATATTATGCAGTAACGAGTTATTACTATCGTAAAGGTGCGATTAGTATTATTAATCCAAATGAAAAAGACATGGTTATTCATGAATTATTAGATAGTATTGGTGGAATAGATAATATACGTTTAGCGAATGCGTCAATCGGAAAAGTGATTATTCAAGTTTATAATCGAGATTTAGTGGACTTTAGTAAGATTCATCATCGTGCTAGTAAGATTGTGGATACACGAGCTGGATTTGCGATTTCTTATGGCGCTAGTAGTTATATGATTTATTCAGTTTTAAAAAATCAAAAAGAGAGTACAGAAATTCAAGAAAGTGCATAAGCATTTTCTTTGTTCATAGAGGGTGATTATGGAAAAGCTTACGCCTATGTTAAAACAATACATGGAAGTTAAAAATGCTCATCAAGATGCGCTCGTGATGTTTAGACTAGGTGATTTTTATGAGCTGTTTTTTGATGACGCAAAAATTGCGTCTTTAGAGTTAGATTTAGTTTTAACAGGACGTGCAGCGGGTGAAAACCAGAGAGCGCCAATGTGTGGTGTACCTCATCATGCGGCCTCAAACTATATTCAAAAACTAGTGGATAAAGGATACAAAGTTGCGATTGTCGAACAAATGGAAGATCCATCTGAAGCGGTCGGACTTGTTAAGCGTGACGTAGTCAAAATAGTGACTCCAGGGACAATGGTAGATGAACTAGTTGAAGATAAAACACGTAATTATATTGCGTCTTTAACTCATTATGCCGGTCAATATACCATGATATTATTGGAGTTAATTTCGGGTAAGACTGAAATGATTCAAATTCGAGAAGACAAAACATTACTTAAACAAAGTATTCTTAAGTACCAAATAAAGGAAGTTGTAATCTCAAATCATTGTGATCAAGATAGTTTGAATACACTTCGAGAAATACCATACCTAACAATCTCATATTGCGATTTAGTATCTATTTCTGATGAATATCGTAAGAACTGTGAAATGATCTCTGAAGAATATAAGAGAGAGTGTTATGGTCGATTATTAAACTACTTAACTGTGACACAGAAACGTTCACTTCAACACTTACAAAAAATTGTAGATACCAATATTCAACGGGTTATGAAAATGGATTATAGTACCTTATTAAATCTTGAGTTAATCGAACCTTTAAGAGCACAGTCTAAGCATAAAACTCTCTTTTCTTTCTTAGATGTTTGTAAAACATCTATGGGGTCTCGTTTATTAAAAGATTGGATTATGAATCCACTCTATGATTTAAGTGAAATTGAATTAAGACAAAACCAAATAGAATTTCTAATTAAAGACTATATTTTAAAAGATAAATTAAAAGAACACTTAAGTCACTGTTACGACATTCAACGCTTAGTTGGACGAATTTCATTTGGGTCCGCAAATCCACAAGATATCATGCGGTTAAGAAATACATTGAATCAATTACCTCAAATATTAACGCTTATTGATCATGATTTATTCAAAACTTACAATCAAATAGATCGATTAGATGATATTACGCACTTACTTAATGAAGCGATTAATGAAGAAGTCCCGAGTTCTATTAAAGATGGGAATGTATTTAAAACTGGATATCATCAAGAGTTAGATGAACTTAGAGATATCCAACATTTAGGAAAGAAATGGTTACTTGATTTTGAGTTAAAAGAAAAAGAGAGAACTCAAATCAAGAATTTAAGAATAGGATACAATCGAGTATTTGGGTATTATATTGAAATTTCTAAAGGGAATATTCCTAACATAAAAGAAGAATTTAATTATATTCGTAAACAGACATTGAGTAATCAAGAACGATTTATCACTCCAGAACTCAAAGAAATGGAAGATAAAATACTCAATTCAACAGAACGTAGCTTAAAACTAGAACAGTACTTATTTACTGAGCTTGTACAAACCATTGCACAAAAGATTCGTGAATTACAAGAAATATCATTTGCCCTAGCGAGTATTGATGTATTAGTGGCGTTATCAAGTATTTCATTTGAACATCATTATGTACGTCCTGAATTTCATGATGGTTATGATTTGGATGTTAAAGAAGGAAGACATCCTATTCTTGAAACACAAACACATTATGTGTCTAATTCCACTACTATTAAACAGGATCAACCGATTCATATTTTAACTGGACCCAATATGGGTGGTAAAAGTACCTATATGCGTCAATTAGCCCTAATTATTGTGTTAGCACAAATTGGGTGTTTTGTGCCTGCTAAGAAAGCTAGTTTACCTCTTATCGATGCATTATTTACGCGTATGGGAGCGAGTGATGATATTCTTGAAGGACAATCAACTTTTATGATAGAAATGATTGAAGCGAATACAGCACTTCAAAATGCGACGAAGAATTCGATTGTGTTCTTTGATGAGATTGGACGTGGTACATCAACCTTTGATGGGATGGCACTCGCACAAGCGATGGTTGAATACATTGCGACTGTTATTCAATGTAAAACAATCTTCTCAACGCATTATCATGAACTTACTCAACTCGAAACCTCACTTCCTCAAATCCGAAATATGCATGTAGAAGTATTTGAAGAGAATAATGAAGTTACGTTCTTATATCGCGTTAAACATGGTAAAGCTGACCGCTCTTATGGCGTAAACGTAGCTCGATTAGCACATTTACCAAACGCAATTTTACAGCGAGCACATCACTTACTTAAAGAATTGGAAAGTAAAAAACGTGTCGTTCAACAAAGTATGGAAATTGTGGAAATGGTCACCATTCCAAAAGAAATCCAAGAAATCCAAGATGATTTGAAGAAATTAAATATTAATGAGACAACACCTCTTGAGGCACTAACTTATCTCAATGAATGGAAAAAGAAAATAAAGGCATAAAATGGGTATTATTCAACGTTTAGATGAACAATTAAGCAATATGATTGCGGCAGGAGAGGTTATTGAAAGACCAATGGCTGTCGTAAAAGAATTGGTCGAAAATGCTTTAGATGCGAAAGCACGTTTTATCGAGGTTAAAATTACTCAAGGTGGAATTGAGTCCATAGAAGTAATCGATGATGGGATGGGGATGGAACCAAGTGATGCACAACTTGCGTTTGAAAGACACACTACAAGTAAAATAACATCGAAAGAACAATTATTCGCACCAGAATTCTTAGGATTTAGAGGTGAGGCATTACCCTCTATCGCATCTGTTAGTGATGTGGTATTAAAAACATCCAAAGATGATGTTGGTACGTATGTGCATATTGCCTATGGTAAAGTTCTACAAGTTCGACCTCATTCCTCCAGTACAGGTACACATATTCGTGTTGAAGGATTGTTTCGTAAAACTCCAGCACGATTTAAACATTTAAAGTCTGCTAATTATGAGGCAGCTTTAATTATTGATTTATTAGAAAAGTTTTCTTTAAGTCGTCCTGATGTCGCGTTTAAGCTAAGTGATGAAACTAAGATACTCTTGAATACCAGTGGTACGAATCAAATGCTTGAAGTTTTAGCATCGAGTTTTGGGAATCGAATTGCACGATTAGCGCATGAGTTCACTCTCAAAGACTATGATTTTACAATTCAAGGTGTATGGGTTGATCCACAGGAGCATCGTTCAAATAATAAAGGAATTTTGATATTTATCAATAATCGTATCGTACGATCTTGGTATCTTCAAAAAGCAATTGTGGAAGCTTATTTACCCTATATTCCAGCTCATCGTTACCCCGTCTGTGTCATTAATCTAAAGATGGATGCTCATTTAGTAGATGTAAATGTACACCCATCAAAATGGGAAGTCAGACTCTCTAAGGAACAACAAGCTTTCTACTTAATTCTCGATGGCTTAAGTAAACAACTCAGTGAGTTTGTACATCCAAAAGAACATATTGAGAAAAAAGAAGAGCTTAATCGTGAACAAACACAATTGTTTAATGTGAATCATTACCCAGAAAATAATGTATCTAAACCAATTGAAATAAAAGAAGAAAGCAATGATTTCTCATTAAGCAATCAAACTAAAACAGAAAACACAATCGTAACAAGCTCTATCAAGAAAGATCGACATCCAACATTTCCACACTTGGATTTAATTGGACAGATGCATGGTCGTTATATACTTGCTAGTTCAGAAGATGATTTGTATGTGATTGACCAACATGCCGCTAAAGAAAGAATAAATTATGAACTTATTCTTGAACAATTGAATCAAAATCAGGATCAATTCGATTTATTAATTCCAATTGAAATAGAATGTTCAAGTGCTTTTATGGAACGATTTAATGAATTTAAACAAATCTTAGATTCATTACATCTACACATAGAACCATTTTCACTAAAAAGCTATATTGTTCGATCGATTCCTCTATGGTTAAACCAAAACGATTTAACTCGCTTTATGCAAGATGTGATGGATCGATTCTTATCTGAATCCAAAATTAATCAAGAGATATTAAGAGAATCCGTTATTGCGACAATGGCATGTCATCGATCCATTCGTTTCAATCAAGCCTTAACTCCATTTGAGATGAGACATATTATTGAAGAATTATCGGTGTGTAAACAACCCTATCATTGTCCACATGGAAGACCTACTTTAGTTAAGCAAAATGCTCAAAGTTTATGGAAGGATTTTGAACGATGAAAAAAGTATTGGTTATTGCGGGTCCAACCGCAAGTGGTAAAACAGCATTATCCATAAAACTAGCACAGTATTTTAAGGGTGAAATCATTAGTGGTGATTCAACTCAAGTCTATAAAGAACTTGAAATTGGGACCGCAAAGATAACAGAGATTGAAAAGGAAAATATCCCTCATTATGGATTAGACTTAATTCATTATCATGAGAATTACAGTGTTAAAGACTTTCAAACAATGGCACGACATTCGATTGATAAAATAAGTGCTAAACAAAAATTACCTATAATTGTAGGAGGAACAGGCTTTTATCTGAAAGCATGTTTATACGATTATGAGTTTACTGATGAGCTAGAAGAAGATGATCAATTTGATGAACTAAGCAATCAAGAAATCTATGATCGATTGAATCAAATCGATCCTAAATCTCTAGAAAAAATACACTTAAATAATCGCAAACGATTAATTAGAGCACTCAATATTGGACTAAAAGGACAATCAAAATCAGAAAGAGAAGAAGCACAAAAACACAAACCAATTTATGATATCTTCTTAATCGTTACGGATATTGATAAAAAAGTATTAGATGAACGAATCGAACAACGATTAAATACGATGTTTGAGTATGGATTGAAGGATGAAGTCGTTAAGTACTTTAGTGATCCATTAACGTGGAATTACCAAAGTTTTCAAGCCATCGGTTATAAGGAATGGAAGGATTATTTCCTGAACAATAAATCACTTGAAGAAGTAAAGAATCGAATCTTAGTATCAACTCGACAATACGCAAAAAGACAATTGACATGGTTTAGACATCAATTCAGTGCATATTGGTATAAACCCAATGAAGAAAATGAGAAACTACTTTTAGAAGAGATTAAACAATGGTTAAATAAGGAGACAACATGAAAAAAATAGTATTAGCTGGTGGATGTTTCTGGGGAGTTGAAGAATATTATCGTAGATTAAAAGGCGTTGGAAATACGCGTGTTGGTTATGCTCAAGGGTTAAAAGAAAATCCAACTTATCAAGAGGTATGTACTGGGAAAACAATGCATGCGGAAGTTGCGGAAATTGAGTATGATCCAAGTGTGATTTCTTTTGAGAAAGTTCTTGAACATTTATTTAGAATTATTGATCCAACTTCATTAAACAAACAAGCTCATGATGTTGGGACACAATATCGCGTTGGAGTCTATCCAGATAATGATGAAGAAATAGAGTTTGTGAAAGCATATGTCCAAAAAAGACAAGCTGAATATTCTAAACCAATTGTTTTAGAAGTGGAAAGATTAAGAGACTTCTATGATGCGGAAACCTATCATCAAATGTATTTAGACAAGAATCCAAGTGGATATTGTCATGTGAATATGAATTTAATTAAACCTGAAGAAAGAAAATAGTGCTGAGAAGCACTTTTCTTTAGGTTAAATACTTTTTCTATCGTATAAAAACATAGGTGAACTATGTTAGAAATACAAAATATAAGTAAGAATTATGGTAAGAAAAAAGCATTACAATCATGCCATCTTATTGCCAATAAACACGATATTATTGGAATACTTGGACAAAATGGTTGTGGTAAATCAACGCTATTTAAGAGTGTTATGGGTTTGATTGAGGTTGATTCAGGTACGATTCTTTATAATCATAAACAATGTGATTTTAATCAAAGAAAGAATTTTGGGTATATGCCTGAACAAAGATCTCTATTTTTAGATTTAACTTTGTATGATCAACTTAAGTTTTTAGCTCAATTAAAAGGGATATTAGATGATCGATTTGATCGTTTAGTTGATCTCTATATTGAACGATTTGATTTAAAGGATAAGAAGTATACAGTTTTAAATAAATTATCTAAAGGTCAGCAACAAAAAGTTCAGCTCATCGCATCACTTATACATAATCCGGATGTATTAATATTAGATGAGCCATTAAATGGATTGGATTTTTATAGTGTGCAACTTGTGATGAATGAATTAAGGATTCAAGCTTCTCTAGGTAAGATTATTTTAATATCAAGCCATCAAATGGATTTTATGGATGAATTATGTACACATCTTCTTGTATTAGATAATGGATATACTATAAAAAATGGAAAGTTAAGTGAACTATATCAAGAGTATGGTGTATGTGTCAGTGTTAATGCTGATAGTCTTTGGCATAACATTAGTAAACTTCATAAAAATATTTTAGAGAAAGGTTCAATGATTGAATTTCATTATGCGAATTTATTAGAGGCTAAAAAAGCGTTAGGGAATTTTTGTAAAGAACCTACTATCACAACACTCAAACTTCATAATGTGTCAATTGGGGATATGTTAAAGGAGGGAGAATGAAGACATTACTACAATTTTCTTTTAATCGTCGCTTTTTAAATAAAATGACTTTATTTTTACAGATCATATTTATTCTTGTGATTTCAATCATGTTTTATTTTGATAAGATTTCTGAACTTTTAAACTTAGAGTTTAATAAGCCTATTCCAATTTATATCGAACCAAACCTGAGAAAACTAATCGTGAATGAAGCTGAATGGAAGAATAAAGGGTTTGAGTTTACGACGAACAAGGAATCAATTACGATTAGTTATTCAAAAGATGTTTATTCAATAACACTTGTTGATGATTTAATGACACAATCTAAAATATATGATTTATTGTTAGATAATCATCAAAAGCGTAAAGAGAGTAGTAGTAATTCATCAGTCTATCGATGGTTAGAGGATTATCGAACGATTGAGGTTGATTTTTTGGAGTATAAATATGAAGATAATCAGTTTAAACATCAAATTATTATATTATTTCTAACATCGATCTATTTTATGTTGTTAAATTTTATAGCCGTTAATTCAAATGAAATTATTATGGAAAAAACATCTCATATGATTCCAATTATTTTAACGCATGTAAAAATTAAAACGCATTTTATTTCAAAACTTATAATTGGATTTGCGTCTGTATTGTTTCAGATTATTAGTTCCTTAGGTATAGTTGGATTAATTGGGTATTCTCGATACCAACTAGATAAGGGGGAGGGATTAATACGTTTATTGGTTAAGTTCTTACCTTTCAAGTTAGATTCATTTAATTTAGATGATATTTTAAAGTTATTAGATTTAAGTATGAATGATCTTGTTCAAGTATCAATTGGATTAGTGTTTATCCTTATTGGAATATTTACTATTCAGATTCTTATATTAATTTTATCCAGTAAAGTTAAAACGATGGAAGAAGCTGCATCAATCCAAGGGCCTTTCTATTTAGTATTACTTATCATATATTACTTAGCGTTAAGTCTTAATACAACGCAATCATTAAGTAGTAACTTAGGGTTAACTTTATCTTACTTACCGATATTTTCAATGTTAATTATGCCGATGCGTTTGTTAACTCAACATGTAATGCCAATTGAAATCATGATATCTATTTTGTTTAGTTTTGCGCTTATTTCACTAATTTTTATTATTATGTATCCCATATATTGTGAAGGATTGAGGGAAGAAGGGTAATCACTTGTGAAATTATTATTTTATTGTAACAAACTTTTCAAGATAAATTCCAAATTATGAAATTTATCATAAAATCGTATGCATTTTTATAAGATTAAGTTGATAGTAAAATTATCAAACCATATAATATTTCTTGCAAGGAGGATTTTGAAATGAAAAAGTTATTAGTTTTATTAGTTGTTGGTTTATTAGCTGTAACTAGCTTAACTGGTTGTGCTGCTCCAAAAACTTACAAGTTTGGTACTGGAAGTTACACTACTATTAAGAGTTCTGCTGCTGTAGCTGCTGTAGAAGCTACTAAAGATGCTGCTGCTGTTGAAGCTGCAGATGGTAAAGTACAAGTTACAACTGTTTATGCTGCTGTATTATTAGATGATGCTGGTAAGGTTGTTTATGTTGATATCGATTCCGCACAAAACCAAGGTACATTTGATGCTACTGGTGCTGTAGTTAAAGCAGAAGCTGCTCCTACAAAAACAGAAAAAGGTGCTGATTATGGTATGGCAAGTGCTTCCGCAATCGGTAAAGAATGGTTCGAACAAATGGCTGCTTTAGAAGCTTACTTTGTTGGAAAAACATTAGAAGAAATCAAAGCTATTCCTGTAAATGAAACATTCAACCCTACAGGTGAAGATTTGACTGCTTCTGTATCAATTAAGATTGATCCATATCTAGCTGCAGTTGAAAAAGCTGTTGCTAATGCTGTTGAAGTTAAAGGTGTTGCTAAAGTAGGTGTTGGTTCTGTTGCTTCCGTTTCCGGACGTGCTGCTGTTGCTGCTGTTGAAGCTACTAAAGACGCTGCTGCTGTTGAAGCTGCTCCTGGTCGTATCCAAACAAACGTAACATTTACTGGTGTTGCATTTGACAAAGACGGTAAAGTTCTAGTTGCTTTCTTAGACGTTGCACAAAACCAAGGTACATTTGATGCTGCTGGTGCTATCGTTAAAGCTGAGCCTGCTCCTACAAAACAAGAAAAAGGCGCTGACTACGGTATGATTAAGAATTCTGCTATCGGTAAAGAATGGTTCGAACAAGCTAACGCATTAACTACTTACTTCGTAGGTAAGACTGCTGATGAAGTTGCTGCTATCGCTATCGATGCTGAAGGCGTAACTACTGTTGAAGATCTTAAGACTTCCGTATCCGTTGGTATCGACGAATACTTAGCTTCATTCGCTAAAGCTGTTGCTAACGCTGTTGAAGTTAAATAGTTCTAGGAACAATTAACAAACCAAAGAGTCTCGAAAGAGGCTCTTTTTCTTTGGATTAAAAAAGTAGAACAATTTTTGTTCTACTTTAAACTTCTAATATTATGTGTTCTCTTGATTTGATTTAATACTTTTAGATTATTCTCTAATGTATTTTCATAAGGACTTGTATTACTTGGTGTATAGAAAGGAGTATTTGTTACACCTTTTGGAAGATATTCTATCTTATTCCAAATATCAGGTCGATCATAATCATACTTATCTTCTTCTCGGAGTCCAACAGGTGTTAGTCTTAGATATTCAGGAACTGGAAGAGGATAATCTTTAACTTCATTCATTGCTTTACCCAGTGCATTTATTGCATTTCTTGATTTAGGAGATAATGCTAAATCAATAACCATTACAGATAAAGGATAAATGGCTTCAGGGAATCCAACCCGTTTGGCTGCGTCCATAGCTTGTAATGTACGTGCGACGAGTGGAGGATTTGCTAAACCGATATCCTCATATGCAATTACAATTAATCGACGTTCAATGGATTCTAAATCTTCAGCTACTATTAAACGAGCGAGATAATAGAGTGCCGCATCAACTTCTGATCCACGAATTGATTTTTGTAATCCACTCAAAGCGTCATAATAACCATCATCGCTATGATCAAATCCCAAATTACTGTGTAAATGAAGATTCGATAAATGGTCTAAATTAATTATTTGATTAGGATATGCAATATTTAAAGCATCTAGTATATTATAAGCCATTCGAACATCACCATTACAAGTATCGATAATAGACTGCAATGAGTTTGATTCTAATTGGATACTAAGTTGACTATCAGGATGTTTCAGTGCTCGATTAATGGCTTTTTCCATTGAACTTGGATTAACTGATTTAAATTCACATAGGATACATCTTGAGCGTATGGCGGGATTAATTGAAAAATAGGGATTAGCACTGGTCAATCCGATCATCAAGACACTACCATCTTCAACATAAGGTAATAATAAATCTTGTTTGTCTTTGTTTAATCGATGGACTTCATCCACAATTAATACAAGTTGACCACTTAAACGAGCATTCGCAAAGATGGATTCCAAATCTTTTTTATTACCTGTTACCGCATTGAATAGTTCTAAGGGAAGTTTTAGTTCATTTGCGAGTATAGAAGCAGCAGTAGTTTTACCACTTCCAGGAGGGCCAAAAAAGATCATTGACATGAGTCTGTTTTCTTCTAAGAATCGGTTTAAAATACCCGTCTTTTGGGTTAAATGTTCCTGTCCAACGACATCGGAAAGATGTTGGGGACGTATTCTTACTGCGAGTGGTTTATTGTTTGTCATCTTACTTCCTATTTTACTATTAAATTAAGGGTGTTAGAATAAAAAAGAGGATAAAATATGCGTGTAACCTGTCAAAGAGTCGAAAAAGCGAAATGTGTTGTGAATAATGTTGTTACGGGAGAGATTGAGCAAGGATTATTAATCTTTGTTGGATTTAAACAAGATGAGACTGAAGATAATCTTAAGAATATGGCGAAGAAATTGGCGCATGCACGATTATTTGATGATAGTGAAGGAAGAATGAATTTAAGTGTTATGGATATACAAGGACGTGTTTTATCCATTTCACAATTTACTCTTTATGCGGATACTAAGAAAGGGCATAGACCTTCTTACGATAAAGCAGCTAAGGCAGATGTCGCAAGTATTTACTATCAACGTTTTAATGAATATCTACGTGAATGGATACCTGTAGAAACAGGAGTATTCCAAGCTGAAATGAAGATTGAAGCACATAATGATGGACCAGTCACAATCTGGTATGAGAACTGAGGGAACTATGGAAAAAATGGATGGAAAAGCGTTAAGTCTATTAATTGAAACGAATATTAAAAACAATGTCAACGACTATGTTTCTAAAGGTTATCGTAATCCTAAGTTAGTGGTTCTTCTTATAGGTGATAATCCTGCTTCTGTTACGTATGTTAAAAATAAAGAAAAAGCATGCCAAAGGGTTGGGATTGAATCAGATGTCATTCGTATGAACTCAGAAGTTAGTACAGAGGACGTGGTGAAAGTAATACATCAATTAAATAGAGATAATACAGTTGATGGAATACTTGTACAACTACCAATCCCAAAACAATTAGATGTAAATCAAATTATTGAGTCACTCGATCCAAATAAAGATGTGGATGGTTTACATTCAATCAATATCGCAAAATTATATGCCAATCAAGATGGTTTTGTACCATGTACACCTCGTGGTATAATGACACTCTTGAAACACTATAATATTGAGATTAGTGGGAAACACGCAGTTGTGATTGGTAGAAGCGCACTTGTTGGAAGACCAGTGGCACAACTTTTACTCAATGAAAACGCTACTGTAACAGTATGTCATAGTAAAACAAGAAATTTAGCACAACTAACGCAACTTGCGGATATCGTGGTAGTTGCGATTGGGAAAGATAAATTCTTAACACAAGAACACATTCATCATGCGAATGCGATTATTGATGTTGGAATTAATCGAGTTAATGATAAACTAGTTGGGGATGTGGATTATGATGCACTATTCGATAAAGTGGATTATATGACACCTGTACCGGGTGGAGTAGGTCCAATGACCATCGTCTCATTGTTGGAGAACACGATGAAATCATATGGATTAAGTATAAAGGAGAATTAATATGACAGGCTATGATTTAAATGACATCGTAGAAATGAAAAAGGAACATCCATGCCATAAATCCAAACTTTGGAAAATAATTCGCATGGGAGCCGATATTAAGATAAAATGTTTAGGGTGCGGAGCTGCGGTTATGTTAGATCGTAGTGATTTTGAGAAGAAACTTAAACGCATAGTAGAAAAAGCAGAAGGAACAGAGTAAAAATATGCCATTAACAGCAGGAATCGTTGGTTTGCCCAATGTAGGTAAATCAACATTATTTAACGCAATTACCCATTCACAAGTAGAAGCTGCGAATTATCCATTCGCAACCATTCAACCGAATGTTGGTGTTGTAGAAGTAAAAGACAAACGAGTGGACAAAATCACTGAATTGGTTACACCCAAGAAGACAATCTATACCAGTTTTGAGTTTACTGATATTGCAGGTCTTGTGAAGGGTGCTAGTCAAGGTGAAGGATTAGGAAACCAATTCTTATCCCATATCCGTGAAGTTGATGCGATTGTCCATGTCGTAAGATGTTTTGAAGATAACAGTATTACGCATGTAGAAGGTAGTGTAGATCCTATACGTGATATTGAGATTATTAATCTTGAACTAATCTTGGCTGACCAACAATCCATTGAAAATCGTATCTCTAAAGTAGAACGTAAAGCTAAGGCAAAAGATAAAGACGCCATTTTTGAATTATCAGTACTAACAAAAGTCAATGACGCATTACTTAACGGTAAAAGTGTTAGAACACTTGATTTAGATAAAGATGAGACCAATATATTAAATGGATTTCATCTTTTAACCGCAAAACCAGTAATCTATGTAGCGAACATGAGTGAATCTGAAGTACATCATGCGGAAAATAATCCTTTCTATCAAAAAGTTAAAGAATTTGCGGATTCAGAGAAGAGTGATGTAATTGCGATTAGTGCGAAAATTGAAGAAGAACTATCGATGTTAGATGACGAAGAAAGAGAAATGTTCTTAGCGGATCTTGGGTATGAAGAAAGTGGCTTGGATAAGATTATTCATCACAGTTATGACTTACTAGGTTTATGGTCATTCTTTACAGCTGGTGTACAAGAAGTTCGTGCTTGGACATTCCATAAAGGAATGAAGGCACCTGAATGTGCAGGTGTTATTCATACCGATTTCCAAAAAGGGTTTATTAAGGCAGAGTGTTATCACTTTGATGACTTAGTTCAGTATGGATCTGAACAAGCTGTCAAGGATGCTGGTAAGTTTAGAATAGAGGGAAAAGAATATTTGGTGAAAGATGGAGACATCCTACACTTCAGATTTAATGTTTAATGGTATAATAAGTTAAACAGGAGGTGACTTTATGAAATTAATCATCGCAGTTGTATCCAATGATGATAGTCACAGCTTATCGAATGCATTAACAAAAGAAAACTTCGTAGTCACAAAATTAGCTACAACAGGTGGATTCCTCAAAATTGGGAATACAACCATGTTAATTGGGACAGAAGAAGATCGCGTTGAAAAATGCATTGAAATCATCAAAGAAGAAAGTAAACAAAGAACAGAACTTGTTCCATCAACAGCGTCGTATGATATTGGACGTTTTGCGACTTTCCCAGTTGAAGTACAAGTAGGTGGTGCCACAATATTTGTGGTGGATGTAGAAAAATTCATTAAGTTTTAATTAATGTAAACAAAAGCTGATACACATCGTATCAGCTTTTTTGTTTATAGAAATAATAATAAACTTATAGCCATCACAATCATCCCAGACACAAGTCCATAGATTGATATATGATGTTCACCATATTCGCGAGCAGAAGGTAACAGTTCATCTAAACTAATATAAACCATAATGCCTGCGACTGACGCAAAGATAATACCAAATATCGTATCATTCATAATGGGTAATAAAACAAGATAACCAATTAAAGCACCAATCGGTTCAGATAATCCTGATAAGAAGGAAAGTTTAAATGCCTTCATCTTACTACCTGTCGCATAGAATACTGGGACTGATACCGCAATCCCTTCAGGAATATTATGGATCGCAATCGCAATCGCAATAGGAATTCCTAAACTAGGATCACTAAGTGCAGCAGTAAAAGTTGCTAAACCTTCTGGGAAGTTATGAATCGCAATCGCTAATGCGGTAAATGTACCCATACGCATTAACTTCTTTTTATGTTCTTCACTTTGTCCATCCATTTCTTCTACTGTATGAATTTCATGTGGATTCTCTGCATCTGGTACAAAGTGATCAATTAAGGCGATGAATCCAATGCCCAAGAAGAAGGATATTGCAGTTACCCATGAACCTAGCCTTAATCCTAATTCCGCAACTAATGCATCATTTGCCTTAGGAAAAATCTCAATCATTGAGACATAAATCATGACTCCAGCAGAAAACCCCAAAGCATAGGATAAGAACTTGGTATTTGTTTTATTTGTAAAGAAAGCTAATGCACTTCCGATACCAGTAGAAAGACCCGCAAAAAGCGTAAGTCCAAACGCAAATAATATTGTATTTAATTCCATAGATTAATCTCTTTCTAAAATACTTGATTATTCACATTATAAATAAAAAGATGCATATTTGCATCTTATATTATTTGATTATTAAGAATTCGATCTTTTAGTTCTTTTACTTTGAACTCAATAATGTTGATTATACGATTAAACTCAGTATCATCTTTACCACTAGGATCATCCAATCCCCAATCTTCTCTATATTTACAAGGGAGAAATGGACATTCCACATTACATCCCATGGTAATTACGATATCTAAAGGAGGAAGACCATTAATCAACTTAGAGGTTTGAGTTAATTCCATGTCTATTCCATAACGAGATTTGATTAAACGAACCGCATCTTGATTAATTCTATCTTTAGTCTCAGTACCACCTGAATATGCATCAAACACATCAGACGCAAAATGCTTCGATAATGCCTCTGCCATTTGAGAACGACAAGAGTTATGAACACAGATAAATCCAACTTTTAACTTTGACATAGAATCTCCTTTATAGATAAGTATCTATATTTTAAATAATTTAATGTTTAATGTCCATTAAATTACATTATCCATTTGATTCATTAGTACTTTCTTCAAGTTTCTTCGCAAACTCCAAAACACCACCAGTAAGAGCGTCAATCATTTCATAATTAGTCACATCACCAGAAATTAACCATTTGCCATCTTTCTTAACCATGTAAACAGGAATCGTTTTTACATATGTTTTCTCAATATCAGTTGCTAAGTCTAAGAAAAGCGAAGTGGACTTAGCCGTAATCTCTTCTTCTGTTATGCCTGAAAATGCCCACTCAAATACCTTTGAGAAAAGTTGAACCATATAATTTGATAGAAGTTCACCAACTGGATAAGTCGTAATCTCAACATTCACAACGGCAGTATCTTTATTAACTGTAGAATCAATAATTTTATATTCGAATCCTCTAAATAGTTCCAAATAACGATCGGTCATTTCATTGGATTCAAAACTTTCTAAACTTAAATCCTGGTTTGATTCTTCGATTTGAACAGCTGTATCAAAATACTTCTCAATCGCAATTGTTTTTAAATCAGGAGTAATATTCGTTTTTAATTCATCAAAATAAGCTGTAACGGTAACTTCCGGTTTTTCTGCACATCCTGCTAATAATACTAATCCAATAAGAAGTAACCTTAAGATATTTTTTAATTTCATATAATTTTCCTTTTATAGACTCGATTATACAATAAAAAGCGTAATGATTTTAAACATATCTCTATGCTTAAGAATGATATAATAATTCTATGATACGAATTGGACAATCAACCGATATACATCCATTAAAAGAAGGAAGACCCTTAATACTAGGAGGCGTTCATATTGAACATCCTTTTGGATGCGATGGCCATTCAGATGCGGATGCCCTAGTCCATGCGATTGCGGAATCTATTTTAGGTGCACTTGCATTAGGCGATTTAGGTAAACATTTTCCTGATACTGATCCAAAATATAAAGGAATCAACTCACTTAGAATACTAGAAGAAGTTGTGAGTAAGATGAAGAAATTGAACTATCAAGTCGGGAATATTGATGCGATAGTGTTAATAGAGAAGCCTAAATTAGCTCCATACATTCCTAAGATGAAAGAAATATTAACTGAAATCTTAGAAATAGATGATAATCAACTCAATCTAAAGGCAACTCGAGGAGAGAAACTTGGGTTTGTTGGTCGTCAAGAAGGCGTTATGGCTCAAGCGGTATGCTTGTTAGTTGAGGTCAACCATGTTTAACATAAAATGTAATGAACAAAAAGTTATGAGAGATCCAATTCATGAGTATATTCATGTGGATTATCAAGTCATATGGGATGCGATAAATTCTAAGGAGTTTCAACGCTTACGTCGTATTCATCAGATGGGGACATCTTATCAGGTTTATCACACAGCCGAACATAGTCGATTCTCACATTCATTAGGTGTATATGAGATCATTCGACGAATGGTATATGAAGTTAAAGGTTTAGATGAATACTTAAGTGAATATGAGAAGATCACAATCATGTTAGCGGGATTGTGTCATGATTTAGGACATGGACCTTTCTCTCATTTCTTTGAATCTGTGATTAAACCAGATCATGAGAAAATTAGCGCTAAGATATTATTAGAAGAGAGTGATATCCATTCAATATTAGTGAAGTATGATCATGATTTACCAAAAAATATTGTGTCAGTTTTAAATCATACTCATTCAAATAAAGTATTAACTCGTATGATAAGTAGTCAGTTAGATGCGGATCGAATGGATTATTTACTAAGAGATGCGTATTTTACGGGCACAAGTTATGGTCACTTTGATTTAGAGCGTATCTTAAGAACGCTTAGAGTTGTAGATCATCAATTGGTTATTAAAGAGAGCGGTGTGCATTCTGTTGAAGATTACATTATGGCTCGTTATCATATGTATTGGCAGGTGTATTATCATCCTACATCACGTAGTATTGAGGCCATACTTTATGCATTCTTTAATCGATTAAAAGATTTGATGGTTGAAGATAAAACGTATGTTGATACGTATCCAATGTTTAAATTCATATCGAATACGGGTGAGATTTCGATTCAAGAGCACTATAAATTGGATGAAACATCTTGTTTCTATGGATTTCAATGTGCACAGGATGATAAAGATTCCATCTTAAGTGATTTTGCGCATCGTATCTTGGAACGTAAGTTATTTGATTATGTCGATATTCAATCATCTAATGATTATGAATCCAAGAAACAAGAACTCATTCAACGCGGCTATAATCCTGAATACTATCTATATATCGATAAGGCTGAAAAGAGACCTTATTCTCCTTATAGTGAAGATGATAGTCAAATTATGATACTCATGCCTGATAAAACAATAAAAGAATTATCACAAGTATCTGTGATTGTGAGCGCAATCGTGTTTGGTAAACAAAAATCAGAGAATAAATTATTTTTTCCGAAAATGTAAGGAGTCGTATGAAAAGAGAAACGATTATTAAGCGTAGAAATGAATTATTAAAAGAGAATAAAAAGGGAAGTATTACGGTATTATTCTCAGGTGATTTAGTTAAAAGATCTGCTGATAGTACCTATCCTTTTGTGGTGAATCGTAATTTCTATTATTTAACCAATTGTGATGAAGATTCACTGATCTATGTATATATCAATACAGAGAATGTGAGTAAAGAAATACTGTTTATTAAAGACTATAATCCACTTGAAGAAAAATGGGTGGGAAAATCTTTGACTAAAGATGAAGCGATTCATAAGAGTGGTATATTTATCGTTCAACCATTATCGCAATTTGAAAGCATCTTTACACGTACCTTAGCTCGTAATGATGTGGACACAATCTATGTTGATAGTGAAAGAGATAGTTTTAAACAAAGACTAAATGAAGCTGAGAAGTTTACTAAGAAGTTGAGTGATTCTTATCCACACTTAAAAGTCATCAATATTAATCAAAAGATTAATCTCATGCGTACGGTCAAATCTGATGAAGAAATCGAAGAGATGAAGAATGCGATTGAAGTTACACGTAAAGGTATTGAGTTCATACTCAAAAACATTAAACCAGGACGATATGAATATCAATCTGCTGCAGACTTTGAATACCAATGTGCACTTAATAACGCAACACTTGCGTTTGATACAATTGTCGCAAGTGGAAAAGATGCGACGATTCTACATTATGTGACGAATCAAAAACCATTGGTAGAGAATGATTTAGTCTTATTTGATTTAGGAGCGAGTGTGAATCATTATTGTGCTGATATTTCTCGTACATTCCCTGTAAGTGGTAAATTTACGGATAGACAAAAAACGTTCTACACGATCGTTCTAAAAGCTCAAGAAGAGGTTATAAAGGCGATTAAACCAGGTATAACACTTATTCAATTGAATGAAATTGTACGTTCTGTGTATAAAGATGAATGTGTAAAAGCGAATATTATTGAATCTGAGGATCAAGTTGATCAAGTGTATTATCACAGTGTAAGTCATTCATTAGGTTTAGATACACATGATGTAGGATTGGTTGAAGGGGCTGTGTTAAGACCTGGAATGGTTGTGACAGTTGAACCTGGACTTTATTCTGAGAAGGAGTCGATTGGAATTCGTATCGAAGATGATGTCTTAGTTACGGAAGATGGTTCAATTAACTTGTCGTCGAGTATTTTGAAATCAGTAGAAGAAATAGAAAATTATATGAAATAAGAAAATGGACTAAGTTAGTCCATTTTTAATAGATAAAAAATATAATTAAACATCACTTGCGCCAGGATCTTTGTGTTTTTTAATATTTGATAACTCTAGATAAAGAACATCAAGGATAAACATCAAAGAGACAGGATAAGATAAATTATCATACCTTGAATCAAAACGATCGTTGTCCCATAGTATATGATAATTAGCGAGTTTAAATAGAATATTATTGTTTCGTCCAAGGTGAACCATTTTCATATTTTTTTCTTTTAAGTATTGAGCAACTTCAATAACAGACTCATTCTCACCTGTGTGAGAAACTATAAATGATAGAGTTCTTGATTTTTGTTCAGGCGATATGGAAAGAATATAGTGTTTGTTTATTCCGTATTGAACTTGGGCATGATATCCCAAATTTGTTAAACGGACACATGCTGCCTGACAAATACCCATATTGATTCCTGTAGCATAAAAATCAATGGAATTAGCTTTTCGAAATTCTGAGACTATAAATGAAAAATCTCTTGTATTGATTCGATCAGCACTATTTTTAGCAATCATCTCATAACGGAAGGGTAATAATCTAAGAATATCATTTAGTGTTGAAGAGAAAGTTATTTCTTCAATTGCTTTTGGTAACGTATTATATTCTTCGATATAACGATATCTAAAGTCGGGATAGCCTTTAAATCCTAACTTTTTACACAGACGAATTATCGTTGGTGAAGATGTAAAACACACCTCTGCTAAATCTTTAGCATTATATTTAAGAATACAATCAGGGTTATCAAGAATATACTTTACAATCAATTGATCTGATGTACTTAGATTTGTAGTTTCTGTAAGTCTTCGAATAATCATAAATATAGTATAAATGAAATTAAATTACATACAACTTCAACTTAGTGAATTATATATGAAATTTGATAACACAATTCTCAAAATTTGTATACGCTTTCAGCATAAATTGGTAATTTGCTTGTGTAGAAAGCAGGTGTTCAAATGTTAACAGTAGCTTATATAGGATTTGGTAATAGTGTAGTGCGTTATCATTTGCCTTTTATAAAAGACAATAAAAACGTGATGATTAAATGGGTGTACAGACGTCAGGAAGATCGGGCATTGCCAGGGGAAATGGATAGGGAGTTATTATATCCAAATTTTAGGTTCACATCTAATTTGGATGAAATTCTAAATGACACTGAGGTAAATCTAGTTTCTATTAATACACATGTGGATGTGCATTATGAATATGCAAAAAAGTTTATTCTAGCTGGTAAGAATGTTTTAGTAGAAAAACCTTTTACGAACACTATTGAAGAAGCAAAAGAATTGTTTGAGTTAGCTAAAGAAAAAGGTGTAGTTATTTCTTGTAATAACAATAGACGATTTGATGCGGATTTACAGACATTAAAGAAAGTGTTGGATTCAAAAGTCTTAGGAGATATTGTAGAGATTCAATCACATTATCATTACTTCAAACCTAATATGATAAAACGTAATCCATCTCAACCAAAACAGATGGGTATGGTTTCAGGATTAGCAATTCATCCAATTGATCAAATGATTTATCTTTTTGGAAAACCAGACTCCATTCGATATGATGTTAGATCGGTTTGTTCAGAAGATTCTGATGATAACATCGATATTGATTTCTATTATGGAAGAATGAAATTTACTGTGAAAACAAGTGTTTGTGCTAAGATTGATTTCCCGAAATTTATTGTACATGGGACAAAAGGAAGTTTTATTAAGAATTCTCAAGGACATTTAAGTTCAAATAAATCAGAACCAGTTGTTGTTAGTTTTGAACCAGAACCTAATACTAATTGGGGGCATATATCCTACATAGATGAGAATGGAAATGATGTAGACACAACCATTCAATCAGAAGTTACTGAGTACGGTAAAATATATGACAACATGGATGAAGTAATTAATGAAAAAGGTACTCTTCTAGTAAATGCTGATCAAATAATGCAAGTTCTTACAATCGTTAAAGAAGCTGAGGCAAGCTTAAAATGAAACTCGCGACAATAGGAAGTGGAGTAATCGTTTATCAGTTTTTAGAGGCAGCAACCTCTGTTGAAGGTGTTGAACTTGTTGGGGCTTATTCAAGAACATTAAAGACTGCAACTGAATTGGAAGTTAAATTCTCAATGTTAGAAGCATACGATGATTATGACAAGTTTATTCACTCAGGGTCATTTGATACTGTATATATCGCTTCTCCAAATAGCCTTCACTATCAACAAGCTAAAGATTGTTTAAAAGCCAACAAGAATATTATTGTAGAAAAACCATTTTGTTCAAATGATAAAGAATCATTAGAGATAATTAATTTAGCAAATGAAATGGGATTATATGTTTTTGAAGCAATGTCTATAAACTATATGCCTAATTTAGAATTGCTTAAAACAAAACTAGATGAAATTAAACCGATTCATTGGATTGAATTATCCATGTGTCAATACTCCAGTAAATTTGATGAATTTAAACGCGGTGGTTTGCCCAATGTCTTCAACCCCGCGTTCTCTGGGGGATCATTAATGGATCTTAATATTTATCATTACCATTTTATTCAAAATCTATTTGGACGTCCTCTAAAATCGTCGTATTATCCAATGTTTGCTAAAAACGGAATAGATGTTTCGGGACAACTCTTAATGGAGTATCCAGATTTTATGGTTAGTGCTATAGCAGCAAAGAATGCTAAAGGTAAACCATATGGAGTAATTCATGGTGAGAATGGCATTATTGAGTTCAATGAAGGGATAAATGGACTTCGATCATTCACACTTAATGGGGAAAGACACAATATACAAAAAGAAGATAATCGGTTGGTGTATGAAATTAAAGCATTCGAATCAATACTTAAAAATAGAGATATTGATGTAATGAAAAAACAACTCTTAATTACTCAAGAACGAATGGAAATGTTAACAGAAGTTAGAATAAATTCAGGTATTTACTTTACTGCAGACGAATAAAATTAGCTTCTATTAATTTGACTTTAACCTAGGAAACTCAAATTAATTAGCATATGATTTCAAACTATTGAAAGGAAAAAATATGGAAGAGAAAAAGAGCTTTTTCGAGAAAATAGAAGATTGGGTAATGGTTATCGCCGGTCCAATGTCTAATTTTGCGAACATACCATGGATAGCTTCATTACAAGCGGGTATGGTAGCGATTATGCCAATTATTATTATTGGTTCATTATTCTTAGTATTATCCGTTTTAGGACAACCTTGGATCGCTATAGGGGGTGTACCAACTGTTGTATTACCGTTTTTGTCTCCATTTGTGCCTAAAATATTAGTAGCATTTAATCTTACAATGAATTTCTTAGGTTTATATGCGGCCGTAGCGATTGCGATGAGTTATGCAGAAAAAATCAATGTCCCACAAAAAGCAGCAGGTTTATTAGGTTTATCAACATTCTTGTTGATGACAATAAATTCTACTACTTTGTCAGGAACAGTTGCTGATGCATCTGGAACTGCTATTCCATTCGCAATTGGTGGGATTCCTGTATCTTCATTTAGTGCATCAGGATTATTTACTGCAATTATAATTGGTTTATTATCTGTAAGATTGTATAAATTTGTGGTTGATTCAGGTGTTGTTATCAAAATGCCTGAAGGTGTTCCACCGATGATTGCTGATTCCTTTACTGCTTTAATCCCTTATACAGTCGTATTTCTGGCTGCATGGATTGTAAGAACATTAATAGGATTTGATTTAGTTAGTTGGATGTCTACCTTAATTGCTCCATTATTCAAAGCAGCTGATAATGTATTTGTATACACATTCTCTAATACTTTAGTTGGCGTGTTCTGGGGCATGGGAATTCATGGTGACAACTTAACAGGAGTTATTACAGGTCCATTTACAACAATGACAATTGCGGCAAATGCAGAAGCTATGGTTGCTGGTACAGCTCTTCCTTATGTATGGACTCAACAATTAACACGTATGCATGGTTGGACAATGTCTGTATGGCCTATATTCATCTATATGTTTACGACTAAACTTCCTGGTAAAAAAGCTCTTGCCACAACAGCACTACCAGCAGGCATCTTCACAATAGTTGAACCTATCATGTTTGGATTACCTCTTGCATTAAATCCAATTCTATTTGTTCCATTTGTACTAACTTGGATTGTAGGATCTGTCACAAACTTCTTACTTGTTCAAATGGATCTAGTTGGTCGCTTCTTTGCTAATTTGCCTTGGGCAACACCTCCGTTCTTACTAGGACCAGCAGCTTCAGGAGATTGGAAGTGGATTATCGTTATTGCATTGAATGTAGCGATAGGTTATTTAATTTATTACCCATTCTGGAAAGTATACGAAAAAACGGAGTTCGCAAAAATCCAAAACAAATCAGAATAATTATAAATTTAAATGAGGGATTTCATCCCTCATTTATGTATTATTTCTATTTTAATAATAATTGAGCATAGAAATAAATTGAAAGGAAATTTGAGTTTTATGGAATTTAAATCAATTATGCATGTATCCTTTTATGTAGAAGATATAGAAAAGACATTAGAATTTTATTGTGGTAAGTTAGGACTTAAACAAAAAATATTAACACGTTATAGTGCGTATAAAGATTCAAATAAGCCTCATATGAAAAAAATGGCAGAAGAAAGACCTAATGATATTTTCTTAACTTACGTAGAAGTTGCGCCAGGTCAGTTCTTAGAATTCTTCCCTAAATCTGCTTTACAATTACCACAAACGCAATGGAATGAACATGTTGGATACTCCCATTTTGCATTGTTGGTAGATGATATCCATGCATGTCGTAATCAATTATTTGATTTGGGAATTACGATTGATGTTGAACCCAATATAGGTCCTTCTAAGACATGGCAAATGTGGATTCAAGATCCAGATGGAAATAAATTTGAAATCATGCAATATACAGAAGGTTCTTACCAAATTGTTGGAAATATGTGAAATAAGTCCTATATCAAATGATATAGGATTTTTTGTATCTTACTTGCATACTTAGTTTTTATGGAGTAAAATAAATATGACAGGGGTGTCATATGCCTAAACAAACATTTTATAATTTGGAAAAAGATAAGAAAGATCGATTAATTGAAGCGTGTTTAGAAGAATTTAGTTCTTATACATTTACGGATTCATCTATTAATCGAATTATAAAGAGTTCGGATATCTCTAGAGGAAGCTTTTATCAATATTTCGAGAATAAAGAAGATTGTTATATGGAAATATTGGGAATGATTGCGAAAGAGAAATATGAGTTATTCAAAGATGTGGTGAGTGATGAAAGCCACGGGGTCTTTGATGATTATCTGAATATGTTGAAACAGGTACGAGTTTGGATGGAGGCTCAACCTCGGTATTATAAGATTGGATTGTTGATGCAGAAGGATGATAGTGATTTTATTCGTAAGTTAAATGAAAAGAATCCATCGATGAATGATTACTTTATTTATTTAATAAAGAAGGATCAAGATAAAGGATTGATTCGAAAGGATATTGATCCTTATCTATTATCAGAAGTACTAACAAGTACGAGTCAAAAGATTCTGTTAGAGTTATTTGAGAATAAAGAATACGATTTAATGATTGAAAAGAGTAAGCAGATAATTCATCTATTACAAAATGGGACGAAGGTTCTATAAGGAGCGCTATGTTTAAAGTTAAAAATCTAGTATTTAAGTATCCTAAGAATTCAGTCAATACAATTAAAGGTATTGATTTTGAGATTAAACAGGGAGAAATATTTGGATTCTTAGGTCCAAGTGGTGCAGGTAAGACAACCACTCAAAAGATTCTTGTAAAGCTTTTGAATTACGAAATGGGTGAAATCCATTTCGATGAGAAAGACTTAAAGAGTTTTAATGATGCGTTTTATGAGGAAATTGGGGTTTGTTTCGAGATGCCAATCTCTTTCTCTAAACTCACCGCAATGGAAAATTTAGAGTTCTTCCAGAAACTGTATAAAAATCATGCGGAGATACAACCACTCATGGAACGTTTAGGTTTATGGGAAGATCGCAATAAGCTCGTAGGAGAATATTCAAAAGGGATGAAGATACGTTTAAACCTTGTGAGAGCTCTTTTAAATAAGCCTAAGATGTTATTCTTGGATGAACCAACCAATGGCCTAGACCCAAAGAATTCGCGTATAGTGAAAGAAATAATACGTGAATTTGCCCACAATGGAGGAACTGTATTCCTAACCTCCCATATCATGTCAGATGTGGATGAGTTATGTGATCGGGTCGCATTTATTACGGATGGAAAGATAGCTGAAATCGATAGTCCACGCAATCTTAAAATCAAGTATGGAAAGCGTACTGTAACAGTAGAATACAAAGAAAATAATCAAACAATATCCAAAGTATTTAACATGGACGAGATTAAAACAGAAGAATTTACACAGCTTATCCAAAATAAAGAAATTGAAACCATCCACAGTGGAGAAACAACTCTTGAAGAAATATTTATCCAAGTCACTGGAGTCAAACTTCATGGAGAAGATTAAACACTTAGTATCGGGTGAATTCACTCGACTCACAAAATATAATCTATTCACTGCTTCATTGGTTGTGGCATTGGTATGGGTTGGGATAGGATACTTCTTAGAAGTAGAAGAATTCAAACAATTTTTACCATTTGTATTCCTTATGGAATCTTCCGCAATGACATCTCTCTTAGTTGGGGCAGAAATGTTCTATGAAAAGAAGGAACATACCATTAGTTCAATGTTAATCTCACCTATGACTGAAACAGAGTATTTATTAGGTAAGATCATTGCGAATATCCTAAATATACTTCTCATATTTGTAATCATAGGAATTTCTCTCTTTTTCTTCAAAGATTTCTTATTTAATTTTCATTGGTTATTTTTAGGCATCATATTAGTGAGTAGTTATTATGTATTTATTGGAGTGTTATTGAGTTATATCTCAAAAGATTTCACAGCACTGCTTATGAATTATATGATTCTTATGATTGTGTTAGTCTTACCAAGTATCTTTGTGATGATTGGAATCCTACCTCAATCGACATTAGACTTTATCTTCTGGTCACCTACTGAAGTTACTTTAAGATTATTGAATGCGTCTTTTAGTTCAAGCTTTGATGGAATTCAATATTTAATGGATACAGTGTATATCGTATCCTTAAGTTTTGTATTATATAAGTTCTTAGTTTTACCAAACTTTAAATCCTATGCGACAAAGGATTTGGGGGTATAAATATGTTACTTCGATTAATGAAATTTGAGTTTAAAAATCTTCTTAGAGATCGTATGACAGCGATGTTACTGGTGTATCCTATCATGGTGGGATTCTTAGGTAAATATCTATTGGAGAATCAAAATTTTGATGAGAATGGGATTAATTTACTAGTTGTGGCACTTACCATAATATCTGGAATGATATTTGGGTCGATGGCTGGATTTTCTATATTAGATGATCGGGATGATAATGTGTTTCTTTCAATCCAGATATCTCCTATGAATGTAAGGTTTTATGTTTGGTTTAAAGTGCTCTTTATTTATATCTTAAGTGTATGTGCTAATTTACTTATTTTCTTGATTATGGGTGGATTGGGATTACAGTTAATCGATTTTATTCTTATATCATTACTCATTGGACTACAAGTCCCAATCAATGCTTTCTTAATCAATGCGCTATCCAGTAATAAAGTAGAAGGATTTATTGCGATGAAAGGATCTGGATTCTTAATCATATTTCCGGTTGTCGCATTCTTCTTCCTTGATTGGAAAGAATGGTTGTTTGCGTTTGCGCCAGCATTTTGGGGAGCTAAAGCAGTTCAATCAAGATTACTCCAATCGTATATAGATTTAGGTGTAGTAAGTATGAATTTAGATTTTTGGATGTATCTTGGAATTGGATTTATTTATAATCTAATTTTGGTGTATGTGATGTATAACGTTTTTAAACGTAAATATATGTAAAGGAGAAAGTGTATGAACACATGGGCAATTGTATTTTTCTTACTTACGGTTTTGTATTTAGTGGCTTATTTTGTAGAGATTCCATTCTTCTATGAAGGGAATCCAAAGACTAAGTTTATGATTGATAAATTAGGTAAAAAGGGATATAAGCTACTCTTACTGATCTTTGCGGGAATCTTTCTTATATTAGCGTTTTTATTTAAATAATTGACTAAAATAAACACCATTTGGCAACATTCAATGGTGTTTATTATTTTATTTCTTGATATTGCTTGACATATTTTCCTATTTACATATAATCTTTTCAGGTAAGGTAGGACACCAATGCCCGAAAGATTCGTAAAATTAAAACTAAGTCTTATTGATTGTTTAGATAATGATGAAATAAGCAAAATGGAAATGGTTGGGAAAATATCTGAAAACCCTTACACCATTCAGTATCTTGAAGAGGATAAAACGACTAAGGTCACGATGACTCTTTTAGATGAATCGATTGAGTTAAAACGAGAGTACGAAGGTCGTACGACTATGAATTTTTGTTTAAATAAACGGGGGATGTTTGAGATTAAAGACGATCAAAGTGTATTCAGTGGTAATGTAGAAACCTTGAATATGATTCGAAATAATGATTTAATCTATATTCATTATCGTTTATTTGTAAACGATGATTTAATCACCGAACAAAAGTTAGAGTTGGTTATTAAGGAGGCAGAGGCATGAATCAAATTGAACATGCATTAAAAGAGAATCTTAAACAAGCTGTTTTAAAAGCGTTTGAGGTTGAGACTGCATTAGAAGATATCGTTATTGAAGTGCCTAAGTTTAAGGAACATGGTGATTATTCCAGTAATATTGCGATGCGATTAACGAAGATTCTTAAAAGTAATCCTAGAATGATTGCACAGAATATTATTGATCAATTGGATATGTCTTCAATTGAGAAAACAGAGATTGCGGGAGCTGGATTTATTAATCTATTTCTCAAGAAAGATGTTTTAACACAAGTAATCACAACAGTATTAACAGAAGATGAATTGTATGGTGAAGCGAAACTTGCTCATCCAATTTCATACAATGTAGAATATGTATCCGCAAACCCAACAGGTGATTTACATCCTGGGCATGCACGTGGTGCGGCAATCGGTGATGCGTTAACGCGTATTATGAAGAAGGCTGGATTTGATGTGACACGTGAGTATTATCTCAATGATGCGGGTAATCAGATTAACAATATGGCTAAATCTCTACAAGCTCGTTATTTACAAGCGTGTGGGTTAGATATTGCGGTACCTGAAGATGGGTATCATGGAAAAGATTTAATCGATATCGCAAATGATTTATACGCTGAGATTAAAGATGAGTACAAGAATGTTCCACTAGAAGAGAGTGTTTCTTATTTTAGAAAAGTTGGATTAGAAAAAGAAACTGAAAAGTTAAGAAATGACTTAAAACTATTCAGAGTGGAGTTTGATGTTTGGAGTTCTGAACAATCACTCTACGATCGTGGTTTAGTCCAAAAATCATTAGATACACTCATTAAGAATGGACATACCTATGAATTAGATGGTGCATTGTGGTTGCGTACTACGGAATATGGAGATGATAAGGATCGTGTCTTGATTAAATCAGATGGTTCTTATACCTACATTCTTCCTGATATCGCGTATCACTTAAATAAAAAAGAACGTGGATATGATAAGTTGGTTAACCTATTAGGGGCAGATCATCATGGTTATATTGCTCGTTTACAAGCAGCCTTTATGTCTCTTGGATATAAGCGTGAAGATTTGATGGTTGATATCATTCAAATGGCACGTATGATCAAAGATGGTCAAGAGTTTAAACTCAGTAAGAGAACAGGTAAAGCTGTAGCACTTAAGGATTTAATCGATGAGGCAGGTGTGGATGCCGTACGATATTACTTTGTGTCTAAAGCGGGGGATACGCATATGGATTTAGACTTAGATATGGCTAATTCCAAAACCAATGATAACCCAGTGTATTATGCACAATATGCTCATGCAAGAATGTGCTCAATCTTAAGACAAGCAGAATTAACTGCGTGTTCTGATTATGATCTCATTGTGCATGAGAAAGAAATCGATTTATTGAAGTTAATTGCGGATTTCCCTCAGCTTATACAAGATGCGGCAATCGCAAGACAACCACATATTGTTTGTTTATTCATTCAGAAGCTAGCAGCGAGTTTCCATACATTTTATGGGGAATGTACAGTGCTCCATGCCGAAGAAAAGCTTCGCCAACAACGTTTAGCCTTAGTAAAGGCAACCCAAATAACCTTAAGAAATGCCTTATCTCTGATTGGAGTAAGTGCACCTGAAAAGATGTAGGAGGATAACATGACAAGTCGATCAATGTTAGATGTAGCGTTTGATATACTAAGCGCTCAAAAGAATGAAATCGCATTCTTGGATTTATGGAATAAAGTTGTGGAATCCTTAGGCTTTAATCAAACACAAGCAGAGAATAAGATTGCACAGTTCTATTCTGCGATGATGTTAGATGTTCGTTTTGCGCCACTTGCGGATAATATGTGGGATTTACGTTCACGTCGTACGTATAATGAAACACATGTTGATACAAGCGCAATTTTAGGCGAAGATGAGTATCTAAGTGATGATGAAGTTGAAGAATACCTAAATGTTGAGGATGAAGAAGTTATTCGTCCTGATGAAGAAGAAGAATAAGAATAAATCCTTGGTTTTCCAAGGATTTTTAATTGGTTAAAATAAATGATATTGGTATACTAAATATTGTGGGGTTTATATGGAACAAAATATGTCGAAAAGAATATGTCATAAGTGTGGTGCAGAATGGGATTTAAATGCTCGTTATTGTGGTACATGTGGTGAAGTACTTGAATATAACAAGAATGAAATGTTTGGGAATGGTTTACCACTAAAGTATTTTAAATTTATGTACAATGTTTTACCAATATTTAGTACGATTTTCTTGTTATTTTTGACATTATCATCGTATAACGATTTTATAAATTATTATGATTCAAGTTTAGAGTTATATTTGTCTTATTATTCGACACAGTTTAATGTTTTAAATTTTATATTAAATTATGTTTTATTAGGTTTGACACTCTATACTCGATTTAAGGATAATAAATTAGGGTTCTCTAAGGTTATGATCTATCGTCTTATACTTGCCGTCATAATTCCGATAGTATCATTAATTCCGTTTTACTTGGATTTTGGTATTAGTTCAGAAATTATCGTAGAAACGCTATCTTATCTTATTAGTCCACTTGTTATGGGGATAGCATCTACAATCTATCTAGCAAAACGATTTGATTTTAAGTGGTTTGATTTCAGTCAAATTTTATAGAAATCAATGATAGGCTTAGATTTACCTGATTAATAAACTTAATTAAGTGAGTTTAAGTAAACCAGAGTTAAATAGTACATTGTCATGGAATATTATGTGATATGTCAAAATGCATTGAATTTGAAGAGACACTTTGGTAGAATATTAAAGGGCAAATGCCTCCGAGTTTTGGAGGCATTTTTATTTTTTTAGCAAGAAGGGAGATGAGTGCATGGCTAAATATATATTTGTTACAGGTGGAGTAGTTAGCGGTATTGGTAAAGGTATCGTCGCGACTTCTTTAGGTCGTTTATTAAAAAATAGAGGTTTAAAAGTCTTCTTACAAAAATTTGATCCGTATATTAACGTCGATCCAGGCACCATGTCTCCTTATCAACATGGAGAAGTTTTTGTTACTAAAGATGGAGCAGAAACTGATTTAGACTTAGGACATTATGAACGTTTTATTGATGAAGAGTTAACACAAACAGCAAACATCACATCAGGTCGTTTATATATGAGTGTTTTAACCAAAGAAAGACGTGGGGATTATTTAGGCGCTACTGTTCAAGTTATTCCTCATATTACAGATGAGATTCGTGCTAAAGTTTATGCGGCTGCGGAAGAATCTGGAGCAGATGTTGTTATTACTGAAATTGGTGGAACTGTTGGGGATATTGAGTCCCTACCGTTTTTAGAGGCTGCACGTCAAGTTCATTCAGAGAATGATCGTGATGGAGTTGTTTTTATTCATACAGTGCTTGTGCCAAAAGTGCCTGGTAGTGGCGAATTAAAGACTAAACCAACACAACATAGTTATAAAGAATTAATGTCTTTAGGGATTAAACCAAATATTATTGTGACTCGTTGTGAAGAACGTATCACAGATGATATTCGTAAAAAGATTGCGATGTTCTGTGATGTTCGTGAGAATGCGATAATTGAATCTGTTAATGTGAATAATATTTATGAAGTTCCTTTAAGTTTCCAGAAACAAGGTCTTGATGATTATGTATTACATAAACTCAACATTCATGCACCTCGAGCAGATATGTCTGAATGGGAAAAGATGATTGATAATGCGAATAATCTTAAACATACTGTTAAGATTGCGATCGTTGGGAAGTATGTTCAATTACATGATGCCTATCTATCCGTAAGTGAATCTCTTAAGCATGCAGGGTATCCAATTGGCGCAAAAATTGATATTCGTTGGGTTAATTCAGAATTCTTAACAAAAGAAAACCTAGAATCTGAATTAGGTGGACTAGATGGAATTCTTGTGCCTGGTGGATTTGGTGGACGTGGTATTGAAGGTAAGATTATGGCTGCTCAATATGCACGTGTTAACAAAATCCCTTATTTTGGTATTTGTTTAGGCATGCAAATTGCGGTTATCGAATTTGCTCGTAATGTGTGTGGTTTAGAAGGCGCAAACTCTGTTGAGTGGGACGAATCTTCTAAACATCCTGTTATTCATTTAATGCCAGATCAAAATGGTGTTGTAAATTTGGGAGGAACATTGCGTTTAGGTAATTGGCCATGCAAGATTAAAGATAATACAAAGACTAAATCAGTGTATAAAGAGGAAACCATTCTTGAAAGACACCGTCATCGTTATGAAGTGAATAATGTTTATCGTGAAGTCATGGAACAACATGGTGCCATCTTCAGTGGATTAAGTCCAGATGATTATCTTGTAGAAATCACAGAGTTAAAGGATCATCCTTGGTTTGTTGGATGTCAGTTCCATCCAGAATTTAAGTCTCGTCCAAATCGTGCACATCCATTATTTGCAGGATTTGTTAATGCAGCATTAGAATATTCACAAAAATAGAACAGGCTTTGCCTGTTTTTGTGTTACTATAAATCACACTTAGACTGTGATAAAATAACGGTGGAGATTGAAAATATGGAAGAAGTACTAAAAATAGAAGGCGGTCATAAACTAAAAGGCAGTGTAAGAATCAGTGGCGCAAAAAATGCGACTGTTGCGCTTATTCCTGCAAGCATTTTAGCGACCAAAGGCAAAGTTAATATTTATGGAGTTCCAAACATTTCTGATGTTGGACATTTAAGTCAATTATTAGGAACACTAAATGTTAAAGTTACACAACACACTAATGAACATTTAGAGATTGACCCAAGTGAAATGATTAATATTTCTTTAGATCATCCGGTTGTACAAAAATTACGTGCATCTTATTACTTTATGGGTGCTCTATTAGGCCGTTATAAACAAGTTAATATGAAAATGCCAGGAGGATGTTATCTTGGACCAAGACCTATTGATTTACATCTAAAAGGTTTTGAGGCATTAGGTGCGGAAATTGAGTATTCACAAGGTAGTTATAAGATATTTGCGAAAGAACTTGTTGGGGCTAAAATTTATTTAGATATTCCTTCTGTAGGGGCAACGATTAATATTATGATGGCGGCTGTCTTTGCGAAAGGTCGTACATCGATTGAGAATGCGGCAAAAGAACCTGAAATCATTGATGTCGCAACCATGTTGAATAAAATGGGAGCTCAGATACGTGGAGCAGGTACTAATATTATTACGATTGATGGAGTAGAAGATTTAGTGGGATGTACCCATGAAATTATTCCTGATCGAATAGAAGCAGGCACAATGATTGTGATTGCGGCAGCGGCGGCAGAAGAAGTCGTCATTGAGAATGTTATTCCTCATCACTTAGAAGCTTTATTATCTAAATTAGAAGAGATGGGAGTTCCAATGGATATTGAGATTGATAAAGTTACGGTTAGAGGGACTAATCATCTCAAGGATGTGGATATTCAAACACTTCCTTATCCAGGATTTCCTACCGATCTCCAACAACCTCTCACACCACTTCTAACACGTGCAAATGGTGAATCAACGGTTAAAGAAACGATTTATGTTGAGAGATTCAAACACTGTATTGAACTTCAACGTATGGGCGCAAATATAAATCTAATTCCAGGTTCAGCGATTATTCATGGTCCATCAAGATTGTATGGAGATCGAGTGACTGCGACAGATTTAAGATGTGGCGCAAGTTTAGTTGTGGCTGGATTAATGGCAGAAGGTGTAACTGAAATTCATGATGTGTATCATATTGATCGTGGATATGAGAATTTGGATGGAAAATTGAGTGCTCTTGGGGCTAAAATCTGGAGAGAAACAGTAGAATAATAATAAAAATGATTCATTTAATGATAAATTAATCACAAACTATTTATTTTTATTAAAAAAATGTTATGTTTATTACTGTGGGGTGACCAATCGAATTCAATCAATACATTCGGGTTCACACTATAACTATTCGATTGGTAAGGGTATTCTTAATGAATACCTTTTTTGATAAGATAATACATGGGGGTGTATTATGAAACGTAAAGATTTCTATATTGGATTGAATGGGTTAATCCTTGTTTACTTGTATGTTCAATGGGTTCAATCAGGTTATATGATTAATCAGTTATTTGATCAGTTTTTGAGTCGATATTACCTTTTAGTTTTATGGACTATCGGTAATTTAATCTATTGGTATCGCGTTAAAGAATAAGGTGTATTAGTGAAGTAAATCATTCTTGCAAGTTAATATGAACTATGATATATTAAACACGCACTTACTTTGAATTGATAGGAAATTCAAGGCGGAAGGAGAAAATGTTATGAAAAGCGGAATTCATCCAAACTACAATAAAGTTGTTGTACATTGCACATCTTGCGGAAATGAATTTGAATCTGGTTCAGTTTTAAAAGAAATTAAAGTTGATACTTGCTCAAATTGCCATCCTTTCTACACAGGACGTCAACGCTTCGCGCAAGCACAAGGACGAATTGAAAAGTTTAATCGTAAATACGGTAATAAATAAGGGAACAATCGTTCTCTTTTATTTTGTTAGTATGTTAAAATAAGTTTGAACATGAGGGGTTAATAATATGATGTATCAAATGTATCGTCCAGGTTATATCGAGGTTATTTCAGGTTGTATGTTTGCGGGGAAAACGGAAGAATTAATTCGACGTATTAAGACGTTGGAATTTGCGAAAAAGAATGTGTTGGTTTTTAAACCGGCCATCGATAATCGATATAGTAATACAAAAGTTGTATCACATGCAGGTAGTTCTGTTGAGAGTATTGTTGTGCCTGATGCACGTTCAATTTTAGATTTTGTGAAGGATGATACAGATGTCATAGCGATTGATGAAATACAATTCTTTGATGAAGATGTATTATTGGTGTGTGACTACTTAGCGAAGAAGGGTAAACGTGTAATGTGTGCTGGTCTAGATACAGACTTTAGAGCAGAACCATTTGGTGTTATGCCACGACTTATTACAGATGCAGAGTTTGTGACAAAGTTAACAGCGGTTTGTATGAAATGTGGGGCACCTGCGACTCGTACACAACGCTTGGTTAATGGTAAACCAGCTCAATATACCGATCCAATTATTATGGTAGGAGCTGCAGAAGCGTATGAAGCTCGTTGTCGTCATTGTCATGAAGTTGTTGGGAAACCAGAAATTAGAGATTAAACCATAGTAACCATTTTGGTTACTTTATTGTGAGGTAAGAATGGAAAGTTATGATGTAATGATTAAACGCTTAGAGAGTATGCATGAGCGTTATACTGAATTAGAAGAGATCTTGATGAAACCTGAGGTATTAGGTAATTCAAGAGAGTATGCAAAGCTTGCGAAGGAACAAGCTTCTTTAAGACAGGTTGTGGAAGCGTATAATGAGTTAAAAACGATTATCCAACATATAAAAGAAGCAGAAAGTATGCTTAAGGAAAAGGATATTGAACTTAAAGAACTTGCTGAAGCAGAGTTAGAAGAACTAAATCCACAAAAGGATGCATTACTCGAGAAGTTAGAAGTATTATTGATTCCTAAGGATCCAAATGATGATCACAATGCGATTGTAGAAATTCGTGGTGCAGCAGGTGGAGATGAAGGGAATATCTTTGCAGGTGATTTATTCCGTATGTATAGCCGTTATGCGGAACTTATGGGATGGAAAATAGAAATCATGGAAGCATCTGAAGCAGAGGCTGGTGGATATACACTTATTTCATTCTTTGTGAAAGGAAATGAACCATTTAAACATCTCAAGTTTGAGTCGGGTTCTCATCGTGTTCAACGTGTACCAAAGACTGAAACTCAAGGTCGTATACATACATCAACTGCGACTGTTTTAGTTATGCCAGATATTGAAGAAGAAGAAATTGATATCAATCCAGCTGATTTAGTTATCGAAACACATCGTGCGAGTGGTGCGGGTGGACAACACGTTAATAAAACAGACTCAGCAGTTCGTATTACTCATACGCCAACGGGTATATCTGTAAACTGTCAGGATGGACGTTCTCAACATGACAACCGTGCAACTGCGATGCGTCTCATTCGTGCACGTGTTTTCGAAGTTATGCAAGAGAGAGCTGAAGCTGAAAAAGGCGCAGTACGCCGTGATAAGATTGGGACAGGAGATCGTTCTGAAAAGATTCGTACCTATAACTATCCACAAAACCGTGTGACGGATCATCGAATTGGTTTAACACTCCAACAATTAGATCGTATTGTGGAAGGTAAATTAGGAGATGTTGTGGAAGCTCTATTACTAGAGGAACAACGTCAGAAATTAGCAGGAAGTCATTCGTGATCTTAAAAATTATTAAAGCTGCGGAAGAACGTTTAGTTAAGAACGATATTCCTGAGAGCTATGCTAAATATGTAATGAATGAATTGTTACTCGAACAAGGGCGAAATCTTTATCTTGAGATGAATTCTGATTTAGATGATATTACCTTAGAAAAGTTTAATTCTATTATGGATAAATTATGTTTAGATATGCCATTAGCGTATGCGATGGGTGTTCAATATTTTTACGGTTATCCAATTGAAGTCAATTCAGATGTATTAATCCCACGTTTCGAAACGGAAGAACTTGTTTTAAATGTGATCCAAGAAATCGATGAACATTTTGGGGATCAACCGATTCATGTATTGGATGTTGGGACTGGTAGTGGCGCAATCGCATGTGCTTTGAAGGCAGAATGCCTAAATATTCATATGTTTGCGAGTGATATAAGCGAAGATGCACTGAAACAAGCGCAACGAAATGCGGATAATATTAAAGTGCATATCGATTTTTATTTAGGAGATATGTTACAACCCTTTATTGATCATTCTATAAAGGCGGATGTAATTGTGTGTAATCCACCTTATATTCCAAGTGGTGAAGATGTTGAAAATAGCGTTAAAGCATACGAACCACATTTAGCTTTGTTTGGTGGTGAAGATGGTCTTAAGTTTTATCGTAGTGTATTATCAAATGCGAAATATGTTGTTAATGAAAAAAATATCTTAGCCTTTGAAATGGGATGGAATCAAGGTAAGACATTAAGTGATTTAGCTCGTAGCTATTTTCCAGATGCGGATATTTCTGTATTAAAAGATATGCAAGGAAAAGATAGAATGCTTATTGTTCGGAATCGTTGTAAGTAATATTATCTTTAAATAAACTTATTTGATTAATAATCAAGCTTATAAGATGTTGAGTTTGTGATTTGTTTAATTCATGGATTTCAAACGAAGTTTTGAATCCAATTGAATTAATCCATTCCTCCACAACATCTTTTTTTGTGTAATAAGGTGCACTCGTTTCCTTTACAATCGTATGTCTAAGTAATTCATCTAAGCTAACTTGATACAAATCGGCTAGTTTACATAGATTTGTAGGGTCAGGAGTCGATATTGAATTCTCCCACTTAGCGATTGTTTGTTGGCTATAGTTTAAAGCCTTCGCAACTTGAGCTTGGCTTAAGTTACGACGGATACGATGGGATTTAAGATAATTTCCTATTTCAACATTCTTCATTTGTTGACAATTATACGCCCTAAGGTTGTAAAAGTGATTGATATACAATATAGTGGCGTAACATATCTTTATACAACATATGGTTGTAAATTGTATGATTTTTTAATACGATTAAACAATGAAAATAAAGTTATTTTTATTAGAGTATACCCCATATCTATTAATTGGTTTGAGTTGTTTATTGGATTTAGAATGGTTAGATAGTATTTTAATATTTTTGTTTTATTTAATTTTACTAAAAGAATATAATCGTGTTGGATTTATCAATCGTATGTGTATAACGTACAGTCTAATCTATGGTTTACTCTTATTTTTTAATAATTCTCTTACACTATTTTCTTTAAGAATTGGCATTCTTTTTTTAATTTTATTAATCTATATACCTCGTAGGGATAAAGTAAAGAATCTAATTAAGCAATTACCACTTAATACTGAAATGTCGGTTTATTACAATCGAATTGAATTGAGTGATGTAGTTATTCGAATTAATTTTGAGTTAATGGAAAAAGAGATTATTTGGTTGAGTAGACAAGTAGTATTAAGAAGTAAATTGTTAAAAAAGATAGAAATGAAATTTATTAATAATGAATATTTAGGTAGAAATTATTTTGTGAATATTAGTTAAAATATACAAGAGGATATCGATAGAATGCTTGGGTTGTGCTAAAATATCATAGATAGTTCACTGGTAAAAATAATGAAGCGTAATAGCTTCATTCAGTGTATTAGAGGAGACAATCAATGAAAATTGCATTAGCGTGTGATCATGGGGCGTTTGAACATAAGGAAGCGATTAAGCAACACTTATTAAAAAAGGGACACCAGGTTGAAGATTTTGGTACGCATGGATTAGAGAGCATGGATTATCCAGATACGGTATATCCTGCTTGTTGTTCAGTTGCGGATCGATCAAACGATTTTGGGATTGTTCTTTGTGGAACAGGAATTGGGGCAAGTATTGTTGCGAATAAAGTAAAAGGGATTCGTTGTGCTCTGGTTTATGATCCTAAGGTAGCGGAAATTACACGTTTACATAATGATACAAATGTCTTAGCGTTAGGTGGCCGCTTAACAACGGTTGCGGTTGCGTTGGAGATTGTCGATAAGTGGTTGATTACAGGTTTTTCTCAAGAAGAAAGACATAAAGTAAGAATCGACAAAATTTGTCGTATAGAAGAAACAGAGAATGACAATGAGTGATGTATTAATACAAGAAGCGATTCTAAAGGAGAAGAATCGTCAATTAAATAATATTGAATTAATCGCATCTGAGAACTATGTTTCACATGATATTTTAGAGGCAGTAGGGAGTATACTAACCAACAAATATGCGGAAGGTTATCCTAAAGCACGTTATTATGGTGGATGTGAAGAAGTAGATGTCGTAGAAGAATTAGCTCGTCAAAGAGCGTGTGAATTATTTGGAGCAGAACATGCGAATGTGCAAGCTCATTCTGGATCTCAAGCGAATATGGGTGTCTATATGGCAATCCTACAACCCAATGATGTAGTTTTGGGGATGGATCTATCGGCTGGTGGACATTTAACCCATGGTCACCCGTTAAATTTCTCTGGTGCACTTTATCATTTTGAAGCATATGGTGTTGATCCAGTCACATCAAGAATTGATTATGATGCGTTGAGATTAAAAGCATTGGAAGTTAAACCTAAGCTAATTGTGGCTGGGGCAAGTGCTTATCCATTTATTATTGATTTCAAACGATTTAGAGAAATAGCGGATGAAGTTGGTGCTTATCTAATGGTAGATATGGCGCATATTGCAGGTTTAGTTGCGACAGGATTTCATCCAAGTCCTGTGCCATATGCTGATTTTGTAACAAGTACTACGCATAAGACATTGAGAGGACCTAGAGGTGGTTTAATTCTTTGTAAAAAAGAGTTTGCGAGTATTATTGATAAAAAGGTTTTCCCTGGGATCCAAGGGGGTCCATTAATGCATGTTATTGCGGGTAAAGCGGTTTGTTTCTATGAAGCGTTACAACCTGAGTTTAAGGTATACATTGGTCAAGTTGTTCGCAATATGCAAGTTCTTGTAGAAGAGTTACGTGATTTAGGGTATAACATTGTAGGGGATGGTTCAGATAATCATTTATGTCTTGTGAATGTTAAGGCATCTGTTGGATTATCAGGCAAAAAAGCAGAACGTTTATTAGATGAAGTTGGAATCACATGTAATAAAAACAGCATTCCATTTGATACTGAGAAACCAATGGTTTCATCAGGATTAAGACTAGGGTCAGCTGCAATGACAACACGGGGTTTTAAAGAGTCTGAATTCAAGCAAATTGCACATTGGATTGATGAGTGTTTGAAGAATCCTGATGATGAAGTGATTAAAAAACGTATTAAAGAAGAGGTTACTGCTTTAACTCAGCAGTTTCCAATATAAAGGAGAACAACATGTTAAAAGTATTACATCACCCGCTAATTACGCATAAACTAACTCAAATGCGTCAAAAGGATACAGGAACCAAAGATTTTAGACAAAATTTGGATGAAATTGCTGGATTAATGGCATATGAAATTACGCGTGACGTTCCAACACGTAAAGTTGAAATTGTTACACCAGTAGCGCCTTGTGTATCTGAGGAAATGGCGAAGGAAATTGTATTAGTTCCAATTTTAAGAGCTGGTTTAGGTATGGTTAATGGGATTCGCAACTTAATTCCTACTGCTAAAGTGGGCCATATTGGGCTTTATCGTGATGAAGAAACATTAGAGCCACATGAGTATTTTGCGAAGTTTCCATCCAATTTACCTGAATCTGTTGTGATGGTTTTAGATCCAATGTTAGCAACGGGTGGTTCCGCAAGTGCTGCAATCGATATGATTAAAAAACGTGGTGCAACTGTTATTAAATTGATTTGTTTGGTTGGTGCACCTGAAGGAGTTAAGCGTATTGAAGAGGATCATCCTGATGTGGATATCTATTTAGCTGCTCTTGATGAAAAGTTAAATGAACATGGTTATATTGTGCCTGGATTAGGTGATGCAGGAGATAGAATTTTTGGAACTAAATAGTTCCATTTCGTTTATTTTGTGATAAAATGGACAAGTAATATATGAAAACGCTACTTAGAACCAAACTACGTTATCTTATTCTTTCAGGAATTATCATTGCGATTGCATTGTTATTCTTTAACTATACTTGGTCATTTGGGTTCATTCTTGGGTTTGCTTTTTCATTTATTACTGTAGGAATTACGGAATCTCAAATCGATTCTGTATTATTTAATAATAAAAAGGGAATTCGAAATTATATTGGGTTTATAATTGGTAATATGGTATATGTCATACCATTCTTACTATCAATTTTTTTAAATCAATATTTCAATATAATTTTCGTTGCTTTTGGTTTGTTGTATTTTAAATATTTTATGTTTATTCAAGAAATATTCTTCAAAAAGAGGGAAACAAATGTTAAACAATAGTGATAAAGTGTTATCACTTCAGATTGAAGTGTTCTCAATAATAATTATTACATCGGTGCTTTTGTTGTTCCTTTTTTTAATAGGCAGAGCAATTAAAAAGAGTGACCCATTAGCTAAACCTAAAGGATTAGTTCTGATTGGAATGATTTACTATCAAATGATGTCAGGATTGACTAAGGATAATATGGGAGCCAAAGCTGCTGTAAAGTTTGCGCCATATATTGCGACATTGGCATTATATATGGCAGTTTCTAATCTGCTTGGATTATTAGGATTTAATCAACCAACTGGAAATTATAGTGTTACATTAGCCTTAGCACTTATTACATTCTTTCTAATTCAATATACAAAAATAAAAGTAAATGGAGTTGGTGGTTATGCAAAAGGATTCTTTGAACCTTTTCCTCCGTTTGTGATTATGAATGTGTTTGGTACTGTTGCACCACTTATTTCTATGTCACTTCGTTTATTTGGTAATATCACCTCTGGTGGAACAATTATGATGTTGGTTTATGTGTTTACAGAATGGTTATCTAGTTTTGTACCACTCATTGGTGGATTTAACTTTATTGGTGTTGTGGTTGCGCCAGCTTTACATGCTTATTTTGATGTTTTTTCAGGTCTTATTCAAACATACATATTTATTATGTTAACAACGATCTTTATTGGGAATGAATTACCCCAAGAATGATAAATCCATGCAAAGGAGGATATAAACATGGGAGATATTGGTAGAGGTTTAGTAGCCATTGGTGCCGGTTTAGCTGTACTTACAGGTATGATGACGGGTATTGGTCAAGGTTATGCGGCTGGTAAAGCAGTTGAAGCTGTTGGACGTAATCCTGAGGCTGAAAATAAAATCCGTTCTATGCTCATTTTAGGTGCTGCGATTGCGGAAACATGTGCTATCTACGGTATGCTTATTGCGTTCTTATTGATTTTCGTATTTAATTGATGATTTAACAAATAAAAAGGTGGTGAGTCTATGCTTGATTTAGATATTGCGGGTAAGTTGTTTCCAGATGCCATTACATTAATCGTTCAATTGTGTGCGACAGGTGTATTGTTTTTTGGTATGAAAAAATTATTATGGAAACCAATGCAAGATTACCTTGCAAAACGCGCTGAAGTAGCAGATGCGGCTCTTAGAGAAGCGCATGAAGCTAATACATTAGCTCGTGAAAATCAAAAGAAAAGTGATCAATTATTAAGTGAAGCTGCAAATGAAGCGAAACAAATTATTGAGAGTGGTAAATTAGAAGGTAAACGTTTGAAGGAACAATTACTTGCTGAAGCTAAAAATGAAGCTGATAATAAGTTAACGTCTGCACTTCGTGAAATTGCTCATCAAAAATCTCAAATGCGTGATGAAATTGAGGCTGAAATCGTTGATGTAGCATTATTAGCTGCGTCTAAATTAATTGAAGGTAAAGTGGATGAAATTGAAGATCGTAAACAAATTCAACACTTTATTAAGGATGTGCGTAATTAATGAAAAAAGTTGCGTCTAAATATGCGTCAGCTCTTTTTGAACTTGCTTTAGATCAAAAACTAGAGAGTCGTTTTATTGAGGATATTCACTTTATAAAAGATATTATTTCAACTCACCCTGAATTAATAGATGTATTAAGTAAAATACAATTTAGTAAGGAACAAAAGAAACAATTGGTAAATGATGTATTTAAACCTTATGTACATACATTTACACTTAATCTTTTATTCTTATTGATTGATAAGAATCGGGCTATCGTTCTAAATCATTTTGTGGAAGAGTATTTGCACTTGCATAATCAACACTTCAATATTGTTGAGGCTATTGCTTATTCTGTAAATCCTTTAACAAAAGAAGAAATTAAAGAATTGGAATCGAGTTTATCTCTTAAACAAAAACAAACTGTTTCTATTATTAATCGTATTGATCCAACATTGATTAGTGGAATCAAAATTCGTTTTGATGACAAGGTTATTGATGGATCGATGAAATCTCGAATTGAAAATTTGAGATCTGTTTTACGTGAAGGAAGGTCAATATAATATGGACATTAGACCAGAAGAAATTAGTGCACTGATAAAATCGCGAATTCAGCACTATCAAGAACAAGTAGAAGAAAAAGACGTTGGTGTCGTTATCAAAGTTGGGGACGGTATCGCTCTCGTTAATGGTTTAAATGATGTCATGGCCGGAGAACTCGTTGAGTTTGGCGAAGGTGTCATGGGTATGGTTATGAACCTAGAAGAAGATCACGTAGGGTGTGTTCTTTTGGGAAGTGACGCAAACATTAAAGAAGGTGGTAGTGTTTCACGTACAGGACGTATCGTTGAAGTTCCAGTTGGGGATGGCCTTTTAGGTCGAGTTGTTAATGCTTTAGGGCAAGCAATTGATGGGGGAGAAGAAATCGTCTCAGATAAACTTCGTCCAATCGAACGTGTAGCTCCTGGTGTTATGACACGTCAAAGTGTAAATCAACCCGTTCAAACTGGTATTAAGATTATTGACTCAATGATTCCAATTGGTCGTGGACAACGTGAACTTATTATTGGGGATCGTCAAACAGGTAAAACAGCTATTGCGATTGATACTATTATTAATCAAAAAGATCAGAATATGATTTGTATCTACGTTGCGATTGGTCAAAAAGCATCAACTGTAGCGCAGATCGTTGAGAAATTAAGACAACAACATGCGATGGATTATACTGTGGTTGTTTCCGCAACAGCAAGTGAGCTCGCACCTTTACAATACATTGCGCCATATGCTGGATGTGCTATGGGTGAAGAATGGTTGGAACAAGGTAAAGATGTCTTGATCATTTATGATGATCTTTCGAAACATGCCGTTGCTTATCGTGCAATGAGTTTATTACTAAGAAGACCACCAGGACGTGAAGCTTATCCTGGGGATGTTTTCTACTTACATAGTCGTTTATTAGAACGTGCTTGTAAATTAAATAAAGAGTATGGTGGTGGTTCTATTACTGCTTTACCTATTATTGAAACTCAAGCGGGTGATATTTCTGCGTATATTCCAACCAATGTAATTTCTATTACAGATGGTCAATTATTCTTACAAACTGAATTATTTAACTCAGGTGCAAGACCTGCAGTTGATTCTGGTTTATCTGTTTCTCGTGTAGGGTCTGCAGCTCAAACGAAAGCAATGAAGCAAGTATCTTCTTCATTGAAGTTAGAATTAGCTCAGTATCGTGAGTTGTTATCCTTTGCGCAATTTGGATCTGATTTAGATGCGGCAACAAAAGAAGTTATTGAACATGGTGCACGTTTAACTGAGTTATTAAAACAAGGGCAATATCAACCATTGTCATTAGCTCATGAAGTTATTACATTATTTGCGGCTAAACACAAATTTATTAAGCGAATTGATGTTGCTAAAATTTCTGAGTATGTACAAAGAGTGGTAGCAGGTTTTGATGCGAATCATTCAGACATTGTAGAAGAGATTACTACTGTTAAGGCAATTAGTCCTGAACTCGAAGGCAGAATGAAAGAAGTAATGGAAAGCTTAACAACTCAGTATTTAAAAATGAGTGGAAAGTAAAATGGCTCAAAATAAAGTAGCGTTAAAAAGAAGAATACGTTCTGTTCGAGCAACTAAAAAGATTACGAATGCAATGGAACTCATTGCGACAAGTAAGTTACAAAGACAGAAACAAAAGATGGAATTGAATCGTGTTTATGCGACTACTTTATTCCAAACTTTTAATCGTGTTCTTGGAAATGCGAATATTCAAGAGATTCCTTATCTAACTCAACGTGATGGAAAAACATTAACACTTGTTTTTGTATCAGATATGGGTTTATGTGGAGGGTATAACTCCAATATTCTTTCGAAAATAAAAGAAGTAATTCCAAATGATCATCCCGTATTTATTGTTGGGTCTAAGGGAAGATCTTGGTTAAGACGAAATAATTATCATTTGTTTGGTGAATTGGAAACTGGAGACAACTTATCTTACGGTCATATTTCAAAAGTAGCAGACAAGATAATGGATGCATACTTAAGTGGTGAGATAACAGGCTTACAAGTTCTCTATACAAAGTTTGTGAATACTATGACGTTTGAGCCTACGGTTATGACGCTACTTCCTATTAATGAAGAAATGTTACCAACTGTGGATCAAAATGAAGATGTTTTAAATCAAGACATAATATTCGAACCAGATGCAGTTACGCTTATTAATCAATTAGTCCCAATGTTTATTCAATCCTTACTTTATAGTTATTGGTTAGAATCTAAAACGAGTGAGCATGCGGCAAGACGTATGGCTATGGATAATGCGACAGATAATGCGGAAGAATTAATCGAAGAATTAGTATTAAAGTATAATCAGTCAAGACAATCTGCTATTACCCAGGAAATTACAGAAATTGTAGCTGGGGCAGAAGCACTATAGGAGGTTTACGATGCAAAACAAAGGTAAAATTAGCCAAGTCATTGGACCAGTTGTGGATATTCGATTTAATGAAGGAGAACTTCCTAACTTAAACAATGCGATTAACATTGACGTTAAAGGTAGACCATTAGTTGTAGAAGTTGCTCAACACGTTGGTGATGATGTTGTTCGTTGTATATCAATGGGCGCAACAGACGGATGTGTACGTGGTATGGACGCAATTGATACAGGTGCTGCAATTAGTACTCCTGTAGGCCGTGAAGTATTAGGACGTATGTTCAATGTTCTCGGTGAACCGATTGATGGACTAGGAGAATTAGATTCATCGGTTAAGAAGATGCCGATTCATCGTGAAGCTCCATCTTTTGATGAACAACAAACGACTTCAGTTATGTTAGAAACAGGAATCAAGGTTGTTGATTTACTATGTCCTTATGTAAAGGGTGGTAAGATTGGATTGTTCGGTGGTGCGGGTGTTGGTAAAACAGTTGTCATGCAAGAATTAATTCATAATATTGCGACTGAACATGGTGGTTTATCCGTTGTAGCTGGTGTTGGTGAAAGAACTCGTGAAGGGAATGACCTTTATAATGAAATGAAGGATTCCGGAGTTTTAAATAAAACAGTATTAGTATATGGTCAAATGAACGAATCTCCAGGTGCACGTATGCGTGTAGCCTTAACAGGTTTAACAATGGCTGAACACTATCGTGATCAAGAAGGTCAGGATGTTCTACTCTTTATTGATAATATTTTCCGTTTTACTCAAGCAGGTTCTGAAGTTAGTGCATTACTTGGACGTATTCCTTCTGCGGTTGGTTATCAACCAACACTCGCTACTGAAATGGGACAACTTCAAGAGCGTATTACTTCCACAAAACGTGGTTCTATTACTTCAGTTCAAGCTATTTATGTTCCTGCGGATGACTTAACCGATCCTGCTCCTGCGACAGCGTTCTCTCACTTAGATGCAAAAACAGTTCTTGATCGTAATATTGCGGCATTGGGTATTTATCCAGCAGTTGATCCACTTGAATCAAGTAGTCGTATGTTAGATCCTCTTCTCGTTGGTGAGGAACATTATGCGGTTGCACGTGGTGTTCAACAATTACTTCAACGTTATCGTGAATTACAAGATATTATCGCTATCTTAGGTATGGATGAATTATCGGATGAAGATAAACAAATCGTTAATCGTGCACGTCGTGTTCGTAACTTCTTATCTCAACCTTTCCATGTAGCTGAACAGTTTAATGGAATTAAAGGATTGTTCGTACGAAAAGATGAAACAGTTCGTAGCTTCAAAGCAATTTTAGAAGGTAAAGGCGATCATCTTCCTGAACAAGCTTTCATGTATGTTGGTAATATTGAGGAAGCTGAAGAAAAAGCAGCGATTCTAGGTCTCTAATATGTTTAATGTAAAAATTGTGACACCAGAAGCTCCAGTACGAAGTTTCGAAACTGAACAAATAAATATCGTTACCCCAAATGGAGAAATGGGTATTTTAAGTAATCATATGCCTTTAGTCACAATGTTAAATATTTCTATAATGACAAGCATCTTAAATGGAAGTCGTGAGAAATATGCGATTGCAGGTGGTGTATTATTCTTCAAGAATAATGAAGCTACAATTTTATCTGATGCGGTTGAACATGAAGGTGATATTGATTTAGCGCGTGCTGAACATGCTAAACAAAGAGCTGAAGAAAGATTACGTTCTAAAGATCCTGAAATAGATGCGAAGAGAGCTCAAATCGCATTGTTAAAAGCACTAAATCGTATCGATATTGGTAAGTAATATGATTCCTATCGTTAGAGTTATCATTTATTTTGTAACATTCACGGTAAGTCTGTATAGTTTAAACGCGATTAATTTCGCAAAAATAATTCATCCTAATAAAGTGGTTCAAACACAAGTATTAGTCATATTACTTGCGATGGCACTTGCTTATTTAGTTACCCAGTTCTTACTGGGTCTTAACTTATCCATATAGTCTTTTTTAAACTTTGTGCTATAATGGGTATGCTTATCAAATGGAGGGCATATATGGCATTTTCAAAGGCAGTAGGTATCGACTTAGGTACCGCAAATGTATTAATTTATGTAAAAGGAGAAGGGATTGTCTTAGATGAACCTTCTGTTGTTGCGATTGAAGCAGAGACAAAGAAATGTTTAGCGGTTGGATCTGACGCTAAAGATATGTTAGGACGTACACCTGGAAGAATTCAAGCGATTCGTCCATTAAAGGATGGTGTCATTGCAGACTTTGAAGTGACAGAAATGATGCTTCAATACTTTATCAAGAAACTAAAATTAAAAGGAATGTTTTCACGTCCTACTATATTAATATGTTGTCCATCAAACATTACTTCTGTTGAACGTAATGCGATTCGTGATGCGGCATATCGTGCTGGGGCAAAACGTGTTTATATCGAAGAAGAACCAAAAGTTGCGGCAATTGGTGCTGGTCTAGATATTTCAAAACCTAACGGTAATATGGTTCTTGATATAGGTGGTGGTACAACTGACGTTGCGATTCTTTCTCTTGGTGAAATTGTAACATCATCATCTTTAAAAATTGCGGGTGACCGTATGGATAAAGATATTATTAAATATGTTAAAGAAACATATAAATTGTTAATCGGTGATCGTACTGCAGAAGAATTAAAAAAGAAGATTGGAACTGCATGGAGAGGATCTCGTAAAGATTCTTTAGAAGTTAGTGGACGTGACTTAGTAACAGGTTTACCACATACCATCACAATGACTTCTGATGAAACAGAGATTGCGATGCATGAAAGTCTACAAGATATTGTTCGTGCATGTCGTACCGTACTTGAACAAACACCTCCAGAATTATCTGCGGATATCGTAACTCGCGGTGTTGTATTAACGGGTGGTGGCGCATTACTTCATGGTATGGACCAATTATTAATGAATGAACTAAATATTCCAGTGTATGTTGCGGAAAATGCACTTAAGTGCGTTGCCGAAGGGACTGGAATTATGTTAGAAAACTTACACATCGTAGGCTAAGATCATCGAAAGATGATCTTTTTTTAGGGGAACTTATTTTGAACGCATAAAAAGGAATAGGAGGATTTATGCGTTCTAATCTCATTAATACATTGATTGATACTTTGCAGGAAGAAGAGAATACAGAATTTACAGAAAATATTATAGAAGAAACAATTCAAGAGTTTCAAAAACACATCTCAAAATTAAATGGTAAGGATGCGGCTAAAATACTATTAAGTACTCAAAATTATATTCAACGCTCAACACTAAAGATACATGAAACTTTTGAAGTTCATGTGGGAGATGTTTGTTATATTGATTTTGGGCAAGCTTATTTGAATGAATCTGGATTTCAACATTTTGGCTTAGTCTTGTCTAAATTGAATGGAAAAGTATTTGTCGTACCTATGACATCTAATGCATACACATATGCACAAGCATATGATCGGTATGAGAATCCAAATGGTAGAAAACACTTAATGCGTTTTGGCCAAAGAAATGGTTTGAATCGAGAATCAGTACTTTTCATCAATGATTGTAAGTTTATCAATCCGACTCGAATTATTGAAATAGTTGGACATTTAGATGTTAATGATAACTTCTTTTTGAAGATTCAAAAGCGTGTTGGGTTTTGTCTATTTAAAGAAGGAGTTCGCTAAGGTATACTTTATTCAATGGAAAACTTATTTCAGTATAGAAATCAAAAATGGGTAATTGCTGTTTCTGGTGGGCCTGATTCTATGGCTTTATTAGATCTAGCTTTTAAATCTAATCTTGATATCTATGTTTTACATGTAAATTATCATAAAAGAGAAAGTGCTCTAAGAGATCAGATGATTGTGCAGGAGTATTGTGCAAAAAATAATATTCCTTGTTTTGTTTATGACTCTCCTGATTTTAAGGGCAATTTTCAAGATAACGCAAGAATTTATAGATATACCAAAATAAAAGAATTGGTTAATCAGGTTAGTGCACAAGGAGTCCTTGTTGCTCATCATAAAGATGATGATTTAGAGACATTGATTTTTCAGATTAAACGTAATTCTAAAGTAGCTTATTATGGTTTATCACACTCAACCCATATCTTTGGGATTAGAGTCGATCGTCCTTTATTAAGTTATACAAAAAAAGAGTTAGTTGATTATTGTCATAATAATTCAATTAACTATGGAATTGATGAAAGTAATCATAGCCTTGTTTATACACGAAATAAGATTCGTTTTGAACTTAATGAATTAAAACCAAATGAGATAGATGAACTATATAAAATAAAAAATGAATATAACCAAAAACGAGATAGCTTTATACAAACATTTGATAAATTACTCAATCAAACATCAATATCACATAATATTTACATAAGTCTGTCACATAATAGAAACTGGTTCCTTTTAGAATGGTTAAGGTATCAAACAGATGTAAAAGCCTTATCAGATAAATTTATTCTAGAACTGGATCGTCAACTAGTGAATGCTAAGAGTGTGAAGCTTAGATTAAGCAAACAATACAGACTAATTAAACAATATGAAATGATTCAGATTATTGAAGAGATGGAGGATTATAAATACAGAGTAAATATAAACCAAACATTAGATGAACGGATTAAATTAAGTTACGAAAAGAAATCAGGGTATACAAAAGTTCAAATTTCCAAAGATAGTTTTCCGCTCACAATAACTAATTTAAGATCATGTAGAAACAGTTTACAGTCAAATATCTATACAAAACTATCACGTTGGTTTATAAAGAATAAAATACCAATTCAAGATCGAGAAATGTGGCCACTTGTATTTAATCATAAAAATGAGTTAATATACATTTTGGATGTTGGATACGAACATGGTGTTTCGACTGACACAATGGATTGTTATATGTTAAAATAAGCGTATTATGGAGGCGTTTATGCATAAAAATGTAAAAAAAGTATTAGTATCAAGCGAAGAAATTGAACAACGTTGTAAAGAGCTAGGTGCTCAAATCACAAAAGATTATTTAGAACTTGGTGAAGTTCCTATTTTAGTATCCTTGCTTAAAGGATCTGTCCCATTTTTAGCAAAATTAATGCCTTATATCGAGTTAGATGTAGAGATTGATTTTATGGATGTATCAAGTTATGAAGGAACAGAGTCAATTGGTGATGTTCGAATTATCAAAGACTTGGATCGTTCGATTAAAGGTGAATCAATTCTTCTAGTAGAAGATATAGTCGATACAGGAAGAACATTAAATTCTGTCAAAGAATTATTAGAGAATAAAGGATGTGAAAGACTTCGTATCGTAAGTCTTTTAGATAAACCTTCAAGACGTGTTGTAAAGATTGATGCGGATTATGTAGGTTTCACGATTCCTAATGAGTTTGTGATTGGGTTTGGTTTAGATTTTAATGAAAAATATCGTAGTTTACCCTATGTAGGTGTATTAAAAGACGAATGTTATTTATAAAAGGAGTGAGTGTTTAAATGAAAAACAATAAACAGTTAGCCGCATTAATTCCATATCTTTTTGTGTTGGTAGCGGTGATGAGTTTAATGTTTATGAATATCGGAAATACTGAAACGGATATTACGTATCAAGAGTATGTCGATTTATTAAACAAAGAACAAGTCGTCACAAGTAATGTGACAGTGAGTGAAGTCGTATTAACAATTGAAGGTATTTATGCGGATTCTAAAGGAGTACAAAATGTATATTCTTTAACAGTTCCTAATACAGAATTTCAAAACAATACCATCATTGAGTTAATTAATGAAAAGAGTAAAGAAGTAAAGGTTATTGATGCATATGAAACAAATCCATTCTGGGATATTGTGTCTAATGTATTGCCATTACTTATTTTTGGAGCATTCGCATTCTTTATGTTATCCCGTATGAATGGTGGAAATAACAATAAAGCATTCGAATTCGGTAAATCTAAAGCTCGTTTAGAAGGCGCGATTAAAGTGCGTTTTGAAGATGTGGCTGGATGTGATGAAGAAAAAGAAGAAATGCAAGAACTCATTGAGTACCTCAAGAATCCAAAGAAATTTGCGAAAATGGGTGCTCGTATTCCAAAGGGTGTATTGATGGTAGGGGCTCCTGGTACAGGTAAGACTTTATTGGCAAAAGCAGTTGCGGGTGAAGCTGAAGTTCCTTTCTATTCCATTTCAGGTTCTGATTTCGTTGAAATGTTTGTTGGGGTTGGGGCAAGTCGTGTACGTGATATGTTTAAACGTGCTCAAGCTACAGCACCTTGTATTATATTTATTGATGAAATTGATGCGGTAGGTCGTCAACGTGGTACTGGTTTAGGCGGTGGTCATGATGAACGTGAACAAACACTTAACCAATTATTAGTTGAAATGGATGGTATTCAAGATAACTCTGGAGTTGTAATTGTCGCTGCGACTAACCGTCCAGATGTATTGGATCCTGCTTTATTAAGACCAGGTCGTTTTGATAGACAAATTACAGTTAGCTTACCTGATCGTAAAGGTCGTGAGGCTATCTTGAAAGTACATGCACGTAATAAAAAGTTAGATTCAACAGTTGATTTAAACGCATTGGCTAAACGCACCCCTGGTTTCAGTGGAGCTGATTTAGAGAATGTTTTAAATGAAGCTGCGATTCTAGCTGTTCGTGAAAGTGCTGACTTAATCACGATGAATCATTTGGATGAAGCGATTGACCGTGTTATGGGTGGACCAGCTAAGAAATCAAAGGTATACAGCGACCGTGAAAAACGTTTAGTTGCTTATCATGAAGTGGGTCATACTATTATTGGTTTAAAACTTGAATCTTCTGATATGGTTCAAAAGGTCACAATCATTCCTCGTGGACAAGCTGGTGGATATAACTTAATGACACCTCGTGAAGAAAAATTCATGTTAACGAAGACAGATTTATCTGCTCGTATTACTGGTTTATTAGGTGGACGTGTTGCGGAAGACATCGTGTTCAATGAAATTTCGACAGGTGCTTCCTCTGATATTGAACGTGCAACCAAAATTGCGCGTGAAATGGTTATGTCTTATGGTATGTCTGATTTAGGACCTATTCAATATGAACATAGTGGTGGAAATGTATTCTTAGGAAGAGATTATAGTAATTCAAGTAATTATTCAGGACAAATTGCGTTTGAAATCGATAAAGAAGTAAGACGTATTATTGATGAAGCGTATGATCATGCGAAACGATTAATTCAGGAAAATCGTGAATTGATGGATCGTCTTGTGGATGCTTTGCTTGAATTCGAAACTTTAACAGCTGAAAATATTCAGAATATTGTTGAGGGTAGAGCTTATAACGAATCTGCTCCTGTTGAAGGAGTTTAACCCCTGATAACAGGGGTTTTTTGTGGAAAGAGAACATATGGATACTTTAATTAAGGGTTTAGCTCATGAAGGAGCTATAAGAATAATTGTTGTTGATTCAACTAATACGGTTAAAGAAGCATGTGAAAGACATCGTACGTTTCCAACCGCTTCAGCCGCTTTAGGAAGAACACTCACCATAGGTGCCATTTTAGGCTCTATGTTAAAGTCTGAGAAAGAGAATGTAATGATTCAGATTAATGGTGGTGGTCCTTTAGGCACAATCTTAGTGGACGCAAATAGTCATTGTGAAGTTCGTGGATTTGTTGCTAATCCTGAAGTTCACATTATGAATGAACAAACAAAGAAATTAGATGTTGGGGCTGCAGTAGGACGTGATGGGACATTACGAGTTATTAAAGATTTAAGTTTAAAAGATGATTTCACTGGAACTGTACAACTTCAAACAGGGGAGATTGCGGAAGACTTTGCGTATTATTTTACACTAAGTGAACAAACTCCATCTGCAGTATCCTTAGGTGTATTGGTTAATGAAAACAGTGAAGTAGTTGCGGCAGGTGGTATTCTAATTCAAATGATGCCTCATGCGACAGAAGCAGATATTCTAATTGCTGAAGATGTCATCAAGCATTTAAAACCAATCTCACAATTAATTCATGAAGGATTTACGCCTAATACATTAATTGAGAGTTTATTTCAAGATGTAGAAGTTCTTGGAATGAGTACAGTACAATTTAAATGTTCATGTAGTCGTGATCGTATGTTTGAAGCTCTTTCAACTGTTTCTAAGACAGAAATTCAAGCGATGATTCATGAAGATCATGGAACAGAAATAACATGTCATTTCTGTAATGAAAGTTACCATTTTAGTGAGGATGAATTGAAGTCAATTCTTAATAAGAGTTAATGTGGAAAATTAGAGAAATAGAGTTTAGTAATCCTATCGTTATAGCACCAATGGCTGGAGTAAGTAATCCAGCTTTTCGTTCAATTGTGGCTCAGTATAAACCGGCATTAATTTACAGTGAAATGATATCAGATAAAGCCATTGTATATAAGAATGTTAAAACAATAGAAATGACTCAAGTGTATGAGGATGAACATCCTATCGCTTTACAACTTTTTGGGGAAGATATTGAATCAATGGTAGAAGCCGCAAAGTATCTAGATACTCAAACCCAATGCGATATCATTGATATCAATATGGGATGTCCAGTCCCAAAGATTGTGAAAGGTTCTGGTGGTGCTTCTTTGATGAAAACACCTGAACATGCCTTTAGAATCGTAGAAGAAATCGTAAAGAATGTTAAGAAACCTGTTACGGTTAAAATACGTTTAGGTTGGGATGATAAATCAATTAATGTTCTACATATGGCAAAAGGATTAGAACTTGCAGGTGCGAGCGCAATTGCGATTCATGGTCGTACACGAGCTCAAATGTATAGTGGAAATGCGACATTTGATTTAATCAAGCAAGTTAAGGAGAATGCGAATATTCCAATTATTGCGAATGGAGATATTACTACCGTTGAACAAGCTAAATGGGTTCTTGAGTATACTAAATGTGATGCGATTATGATTGGTAGAGGTGTCTTAGGGCAGCCTTGGCTAGTGCGTGAATTGATAGAAGGATTAAATGGTAATCCTGTGTCTGAACTAACTATGATAGATCGATTTGATAGTGCACGTAAACATGCATTAAAACTGATAGAATTAAAGGGTGAAGATATTGCCTTAAAAGAGATGAGGAGTCATTTAAGTTGGTATCTTAAGGGATTGCCTAATAGTCATAAAGTAAAAGATAGAATATCACAGATGAAAAGTTTTCAAGAATTTGATAGAATATTGAAGGATTATTATGACTCACAAATTGGTGAGTCTGCGAGGTAAAAATGGAAGAACACACATTAAATGAGTATGAGCGTATAAGACGCGAGAAAATGCAGGCATTAAAAGATAAGGGAGTTGATCCTTTTGGTTCTGCATTTAAGACGACGCATCATAGTTTAGAAATACTAAATAAGTATGAACATAACACAAAAGAAGAGATTGCGGAAGTCAATGAGCATGTGATTATCGCAGGTCGTATTATGACCAAACGTGAAATGGGTAAAGCAGGATTCATGCATTTATTAGATCGTGATGGTCAAATTCAAGTGTATGTTCGTAAAGATTCAGTATCAGAATTAGAGTTTGAAATTTTTACTGAAGCAGATTTAGGAGACATTGTTGGGATTGAAGGCCATGTCTTTAGAACAAACCATGGTGAGATTTCTATTAAAGCTGAGAAATTAACGCATCTTACTAAAGCATTAAGACCATTACCAGATAAATTCCATGGTTTAGCTGATGTGGAAGAACGTTATCGTAGACGTTATGTCGATCTTATCGTAAATGAAAATGCTCGTCGTGTTGCGATGTTGCGTCCAAGAATCATTCGTGCTCTACAACACTATTTTGATGGTCTAGGCATGATTGAAGTTGAAACACCTGTTCTACAACCGATTCTAGGGGGTGCTGCTGCGCGTCCTTTCGTGACCCATCATAATACCTTAGATATGGATTTTTACTTAAGAATCGCTACAGAATTACCTCTCAAACGATTAATTGTTGGTGGTCTTGAAGGTGTATATGAAATTGGACGTTTATTCCGAAATGAAGGTATGAGTCCTAAACATAACCCTGAATTCACGACCGTAGAAGCGTATTTAGCCTACTCAGATATGCCAGGTATGATGGAAGTTATTGAAAACTGTTTAGAATCTGTCGCAATGGAAGTATTAGGTAAAACTGAAGTTCCATGGGCAGATAAAATGATTGAACTAAAAGGACCATACCGCAGAATTCATATGGTCGATGCGGTTAGAGAAACCAGTGGAGTAGATTTCTTCAAAATCAATACGATTGAAGAAGCTCTCAAAGTTGCGAAGGAACATCACATTGAAGTTCTTAAACACCAACAATCCTTTGGTCATATCTTGAATCTATTCTTTGAACACTATGCAGAAAAGGCAATGATTCAACCTACATTCGTATATGGTCATCCAATTGAAATTTCTCCACTTGCGAAGAAGAACCAAGAAGATCCACGATTCACTGATCGTTTTGAACTCTTTATAGATGGACGTGAATACGCTAATGCCTTCTCAGAACTCAATGATCCAATTGATCAAAGAGAACGCTTTGAGGAACAAATGAAAGAAAAGGATCTAGGAAACGATGAAGCCAATGAAATGGATGTCGATTTCGTAGAATCCCTAGAATATGGTATGCCTCCTACAGGTGGATTAGGTATTGGGATAGACCGATTGGTTATGTTGTTAACGAACTCAGAAACCATTCGTGAAGTTATCCTATTCCCACACATGAGACATAGAGACTAAAATAAAACATGCTCACAATCGAGCATGTTTTTTCTTTAAATATCAATATTATCTTTCGCAAAGATTAACTTAAGTGCCTTCACAAATCCTAACTTATTTCCATAACTGAGTGATCCTAAACGATAAATCTTAATCGATAAATAAGCTAATCCAATACTGGTTAGAATCATTAATACCATAGAAATAAGCAATTCAATGAATGGAACAGATGTTAAGAAATAACGTATCGGCATCGCTAGAATTGCGACAAATGGTACAAATGAACCAATTTTTACAAATATATTTGTTGGCGCATTAATTCCGATCGATGCGGTAATATACGCAACCATGAACAGTAATGTAATCGGTGTAACAGATGTACCAACATCTTCAACTTTAGATACGAGTGATCCTAAAGATGCATATAGGAATAGATATAATAAATATCCAATCGCTGTAAATATTAAGAAAATAAGAATAGAATCCCAGGATAATCCTGTAAACAACATTTGACTAATAAACTCAGGATAGCTTGCTTGGTTAATAAAATACCCTATAAATCCTGCAGCTAAAATCACTGAGAACTGAGCTAATCCACCAATCGCATTCGCAAGTACTTTACCTACAATCAAAGCACTCGGTTGAGTGGATGTGATGAGTATTTCCATCGTACGGTTATCTTTTTCACGTGCAACTGAAGTAGACACAAACGATCCATACATAATGACTAACATATACACCGCAAACATCAAGATATAAGAGATTAAGAAACTGGACTGTGCATCTTTACCAAGTACTTCTTCATTAATGGTAATGGGTGTATTGGATAAGGTATCCACAACCATTGGATCAATCCCTAATTCAGTGAATGCTTTATCTCTTTGAATACGTTGTAAGATAGAGATCATCATTTGGTCTGTAGAACTATACATTCCTTTATTCTGAACGATACTACGAATCGTTTGAGTATCTTCTATAATATAACCATTATTGATAACACCACTTTGAACATCTTCTCTTAGTTTTGATTCATCCGTATAAACATTTAAATCATTCCCAAAGTATATCGTTAATGAATCAATTGATACTTCACTTGATTTAGACATAAAACCAAGATCTTCATATGTGATTGTGGCTTCATCATCCGAATTACTATTATCATCAAAGAAATTCATAACAGTAGGAATACTTGTCGCTAGTATTACCACAACACACATAATTAGCGTAGTAACTTGTACGGATTTCTTACTTAATATACTCATCAGTTCAAACTTTAAGACTTTGAATACATTATGCATGTTCTTCACCTACTTTCATCACAAATATGTCATTAAGACTTGGTTCATAATGGGTGAATAATTCAACATCTATTTTTAATCGAACAATGTCTTCTAATAAATCTTGTTTAGTTTTTTGATTCAAACATTCAATAATGAGTGAATTCTTATCATAATCAATGGATATATCTTTTACATGTTCTTTTAGTGTAGAAATCAATTCATTTTGACTTACATGATTTGCCTTAAGTCTTAAACGACTTTGGCCCATTTCAGATTTAAGTTCCTTAAGATTACCACTTAAGATAACCTTACCCTTATCAATCAACGTAATTTCATCACAGAATTCTTCGACATAATTCATTTGATGACTTGAGAAAATAACCAATTTACCCTTTTGTATCAATTCCACAATGACTTCTTTTAAGATTTGTGAGTTAACAGGGTCTAATCCACTAAAGGGTTCATCCAATATCACAATCTCAGGATCATTCAATAAGGATTGTGCAATCTGAATCTTTTGTTGGTTACCTTTAGAAAGAGTTTCTAACTTATGGTTTTTGGCATAGGTTAATTCGAATCTTTCAATCCAATATTCTGCACTTTCTTTAGCTTGTTTATGGTTAGCACCTCTTAAGGTAGCGAAATAAATCAATTGGTCTAGTATCTTTTCTTTACCGTATAAGCCTCTTTCTTCTGGAAGGTATCTAACACGATAATGTGTGGGCACAAATGGTTTTCCATCAAGAATAAACTCACCACTATCTGCTTTGAATACATCCATTAAAGTACGTATGGTAGTGGTTTTACCTGCTCCATTTCTTCCAAGAAACCCCATTGCCTTACCGGATGTGACTGTGAATGAAACATCATGTAAGATCTGTTTACCAGAGAAGCTTTTATTAATTCCTTTTACTTCTAGTATCATAAATCCTCCAATCTCTAGTTCTTACTTTAAGGTTAGTTGATTTTAAAGTCAATTAAGTTAGCGTTAAAAAAAGTGTTTCTTTCGAAACACTTTATGTTATAGACCACATTTCAACTGTGCATTACAGTTGGTACAGGTATTACATCCACCGATTTCTTCAACAGTACCTTCTAAACAGATCGGACAGATATCCCCAACCTCAACACCGATATTACGATCTTGACGGTCAGCTCTTAAATCCGTTTTCTTTTCTTCTACTTGTTTTTCTTTTACGTTAATTCCAAAGTCATGAACGATGTCCATTTGAGCCCAGTTGCTTTCATCATCATTGGATAACGATAGAACTTGAGAATCACGTGAACCATCCACATAAACGGTACCACCTTTAGCACCACCATCATAGAGACGTTCATAAATCTTTTGGACTTGTCGAACAGAGAATCCACGAGGCGCATTGACTGTTTTAGAGATGGAAGAATCAATCCAACGTTGAATGGCACATTGTGTATCCGCATGTTCCTCTGGGGTTAATTCCATAGCACTTACGAAGTAATCAGGAAGTGTTTGTTTAGTATACCCAGGATTGAGTTCCAACCAATCTTCCACAATCTTCGCATTAACTTCGATAAACTTACCGAGTCTTCCACTTCTAAAGTAAGAGAAGGAGAAGTAAGGCTCTAGACCTGTAGAAACCCCAACCATGGTTCCAGTAGAACCAGTAGGAGCGATTGTTAATAAGTGAGAATTACGAATACCATATTTTAGAATATCTTGACGTATAGATTCATCTAATGTCTTCATATATCCAGAATTAATAAATGCTTCACGATCTTCTAAGAATGGGAATGAACCCTTTTCCTTAGCAAGTTCTACGGATGTACTATAAGCAGTTTCAGCGATGGTTCTAAATACAGAATCAATTGTTTTAATAGATTCAGGAGAACCATAACGTTTACGAGCCCAGATAAGTAAATCATGTAAACCCATAACCCCTAAACCAATACGACGTTCGCCAAGAGCTTGTTTCTTATTAGGTTCTAGGAAGTAAGGTGTATCATCAATAACATCATCTTGCATACGAACGGTAACCGCAACGGTCGTTTTGAGTTTTTCATATAAAACTTCACCTGTCTTACGATCCACAAAGTTCGCAAGATTTATCGCAGCTAGATTACATACTGAATATGGCGCTAATGGTTGTTCACCACAAGGGTTTGTTGCGACAACTTTTTGTCCATAAGCTTTCGCATTGGTCATTTCATTCGCATTATCGATAAAGAAGATACCAGGTTCTGCAGAATAGGTTGCACAGAAACTAATTAGATCCCATAAATCACGTGCACGAATAGTACGATATGTTTTAACAGGATAACCTAGAGCTTCCCATTCACGAACATCACCTACTTCATGCCAATGTTCATCATAAGTTGCCTTCTGTTCAGGATTATAATGTTCAAGATCAGGGAAACGTAAATCAAAGTTAGAATCACTCTTAACCGCATCCATGAAATCTTTAGTCAATGTAACGGATATATTAGCACCTGATAAGAATTCAGGATTTGATACACTTAAGGTTCCACCATTTGCCAATTGTTCACGCGCATAATCTGATACATGAACTGGTACGTTCTTATTGTCTGCTAATGATTCATATATTTCTTTATCAATACGACTGAGAGGTACGAATTTTAATTTCTTCTCTGCTTCATATTTGATTTGTTCATCTTTTGAATTTTCGATTAACCACTTCAATACTTTAGGATTTTGCATCTTCGAGATAATAAACTCAATAATATCTGGATGCCAATCCGCTAACATAATCATCTGTGCACCACGACGTGAACCGCCTTGTTCCACAAGATGCGTTAAATTCGCAATATCATTTAGCCAACTCACTGCACCACTAGACTTACCACCAACTCCTTTAGCAGGCGCTGATTTAGGACGTAGTGTAGAACCATTCGTCCCAACACCACCCCCACGTGACATAATCTCCATAACTTCTTTACGATGATTGGAAATACCACCACGAGAGTCATGAATAAATGGCATAACGAAACAGTTAAAATACGTTACTTGAGTTTGAGATCCTGCACCATATAAAACACGACCTGCAGGAATGACATTCATTTCAGCTAATTCTTCCGCAAACACTTTACCATAATGATCTCTAAAATCTTCTGATAATTCAGTCGAAGCTAATGATTTACCAACACGTTTCGCTATTTGTTCATAAAATATCTCTAATGGCTTATCCACTTGTTTAAATGGACGTGTAATAATTCCAGTACTTGCTTCAACTTCGTTCTCTAATGACGCTCTAAACTCTTCTTCAAGTTTAAGCGTGACATACTCATGTTCATAATCGACATCAAGAACTAAACCAATCCCACGTGATGGGAATTTTGGATCTTCCTTAACAATCGTTACGACAATATCATTTACACCCAGTGTTTTTAAACTACGATCCTTTTGGGAATATCGATCTAACATAACTAAACGACTCACACCTGCATGAGTTAGTTTAAATTCATTCTCTATTGGAAAGATATGATGAAAGTTATGTCGGATATCCGCGTTCAATTTTTCTATGGTTGATTGTGTATAGCTCATAAAAACACCCCTTTTTGTAATTTCAATTCTAACATACAAAATTAAGTTGAATTTCTGAAAGTTGCTTACATTCAAAATTTCATCAAACTAATTCATTCACAAAACAATAATCGGATAATCGATTAATATATTGTAAAACAGCTGTATCAATAAGCTGTGTTTCGTTCACCTTAACTAAGCTTCTTTCAGCTCTTCTTACAACCGTTCTAACATAGTGTAAGAAAGCAGCTTTCTTTTGGTCAAATGGATAAATAAAGTTAGAATAACGAGATTGATTGGCTTCAATAAACGTCTCTAAACGTTTAATACTCTCCTCTAAATCAATCGTTTTCTTATAGCCTGCGACATAAGCGGATATATCATACAATTCCTTGACAATCTTTTCCCAAGGTTCTTTATCAAGCTCCAATTGAGCTTGCATATGGATGATTAAACTACTGCACTCATCTAAATTCCCAAGCGCATCAATAACGGGTTCATCCTTAGAAACACGTCCATCTTTAATACTTGTAAAACCACGATCTCCTGTTTTAGTTGTGACTGGCATATTAACCCCACTTTCTTATTAAATTATTAAACACCTTTAAAATCGGTGTAAATAAAATTAGTATAAGACTATAATTCGAGAAAGCGTGGATAATGTCAAAACTTATGCCCCGAATCCAATAAACTATCCCCATATTAAGGCCATATAGGAGAGCATGTTGAGCCGCAAATAGAAAACCAAAGACAAAACCATAGAACGCACCCAGCAGCGCCCATAAATGTGTTTTGTCTTTTAAGATTGGTTTAAAACAACGAATCATAATAATCCAAACTGTCCATATCCATAAATAACCTAATACCCAATCCCCAAATCCCCAGACTAACGCTTCAAGAAGAGTAAACACAAATACTACAATGATACTCTCCTTAAAACTTAAACTTAATCCGATGATTAAAAACCATAATGTGACTAACTCCACATTCGGTAAGAAAGAAAGGGATACTTGTAAGGCAAGCGCGCCTGCCGCAAGTAAGGCTAATAAAACGAGTTTACGGACATTAAACATACATTAGTAACTCGCTGTAAATTCAAATGTAAATACGTCTTTATCGTAAAGTGGAGTAATATCGATTCCAGGACAGAACCCAGCACTCACACAATCTTTATTGGTTGTGGAATTAAATAACCACCAAGGACCTACAGCACTATCTTTCGTCTCATATTCCCCAATTCCGACAATATATCGTCCATATGGATCAGATACACTACCAGAAAAGTTATATTCTAGATTTTCATCTTTTAGTACAGTTTCCAAGAATGTGCCTAACATTTCATCATCTGTGCGTTGTGTCACATCTAGAATAACCACATCTTGACCATCTTGATCAACCGTTAAAATGATTTGTACTTCTTTTGAACCTTCATTTCCTTGTCTAAAGAATTGATTATATACAAATAATGAACCAACTAATAAGACAACTGCTATACCAATACGAACTAAATTTTTCTTCATGAACTAAGCCTCCTTTACAATAAAAAATACACATCTGGATGTGTACAAAAAAGACAGGCTAATGTCTTTTTATCTTGTTCCCAGAAGATAAAACAACGCTTATCATTGGCAGGTCTACTGGCTGATCATTCATCCTCAAGGATCCTTCCCGTTTTTACAGTGGATACTTCCTCTTGTCCAGATCTACAGTTGCTGGGACAGCTTCGTTTATTGCGAATTCCCTATTATGCGTTAGCACCAATCTAAGCAATTTCATTATAGGCTAGTTTTTGTGCATAAACAATGTTAATAGAGATATTAATTATGTGAAAACGCTTTGAATTTTGATAGAATAGAATAAATTAAGAGGGACATTATGAACTATTCGGTACTTATAGTAGCAGGCGGAAAAGGCGAACGGATGGGGCTTGGATATAATAAAGTGTTTTATCCATTAAAAGATGGAATGACCGTTTTAGATATGACTGTTAAATTATTCGTGGATGATGTGCGATGTAAACAACTCGTAATTGTGACCAATCCACATGATTTACATAAGGTAACACAAACCCATGAAATGGGAAGAATTGTGAATGTTGGAGGTGGCGCTACACGTCAAGATTCCGTTTATAACGGTTTAATGTGTGTCACTGAAGATATTGTGTTAGTCCATGATGCGGCTCGTCCTTATTGTACGATTGAATTAATTGATGAATTATTACTTGCGATGGAGACTGAACAAGCTGCTTTCTTAGCAATTGATGTGAAAGATACAGTTAAAGAAGTTAAAGATGGTTATGTGGTAAAGACCATTAATCGAGAGTGCTTAAAGAATGCACAAACACCACAAGCATTTAAGACCAGTCTTTTATTAGATTGTATTCATCAAGCTCAAGAAGATAACTTCAAGGCTACGGATGATGCACAACTTATCGAACGTTACAGTCATGTACCAATTAAAGTTGTAAAGGGATCATACGACAACATTAAAATCACAACACCAGAAGATGTTCGATGATAATTAACTTGGGGGAAGTTAAATGAAAAAGTTAATCATTGGATTAATTATATTGTTAAGCTCTTGCGCAAAAATACCGGATATAAAGTCCTGCCATTATGGAGTACTGATATCAAGTTATATTGGACAGTCGAACCAAGATATCTGTCAAACAGTCTATGATGCGATTGATAATGCAAAGTTTAATCGTAGGATAAGTGATGATTTACTTTTCGGGATTGATTCTGTTCTGATTAACTTTCAATTTGAAAATAAGGAAGATGAAACATATTTCATCAATAAAGAAGGAATATTAACGTATCAAATTAAAGATATTTTCTATCAGACAACAATCGATAAAAAACTCTATTCCCTCATTATTGAAGAAATAGAGTTAGAGAAACAATCAAATTAAGTCTTATCGATTAAACGAATAAAATCATCGTAATCACTGGCATCAATCGCAGCTTGAATATCTTTAGCACTGGTTAAGAACTGTGCACTCTTCGCAAAGAAGACATCCAAATTATCGTTCTCATTATCACCATAGGACAACATAAAGACCAATTGAACCATTCTTTCATTCCATAAGATTGGTTTTTTTAATACCGCAACCGATACAAAAGTTGTATGACTAAAGGCTTGGTCTGGATGAGGGATCGCAATCAAATTCCCAAACTCTGTAGATGCGGATGCTTCACGTCGCAATATGGATTCATAGAAACCTGGTCTGAAGTTGTATAAATCACTAATCTTATTTGACATAAAGAAGATAACATCTTCCTTAGTATTTGCCACAATATCTTTATAGAATAATTTACGATCAAAGTATTCTGCAATTGACATATCATTCTGATTAAAACGATGACGAATGGTTTGTAAATCATGATCACTTAATAAAGTTGATACATAGATAATTGGTGTGATTGTTTTAACGGATAAAGGTACAGTTGAAACAATTAAATCGAAATGATTAAGATCAATTTGATTGAGTGATAATGCGTCTTTCGTCACAATATTCTCTAAGAATGGATCAAATTCTTGTTTGAATCTAAACTGTAATAATTTTGCGGTCCCATGACCGGTAGAACAAACCAACAATACTTTTTTTCGATTAATCGTAACTTTATGACGCTCCAATGCGACGTAGAAATGAAGCGCAAAATAAGCTATTTCATCTTCACTGAGTTTAATTAAATAGCGACGTTCGATGACTTCAGACGCAATCTCAGCCGTTAAATAAGCTTGTTTATGTTTCTTGATGTCATCCAATAAGGGATTCTTCATCATAAGGTTATAACGAATTCGTTTAACTAGTGGAACACAGTGTAACCCTAATGCGACACGTAAATCTAAGTCTTTGGTTAAATCGATATCCATCACAACTCGTACTCGATCCAACATATTCATTACAAGTTCATCCACTTCACTACTTACGACATTGGATTCTTGTTCAGATTGGCCAAAGACACGTTTCCCCGATAAATGCATAGAAACATAACCTTTTTCATCTTCTGGGAATGAGTAACCAAATAATTTTTCTATTTCATGAATAATATCATGAGCTATTTGGTACTCATTATCTTGTTTTAATGTTTCAAGGAGTTGCGATTCCATCACAATGGATTCACCAATCTTAACTCTTTCTAGTGCGACAAATAAATGAATCACAAGATTATGGAAAACTAATTCACTGGTTTCATAGTGATAATGATTAAAGACTCGTAAGATGTTAGATCGAATTTCACTCAAAATAAATTGAGTTTCAAACTCTTCTTCATCAAGAAGTTGTTTTTCATTGTATACAACATTTGCGATGCATAATCTAAGATTTAATTCTTTACCCATAATCTTCATTCCATGATGAGGTCTTACATCCAAATGGAGCTGGAAGGGTTCTATTTTTTGTCGAAGTAATTGTAAATCGGTACTAAGTTGTGATTTCGAGATTTGAAGACGATCACAAAGATCAATGGCCTTTATATAATCTTTCTCAAATAACATAATTTTTAATAAGAAAATAACTCGATTGGATTTATAAACTAATGTATCTTCTTCGAAAGCGTACTCATGCCACTTATTAGCGATAAATGTTCGAAAGAGTTCCATATCTGTTACTTCAAAGTGATATCCTAATCCTGATTTAGAATCGACTCTACCACCATTCTTGCTAAAGATTGTGTCTAGAGTTTTTAATTCATTCCGAATGGTTTTTGTGCTAACTGAAAGAAGCTGAGCTAATTTCTCGCCTGTGATGTAGGTGTGATGTTCGCTAAGAAGATCGAATATCTTCTTAATTCGTGTTTCTTTCATTTTTTCTATTCCTTATATATATGCATAACCTGACCCATTATAGTATAAAGTTTATTTTTTAACAAACAATAGTATTTGAATTGTAAAAATACCATAACCTTATGGAAAAAGTACAAATTGAATCAAAATCTATATTCGATAGAATAGGACTAGGTTATGACTAACAAAGTCTTAATTTAGTTTAATGTTAGAAAGGCTAGGAATAAAAGATGGATGATACTCGATATCAATTAGCCTTTCAAATTATCTTACATGCTGGGAATTCTAAGTCAAAATCAATGATAGCGATGAAGAAGGCAAGAGCAGGTGAGATGGATGAAGCGGCTGAACTTATCGCATCAGCCCATGAAGATCTAAATCAAGCCCACTTAATTCAAACGACTCTAAGTCAAGCTGAAATATGTGGAGAACCGGTTGATATGAATATCATTATGGTTCATGCTCAAGATCATCTTGGAATGGCGATTGTGATGTCTGAAGTTGCCGAAGAGATATTACACATTTATAGAACATTTCGTTAAATAATGTGGAATGGAGGAAGTATGGTCATCATCAAATTATTCTGTCAAGCTGGTATGTCTACTTCATTATTGGTTCATAAAATGAATCAATCGGCTCAAGCAAGAGGACTTTCTTGTTTTATCAAAGCGTACTCGGCCAATACGCTTGAAAGAGAAGTTCCTTCAGCAGATGTGGTGTTATTGGGGCCACAACTCATTTACCTCATGTCAGACGCAAAGCGATTTGCGGCTCCGCATAATATTCCTGTAGCGGTTATCCGTATGCAAGATTATGGAATGGTAAATGGAGAAGGGGTATTGGATTACGCATTAGAGTTATTTAATGCAAAAGAAGTTAAGTAGTCGTCACTTATTAGAAAGAAGGAGAAGAAACTAAATGAAAACTTTCATCAATGACAAAGTGTTTCCTGCGGTAATGGAGTTTGTTACATCAAAACCTATTTCTGCAATCAAAGATGGTATGATCGCAACTATGTCTCTTACTATCATTGGTTCTATTTTCTTATTATTAGCTAACTTCCCTTATGAACCTGTCAAACAATTCTTTATTACAGTTGGCGTTCAAGGGCACATGTTACAAGTATACCGTGCATCATTCAACATCTTAGCGGTTGTGGCGGTATTCTCAATCGCATTCCAATATGCAAAACATTCCGGTAAAGATGGATTAGGGGCTGGGGTACTAGCAACTGTTGTATTCTTTACATTAATTCCACATACACAAGTTGTTAGTGGTGTTGCGGAAGTATCTCAAGAAGCGGTTAAATTAACAGCTGCGAACGTATTACCAATGGCTTATACTGGCTCAAAAGGTATGATTGCGGCGTTAATCATTGGGGTTATCGTTGGGGCTGTGTATGATTTCTTCTTAACGAAGGGTTATACAATCAAAATGCCTGAAGGTGTTCCACCAAATATTTCTAACTCATTCTCTGCTTTAGCTCCTGGTGCTGTATTATTCACTATGGCTATGTTAGTTAATACCTTCTTCATCAACGTTTTAGGTGTTACAGCAGTTGACTGGATTTATACTACTATTCAAACACCATTATCTGGTTTATCTGGATCATTAGGTGGAGTTATCGTTATCTATACTTTAGTATCCTTATTATGGTGGTTCGGTGTTCATGGTTCATCTCTAGTCAATGGAGTTGTAAGTGGTATCGCTGCAGCTAACTTATTAACAAACCAAGCTATTTTAGATGCTGGTAATTCATTAACAGCAGCTAATGGAGCGATTATTTGGACAACTCAATTTGATGGTCTACTCATCAAAATGACAGGTTCAGGTATTACAATTGGTATCGTTATTGCGATGTTATTTGCGAAGTCAAAACAATTCAAGACATTGGGTAAATTAGCACTTCCTTCCGCAATCTTCAATATCAATGAACCAATTATCTTCGGTACACCAATCGTATTGAACCCATTTATGTTATTGCCATTTATCTTCGTTCCAGTCGCTACGGCTGTCGCAAGTTACTTCGCAATCGCAACTGGTTTAGTTCCTTACTTTGCTGGTGTTAACGTTCCTTGGACAACTCCTCCTATCATCAGTGGTTTCTTAACTGGTGGATGGAGAATGGCGTTACTTCAAGTCGCAATTATCGTTTGGTCTTGTGTAGGTTACTACCCATTCATCAAGAAGATGGATGCGGACAATCTTAAATTAGAACAAGAAGCTGAACAAGCACACAATTAATTAATAAACAAAGCGCCTTAAATTCTAAGGCGCTTCTGTTTTATATGTTGATCGTATAAGTAATATATAGATAGAGAGTCTATAATAAAATAGGAGGAATAATTATGGGAAAATCATATTTTAAAAATAACTTTTTATGGGGAGGTGCTGTTGCTGCTAACCAATTAGAAGGGGCTTGGTTAGAGGATGGAAAAGGTCCGAATGTAAGTGATGTCGTTGTTGGTATTCATAAAGATGGACGATATCCAGCACTTAAATGGAATAACGCAACGAATAAATGGGAAATATCTTTAGATAAGAATAAAGTATATCTAACGCATGATGGAATTGATTTCTATCATCGATATAAAGAAGATTTAGGCTATATGGCAGAAATGGGCTTTAATGCATTTCGAACAAGTATATCTTGGAGTCGTATCTTTCCTACTGGATTAGAAGATACACCAAATGAAGCTGGATTAAAGTTCTATGATGATCTATTTGATGAAATGATTCGATTAGGAATGGAACCCGTAATTACATTAAGTCATTATGAGACTCCTCTACAACTATTAATCGAGACAGGTGGATGGACGGATAAGAATACAATAGATCGTTGGATGAAGTATGTTGATGTCGTGTTCAATCGATATAAGACTAAAGTTAAATATTGGATGACATTTAATGAAATAAACAATTTATATCGTATGCCATTTGCGGCAGGGGGTATTCTAGATATCCATCCAGTTGATACCAATGAACCTGTAGCGAATTTAAGTCTGAAAAGCTTAAATCAAGCAATACATTATATTTTTATCGCAAATGCACTAACCGTTAAATTATGTAGAGAAATTAATCCAGATGCGAAGATTGGGTGTATGTTATCGTTCTCTTCCTGTGCGACTTACCCAAATACTACAAATCCTGTTGACGTTATGGGTACACTACACTATAGACATCAAAATCTATTCTTTAGTGATGTTATGTCTAATGGAGAATATCCAGGTTATATGCTCAGACAATGGCGTGAAAGTGATTCCATGCCAGAAATGCTTCAAGAAGAATTAGATATCATTAAAGCACATACAGTCGATCACATCGCTTTAAGTTACTATCGATCAGCCGTTTATAGTGCAGATGCGTCTATGGCGCATGATACAGGTGGTGCAGCAGGTGTTAAGAATCCTTATTTAAAAGCATCACCATTACCTTGGGCTTGGCCAATTGATCCAGTTGGATTACGATATGTATTAAATGAATTAACCGATCGTTATCATAAACCATTATTTATTGTTGAAAATGGAATAGGTTTAGATGAAGTTCAAGAATCTGAAATGATTGATGATCAAGATCGTATTCAATACATTCAAGATCATTTAGTTCAAGTGAATGAGGCAATTGCGGATGGATGTGATGTGATGGGATATCTATATTGGGGTCCAATTGATGTCGTGTCTGCTGGTACAGGTGAAATGCGTAAACGATATGGTTTTGTCTATGTGGATCGTTTCAATGATGGAACAGGTACATTAGAACGTAGAGTGAAAAAATCGTTTGAGTATTATAAGAATATTATCAAGAGTAATGGAAAAGCCTTGTTTAAATAATGGATAAGATAAACTCAATTAAACTGATTGTATCAGACCTTGATGGAACACTCTTAGACAAACATGGACAACTGAGTGATATTAATCGAGAAGCGATTATTAAACTGAAAAATAATAATATTCTTTTTGGATTAGCAACAGGTAGACCATATTTCTCAATAGAGCCTTTTCTTGAGTTATGGGGTATTAAAGATTATGTCGATGTGATTATTGCGAATAATGGATTAGAGGTATCCGTTAAGTCGGGACCTATGTTCATATCGAATCATATTTCAAAAGAATTGGTATTTGATATTTTAGATCAGTATAAAGAAATGCCAGGAAACTTTTGTTTATATTATGAAGGAAAATTGATTGGACAAAAATTGGATGATTTTATGAATAGAGTCAGTAAAAAGAATCATATCGAAGCACGTGTAGAGGATCTTTATACCACAATTAAGCATGATGTCGAGAAATTATTGTTGGCTTGTGATCCAATGGATATGAAAACAATTGAAGACTTTTGTTTTAAGATAAATGATCCAAGATATAGAGGATTTAGATCTCAAGAACATCTGTTTGAATTCATGGATATTCATGTAAATAAATGTGCTGGGATTCAGACTTATTGTGATTATGCTCAATTGACATTAGAGAATGTGATGGCTTTTGGAGATAATCTAAATGACTTAGAGATGATTGAAGGTTGTCATATTGGAGTTGTGATGGATAATGGAGATGAATTCTTGAAGAGTAAGGCTGATTATATTGCGATGGATCATCATGAATCGGGGTTTGGGAAGTTTGTATTAGATTATTTAGAACTATAATAGTTAAGTTATATCTATTATTGAGGAAAATGAGTGTCAATAATCGTATAATATGAGAGAGATTAGACGATGCTTATGAGTGTAAATCTTGAGTTAAGCTTATTGTTTACATTTCAATCCTAGAATGGTATAATCTTAAGCACGAGTAGATAAAAATTATTTACTCCTTGCCTGAAAAGGCCAATTGACCACAAGGAGGTGAACACATGAGAAATTATGAAATCATGTACATCGTCAAGGCTTCATTAGAAGAAGCTGCACGTCAAGAGCTTGTCACAAGCTTACACGCACTATTAACAGTAGAAGGCGGATCAGTTAAGCATGTTGATGAGTGGGGACTTCGCGAATTTGCGTACCCAATCGATGATATGACGAAGGGTTATTACAGTGTTATTAAGGTTGAAGCTACACCAGCAGCGGTGAAAGAATTCGATCGTCTAGCACGCATTAACACAAATGTTGTACGTTTCTTAGTATTAAACTTAGACGAAAAGTAAAAAGGGGAAATTATGATTAACCGTGTTGTATTGGTAGGCAATCTTACAAGAGATCCTCAATACTTTAAGACCCAATCCGGAATATCCTATGCACGCTTTACTGTTGCAGTAAATCGTAAATATGGACAGAACGAAGAAACTTCATTTATTAGTTGTATTGCTTGGCGTCAGACAGCTGACTTCTTAAATCAATATGCTAAAAAAGGAAATACTGTGGGTGTTGAAGGTCATATTACAACGGGAAGTTATGATGATAAAACTACAGGCAAGAAAGTCTATACGACGGATGTGACTGCAGATAATGTCCAACTTATCGGATCTCGCAATTCTAGCGAAACACAACAAACATATCAACAAGCACCGAAGTCCACAGGTTACTTTGCGGATAACGATGTTTCTGATGATGATTTCAACACAGGACCATTACTAGATATTTCTAGCGATGATCTTCCATTTTAGCGAAAGGAGCGTCTCATGGCATTCAAAAAACAAAGAGTAGCACGTAAAAAAGTATGTTACTTCACAAAAAACAATATCACTGTCATTGACTATAAAGATTTAGAATTATTAAAACGTTTTATTTCTTCTAATGGCAAGATTATACCAAGACGTGTAACTGGCACAGCAGCTAAGTACCAACGTTTATTAGCAACTGCAGTTAAACGTGCACGTCAAATGGCTTTACTACCTTACGTAGCCGACTAAAAACTATAACCTCCACACTGTCGGTGGAGGTTTATCTTTATATATGAAAAAACAAGTACGAACAATCACTGAAGGATCCATGATGTTAGCCATCATAGGATTATTCCTATTTTTAAATTTACAGTTTGCAGGAATACTACAAACCTATTTTATTATCTTTATACCATTACCCATTCTAATTTATACAATACGTTATGGATTTAAAAGCGGATTAGTTGTGAGTTTTGGGGCTATGTTTCTATCCATCATGCTAGGTAATATCATTACTCTATTTTATATTGGTGGAGGATTATTGGTTGGATTAGCGTATGGTTATGGTGTTAATTCAAACAAAAGTAATGATTGGTTATTATTTGTTTCAACACTTATTAATGCGATAAGTCTGTTTGTTGAGACGTATGTATTAGCCGCATTTATTGGATATGATTTATATAAAGATACAGAAGCACTGATTGAATCCTTAAAAGGAATAGAGGGTTTAGTTCTACCTGATAATTTTATGGCACAAGTACTTGCGATCACTCCGATTATTTTATTGTTAACAGGATTCTTACAAGCACTCATGACACATCTTTTATCTGTTACACTTTTAAAACGATTAAATATAGTAGTTCGAAAAATGAAACCTTTACAACATATTCAATTACCAAAGTGGTTAGGGTTTATTGCGTTACTGGGTTTATTTAGCAGCACGATCTTATATCAATCTGGTGATCAGAATCTTCAAATCGTAGCTTCATTAATGTTATTTGTATCTGCTCTTATCATTATTGGAGATGCATTTATCTTAATCGCAATCTATGGTAAAAGAACGAATCGTAAATATCTTCCAACTTTTGCGATGTTAGCACTTATACTCTTGCCAACGGTTCTAATCTATGGTTTTATTGGTTTAGGACTTCTTGATTGTTTTACGGATATTCGTAAGAGAATTGAATTAATCACACTATAAATATGCTTAATCAATATAAAAAGGTAAAACGTCTTGTATGGTTAGTTTTAATCATAGAAGTTATCGCTTTAATTACCAGTCACACATTATTTAGACTGCCTTTTTCTATTGTCGATGGATTCTTTGTGATCGTGAATATCGTATTACTCATTGTGTTTATGGAATATTCAGAGGAATATCATAACGAAAGAATTCTTACTATATCGAAAATATTAGGTAAAGATTCACAAGAAGCATTTATTTTTGGAGAATTAGGCTTATTAACTATTGATCACAATTATGAGATTACTTGGATTAGTGAGTTATTACATAAACGAATGTATGATGTCATAGGCCAAAAGATTATGAATTGGTTACCAGAAACCAAGTTATTATTTAATAACGAAGCAGATATGGTTCAAGTTACGATTAATGATCATATCTATCAAATTCGACGTAAAGAAAATGGACAGACATTATTCTTTAAGGATGTGACTGATTTAACCATTACTAAGATGGCTAGTGATGATAAACAAATTGTTTTAGGACTTATTCATTTTGATAATTATGATGAAACGACTCAGTACGAAGAAGAACAAAGAATTTCATTAATTGATAGTAAGATTCGTCAATCGGTCTATAATTGGGCAAATGAACGTGGAATATTTATCAAACGTTTAAGAAATAATCGAATGTTGTTAGTATTGAATGAGTTGTTATTTAAGCAGATGATGGACGAACAATTTTCAATATTAAAGAATATACGTGAAGCATCAAGTCAATTGGATGTGGCGATAACACTGTCTATGGCGTTTGCGAGAGGTTCATTAGAGTTTCCTGAGTTAGAGGAAATGGTAAATGGAGCACTTGCGCTTGCACAAAGTCGTGGTGGTGATCAGGTTGCCATTAAGTCGTATGGTGAAGATGTTGTATATATGGGTGGTAGTAGTGAAGCAGTTGAGAAACGTAGTAAAGTACGTGCTCGAGTGATTGCTCAAACATTAAAAGAATTAATTGTGAATGCTGGGAATGTTATTATTCTTGGACATAGAGATATGGACTTTGATTGTTTCGGATCTGCATTAGTACTTAGTAAGATAATACATTCTTATCATGTTCCAGTATCAATTATTATGCATGGTGCATTAGAGAATAAACTATCTATGGCGTATGCCAAAGAGAGAGATAGTTTTGATAAAGATCATCATTTTATAAAAGAACATGAAACATATGCATTAATCAATGATAAAACGTTGTTAATTATGGTAGATCATCATTTAGCTTCACAATCATCTTTACCTCAAATTCTTGAGAAAGTTAAGAAGATTGTAGTTATTGATCATCATCGTAGAAATCAAGATTTTAGTTTCAATCCAATTTTAGTTTATATGGAAACAGCCGCATCAAGTACAACAGAAATGGTAACAGAATTAATACCTTATCAACAAAATAGTGTTGAGTTAACGGAGAATGAGTCTAATTTTGCGTTAACTGGTATATTAATCGATACGAATCGTTTCCGTACTCGAACCGGTAGTCGTACATTTGAAGTATCTGCCTTATTAAAACAGTTTGGAGCAGATCCGAGTGTGTGTGATAATTACTTAAAAGATAATTATCAAGAATTCATACTAAAAACAAAATTGATGCAAAGCTTAAGAAGATATAAGAAAGGTATTGTGGTTGCGTCTATGCAAGATGATACAATTCTTGATCGTGCTTTAATCTCTCAAGTCGCAAATAGTCTACTTGTTATTAAAGATATAGAAGCATCTTTCGTCGTATCAAAAATTAGTGAAAAAACAGTGGGTATTTCTGCTCGTTCGAACGGGAATATTAATGTTCATGTTATAATGGAAAAAATGAGTGGAGGCGGTCACTTTACCGCAGCTGCATTACAAAGAGATAACACCAGTGTTGAACAAGTACTTGTTGAATTAGAACTTGTTATTGAACAATGGTTAGCACAAGAGGATGAACAATGAAGGTAATATTACTTGAAGATGTAAAGAATGTTGGTAAAAAAGGAAATATTTTAGAAGTAGCGGATGGTTATGCACGTAATTTCTTGATTCGTAATAAACTTGCTGTTGCGGCTACTGAACAAAGTAAATTAATTCTTGAACAACAAAAACAACAAAAGATTGAACAAGAAAAAGAAGATATTCGTAATGCGGAGGCATTAAAGCTTAAATTATCTGAATTAACCTTAGTATTTCCAGTAAAGACTGGTGAAAATGGTAAAGTATTCGGATCTGTAAGTTCTAAACAAATTGCGGAAGAATTACTTAAGAAACATAAATTGACCATTGATAAACGCAAGATTTTAGATGAAGGACCATTTAACACAGTAGGATTCTACAATGTTAAGATTGAACTTCACAAACAAGTAATTGCGACAATAAAAATTCAACTAAAAGCACAATAAACCTATGAATCAAACATTACCGAATAGTACAGAAGCTGAACAAGCCTTAATTTCTAGTATGTTATCGTATCCGAATAGCGTACAGACTGCAATTGAACTCGGTTTACATGCCGATGATTTTTACGTGGAAGCTCATAAACGTATTTATGGGGTAATGATGACGATGTTTGAAGAAGGAAAACCAATTGATCCTCCTTCATTATTAGCAAGATTAAATGATTTGAAGATGTTAAATGCAGTAGGTGGAATGAGTTTTATTTTAGAACTATCCGATACTTCTGTATCATCTGCGAATACAAAATACTATGTTGAGTTAATTCAAGATAAAGCGTATTTACGTAATCTTATTATTACAGCTCAACAAATTGCTCAAGATGGTTATGATACATCCGTAAGTTTGGATGATGTCATGGACAAGGCTGAGAAACAATTATTGAATGTAACACGTACACGTCGCACTTCTGAGTTTAGAGCAGCACGTGATGTTGTAAAAGATGTATTAGATAACATCCAAAAAATGAGTACACAGCACAGTAGTGTAACAGGTACGACTAGTGGATTTAGAGCACTCGATCGTATGACGAATGGTTTCCAACGTGGAGATTTGATTATCCTTGCGGCTCGTCCATCTATGGGTAAGACTGCATTTGCGTTGAACATTGGTTTAAATGCAGCTCAGATTACTAAACAAGCGGTTGCTATCTTTTCATTAGAAATGCCAGCTGAGCAGTTAATCACACGTATGTTATCAGTTAAATCTAGAATTACGGGTTCTATTCTTAGAACGGGTCAATTAAATTCAAACAATGAATGGAATGCCTTAAATGAAGCTGCAGCTGATTTAAGACAAACTAAGATCTATATCGATGATACGCCAACTATTCGTGTCGCAGAAATCTTTTCAAAATGTCGAAAACTTCAAACTGAACATCCATTGGGGTTAATTGTAATTGACTATATTCAATTAATTACAAGTAGTTCTAAGAGCAGTGGTGAAAATCGTCAACAAGAAGTATCAGAAATCTCGCGTGGATTAAAAGCATTAGCGCGTGAATTGAATGTTCCTGTAATCGCATTATCTCAGTTGTCTCGAAGTGTTGAACAACGTGCTGATAAACGTCCTCAACTTTCAGACTTACGTGAATCTGGTGCACTTGAACAGGATGCCGATTTGGTTATTTTCTTATATCGTCACGCCTATTATGAAAAGGATGAAGAAAGACCTTCTACTGAAAAAACAGAAGTTCTAATCTCTAAACATCGTAATGGACCTATTGGTCAAGTTGAGTTAGCGTTTGAATCTAATATCAACGCATTCTATAATTTCTCTGAAAGTACGACTCAAGGAGGATCTTAATGCGTAAGATTTTACCTATACTTTTCTCACTCATTATCGCTATTGGGATTGTTTCGTTAAATGAAACAATTGAATATAACACATATGCCAATTTGAATCTTGATGTAGTTCAAGAAGATTCAATTATTCCTCAAACGATATTATCCATTAATACAACCTATACAAAAGTTCAAAAGGTATACCAGAAGGAACAACTTATAGGTGTTTTAAGTGATGATGCGGATACTGAATCATTTTTAGAGAGTGTTTATTTAAGTCGATACCAAGCAGATTTTCCGAATACAAAGTTAGGATTTGGGGAAGATATCTTTATATCTGAAGTAGAGACTAATTTTATCTATGAGAATCAAGATGAAGCGATCTTTAACTATTTATCGAATCAAGATTTGTTTTCTGTTGAAGCAGATAAGATTCAATTCTCGAACGGAGCCTTTATTTATGTTAAGAGTATTGAACTCTTTGAACAAGCTAAAGATTTATATTTACAAAACTTTATATCTAAAGCAGCAATTGATTTAATTCGTGTTAATAAACTACCTGCACCATTATCAACCTATGGTATGCGTGAAATTGGATTTAGTATTGTAGAAAAAGCGAATTATCAAAGAGGATTAGCTCCAGCAGCTGAAATCTTGAAATCAGTATCAGAGATTGTTTATTTCTTAAGTTATGGCTATAACACAGAAATTGAATTATATACGGTTGTGGAATATGACACAGTTGAAGGGATTGCCTATAAATCAGGCTTAGCGCCTCAACAAGTCGTAACGATTAATTCTGAGTCGATTAAATCCGTTAACCAAATTCTTGAAGTTGGATCACAATTAAATGTCACCTATTTCAACTCTCCAATCAATGTAGTAGTACAGAAGGAACGACTTGCGAAAGAAACAGTCTATCCTCAATCGACTCTTTATATTAAAGACAATACAATGCAAGAAGGATTTAGTGTTGTACAAACAAAAGAAGAATTAGGTTATAAAGATGTTCTATACAAAGAAACATTTATTAATGGTGTTATTTCAGAGAGTACTTTAGTATCATCTACTGTTATCAAACAACCTGTACGTGAAGTTGTTCGTATTGGAACTAAGGTTGTCCCAGGTATCGGATCAGGTACATTCCGTTGGCCATTAGGTGCTGACTCCAAAGTATCTTGTCGTTGGTACTGTTATGCAGGACATCAAGGATTAGACCTTGTCTATAACTTTAATAAGAATGGTCCTATCTATGCGGCTGATAGAGGTGTTGTGTCTCGCGTAGGATATGATTGGCGTAATGGGTATCATGTATACATTGATCATAATAATGGAATGAAAACACTTTATGCACATATGGTTCGTTATCCTCCTGTAAAATTAGGAGAAAGAATTGAGAAGGGCGACTTTATTGGGAATGTTGGTAATACAGGGCGTTCGACAGGAGCACATTTACACTTTGGTATATATGTCGAAGGTAGTGCTAAGAATCCATGTAGTTACTTAGATGGATGTTAATATGAAATTTAGTATTTTAGCAAGTGGTTCAAAAGGGAATTGTACATACATACAAGCTGGTTCAACCCAGCTTGTTATTGATTGTGGCATGACAAAAAGATATTTGACACAATCTTTTCATAGTATTAATGTAGACTTAAATACGATAGATGTATTATTAATTACTCATGATCATAGTGATCATATTGCACAAGTAAAAGTTTTTAAGGAAGTGAGAAAAGTTATCTCCCCAGTATTATTGGATGTAAGAGAAGATATTGAAGTTTGGATGCCATACATGAATCATAGAATTAAGGATGTTGATATTATGCCAATTGTATTGTCACATGACTGTGACATGATTTATGGATATATTATTCAACATAATGGTGAAAAACTTGTTTATATTACAGATACTGGGTATATTAAGTCAAAAGACTTTAATCTATTAAGAGATGCAGATTATTATATTATAGAAAGCAATCATGATGTCGATTTATTAATGAAATCAAGTAGACCCTATCCAACTAAACAAAGAATATTATCGGATACGGGTCACTTAAGCAACGAGGATAGTTCATACATTATTTCTCAACTCGTAACGAATCGAACTAAAGAAATTGTATTAGCTCATTTATCTCAAGAAGCTAATTTACCTTCTATTGCCTTAAAGTGTGTGTATGAAGCTTTAGATAAAGAAGGAATACAATCAAGTCAATTTAAAATACGTTGTGCATATCAAACTGAGATATTACAAGGAGGATTAGATTATGAAGAAACTACTAACTACGAGCCTAATCTTAGCATTGCTCATTTGGAATAGTGTTTTAACATACGAAGTGTTTTTCAATCGACCTGCAGATACTACAGTCAATCCGGATGGAACTGTTGTACAAACCGTTGTGACAGAATTTGATACGGATGTTACTCGTGTTGTGGAGAACTCAATTGAGAAAGTTGTAGGAATACAAGCAATTCAATTTGATGAAGTGTTTTCTACAGGTAGTGGTGCAATTTTCGATAGTAAAGATGGATTAGTCCATATTGTGACGAATAATCATGTTGTCGAAGATGCATCTAAAATTAGGGTTGTATTTGCGAATGGTGAAGAAGTAGAAGCGAAACTCATGGGATCGGATGTATTTACAGATCTTGCGTTACTTGAAGTAGAAGTAAGTTTTGAAGTGAATGCGTTTAAGTTTGGTGATTCTTCACTTGTAAAAGTAGGTGAAAATGCACTTGCGATTGGTAGTCCTTTAGGATTAGATTTCCAAGGTTCTGTCACAATGGGTATTATTTCAGGAAAAGATCGAGTGGTTCCAGTGGATTTAGATAATAATGGTGTGGATGATTGGGATAGTATCGTACTTCAAACGGATGCGGCAATTAATCCTGGAAATAGTGGTGGACCACTTATCAATTTAGCTGGAGAGCTTATTGGAATTACTTCAATGAAAATAGCAGACAGCTCAGTTGAAGGTATGGGTTTTGCGATTCCAATTAATGAAGTGATGCCGATAATTCAACAAATCAAAGAAAATGGAAAAGTTATACGTCCTGTTGTAGGGATATCGGCGGTAAGTTTAGATGAATTAGCTGTGTATCAAAAAAGTTACTATGGGATTCGTCTTGATTTAAATGCTGGATTATATGTCATGAGTGTTATGGATGGAAGTCCTGCACAATTAGCTGGTATCAAAGAGGGTGATGTTATTACAACCTTCGATAACGTCAATATAACAAGTTTCAAGGAATTTAGAAAATTACTCTATTCCAAAAAAGTGGGAGATGTTGTGTCTGTTAGCTATGAGAGAAATGGCAAGAGCACAACGGTTGATGTAAAGCTTCAATGATTAAAGTTATTTGTATAGGAAAGTTAAAAGAGAAATCACTAGTTTCATTAGTGGATGACTATTTAAGTCGAATATTACCTTACACCAAGATTAGTATTGATGAATTAAAAGATTTTCCTAATTATGATGATGATTCGAGTAATCGATTAAGCATTGAGAAAGAATCTAAGTTGATTTTAGATAAAATTTCGAATGATGATTATGTGATTCTTTTGGATCTAAGAGGAAAGTATTATTCTTCTATAGAAGTAAGTCAATTGATTGATCAGGCAAGTACTTATGGTTCTAAGAATATTGTATTCATTATTGGAGGCTCATTAGGTGTGGATAATAATGTGTTAAAACGAGCTAATGCAGTATGGAAACTATCAAACAATACATTTCCACATGGTATTGTGCGTGTATTAGTTCTTGAACAAATATATCGTTCTTATCGAATTTTAAATAATCAAAATTATCACAAATAAAAAATGGCTTAAATTAAATTTATTAGGGACTTTCATTGAAAGCCCTTTTTTGTTGTATTTAATGCATTTATAAGCTAAAATAGAAACAACAAGTAGGAGGGTATTTGTGTGAAGCAAATTAATGTTTTAGTCATTGATCCAGTTGGATTGCATGCACGTCCAGCAACTGTAGCTGTTAGTGCTGCTAGCCGTTTCAAATGTGAAGTCAAGGTTGCGTTTAAAGGTCGTTCAGTTAATATGAAGTCAATTATGGGCGTTATGTCATTGGGTATTCCTACTCAATCAGAAGTCATGATTTCTTGTGAAGGTGAAGACGAAGAAGAAGCAATCAAGACGATCGAAGATGTATTAAGAACTCAAAAGGTCATTCAATAAAGAATGCGTAAAATGAAGATGATCTCATCTTCTTTTTATAAGGTGAACTATGGAAAAAACAATTAATCATTGGAAGAATCATCCTAATTTAGATCCTAAGCTTAGAGAAGAATTAAATCGATTATCTGAAAGTGAATTAAAAGATGCGTTTTATACAAACCTAGAATTTGGGACTGCAGGTATGCGTGGTCTTTTAGGTGTTGGATGTAATCGCCTTAATATTCATACCATTCGTAAGGCAAATGTTGCGTTTGCGCGTTACTTAAGCCAATATCCTAATGTGTTTAAGACGGGTGTCGCTATTGCCTATGATAACCGTTATATGTCAAAAGAATTTGCGCAAGAATCTGCGAATGTCTTAGCAAGCTTCAATATTCCTTCCTATGTATTTACAACCCTAAGACCTACTCCAGAACTATCCTTTGCGGTACGTGAATTAGGTTGTGAAGGTGGTATCGTAATAACTGCGTCTCATAATCCAAAAGAATACAATGGTTATAAAGTTTATGATAATAAGGGGTGTCAATTAATACCTGAACTTATTGATCAAGTTATTCATGAAATTAATAAAATTGATGATGAGCTTGCGATTGAAGTAAATTTATCGGATAAACAAAAAGAGTTAATTCATTGGATTGATCATGAAATTGATGAAGTTTATATTAAACGTGTTTTAGCGATTCAAAATCGTCCTGAAATGGATAAATCGAATCTTAATCTTGTGTTCACACCGCAACATGGAACCGCATTAATTCCTGTGACTGAGGTATTTAATAAGGCAGGCTATCCATACATTCTTGTGGATGAACAATGTTCCTTTGATCCTGAGTTTCCAAACACAAAATCACCGAATCCTGAAGAAAAGGTTGCGTACGAAAAAGCAATAGAACTAGCTCGTAAAGTCAACGCGGATGGCGTTTTAAGTACTGATCCTGATGCGGATCGTGTTGGAATTGTGGTTAAGCATAATAATGAATATATCTTACTAACAGGTAATCAAACAGGTTCTATTTTAATTGAGTATTTATTGAAAACTAAAACTCAATTAAATACGTTGCCAAAAAATCCAGTTATCTTTAATACAGTCGTGACATCTGATTTAGGTGAAAAGATTGCGAATCACTATGGTGTTAGTGTTGAGAAGACACTAACTGGTTTCAAATTTATTGGTGAGAAGATTGCGAAATATGAACAAACACTTGAAAAGAATTTTGTGTTTGGCTATGAAGAAAGTTATGGTTATTTAGTTGAACCATTTGTAAGAGATAAAGATGCGATTCAAGCATGTCTATTAATAGCGGAATGTATGAGTTATTACAAACATGAGGGATTAACTTTAGTGGATGTATTAAATAACTTATATCAACGTTTTGGTTATCATCATGAAGATCAAGTTTCACTTACTCTTAAGGGAAGCGAAGGATCACAAAAAATAAAATCAATTTTAAATCATTTTAGAACAAGCCTTATTTCTGATTTTGCGGGATTAAAAGTAGTTGGTAAAGAAGATTATCTTTTAGGTGAAAAGACGAAAGATGGTTTGAAGACAAAACTTGATTTCCCTCCTTCAGATGTGATTAAGTATTATCTTGAAGATGGTACATGGTTGGCTATTCGTCCGTCTGGTACAGAGCCTAAATGTAAATTCTATTTCTGTGTTTTAGGTAAAGATGAAGTAGAAGTCAAAGAAAAATTTAATTCGATAAATCAAGCATTGAAGACACACCTTGAATGATCAAGGAATAGGGGGTCCATATGTATAAACAGAAAATTGTAGAATCTTTTCATGAGGGACATTGTTTAGATGCACATAAGGTATTTGGTGCGCACTTTGATTATGACAATGCGCCTGGTGTAAGATTTACAGTCTATGCGCCACATGCGCGTCATGTTCAATTATTGGGTTCATTTAATTATTGGAGTAAACCAATTGATTTAACTCGACTTGATAATGGATCGTGGACCGTGTTTGTGCCAGATGTCGCAGAATGGACAATGTATAAATATCGCATTGAACAAGCAAATGGAGAATGGGTCGAAAAAAGTGATCCTTACGCATTTGCGTCTGAATTAAGACCGAAGAATGCTAATCTAGTCGTTAATCTCAATAATTTCCCATGGCGAGATGCGATGTGGGTTAATCGAAGAGATAAAGGATTTGATAAACCGATTAATATATATGAGCTTCATTTAGGAAGTTGGATGAAGCGTGATGCTCATGAATGGCTTAATTATGAAGAAATTGCGCATAAGCTAATACCTTATGTTAAAGAAATGGGATACACCCATATCGAAATCATGCCATTAACAGAGTATCCATTTGATGGCTCATGGGGTTATCAAGCTCATGGGTACTTCTCACTCACAAGTCGATATGGAACGCCTAAACAATTCATGACTTTTGTGGATGAGTGTCATATCAATGACATTGGAGTAATTTTAGATTTCGTTCCTGTGCATTTTGTAAAGGATTCACATGGATTACGCCAATTTGATGGATCTCCACTCTATGAATATCCAAATTCAACCGATGCGAATAGTCAATGGGATACATTAAACTTTGATTTATGGAAAGAAGAAGTTCGTAGTTTCTTAATGTCTTCCGCAAGTTTCTGGATTGAAATGTATCATGTGGATGGGTTAAGAATAGATGCAGTATCTAATATTATTTTCTGGCATGGAAATAAACAAAATGGGATTAATGATGGAGCTACTGCCTTTGTTCGTCGTTTAAATTATTATCTAAATGTTCGTTATCCAGGTATTTTAATGATGGCTGAAGATTCTTCTGATTTCCCTAAAGTAACTCATCCTACAACTGAGATGGGCTTAGGATTTGACTATAAGTGGGATTTAGGTTGGATGAATGATACCTTGAAGTATTACAGTTTAGATCCAGTTTATCGTCAATTTCATCATCATCAATTAACCTTCTCAATGGCTTATTTCTATTCTGAGAACTTTATATTACCTTTATCTCATGATGAAGTTGTACATGGTAAAGGCACTATTATTAATAAAATGTGGGGAGAGTATAAGCAGAAGTTTGCGCAAGCACGTAATCTTTACGCGTATATGTATGCTCATCCTGGTAAGAAGCTTAATTTCATGGGAAATGAGTTAGCTCATTTTAGAGAGTTTGATGAGAATGTAGAGACGGATTGGTTCTTATTAGGATATTATTCACACAATACATTTAATCGTTATATTCGTGATTTATCACATATATATAAATATCATAATGCATTAAGTTTCAATGACTATAAACACAATGGGTTTAAATGGATCGATGCGGATAATACGGCTCAATCAATTTATTCTTTCTATCGTGAAGATCCTCAATCAGTTATTGTATGTATCTTTAATATGACACCTGTTTCGTATGAATCTTATCGTTTCGGAGTTCCATATGAAGGTGTGTATACAGAGATTCTAAATACTGAGAAAGATATCTATGATGGATGTAATATGTGCAATTATTTCCCACTAAAGACTGAAAAAGTTGATTGTCACCGCTTTCACCAGAGTATTTTAGTGAGAATAGCACCTTTTGCAGGAATTTATTTTGAGTATAAAAAATAATGACCAATCGCATAATTAGTGCTATTATGTTAAAGGTCATTTAGGAGGCTTATATGTTTAAAGATAAATTTGAATTCAAACGCGACTTTACACAACGAGTTGTTGAGTTATATGGTCGTTCGGTTGAACAATCACATAGAACAGAACGATACATTGTATTAGGCGAAATGGTCAGAGACTATGCGTCGATTCATTGGAAACAAAACAAAGAAACTATTGCACAACTTGAGGCAAAACAAATGTTTTACTTCTCAATGGAGTTTTTGATTGGTCGTTTAATGACGAACAATTTAATGAACTTAGGGATTTACGATGTTGTTCGTGATGGTCTAAGTGAATTAGATATTGATATTAATGAATTAGAAGATCTAGAATCAGATGCTGGTTTAGGGAATGGTGGCTTAGGTCGTTTAGCGGCTTGTTTCTTAGATTCACTTGCATCAATGTCATTACCAGGTCATGGGAACTGTATTCGTTATGAATATGGTTTATTTAGACAGAAGATTGTGGATGGAGCTCAAATAGAAGTTCCGGATCAATGGTTAAGACTTGGAAATGTATGGGAAGTACGTAAACCTAAACATGCAGTTGATGTTAAGTTTTGGGGTCGTATTGAAATGGGTAAAACGGATGATGGACGTATTGTGTTCAACCAAGTGGATTGTGAACATGTTTTAGCTGTTCCATATGATATGCCTGTTGTTGGTAAGTCTACTGATACTACGAATACATTACGCTTATGGAGTGCAGAGGCGAGTGATATTCTTCCTGCAAACAAGGATTTTAGACAATATATTACTGAAGTTCGTGAAATCTGTCAGAACGTTTATCCGGATGATTCAACTGAACATGGTCGTTATTTACGTCTTAAGCAACAATACTTCTTTGTGTCGGCTGGTTTAATATCATACTTAAAAGCTCATTTAAGAGTTTATCCAAGTTTGGATAATTTACATGAAAAGGTTGTGTTCCAATTAAATGATACACATCCTGTTTTAGCGATTCCTGAACTTATGCGTTTACTCATGGATGAATATGGTTATACATGGGATCATGCTTGGGATATTGTGACAAAGTGTGTAGCGTATACGAATCATACGGTTATGGCTGAAGCATTAGAAAAATGGCCAATTCATTTTGTACAATTGTTGTTGCCAAGAATCTATATGATTATCGAAGAAATCAATCGTCGTTTTGTGGAAAGTGTTAAAGCACAATTCCCTTATGAAGAGGATTTGGTAAAACGTGTTTCCATTATTAAAGATGGCCAAATTCATATGGCTAACTTAGCGATTGTCGCAAGTATGTCTGTTAATGGGGTTGCGAAGTTACATACTGAAATCTTGATTAATGATGTTATGAAGGATTTCTATCGTATCTTTAGTACTAAGTTTAATAATAAGACCAATGGTATTACACATCGTAGATGGTTAGTTTATTCCAACCCACAATTACGTGAATTATTGGATAAGACAATTGGGGATGATTATGTCTACCAACCAGATCATTTATTAAACTTAATGCCACATGTTAATAAAAAGAGACTTCAAAAAGAGTTCTTAAAAGTTAAACAAGAACGTAAAGAAATATTAGCGGCTTATATTAAGAAAGTGACTGGTATTGAATTAGATACTAATTCTATATTTGATGTGCAGGCTAAACGTTTACATGCATATAAACGTCAACTACTCAATGTAATGCATATTATTTATTTATATCAAAAGTTAAAATCAGATCCTAATTTTACAATGCATCCTCGTAGCTTTATCTTTGCGGCTAAAGCAGCACCTGCTTACTATTTTGCGAAGAAAGTTATCAAGCTTATTCACTCTGTTGGGGATAAAGTTAATAATGATCCATATGTTTCACAATTTATGAAAGTTGTGTTTATCCCGAACTACAATGTATCCATTGCGGAAATTCTAATGAATGCGGCAGATGTGTCTGAACAAATCTCTACTGCAGGTAAAGAAGCTTCTGGTACAGGTAATATGAAGTTCATGATGAATGGCGCAATCACATTAGGTACATTGGATGGTGCGAATGTAGAAATTCATGAGCATGTTGGTGAAGAATACGATGTTATATTTGGATTGAAGGTTGAAGAAATTGAAGAATTAAAAGCTAAGGGTTATGATGCTTGGGAATATGTAAATAAAGATCCTGAACTAAAGGCTGTTGTTAATTCATTTACGGACGGAACCTTTAGTACAAGTATTGAAGAATTCAAATCCATTTATGATGAACTCATGTTTAGAAATGATGAGTACTTCTTATTGGCAGACTTTAGAGCGTATGTAGAAGCTCAAAGAGAAGTTGAAAGAAGATATGCGGATAAAGAGTATTGGGCTAGAATGTGTTTAGTGAATATTGCTCAATCTGGGTTCTTCTCTTCGGATCGTACGATTCAAGAGTATGCGAACGATATTTGGAAAATTAAACCAATTAATGACTAGGTAGCGAATGCTACCTGTCTTTATTAGAAGGGAAAGTTATGTCTATCATAATTACGATATTAGTTTTAATGGCATTTCAGTTTACAACCACAATGACAATGTCATTCATTTTATCCGTTCAACCAGCTTTAGCGGAGTTCTTTAATATTCCTGTTGCGATGGTTCCATACTTAAATATTGGTTTTATTGCTTCTGGAATGTTAGTCCCATTATTTGGATATTTTGCGGATAAAAAAGGTCTTAAAAATATGCTAGTTGTAGGAACGTTTATCTTTTCAATTGGCGCACTTCTTACTTCCTTCGCTTCAACTTCGATTGTATATTTTATTACTCGAATGATGATTGGAGTTGGACACAACGTATTCTTTGCATTAGTAGCGGTTTATTACGCAAGATTAGTAGATACTAGAATATTAGTAAAAGTATCTGGTTATTTTAAACTAGCATTTGCGGCAGGAATTTTTATGGCTCCGATTGCAGGTGCGATTACTGTAAAGTACTTTACCTTCCAATCATTCTATTTACTATCATTTGGTCTTTCACTTTTCTTCGCATTGCTTGTAACTCGTATTCCAGATATTAAGAATGTTCATACAACTCCCATCACATTAAATGATTTTAAGTCATTATTTAAAATACGTTTTGTTAAGTGGTTATTATTTGGTGCTTTCTTTTTATCGATCGCTCCAAATACTATTTTCAGTTTCTTAAGTATTTATCTTAATTCCATAGGCGAGGCTCAAGAATACATTTCTTTTGTCTATACAGTAATAGGATTAGGTACAATTGGATCTGGTTTTGTGATTATCTTTTTGGGTCATCGCTTCAAGTTTAAAGAATTACTTAAGTTTGGAATATTAGGAATTATCATTTCTATTCCATTCATGTTCACATTAAGTCCTTGGTTAATTTTACCAACTGGTTTTGCGTTCGCATTATCTTTTGATTTAGTTCTAGGTGTTCTATTTCCTGTCGCATCTTCGCTTCCTGTAAAGAATAGCGCAAGTTTAACTGCATTAATTAGTTTAACTATGTCTATGACGGCTTTATTGGCAAGTTTTATTAATCCGATTTTATATCAAATGTTTGGTTTTAGATTGTTAATCGGTATTGTTTTTATCGCTTCATTGTTGGCATATTTTGTGATTAAAAAAACTTTTAAATTAGTCGATGAGTATAAATTGTAAGATGATAAAAATTGAGTATAATTAACATATGCGTAAAGTTAATCGATTTGAAGCACATTTAGATGATTATGGAATTATCACTGCATATCTCTCTAAAGAGTTTTATTCAGGTAGAAGTGATGTTTTTTATGTGCGTGATTTAAAGGGCACTTTAAGTAAATGTTCTATATACAGTTATGAACAAAGTGGGAATGATTATTATAAGTACACATTAGGGTGTGATCCTAATTTAATTATTGGTGATAATTATGATGTTCTAGAGGAACATGGTTTAACTGTGCCTCTTCAGTATAGTTTAATTACTAAGTCATTAAAGTTTGATCAAGACTTTTATTATGATGGAAATGATCTTGGTGTTAAATGTACAACAGAATCGTGTGATTTTGCGATATGGGCTCCAACCGCAAATCGTATTGTAGTAGAGATATTTAAAGAAAATGGGCCTGAAGTATTAGAATTAAAGCGTAGTGATAAAGGTGTTTTTAGACGTCATGTGAATTACAATGGACATGGTTTGAGCTATCTTTATCATATTTATGTGAATGGTATGTGGAATACTTCAATTGATCCAACCGGAGTTGGTTCTACAGTAAATAATCAAAGATCTGTTATTATCGATTTTAATCAATTAGAAAAGATTGATTCTCATAAGCTTAGTCCATTAAAACATTCCACTGATTCGATAATATACGAACTTAGTGTGCGTGATTTTACGATGCAAGCTGAGTCAAATATTAAAAATAGAGGTAAGTTTCTAGGCTTAACAGAAGAAAACACAAAGACCTTAGGTGGTGTATCGACAGGTTTATCTCATATAAAAGAGTTAGGTGTTACTCATGTACAAATCATGCCAATGTATGATTTTGCGACGGTCGATGAACATAACGTATCTCTTTTCTACAATTGGGGCTATGATCCTGTTCAATACAATGTCACAGAAGGTAGTTATAGTACAAATCCAGACAATCCTTTATCACGTATTGAAGAAGCACGTAAAATGGTTGAGACATTCCACAAGAATGATATACGTGTCGTGATGGATGTTGTTTATAATCATGTTTATGATATGGAAGCGAGTTCGTTTGAGAAAGTTGTGCCGTATTATTACTTTAGACGTTCTAATACAGGTGCTTTATCGAATGGTTCATTCTGTGGAAATGATTTCGATTCCAATCGATTGATGGCTCGTAAATATATTCTTGATAGTGTTAAACATTGGATGAATATGTATGATGTAGATGGATTTAGATTTGATTTAATGGGTGTTTTAGATGTGGATACTATGAATCAAGTAGAATCATTGTGTCGTAGTCTTAAGAAAGATTCTCTTGTTTATGGTGAAGGTTGGAATATGCCAACATCACTCCCTGAGAATATTAAAGCTAATCGATATAATCAACACTTAATGCCTAATATTGGACACTTTAATGATTTCTTCAGAGAACACGTTAAAGGAAAGACATCTCATGAAGAAGTGAATGTGAAAGGGTATTGTGCAGGAGATACCAATTATATTGAAGCGATGAAAGCGTGTATGATTGGCACATCTGTTAATAATTATGTTCGTTTATTTAATCAACCGACACAATCAATAAACTATATTGAATGTCATGATAATCATACGGTATGGGATAAACTTAAAGAGAGTAATAAAGAAGATAATCGTGATGTGCGTATTAAACGTCAAAAGCTAATGTTAGGTGCGATACTCTTAGCTCAAGGTATTCCATTTATCCATAGTGGACAAGAATTCTGTCGTACAAAGAATGGATTACACAATACATATCGAAGTCCAGATACTGTGAATCAAATAGATTGGACTCGTAAAGATCGTTATCTAGAAGTATTTAAGTATACAAAGGATATGATAAAGCTAAGAAAGATGTTTCCGATTCTAAGATTAACACAGTCGGAACAAATCGAATCTCATGTTAAATTTAGAGAGTTTGATGGAATGTTAATTTTGAACTATAAGTGTCAAAAAGCGACTCCTTACTCAGAGATATGGATTTATATTAATCCTACAAATCAGATTTATTATGAAAGTTTTAATTCATTTGTAAAGATTATTGCGAATGAAGCTGGTTTGATAGATGGACTATTAGTACAGAATGCGACTATTAATCCTTATACATTAGTTGTGTTTGGGACAGTATAAAAGCGAAGAAATTCGCTTTTTTATTTTTGACTAGAGTCTTTTACAATGATTTGATATGGAAGGACATGATCTTTCTTAATATCTTTTTCAAGTTTCTCTATTTTATTTAGAAGTAGTTCCATACTCTTACAGCCTAATTCATATGTATTTAATTCAACAGTAGTAATGGCTGGGTTATAAATTGAAGAGAATATCGTGTTATCAAAACCAACGACTTTGATATCTTCAGGAATGCGTTTCTTTCGTGTTTGTAGTTCATCTATAATACCAATAGCGATAAGATCAGAAGTTGCGAAGAATCCATCAATTTGTGGGTTTTCATCCAAAAGTAGTGCAGCGACTGATTTTGCGGAAATAAAACCAAAATTATATTCTTCATTTGTTTTAGAAAGAATAGGAAGATTATGTTTAGTTAATACATCGATATACGCACGATATTTCTCTAAGTGTGAAATAATCTGGGTCGAACCCGTATGAACATAGGCAATGTTCTTACATCCACTTGAAATAAGATGTTCCATTAAATCATAACTTGCTTGATAGAAATCAACACTATAATAAGGAGCTTTTGATTCAGGAAGATACTCAATAACTTGAACCAGTGGATAATTTGTATTTAGTTCATTGATTTCTTCTAATGTTAGAGTGTTTGAAATTAGGATCATTCCATCAACATAGTGATTTCTTAGCATTTTGACATAATGTTGTTCACGTGATCGATCACCATAGGTTGTACATATCAGTACATTATAGTTATTGTGATGGGCAATGTTCTCAATTCCTTGAATAATCATCGAGAAAAATGGGTTATCCACACTATGAACTAAGACTAAAATCATATTTGTTTTATCTTTGCGTAAGAAAGTACCCATTGCGTTGGGTTGGTACTTTAGGCGTTCGATTGCTTGTTCGACTTTTTGACGTGTTTTCTCAGAAACGCCTGCACTATTATTGATGACTCTGGATACGGTTGCGACACTGACTTTCGCTAAAGATGCGACTTGTTGGATGGTACTCATATTAAATACATTATAACATAGGCATTATTCGTATAAATAAGCATTAAAAGATATTATTTGTGAAAATGTAAACGATTACAAATTTTTTTGCATTTTAGTGAACTATAATGGACTTACATAGAAAAAGGAGGACAAAATGAAGAAAATTCTTACAATAATTTCTATGCTATTAGTTGTTTTATCATTAACGGCTTGCGCACCGAAAGAGGAAGAACAAGTCGTCATCACTTTTAAACAAAATAAACCTGAAATTGATGAGGCTCTACAAGCTTATGCGGCAGCTTATGAAGAAGCTACTGGCGTTAAGGTTAATGTTGTTTCTTGTGGTGGTGGAAGTTGTGTATTAGGGGATATGTTAAAGGCTGATTACGCTGCTGGTGAAATGCCTGATATCTTCCCAATTGATGGCCCAGATAGCTACAAACAATGGGAAGCAATCGTTGCAGATCTAAGTGCAGAAAAATGGGTTGATGATACTTCAGTTGAATACGTTGTAGATGGTAAAGTTGTTGGTTTCCCAGTTGCTGTTGAAGGTTGGGGTATGGCTTACAATGCTGATCTACTTGCTAAAGCTGGTATCGATCCTACTACTTTAAATAATTATCAAGCTTATATGGACGCATTTGCTAAATTAGATGGTATGAAAGCAGAATTAGGTATCGACTCTGTTGTATCTATGACTGCTGGTCCTGGTATGTATTGGGTTACAGCTCACCATAATTTCAATAGCTTGTTATCCAATGGCGTTCCTTATGGTGACTTAAGTGTTGCGAACAAATTCTTAGCTGGTGATATTGATGAAACTCGTTTAACTGAATATGCTAACTGGGTTAACTTACTATTCACTTACGCTGACAAAACGGTTCTAACAACTGGTAACTATGATTCTCAAGTTGGCGCATTCTTAAATCAAAAAGCAGTATTCTTACACCAAGGTAACTGGGTTGATGGAAACTTAACTGAAGCTACATTCGATATGGCATTTGCTCCTCATGGATCAACTACTGCTGTAACTGATGGTATCTTCGTAAGTGCTCCTGCATGGTATGTTGTAAATAAAGATTCTAAGAACTATCAAGCAGCTCTAGATTTCTTGAATAACTTAGTTTACACAGAACTAGGCCAAAAATACATGGTTGAAGATGCTGGTATGATTCCTGCATTCGGTAATATTGAGTTACAACCAAAAGGTAAATTATCACAATCTGTTCAATCTTGGACAGCTGAAGGAAAAGTTTATTCTTGGAACCAATACTTATTTGCTGGTGAATTCAGAGATAACGTCTTAGGACCTATCTATGACCAATTAGCTCAAGGTGCTGTATCTGTTGATGAATTTGTTGAATTGTTTAAAACAGCTCTAACTGATAACGCAAAATAATCAGTTAATACATAAGGAGCAGGGTTGTTCCTGCTCCTTATTTTTATAAAAGGAGGACAGTATGTCGAAATTCATTAATACGTTTAAGAAAATGGGTAATGATAGTTTGAATCAAGATAAGCGGAACCAAAAATTTATTTTCTGGTTGTTCTTGTTTCCTTCCTTATTTTCATTTGCGATGGTTCAGATTATACCATTCGCAATTGGAATTTATTATTCCTTTACGAACTGGTCTGCTACAGCTCAATTTTCAATTGATTTTGTAGGACTTAAGAATTACTTTGATGCATTTCAAGATCCTGCTTTCCTATATGCCACGATTATTACATCTGTTTATACGATTTTAAATATTATGCTTGTCAATGTGATTGCGTTCTCCTTGGCGCTTCTAGTCACATCACAATTAAAGGGTCGAAATATATATCGAGCTGGTTTCTTCTTGCCCAACATTATTGGTGGAATCATCTTGGGTTATATTTGGCAATTTATCTTTAATTATTTTGTGCCTAGAATTGCCACGATGGCAGGATTTACGTATCTTGCAGAAAATTTGATGTTAGGTAACAGTAATACAGCTATCTTAGCGATGGTTATCGTTAGTACATGGCAATCAGCAGGTTATATCATGATGATCTATGTTGCGGCTTTACAGAATGTACCAAGAGATCTTATTGAGGCAGCTCAAATTGATGGCGCAAATGCTTGGCAAAGATTCCGTAATATTACAATTCCGATGGTATCTCAAGCTTTCACAGTAACGCTATTCCTAACATTGGTGAATTCATTCAAACAATTTGACGTGAACGTATCCTTGACGAATGGTGGTCCTAGTACGATGTTTATGGGTAAAGCGATTAAAGGTACAACTCTACTTGCGATGAATATTAGTGATACATCTACGATTTCACTGAATACGGCTCAAGCACAAGCTAAAGCGATTATATTCTTCTTAGTATTAGTTACTTTCTCACTCATTCAAGTTTATGTATCGAAGAAACGGGAGGTTGAACTCTAATGTTTAAAAATGTAAACAATCGTATTATTCTTAAGAATATTGCGGAAATGTTAACGATTGGATTAGTAGTATTATTCTTAGTTCCATTATTTCTAGTGTTGATTAATGCGGCTAAGACAAATAATGAAATTATTCAAACTCCATTAAGTTTACCAACAGATTGGTCTATCTTGTGGAAGAACATTACTAATATTTGGTCGAATCCAAATCTTAGATATAGCCAAGCACTTATTAATTCTACAATTATTACTGTTCTATCTCTTATTGGTATTACAATATTCTCTGCTATGGCTGCTTGGGTATTATTACGTACAAAAACAAAAACATCGACCGCAATATTTATGTTATTTGTGGCTGCGATGGTTATTCCATTTCAAGTTGTTATGTTTCCATTGGTTAAATGGTTTGGAATCTTTCAATCGATAACTGGAATTCAAATGTTAAGAAGTTATTTTGGGATTATTGTGGCATATATTGGGTTTGGTAGTTCATTATCCATCTTTATGTTTCATGGTTTTATGAAATCAATTCCACATGAAATTGAAGAAGCAGCTTATATGGATGGATGTGGAAAGTTTAAAACATTCTTCTTAATTGTGTTGCCGATCTTAAAACCTATCTATGTAACAATCCTTATTTTAAATGGTATTTGGATTTGGAATGACTTCCTACTTCCAATGTTAGTATTAGGAAAAGGAACGCCTGTACAAACACTTCCATTAGCGGTTAATAACTTTGCAGGCGCATTCCTAGTATCTTGGGATTTGATGATGACCGCAATCCTTATGGCTTTAGTTCCAATTATTGTGTTCTTCTTAATGGCCCAAAAACATATTATTAAAGGTATGGTTGAAGGGTCTGTAAAATAGGTGTTTATATGAAACTATGTGCGTTTGGTGAGTTACTGATTGATGTAGCTCCTTATGGAGTGTCTGATCGAAAGTTTCCAATTTATGAGTTTAATCCTGGTGGTGCTCCAGCGAATGTCGCTGTGGCAGTTCGGAATTTAGGTCGAGATGCAAGTTTTATTGGTCAAGTTGGAAATGATCATTTTGGTCGATTCTTGAAAGATACATTAGAGAGTAAAAAAGTTGATACTGAAGGATTGTTGTTAAGCTCAAAATATCCAACCTCTTTGGCAATTGTTAGTATTGGGGATAATGGAGAACGAAGTTTTAGTTTCTATCGAAAAAATAATGCGGATGTAATGGTAGAGTTTAACGAATTATTTAAACATAAAATAGAAGAAGCGGATATCTTTCATATTGGAAGTGTGAGTATGACGGATGAACCTTGTCGTCAAACTAGTTTTGATTGTTTGAACTACGCAAAATCAATGAATAAGGTTATAAGTTATGATCCAAATCTAAGAAGATTGTTGTGGGATGATTTAGATATTGCTAAGAAGATGATCTTTAAGGGATTAGAATATGCCGATATTGTAAAACTTAGTGAAGAAGAACTTACATTTCTAACAGAGAGTGATGAATATGAAGTCGCAAGTCGATTACTATCCGCACAATATCCATTTAAGTTATTATTAATCACATTTGGTTCAAATGGTTGCGCATACTTATACAAAAATACATACAAACATATTCCTTCATTCCATGTGCATTCAGTGGATACTACGGGAGCTGGAGATGGTTTTTTTGGGTCTGTGTTAGCTCAGATAATGGAAAAGGAAATCAATCTTGATCAACTTGATTTTGATACATTGAACCAAATTGGACGTATTGCGAATGCATGTGGTGCCTTTGCGACAACTCAAAAAGGCGCAATAGGATCATTGGCATATCCTGCTGATATTAAGAAAATGTTAGGTGAGTAAATGAACAATCGAACTAAAATACGTGAGCTTTACATGAAACTCTATCACAATGAAACTGCACTTAATGAGTTATTTGAGTGTATGGATTCATATAAGTCTCTACGTTCAAAAGATTTATTATTGATGGATAAAAACCAAAAGAATTGGTACTTTGGACAAGATATTGTAGGGATGACACTTTACACTGATTTGTTTGCGGGAAATCTCAAAAAGCTTAGTCAAAAGATTGATTACTTTAATGATTTGGGAATTACATTCTTACATCTCATGCCATTACTTAAACCAAGGGATGGTGAAAACGACGGTGGGTATGCAGTAGAAGATTATCGTAATATTGATCCAAGGTTAGGATCAATTGATGATTTCACTAAACTACTAAAAGATTTACGTAAACATGATATAAAAGTATGTATTGATTATGTTATTAATCATGTTGCTAAGGAACATGTTTGGGCAAAAGAAGCACTGAATCACGATAAATTAAAACAGGATTATTTCATCATGTATGATACAGATGAAATGCCTAATCGGTTTAATCGAACTGTTCCTGAAGTTCTACCCGATAAATGTCCTGGTAATTTCACCTATTATCCAGAAATCAAGAAATATGTATTTACCTCATTTAGTGATTTTCAATGGGACTTAAACTTCCAAAATCCATATGTATTCAATGGTATGACTGATAATCTTCTCTATTTAGCGAATTTAGGAGTAAATATGATTCGTTTAGATGCGATTCCATTTATGTGGAAACAAGTTGATACAACTTGTCGTAATCTAGAACCGATTCATGATTTATTAAAAATGTTTAATTTAATCAAAGAAGATGTTTGTCCATCTCTTGCACTATTAGGTGAAGCGATTGTAGAACCACAAGAAATAGTGAAGTATTTCGGGAATGAATCTGAACCTGAGTGTGAAGTAATGTATAATGCGAATCTTATGGTTGATATATACAATGCGTTTGCTAGTCGAGATGTTCGATTAATTACCATTGATGCGAATCGTTTCCAAATTCCTCATCGAGGCACATGGATGAATTATGTTAGATGTCATGATGATATTGGTTGGGGATTTAATGAACAGGCTATTAAATCATTTGGATTTGATCCTTACTTACATAAACAATTTTTAATTAAATTCTATGGAAATGAACATCCTGGTTCATTCTCTAAAGGGGAAATGTATCAATTTAATCCATTAACACGTGATGCACGTACCAATGGTACTCTAGCCAGTCTACTTGGATTAGAAATGGCAATAGAATCTAAACAAGATTATCGTCGTTATGAATCTATTCGTAGAATTAATCTTGCGCATGCCTTAATCCTTACATATCGTGGTTTTCCACTCATTTACTCTGGAGACGAAATTGCGAGCTTAAATGATCAATCCTATAAATTAGATCCTGATAAAATGCGTGAGGGTCGTTGGGTTCATCGTCCTTTCTTTGATTGGAAACGATCAAAAAATAAGGATTTGATGGGAACAGTTGAGTATGATGTTTATCAAAACTTAAAGAAATTGATTGATATTCGTAAGAAATTACCATTCTTACAGGGTCAAGCTAATCAATATGCTTTGGATTTGAATAATATGAGTGTATTGGGATTGATTCGTCAAATTAAAACACAAACATTCTTTGCGTTATTTAACTTTAGTGAACATACACAGTGGGTAAAAACAGATCATTTAAGACAGTTGTTTAATGGAGTGATTGCGATAGACTTAATACAGGGAAGACAATTTAATTTAAATGATGAAACAATTGAATTAAGTCCATATGAATTTGTATGGTGTATAAAGGATAAAAATCAATAGAAGATGGAGAGGTTAACCGATGGAACGTAAATGGTGGATGAGTGCAGTTGGATATCAGATTTATCCAAGAACATTCTATGATAGTAATAATGATGGAATTGGAGATCTAAAAGGGATTATTCAAAAGTTAGATTATATCCATGATTTAGGGGTCAATTTAATATGGATTGGTCCTTTCTATAAATCACCTATGGATGATAATGGGTATGATGTGAGTGATTTCTTTGATGTGGATCCAGTGTTTGGTACATTAGAGGATGCGCGAGAGTTACTATCAGAAGCACATAAAAGAGATATTAAAGTTGTGTTGGATTTGGTTCTTAATCATACATCAGATGAACATGAGTGGTTTATGGAATCTCGTTCAAGTTTAAATAATCCTAAGCGTGATTATTATATCTGGCAAAAAGGAAAAGTAGATAAAGAGGGCAAGCTTGTCCCTCCGAATAATTGGGGTAGTTTCTTTGAAGGGTCTGCTTGGAATTATGATGAGACAACCAAAGAATTTTATATGAAAATCTTTTCTAATAAGATGCCTGATTTAAATTGGGATAATCCAAAACTAAGAGAAGAAATGTATAGAGTTGCTCGTTATTGGTTAGATCTTGGAGTCGATGGTTTTAGAGTGGATGCGATTGCGCATTTAGCACGAGATTTATCGTTTGAAGATAGTACATTACCTTTAAATATCCATGGAGTTGCGCCAGATTGGAGTAAGTTCTCTAATCGTCCTGAGTTATTTACTTATATTAATGAATTTCATGATAAGGTCTTAAGCCAGTATGATTGTATGACTGTTGGAGAAGTAGGTGGAGGCGCAAGAATTGAATCTGGATTGGGTTATGCGGCTTATGACGCAAGAGCGTTTAATATGGCGTTTAACTTTGATCATTGTTGGGAAACGAGTCAAGTTTTAGATCCTATCACAAATCAAATGAAGAATGTGACCAATGTTAAACATCTTAAAGAAATATTTAACTATTGGATAGAAGGCATGAAAAATAAAGGATGGTTACCACAATATTGGTTAAATCATGATCATCCACGTGTTATTAATCAGTATGGAGATCCGATTCATTATCATCGAGAGTCAGGTTCAATGTTGGGAATGATTTTATTAACATTACCTGGAACTCCATTTATCTATAATGGTGAAGAGATTGGGATGACCAATGTGGATTATATAGATGTGAATGATTTTAATGATGTATGGGTGAAAAATAACGTAAGTAAATTGCTTGAGCATGATTCGATGGAGAATGTGTTAGATCGATTAAGACGAACTTCAAGGGATAATGCGAGAACACCTATGCAGTGGTCAGATGAACCGTTTGCAGGTTTCTCTAAATCGAATCCAATTCAAAAAGTGATTTCAAATTATGTTCAGATTAATGTTAAAAATCAATTATTAGATGAACATTCAATTTTGAAATCGTACCAAAAGTTAATTCATCTAAGACGTTTCAGTGAATATTCTGATGTACTTATATTTGGTCAATTTAAATTAGTGAATGAATTAAACGAAGATGTATTTGTGTTTGATCGATGGAATGAACATAAAAAGGTTCGAATCATCGCAAATTTCAGACCTTATTCAGTTGATTTTGATCAACCTGATGGAAAACTTATTTATTCAAATTATGAAAGAGAGTCTTCATATGGTCATGAATTAAAACCATTTGAAGCACTTATGATTGAGTTAAACAATGATTAGTACGATTTATACAAAAGTTTTAAATGAGAAACATAGACAGAGTGTACAAGAGTTCTGTGATTCTTTTGGAGAAGAAGGTAAGTGGATTAGTGATGATGTGTATCGCTTGGATGTAAGTGAGAATCATCGTATTCAATACAAATTAAGCTTATCGTCATTTGAATCAGATTTAGGATCCAATGTATGTGCAGTATGTGGAATTAAAGATGATACATTGATGAGTGTCGCAATTGATTGTGCTTATCGATATACATTGGGTAAAATGGTCGACTTAAGTGATTTAATGTTAATTTGTATTTATAACAATAACACTAATTTAATAGAAGCACTTAATGAAAAGTTAAAGGGTGTATCACCTGAAATTATTGATACTTTAAAGATGTATTTTAATACAGGAAATAATGCGGCATTAGCTGCAGATCTCTTATATTTACATCGAAATACCTTCAATTATCGATTAAATAAGTTTATTGATCGGACACAAATGGATGTGAAGAATGCACATATTGCGCAGTTCTTGTATCAGTATTTTACCCTTATTGATCGCATATTATGATTTGTGCACTGTGCACATATAAATAGTTTATGTCTATGATATACTCAAACTAGAGAGGTTACTATGGCAACACTACAATTAAAGAATATTAATAAGATTTATGATAATAATGTACAAGCTGTTTTTGATTTTAACTTAGAAATAAGTGATAAAGAATTTATTGTATTGGTCGGACCTTCCGGTTGTGGTAAGTCGACGACATTACGTATGATTGCAGGATTAGAAGATATTAGTTCTGGAGAGCTTTATATTAATGAAACTTTAGCGAATGATAAAGCACCTAAAGATCGTGATATTGCGATGGTTTTCCAATCCTATGCACTTTATCCACATATGTCTGTTTATGAAAATATGGCGTTTGGATTACGTCTAAAGAAACTTCCAAAAGAAGAAATCGATCGTCGTGTTCATGAAAGTGCTAAGATTCTTGAGATTGAACAATACCTTGATCGTAAACCTAAAGCATTGTCTGGTGGTCAACGTCAACGTGTTGCGTTAGGACGTGCAATTGTACGTAATGCGCAAGTCTTCTTGATGGATGAACCACTCAGTAATTTGGATGCGAAATTACGTGTACAAATGCGTTCTGAAATTATTAAACTACATGAACGTTTAAATGCGACAACCATTTATGTAACACATGACCAAACCGAAGCGATGACAATGGCAAGTCGTATCGTCGTTATGAAAGACGGATATATCCAACAAATTGGTACACCAAAAGAAATTTATAATACACCTGCTAATATGTTTGTGGCAAACTTCGTTGGAGCACCTGCGATGAACTTTATCAATGGTAAATATGTAGGTGGTCGATTCGAAGTTGATGGTAAATCATTTATGGTTCCAAAGATGTTCCATGATAAATTGAAAAACTATGAAGGTAAAGAAGTCGTATTAGGAATTCGTCCTGAAGACATTCACTATGAAGGCATCGTTGCGGAAACATTCCCAGATACACCGTTTGATTTCAATGTAGAAGTATCTGAATTATTAGGGCATGAATTTATCCTTCACGGACAATTCGGCGGTCAAAAATTATTAGCAAAAGTTGCGTCTCGTGTTGATGTGAGAGCTCACCAAACCATTAAATTATCAATGGATGTCGCAAAACTGCACTTCTTTGATAAGGATACAACTAAAGCATTATACTAACCCGAGTCATCGGGTTTTTTAAGAGAGGAAAACATGAATTCATTAAGAAATCAAATGATTTATCAGGTATTTGTTCGTAATTATTCACAAGAAGGAACATTTAACGCATTAACTAAAGACCTAAGAAGAATCAAAGAATTAGGAACAGATATCTTATATTTAATGCCAATTCATCCCATTGGAGAGTTAAATCGAAAAGGGACGATGGGAAGTCCTTATGCGATTAAGGATTATTATGGAATTAGTCCTGATCTAGGAACTTTAGATGATTTTAAAGAATTACTTCATCAAGCACATGAATTAAATCTAAAAGTCATGATCGATGTCGTTTTTCATCATACAGCGCCTGATCATGTTTGGGTTAAGGAACATCCTTCTTTCTATGTATACAAAAAAGGTAAATTAGCGAATAAGGTTGGAGACTGGTCTGATATTGCGGATTTTGAGTTTGTGAATAATCCTGAACTTATTGAGAAATTAACGGAAGTACTACTTTATTGGACAAAACTTGGAGTAGATGGATATCGGTTTGATGTCGCATCGATGATTCCTAAAGAATTCTATGAGTATGCTTTTCCAAAAGTAAATAAGTTAAATCCAGACACCATTTATTTAGCTGAGAGTGTTGATTCAAATTTTGTGGATTATTTAAGATATCATAATCATACGTGTTTAAGTGATGCGGAGCTTTATCCATATTTTGATATCCTCTACGATTATGATAATCAAGTCAATTTCATCGGTTATCTTCACAAAGAAAAATCATTAAATGAATATATTGAAGCGCATCGAAGACAAGAAAGAATCTATCCTGTTAATTATGTGAAGGCACGTAATGTAGAGAATCATGATAACCCTCGTATTCATGCGTATACTCACGACAAATTAAAAACAATCAACTGGCTGGCCTATGTCTTTATGGCAAAAGGAATTGCGTTCTTACATTTTGGAGTTGAGACCTTAACCGATCATATGGATTATCTATTTGAAAAAGATCCAGTGGATTTTAGTAAGATCGATAATGAACTCGTTTATTGGATACAATCTCTATCAAAACTTAAGAAGAGAGAGATAATGGCTCAAGATTATGGATATAAGCTCGTTAATCATCCAGTAGATATTTTACATTTTGAATATGAAAATGAACATGAACGATTCATCGCAATCTGTAATGTATCACAACACAAAGGGTTGATTCGATTGGATTTACCTGAAGGTGAGTACCATGATCTCTTGACTAATGACGTGATAGATGTAAGATTTGGACAAGTTAAATTATCAGAATATCCAATGTTTTTATCAATCAAAAAGGCGATTTAATCGCCTTTTACTGTTTTTACAAGTTTTTTAACTAAGTTGATATCAACACACTCATAATGTGAATCATAATCACCATATGCGTATGAGACATATTCATTATGGGTAGAAGGATCAATTACCCAAGTTTTACATGATGAATGAATTTGGTTAATTCCGGTCTCATCGATTAGTTGATTCGCATTGCTTGAATTGACTTTACCGCCCATTAAGAATTCGATTTGATGACCATATTTTGATTCTATTTCTTTCAAATTATTAATTCCTTCTAATGCGGTAGATCTAAAACCACTAGTTAAAATACGATTAACTTTTAGATTGATTAGTGTCTCGATACTTACAATTGGATTATCTACACAATCTATGGCACGATGAAAAACGAACTCTTTATTATATTTATGACAGAAATCTATAATTTTCTTGTTTGTAGGAATATCAATACTTCTATCTTGATTTAGTGCCCCAAACGCAATGCCATCTGCACCATGTTTAAGTAAGAGTTCCGCATCCATACACATGACTTCAATATCCTCTTCGCTATAAGTAAACCCAGCACCTCTAGTACGTACCATACAGATAATAGGGATTTGAACTCTTTCTTTAAGATAAATTAAACTTGCGAGTGAAGGGGTTAGACCACCTAGATAAAGTGCGCTGTTAAACTCAACACGATCGGCACCACCTCTTTCCGCATTTATGACATCCTCTACACTACCGCAACAGACTTCAATTATCTTTTTCATAAGTTGTCCTCTCTTTTAGTATAGTTCATATTTAGTTTTATTCTATCATTTGAAATGTTTATGTTAATTAATACAAAAGATTGGTTAAAAAGAAAAAATCCCTTGCGGGATTTTATGCTTTAATCTCAAATACTTTAACTTCACCTTTCTTAAACCAAATACGTACATTTGATGTGGAATCGATGACGACATCTGTTTCACTTACTTCATTTTCTGAAGAGAATATTTGTTTAAGAATGGTTCCTTCACGATTGAATTCATCTGGGATATTATCTAATTTAACCCAGTGTTCTTTATCATTATATACATCGGTATTTGTAATAACTAATGTGATTTTACTTCTACCTTTATATCCAAATCCAGCAGCTGTATCCCAAGGAGCACTGAATCCAAGTGGATAAACTTTATCAGGATTTAACATACTATCCATGAGTGAATTACGAATCTTGCTCGCTTTTTCAATGACTTCAATCATTTCCCAACGTCTAGGGTGTAAATAATGCAAATTGTATCGATCAAATAATGCGAGTTTACCAAAGTATGGATCATCTTTAGGAAGTGCTTCCGCTTCATTTGGTTTACAATCCAAGCCTGTATTCATTGGTTGAAGTTCGAAGAATTCTTGACCAGAATTTAGGAATGGGATTGCGTTAGGAATAAAGTGATTAAACACGGTTAACATCTTCGCAAGAACTTCTTTGCCAGGTCTTGCAGCTAATCGAGGTGTATCATGTGTTTCACCACATGCGAATAACGGTGAAGGAAGATTCATAGCACTATACGCAAACGCATTAAACATACCTTCTTGGACTCTTGGTTCTTTAATGAATCCATCACCAATGATCATGTTATAACCTTTATCGATGGATGCTTGTGCATTTTCAATATCCAACTCTTCTGCGATAAAACAGAAATTTGGATCAATTGCCTTCGCTTTAGAAATAATCATATTAATGAGTTCAACAGGTAATGCATGACCCATATCAATACGAGCCCCATCAATTCCAAACTCAGTTTGATAGAATGGAATAATACCACTTAACATATCCCATAATGGCATATTTGGTTTAGCACCAGGATTCAAACTACACTTAGCCACATCAAACAAGATGTATGGTTCAAATGTTCCTAACTCATTTAAGAATGGTTGAGAGTTAATTGGATGATCTAAATACATTCTAAAGAAAGTCACATCACTCCAAGCTGGTTGTGGATCATTAATATGATCTGAGAAAGCTGGGGCAACTGTCATTCCAAAGTGTTCTTGGACTAAATCAAGGATTTCTTTCTTATTGGATTTTGATTTATATTCCTTTACAAGAACTTTCCATTTATCTTTATCGATTTCTTTTGGATTCTTTCTAAACTTATGTAAATGTTCTTCAACACTTGGTGAAGAGAATAGTTCTTTAAAATATTCCTTCTTTGCAGGTAGAGTCGTTTTTAATCCTTCTACCATTGGAGGACGATAATCGACTAAATCCTTATGATCAATCCAATAGAACCAATCTGGATGATCAATGATTAAATCGGAGTTTACTGAATTGGTACGAGGGATGATATCAATAATAACCTTCATATCAAGCGCATGAGCAGCCTCTACAAATGCCTTAAACTCATCATTCACATTGGTTAAATCGCCTGTCATTGGGTCTTTTAATCCTTCATCCAATGCATAGAAATTAGATACTCCATAAGGTGAACCTAACTCGCCTTTTTTGTCTTTAAGTGAGTATTTCGCAATCGGCAACATATATAAAACATCAATGCCCAATCGTTTTAATAATGGTAAATAGGCTAATGTCTTTAGAAATGTACCTGTATCTTTTAAATGATATAGATTAGAATCTTCTAATCTTCCTGTACGATCATGGTCATAACTACCTGTGGTTCGTACCATCATGGAATAAACACTACTTTTCTTAATCCAATCTCCGTTGAGTAGACTCTTTTCAACAGGATGATCAAGGTAATAACTCTTTAAATCGTTTTGTTCTTTCTTTAAGAATACTTCTTCAATTAAATCTTGATAAAAACGATATGGATTTACTAATACATGTCCGTCATGTACTTTAATTTGTTGTCCCTTATAATCAAATGACAACCAAGTATCCGGTATCGCATAATTAAACAATTCGTGTTGATTCTTAGATTGTTTTTCTAACGCCTCAACTAGTTTTTTTAGATTAGTACTCATATAAATCCTCCATTTTCATTTTAGCATAAACCATAATGTAATGGCTTACATTCACAAACAGGGGTCAATGAAATCGATTTCATTTTAAGCGTTTCTCATACGCTAATCGCTTATTGCCATCTCTTAGGAATATTGTGCCGCAAAGTTCAAATCCATTTGAGATTAACATATTACGCATGACTAAGTTATCTTCATGGGTATCTATTTTGATACTAAATATTGTTTGTTCTATACATTGTGAAGAGATCATATTTAATATTTCTCTTGAGTATCCTTTGCCTTTAATACTTTGATCAAACGCAATTCGATGAACAACCGCATATTTTTCATTCGTTAACCATGCACCATCATAAATTGTGTTGTATGTATCCTCGTTTCTAAATGATAAGACATATGTCCCAACAATCTTTTCATCCATTTCAATAACATAACTCTCATTTAATCGAATATCATTTTCAATGACTTGATTATTTGGATAATTATTTTGCCATTGATCGATTCCTGATGATTTGAAATAGTCTTGTGCTTGTTTAATGATCGTCATAATGACTTCAATATCTTGGTTGTTTGAATGTCTAATTTTCATAGGGTCCTCCCTAATTTGAATCATTATATCAAGATTGAGGATTAAAGAAAAAGACTATTGAGTCTTTTCCTGAATATATTTGATTAAGTCATTAGAATTAAGAGGTTTACTCAAAAGATAACCCTGAATATAATCACACTTTAGTTTCTCAAGTAAATTAAGTTGAGCTTCATTTTCTACACCTTCCGCTACGAGTTTGAGTTGTAAGGTATGACCTAAAGATACAATTGATTCAGCAAGACTAAGATTCTTATCAGAATCTTGTATTGCGTTAATAAATGATTTATCTATTTTAAGGTTATCTAGAGGAAGATCTTTAAGATAACTTAATGAAGAATATCCTGTCCCAAAGTCATCGATGGAAATTTTAATACCAAAGTTTTGAAGCTGATGTAAACGGGTAATCGCAAGATCAAGGTCATTTAAGAAGACAGATTCAGTAATTTCAAACTCAATACAAGTTGGATTTAGCCCTACTTTGGATAGTATTTGGGTAATTGTATCGATGAAATCATCTTGGATAATATGGATCGATGAAATATTGATGGATATAGAGTAATTTGAATTAAATCTTTCATTAATATCTTTAATAAAATTAAACGATTCTTCTAAAATCCAATGTGTTAAAGGAATTATTAAACGACTCTCTTCTGCGGCTGGGATAAAGATAGATGGAGCTTGTATTCCTTTAATTGGATGAATCCAACGAACAAGAGCTTCAAATCCTTTTATCTGATGTGTATCTAACTCTATTATAGGTTGGTAATAAAGGACGAATTCTCTATTATCGATAGCGAGTCTTAGACTTTTATGAAGTTCAGTACGCTCTATGAATTCATGTCCCATTTTTTCTTCAAACACAACCATTTCATTTTTTGAACGTTTTGCTTGCATCATTGCGATATCTAGGTTACGCATCAATTCATCGAAATTACAACCATGTTCAGGATATAGGATTACTCCAATTCCACCATTTAGACGTATTTCGTTATCACTCGCGAAAATAGGTTTTCTTAGTTCATTGATAACTTCTTTTGCCTTTTGTTTAAATATCTCACGGTTTATAGGTCGACCAACAAAAACGAATTCTTCTCCATTTACATTGTATAACTTACCTTCAGGAGGAACTATTTTCTTAAATCGTTCTGATATTTCTTTAAGTACAATATCACCAATTGCGTGACCAAACGCATCATTTATTTCATTGAAATGATCAATATCAACAGACATCATAACCGCTTTAGTATGCGATTCTTTAATCATTTCAGAGATATCATGTCGAAGTTGATTTCGATTGGGTAAACCAGTCACCATATTAATATAAGCCAATGTTCGTATTTCTATATACTTTTCTTGAAGTTCTTTATTCGTTTCTTCAAGTTGATATACCTTTAAACTTAATTTAGATTTTAAACGTTTTATGATCTCAGCCAGAACTATGATGATTATTAGGATTCCAAATGCAGATATTAAACCAATTGCCCAACGTTCACGATCAAGTTCTTCGTAATAAACATTACTATGTTCATAGAAATAACTTTGATAGATCGATTCAAACGTGCCATTTGCTTGTAGCTCATCGATACGTTTATTCATGAAATTAACTAAATCAGGACGATCTTTACTTACTGCATAAGCGTGTTCACGTGGGTAGAGGTTGGATACATTATCAATAATCATTCCACTTAAGTTTTGCTTGATTAAGATATTACGAATTAAATAGGAATTTTCAAATATGACATCAATCTTCTTATTTTGTAAGTCAAGAATCGCATCATGAATATTTGAGTAAGCGATATAATCAATCTGAAGTTCATCCCTTAGAATACTTTCAGTATAATATCCTTTTCCCACTCCAACTTTTAAGTTACTTAAGTCATCTACAGAAATTGAGCCAAAATCATGAAGTGTAAAAAGAGAAACATAAGAATTGAATAACGTATGTGTATATAAAACATCCTTTTTTCTCTCATCAGTAACACCGATAACACCTGCTAGATCAATCTCACGATTGACGATTCTTTGGTAAACTTTATCCCAAGTATCTGTTGAGTAATCGAGTTTATATTGGTAAGAAGGGAAAATAATATTAGTTAGAGCGAAATCAAATCCAATTAAGTCACCTTCATTCGCAAATGAAAAAGGTGGATAGTTTGAATCGACTTGGTAAATAATAGTCTCTGGTTCAGAGTACACTGAACTTGAATTAGTCGTATCTTCAAATGGATTAAATTGGGTAAAATAGATAACTAAACTTAGTAATAACAAAACAATCAAACTTAAAATGATTTTGACGTTTGATTGTCGATCAAATTTATTTTGTATGTTTTTTAAACTGAATTTCATTGAACTCCTACATTATATTGGTTGGATGGAGTTAATAAGTATTAAGTGGGTTCTTAAGTGAATTATAAGACATTATTTGAACTTATACAAATCATCATTTTTCTAATCAAATAACAACCGATATTGTTTGAGTTTAAGGGGGGGATTTGGTACACTTATATGGATGAAAAAACCAGTGATTATTGTGAGCTTTATTGTATTCCTACTCGTGTCATTTTTATATGTTTTTGCGAGTAATAACGGCTTTAGGGCCTGTGATTTAGAGTTGGATAAAGTTTGTTTCGATAAAGAACTAGAACAATATCAAATCGAAGAAAATGCGGTTCTAACCATAGAAGTAAATAGTATGGAATATGGAGAAGCGATTAAGCAACTTTGGAATCAAGTTCATCCTAATCAAAATTCAATTAATTATGTTCTCACAGATGAGACAAATACAGCTGATTTAATGTTTGGGACTGCGAATGAATTAGCACTTAAATATGATTCTCTAATGATAATGGAAGAGAACGTTCAGAATCGTAGAAGTGATATTTCTCAAGAATTGAATATAAATGGACTTAAATTCTTGCCTTTAATTGGAGAAGGATTTGCGTTTATAACGAATAAAACAGAATTAGAGAGATTAGTTGGTTCATGGGAAGATTCTAACAATAATTATCTACACGATTCGTTTGAAAGTATTGAATCTATAGTGAATGCACAAGTTAATTGGGAAACAGATAGTCGTGCATTGGTTATCAGCTTAAGTGAACCGTTCACACTATATCCTTATATTACTTCTTCAGGATGGAGATTATTTGAAGAGCTAGATAGTTATTCTCCTGGGTTTGAAAAAGAATCTTTCCTTGATTCTTTGAAATTTATCGAATTATTATCAAGTGTTAATTGGAATAAAAGTGAGGGTAATTTAGCTGAGACCTATACTTGGGATTATCCTGATGCTTTATATAACGATGATTTTATTTTTAGTCAGGTATCAACTTGGATGTTTTATGATGAAATGGATTCAGTTCATGAAAGTGAATGGGTTATATCTTCCTTTCCAAAAGCATATGAAACAAGTAAAGAATCATTACATTCATTATTAACAAGTGTATCTGGGTATGCGTTGAATATGAATACGTTGTATCCAAGTGCAGCGCATGAGTTATTAAGGTTAATCTATTCCATTGAAGGATTACAAGTGAAGATTAATACGGATAGAGATATACTAATAAGTGATAGAGAAACACTCGATCAATTAGTTTTTAATAGAGAGAAACAAAAACAGTTCTCGTATGCGTTTTTAGAGGCTCAAAGTGAACCACTGATTGCGATGGAAGAGTTTCCTTCTGAATTAGCAACTCAAGTATTCTATGAGATTGATTTTGAGAATACAATTCAAAAATTATGGAATAAAGAAATAAGTATTCAGGAAGCACAAATTGAGATAGCGCTTAAATCAGATGAATGGATTATGCGTCATTCAAAAATGTTTGAGGGTAAATTAAAAAATGAGTAAGAATGAAAAATTATTAGTAATAGTCAATGCGACATATTTTATAGCGGCAACCATGTCCGCTGTTTTTGTTAATGTATATTTATATGCGTTTACAGGTTCTATTTATTCTATGACAATGTATGCGATGGTTCGTTTTACGATGATTCCATTAGGTTTCTATGTTGGTGGTTTATTGAGTCGTAAGATGTCTTTGTCGACTGTTTTATCCATTGGATTATTAATTATTATAAGTGCATTTGCGTTTTTATTAGGGTTTAATCACTTGTTTTATGATAATTATTATTTGATCTTCTTAGTTGGATTGGTTTTAGGATCAGGAGAAGGATTGTATTGGTTCTCTATTAATAGTCTAAACTTACAATCTTCCTCAAAAGAAACAAGAGCAACATTTATTTCTACAATGGCAATCTTTAACTCGGCTTCAACGGTAGTCGCGCCTTTTGTGGCGACGATGATTGTTCGATTCTCTGATACGGATGCGGTAGGGTATATTCGTATTTTCCAGATTGTTATTGTATTACAGATTATAGCGGCTTTAATTTCTCGTAAAGTGGAAAATGTTTATGTGAATAAACCGTATACTATTTTTGACAAATTCAATCTTAAACATGATTTACAATGGCGTTATGTCATGGTTAGTCATTTCTTATTTGGTGTTAGAGATAGTTTATTGATTGTTCTTACAAGTATCTTAATTTATAAAGCGACTGGTGGTAGTGGTAGTTTATATGGAGATCTATTAACTGGTTTTGCCTTATTAAATTTAGTTGCGAACTTTGCGGCAAGACGTTTAATCAAACGTAATAATCGTCTTATGATGTATTTGTTTGGATCTATTTTATTGTTTACAAGCACTATGGTTCTTGTATTGGTTCCTAATATTTATGGAGCGATTTATTTTGGTTTAGTGAATGCGCTAGGAAATCCATTCATGGTGAATACATTTAACATCATCATGATGAATGCTTTACAGGATTATATTGAAGAAGAGAATATCTTTGGACGCATTATTACAAAAGAGTTCACATTAAATGGTGGACGATTAATTGGTATGGCAAGTATATTAGGATTTGCGATGTTTATTCCTGAACCTCTATCATTAATTGTGTCTGTCACTTTCTGTTCAAGCTTTGCGATAATATTAGTTGTGTATGCGTTTAATTATCATAAGAAGAGAGAACTCTTTAAGAGAGGTTAATATGAGTTGGGAAGACTTTCTAAAGAATGAATTTAAAGAAGACTATTTTATTCAACTTTCTCAATTTCTTAAGGAAGCTTATTCAACACGTACTATTTATCCAAAACGTGAAGATGTATTTAATGCGTTTGCTTATACAAAATATGAAGATGTAAAGGTTGTGATACTTGGGCAAGATCCTTATCATCAACCCAATCAAGCTCATGGATTATGTTTCTCAGTTAATCCTGAATGTGCTTTACCACCTAGTTTAAAGAATATATTTAAAGAAATGTGTGATGATTTAGCTTGTCCTATGCCTAAGAACGGTAGTTTAGTTCATTGGGCTAAACAAGGGGTATTATTACTCAATAGTATTTTAACCGTAGAAGAGAGTAAGCCATTAGCTCATCAAGGATTAGGTTGGGAGACGTTCTGTGATCATGTATTAGAAGAATGTAATCGATCTACACAACCTATCGTTTTTATTCTTTGGGGTAAACAAGCTCAAGCCAAGGAGAAACTTATCACAAATCCTATTCATCTAGTGATTAAATCGGTGCATCCTTCACCTTTATCTGCTTATCAAGGATTTTTTGGTTCAAAACCTTTCTCAAAAACAAATGATTTTTTAATTAAGAATGGACGGAGTCCGATTGATTGGAGTCAACATGTTTAATTCAGCTCATGATTTTATAGAATACTGTACACATCGAATGAACAAAGGAAGATTCTCATTGGATCATTTTAAGTCTCTCTTAGAACAGCTTGGTAATCCTCAACTTCAACTGAAAACTGTGCATATTGCGGGTACAAATGGTAAAGGGAGTACAACGGATTATCTAAGAAGTATCTTACAAACATCTGGATATAAGGTGGGGACATTTACATCACCTCATTTAGAAGTTCATAATGATCGTATTCGTATTAATAATCAATTTATATCGGATGATGATTTATTAAGTTATGGGAATCGATTTTATGATTTGATCGAAAAGAATGAATTATCCATGTTTGAGATTGATACCTTAATTGCGATTTATTATTTCATTGAAAAAGAAGTGGATATCGCATTATTTGAAGTAGGATTAGGGGGCAGACTGGATGCGACGAATGTAATACGTCCTTTAGTATCACTCATCACAAGTATTGGGTATGATCATATGGATATTTTGGGTCATACACTTGAAGAAATTAGTTTTGAGAAGGCAGGAATTATAAAGGAACATGTTCCTTTGATTACGGCAGAAGATAAGGAGAATTGTTTATTTGTGTTTAAATCAGTTTGTGAAGAAAGACATTCTGATTATTCTAGAATTCAACAAGCGTCCAATATTCAGACAAATCATAACATTTCATTTAAGTATCGTGATTTAGATTTAACATTGAATACACTTGCGTTCTATCAAATTAAGAATTCATCCTTAGCCATTGAATGTGCGTATTATTTAAGGGAATGTGGTTATGAAATAAGTAATCAATCCATTGTAGATGGATTGAGAAACACACAGTGGAAAGGTCGTTTTGAAACGATTAGTACATCTCCACTCATCATCATAGATGGTGCACATAACATGCATGGAATTGATGCGTTAGTTGAAAGTACTCGTTTATGTAAGAAACCATTAATTATTGTATTTTCAGCATTAAAAGATAAAGAGACAGAGAAGATGATTCATGCGTTAGTGGAGATTGCGGATGAGGTTATCGTCACAGAGTTCGAATTCTATCGTGCTGCACCTCTTGAACTATTAAGCGCAAATAATCAAGTTACCGCTATACGTAAGCCGTTAGATGCGATAGAATATGCGTTGAAAAAATCTTCAGAGGGGACATGTTTAATTACTGGATCACTTTATTTTATTAGTGACGTGAGACAAGTTTTATTACCACAGATATTAAGGAGGTAGTGTATGGTTTTATTTACTCAAATCCTTACAGGAAGTCTAATTCTACTTATTGGTTTTATGTCATTTAAATGGGATAACCCAGAGATTAAAATAAAAACAGTTGTGATTGTAAGCTTATTTGTCGCATTGAGTTTAGTTCTATCCCTATTCTCATGGATGATTCCTCTTTTTGGGTTTCCATCACTAAAGATTGGTTTATCTCAGATGCCAATTATGTTAGTTGGATTTATTTTTGGACCATCATGGGGATTTCTTGCGGGTTTAATTGAAGATATTTTAGAACTTCTAACGGGGACAATTACTTTTCCTTTTTTTGGATTTACATTGAATAAGATACTAATCGGTGTTATTCCTGGTTTAACATATCGATTTGTCAAAACGAATAATAGTTTTACAAAACAATTACCTAATATATTAATTAGTATTATTTCAATCTCTGCTTTATTTTATGTATTTTCTACACAGAGTATTTCATTACCAGATGGGAATATTTCAGTCACATTGGAAATGCAATTAATTATCTCTGCATTTATACTTTTATTAGTAAGTACATTAGTCTTAGGATTAAGATATATTACTAAACAGAACGATAAAGCTTTTTTATTGAATTGGGTGATTGGTGTAATCTTAGTTGAAATGCTAGTTCAATTAACACTAACTCCATTATGGCTTGATATTATGTATGGTATTCCTTTTGTAGTGAGTGTCTCGGTACGGTTAGTGAAAGCAGTATTAATGATATTGTTAAATACCATTATAGGTCATGTATTATTGAGAATTATTGGACGTTTTATTCCACAATTGAATCGAAATTAAACAACGAGAAATCGTTGTTTTTTATTGGTTCACTTACAATGTTCATACAAAATTCATAACACATAATTATTTTTATTTGGCATGATTAAATTAGTCATTTTTATGCCAAGATTGACGGATTGAGAGTGCGAATGAGTTTAAAACAAGGTATAATGAACATAGATACCTAGTACTAGGAGGATATTCATGCGAAAACATAATATGATCGCGATGATATTAGCAGGCGGACGTGGAACACGTCTTTTAGACTTGACTAATAAGGTCGCAAAACCGGCGGTTTATTTTGGGGGAAAATACCGTATTATTGACTTTCCCCTCAGTAATTGTGCAAATTCCAACATTTCAGTTATAGGGGTTTTAACACAATACGAATCAGTGTTATTGAATTCATATGTAGCTCAAGATCAAAGATGGGGATTAGATGCGAAGGATAGTGGTATTTATGTACTTCCTCCGCGTGAGAAGAGTGAAGGATTTGGGTTATACCGTGGGACTGCGGATGCGATTACACAGAATATTGATTTTGTGGATCAGTATGAACCAGATTATGTTTTGATTCTTTCAGGAGATCATATCTATAAGATGGATTATGATGCGATGTTAGAAGATCATAAACGGAATAAAGCGGATGTGACCATCGCAGTACTTGAAGTTCCTCTTAAAGAGGCTTCTCGTTTTGGGATTATGAATGCACATGAAGATGGACGAATTTATGAGTTTGAAGAAAAGCCTAAACAACCTAAATCGAACTTAGCATCTATGGGTATTTATATTTTTAGTTGGCCATTATTAAAACAAGCATTAATTGATGATTTATCGGTTGAAGATTCAAATCATGACTTCGGTAAAGATATTATTCCTGGTTTCTTAAATAGTGGTAAACGATTATTTACACATCGTTTTAAAGGTTATTGGAAAGATGTTGGGACGATTGATAGTTTATGGGAAGCAAACATGGATTTGATTTATCATCGTGATGAGTTAAATTTAGCTGATCCAAGTTGGAAGATTTACACAGAAGATATTACTGTACCTCCTCAATATATGGGACCAAATGCGTCCATTGAAAATGCATATATCAATCAAGGATGTGTTGTGGATGGGACGGTAATTAATTCCGTTTTATTTACGGGGGTTAAGGTTGATAAGGGTGCTGTGGTAAAAGACAGTGTACTAATGCCTTTCTCACATATCAAGAGCAATGCGTTTGTTCAAAGAGTTATTGTGGCAGATGATGTTGTGGTTGAAGAAGGTTCTAAGGTTGGTAAAGAAAGTGGCGAAATAGATTTGATTTCGCAGAATTGTTAGGAGATCAATATGATAAACGTACTTGGGATTATAAATTACGATGATGCGTCTGTTCATGTGGCTGGGTTAGAGAACTATCGACCTATCCCATCTCTTTCATTTCTTGCTCGTTATCGTTTGATTGACTTTGCTTTATCGAATATGACAAATTCTGGGATTAAACGTATTCAAGTATATGTTAAACATAAACCACGTTCTATTATTGAACATTTAGGCAGTGGACGTCAGTATAATATCAATTCTAAACATGGTAAATTACGTATTTTAACAGGGGAAGATTCAATTCAATCTGAAGCGTATAATCATGATATTACCGCATTCTTACAAAATATGCGTTTCATTGAAGATGCGAATCAAGAGTATGTGATGATTATGCCGAGTCACATGATTTATACAGTTGATTTTAACGAAGTATTTAAACAACATATTGAAACTAAAGCGGATGTGACGGTTCTATATAAAACCGTTAACAATGCGCATGAATCATTTATGGGTGTGGATACTTTAAAATTAGATGATAAAAAACAAGTTTTAGAAATTGAGAAGAATCGTGGAAAATATAAGAATCGTCATATTTCTTTAGCAGCTTATATGATGAGTCGTGAGTTATTTATTCATTTAATTCATTTAGCAGACAATATTTCTTCTTTGTATACTTTACGTGATGTTCTACAGGAACAAGCACCTTTACTTAAAATGATTGGATTTTCTGTCAAAGGTTATGTGGCTAGTATCAACTCATTGAAAGAGTACTTCAGAGTCAATATGGAGTTAACGGATTACAATATCGCAAAAGAGTTGTTTAGAGATGAATGGCCTATTCATACTCGTACAAGTGATTCTTGTCCTGCACAGTATACGCCTACCGCAAGAGTGAATTGTTCGATTGTTGCGAATGGATGTTTTATTGAAGGGACTGTAGTTGGATCGGTTATTGGCCGTGGTGTTGTGATTAAAAAGGGTGCTTTAGTTGAAAATTCTATCGTTTTAGAAGGGTCTGTCATTGGTGAAGATGTTCATTTGAAAAATGTAGTTGTGGATAAATCGGCTGTCGTTTCAAAAGTGAAAGAACTTGTCTCTGATGATTCTAAGATTCTCTATGTAAAAAGACAAGATAGGGTGTAATTATGAAAAAAATTCTGTTTGTCGCATCAGAAGGTTTACCATTTATTAAAACAGGAGGATTGGCTGATGTTATTGGGTCACTTCCTAAAGCATTAAAGGATGAAGGATTTGATGTGTCTGTTGTGATGCCTTTGTATCTAAAGACAGCTAAATCGGTTCATCATACTTTGAAGAAAGAAAAGACATTTAATGTAGAAGTAGGAATCATACGTACGATTGCGACCATTTATTCAAAAGATGTGGACGGGATTACCTATTACTTAGTTGAACATGCGCCATACTTTGAAAGAGATGGATATTATGGATATGGGGATGATGGAGAACGATTTGCGTTTTTCCAACATGCTGTATTAAGAATGATTGAAGAAAAAATTGTAATCCCTGATGTTATTCATAGCCATGATTGGCATGCTGGATTAATTTCATTGTTAGCTAAGACAACATATGCTAAGCGTATAAAAACGCCTTTAACGTTATTTACCATTCATAATCTATTATTCCAAGGTAATTTTCCAGCTTCAATTTTAGATAGTTGTGTTGGATTACCAATGTCCTATTATCATGAAGGTCAATTACGTTTTAAAGATGGTATTAGTTTTATGAAAGCAGGTATATTGTATTCTGATATCGTTACAACTGTTTCTAAGACCTATGCGAATGAGATATTAACACCTGAATTTGGTGAAAAGATGGAATATGTATTGTCTTTAAGAAGAGATGATTTATTTGGAATTGTAAATGGTATTGATGTGGATTCTTGGGATCCAAAGACAGATACTCATTTAAGCTCAAATTATGATTTAAAAACGGTAACAAAAGGGAAGAAGGCAAATAAACTAGCGATTCAAAAAGAGTTAGGTTTGCGTGAAGACCCGGATGTTATGTTAGTATCTATGGTTTCAAGATTAACCGACCAAAAGGGTGTCAACCTATTACTACAAGCGATGGGTGATATTATGGGTTGGGAAATTCAATTAGTTGTGCTTGGAACTGGGGATGCGCATATTGAGAATGATCTTAAAGCCATCGAATTTAGATATCCTCGAAGAGCTGTATTCTATTGTGGATACAATGAAGCATTAGCGCATCGAATTTATGCAGGTTCTGATATATTGCTTATGCCGAGTGCCTTTGAGCCATGTGGAATTTCACAATTAATCGCAATGCGTTATGGTACTTTACCACTCGTCCGTGAAACTGGTGGATTAAAGGATACAGTCATTCCATATAATCAGTTTACGAAGGAAGGTACTGGTTTTACTTTCTATCCAATGAATGTCAATGATTTCAAACATGTGTTATGGTTAGCGCTAGAAACGTTTACGTATCGTATGGATGATTTTAAGACTTTGCGTAAGTCTGCAATGACGAAAGATGTTTCTTGGCAGAAGTCCGCAAAAGAATACGCTGAGATTATAAATATGCGTTTAAAATAAAGAGGAGAAATCCTCTTTTTATTTTGTGAAATGACTCACATTTAAACGCTTTTGCGTTGATAGAAAGTGGTCTAAGTGCTATAATACTAGGGTATTCAAGGAGGAACACGTATGGCAAAAAAGACAGTCAAAGATTTGAATGTCAGTGGTAAAAGAGTCATTGTTAGAGTAGACTTTAACGTACCTATTAAAGATGGCGTTATTAAGGATGACAATCGTATTGTTCAAGCACTTCCAACCATTAACTATTTGGTAGATGAAGGTGCGAAAGTAATCTTATTGTCTCACTTAGGCAAGGTTGATCATAAGGATCCTGAGAAAACAGCATCCGATAAAAAGAAAAACAACATGGCGCCGGTTGCGGCTCGATTAGCAGAATTGGTTAAAGTCCCAGTTAAATTTGTGGATGAAACTCGTGGAGCTGAACTTGAAAAAGCTGTCAGTGAAATGAAGAATTCTGAAATCGTAGTATTACAAAATACGCGTTATGAAAAAGGTGAAAGTAAAAATGATCCTGAGTTGTCTAAATATTGGGCAAGTTTAGGGGATTTATTTGTGACTGATGCGTTTGGATCCGTTCATAGAGCACACTCCAGTACAGTTGGAATCGCAGAGATTCTTCCTAGCGCATTAGGCTTCTTGGTGGAAAAAGAAGTTACTATGTTGTCTAAAGCTGTACACAATCCAGAACGTCCATTTGTGGCAATCTTGGGTGGTGCTAAAGTTTCTGATAAGATTAATGTTATTGAAAATCTATTAAACACTGCAGATAAGGTTATTATCGGTGGTGGTATGGCTTATACATTCTTGAAGGCTCAAGGAAAAGAAATTGGTACATCTCTTTGTGAAGACGATAAGATTGAAATGGCTAAGGATTTCTTGTCCAAGGCTTCTGACAAATTAGTATTACCGGTTGATTTTAGAGTTGCGAAAGAATTCTCTGAAGAATGCGATAACTACATTGCGGATGAAAATAGTATTCCAAGTGACTATATGGGTCTTGATATTGGACCAAAATCTGTTGAATTATTTAAAAATGCATTACAAGGGGCTAAGACAGTTGTTTGGAATGGACCTATGGGTGTATTTGAAATGAAGACTTACGCAGTTGGAACAATCGAAGTATGTAAGGCAATTTCCTCACTTCCTGGTGCATATACTGTTATCGGTGGTGGTGATTCTGCTCGTGCAGCGATTGAAAATGGCTTCCAAGATGATTTCAGCCATATTTCAACAGGCGGTGGTGCTTCACTTGAATTCATGGAAGGAAAAGAATTACCTGGTATTGCGGTAATTCAAGAAAAGTAATGAGAAAACCAATTATTGTAGGAAACTGGAAGTTAAATAAAACAATTGCGGAAGCAGTTGAGTTCGTAACTGCAGTTGAACCTCTATTACATAATGATGCGGATTTTGGGGTTGCGGCTTCTTATCTTGCTCTTCAAGCTTCTGTAGCATCAGCTAAGAACTTGATCATTGCGGCTCAAAACGTAAATGAAAATGATAGTGGTGCTTTCACTGGTGAAGTCAGTGTAGGTATGTTAAAAGAAGTTGGCGTAAAATGGGTTATCTTAGGTCACTCTGAACGTCGTCAATATTATGGAGAAACGGATGCGTCTGTTAATGCGAAAACATTAAAAGCAGTCGCAAATGGATTAACTCCTATCGTATGTGTTGGTGAATTGCTTGAAGAGTTTGAAGCTGGAAAAACAGAAGAAGTCGTTCGTCGTCAAACGAAAGCTGCTTTAGTTGGTTTAACTGCTGAACAAGTTTCAAATATCGTAATTGCATATGAACCAGTTTGGGCGATTGGTACAGGTAAGAGCGCAACTCAAGAGATCGCGCAAAATACATGTGCACTTGTTCGTAATGAAGTTGAAGTTAATTTTGGAGTCGATGCGGCTGAAAAAGTTCGTATTCAATATGGTGGATCAGTTAAACCTGAGAACATCAAAGCGTATCTTTCTGAGAAGGATATTGATGGTGCACTCATTGGTGGTGCTTCATTAAAAGTTGACTCGTTTAAAGCGATTATTGATGCCGTAAAGGCCTAAACAAAAGGAGAAATTTAGTATGCCATATATTGTAGATGTATATGCTCGTGAGGTAATGGATTCCCGTGGTAATCCAACAATTGAAGTAGAAGTTACAACTGAATCTGGTGCGTTCGGTCGTGCAATCGTTCCAAGTGGTGCTTCCACTGGTGAGCGTGAAGCATTAGAACTAAGAGATGATGACAAAACTCGTTTCTTAGGTAAAGGTGTTTTAAAGGCTGTTGATAATGTTAATGATGTTATTTGTGAAGCATTATTAGGTATGGATGTAACTCGTCAAAATGAAATTGATTCATTGATGATTGAGTTAGACGGTACACATGATAAATCAAAATTAGGCGCTAACGCAATCCTAGGTGTTTCTATGGCTTGTGCACGTGCAGCGGCTGATTTCTATGGTCTACCTTTATACAAATACTTAGGTGGATTCAACGCAAAAGAATTACCAGTACCTATGATGAATGTTATCAATGGTGGTGCTCACTCCGATGCTAAGATTGACTTCCAAGAATATATGATTATGCCTGTTGGTGCTGAAAGTGTTAAAGAAGCAATCCGTATGGGTGCTGAAACGTTCCATGCTTTAAAGAAAGTATTAAAAGGACGTGGTCAAGTGACTTCAGTAGGGGATGAAGGTGGTTTCGCTCCTAACCTTGCTAACAATGAAGAACCTCTAGAAGTTATCGTTGAAGCGATCAAAGCAGCTGGTTATGTTCCTGGTAAAGATATCGCTCTAGCTATGGACGTTGCGGCTTCTGAATTCTATGATGTAGATGCTAAAGTTTACCGTTTCAAGAAATCAACTGGACAAGTATTAAGTTCAGATGAAATGATTGATTACTATGAAAACTTAGTTAATAAATATCCTATCGTTTCTATCGAAGATGGTTTAGGCGAAAGAGACTGGGATGGATGGAAACGTCTAACTGATCGTTTAGGTAAACGTATCCAAATCGTTGGGGATGACCTATTCGTTACAAACCCTGCAATCTTAAAAGAAGGTATTGAAAAGGGTATTGCGAACTCTATCTTAATCAAAGTTAACCAAATTGGTACATTAACTGAAACATTTGATGCGATGGAAATGGCTAAACGTAATGGTTACACAACTGTTGTATCACACCGTTCTGGTGAATCAGAAGATACGACTATCGCTGATATCGCTGTTGCGTTCAATGCTGGTCAAATTAAGACTGGTTCTATGAGCCGTACAGACAGAATCGCTAAATACAACCAATTAATCCGTATTGAAGATGAATTGGAAAATGTAGCTAAGTTTGAAGGCGCTAAAGCTTTCTATAATATCAAGAAGTAGTTATTGAATATAAAAGGAATTCCTAGGAATTCCTTTTTCTTTGGCATATATAAATTATGGATATATTTCTTTAGTATTATTACGATCATTTAGTTTAATCGATTTTATGTCTTTAAAATCTCCATTGATGATGAGAGTATAAGGATATGGATCTCCATTAAACATCGATTCATAGAATGTTAGGTATAGTGTATCGTTTATGATGGATTGTTCAACTTTCTCTAACTTATAAGCTTGGTTATTGGAACCACTAATAATCATTTTAAATTGATTAGTGGTTAGATCTACACCATAGTATTGAATTTCATTTACATTCATTGGTTTACTAGCATAGATAGAGGAAATTACGGCAATAATACCAATACTGATAAAGATGATATTAAATATAAGTAATCCTTTGTTTTTCATAGTAACCTCATTTAATTTGATTATAGTACTGTGGTAAAATTAATTCAAATCATATAGGATTTAACTGACTTGTACTTTAATTTTGACAGTGCTATAATAACTAAGCAACTTGAAAGGAGAATCCTATGTTAGATATCATCCTAATGATCGTATCGGCTTTATTAATCTTGTTGTCATTATTACAAAGTGGGAAATCAGAAGGTATCAGCAGCGCTTTCTCTGGAAGTGGTGGTTTGAACCTATTTGAAAACGTTAAAGAACGTGGAGCAGAAAAAACAATTTCAAGAATTACATTAGCTCTTGGGATTTCGTTCTTCGTACTAGTAATACTCGTCAACATATTTTAATCGGCCTATGGGCCTTTTTTATTATCTATGGAAAAAACAAAACTCTTAGACCTACTTGCGACACAGGATAAACCCTATACTGTAGAAGAGTGGATGAACAAGCTAAATTTACAATCATCTCAAGAAATTGAGGATTTTATGCGTGTTATTCGTGAGTGTGAGAATGAGTATGAAATTACTTATACAAAGAAAAATAAATTAGTACTTGTCGATCAGAGTGAATTTGTTAGAGGTACATTAAGTATTAATCCTAAAGGATTTGGGTTTGTGGACCACCCTAAAGGGTCTTTATATATCGCGAATCATCAGTTTAATGGTGCTATGCACGATGATGAAGTGTTAGTTAAACCAAAAGTTTATGCGGATTTAAGTGCTGAAGGAGTTATTATCAAAGTTGTTAAGCATAATACTAAACAGCTTGTAGGCACTTGGAAGAAAAATAGAATTCAAGTAAATGATATCCGTATCTATCATAAGATTGAGTTAGTTGATAGTGATATGAGTCACTGTGTGTTTGGGTCTCAATTATTACTCGATATCGTATCGTATGGGGATACTCTAAAAGTTAAATTAAATAAAGTGTTAGGTCATGTGAATGATCCTGGAATGGATATCTTAACCCTATTACATAATCATCAAATACCGATGACTTTTAGCGATAAATTAATGGAAGAAGTGGATCAATTACCAACAAAAGTAATATTTGACCAATCAGAGAAACGTGTCGATTATCGTGATCGTCAAGTTATTACAATTGATGGCGAAGATGCGAAGGATTTTGATGATGCGATTAGTATAAAGAAGTTAGATGATGGATTTCAATTGGATGTTCATATTGCGGATGTAAGCTATTATGTTCGTGAACATACAGAACTTGATAAAGAAGCTCGTAGAAGAGGAACCTCTGTCTATGTTATCGACCGTGTTGTGCCTATGTTGCCACACGCAATATCCAATGGTTTGTGTTCTTTAGTTGAAGGTGAAGATCGACTTACTTTGACGTGTTCGATGAAAATTAATCAAATGGGTGAAATAGAAACCTATGATATTCATCCTTCGATTATCCGTTCTACGAAACGTATGACTTATACGAATGTGAATCGAATGATTAAGAAGGATAAATCAGCTTTAAATCGATTTGAAGAACTTATTCAGATGGTTGAAGATATGCATTTATGCGCAAAGACAATTCGTCAAAGAAGAAGAAATGATGGATCGATTGACTTCGTGTCGTTTGAATCTAAATTTACATTAAATTCTAGGGGAGAAATCACAAAAATAGAGGGTAGAGTCCAAGGTGAAGCTGAGATGATCATTGAAGATTTTATGATCTGTGCGAACCAAGCTGTTGCGGCACATCTTAGATGGTTGGAGATACCAGCTCTATATCGTGTCCATGAAGCGCCTGATAAAAAACGATTTGCGGAATTTTCACGTATTGCGTTGTTTTGGGGAGTTAAGGTTAAACATGAACATTTAACACCAAAAGTTATTCAAAAATTGATTAGTCGATTTGAGGGTAAAGATGAATTCTTAATTGTAAATGATCTTTTACTTAGAAGTATGAGCAAGGCTAAATACGACAAGGAATGTTCAGGTCACTTTGGTTTAGCGCTTGAAGATTATTGTCACTTTACTTCTCCAATTCGACGATATCCGGATCTAATTGTTCATCGTATGTTAAGAAAACATGTCTTTACGCAACATCATAATGAATTAGTCAATGATGAACTATTAGTTGAACAATTAGGATTTGAATGTTCAAATTCTGAACAACGTGCGGTTGAATCTGAACGTGATGTAGAATCAATGAAAAAAGCTGAGTATATGATGAATCATATAGGTGAGAGATTTGATGGAATCATATCATCTGTTAATAAATTTGGATTCTTTGTTAGATTACCAAACACAGTAGAGGGTTTAGTCCATGTGTCTAATTTACCTGGATACTTTGAATTTGATGCGGATCGATATACTTTAGTCAAACGAGGTTCCAATATTAAATATAAGTTAGGACAAAAAGTTCGAGTTAAATTAAAATCTGCAGACAAAATTAAGCAAACAATTGATTTTGTGGTAGACTAAAAAAGGTTGAGGTTATTATGTCGTCAAAAGTTGTATCAGTAAATCGTAAAGCGTATCATGAGTATTTTATAATCGAAAAATTTGAAGCGGGTATGGTTCTTACGGGAACTGAAATAAAATCCATTCGTAAAGGAACCGTTCAATTTAAAGATGCGTATATTCACTTTGTACAAGGTGAAGCTTTTATTCGTGATATGTATATTGCGCAATATGTGCAAGGTAATCAGTTTAATCATGATGAGACACGTGAACGTAAGTTGCTTTTACACAAAGAAGAAATTCGTAAACTTCAACGTAAATCGGTATTAAAAGGTTTCACTGTTATTCCGTTATCTTTAAACTTAGTCAATGGACGTGCAAAGCTTGAGATTGCGTTAGCACAGGGAAAAGAATTACATGATAAGCGTCAAACTGAAAAAGAACGTGATGCGAAACGTGAAATTGCGAAGGTATTGAAGAATAATCGATAAGATGACTTAGGTCATCTTTTTTATTTACATAATAAAAAACGTGACTTAACATCACGTTTATTAGTATTACCAGCTTCCGCCGCCACCGCCGCCGAAACCACCGCCACTGAATCCGCCTCCGCCTCCGCCGAAGCCACCACCACCTGAACCTGAACGTTGAGGTACAGAGTTCATAACTTGGTTCATGTTGGATAAAGTGCGATTAAATGAGTTCATAAATAAATACGTATTGAAATGCGTGTTCGGACCGTAATACCAAGAAGGTTGTTCAATCGCAATGGATTCAAACTTCTTACTCCAAACATCCGATACATTTAAGACATAAGCATATGGGAGTATTTTGTAGAAATAAGTAGGATCATCATGAACTAACATCTCTAGTCGATCTTTTTCCGCAACTTCAATAAAGCGTTTTAAGCCAATAATCTTACCTAAATAGTCAATTCCTAAATCTGTTCGTTTATCCATAACAGAAACTAATCCAACAAGGATAAGGGTGAATAATAAACTAAGTACATACTGCCAAGTTGGAATTAGAAGAGCTAATGATCCTGCGAAGGTCGCAAACACAAATACCATGAATGCGATAAACATGAATACAGCGTTGGTCATTCGAATAATGGATTTTTGGGAAGGCCATCTCTTAACCGCAAAGATTAACCAACCGCTCAATATTGAACCGAATACAAACACAACAGCTGCTATCACAAAAGCAATTCCACCACGATAACTCATTATATAGAAATAGTTCGCAAATAATAAAGATAAAGGGATTAATCCAACTGCACCAAATATGACTTTCAAGAATGTAGCGGTATTTGAGAAGATATGGCGATTAGGATTTCCCTGGAAATAACGATATATGTCACTCTTCGCATTCTGTAAAGAAACGTAGAATGTATTTTTAAGTGTATCATTTGTCACAATATCACCCGATTTAAACAATTGTCTAAAGAGGGTTTGTTCAGCCTTTATTTCACTAATATCGATATCTTTAATTTTTGTAAGAGTAAAATCCTTACTACCTTCTTCTTCAGTAATTGTTAGATATCCTTTATATCCCCATTCAATAATGAGTGAGAGAATATCCTTTGAATCAACCATACCATCATAAATAAATCCAACTTGAGCACTACTTAATCCTGGAATTGGATTAAACTCAACAGTTTCTACTACAATTTTATCTTTACCAAATCTTAAGTATAAGATGTAAGTCAAAATGACTAAAAAACCACTAAATCCTAGAATAATTAAGCTAAAATCAGTAGGTGGTATAAATGTAAAGAAATCATTAGGAAGTGGGGCATAAATTGTTAGTGCTTGATACGTCAATAAACCATCACTATATGAACCAGTTAAGACATTTCCATCTACTGAATAATTCACATTCGAGATATCACTACTACCATATAAACCACTATAAAAACGAATATCACTTGGCCATGTTTTTGGTAAAGTGATTGAGAAATTAACATTCTTTATTGGAAGTTGCCAACCATCACCAACAAGATTGAAGTATAAAGCTTGAAGACCATTTAAATCCAAATCTCTGAGTTGAATCGTATAGGAATAACGGTAGATCTTTTGACCAAAAACGTATCGATCCGCATCACCTATTTTTAAGATGACATTATCGTAATTATCTGTTTCTGTTTCATATTCATCCCCATAAACTTGAACATTACGGACTGGAAAATAGTAGTCTTTCTCTATCTCCTGATTATCAATCGTCCAAACCATATTATAGGTTTGAGGAATATACGCATAGATTCCATGTCGATCTTCATTGAACTGAACATCTAAGGTTTGATCAACCTTAACAAGTCCGTTTTCATCAATAACCATTTTTATATCAAAAGTATTTATTTCGACTGGATCATATGCAGAGACATTCATAAAACTTAGTAATATGAATGCGAAACTAAATAGAAAGAATTTTTTCATATTAACTCCAAAAAAAGGGGTAGTTCCCCTTTTAGAATGATACTTTAACGTTTTGACGTTGTTGTTCATCCGCAACCACAAAAAGTGGTTTCTTTGTAAATCCAAAGATACCAGCTAAGATATTCATTGGGAATACTTCAATCTTAGTATTGTATTGACGAGTGACACCATTGAAATACTTACGTGCATTTGCGATATCATCTTCAATACTCTTAAGTTGATTTTGAAGATCTAAGAAATTGGTGTTTGCCTTTAAATCTGGATAAGCTTCAGCTAATGCGAATAAACGTCCAATGACACCAGACATTGCGTTTTCAGCTTCAATCTTACCTTCCATTGTGGTCGCATTGACCGCTTTATTACGTGCAGAGATAACAGCTTCTAGTGTTTCTTTTTCATGTTTTGCATATCCCTTAACCGTTTCAACTAAATTGGGGATTAAATCATAACGTTTAGTTAGATATACATCCATGGTAGAGAAAGCTTCTTCAACTTGGTTACGTAGAGAGACTAAGGTATTGTATCCACCGACCGCATAGAAGGCGATAAGGATGACTAAACCCAGTAAAATATATCCAATATATTCCATTTTTTTCTCCTTTTACTTATAAAAGCTTATCCATATTATAAGCGCTTTCGGTAGAAATGTATAGAAAGCATCCCTTTAATTGAAAGTCTATTTGACTTGTGGCATAATGATGGTTGAAATGAGGTAAACATGAAAAAAATTGTCTTATTTTGTGGTGCTGGAATGTCCAGTAGCTTACTTGTACTAAAAATCAGAGATGCAGCGACAGCCGCAAATTATGAATGTAAAGTTGAAGCTTATTCATCTACCAATTCTCAATACGCAAAGGATGCGGATATTGTATTAGTTGGTCCACAAATTCGTTTCCATGTAAAGGATCTTCAAAAGGAATTAAATTGTCCTGTTGCGGTTATTGAAGATGAAGCATATGGTTCAATGAATGGAGTTAAAATTTTAGCTCAAGCTCGAAAAATCTTAAAGGATGAATAAAAAAATCGTAATTTCTACGATTTTTTATTCTATATGGTAAAATACTACCAATGAAAAAAGTTCTAACAATTCTAAGTTTATTAATGGTATTACAAGCGTGTCAGGTTATTCTGCCGACAAAGGTAGAAACATTTAATATCGTAATATCTCCCAATATTAGTGAAGAAACATTCTTGAGCTATAAGAATGAATTTTTATCTGTCTTAAAAGCTGAACTACTTAATAATGGATATGATGTAAATGAACTCGATATTCAATTAGCTTCAAGTAATAATCAAGCAACTGAAATGGTTATTACACAAGTTGCGGATATTGGTTTTCTGACAAAATTAAGTTATTTTGAGAATCGAGAGAGTGATTTAGAAGTATTATTAAGCCAATTGGAGTATTCATATAACTTAGAAACAGATGATTTCAATGCTTGGAATGATAAAGCACTATTAGACTCAAATAAAGCTTTGTTGGATAAACATTATGCAGGTATTTATTTAGGTTCTTCTGAAAAAGGTAAAGAACTCTATGCGAAATATAGTCAAGGGGATAAATTAACTTGGATTGACTTAAATAGTGCTAAATGGTGTCATATCTTAGTTACGTCACAAGAAGGTTATATTTATCCAAGCTTATGGTTAATTGATAATTATTCTAGAAGAATTGCAGAATTATTTAGTCATGAGAGAGTCATTAAAGGGTATCCTGAAATGATGTTAAAGTTGGCAAATCAAGAATGTGACATTGCGGTTGGACCTGATACAATTCGTGAAGAATATGAAAGTGTTTGGACTAAATCTCTTGATAAGGATGGCTTTAATCGAAGTACATCAATTTACAATGAAGTGAAATTGATTGCGTTAAGTAGTCCTATCTTGCATGATCCAGTCGTTTATTCAAGTTTAAATGAGAAATTGGATGAAGGATTGATTAATGCGGTTAAAAAGAGTTTAATAACGATAAGTAGTGCAGAAACAAAAAATCCATTACTAGAGGCAATGGATGTGAAGGGTTTTGTGGAATCAAGTAATGAAACCTATGATTCATTTAAACCAGCTTATGATTACTTGAATAGTATCTTTAACTAAATAATAATCTTAATATTATCGTGATGAGTCATTGTCACGATTTTTTTATCTAAAATATATTCAGCTAATATATCTGTCATATCTCTTTGGATTTCTAAGAGGGTCTTACATGGTGGAATCATATGGAAATTACCTCCACCACTTGCTCGATAATTATTCATTGCGACACTAAACGTATCTGTGTCTTTGACATCGTTTCCATTAAATGTTAATGATATTACACGTTGTCCAAGTGGGTTCGAAATCTTTAATGTGTATTCTATACCATCTAACATATCATAATTAAAGTGTTGTGGTTTAGGTTCATCAAAGAGTGGGTTAATACCTATTTGGTTATCTTTAACGATAAAATAATCAGCACATTGTTCGAGATACAATCTTAGGGTTTTCCCATCCATTTCTTTAACGATAAGACTATTTGGATATACATAATTATTAACTAAATCGCGATAACTTATTTCATGACCTAATCCGATTGCTTGATTAAATAATGCGGTCCCGCAGATATCCGCATTTGTGACTTGTTTTTGGATGAAGTTGATAAAACTAACATATGGATGTTTATGTAGTCTTGCGTCAAATGGATCTTTTATAAGAAGATCAAATCCTTCTATTCTGCCTAGTTTCTGATCTAACCATATTTGTGTCTTATCATCAAATGGTTTTATTAAAGATTCTATATGTGGATCAATCTCGAAATCAGACATTGGGACTAGTTTAATATCACATGTCTTATTTCTAATATCAATCAGCGCATCCATATATTCAGTAGCGTTAAGTGAACATTGCATAACAGGTATGTGATTAATTTGGGTCGCAATAGAACGATGTTGGTGTCCAGTTATGAGTAAATCAATGTTAGAAATCATAGTCATTTCATAACCTACATTTTCGCCTGTAAGAATTTCTGTAGGAATTCCTGTTATTGGATCTTTTTCTAATCCACCATGGTAATAGACAATCGTGTAATCAACATCACTCAATGAACTAAGTTCTTTCTTTAGTGTTTCGATTGGGGACAAAAATTTGAAGTTTTTAATATGTTCAGGTTTTTCCCAGTGTGGAATATAATCGGTGCATAATCCGATGAGTGCTATTCTAGATCCATCTTGCGTTGTATGGATTCGAGTTGATCCTATCGGTTTATTTTTATATGAAACATTTGATGTAAGGCATAATGCGTTTAAATCTTGAATATAATTCAATAGGATTTCTTCGCCATAGTTAAAATCATGATTCCCTAAATTATAGTAATCAAGCTTAATTTCATTGAACACTATAGCAAGAGGATTTGGTTTTATTTTAACTCGATGTGCATAGGTTAAAAGTGGACTTCCTTGTAAACTATCTCCATTATCAACCACTATACATTCGAATTCTTCTCGATTTTTCTTTACACAATTTGAGTATCGAGAGAGACCTTGTGGTTTTATGGATTGGTCTAAATAGGAATAAGTAGATAGAGTTCCGTGGACATCGGTTGTGGATAATAGCTTAATTTTTCTCATGGGTTCATTATACTAGAATATTGTTAAAAAATCTTAACTGAGATATTGAATAATAATTGAGTGTATGGTCTAACCTATGTTAAAATTTAACTGTAATTTCATATTACAGGAGGACAATGAATGAAAAAGCTTTTAAGCATTTTATTGATTTCAGTTATGTTCTTTGGGGGCTTGGTTGCATGTACTGCAGAACCAGAAGTTACTGAAGATACCGTCATTGAAGACTTAGTTGTATTGTTCGTGCCTAGTCGTGATGCAGGATTAATCCTTGAAGCGACAGAACCTCTAAAACAGCTTTTAATTGATACCCTTGGTGAAAAAGGTTATACAGTTGAAAACGTGACCATCGAAGTGTCTACTGATTATAATGCGGCTGGTGAAGCTCTTGCGGCTGGAACTGCTCATATCGGTTTCTTACCTGGTGGTACCTATGTTGCATATGCAGCTGATGGTGTAGAAGTTGTATTAGCTGCGACTCGAGCTGGCTTAAACAAGGATAGTGTTAACGCTGCAGACTGGAATGATGGACAACCTACTTTAGGTGATTCAGCAAACCAAGTTACTTACTACCGTTCTTTAATTTATGCTGGACCTAGTGAATATGGCCGTATGTTAGCTGAGAAGGTAAATGCTGGAACAGCTTTAACTTGGGATGATGTGAATGGTGCTCAATGGTGTGTATCCTCAAGTGCTACTTCATCTGCTGGTTATGTTTATCCTACAATGTGGTTACTTGAAAACTTCGATAAGAAGATTTCTGATTTAGCGAAAGCTCCACTACCTGGTAGCTACAGTGATATCGCGTTGAACCTTGCTCAAGGTACTTGTGATGTTGGTGTTGGTTATGCGGATATTCGTAGAGACTATGAACCTAAATGGATGACTGAATGGAAACGTACAGAGTCTATTTGGACTGAAACTGATGTTATTGGTGTTACTGAACCGATCTTTAATGATACGATTTCAGTAAGTTTAAATAATCCTGAAATGAGTGAAGGCTTTAAGAAAGCAGTTCAAGAAGCATTTATTGAAATTGCTAAGACTGAAGTTGGAGCTGAAGCAATCAAAATTTATAACCATGAAGGTTATGAAGTTGTAACTGATGCGGATTACGACGGTGCTCGTAGAGCTGCAGAAGTTGCTAAAGGATAATTAGCTTAATGAGCGAGGCTAAACCCTCGCTCCTTTTTTTATTCTAAAAGGAGTTCAAAACTATGATTCAGTTTCAAAATGTAGTTAAAACATATCCTAATGGCGTTAAAGCACTTAAGGGTATTAATCTAGAAGTTCAACAAGGTGAGTTTGTCGCAATAATTGGGTTATCTGGTGCGGGTAAATCGACTCTTTTACGTTCTATTAACCAAATGCATACCATTACTGAAGGTAAACTTTTAGTTAATGGGATTGATGTTTCTGCACTTAAGGGTAAATCTTTGAGACGTTTTAGAAGAGATATTGGAATGGTTTTCCAATCGTTTAACTTGGTTAAGCGTACATCTGTTATTAAGAATGTGTTAGCGGCTCGTGTAGCGGATATGCCTTTATGGATGAGTTTATTAGGTTTATACACTAAGAAAGATAAGATTATTGCCCTAGAAGCACTTGATCAAGTTGGGATTCTTGAAAAAGCTTATACACGTGCAGACCAACTTTCAGGTGGTCAACAACAACGTGTTGCTTTAGCAAGATGTGTTGCTCAACAACCTAAGATTATCTTAGCGGATGAACCTGTTGCGTCTCTTGATCCTGTTACTTCGAATCAAGTTATGAATGATTTTGTTAAGATTAATAAAGAATTAAATATAACTGTTATTGCGAATATGCATCACGTGGATATTGCGTTAAAGTTCGCAAATCGTGTTATTGGAATAAAAGAAGGATTAATTGTTTTTGATGGACCATCGAGTAAAGTTAATAATCAAATCTTAAAGGAAATTTATGGTCGTGAATTGAGTGATGATGAGTTGATGGAGCATTAATATGGATAAGATTAAACAGTTCTTTTTACCTAAAACTATTACATTAGGAAATGGTAAAGTAGTACAACCTAAGATGAGTCCAGCGGTTTATGTCGTTCCTATTCTTGCGTTTATTACAATCTACAGTATCAATTTAACGAAGTTTAAATTAGAGACATTGTTTAGAAGAGGGTATCAATTCTTCGTCATATTAGATGGTATGATACCACCTAATTTTGCGTATTTTGATAAAGTATGGGGACCACTTGTCGCAACCATTATGATGTCTGTAATTGGTACATTAGTTGGATCATTACTTGCATTACCTGCAGCTTATTTATCATCTGAAAATATGATGAAGAGTAAGTTTGTAAAGTTTATAACCAAAGCATTCTTTAGTGTTGTTCGGACATTCCCAATTCTTGTATTAGCGTTGTTATTTAGAATCATATTTGGTATTGGTGCTTTTGCCGGTACAATGGCAATTGGTGTATTTACCTTTACGATCATGACTAAAATGTTTTATGAATTGATAGATACAGCAGATATGGGACCTTTTGAAGCGATTATGTCGAGTGGTGCTAGTCGTATTCAAGCATTCTGGTCTGCAATCATGCCTCAATTATGGGGTCAGTATTATTCTTTAATACTCTATAACTTTGAGATGAATATTCGTAATGCGGCTGTCTTAGGATATGTTGGTGCTGGGGGTATAGGGATTATCTTAAATGAACGTTTAGGTTGGAGACTTTATCCGGATGTTGGTTTGATATTATTGGTTATGATGGTAACCGTGTACTTAATTGAAACATTAAGTCGTACAATAAGGAAGAATCTATTATGAGTACACAGAACACTAGAGTGCAGGAACAACTTTCTAAACAACCTAAAGTGTTTTGGCGAAATGCCTTGGTGTTTGGAATAAGTGCGATTATTATACTATTCTCACTTGATTATATTGATTACAAAGGTTTAACGGATACTGGTGTAGAAATTGCGTTTAATATTTTAAAGAGTGTGTTTACACCCAATCTACCTTTCTTACTCGATTTTACGACTAAGACAGGTGTTCCATATTTATTATTAGAAACTGCAGCGATTGCCTTCTTGGGCACAATCATTGGATCAATCATTTCTATTCCACTGGCTTTCTTATCTTCAAGAAATATTGTGCCTGCTTGGTTTACCAATATTGGGGTTGCGGCAATTACTGTTATTCGTACTTTCCCAGCGGTTGTCTATGGTTTAATGTTTATTCGTGTTACAGGGCCAGGTGCTTTTACAGGTGTATTAACGCTTGCGATTGCGAGCGTCGGTATGGTTTCTAAATTATTCATAGAAACAATTGAAGAATTGGATCCTGGTATCATTGAGGCATTAGATGCGTCTGGTTGTAGTGGTATTCAAAAAGTTCAATATGGGATTATTCCACAATTATTAAGTAATTTCTTATCAACAGCTATTTATCGTTTTGAGATTAATGTTAAGTATGCGACGATTTTAGGTATGGTTGGGGCTGGTGGTATTGGTGCTCCACTCATATTCGCTATTAATGCTTATCGTTGGGGTGATGCCGGGGCATTACTCATTGGATTAATTATCTTTGTATTAATCGTAGAAGCTATTTCAACTTTCTTAAGAAAGAAACTAGCCTAATGAAAGTTATCATGTTTTGTGCAGGGGGCTTGTCATCAAGTCTTCTTGTGAATAAAGTTAAAGAATCAGCTAAGAAACGAAATATTGATTTAGAATTTGAAGCTTATGGCTCTCGATCATTTAGTAAACTTGAAGGAGCAGACGCTTTACTTGTCGCTCCTCAAGTACGTCATATGAAAAAGACGTATGATGCGATGGTTAAGTTACCTACTGCTTATATTGATTTTAAATCATATGGTTCTATGGATGGGAATGCGGTTCTAAATATAGCGTTAGATCTCTTGAACATAAATAAGGACATCTAATTGACATTTATTTCATAACATACTATAATCTGCATGCATCCATCCCACATGGGGGTGTCATGGTTTCGACAGATTGACTGTTGGATTCAGACTGCAGTGGAGTGGCGACCTAATTGCCAAAAAAAATTAACCGGAAACAAATTAAGTTTCGCTGCATAGTTAGCCGCTAAAGGCTCGTAGCTGTCTACTCGACCCTGTCCTTGGGGTTGTACTAGGCACCATAAACAAGGAACCGCTTAACCAGATGTCTTATCGAAGTTAAGTTAAACCCAGTAAGACACATCAAGTAAGGCTAGTCTAAGGCAACTTATTTGATTACCAAGTTAGACTAAACTGTAGATGTTTGAATGTGGACACAATTTGGACAGGGGTTCGACTCCCCTCACTTCCACCAGTTTTATCCCTACCCGGTGGTACAAAATCAATCGGTATACGATATAGGATGATATCAATAGAATCCTTATGGATAGTAATTTCTTTAACGAAACTATCTATAAGGATTTTATTTATTTTAGGGTCGCCTGCATTTGCTCGTTCAAGTAACTTGTTTAATAATCGAACTACACCTTTTGTATCAATTTCAATCTTTGGAGTCACCAGTGGAATTAAGTTAAGTGATTCATTAGTAGAAGAGATCTGTTGATCAATTACACTCAGGTCCTTATAAAGGACATCTTTTTCAATTATATTATCAAAGAATAATTCCATGAGTTTATCACGACGAGCTTGAAGTGTCTTTAATTGGTTTAACAACGGTTTCTTCTCATCCTTTGTGTTTGAATTTCTACGCGCTAAAATTTCATTGATTACATTAGCTATGCCATCAATTGCTTCAGTACTTAAATGATTTTTTATTATTTCTCCAATAATATATTGTTCAATATTCAGTGCATTAACTGGTAAGTTAGTACATTGCTTTGAACGTTTACGCTGTACACATTTATAGTGATAATTATATTCTTTCTTAGACTTTGAATAGCCTGCACCAGTATATGCACCGCCACAGACTCCGCATCTAATCTTTCCAGTAAGAATATATTCTCTGGATTCAATATGACGTGTACTCACCCGTTTTTGACGTCGTAGTTGTGCTTTATCCCATAGTTCACGAGTAATGATTGGAGGTATTGCATTTTCTATCTTAATTATCTCTTCTTCAGGTTTATATTTTCGATTACCTGATTTCTTTGATAGACGTTTGTTAAAAACATAAGTTCCGGTATATTTTTCGTTGAGTAATAAATCGGCTATACTATTCTTACCAAAACATGAACCAGTCTTCGTTTTATAACCAAGATTGTTTAACTGATTTACAATATCGCTATACCCATGCCCTTGAGAATAGAGCTCAAATATTAAAACAACAGAGGCTGCCTCTTTTTCATTAATTACATATTTTTGATCTACGACGTTATAGCCTAAAGGAGGAGTACCTCCATTATGTAAACTTCTAAGAGCGTTCTCCTTTAATCCCTTATTAACTTCTCTTGCAAGATTTTTAGAGTAGTACTCAGCCATTCCTTCTAAAACAGACTCTAATATAATAGATTCTGGACTATCATCTATTTGTTCCATGACAGATATTAATGAAATACCGTTATCTTTAAGTAATTTCTTGTAATAGGCGCTATCGTAACGATCTCGAGAAAAGCGATCGAGTTTATGAACAATGACACAATCAAATGCTCTCGATTTTGCGTCGCTCATCAATTGTAAGAATTGTTCACGTTTATCGGTTGTAGCGCTTTGAGCTGCATCTTGATAAATCTTTAATAGTTGAATATTGTTCTTTGCACTGTATTCTTTTATTGCCCTAATTTGAGCATCAATACTTTCGTGTCTTTGATTGTCTGAACTAAAACGTGCATATGCGACCGCTTTTTTCATAAAAAGCCTCCTTTAAAGTGTATAATAGAGGCATAACAATTTCCTGCCTGGAAAATAATGTTATACCGTACTCTGGTTGCCGCCAGAGTATTTATTTTATTAGTGTAATAACATCTATAACTTTACCAAAAAATTTTAATTCCTCAGTAGTATAAGTTCTGCTTTCGAAATAAGCCTCAAAAGCACTAGTGTTTTTAATAAAGTACTTATCATTAACTTTTCGCAACATTCCAACTACTGCGACTTGTTTATTAATACTCACTAGTACGTAGTCGTCATTTTCAAATGAAGCGTCAAGTTCAACTACGACATAATTATTAGCTATAAGTTGGTTCGAGCTATCATTGTTTATCTTTACACCAATAATTGTATTCTTAGTATTACGATATGGTATTTGATATTGCTTGAAACAGTATTTAATTGAAACATCTACTCCTTCGTGGAGTATTGATTCATATAAATTAATTTTTACTAATCTATTAAACTGATCGTTAAACTCTTCATATCTTGGTGGATAACTTATGATTTCACTATTAAACATCTGATAGAAAATATAATCTATTTCATTAATCTTCGGTTTATACAAGATTGATTCAATTTCATCAAGTTGGTTCAATTTATCTTCAGCTATCTCTAACGTAATTTCATCATTTATATATCTATAATAAATATCGAATCTCCATTGATATACTTCTAATTGTTGTGCTGCTTTTTCTGGTTCTTTTATATTCACTCCAAATAATCTATTTGAATTAGATGTATTTGTATGTTGTTTATGTTCAAGCTTTTGAGCTTCTATGATAATTGAATCTAAATCAAAATCTAAATTAGTGTGAAAAGGTTTGTAATTCTTAAAATTTGTCTTAGCGTTTGTTATATCGTTGAATCGATTAGTCATAAGAATATTAACAATCTTATTACCTATATCATTTGTATGAAGAAAGTAATCGCTAAGGAACTGTAAAACTGTTGAAGTAGGTAAAACATCAAAGTTAGGTATAATATCAACTAATGTATCACTCAAGGAATCTAATTGCTCTTTTTCATCATAATCGAAATAGTCAAATTCATACCTAAGATTTAGGTAAAAACTTGATTTCTGAAATGAATAAACTTTATCATTTAAATTTAGATAATGAATTAATTCTTTAACATGTTCAATTTCAAAGAGAGATAAAGATGACGAATATCCAATTAAATTTGCCATTGTAAGCATTTTTTCTGCGCCGATAGATCTTCGTTCACCATCTAAGAATCTGTAAATGTTTGCAGTAGAAATATTTAAGATTTTTGCTAATCGATATCTTGATATTCCCAACTTATCTAATTTGTAGATAATAATTTTCTTGCTATCCATAAATGCCTCTTTCAATTGAAGTTGTTTGTCATTAAAATAATATCATTGTAACTGCCTAAAATCAAATAATAATGTTATAATTGACAAAAATATATGCCTTATATACAATATAATTAATAAGAGGGGGTTTAATATGAGAGAAATTCAAGTAGGATACGATTTGATTACAAATATTATTTATAATCAAATGATAGCATCACTCAGTTCTTTGCTTATTAATGATATTGAAGAGTGTGACTTGTCAATGAGTCTAGAAGTTGATATTAACGATAATCAACTAGATAAAAGAGTTCACTAAATATGAAAGATCGAAAAGCGGTTGAAAAGCAAACAGAAAGAATTTCTGTTCTTATCAGATTAAATGAATTTACAAAGAATATTGTTGAGTCAGGATACAAAGAGTGGGATTATAATTCTCAACAAGAATTTTATACTACAGCAGTTAAAGAACTCGTAGATAAGCATCTTAATCAATTCTCCAAAGATAATGATGATGAATTTAGCAAATTTGATTCTTTAGACTTATCAAGTCTTCAAATAAAGGTTGAACAGTTAAGTTCACAGTTTAGATCTCTGAGTGAAATGTGTGAACACAATTTTAAGATCCAATCCATATTAATGTCATATGTAGTAATGTTAAGTGCTGGATATCTTACGTTCGTAAATCGAGATGAACTAATTTCTCCAGTAAAAAATATTGTTAAAAAAGAATTTGATAATATAGAGGATACAACTATTGATCAACTACTAATAAGCCTGTTGGAAAATAAGTATGACGGATTTAAAAATAGCAGCCATCATTAAGGCTCATTATGATCATACTTCATATAGACCAATTAGTAGTTATATGGTTTATATAGGATCGCAAGTTACTCGAAGAATTGGGGATAATATCAATTCTGATATTAGGTTTAGAGGTGTTCAAGAATCAAATAAAAATATAATTGATGGTATATTTAATGGTAATAGTTATTTAGATTACATGTCAGATAGAAGTGGTTCAACTGGAATGTTTACAGATCCAAATTTTGAAATACTTCAAGTTATAAGAGATGCATCAAATTACAAGGGGTATTATTTTATGCCCTTTTTAAGTATGCGTGAAATAGATGCTAGAAAATTTGGAGTATTATCACAATCTGACTTTGAGAATGCAGTTGTTTTAGCCATGAGAGAAATGCCTTCAATACTTAAAATCCAGAAGAGAGACTTTCGATATTTAGCAGCTTTTCATATAAAACCGATTGAGAAACAAAATAATAGTGGTGCAGGGAAACAGCCGCATGTACACTTCATTATTTGGGATCAATCAAATGATAGAAGAAAATTCAAAATGTCAGAAAAAGAGTATGAAAGATTTAGGGCATCTATTTTTAAGCATCTTTTTGCAAAACATCGTTCTCAATACTATTTGCATAGAAATAAGTTAAGAGAAGAAATGTTGTTTGAAATTGATAGATTATTAAAAGAAGATTTAAATATTAAACCAATTCTAGGTCAAATTAAGAAGTTTGTTAATAATATACGTAATGGATCAGGGTCGCTACATTATGGTGCTTTTCTGCGAGAACATCGATTTATTAAATTAAACAATGAAATTAAGAGTAAGTATGAAGATTCAAAGACCATAGATTTTTTTCTCAAAATGAAAAATATCGAATATACCGAATTGTTTGAAAATATTGAAAAGCTAGATTCTTACTTGACAACAACTGAGAGTATGTCACGTTTAGTTAATGAATGGAAGAATTTGACGATTAAGATGAGAGAATATGAAGGTTCAAATTTGATTCAAAAATCTATACAAGAAGATTTTAATAGTTTATTAACAATAATTAATAATAAGATAATTCGTAAAGCTACATATCAATCGGAGTTAATTAAAAGTTCGGTAATATTAAATGAACTGTCAAGTTTTATTGAGTCAGGTGTATTGAAATATAAAGATACAAGTAACTCAGTTATTCTTGAACTTGCACGTATCTTGGTTCGCGCATCTTATTTTGAACATAATGGTGATAAGAGTAAGATGGCAAAGGATATTAATCATATAAGAACTTTACTTAGAGATTCGATTGATGACGTCAATTTTTTCTCAAACTATTACCAAGAATTAGTTTCTATGAATATATTAGCAAATAAAGGTTTTTACTTTGAAGAACTTGAATTAATTGATACATATCTTGAAATAGAACATACTAAGTTTCTACCAAAGAATAACTTAACTATTTTAGAAGAGAATCAATGGATAAGTACTGAAAGTTATGGGTTAGGACTACATACAAAAGTTGAAACTAAGATTTCTCAGTACATTGAAGACCAGGTCAAACTTGATATGCAAAGAGCGAAAGAAAATTTTTCATCTTCAAAAGTTGATAAAAAAATATCTGATCAGATTATTAATCTCGATAATCGAACATCAAATTTTGAAATTGAAACCAACATGCCTAGTATAATAGTAGATTCAATTAAATCAAAAGATGAAAAAAAGAAAAAAAGTTTTAAACTACAAAAGGCACCAAAGGTTGTTGAAGATTTCGATAAAGATCAGGTTTTGATTGAGAGTACAATTGAATATGATTTGAACAATGAAGAGGCATATAGTGGTGAAGTCGAAGAGGCTGAGAATTACTACTATCTAGATAGATAAGTATTAAAAGAAACTAAGTCAACTTGACTCGAATTTATAAGAACAGTTTGAGAGACTGTTCTTTTTTGTTAATAAAACCCCCAGATAGTCTGGGGGTTCAAAAGAGCTTTAGCGGTGTATTCCTGACAAAAAAATCTCCTTCTGGTAGGATAAAAGTGCAGTCTGTCAATTGCACACAAACACCAGAAGGAGGACCTTATGCAGGACACCCATAGTCTATCACACAGTACTTGGAGCTGCAAATACCATGTGGTATTTGCACCCAAGTATCGAAGGAAAGTATTTTATGATGAGAAACGATTAGAAATAGGAGCGATCTTACGCGAACTCTGTCGATGGAAAGGAATCAATATTCTTGAAGCAGAAGTATGCGTGGATCATGTGCACATGTTGCTTGAAATCCCGCCCAAATTGAGTGTATCCGGAGTGATGGGCTTTTTGAAAGGCAAAAGTAGTCTGATGATTTATGAGCGATGGGGAAACATGAAGTATAAATATCGCAACCGACAATTTTGGTGTCGAGGCTATTATGTCGACACCACTGGAAAGAATACAAAGAAAATCAAAGAATATATTGCGAATCAGTTGAACGAAGACAAAATAGCCGAGCAGTTGACGTTGGAAGACATCGACCCGTTTACGGGTAGCAAGTAAACCATGCAAGCGACAGACTGCATCAGCGCTGTCAAGCGCCGCTAGTATTACAGGGCTATGCCCGAAAATGTAAAACCACTAGCTAAGCTAGTGGATATTTATTTGTTCAATTAGTTTATAAGTGTTTCTTTATATTGTGGTTTGTTAGTCTGTCTTTTGAAGTACAACGGCAATCATCAGTCTTCCTTTTGCAAATCCTAGCTTTCCAAGATTTACCGTGTCTACATTTCCAATAAACTGACATATTTGTACCAGTAGTAACTTGCTGAGGAGTCAGTAAATTCTTTTCATTGTCCCATTGAAGTGCGAGAATTGGTCTTAATGTTTGGAGGTCATTAAATCCAATTAACACTTTTTTTCCTGCGCAGTAAGGGCATCCTTTACCATTTGATCGATTGTTTACATTTGCTTGATATTCATGACCAAGTGGACAAATCCAAAATACTTTTAATCCAGAGTGAGCTGTTATCCTATCAGGTGTTAAAGTGCCATTTAAATCCGGGTGAAATTCATTAGCTAGTATTGGGTAGACTGATTGAAGTGAATTTTTAACTGTAGAGAATTCAATTAGTTTGTAAACTTCGGGAAGATCCTTGTCTGCATCAATTTCAGCAGTAGGAAGATTGATATCATATTTTATTGAGATTAAATTTAAGAGTTGTTTAATGCCTAAACCAACATCAGCAAGTTTTATAGACTTTAATATGATAGACTCTCCAAGGTTAAGTATTGGTAAATTTTTTTCTCGAATACGGATTAAGGCATTTCCTAGTTGATTAATTATCTGATATCTTTGATTGTCCCTTTCTGCGTTTTTGTGAAATTGAACACCATCATATTCAATTGCTAGTTTTAAAGAAGGGATATATATATCGACATTGATACGATGATTAGAACTAATTTTATAATTCTCTAAAGCATCTGGAAAGATTTTTTTAATATTGTAATAAACAAGTTTTTCCCGAACAGAGACTCGTAAATCTTTATAGCAGTGTGGGCATCTACACTCGTGCCTAGAGTTTATTGTGGCTTTCCATTCATGGCCATATTCACATTCCCACCAGACTTTCCTATTTGAAAAAGGGAATACTTGATCCGGAGTTAAAGAACCATTCTTTGTTGTATGCCACTCACATGCTAAATTAGGAAACTTGAATGCTAAGTCATTAAATCCTTTAAGTAATTTTCTACTTGCACAATACGGACATCCTTTACCTTTTCTACGACCGTGAATAGATGCACTGTACTTATGCCCTAATGAACAAATCCAAGATACACATGCATTACTACCAAAAGTTATTGTGTTTGGATTCTTGTCGACATTATTAACATAGTCCCAATCGTTCAACAAATCTTCTCTATTATTAGTAATGCACCAATCATATAAACCTATACTTTTCTGTTTCACTTAGAAACCTCCTGTTTATATATGCGAATATGCAAATATATAAACATAGTATCATTAATATTTGCGTATGTAAATATACGCATAGAGCATTATTAAAAGTTCGCACATTCGCAAATAGAAATAAGTGTATTAAAATGTTATTATAAAACCATATATGAAACGGAAGGCTAGTAAAATGGGAGTGAACTATAATAAGTTGTTTAAAATCTTAGATAAAGAAAAAATGACAAAAACTCAATTTAGAGAAGCGTTGGGTATTAGCACTTCAACACTCGCTAAGATATCAAGTAATCGTCCAGTTACATTAGATATCATCGAGAGGATTTGTATTCATTTTGATGTAAAAATCGAGGACGTTTTAGAGTTCGACAACTCAAAAAATTAAGTAATTTCAGAGTCTTACACTAAGAATAATTATAGTCAATTAAATAATGATATCAAAAAACATTTAGATTTGATAGCATTGCAGATATCATAAGAATGCTTTAAAAAGCCTTTTGTTATCAGCTTGCTGATAATCTAGCAACCGATTTGATAGCACGAAGTGATATCAAATCCTTATCTTGCAACAAAGATTCATAAATATCATTCTTTCTAGAGTACTTTTGTAAATGATAGACTCATTTTAAAAAAATTAAATCAATGTGGGGGAAATTATCATGGAGTTGATTAAATTAGAAATTAATAATATAAGTAAGCGAGAAGATACAGAAACACAGAATCAGATTAATAAACTTCGAAGACAGTTTCAATCTTCAAATATTAATATAATTTTGGGAGCAGCGTTTTCTTTTGGTGTCGTTGAACTATTAGGTAGTATTGAGAGTGATTTATATAATGCAGAGTATATTGACAAAGACGAATCTAAAGTTATTGAGATTAAAAAAAGTTTTTTTACTCAATCCATTTTGCCATTACTTGATAAAGAAAAAATAAAGATCGGTGAATCTGATCGAATAAAATTTATATCATTATTAAATAAAATAATTGACAATAGACAATCATCAATTTTACATAAGATAATCAATTTGTATACAACAAATTATGATTTTCTTGTAGAAATTGCACTTGAGAAAAGTTCTTCTGAATATGTTGATGGATTTTCTGGTAAATTAAACCCTATGTTTTCTACATCAAATTATGGAATTGTTTACAGTAGACAGACAAGTATTTCAAGTATGACATCTGAAATTGTTACATTTAACTTGTATAAACTTCATGGATCACTTAATTGGGACTTAAAAGAAAACAACATTTTTGCTTGCGACATTTCGTCAAAAATAAGTAAAATATATTCTGCGATAAGCAATGATTTTGACTTCATAAATGAATATAATAAACTGGCAATTATTAATCCAACGAAGTCTAAGCTGAACAAAACTGTTCTTGATGTAAACTATTATGATCAATTACGAATGTTAAGTAATGAAATGGAGAAAAATAACTCAATACTAATTTCATTTGGATTTTCTTATAATGATGAACATATTCGTCAAATTACTTACAGATTTCTAAAAGGTAATCCAACATTAAATTTAATTATTTTATCCTTTGACGAAGAATCAACAAATAACTTTAAACATCACTTTGATTCTTATTCAAATGTTACGATAATCCAACTAATATCAAGAGTATATCAAGAAAATGATTCTATAGTAGAAACTATCGAGAACTTTACTTTAGATCGTGTTAATGAAATCCTAGAGGAAATATATAATGGAACTAAATAATTTCCTGAAGATAGGTGAAGTTAATGAGGTTCAAGGTAAAACTATAAAGGCAATAATTTATAGTAATAAAAATACAGAATATCTAAATTATAATGGATTTGTTCTAAAAAATATTGGGATTGGAAGTTTTGTACTAATTAGAAAAGGATTTAGTAATATTATCGGTAAAGTTGAAGGTGAATATACTAAAGAATCAATTAACAATGAGAAGAATTATTCCCACATGGGAGATACAATCCATCGAATAGTATCGATAAGCATACTTGGTGGAATGCAAAGGGATAAATTTACTCATGGACTAACTGAGTTACCATTGATTGGGAATTTTGTTTATATTCTAGAAGATTCAATAATCTCAAAAATATTTACCGCAAATTCTTCTTCGCATTCAATTTGTTTAGGTAGAATAGTCGGATATGATGATTATCCTTTTGAAATAGGGGTACAAGAAATTGCAAGTAGCCATATTGGAATCTTTGGAAATACAGGAAGCGGTAAATCTAATACTCTTGCAAAATTATATAAAGAACTAATTGATCATTTTTATAGTTATCAATCTTTCCGAAAGAACTCAAAGTTTTTATTTTTGGATTTTAATGGTGAGTATTCAAATGTTTTTCATGAATCAAGTCATTTTAATCTATCCACTCGACTGCATTCAGAAACAAGCAAAAACATTTCAGAAGTGGAATCTTCAACCTACCCAATTGCATTTGATGATCTAATGAGTGAAGAATATTGGGCAATAATTCTTGAAGCTACAGATAAAACTCAAAAACCATTTATTCGTAGAACTATAAAAATATTTAATCGAATAAGAAATAGACAAGAGATGTTTAGTATTGAATCACTCTGCGAACTAATTATTAAGACACAAGCTAAATATGCTGAGTTAAAATTCACAATTGGTGATATATTTGATTCATTTGGACTAAAGAAGGAATTTGAGGAACTTGACGCAAATTTTAGTTATAATGCACAAGCAAAGCAGTTTCATATATTATCTAACTATAATATTACTGCTGATCATATTCGATACTCCCTATTTAGTAATTCAGAATTTAAATCTGAAATAGTATATGAATTGCCCCATTTTGCACTTTTTGAGTTTGCTATAAAATATAATTACTGGCTTGAAATAAGCCGTAGTTATATTACTAAAGAACATATATCTCCACTCATTGCACGAGCAGGGTCACGTTGTGATGATATGTCAAAAGTATTCGAAATATTAGAGCCACAAAATTATATTCAACGGAACTCAGAATTAAAAAATGTCGAAGTAATATCATTATTAAATCTCAATATGGCAATGAAGAAAATAGTCCCAATGATTATTTGCAAGATAAAATATAATGAGAAGAAAATATCAAGGAAAATTGAACTAAATAGTACTCTACATTTCGTCATAGATGAAGCACATAATATACTTTCTGATATGTCTACTCGAGAGAGCGAAGAGTGGAAAGATTATAGATTGGAGAGCTTTGAAGAAATTATAAAAGAGGGTCGTAAATTCGGTGTATTCTTGACTATAGCATCACAAAGACCTTCAGATATTTCAGATACGATTATATCTCAATTACATAATTATTTTATTCATCGTTTAGTAAATGAAGAAGATTTAAGAAAAATAAGTAAAACAGTTGCATTTGTTGATAAATCATCAAATGAAATGATACCAATTCTGCCTGCAGGAGGATGTCTTGTTTCAGGTCTTGCAGTGAACTTTCCGATTTTAGTTCAAATAGATAGGCTACCAGAATTGAATCGGCCAATGAGTGAGAATATAGATATTTCTAAAGCGTGGACTAAATAATAGTTGATAATACTCTTAAAACAAGAGAAGTTGAGGAGATAAACGATGAATGAAACTAAATATTCTTTTCAAAAACTAACACCAATAAATTGTGCAGATATTTCTGTATATGAACAAGCAATCAATTTCGTGTTTGAGAATAGTGATATCAGAAACGTGGCAATTTCTGGCGCTTACAGTGCTGGAAAAAGCAGTGTTTTGGAAACATATAAATCCAAAAACGGAGAATATCATTTTGTGCATTTATCTTTAGCACATTTTCATACTGCTGAACTAGAAAAAGAACATGAAGATAAAGTCAAAGAATCTATATTGGAAGGGAAAATACTAAATCAATTATTACACCAGATAACATCTGAAAAAATTCCTCAATCCAATTTTCGAGTTAAAAAAGGTATAGATACTAGTTATTTAGTTAAACTTACAACTGTAATATGCATATTTATTTTCAGCTTATTATTTTTAATATTTTCGTCAAACATAATTTTATTTGTTACCAGTTTACAAGAAAACTGGCTAAAAGATATATTAGCTTTTATATTCAACTCATACTCTATAATTATTAGTGCATTAATATTCCTAATAAGTTCAGTGATAATTGTTTATTCTTTGATAAAAGCTCAAAAAAATAAAAATATATTTCGAAAAATAAGTCTTCAAGGGAATGAAATTGAGATTTTTGAAGAACAAGATGACTCTTACTTCGATAAATATCTTAATGAAGTTCTATATTTATTTGAAAATATTGAAGCAGATGTTATTGTTTTTGAAGACATGGATAGATTTAATTCTAGCCGTATTTTTGAAAGACTAAGAGAAGTAAACACACTTGTAAATATCAATAAAAAGATCAATATGGGTGATGGGTTTAAACCACTTAGATTCTTTTATCTAATTCGTGATGACATCTTCACTTCAAAAGATAGGACAAAATTCTTTGATTACATTATTCCAATAATACCTATAGTTGATAGTTCAAACTCATATGATCAGTTCATAAAACTTCTAAATCAGTCAGAAGTTATCGGTATGTTTGAAAATAGTTTTCTTCAAAGCTTAACATTATATATTGATGATATGCGAATCCTAAAGAATATTTACAATGAGTTCATTGTCTACATTCATAGATTAAACAATACTGAGCTAAATTGGAATAAAATGATGGCAATAATTGTTTATAAAAATTTATTTCCGCGTGACTTCAGTGATCTTCAACTAGACAAAGGGTTTGTCTTTGAGATATTTGAACAAAAGAAAAGCTTAATTGCAGATTCTTTGAAAGTAATTAGTGATAAACGAGAGGAATTAGTTTCTAGACTAGATAGGATAAAGAAAGAATCATTAGTATCTATTGAGGAGTTACATGATGCTTTTTCTGCAAAAGAAAAACGATTACCTAGAAATTACTATAGTCAAAATCTAACATCAGAAGGGCTTGAAATGAAGAGGGAAAATGACATTGAGCTTGAAAAGAGAGAACAAGCGTTAAATGACATTATTGACGGCAATCTAACATTAATTGAAAGAGAAATTACTGAAATAGAATATAAAGAAAATCGAATTTATGCGAAAGCTATAAAGGAATTAATCACAAAAGAAAACGTTGACAAAATATTTTCGGTTAAACGCAATAATGAAGTTGGTGATATTAATGAGTTTAAAGAGATTAAATGTAATGATTATTTTGCTCTTCTCAAATTTCTAATTCGAAATGGTTATATTGATGAAACATTTAAGGATTATATGACTTATTTCTATGATGATAGTCTTAGTGCAAGTGATAAAACATTCTTAAGGCGAATAACTGATAGACGTGGAGCAGCATATACGTATATTCTTAAAGAACCAAAAAAAATCCTCGAATCACCAATAATTAGAAATATTGAGTTTGAATTAGAAGAGATTTTAAACTTTGATTTATTTGAATATTTACTCAAGAACAGTTCCAATTCACATTATAATAAATTTTTAAGAATAATTATATCTCAGTTAAGACAAACAAATAATTATGAGTTTCTATCTATGTTCTATGAAAGAAATTTAGCAAATAAGTTATTGATTAAGAAGATAAATACTGAATGGGTGAGTTTTTTCTCTAATGTATTACAAGGTAATCTAATCCCACTCAACCTGATTAGACAATTTTCTATTGAAACACTTTGCTTTACAGATAAAGAGACAATTAATGAAGTAAATGTTGATGCGTGCTTAACGAAATATATATCAAACTGTCAAGATTACTTGAAAATTGATCGACCCGATATTAAGAGCTTGATCACAGGATTTGTTCAGATAGGAGTTTTATTTAATTCTATTAATTACAATGAATCAAACAAAGAACTATTTGACGAAGTGTACAAGTTTAATTTATATAAACTCAATTTTGAAAATATCTTATTAATGTTAAAGAATAAATATAATATAGAAAGCGAAGCAGATATTTTACACAGAAATTATTCCACAATACAGTTATATCCAAATTCGCCTTTAGCAAAATATATCTCAAATAATATAGTTAATTATACAGAGTTTATAATAGAAAATTGCTTAGGTGAAATAACTGACACTGAGGCTAATGCTATTCTTATCTTAAATAATGAGAGTTTAGATTTAGCTGTTAAGAATCGTTATATTGAATTTCTAAGTACTATTATAAGTGATATTACACTAGTTGAAGATTCAAGCCTTTGGGTTACATTAGTTAGCCAAAGAAATCTGATGTTTTCAACTTCGAATTTTGTAAATTATTTTACCAAGTTAGGTTTAGATAGTGCACTTATTAGATTCTTGAATAATACACAACTAAAAATTGACTTTACAGCCACACAAAAGGATTTTGGAGAAAAGACTGCAGAAAAACTATTCGATATGATCTCAATTTGTAATGATATAGAGACTGTCAAGTACAGAAAAATATTGAATGATTTGAATTTCTATTTTGATAATTTTGAAGCGGTTTCTATTGAAGAAGAAAAGTTTAACATAATTGTAGAAGATGAATTACTATCAATGGATCAAGAAAGTTTGGAGTTTGTTCGTGATAAATATTCAAATCATTTATATCAATTCATAAAAAGAAATCTTATAAAGTACTTAGAATTACAAAACACACAGAATTTCAAATTTGATGAAGCAATTCAGATTCTAAAATGGGAAATTGATGATGTTAAAAAAATTGAATTGTTAGACTTCACTCATGAAAAAATTTCAATTGTAGGTATGCAATATTCAGATGAGGTTAATTCTTATATTATTTTTCACAATTTATGTACTAATGATATACCTCAACTTTTTGAGAATTATGCAGAGTATGGTGTAAAAGCTTGCCATGCCATATTATCATTAGCTATTGAAGAAATAGATAATATCATTACTAATGGTCTACAGTTAGATGATACTTTGGTTTCTATAATTCTAAAGTCTGAAAAGGTTAATCGTAAAAATAAAATTATGCTTTTCACAAACTCGATACCATATTTTAATGAAGAAGAATGTGTAACACATTTCATAGAGTTGGAACTACCAGAATTGAATGGTATATTTTTAAAAGGTTCCGGCAGAAGAAATTACAAAAAAACTATCGAAGTCACTACAATATTAGAGTCACTTAAAGTAAATGGATGGATATATGAGTATCGTGAAGATGAAAGAAATAATGACAAGTATTTAGTGATTAAAAATAAATAGAAATTCTTAAAATTAAATATGTTTGTACAAGAATATTTATATAGATTAATTAAAACATTTGATAAATAAGCTCAAATTAAAAGGAAGTAATTGGCGATATTAATATCTATAAAATAATGACTCGATTAATCATGATTTCTTAAAATATGATTGTATGGAGTTGATATTTTAACTAATCAATTTTCTAATTTTATGATTATAGATTAAAGTTAACTTCTAACTTATGAATTAGTTCCTCAGAGGTAGAAGGACAAAGAACTATACCATGATGTAAGTTTCTTCATTTATATTATAAAATCTTTGATTCTAATAATTTAATTCAATACCAAAATTATCAAGAAAATATTCAAATAAAGTGCCAGCTAATCTAAATTAGCAAATATGATAACGACTTTAATTAATAATTAAGTAAAAAAAATTGGTATTTTCATTAATATGAGAACATAAGAGGAAGTAAGTATAGTAGAACACACAAAGGTTATTAAGATAGGAATGCAACACACGGGTTGAAACTTAACCCTAATATATAAAATCGAAATAGCAAATCACTATAATTATCTTTGAGAGATATCAATAAACTGAGAAAGCTCTATAAACAACAGAAATCTTAATATATGTTTAAGATGAAGAAGTGTTAGAAAGGAAATAGAAGTATAGAGCAATTTCCAGCTCAATAGCAAAAATATTAGCAGTATCTTTATTTCAAAATTACCACTATAGAGGCACTATTCATTTAATTTTTGAAATATGATTTGTATATATAAGAGAAGGTTATCGTATTAAATATAATCCTTTTAGTATCAAATTATGTTTTAGTGATGATTGTTAAATATAAATCTAAAGTTTCACGCAAGTAGATAATGAGTCCTTTGAATTATGTGAAAGTAAATACGAAAAGTTACTATACTAGGTTAATGGTTAAAACACATAGTTGCTGATATTCATAAAGGTGAAGTTAGAACAATTAAGAAAACTATACATTGTAGGATAATATTGCTTTCAAATTTATCTTATTCATAACATGTTTGTTCACTTAAGAACAGAATAGTGTATTACTATTCAAATTTATATGGAATAGCTAAATGAATAGTTTATGATATTAAAATTAATTTCTATTACCGATCATTTGAAGAAACAATTTAATCACCACATTAAAAGTATGAATAAGCTTGAAAGATTAAGTCTTATAATCATACAAAGGGAGAAAATAGTTTATATGTTTCCAAGTAAGCAATTAGACTTTCGTAATATATTCTTGGAGTTTATAGATATTCACATAAGACTTACAATTTGGTCTTTGACAATACCGTAAATTAAGCGGCAAAATTAAAAGTGAACAAACTAGCATGAATCGAAACAAATATAAGTTTTTTTATTTTAGATTAAAGGTTTGATTATTTATTTAGTTTATTATTAAAAAGTATAATGATATAATTATAAAGGGGAACAAAAATGTTCAATATTGATTTAACTGAGAAACTAAGTATGGCTTTCGGACCAAGTGGTTTTGAAGAGGATGTAATAAAATTAATTATAGGTGAATTAACTGATTATAATATTGAAGTTGATAATTTTAATAATCTATATGTAAACGTTAATATCTTTGATTATAACAAAAAAACAGTTATGCTAGATGCACACACTGATGAAGTGGGATTTATTGTACAATCAATAGCTTTAAACGGACTAATTTCTTTCTTGAAAATTGGTAGTATTGTCGATGAAAATTTAAAAGCTCAAAAAGTTATAATTAGAAATGAACTTAACCAATTTATTACAGGTATTATTACAAGTAGACCTCCACATTTAATAAGATCTAATGATGGTAGCTTAATCAAAAATGATTCATTATATATAGATATTGGTGCAAGATCAGATGTAGAAGTAATTGAAAAGTTTAAGATAAGTATTGGGGATCCAATTATACCAAAAGCTGAATTTTATTCTATTAATGAAAACGAGTTGCTATGTTCAAAGGCGTTTGATAATCGAATTGGTTGTTTGTGTTTACTTGAACTTATAAAGAAAATAAATAAAAAAGAAAGTGATGTAAATCTCATCGGCTCTTTTACTTCACAAGAAGAGGTTGGATGTCGAGGAGCTAAGATAAGTGCAAACAAAATAAACCCTGATTTTGCAATTATTTTTGAAGGGTCGCCAGCGGATGATGTATATTTTGATATTTCGAATCCTCAATGTGTACTAAATAAAGGGCCACAAATTCGTTTTTTTGATAGTGGAATGATATCCAATCGTGAAATGATTAAGTATGCTAATAAAATTGCTATGAAACATAATATTCCAATTCAAAAAGCAGTTAGATATTCAGGGTCTACTGATGCCTCAAATATTCATCTTTCCAATCTAGGGGTGCCTTGTTTAGTTTTGGGAATACCAACAAGGTATGCACACACACACAATAGTATTGTTTCCGTTAGTGATTTAAACAACACAATACAACTTGCATATCATATATTAGATGAATTTTCAGATTTTATGATCGAATTCAATAAAAAATGCAATGCATATAAATTATAATATGACATATTATTTTACTATTTGATAAATGTTTATGTAATCTATTTGTAATGTTAATATTTATTATTTACGAATATTGTAGAATTTTGAATTTTTATGTTATAATTTAAAGCAATCGACAACTATGCAAAATATCATAGTTCTAGTCAATAAATGACAATTAAATTTCGGGGGAAAAATGAAAGCACCAAATAATTGGGAAAGAGAAGATTATTATTTAGATTCAATCGGGGATGAATGGATGTTAAATCTTATCGAAATTCAGCATGAGTTAAGTCAAGCAACTCATTGTTTTTTTGATTCAATCGGATTTAAAACAATGTACTTGCCAGTCACTACAGGAAGTATATCAAGTCCAATGGGTTTAGGGAGTGATTCGCTTCCTGTAAAAATAAAGTTACATGGAATTGAAACTTATCTAGCGGATTCTATGCAATTTCTACTTGAGTATGGGTGTAGATTAAGTAATAGTGGAACATATTATTTAATGCCTTCTTTTAGAGGTGAACAGTCTGATAATAGACATTTGTGTCAATTCTATCATAGTGAATGCGAAATAATAGGCACCCTTGAAGATGTAATGCGAATAGCTGAAGATTATATAAGATTTATTACAAAACACATTGTCGAAAAACTAGGTGATAAATTGGTAGAAAGAGTTGGAACAATCCAACATTTATTGGATCTTGTTAATGATGAAACTGAATTCTTAAAGCTCACCTTTGATGAGGTTGAGGAATTCTTAATGAAATTTGAAGATTCAAATCTATTAATTAAAAATGAAAATAGTATTCGGTTCATAACTTCACTTGGAGAGCAAAGATTACTTCAAATTAAAGGTCCAAAACCTATTTGGATAACACATTATGATTATTTGTCAGTTCCGTTTTATCAAGCATTCACGGATGATCGAAAATATGCGAAAAATGCAGATTTAATATTTGGTATCGGAGAAACAATTGGATCAGGTGAAAGACATGTATCCATAAGGCAAATTGAAGAATCATTAAAATTACATCAAGTGAATCCTGCTGAATATGATTGGTATATAAAAATGAAGGAAAAATTTCCTCTAAATACTTCAGGATTTGGAATGGGGACTGAACGTTTTATACTTTGGATTTTGAAACACAATGATATTAGAGATTGTCAAATTTTAATAAGAGAAAATGGGAAAGCTTTAAATCCTTAATATGTTTCTCTGAAAGAGGTATAAATATGTTATCAGTATGTATGCAAGTTAAAAATGAAGAAATGTTTATTAGAGAGAGCCTAGAGTCAGTTAAAGATATTGCGAGTGAAATTATAGTTGTAAATAATGGCTCTACAGATAAAACTCGAGAAATTTTAGTGGAATTTGGGTGCATAATTATTGATAGTCCAAATACTACACTTGATGAAGGTCGAAATATTTACATCGCAAATGCGAGCTATCCGTGGATACTTGTTTTAGATGCAGATGAGAGAATTGAAAAGATAAACAAAGAATACCTATATAATATACTTGAGCACACAGGGCCGAATATTTGGGCATTTAATGTAAGATCTTTTCAATATTATGGAAATGGTGAATGGGCTGATGTGGGATTGGTAAGATTGTTTAGAAATAACAATCAAATTAGCTATAACTCATCGAAAATACATACATCGATTGTGCCTTCAATACTTGAGAACAATGCTGAAATTGATGATTTAAGATTATATATGCATCATGTAGATATATTAACAAAAAATAGAACAAAATTTAAAAGAGAAAAGTACAAGAAAGCTATTGAAGAAACAATTGAGAATATTGAAGTTATTGGAGAAATAAATTATCTTTATAAAGTTTTTTATTCTATGGAATTTATTGCTGAAAAGGATTATACAAAAGCCTCACATATTTTAAAGGAGGTATTATTAGCTGACCACAGATACTTAAATTTTGCAAAAACAACTTTATTTCGCTTGTTTATTACGTCAAATGATATTAACTCATTTGAATTAAGCTTTCTCCCTGAAAAAATAAAATGGGGGAGTAGACTTAGTGAGTTGTATGATCAAATAGACTTTAATGTTTATTATCAATTGTTTATCAAGAATAATGCAAGTAAAGCAAAGTATTATTATCGGAAGTTAATTAATCTAAATAAAGCAAGACCAAGCGATTTTTTAAACTTAGCTAATTTAGTAAGAAATATAAAATTAAAATCTAAATACATAAACTCTGCAATTGAGATGAATTCGTATTTGTTAAAAGAGGTAATTTACGGAGTAGGTGAAGAGCCAAATCTGTTTAAACAACAAACATGTTTTATTAGCGATATTAATATAAAGGAACTTGTTAGAAGTGAAAAGGAGATTATATGAGAATGTTTGTAAGCGATTTAGATGGCACAATAATTAATAATAGAAATATTAGTGATTTGGATTATCAAATGCTTTTGAGATTGTCTAATAGTAAAGATACAACTTTTGTAATTGCAACTGGGAGAAGCTATTCGTCATATTCTACTTTGTTTAAAAATACAATGATTAAACCAAAATTTTCTATTTTATCTAATGGTTCTATTATTTTGAATTCTGATAATGAAGCAATATTCAAATGTACAATAAATATAATAGATTTAAAAGAAACTTTGAAGAGTTTAAGAAATATTGACTTTTATAATTTCCAGATGATAGTTACTACGTTTGATAAGCAAATAGTTTTAAATGATTTAAATGATTTAGAAACATTCATTGCGAGCGATTTGGAAATTGAAGTATATGCATTTTGTTTAGAGGAGCGGTTTAAGAGTATAAGTAATACAAAATCACTGATTTTAAGTCTTGAAGATAAAATTCTTGTACCCAAAGTTATAATGAATAATTGGTACATTGATTTTCTTTTTTCTAATACATCAAAGAAGTCTGCAATTGAGTATTTATGTAATTTATTGAATACATATGAGCCATTTGTAATAGGTGATTCTTGGAATGATATTATAATGTTTGAAACGACTAGGAATAGTTATACTTTTAAACATTCTCCTGAAGAAGTTATCAAACATGCGAATAATGTTGTTGATGAATTTAATCAATGTGGAACCGATTTCTTTAATCAAAATAGACTGTTAGAACTCAATACTAATAGATGCTTATTAAGAGAATTCAAATTGACAGACTACATTGATGTTTTTGAATATGCAAAAGACACAGAAGTAACAAAGCATTTATTATGGAACGCACATAAAGATGCTAAATTCTCAAAGAAAATAGTCAAGGAAATGTATGTTAAAAAGAGACAAGATATCTATGTATATGCAATCGTTTTAAAATCAAATAATAAATGTATTGGTAGTTTTGAAGTTAGAGAAAAAAAATCTAGCAGCAGTTGTGAATTAGGTTTTGTATTAAATAAAGAATATTGGAATAAAGGTATAATGACTGAAATCTTAACAATGATGAAAGAGTATCTTATAAATGATTTAGGCTACAATAGAATTGAAGCAAATCATTTTAAAGAAAATGTTGGATCGGGAAAAGTGATGTTAAATATTGGTATGAAATTAGAAGGAACAAAATTGAAAAGTGCATTTAAAAATGGATGTTTTGTTGATGAGTGCTTTTATGCATATGTTAGGTAACATTTATGACAAGATGCGGGAAATATAAAAAAAATGAGAGACAAAAGAGATTTATTTTTAAAATCACTTAATTTATATTTTGATAAGATATCAAAGACAAGCATTTTGATAGGCATTCAAAAAGGGATGATGACAACGATCATATTCCCAATAGTTGGTAGTTTAATATTGTTATTACATGAAATCCCATTTGAAATCTGGCAGAATTTTATTTTTGAATACAAAGATATCTTATTAACTTTATATACTCTTTCGTTTAGCACAATTGGATTAATTACACTAATTGCTGTTTCATTTAGTATATCAAATCAATATTCTTTAAATACTATTAGTGTCGTATTAAATAGTGTATTTGGTTTTCTTATTATGTCTATTGACAATAATCTTAAAGTTAATGTAAATGAGTTTGGGTCTACCAGTATATTTATTGCTATTTTGATTTCTATTTTAACGAATATCGTTTTTCGAGAGTTTTCAAAGAAGAAAAAGAAAATAAACGAAACTCCCATTCAATATATTTATGAGACATTTCAAAGTATTTATCCTTCTTTATTATTAGTAATTATTTTTGCCTTTTTGAGATTTTTTATTGGGTTTAATATTAAAGAATTAATTAATTTTTTAATGAGTCCCTTTACAATTTATTTAAATACATTTGTGGGTATTTTAAGTTTTATGTTCGTAACTCAGGTGTTATGGTTCTTTGGAATACATGGAACTGCTTTAATAAATACTGTATGTCAACCAGTTTTTTTAATGTATTTGGCAAGTAATATGACGAATTATAATTCGAACTTACCATTAAAATATATTACAGCAAGTGGATTCAATACAAGTTTTGTAAATTTAGGTGGTTCAGGAGCTACAATAGGATTAGTTATATTAATGTTCTTTTCAAGAAATAGTATATTTCAAAAAATTTCGAAAACTTCATTGCTATCTTCGTTAATCAATGTAAACGAACCAATAATTTATGGTTTACCAATAGTAATGAATCCGATTATGTTTATACCATTTATGATTGTCACTTTATTTAATACGGGATCAACTTTTCTGTTAATGAAACTAAATTTAATCAATTTGCCTGTTGTCCCAATCCCGTGGATAACCCCACCTTTAATAGGAGGATTTTTGCTTACAGGAGGGGATTATCGAGCGATCATCTGGAATATTGCTCAAATAATTATTTCTCTTATAATTTATTTTCCTTTTTTAAAAATTTATGAGTCTAGGCTTGAAGAAAATATCACATTATAAGTGTGCAATTTAAATAACATCTATTTGAAATTGATTTTTAAAACTAGTATGAAATATATTTTTTACAAACGTTAAGTGTTACATAATAGGAGATAAAACATGTCAATTCTACTAGTCAGACCAAGTGAGAAGTACAAAGATCAAATTAAATTAATGATGGACGAATGGTTAAATTCAGGGGAGCAAATAATACCTCAGTCTATAAGTCACTATCGTTTTGATGATTTTAACAACTTCATAAGTAGTTTTCAATTTGAGATAGACGGTCCATTAAAAGAAGGTTTTGTCAGAGCAACAACTTATTTTGCTTATGAAGATAGTACAGATACTATGATTGGTGCAGTAAATATTAGACATTCTCTTAATAGTTATTTATTGAGAAATGGAGGTCATATCGGAGGAGGAGTAAGACCGAGTGAACGAAAAAAAGGATACGCTACTGAAATTAGTAAATTATCATTGATAAAATGCAAAGAACTTGGAATCAATCGTGTAATGATGAGCTGTAGAAAAGATAATATTGGCTCAGCAAATACTATTATTAAAATAGGCGGTATTTTAGAACGTGAATTTGTGAATGATATAGGAGTTACTGAACAAATTTTTTGGATTGAATTGAATAATAATTAAAGCTGAAAAAGAGTAATAAAATTCTTATAATGCATTTAAGAATTATAAATTTAAGGAATGAAGGTTTGAATTAGAGATTTTTGAATAATTATAAAATGTGATAAAAGTGCTATACTTAATGTCAAAACTATCCTTCGTTCAAGTGTGATTGAACATATAAACTTGGTGAATTTGAAATTGTAGATTACAGTTTGGTTAATAATACTGTTATCTAATAATTTTTAGAAACAAAAGATGTGCTTATTAAGTAAAGTAATTCAAACATTAATTTTATATATTTTTAAAATAGGGGGGCTATATGAATTTCATAATTAACTCACAAGTTTGGGACCTTCACATTCATACTAATCTTTGCCCAAAAGGTAGCAATGAATTTGCTAAGGATTTTGGTACAAATACAAAAGGTTTTATAGACAAATTATTAGAAAAACTTATTGTCGAGGGACAGAAAAAAGTCGATATGATCTCATTTACTGATCATAATCAAATATCATTAGATGTGTATAATGAGTTTTATAGTAGAGAAACAAATATAAAGCTTATACCAGGAGTTGAGATTGATTGCATTATAGGTGATAATGAAGATATCAAGCACATTTTATTCTATTTTGAATGTGATAAGGAAGATATTAATAATTATGCAATTAAGGTAAACCATATTCTTGAACAAACACGTGAATTAGGAGAAGCGATTGAGATTTCTAAATTATTTGAAAAACTAATTAAAATAGGATGTAATTTCATTGTAAGTCCACATGCATTTAAGCAAGATAAAAGATCAATAAATCATAATTGGAATAATGAAGAATATACTGAGAAAGTGGCACCAATGTACATGGATCAGTTCTTTGTCTTTTGGGAAGCGTCGGGATACTCGACAATTCAAAAGGCAAAAGAGTTTCTTGAATCGTTCAAACTGGACAATAAAATTTCTATTATATCGTTTTCTGATTCAGATAATTTCACCAAGCTCGAAACATATTTATCAACACCACCTCAATATTTTCATAGCTTGCCTACTTTTCGAGGATTAGCGATGGTCGGAACTGATGCAACAAGGATACGAAGTAAAGTTACTCCATTTGATTCAAATAAGAATCCAGGGATGATTAAAGAAGTTATTTTTGATGGAATTACTATACAATTTTCTACCCAATTAAATGCAATAATAGGTGGACGTGGGAGTGGTAAATCAGTTTTATTAGATTCTATTGCAGCAAAATTGGAGAATACTGAACTTCCAAGAAAAAGGAAAGAATTTTTAAAAAAATTTCCACTATCTATTAAAAATTATAATAATTCTGAAATAACAACAGCATTTTCAATAGACTATTTTAATCAAGCTTATGTTTCAGATTTATTCTCAGAGAATAATTTTGGTGAGAACTTAAAAAAGAAGTTTAAAGAATCATTCTCAAATTTACAAAGTATTAAAAAAGAGGATATTGAATTAAAAAATAAAAAGAATTTTAAAGAATTAATATTAGATTACGATATGCAAAGCGTGGAGAATTTAAACGCATTTTCTAAAGACTATCCAATTATTTCAAACGATGGATTAAATTTAAAAGTTTACCAAAGAGACAAGATTAAGATTGATAAGACCACCCAAGTAATTGATTATAATAAGGAACTATTGCGAATTAAGAATTATTTTGATGGCTTACCTCAACAATTAAAAGAGAATAAAAATCTAAAGCGTCTAGAAGATTTGCTAAAACTAGGCATAGTTGAAGAAATTCATAAATTTAATGAAGAGTCTCTACAGAATAATTATTCGATAAATACCTTTATTGATAAATTTTTTGAAGCGAAGAAAAACAAAACTGAAGTGGCATCAAGAAAGAGTTTAGTTGAAGAAAGTATTAAATCTAAAATTAAACTTTTATCCTATGAAACAAAATATAGAAATATGATTATAAATGCATATTTTGAAATCGCAGAAAATTTTCAAATATACCATTCAGAATATTCAATCGAAGATGGATCAGAGAAAAATAGATTTATATTTTCCAATGAATTAACTATTGAGTCACCGTTTGACCATCTAATTTCAGTAATGAATAAATATATTGATTCGCGAAAATATGTTGTGAACTCAGCAAATTTGGTAAGGTCTTGTGTATTATTTATAAATGGTGAAATGCGAAATTATCTAAAAGAAAGTTTAGTTTACGATGACTTAAAAAACGAATTAGTTGATTTCAATTTAGAATATGTACATGTTAATAATATTTATTATGTTGAGGAGAATAAGATTTTAAATATAATGGATCAGTCTCCAGGTACACAGACAAATATTCTTATGGAATACATTGTTTATAAAAGGACAAGCAAGCCGTTGTTAATAGATCAACCAGAAGATAACATAGATAACAAAACAATCTATGATAAATTAAGAAAATGGTTTACAAAATTGAAATCCGAACGTCAAGTAATTGTTGTAACACATGATGCGAATATCGTTGTTAACGCTGATGCTGAGAATGTGATTATAGCTGAACAAACTAGTGATGATAAGTTTACGTATCATTTCGGAGCGCTCGAATTTGAAGATATAATTTATGATGCTTCATCAATCTTAGATGGAGGAAAGGAAGCGGTTAAAAGGAGATTAACTAAATATGAATCCTAATACAACTATAAATATCTATTTAAATGATCAAGTTATTTGTGAGATTGATAGCGAGAATCCTGACTTATCTGCATTTGTGAATGCAATAATATCAAATTTAAAAGTAGATGAAAAAGATATAACATGTAAAACAGAAATAAAAGATTTTGATATCTCAACATTTCAAGAGTTAATTAGACAATCAATAACAGAAATAAAAGTAAGTTTAAAGAATGAAGTAGATAAATATGACCAATTAAAACAAACATTAATCTCTGATAAAAAAGTTTCAGAGTTTTATAAAGAATTAAGTGGGGAATAACAAATAAAAATATGGCATCAATTTTTAGAAATTCACTTAATGAAATTATTCTTGAGAATTCTATTAGCAAGCAGTGGGATATAGCTGTATCAGAATGGGATATTTTTGAAGTCTCTGAAGATGTTGAGAATAAATCATCATGTATCTGTGGTAAAGAAAATATTAAGTACTTATTTTCAATTCGAAATAGAATAAATGGGAATATCCTTTTCCCAATAGGCAGCTCATGTATAAAGAAGTTTGGGCGAAGTGATTTACAAGTACTTACAAATATATATGAAAAATTGTTTAAACTTAAACATAAACTTGAGAATAATGAGTTTATTGAATTTTCTAGTGAATTTTTTTCAAGAAGATTATTAGAGTTTATGTATGACAATGGCGCCTTTACAAATAATAAATTTAATAATTTTAATGGAGAAAGGGACTACTTATTTCTAACAGATATGTTTAATACGCGGTCATCAAAATCAGGTAGACAGGATGCGAAAATAAAAGCAATTTTAATAAACTCTATTTTCCCCTTTCTAAAACAATTCCTAGAATAGTGGATATTACTAAGAGATATGTTCTTATAAATCGAATTTTACAAATGGCAACTGAATTGATTCGTTTTCTAAAAGTACAATTTTAATTCATTTTATTATGTTTTTAGGTTCAGTATTACAAATTCTTGTGTAATTTTACCAAGTGATAAAAGTGCCACGCCTCACTTCCACCAATTTGGTGAACTGACCGCTGAAAAGCGGTTTTTTAATAGTAATTTAATTACGCGAATAGAATAATCTAAATATTAGCATTAATCTTTACATAATATAAATTATTATACTTGAAAAATCACTAAAAAAGATTTAATATATGAATAGATGTTCAAACGTTCATCTAAAGGGGAATAAAATGAAAAATTCAGAAACAGTATCAAAATGTGATTGTACGACTATTCATGAAGATGTTGTAAATAATGTTAAGAGCAAAATGCCAGAAGAAGAATCTCTGATTGATTTAGCAGATTTATTTAAAATTTTTGGAGATTCAACACGTGTGAGAATTTTATGGGCTCTAAATGAGTCGGAAATGTGTGTTTGTGATATTTCGGCTTTATTAAATATGACACAATCAGCTATTTCTCATCAATTAAGATTATTGAAACAATCGAATCTTGTGAAGAATAGAAAAGATGGGAAAGTTGTTTATTATTCAATCAAAGATGAGCATGTAAAAGATATATTTAGTCAAGGATTCTTGCATATTAGAGAAAAATAAGAGAGAAAAGTAAATGAAAAATAATAAAGTGATTCTAGAAGGATTAGATTGTGCGAATTGCGCAAATAAAATAGAAATATATGTTAAAAAAATTCCAGGTCTGTCGAATGTAAGTGTTGATTTCGTGAATAGAAAACTTTCATTTGATTATGATGAGGATGTAAATCTAGTTAGTACAATGGAAAATATTAAGAAATATATTAAATCAATTGAACCAGAAGTTAATGTTGTGGAAATGAAAAGTAATGATGTAATTAGACAAGAAGTTAAACTTGAAGGACTATCATGTGCTAATTGTGCGATCAAAATAGAGAAAAAAATCACGAAGATTGAAGGTGTAAAATATGCATCTGTTAATTTTGCGAATCAAAATATGATTGTTGAAATTGACAAAAATATAAATGTAAATCAATTGAATGAGAAGCTATTTAGTATTTCTAAAACAATTGAGCCCGATATTCGAATGAAATTTCCAAATAACAAAGAGAATACTTTATTAGCGAATGATGTTAAAAATGATGATCTTGAAAGTGATGAAGAAAATGATTTTTCATTAAATAAACAAATATTTAAATTGATTGTTGGTGGTGGATTATTTGCAATAGGATTGATTTTTAAGTTTGAATCAAATATTGAATTAGCTATATTTCTATTAAGTTATATTATTGTTGGTGGCGATATCGTTTTAAAGGCATTAAAAGGTATTCGAAGTGGGCAAGTCTTTAGTGAAAATTTTTTGATGAGTATTGCAACAATTGGAGCATTCTTCATTGGTGAATATCCAGAAGGTGTTGCAGTTATGTTATTCTACTTGGTTGGTGAATTATTTCAAGATATAGCGGTTGATAATTCAAGAAGATCAATAAGAAAGATGATGGATATACGCCCTGATTACGCTAACATTAGAATAAACAATGAAATAGTTAAAGTTAAACCAGAAAGCGTTAAAATTGGAGATGTTATCATTGTAAATCCTGGTGAAAAAGTACCGCTGGATGGGGTTGTTATTGAAGGTTCATCTATGGTTGATACTGCTGCTTTAACAGGTGAATCAGTTCCAAGAGAATTGTTTGTTGATGATCAAGCTATAAGTGGTTTTATAAATCTCAATGGACTTATTTTAATCAAAGTAACTAAATCTTTTGAAGATTCAACAGTGTCGAAAATACTTGAATTGGTTGAAAATGCGAGTAGCAGAAAAGCGCCAACCGAGAAGTTTATATCTAAGTTTGCAGCTGTGTATACACCAATTGTTGTTTTTCTAGCATTAGCATTAGCAATTCTTCCGCCATTATTAATGCCAAATCAAAGTTTCAATGAATGGATTTATAGAGCATTAGTATTCTTAGTTATTTCTTGTCCTTGTGCATTAGTTATATCGATACCACTCGGTTTCTTTGGTGGTATAGGAGGAGCTTCAAGACGTGGAATACTTATAAAAGGTAGTAATTATCTTGAAGCATTAAATAATATAGAGATGGTTATTTTTGATAAAACAGGTACTTTAACCAAAGGTATATTTACTGTCACAAATATTAATTCGGAAGAAGGATATAACACAGAGAATGTATTAGAACTTGCGGCGTATGCGGAAAATCACTCTAATCATCCAATAGCTAAAGCTATTCTGAATAAATATTCTAAGACAATAGATTTAGATAGAATTAGTGACTATAAAGAAATTTCAGGTTACGGAATAAATTTAAAAATTGATAATATAAATGTTTATGTTGGGAATTCGAAATTAATGATAAAAGAGAATATTCCTTTCGAAGAAATTAGTGCGAATGGAAGTATTGTATATGTAGCTAGTGATTCAAAATATATTGGCTATATCGTTGTATCAGATGAAGTCAAAGCAGATTCTAAACAGACAATTGCAGATTTAAAGAAATTAGGGATTATGAGAACCATAATGCTTACTGGCGATAGAAAAGTAGTTGGCGAAGAAATTGGTAATTATCTTGGCTTGGATGAGGTATATTCTGAGTTGTTGCCGACGGACAAAATTACTAAATTCGAAGAAATCGAAAAACAGAAAACAACAAAGGGTAATATTGTCTTTGTTGGAGATGGAATTAATGATGCGCCTGTATTAGCTCGAGCAAACATTGGTATTGCAATGGGTGGGCTTGGATCAGATGCAGCAATTGAAGCAGCGGATGTTGTGATAATGACAGATGAACCATCTAAAATTATTACAGCGATTAGAGTTGCCAAGAAAACAAGAAAAATTGTATTTCAGAATATTGCATTAGCTATGGTTGTAAAAGGTATATTCTTAGTTTTAGGTTCACTAGGACTAGCTACCATGTGGGAAGCGGTATTTGCTGATACAGGTGTTGCGTTGTTAGCTGTATTCAATGCTTTAAGAGTTATGAATACGCGTGATTTGTAAGTCATACCAATCTATTGAGTAATAATAGATAGAGTGTATTAAGAGTCTAGTTGAGTTTAAACATCTGTTTCCTTTTAGTTGAATGATTAAATCTTAAATGCACATACAATGGATTAATTTTCAAAAATGCTTAATTTGATTATAAATACACAAAATTTTGATATAGTTCATGAATGTGTGCGTATCCTTATAAAAACGGAATTATAAATCTAATTGATTTTATAATTCCGTTTTATTTACTTAATAATCCAAATAAATGTTCTTATTCAAAAATACCAGAATTATTAATTCTTTTAATAAATTTGTCTTCAGTATCTGCTTGTTGAAGGGAAAACTGATCAAGAATTACTCCGTCTTTTATTACAAATAGTATTGGAAATGAATAAGGAAAAGTTTCATTTTGTTCTAGAAAACTTGTTATAGTTGTCGTTAGAAGTTCTTGATCTTTTTCTGGGACTTTATCAAATTCTAAATAAAATACATCAAAGTTCTCCTTTTCAATAGAACTCTTAACTACAGAGCGGAATATTTTGCACGCTGAACAATACGATAATCCCATATATAGTATAAAGGTATCACTATTTTCCAATTTGTCGTTAACTGTTTTCGTATCTACTTCGATAAATCCAGATGACTTACAACCTGTAAAAAATAATAAAATACTAAGCATTATAACTATCAATTTTTTCATATTTTCCTCTTTTCTTACTTATATTTATTGACTATAAGTATCATGTAGAATACTATATTAGTATACATGAATATTTGTTCAATTAAACATATATTATCAAAAATTTAGATTGAAAATAAATAATTAGAAAAGGAAATACATAATGCGCTTCAAATTCACGATTATTGTTAGTCTATTATTAATTCTATTTGGGTTTACCAATGTGTCAGCCAGTGATAAACAAGTCAACTTATATTACTTCCATGCGGAAGGGTGTCCAACATGTGCACTTGAAACGACATATCTCGAAGAACTTACTTCGAAGGATACGAATCTCGTACTACATAAGTATGAAATCGCATTTGATAAAGAAAATCAAAAGCTAAGTAAAGATGTTGGTGAACTCTTAAACCAACCGATTAACTCAACTCCAACCTTAATTATTGGTAGAGAAGTAATAGTAGGATTTAAAGAAGGTTCAACTGAAAAGACCATTGAAGAAGCAATCACTTTCGTAAGAGATAACAATGTACGTGATGTTGTAGGTGAGATGTTAGGTATAGTAGAACCTGGACAAGGCGTAGATATTATTAATGAAGAATCTAAAGTCAATTTACCATTCTTTGGGGAAGTTGATGCGAAGAGTGTATCGTTACCGTTATTAGCAATTGTATTAGGTGGATTAGATGGCTTTAATCCATGTGCAATGTGGGTATTACTCCTCTTAATCAGTATGTTATTCCATCTTGAAGAACAATGGAAGAAATGGTTCTTAGGGGGATTATTCCTACTAACAACCGCAATCATGTATTTCTTCTTTATGTTGAGTTGGTTAAATATAACCATTCTATTCGGCACATTAGTATATATCCGATGGTTAATTGGTGGTTTGAGTATAGGTGGTGGGATATTCAACATCCGACGATATACCCAAATGGAACCAGGATGTGAAATTGTTGATGAATCCAAACGTTTAAAAATCAGAGATCGTTTAAAAGCAATCTACTCGCAACCTGTATTCGCGCTTGCGGCAGTTGGGATTGTCGTACTTGCGGTTTCAGTTAACTTAGTTGAATTAATTTGTTCAGCTGGATTACCGGTATTATTTACACAAATATTAACCTTAAACGATTTAAGCAGTACGCAACACATTATGTATTTATTGTTATACTTAGCGATGTTTATGCTTGATGATGTTATTGTGTTTGTGATTGCGATGAAAACTGCAGAACTTACTGGTATCTCTACGAAATATGCACGTAATGCACATTTAATCGGTGGGATATTAATGATACTACTTGGTATCTTGATGATCTTAAAACCCGCTTGGTTGTTGTTAAACTTTGGATAGAACATTATAAATCATTAATTTAAGTTTAGTAAATTGCGATGAGAAGTCGTCTACTTTGATGATATTGGTTAAGTATTACTAACTATACAACCAAGTGATAAAAGTGCCACGCCTCACTTCCACCAATTTGGTGAACTAACCGCTGAAAGGCGGTTTTTGTTTGTGCGAATATAATTTATATAGTTAGATAATATGGCAAATAACAGTATACATAAATGCATTTTGTGAATTTGTTTCTTCAGAGAATAAACTCCATTTGTTTATTAGAATCATAAGAAGAAATGAATAATTAAACCACTGATTTTATGATTGATGAAAAGAATATATATGAAATAGATAATTTTAAGTTTTGATGTTAAAAATCAATTGGAATGCTGGTTTTTGAAACTTTACTTGCCATAATTTATATGATAAAATTTCGCTAACGAACAGGACGTAAACAATCGTTTATGAGCCGGGCTTAGGCAACGGATAATTACTATCTGTGGGACGGAAATCTCACAGTTTTTTTATGAATTTATTACATTTCCTTATATGCAATAAATTCATAAGAAATTTTGAGAAACATTGAAATTTATATAATTTAGCGTGAACGAAGATCATAAAAATGATTTTAGACTTAGAAAAATATATTTCAATATCAAATTCGGAGGTAAATATGAAAGAAAAGAAAAGTAAAAAAATTAGAAGCATTGACACACAGAAAACGCTTCATTTCGCATTCCTTGATTCTCAAGCTATTCTAAATGAATTGGACTCAACTATGGAAGGTCTAAGTTTAGAAGAGGTAAGTTTAAATAGAAAAAAATACGGTTCAAATGAAGTAAAGAAAGGTAATAAGTATAATGTTATAAGAGGTTTAGTAAGTGCATTTATTAATCCTTTTTCATTAGTTCTAATTACTATTGTGACTGTTTCCTATTTTACAGATATTATTTTAGTTGAAGCTAGTCAAAGAAACTATATGTCAATAATCATTGTTTTAGTAATGATTCTTATAGGTGGAATATTAAGTTTTACGCAAGAGTATCGATCCAGTAAGGCGAGTGAAAGTTTGCAAGCTTATGTAAGAAATACAACAACTGTTTTACGTAAAAATGTTGGAAAAATTGAAATCGATTTATCTGATGTAGTTGTTGGAGATATTGTTATGTTAGCAGCAGGTGATATGGTACCAGCCGATGTTCGAATATTAAAATGTAAAGATTTATTTAATAGCCAATCAGCCTTATCAGGTGAAAGTGAACCAATCGAGAAGATAGCAGAAAAGATAGAAGAAGGAAGTCAAACAACTCCTTTGGAATGTTTGAACTTAGCTTTTATGGGTTCAACAATAATTAGTGGAAGTGCAACTTGTATTGTAGTTGCGGTTGGTTCTGAAACTATATTAGGAAACATATCAGAGATTGTTGAAGATAGCTCAACTGTTACCAGCTTTGAGAAAGGAATTGATTCTGTAACAAGATTATTAGTTACATTTATGTTTGTAATGGCTCCAACCGTATTTTTAATAAATGGGTTAGTAAAAGGTAATTGGATTGAAGCAGTTCTCTTTGGATTATCAATTGCAGTTGGATTAACTCCTGAAATGCTCCCGTTAATTGTTTCAACAAATTTGGCAAAAGGTGCTCTAGAAATATCGAATAAGAAAACTATTGTAAAGAAGTTAAAATCTATACAGAATTTTGGAGCAATAGATATTTTATGTACTGATAAAACAGGAACGATTACACAAGATAAAGTTATACTTGAGATGCACTTAGATATTCATGGAAATGAAGATCCAAGAGTTTTAAGACATGCTTTTTTGAATAGTTTTTATCAAACTGGACTTCAAAATTTAATGGATGTAGCTATTCTTGAACATGCCGAAGAAGAAGGCATTAAAGAGTTAACAACTAAATATGAAAAAGTTGATGAATTACCATTTGATTTTAATCGTAGAAGAATGAGTGTTGTTATCTCAAGTGTGGAAAATAGCGATACTAAAATTCAATTAATTACCAAAGGTGCAATTGAGGAAATGTTAAGAATTTCAAATTTCGCAGAGTATCAAGGAAAAGTTGAAGGATTAACGGATCAATTGAAACAAGAAATTATAGAAACAGTCGATGATCTTAATGAAAAGGGAATGAGAGTAATTGGGTTAGCTCAAAAGAGATTAGAAAACTGGAAAACTACAACAATTGAAGATGAAAGCGATATGGTTCTTATTGGTTATTTAGCCTTTTATGATCCACCTAAAGAGACGACAAAAGAGGCAATTAAATCATTACATGACATTGGAATTGAGATTAAGATATTGACTGGGGATAACGAAAAAGTAACACGTTATGTGTGTAACAAAGTTGGACTCGAGTCAAATAGAATTCTCTTAGGAAGTGATATCGAAGGATTTGATGATGACAAGCTCAAAGTGGAAGTGGAAAAAGCAATAATTTTGGCTAAATTGTCTCCAACTCAAAAATCAAGAGTAGTTAGTGCATTACGAGAAAATGGACACATAGTAGGATTTATGGGAGATGGAATCAATGATGCGGCTGCAATGAAAAAAGCTGATGTAGCTATTTCTGTTGATACAGCTGTAGATATTGCAAAAGAATCAGCAGACATTATTCTATTGGAAAAGAACCTTATGGTATTAGCTCAAAGTGTTTATGCTGGAAGAAGAACATATGGAAATATTATTAAATATATCAAAATGACAGTAAGCTCGAATTTTGGGAATATGTTTTCAATCCTTATTGCCAGTGCATTTCTGCCATTCTTGCCAATGGCTCCAATCCAAATACTTGCATTAAATCTAATTTATGATTTCTCATGCATGTCAATACCATGGGATAATATGGATTCTGAATATCTACAGAAACCAAAAAAATGGGATGCAAAGACGATAAAACGTTTTATGGTATGGTTTGGACCAGTTAGTTCTATCTTTGATTTAGCGACATATGTTTTTATGTTCTTTGTTATTTGCCCATTAGTTGCTGGTGGACATTGGGGTGATGCTACGACAAATAAAGCCGTCTTTATTGCAGTTTTTAATGCAGGTTGGTTTGTAGAATCATTGTGGACACAAATGTTAGTTATGCATATGATAAGAACAGAAAAAATACCGTTTATAAAAAGTAGAGCATCTAATCCAGTTATGTTAGTAACATCATGTTTACTACTTTTTGGTACAGTTTTACCATTCACACCACTATCTAAGTCTTTAGGATTAGCTAGTTTACCACAAATCTATTTTGCGTTTCTATTTGTAACTTTAATATGTTATATGATTCTAATAAATATTGTTAAAAAAATATATATTAAGAAATATGGTGAATTACTTTAGATAATGATTTTAGAATTAGTATTGAAAGTTTTAAAATGTCATGTAAGTTTATGATTTACCAAGTGATAAAAGTGCCGCGCCTCACTTCCACCAATTTGGTGAACTAACCGCTGAAAGGCGGTTTTTGTTTGCATGGAAATTGATTAAGAAGAATTTCGATTAGATTTGTAACTCAAGTTAAATATAGTTATGTAGGTGAGTTTCAATATTATTTGTTTATTATCAATAGAAATAATAGATTAAAAAATTACACACCAAGTTCACAGCATATTTTTTTGTTATTGGATAAAATACAATTAAATGTAATCTGTCATATGTATGTCAATTTTGTGTTATTACTTTAGTAGTATTATTAAGGTACAATTAAAACAAGAATAAACACTAGAAATGATAATGACTAGATTGAATTCAATAAAACTTATTAGTTCATTTGTAGTAAGTAAGTTGTTTGGTATTAATAGTAAGGAGCACATTTATGGAAATTAGAGTTCTAGAATATTTTGTGATGATCGCAAAAGAAGGTAATATCACTCGTGCGGCTGATCGATTGCATATCACACAACCTACCTTAAGTCGTCAAATCAATGAATTGGAAGTTGAATTAAAAACGAAGTTATTTGTTCGTGGAAAACGATCTATTGTGTTGACAGAAAGTGGTCAATTACTTATGCAAAGGGCTCAAGAATTACTAAGTCTTGTGGCTAAAACAGAACGAGATTTACAAGAATCTCAATCTAATATAATTGGAACAGTATCCATTGGTTGCGTTGAAAGTAAAGCATCTCAAAAACTGGCAGAATGGATAAAATCATTTTTAAAAATACAACCACATGTTCTGTTCGAAATTGTAAGTGGAAATGGTGATGATCTAAGAGAAAAATTAGACAAAGGTTTAATTGATGTAGCGATATTACTAGAGCCAATTGAAATCGCGAAGTATGACTCATACCATTTGAACATAAATGAAAGATGGGGGATTATAGTACCTAAAAATCATGCTTTATCAAGTGTGAATCAAATAACTGTCGATCAATTAAAGTCTATCCCTTTAGTTCTGTCCAATAGATCGATTGTTCAAGAAGATCTGAAAAGTTGGTTAGGTGTAAGCCATGATGATTTAAATATTGTTGCTACACACACATTATTAACGAACAGTTTGCAATTACTTAAAGAAGATGTTGCATATCCTTTAAGTATTGAAGGTGCATTAATAATTCGAAATGATGAAAATGTACGATTTATTTCACTTCATCCTGAACGTTTATCGAGACATGTGTTGGCATGGAAGAAGAATCAACTAATGAATCCTATAACACGTTTATTTATGCAACATATATATGATGCCCAATAAGCATGATAAAGCATAGATTATAAGTATTTGTTATATTACTTACTTAATCTTAAACTATTCATAGAGTGAGGTAACTATCATGATATGGATATCTAAATGGATTGAGCCTAGAATACAAATTTCCGAAGATAGGAAAATTTTTAATAATGATTATTTAAAAAAGTTAATCTTACCTCTGTTCATCGAGCAATTTTTAGTCATGCTTGTTGGTATATCCGACACTCTAATGGTGAGCTATGCGGGTGAAGCCGCAGTTTCTGGTGTTTCACTAGTAAATATGTTTATTACGATATTTATTTATATTTTTACAGCTCTAGCTTCAGGTGGAGCAGTAGTTGTTAGTCAAGCTATTGGGCGTAAAGATCGTAATCTAACTGATTTAGTCGCTAGTCAATTGGTAACTTTATCCGGTGTGATTTCTATTTTTTCTATGATTGTTACTTTGTTAACACGCGATTTAATCTTAGGATGGTTGTTTGGAAGTGTAGAACCGGCAGTGATGAATGCGAGTATAACTTATCTAACCATAATGACATATACGTTTCCTGCGATTGCGATATATAATGCTGGAGCTGCTTTATTTAGAAGTATGGGAAGAACGAAAAGTACGATGCATATATCATTATGGATGAATGCCATAAATATTGTTGGAAATTATATCGGTGTTTTTATCTTAAAAGCAGGTGTTGCAGGTGTTGCTTGGCCAACATTTATTTCGAGAGTTTTTGCGGCTGCAGTTATTATTTTTTGGTGTTTTAATGAGAAACAAGAAGTAACACTCAGAATCAAACAAATTTTAAGTTGGCATAGTGATATGATGAAACGTATTCTTCGCATCGCAATTCCTAATTCAATTGAACAAGGATTGTTTCAGGTATCTAAAGTGGTGTTGAGTTCAATCACTGCATTATTTGGTACAAGCCAGATAGCGGCTAATGGTGTTGCGCAGAGTTTTTGGTCTATGGCAGCCTTAGTTGGAGTATCATTTGGCCCCGCTTTTATAACAATTATTGGTCAAACACTTGGCTCAAAAGATATAGAAGCTGCTAAATACTATATGATTAAATTATTAAAGATCACGTTATTGAGCTCAGTTATATGGAATATAATCATGTTAATAATTGTTCCATTTATTTTAATGGCATATGATTTAAGTCCAGAAACTAAACAATTAATTATTGTTTTAGTTATTATCCATAATATATTCAATGCCTTTGTATTCCCAATCTCATCTCCATTTACGAATGGGATAAGAGCTGCGGGGGATGTTAAATATACAATGTATTCCTCTATATTTTCGACTGTCATTATGCGTGTAGTACTTTCATATTTATTCGGGATAGTTTTCAATTTGGGTGTGATTGGGATCGCTCTTGCTATGGGTTTAGATTGGTGTATTCGAGCTATCTTGAGTTTCAGAAGATTTCAATCAGGTCGTTGGCTAATTCATCAAGTCTTATGAATTGTAAGATATTAAATTTAAGTGAGATTAACTCTTGACCTGTAGTTACTACAATGATCTATAGTGTCCTTATACTAAGATTAATATTCGAAATAAAGTATAAAATAGATAAATTAAACTTAGTAAATTTATAACTGATTTTAATCTAAGTCAAAAAACAGAAAGGGAAAAAATATGGATAAAGTATTAAGTATTTCAAGAAAAGTTTGGAAAGCTATGGAAGAAAAAGATGAGCATGCTTTAAAAGAGCTTATTCATAAAGAAGCTGAGTTTGTGCATATGAGTCGAACATTGAATCGTGATGCTGAAATCAATGTAATACTAGGAGAAGATATTGTATATAAACAAGTAAAGTATATTGAGAATTCAATTAGGACGTTCGGAACTACAGAAATTATTCTTAATCGTTTGGATTTAGTCGCTATCGTTAAAGGGAATGAAGTCGAAAATGCATTTGTTGTTACAGAAGTATATACACCTGATAAAGATGGAGAATTAAAACTAGCTTCATTAGCTTTCACGAAAAGAGTTTAATATTTAGAAATTAAAATGAAGATTTAAGTCATTATAAGTATTTAATCAATTTTATAGTTTTATTACATAATTAAGTATAAGGAGAAAATATGATAGAAAGTATTTTAGTTTTGTTGTTTACTTTATTAAGTTTCTTAATGGGTGTTGCACAATTTATTTTTGGAGGAATTATAGATAAAGTTTCTGAATCAATCGGTGTTAGTATTGCGGCAATTGGACAATTAACCACAATTTACTCGTTATCAGCAGCTATTGGCACGCCAATTGTGATGATCTCGCTAGCTAAAAGACCACTTCATCACATTTTATTTTTTGGTTTATTAAGCATGATAATTGGAAATGGCTTAATGTTCATAGCGCCAAATTTTTCAATTCTAATGGTCGCGCGTATGCTAGTTGGATTAGGAGCAGGTGTATATGGAATTGCGGCATTTTCAATCATTGCTGAAAAAGCTAAACCTGAACGTCGAGGTCGTGATTTAAGTATGATTTCAGTTGGTGCAAGTTTAGCTTTAGTATTAGGCGTACCATTCAGTCGAGCTATTACAAGTTTAATTGACTGGCGATTTATATTTTTAGGTTTAAGTATTTTAATGATTATTGTATTCATAGTTCTTATTAAGTTGCTAAAATCAACAAGTACAAGAGAGATATCTTCAATAAAAGAACAATTATCATACCTAATTAGTAAAGAGACTGCTTTGCTCTTCTTAGTAACTTTCTCAATGTTTTTAGGTTACTCAGCGCTTAATACATACATTACTCCTTATTTACTTAATATTTCAGGTAACTTTGGATCCATAATATCTTGGTTATTAATGATTGTTGGAATTGCAAGTGTCATTGGTTCACGCTTAGGAGGTGTATTATCTGATAAATTTGGGGTATCTAATGTAATTGAAGCTGCTTTATTCATTCAAGCATTAGCACTCGTTGTAATAAGCCTTTTTAGTAATATTGAGTATATCGTAATTCTTGCTCTATTTATTTGGGCAGTTGCGGCATGGACTTGTGGACCTATTTTTAATCTCAATATAAATTCAAGATTCACTAAAGGAAAAGCGATACTTTTGAGCATTAATGGTACGATGGTTCAATTTGGATTTGCTGGAGGTGCTTTTTTAGGTGCAATTATTGTTGAATCGATCGGAATTTCGAGCATCGCATTATTTGCGAGTGGAGTTGTTCTTCTAGCAGCAGTACTATTTTGGTTTGAAAAGAAAAGAAACTCACGATCAAAATAAGATAAAAGGATATGTGATGAGGAAATATTTTACATTATCTTCAACAATTAAAGATGTTTTAAATGATGAACATTTAAAAGACTTTTCGAGACTACTTTTTCCAATCGATTTAAACACGCCTGATTATTTAACACTTGGGGAGATAAGTAATTCAAAGTATTTTGTTTGGTACTCAAATATCAAAGCAGATCAAACTATTGAAATTTTAAATTACTTAAAAAATGAAGTTATAAATGGTCATCAAGTATATTATCCAATTTATTCAAATAATCAGATAGAAAAAGATACTAGTAGAAACAATGTAGGCTTATTTTTCTTCAGAGGAAAAGCATTTGAGAAGTTCGCTTTAATGTGTGCAGGAGGTGGATTCATGTATGTAGCTTCTATGCATGATAGTTTTCCACATGCATTTTTTGCATCGCAAAAAGGGTATAACTCTTTTGCGTTGATCTATCGAGTTGATCATCCCTACGAAGATTGTGTGCAAGCAATACATTTTATTATTGATCATTCTGAACAATTAAAGGTAAGTAAAGATGAGTATTCACTTTGGGGTGGTTCTGCTGGTGCTCGTATTGCGGCTCAATGTGGAAATAAGAATTTTTTTAATAGATTATCAAATAGAGGAGATATTACTTCTGCTGTAGCTGTCATATTACAATATACAGGTTATTCAAATGTATCAATAAATGATGCGCCTACTTATTCATGTTGTGGAACTCAAGATAAAATAGCATCATATATAATGATGCAACAGAGAAATTATGAATTACAGAGACTTGGTATCAATTCTGAATTTCATGCATATGATGGATTAGAACATGGATTTGGACTAGGGATAGATACTATTGCTGAAGGTTGGATAATAGATGCATTATTTTTTTGGGGCGCACAAACAAAAAAACCAAAATAATTAAATTGTGGCTTTTTTAATCTATATCTATTAAGTTACTGGTATATTTTACTCTACCTTTTTCGACATCATCATAATACTTATTTTTTTGATCAATATAAGCTAAGCTCTTATCTATTTCTACTTTCTTCTCTAGTAGTTCTATTTTTTGCTTTTCCAACATAGCTTTACGTTTACTTATCGTTGAAGGACCCTCCATCGCTAAGTTTAGATAAATTTTCAATTCTTTGATACCGAGACCGCATTTACGAAGGCATTGTAAACCATCAATCCAAGCTAAGTCTCTTTCATCAAACATACGATAGTTATTATGATCTCTTTTTACGTTAGGTATTAGACCTTCATTACAATAGAAACGTAGTGTTTCATAAGGCATTGAGTATTTGTCACAAACATCTTTCATTGAATACATAGTGTTTCCTCTTGACTTGTAGTAACTACAAGGTTGTACAGTAGTATTATACATAAAAGCGAGGTAAAAGAAAATGGAATATATAAAACTAAATAATGGAGTAATGATTCCTCAAGTTGGATTTGGAACAATAGGCTTAACAGACCAAAAAGAAGTAGATGAAATTATCTTAAATGCCATAGATGCAGGTTATCGTTTATTCGATACAGCACAAGGATATGGAAATGAAACGCAAGTAGGAAATGCGATTAAAAAAAGTCCAATTCCACGAGAAGAATTATTCATTACAACAAAATTATGGTTAGCAGACGCAACATATGAAAAGGCTAAACTGTCAATTCAAGGATCACTAGACCGACTACAATTAGATTATATCGACTTATTTTTGATACATCATCCTTTCAATGATATCTACGGCGCATATAGAGCGTTGATTGAGTTCTATAAAGCTGGAAAGATAAGAGCTATTGGAGTTAGTAATTTATATCCTGATCGATTGATTGACTTCGTTAAATTTAATGAAATAACACCTCAAGTAAATCAAGTAGAGATTCATCTGCTTCATCAACAAGATGAAGCAATCGAGATTATGAACAAATATCATGTACAAGCTCAAGCATGGATGCCACTCGCTAGAGCGCATAAAGATATTTTTGAAAATGAGTATGTTTTAGAATTAGCCGAAAAATATCATAAAACAGTTGGGCAAGTTGCTTTACGTTTCTTGGTTCAAAAAGGAGTATCATTGGTTGTGAAGACAACAAAGAAAGAACGAATGATAGAAAATATGGATGTTTTTGATTTTAAATTGACTAAAGAAGAGATGGTTGAACTTAAAAAGTTGGATACTAAAAGTTCAATTGTTTTATCACATAAAGACCCTAAACAAGTTGAAAGATTTGCTAGTTGGGAACGGAAATATTAAGGAGGAAATTATGCAATATATCGAACTCGGGAATACAGGGATTAAAGTTTCACGATTATGTATTGGAACGATGACGTTTGGTTTACAAGCCAATCAAGAAGAGGCTTTTAAAATTTTGGATCAGGCAAAAGAAGCAGGGATTAATTTCATTGATACTGCCAACGTTTATCCAATCGGAAGAAGCTCATTTGAGGAGGCAGGAAGAACAGAACGTATCATTGGTGAATGGCTGAAGCATCAAAAACGCGAGGATTTTATTGTTGTTAGTAAGTGTTTTGGAACTATGGGTCCCAACCCAGATGACAAAGGATTAAGCAGAGCAGCAATCTTGAAAGCAGTAGATGAAAGCTTAAGCCGATTACAAACGACATATCTTGATGTTTATTTGGCACATCAATTTGATCCTGAAGTGGATTATTTAGAAACCTTGTCGACTTTCAATGAACTGATTCAGAGAGGTAAAGTGAGACACATTGGGATATCTAATTGGCGCAGTTGGCAAATTATGAAAGCCAACGGTTTAGCCTTAGCTAATCATTTGATTCCATATACAATAGTTGAACCAAGATATAATCTTCTCTTTAGAATGATTGAAGAAGAGCTTTTACCATTAGCTATTGAAGAGAATCTTGGAGTTATCAGTTATAATCCATTAGCAGCAGGGCTCTTAACGGGTAAATACAAAAAGGATGAAAGTATTGAAGGAACACGATTTGCTTTAGGTGGTGCAACTGGTGCTTTGTATCACGAACGTTATTGGCAAAAAGCTCAATTTGAAGCAGTGGATGCGTATAAAGCTTGGTGTGAAAAAGAAAATCTTGAGATGATTCCGACTGCCATAAAATGGGTTCTTCAACAAAAAGGAATTACTTCTGTGATTATAGGCGCAAGTAAAGCAGACCAAATGGAAGCCAGTTTGAAAGCATCAGATATGAAAGATTTAACGTTAGAGCAATTAAAGTGGTTGGATCAGTTATGGTTTAGTTTGCCAAGAAGAAATGAGTTTAGATAAGAAAGCCCTAATCCAAGAGAGAGTATCTCTATAATTTATATTATGAAAAACACTTGACCTGTAGTTACTACAATGTCATAAAATAAAATGTAAGGAGGTAACCATGAAAGATATACATGATTTTTCAAGAAGTTTATGGAATACCATTCAAGAAAGAAATGTTGAAGAGTTCAAGAAGCTGACGCATGCTAATGCCTTATTTATTCACATGGGTGTAACTTTAAGTCGAGATGAAGAAGCAAATACTATAGCTGAAGGGCGAATAATCTATCAAACCATTGACTTCCAAGAAGAGAGAATTGAAAAAATGGATTCAGTTACTGTCGTACTAAATAAAATGAAACTGACAGCAATTGTAGGCGGAAATGAAGTTACAAACCCTTTTGTTGTAACTGAAGTGTATACAAAACTGGATGACAACTATAAATTAGCTTCCTTATCATTTACAAAAATAAACTACTAAAGGAGAAAAACTGATGGAATATGTAACATTAAACAATGGCTTAAAGATGCCAATACTAGGATTCGGAGTTTTCCAAATACCTAAAGAAGATACAGAGAGATGTGTACTAGATGCGATTGAAGTTGGATATCGTCTGTTTGATACAGCACAATCGTATGGAAACGAAAGAGCTGTAGGTAATGCGATTAAAGCAAGTGGTTTAGATCGATCTGAGTTTTTCATTACAACTAAACTTTGGATAAGTGAAATGGGTTATGAAAAAGCTAAAAAGTCTATTGAAGGGTCTTTAGAAAGATTACAAATGGATTATTTAGATTTACTATTAATTCATCAACCATTTGGAGATTACTATGGAACATATCGCGCAATGGAAGAACTTTATTATGAAGGAAAACTTAAAGCGATAGGAGTTAGTAACTTCTACTCAGATCGTTTAATTGATTTGATTAAATTCAACAAAGTTATCCCAATGGTAAACCAAGTAGAAACACATCCATTTCATCAACAAGTTGAAGCAAACGAAATCATGAAAAAATATGGAGTACAAATTCAAGCTTGGGCACCTTTTGCGGAAGGTAAAAACGATTTGTTCGGAAATGAAACACTTGTTGAAATAGGAAAGAAATACAATAAGTCAGCTGCACAAGTAACACTAAGATATTTAATACAAAGAGGTGTATCTGTATTACCTAAGTCAGTTAAAAAGGAACGTATGCAACAAAACTTTGAAATATTTGATTTTGAATTAACCCAAGAAGATATGGATAATATTCTTAAACTTGATCAACCAGTAAGTTCATTTTTCGATCATGCAGATCCGGCAATGGTAGAAAGATTAACTGGTCTAACAAGAAACTTTGATTAATTGATATTTATACCTTCAAATTATAAATTTAACCAAGCGACAAAAGTGCCACACCTCACTTCCTCCAATTTGGTGAACTAACCGCTGAAATGCGGTTTTTGTTTATTGCGTATAATTGACGCATAACTGTCGTGGACACCTAAAGTTAATTTAACTATAATGAGTAAAAATCAAGATATGAGGTATACTATGAAAATTGATTCAAATAAAGTTAAAACTCTAAGAATAAGTAAAGGCTGGTCACAGGAACAACTCTCTGAATATAGTGGTTTAAGTTTAAGAACCATTCAACGAATTGAAAACGGTGTAAATATTTCCTTGGATTCCTTAAGTGTGCTTGCGAAAGCACTCGAGGTTGATCGCAATGAATTAGTAATTAAGGAAGATATACAGCCATCAACACCTATTGAAGTCGTTAAGAAATGTTTTATGGAGTATGCGAACTTCTCTGGGAAAGCTTCACGATATGAATATTGGTGGTTTCTCTTATTCATGGTAATCGTTATGTCTATCGCATCAGTCATCCATGAACGTATTCTTCAAATAGTATCTATTGGTTTTCTTGTTCCATTATTAGCTGTAGGTTCACGTAGATTAAATGATGCTGGTCATAGTGTGTGGTGGCAATTATTTCTATTTGTACCATTTGGTCAGATTATCGTATTAATTTACATGGCTGAGAAATCAAAGAGTATTGATAATCATATTTAATCATTATAAAAAAACTTAAGTTTAATTAACTTAAGTTCTGAGATAAAGTATTATTTTTTTGAATAGATGGTTTCACTTTTAAGAAGATAAGTGTTAAGACAAAACTTGGTAAATAGAATATTAAAGCAAATAACATACTTCTGACAATAGAATCCATAAATCCACTAAAATAAGCAACATAGAATAAGAATGATCCAAACAAGAATGATAAAACTGGTAATACTAAACCAATCCATCTATGATTCAAATTGCATAAATAGATCTGTAATACAATAATCAGTGTGACTGGTAATAATGCGGCAAATCCAGATAAAATCATCGGAATAGAAACACCCATAATACTTTCCCCCTTTTATTTCTGTTATACTCTAGACTAATTCTACCATTTAATGAAATTAGTACAAATATAAGAATTTATTAAAACTCTATGATATTTTATAACGTTCAATAATTAATTCTCTAAATCGATCGCCTGGTAAAAAGTAGACTATTTTACCAGATCTCTTTTGTGTCACAAAATAATCAAAATTTACATCTTTGTTTATTTGAATCGTATTGAGAATTCCATTGTTTATATACTCGTAAAATATATAGCCATCAATAGCGAATTCAAATTGATTATGGTTCAATGATGAAATTATACTTCTATTAGTGAGTTTCGAATATGTACACAAGGAGTAATGTTCGAAAAGTCCTTCGAGAAGTTTGATTAAAGTTTCATCATCTTTATAAAGCTCTATTAAATAATTTGCGACAATATTTGGGATACTATCCATATCATTAACTTTGATATCAAATATAAAAATTGTAAATTTACTCGCAAAATTCATAACTTGCAGGCATTTTCTACGATCAAAATAAAATAGTTTCATTCCCCACTCGAGTAAATCATCTCCACTTTGATTTGTGATAACGTTTTGAGCAATTTGTTTTGAATGATCACTCAATTTATCATATGTTTTAATTTTTAATCGTTCTACGGTTTCTTTTGTCGCATAGAATATCATATATTCACCCTTACTTTTTCGTATATCACTAGTCTACAATGATTTCCAACCATAATCACCAACTAATTCCACAAACGCAACACCACCCATATCTGTTTTAGTTATGTTTCCCATTCTATCTTTCTCTACAAGGTTTAATCTTTGTGAATATTTCTGTCCCACTGGAATTAAAAGCTTACCATTCACATTGAGTTGATTGGTTAAAGAAGGTGGAATCTCATTACATGCGGCAGAGACAATAATACGATCATAAGGTGCAGATGAAGGATATCCATTTGTTCCATCTGCGATAATAAACTCGATGTTCAAATAACCCAGTTGAGTTAATCGAGTTTGAGCTTGTTTAGAGAGTTCTTTGATTCTTTCAACGGAATAAATCCCACTCACAAAAGGGGATAGGAGTGCTGTTAAATAACCTGATCCTGTTCCAATCTCAAGGACAGTATCTGTAGGTTCTGGATCAAGGATTAATATCATTTGTTGAATTAACGATGGTTGTGAAGTTGTTTGTCCAAATCCTATTGGATAGGGAGTGTCTAATAATAATTCAACTTTAAAAGATTCTGGTATAAAATCCCTTCGGTTGAGATGATTAAAGTGATGAATAAAGGCTTGTTTATCCATAATCTTCCTCAATACCATTATAGTTCTAATTGATAAGTAGATTGGAACTATTTTTCATGTTTGTTTGTTTATGTTTTCACTCTTCAATGATAGGATGAACACTAGAGAATAGAGGGAAAATATAATATGAAGACAAAACTAGTTATTGCAGATATTGATGGAACTCTAGTGAATTATGGCAAAGATATCATGCCACTTACACGCCAAGCATTAATTGATTTACATGAAAAAGGAGTATTATTAGGTATCGCATCTGGAAGACCTGTTGGAGATCAACTAAAAGCGAATGCAGCTAAGTGGGGATTGGATTTTCAGTTTGATGTTATTATTGGAATGAATGGTGGACAACTCTTAGATGTTAGAAATGATTCATATGAGGAGTTTTTCAAATTAAAAGCAGAATATATTCATGAAATTATTGATATGATGAGACCTTTAAATCTGAATCCATTTGTTTATAAAGAAGGATATATGTTAAGTGGTCGATTAGATGAAGAAATGAAGGCATCGGCAGTTCGTAATCATGAACCAGCTATTCCATGTAAAGAAGAATCCGAATTATGGGAAACAGATAATGCGAAACTATTATTTAGACTTCCTCCAAATCCTGAAGAAGTTAAGAAGATTGTGGATTTTGCGGCTGTGCATCCTAGACCTTATTATCAATCATTCTTATCAGGACCTAAAATGTTAGAGTTCCAGGACCCAAGAGTGAATAAAGGGGTTGCGTTGATTGAATATTGTAAAAAGAATGGAATAGAGTTGTCCGAAGTCATCGCTATTGGAGATGCAAGTAACGATAATGATATGTTAAAAGTGGCAGGCTTAGGTGTTTGTTTAAAGAATGGAACACCTGATACTTTAGCGATTGCGGATGTGATTACTGAATATGATTGTGATCAAGATGGGGCAGGACGTTATTTATATCAGTATGTGTTAAATACACTATAGTAAAAAAGTCGTTCAAGATTGAACGACTCTTTATTATTTGTATTGATTATAGGATTTTGCGATTTGTGCGCCAAGACGAGCGTTGTTATAAACGAGTTGGATATTTGCCGCTAAACTCTTGCCTTCTGAACGCTTAACGATATTTCCTAATAGGAATGGAGTAGCACGTTTACCACTGATCCCTTTTTCTTTTGCCTCTTGAACAGATGCTGCGATGATTTCATCGATATAAGCTCGATCAAGTTCATATTCTTTTGGGATAGGATTCGTGATTAATTCTCCACCTTTTAAATTGAGTAAATCTTTTGTGTAAACGAAGTGTGCAATTTCAGCTGGAGTATCCATACGTTGTTCCAACTTATAACCACTTGTACGTGTAAAGAATGCAGGAAGTTCATCTGTTTGATAACCTATAACAGGAACACCTTTGGTTTCTAAGTATTCAAGTGTTCTTGGTAAATCAAGAATTGATTTAGCACCAGCACAGATAACAGTCACCCGTGTTTGTGCCATTTCATCTAAGTCAGCAGATACATCCATATCTTCTTCAAATCCACGGTGAACACCACCGATACCACCAGTAACGAAGAAACGAATACCAGCCATTTCTGCACAGATCATAGTAGCTGCGACGGTTGTCGCGCCAATCTTCTTGAGGGATAAACAGGTTGCTAAATCACGTCGAGATACTTTAAGTACATCTTGTCCTGTTTTAGCTAGTAGCTCTAATTCTTCAGGTTCTAATCCTATTTTAATCTTGCCATCCATGATTGCGATGGTTGCAGGAACTGCACCTTCTTCACGAATGATTTGTTCTACTGTGTTTGCCATTTCCACATTCTGTGGATAAGGCATACCATGTGAAATAATAGTAGACTCTAATGCGACAATTGGTTTACCAGCTTTCATTGCCTCAGTGACTTCTTTTGAAAAACTTAGAAATTGATTTGTACTCATTGGATATAATCCTCCTTGTCTTGTTGTAATTGGGCTTCATTCAATTCTTTCCGAACTGAATGTATAGATTGTATTGTTTGATTTGCATTTGCTAATCCATAATCTAAAGCATCATCTAAACTCATATTCTGATTTAATGCATAAATCACACCACTCGAGAACGCATCACCCGCTCCAGTCGCGTCCACAATGTATTTGGCAGGTTTAACTCGTTTCAATCGTGGTTCTTGATCATAACTAGCATAGGCAACACTATTAGCACCATTTGTCACAATCGCATGTTTCGATCCTGCTTCAATCCATCGTTTCGCAAAAACCATCGGATCTGTCTCAGTTGAGTGGAAGTATGCTTGTGATTCATCTAAATTAAATATGGTTAAGTAAGCTCCATCTAATCTTTCTGGTAAACGTTTTGTCTTAGGTGAAGAAACTCCAATTAAGATAAGTTTCTTATTTAAGAGTAAACATTGATTAAATAAATTCTCCATCGTATCTTTACGAAGATTATTATCCACCACAATAAAATGTGCACCTGCTATAACCGATTGATTAGATATCATCCATTCAGGATCCATCTTCTCAATAATATTCATATCAGCTAAACCTAAACTCATTTCACCGTTTGGACTAAGAACGGCAAGATATGATCCAGTTGAATAACCATCTAGAGTTTGAACTCTGGAGACATCCATTAAGGGATGACACTCTTCTAGAATTTGACGTCCAGCCATATCATTTCCAACCAAGGTTAAGAGTGTTACAGATTGACTTAAACGACCTAAGTTCTCTGCCACATTTCTTACTACACCTCCTAAAGAGTGTTTTGATTGAGCAGGATTGGATGTGCCAAGTTGTAAATCTTCCGATAAGATCAACTTAGTATCTAAATTTGCACCACCTACACAAACAATTAAATGACCTCGTTCTTCATTCAAAATATAAGCTCGACCTGTAATATAACCTTCATCCGTTAAGCCTTTGATTAAATTAGCGATAGCTGAACGAGATAGTCCAATTAAATCAGCTAGTGCTTGTTGAGAAATATACGGATTTTTACGGATTTCATCTAAGATTCGTTCTTGTGTTTTATTCATACTTGATCTCCATAAACAAATGTCATTATGTATGACATAAGTTTATTATAGTACGAAGTTTATAACTGTCAAGTGTTATGTATAATAAATTTTAATTCTTGAGGTACAATTGAATTAAAAGGAGTTATATGAAAAATAACAAAAGAAAAGTCATATTTGATTGTGATCCTGGCTTAGATGATGCATTAGCACTACTCCTCGCTCTAGCAAGCGATAACTTAGACATACTAGCTGTCACAACCATTGCGGGGAATACGACGATTGAGAATACGACACAGAATGCGCTCGATTTACTTTATTTCTATGGAAGATCAGATATCCCTGTATCGCGTGGAAACGCTAATCCCTTACTTGGTAATTTTAGTATGGGAGCTCATGTACATGGGAAACGTGGTATTGGAAGTGTAGAACTAAAATCATCACCTGCACAGGAACATTCATTACGTGCACATGATTTAATACGAAAATTACTCATGGAAAGTGATGAAAAAATTACGATTATCGCTACTGGACCATTAACTAATATTGCGTTGGCTATAACCCTCTACCCAGAAATCATTGAAAAAATAGAACTTATTTCGATGATGGGTGGTTCACTCAATGTAGGAAATATCGGTGCCGCTACAGAAGCCAATGCAGGAAATGATCCAGAGGCAACTCATATCATACTAAGCTGTGGTGTACCTATTGCGATGTTTGGTCTACATCTAACCTATGCGACTCAGATCTATCCTGAAGATATGGATCGTATCGAATCGATTGGTGGAACATTTGCCAAAACAATTGCGGATTTTAATCGTTTCCATTTTCAATTCTATAAGAATGAACTTGGGTTCAAAGGTGATCCTTCACACGATTCCTGTGCTGTCGCCTATCTCATTAATCCAGATATCTTCACGATGGAAGAGTATAATGTCGTAATGGATTTAGATGGTAAATACAGTCGTGGACAAACTATCGTAGATCTATATAATGTGACACAACGTAAGCCTAATGTGTTGTTTGGAATGAAGAGTAACCGTGAAGCATTTGTAGATTTAGTCTATCAAAGTGTTAAAACATTATCAGATAAACTAAGTAATTGAATAAAAAATGCATGCTTATAAACATGCATTTTATTTGGTTCATATATTAAGCTGATTGATCATATGCTTTTTTAAGCACACTGAGTAGTTCACGATCTACTTCATCAATATTGGATATCTTCACGATATATTGACACATACTACCTTTAGGTTGAGGAATAAATCGGTCATTATTAATAAGATCCTTAAGATTAATCCCAATCTCTATTCTTGTATTTGATTTGGGTCCTATCATCATAAATTGTCTTTTCTGCTTTAAACTTAGATAACCTTTTTTAGGAATAATTTCAAAGTCTCCAAACAATTCAACTTGACTCATGATTGTTTCATGAATAGGCAGTAATACATTTTTCTTATCACTGTATATTTCTGACACTATTTGATTATGTGATTTTCCTTCTGCTAAACTAACTCCATCAGATTTCAAAACATAATGAGTAAGAGTATTCGCATCACCATACGTTAAACCAAGTTTTTCACTCAGAAAAGAACGGATTTCACTATGTTTAACAAGTTTACTTCCATCTACGAGCTTCGTAATACTTTCAAAAGTTGTGTTTGTGGATAATTCAATACGACGTATAAATCGCTCTTTTTCATTACTCATATGTGTCACCTAAGATTTCCGTAAAATCTTATCCATTGATTTACCTCTCGCAAGTTCATCAATCAGTTTATCTAAGTAACGTATTTCACGTATCAAATCATCTTCTATTTCTTCTAATCTTACTCCACATATTACACCTTTAATTAGAGAACGACTTGGATTTAATTTAGGAGCTTGATTAAAGAACTCCTCAAAATTAATTTCTTGATCGATGACTGTTTTAAGTGCATTATGATCATAACCTGTTAACCATTCAATGATTTCATCTACTTCTTCTTTTGTACGACCTTTATTCTCTGCCTTAGTAATATAAAGAGGATAAACACTCGCAAAACTCATTTTATAAACACGATGTGTACTCATATTTTACTCCTTTTGAGACTATTATTAGATAATCGAATTCTAACATTGAACGATTTGAATTAACAATGTATATGCATATTGAAAATATTCTTAGTCTAGATTAACTATATTGCTAGAATATTCAATTTCACCTGATAATACTTTATCATAATATAAATTTTTATCTTTTATATAGGCAATACTTTGATCTATCTCTGATTTTATATCTAATAAATCTGACAATTTTGAATCAAGCATTGCTTTTCTTTGAAGTATAGTACTTTTTCCTTTTTTGACTAATTCCATATAATCTTGGAGTTCTTTAATGCTTAATCCACATTTTCTTAGGCATTGTAGACCATTAATCCAAGCTACATCTCGATCATCAAATAATCTGTAATTATTCTTATCCCGTTTAACGTTTGGAACAAGTCCAAGATTACAATAATATCGAAGTGTTTCATAACTTAAGTTTGTTTTATCACATACATCTTTCATGTTATACATATTTAATCTCCAATCGCTTGACCTGTAGTAACTACAAGGTTGTATAGTGTTAGTATACTAGAAAAGGAGACTTAAATGGAATATACATTACTTAATAATGGAATTAAGATGCCTATGTTAGGATTTGGGGTATTTCAAATTCCAAAAGAAGATACGGAACGAATTGTGTTGGATGCGATTGATGTTGGATATCGTTTGTTTGATACAGCTCAAGGATATGGTAATGAAAGAGGTTTAGGATCTGCAATAAAGAAAAGTGGTATACCAAGGGAAGATTTTTTTATAACAACTAAGATATGGATATCAGAAGCAGGGTATGAGAAAGCGAAAGGTTCAATTTTAAAATCACTTGAGAGATTAGGTATGGATTATGTTGATTTACTTCTAATTCATCAACCTTTTGGGGATTATTATGGAACTTATCGTGCAATGGAAGAACTTTATAAAGATGGCAAATTGAAAGCAATTGGAGTATCAAATTTCTATTCAGATCGGTTAATTGATTTAATAAAGTTTAATGAAATTGTACCAATGGTAAATCAAGTTGAAACGCATCCCTATCACCAACAAATCAAAGCTCAGGAAATTATGAAGAAATTCGGCGTGCAAATTCAAGCTTGGGCACCCTTTGCGGAAGGAAAGAATAACTTATTTAATGATGAAACACTCGTAAGAATAGGTCAGAAATACAATAAAACAGCTGCACAAGTAACGCTTCGATATCTCATTCAAAGAGGTATATCGGTTATACCTAAGACAGTCAATAAAGATCGTATGAAACAGAACTTTGAGGTATTTGATTTTGAATTAAATGAAGAGGAAATGAATGAAATACTTCAATTAGATTTACCTCAGAGTCAATTCTTTTCTCATCAAGACCCAGAAACTGTAGAGAGACTTACATCTCTTGTACGTAAGTTTGATGAGTAGTATATAAATAATTGTGCTTAACTTATATAATTAGGTTATTAAGAGAGGTTAACATGAAAATACTTGTCAGTGGTTTTGATCCATTTGGTGGAGAAACAATCAATCCTTCAATAGAAGCTGTAAAACGATTACCCGATTCAATCAATGGTGTAGAATTAATCAAAATAGAAGTTCCAACAGTTGTCGGTAAATCCATCGTGGTATTAAATCAAGCCATTGAGCAATATCATCCGGATGTAGTACTGAGTGTAGGTCAAGCTGGAGGAAGAAGTGACATAACAGTTGAAAGAATTGCGATAAACATAGATGATTGTAGAATTTGTGATAATGAAGGATATCAACCGGTTGATGTACCGATTGTGATTAATGGACCAGATGCATATTTTCTAACTTTACCAATCAAATCGATTGTGCTTAATATTCAAGCGCATGGAATACCTGCATCGGTTTCAAATACAGCTGGAACATTTATCTGTAATCATGTGGCTTATGGAATGGCACATCTTGCGAAGATTAAGTATCCTAATATGAGAACGGGATTTATTCACATTCCATATCTTCCTGAACAAGTCATAAATAAATCAAGTATGCCTTCCATGTCGCTTGAAATGATTACACGTGCATTAGAGATTGCGATACAAACCATTATTGAGACTAATGGTGACATAAAAGTAACAGGTGGTAAAATCTGTTAATTAAAGAGTGGATTCATATCCACTTTTTGTTTATTTGTTATAATTGAGTTACAAGTGTAGAAAGGATTCAATATGAAAGATCATGTACATTGTCATCATTGTGGATTAGAAAATGATTATTGTATCTCTTTAGTCCCTATTTTTAATCATCTTGAAAAACCGCAAATGGATGAAGTTATGACCTTGATTCACTCTAAGTCATATAAAAAAGGTGAAGATATTTATCAATCGGGACATACATCAGATGCGCTTTATATTGTCCGAAAGGGTAGAGTTAAAATATATCGATTATCTGAGTCCGGTAAGGAACAAATTCTTCGTATTTTGAATCCAGGTGACTTTACAGGGGAACTTGCATTGTTTAATGAGTCAGTTCATGATGCCTATGCGAGTGCTCTTTCAGATACAGATATCTGTATGATTAAGCGAAATGATTTACAGAATTTACTGCTAAAATATCCCAATATATCCATGAAAATATTGTCTGAATTCTCGAATCGTTTAGCCCAATCAGAAACGCAAACTACTCGATTTGCGACTGAGAGAGTAGAAATGAGAATTGCCTTATTTTTGGTAGAATCTCTTGATACTAAGAGTGAATCTCATGTAGTTGATTTACCAATGAGTAAGAAAGATTTAGCATCCTTCCTCGGTACTACCCCAGAAACAATCAGCCGTAAGCTATTTGAATTTGAAGATGCTGGATTAATCAAACAAATTACGAATAAGAAAATAGAAATAATGGATGTGGATGGATTACTCCTCATATAAACTCAAATCTTGATGTACATCAAGGTTTTTTTATTATACAAAGGATAGACTATGTGTATAAGAAGGATAACTTCTGAAAAGGTAGGTAAAAATATGTCAAATCAAACACAATTTAATGAAGTCGCAAAGAAAGTACTTCCAATATTAACTCAATATGTACCAGTTGTAGATCGTGTTCATGGAGATCATCATCCAGAGTTTCATGAAGTTCGAAGACTCTTCAATTCTCTTGCCAAGAAAGTTAAAGAATCAGAATCACCTGATATTACATTTGAATTAAAACAATTGCGAAAGACTACAAATGATTTCGAAATTCCTAGTGATGTATGTGAAACATTTGAAGCTGTATATAACATGTTGAAAGAGTTGAGTGATGCGTATCAAGCTTAATTTCAACAGAAATTAGGAGGATTGTATGCAAAAAATGATATTTAAGAATAAGAATCGTATTACTTTGATAAGTGGGATTCTTATTACAATCGCATTTATAAGTCATTTTGGATTCAAGAATGAATTACTATTTGAATTACTCCTAATTATTGCGTCAATTCTTGGAGTTCTTCCAATCGTAATTCAAGCATACCAATCACTAAGAGTAAAAGTAGTAAGTATTGATGTCTTAGTCACTATTGCAGTTATAGGTGCTTTCTTAATTCAAGAATATGAAGAGTCCGCAATTGTCACATTCTTATTTCTATTTGGAGCGTATCTCGAACATCGAACATTAAATAAAACACGTTCTGCCATAAAAGAACTCATAAGTTTAGCACCAGAGACTGCACTCAAATTAATGGATACTGGGGGCTTTGAAGAAGTTGAAATAGAAGATGTGGATGTGAATGATATATTATTAGTCAAAACAGGTTCAAAGGTACCTGTTGATGGTAAAGTCATAACAGGTGAAGGTTATGTTAATCAAGCAAGTATAACGGGTGAATCATTTCCTGTTCATAAATTAATCGGTTCAATGGTATTTGCCGGTACAATCCTTGAGAATGGAACATTACAAATTCAAGCGGATCGAGTTGGTGAAGATACTACATTTGGGAAAATCATTGAGTTAGTTGAAGAAGCTCAAGATTCAAAATCAGATGCGGAACGATTTATTGATCGATTCTCAAAATATTACACACCAGTCGTATTACTATTAGCACTCATTGTATGGTTAATATCAAGAAATATTGAACTCGCAATCACAATTCTTGTCTTAGGATGTCCTGGCGCATTAGTAATTGGAGTTCCAGTATCGCATGTAGCTGGTATTGGGAATGGGGCAAGTCATGGAATATTATTTAAGGGCAGTGAAGTTATTCAAGATTTTAGTAAAGTAGATACGATTGTTTTTGATAAAACAGGAACACTCACAATTGGAAATCCTGAAGTATCAGAAGTTATTGCATATACTGATAATCAAGAAGATGTATTAACGTATTTATTGAGCATTGAAAAGGAATCAGATCATCCACTATCCAAGGCAATCATTCAGTTTGTTGGTGAACGAAAAGTGGTTGATGTGAATAAGACGGATGTTGTAAAAGGTGGAGGAATTCGAGCTCAAATTGATGGATTAAACATTTTAGTTGGGAACCATTCTCTTATGAAACGTGAGAATGTACAACTATCTCAATCAATGTTAGAGGATATAGATCGATTAGAGAAGAAAGGGAATACCATTGTACTAGTATCGATTAATCATGAACTTCAATTACTTTTGGGTATTAAAGATCAAATTCGACCTAATGTTAAAGAAGATTTAATTAAGTTAAGAAAAATGGGTGTTAAGAAACTTATTCTACTTTCTGGTGATAATCAAAGCACAGTTGAGATTGTCGCAAAAGAACTTAATCTAACAGAAGCATATGGAAATATGTTGCCTGAGGATAAAGCTCATTTTATTGAACAACTCAAGAAAAAGGGAGAGATTGTCGCATTTGTTGGGGATGGAGTAAATGATAGTCCATCGATCGCATTAGCCCATATCGGTATTGCGATGGGGAGTGGAACGGATGTTGCGATTGAAACATCCAATGTCGTATTAATGAATTCAAACTTTAGCCGTTTAGTTCATGCGCTTGGTTTAACAAAAGCCACAACGTCTAACATGATTCAAAATATAGTAATTGCGATTGGGGTTGTATTGTTCTTATTGTTCAATGTATTCTTTAGTGAATGGATGAATATGTCTATAGGTATGTTGGTCCATGAAGGTAGTATATTAGTTGTGATTATGAATGGAATGCGATTATTAAACTATAAATTAAGGAGATAAATATGCAAAAAGCTGTTATACAATTAGACACATTAACATGTCCATCATGTGCACTTAAAATTGAAGGCGCAATAAAATCATTAGACGGAATTAATAAAGAAAGTGTAAGTGTTCTATTTAATTCAAGTAAAGTCAAAGTAGAATTTGACGAATCAATTGTCAATGTAGATGTGATTGGTCAAGCTATTTCAAAACTAGGCTATGATGTATTAAAGACAAATGTTAAATAACCGCTAAGGCGGTTTTTTAATGCATATAATTTGCACGATATAATCCAATAGTCTATAATATCGATATTCGATAGCGAAAGGCGATATTATGAATACTCCGTTAAAACGTAAATTGTTTAATGCATTTATTAGTATACATATTCTACATCATGCTCAAGAAGAACCAATCTTTGGATCATGGATGATGGAAGAATTGAATCGTCATGGTTATGACATGTCTTATGGTACCTTATATCCACTATTACACAGCTTAGAGAAAGATGGATTGCTGGTTAGTGAAGAATCCGTGGTAGAAGGTAAAAGAAGAATTCTCTATCGAACAACACCTTTAGGAGATGAAACGCTTATTGAATTAAGACATTACGTTAAAGAATTAACGAGAGAAGTGTGATGATATGAATCAATCATTTAAAGAACGATTTGGATTAAATGCATCAATCCTATCGATGTTAGGAATGGTTATACTCATTGGAATGGGTGAGAAAATGGGAGAACGTTTCTTACCAATTTATATCCTTGCGATCGGTGGTTCAAGTTATGCGGTTGGCGCATTAAATGCGATTGATAATTTTCTGAGTGCTATTTACTCCTATATCGGTGGCATCTTATCGGATCGTTTTGGGTATAAGAATACATTAATCAGTGTTAGTATACTTTCAATTATTGGATTCCTTATTGTGATCGTTTTTCCAAGTTGGCAAGCGGTATTAATTGGATCTATTTTCTTTATTTCTTGGACAGCTCTATCTCTTCCAGCTATTCTTTCACTTATCGCGACAACTTTAAAAGAAAACAAACAAACGATGGGTGTCTCTATGCATTCACTCGTTCGTAGAATTCCAATGGCTATTGGACCATTATTTGGTGGTTTTATTATTAATATATATGGAATTGTATTAGGGGCACGTATTGCGTTTGGAGTGGCTTTAATTTTTGCGTTAATCGCAATATTCTTTATTCATAAATTTGTGTTCGAAACAGGTGAGAGATCAAGAGTTGATTTAAAAGCTGGGTTTATTCGAATGTCAAAACCACTCAGAGTATTATTAGTTTCAGATATTCTAATTCGTTTTGCGGAACAAATTCCATATGCGTTTGTCGTAGTTTATGTGGTGAATAATTTAGGAAATTCTGCAGTAACGTTTAGTTTCTTAACTTTAATTGAGATGCTTACTGCCATGTTTATCTATATTCCAGTTGCCCTTCTTTCTGAAAAAGTTAGAAGTAAAACAATTGTAAGTATTACGTTCTTCTTCTTTGCGATATTCCCATTAGTACTCAGTATTTCAAATAGTATTTGGATACTATATTTAGCTTTTATCATTCGTGGATTAAAAGAGTTTGGTGAACCAACACGTAAAGCACTGATTGTTAAGCTATCTGATCCAGATATTAAAGCTTCTGCTTATGGAACATATTATTTAATAAGAGATGTAATAGTTTCAATAGCGGCTTTATTTAGCGCAAGTCTTTGGAATATTTCACCTTATATGAATTTTGGAATCGCATCATTATTTGGTTTTATAGGATTAATATTATTTATACGATTTGGACAAGACCAACGGACAAGTGGTTAAGGAGTGAAAATGGAAAATGTAAAATTAGAAATATTTAAAGTATTTGCGAAACTAGGGATTTTTGCCTTTGGTGGACCTGCAGCACATGTAGCTATGATGGAAGATGAGATTGTCACTAAACGAAAATGGATGACTAAGGAACGTTTTATAGATATGTATGGATTTACAAGTCTTATTCCTGGTCCAAATTCTACTGAGATGGCAATTCTTATGGGATATCATCGTGGTGGAATGATTGGTTTGATTATTGCGGGATTAAGTTTTATATTACCTGCAGTATTAATCGTACTAGCATTTGCGTTTATCTACGTTAATTATGGAAGTATACCTGTTGTGGCGGGTTTGTTTGATGGAGTAAAACCAGTTATCTTGGCTATAGTCCTTCAAGCTTTATATCGTTTATCAAAAAGTGTGTTATCTTCATTTGAAAAGGGTTTGATTTTTGGTGCGATATTAGCGTTATCCTTCTTTGGGTTTAGTGAAATACCTCTTATTTTAATTGGCGCATCTATTTACTTCATAATAAAGAAACTACCTAAGAATAAATCATTTGTAGTTGAACCTATGTCATGGTTCTTAGTATTCTTAGTATTCTTGAAAATAGGATCTGTTTTATATGGTAGTGGTTATGTATTGCTTTCATTCTTAGAAACTGAATTTGTCATTCGTTATGGCGCAATCACTGCACAAACATTGCTTGATGCGGTTGCGGTAGGACAGTTCACACCTGGTCCTGTCTTTACGACCGCTACATTTATCGGTTATGTGATTGCTGGATTTCCTGGTGCGATTGCGGCTACAATCGGTATTTTCTTACCTTCATTCTTATTGGTAGGACTTGTATTCCCATGGTTTGAGAAATTAAGAAAAAATCCAATACTTTCAATCGTATTAGATGGTGTAAACGTCGCATCGATTGCGTTAATGGCTGCAGTAACCATTAAGTTAGGTATTGCGACAATAGTAAGTTGGCAAAGTGCAATTATCTTCTTTGTAAGTGCTGGTTTATTAATTAAGACAAAAATAAACTCAACTTGGTTAATACTGGCTGGGGCTATTATTGGAATATTGTTGTAAGATTATATTACTAAAAAACACATAATAATTATGTGTTTTCTTTTGGGATAACTTCAATCCACAACTCATTTCGTTTTAGAAATCCTGGAATAAAGGGTGGATTATATCGTGCTAGTTGTAATGGACCAACCATATGATAGCCTTGATTTTCGATCCATTCTTTTAAGTTCTGTTCATATCTTCTTAAGATATCCATTTTTGGACTAAAACTAAATTTAACCACCGCAACAACTCTTTCAGGTATATATACTTTTTTTAAATTAGGAGTAATAGGTGAAGGTACTTTATCGAACTCCATTTCCGGTGGCATCACAAAAGCTGTAGTCTCAACTCCAGTTTCATTTAATCGATTAACAACAGGAGCTGTCATTGATATTTTTTGGTTACGATCATTTTCACCTTGAATAAAATCAAAGGCTAATTGAAAACCACCATATCCTCTAAGATCAGAATCTCTTGATTCAACTAGAGTGTAGGATTGATAATGTCTTAGTTCATATGGATTATCTTGTTTGATAAGTGTATATTTGGGTTCTTGTACCATAAGCTTATTATATACTTTATGTGTATATTTGCATTTAATGTGAATGATGAAAATGTGTGCCAAAATTTAAACATATTCAATAAGGATAGAAATAGATGCTAAAATTGTAAAGAGGGTTATAAAATGAATCTAAAGGCAATCATACTCGATATAGATGGAACGTTGGTTAACAGTCAAAAGAAGATATCAGAAAGAACTAAGAAGACATTATTAGATGCTCAAAATAAAGGTATTAAGCTAATTCTTGCGTCAGGGCGACCTATTCGTGGAATGTTAGAAGTTATGCATGAACTTGAAATGGACAAACATCATGGTTTAGTCGTGGCGTATAATGGCGCTAGTGTTATGGATTGTGAAAGTAAGGAGATTGTATTTAATAAGGCAATGACACCACAAGAAGCACAATCTGTACTAAATCATGTGAAGAACTTTGAAGTAATACCAATGGTTGCTAAAGATGATACGATGTATGTAAACAACGTATATAATGGTATGCTTGTCTATAAAAATAATCCCATAAATATCATTGAGTATGAATCTCGTGGCGGACATTATTTATTATGTGAAAAAAGTGACTTGGCAGAGTTTGTGGATTTTCCATTAAACAAAATATTATTGGCTGGGGATCCAGAGTACTTAAAAGAAAATTACATGAAGATTAGTGAACCATTTATTGGTAAACTAAGTTCAATGTTTACAGCCGTATTCTATTATGAATTTACAGCTCAAGGGATAGATAAAGCTAATGCACTAAATGAAGTACTTGTCCCAATGGGAATTAATCCTGAAGACACTATTTCATTTGGGGACGGTCAGAATGATTTATCTATCATAAATTTTGCGGGTATCGGTGTTGCTATGGGAAATGCGGTGGATGAGTTGAAAAGATCTGCAGATGAAATTACCCTAAGCAACGATGAAGATGGGATTGCGCATGTGTTAGAAAGATATCTTTAAATCAAACTCAGTACTAATACAATAACTAAAATAGTAAGTAAAATCGCATAGGCAAAAATATCAGCACGAATAATTCGATGTTCGTTTTGTTGAACAATTTGATTCGGTAATCGATTAAATAACCAATCGATTGGTTGAAAGAATAGATTCTCAGCACTTAACCAATGTGGTAAGTGTTGATGGAATAAATCAAAACGTATACCAATGTAAAATAATATTGACCCTAATATTAATATTCCTAACATACCTCTAATTTCGAGTAATGAAAAATAATTGAGTTGAATTAAGTACTTATTCACAAAGTCATTATTATAATATGTATTAAAGCTAATAGGTCCATAAAAATTGGTTATAAGATAGCTTGGGAATAAACCTATTAATACGATTAAAATTGAATTAAGTAATAATGCAAACCAAGCTAATTGAGGTTTAAAATTCAATTTTTTAATATGGGTTGGAATAGAGTTAATAAAAATAAACCAATAGAACTTCAAGAATGAAGTAACTGTACCAGCACTCACTAGAATAAATACTACTTCTAATACGATAAATGCAGGATGTCCATACTGAATACTCTCAGTAACAGCATGATGAATCAAAGCTTTACTAGCATAACCATTGAACCCTACCATACCAGTGATACCTAAGACAGGAATAAGTGTTAATACACCTAAAAGAGGTGATTTTTTTAGTATACCTCCCATCATATACATGGAATGTTCACCTGTGATATTAAAAAGAATTCCAGCACTCATAAATAAAGCACTTTTAAATAAGGCATGATTAACCATGTGATATAAAGAACCAGATAATCCTAAGGCGCCTTTTTCACCTAAATAAGCCGCAATTCCTATTCCCAGTAATATATAACCCATCTGAGAAATAGAATGATAAGTTAACATCTTCCTCATATCTTCTTCAACTAATGCAAGTCCAACTCCAATAATCATTGTAAAAGCCGCAATGATTATTAAACCCAATCCTAGCCATTTTATGGTAATTAAAATCGTACTAAGATCAATGTTCAAATTACTTGAAGTGATATAAATCAATGTGATGATTTTTAGTAATCCAAAAGCAGATAACTTCGTTAATATACCAGAAGATAGAGCATTCATTGAATAAGGTGTTTCTTGATATAAACGAACTAACCAAAAATGAAAAGGAACCGCAGCGCTCTTTATAAGAAAACCCAAAACAAAGAGAATACTTACAAGTATAGCTTGGTTTCCTGTTCTTAAATAAAGGGTGGCAAGAGCGTCCCAAGAAAAATCTCCTGTAAATGCATAGAGTAAGATGATTCCACTTAAGATAAGTAAACCTCCAAATACTCCCATTGTGATATACATAAATCCAACCTTAAGAACTTTTGGATTCTTATCTCTTTCTCTTACCACTAAACCATAGGTTGTAAAAGTAACGATTTCAAAAAATAGGAAGAAAGCCATTAAATCATTAGAAAGTAATGCGCCAATAGAAGATACATAGGTTAAGATATAGAACCAACTAAAGCTTCTAACATGTAAGGATGTCTCATAACTCGATAATTGATAGATCGATATACTAAGGAATACAAATGTAGTGAGTAGGATAAGATGTAAGTTTAATAAATCAAGTTTAAAGGATAATCCAACTCCAAAAACATCATCGATAGAGTAAAAAATTGGATTACTTTTTATATGAGAATATAAACTTAAAAAGAACAACCCTGAACCTGTGATTAAGAGTATATGAGCCCATGTTCTCCAGTGTTTGATATGTTTAAAAAATCGATAATGAACAACTTCTGAAAATGCATAAGAAAGAATTAAACTTGGCAGTACATAAGGTAAACTCCAAATCAGATTCATAGGTTCCTCCTATATTAACAATAATAAGAAACTAACAATTGCTGTTAATAATACAACATAAATAAAGGCATCATTTCGAATTAAGTTATTCTCATGTAAGCGAGTAACTAAATTAGATAAAGTAAAAACTCTACCAATAAATCCTTGAGATTTTAAAGCACTCATACTTTTATCATCTGTATAAGGATTGTATGCATTCCAATAATCGACTAATCGTTTACCTCTTAATTGAATATAGATCTGTAATGCTTTGTTTATTGGATACATTAGGATACGTTCAATGGTAAACGATGATGAGAAATGAAGATGGAATAGATGATACTTAACACCTAACTTGAATAATACAAATCCTAATATTACAATTTGTCCCATTAAGATAAGATCTTTAACCGCAAAGAAATTCATCGTTAAGATGTATTTTTCAATAAAATGAACATCGAATGCGCTTTGAGATAACGCTGGAACAATTAAATAATCTAAAACAAAATGAGGATTTAACCCAATAAGAACAATTACCAACGCAATACCAGCCATCGCAAGTTCCATAATTCGAATACTTTGTGAACATGTCATATGTTCCTTATTTAATTTTCCTAAGAAAATAAAACTAAAGAACTTAATAAATGAAGTGACAGTCCCAGCACTTATTAGTATAAATAACCATTCAACTAGTAATAGAGAAGGGTGACCATACGTAATTGCTTTCTCCAATGCATGATGAATTAATGACTTACTCACAAATCCATTAAACAATGGGATACCTGCAATTCCTAAACAAGCGATAAAGGCAATGATTGCGGTAATCGGGAAACGTTTATATAAACCACCCATTTTATACATATCATACTCATGAATGGATAAATAGATGATACCTATAACCATAAATAATAGAGATTTGAATAAGGCATGATTAACGATATGATATAAAGCACCTGCAAATCCAATTGAACCATTCTTACCAAGATAAGCCATAATCCCAATCCCAAGTAAAATATAACCCATCTGAGAAATACTATGATACGCCAACATTTTCTTTGCGTTAGATTGTTGAAGTGCTAGAAACACGCCAATTAACATCGTAATTATCCCAATCCAGATCATAATATATCCGATAAGTTCTCCGAAATTCCATGCTGAGTATAGGTCTAAGAAAGGATCTTCGGGGAATGTATAGGTAATCATAACTCTCAGAATTCCATATGCACCAATTTTAATCAAAATACCTGAAAGTAAAGCACTTGCAGGTGTTGGTGCCACAGGATGAGCTCGTGGTAGCCAAACATGTACAGGTGCCATTCCTGCTTTTATCCCAAAACCAACAAAAAGTAATCCAATAATAAAATAACGAATTAGTCCAATCTGTTCAAAACGGATTGCCATGGGCTCAAAACTTAATGTGCCAACTGTAATTATCTGTAAGATAATCGCAAGGAGAATCATAATTCCACCAAATACACCAATGAATAAATACTGATACCCTGCAGATAAACTCTCAGCACTTTCACCATGCGTTACTAACATAAAGGAACTTAAGGTCATTATTTCAAAAAATAAAAACATTGTAAGTAAATCACCAGCCAATAATGTACCTAATATAGAACTCAAGGTAAGAGATAGAAAGAAATAGAAACGATTACGATGAATTTCATGCAACATATAATGATGAGAATACATCATGACAAATAACCAAATAAGAGTTGTGATGATTACCATAATATAGCTCAATAAATCAACTCTAAAGGACAACCCAAGCAACAATATATCTTTAAAATTTAAAGTTGTTTGACTTACAGCTTGTGGATAAAGCAATAAACCTAAAATAAAACTGATAAATGTCCATAAAACAATTGAAATATCTCTTCTTTGATCAGAAAATCGACCAATAATCATTTGAATAAAACTTCCTACAACAGGTGTGAAAATAATTATTAGTTTTAATAAAGTATTCTGACTAAGATGTGTTAATAATTGACCCAATAAAGAAGATTGTAGACCTAAAAGTAAACCTCTAAGGGATGGTGGTTGCGAAAGATAAAGCGCAAAAACACCTAACGCAATAAAGGCCAGACTGAATATAATCGCTGAGAAAATAGAGAATCGACGATATCGACCCCATACTTTAAATTCATTGAAGAAAGAAGTGACCATAGATTCTCCTTAAAAATAGTAGGGTAATGCCAACTCAATCACATCCATGATAATTTGAGGATATAAACCAATGAGTAAAACTGAAAGCGTAATAATGACCATCGGAATAATCATTGTGAGAGGTAATGGATCTTTTTGTAAGGTATTATTCACTAGAACATCTTCTTTTAAAAATGAAGAAATAAGAATCGGCATATAATAAATCGCATTCAAGAAACTACTCAAAAGAATAAGACTCAGAAAAATAGGGTGTTTATCGGCTATTAGAGCTAAACCAAGATAAATCTTACTCATAAAACCACTAATACCTGGGATTCCAATCATACCTAATGCGGCAATTGAAAATGTAATCATTGTAATTGGCATTTTAAAACCAATACCATCTAAATCAATTAATTTACGCTTATTTGTAGAGAATATTATCGAACCTGCACTTAAGAATAATGCTGATTTCATTAAAGCATGTGAGAAAATATGAAACAAACCTGCAGCTAATCCAAGAGGTGTTAATAATCCTATCCCAAGGAATATATAACCAATTTGTGCCACAGATGAATAAGCGAGTAATCGTTTGATATCTTTTTGGCCAATCGCAAAAATAGAACCAAAGATCATACCTAAACTAGCCATAATTAAGATAAAGTCATCAATTCTTAAACTCGCAATGATTTCTACTCCAAAGATTCGATAAATAACCTTAATTAATACAACGATATAAATCTTAACCACAAGACTAGATAAGAATGCGCTTGAAGGCGAAGGTGCACTTGAATGTGCATCAGGTAACCATATATGTAAAGGAAACATAGCGCTTTTAATGGCCAATCCAATAAGGATAAATCCGATTGCTAAAACGAGATTAGTTGGATACAATGTCCAAACATTAGATATAACTAATGACATCGAATCCATATTTAATTGACCTGTTACCATATAAAGAAAGGCTAATCCCATTAGAATGGTTAAAGATCCAATACTACTTAACATTAAATATCTAAAAGAAGCTAAGAAATTACTACGTTTATGCTTAATCGAAATAATAGCTGTCGACACAATCGATAGTATCTCCATAAAAACATAGGTATTAAAAATATCATTCGTATACAACATACCTAACATTGAAAACATAAGTAACATAATCAAACAATAATAATAAGCATATTGATGTTCCTTAAGTTCGTGTTGGATATCAGAGAAACTATAGATAATAATTAAAAAAGATAAACCAGACACAAATAATACAAGTAATGCGATTAAAGGATCTATTAGAAATTCGATCCCAACCATGGCTAGATAATTACCAAATACATATCTAAAACTACCATCATTAATCACATTTAAATAACTTAGAATCGATAGAATAAGTAATAATCCAAACATAACTGAGACAAATCCAAAAAGAAACCTCTTCTTTTTTGGTAGTAATGGAATTATGAGAGCACTAAAAAGAGGAAGAAGTACAATTAATACAGGAAACTGTTTCATTCTTGTTCCTCCTTGTTTTCTAGCATTTTATCTAAATCGAGTGTTCCAAATTCGCGATATAGTTGAATAATAAGACTGATTGAATAAGCCGTAATACTAACAGCCACAACTATTCCAGTTAAAATCAATGCGGAAGGAAGAGGATTAACGTAAATAATATCTGTTTCGTTGAGTTTTATAATAGGTGCACGTCCAAACTGGATCATTCCAATACTTACAAAAAACAAGAAAACAGACGTTTCCATTATATTGATTCCTATAACTTTCTTAAGTACATTATTGTGAGTTAATACAGTATATAAACCAATGATAAACAATGCGATTGCGCCAAGATAATTGGTGTGTTTTAGTAGAGCTTCAATCATGAGAGTCTTCCTTTAATAACCGTTGTAATAACGTAATCATAGTCGATGCGACTTTAATCCCAATGGCTAAGGTAAGTAGTGGAATCATACCTGCGCTAAAGAGTGTTCCAAACTCGCCTAATGAGAAACCAGCAGATTTATTGCTTAAAAAACTTCCAACAAAAAGCATTCCAATAAATCCGATGATAATATAGGCTAAGACACCAAAGCTCTCAATAAATTGTGAGATAGAATGTGGTAACTTCTTTTCAGATTCTTTTAAACCGAAAATAATCGCATATAACATTAAACTACTACCGACAAGTGCACCACCAGAGAACCCACCACCAAAAGATAAATGCCCATGTAGAATAATATAGATTCCATATAATTGAATAAAAGGAATTAACAAACGTGAAATAAGCTTAACAATTAAATCATTCATGTTTATCTCCTTTCATAGAAAGAACAGAGAAAACCGCTATGATTGAAGAAAAAAGAACAGTAGTTTCACCAAGCGTATCAAACGCTCGATAATCCGTAATAATTGCGGCAATAATATTCATTGATCCAGTCTCTTCACGAGAGTTATCAATATAGTAATTTGTTACATCGTTATAAGCAGGATTACTTTCTCCTCCAATATCAGGCATTCGAATAATACTGATGGATAATACAACAAAAAGAATGAATAAAATGGCTATAATTATTTTCTTACTCATTTTTCCATCCTCGTAGTTCGTGAGATAACGACCAAGAATAATAAAGTTGTAACACCTGCTCCAATCGCTGCTTCAGTTAACGCAATATCTGGAGCCGCTAATAACAACCATAATATAGACATAAATAAACTATACGACGCAAAAATTATAACCGCTGCTAAAAGATCTTTTGTGCGTTCTACTGCGATTGCACATACAATGAGAAATATAACCAATATTACATTGAACCACTCAAGCATCATTGGATTCCTCCTTATTAATAACATCATTATGATAAACAGCCTTGCTTATAATATGGGCTGCAGTAGGATTTGTAATCCAAATAAACATTAAGACTAAGAACAGTTTTAAGACAATAATATCAAAACCCATATAAATCATGACTGAAAGAATAATCAACCCAGCGCCTAAAGTATCGCTTTTAGTCGTGGCATGTAAACGTGTAAAAACATCAGGTAAACGATAAAGACCAATCGTACCAACTAAGAAAAAGAACAATCCACCAAGAAGTAGTAAAATAACTACACTATTTTTTATCATATCCATTAGAAGAGTTTCCCCCTTTCAAGATACTTCGCAACACTGACTGTTGTGATAAAACTAACCATCGCATAAATAAGTGCGACATCCACATAATTCTTTTCTTCAAGGAAAACTGAAACTAACACAATAATGATACTTACCTTGGTCGATATCATGTTTATTGCCACAACACGATCTGCTAAAGTTGGGCCAACTATTGCTCGATAGAGTGATACAAAGGAAAGCAATCCCAGGAATATTGAAGATACTAACATAATGTTATTCATGATAATCCTCCAATTGATTTGCGGCATTCTCTAAATCACTATTAAAAAGACCGTTTTTAGCACTATCTGTTAAGGCGTGAATTATAAAATAATCATCTTGAACATCAATCGTTAGTGTACCTGGAGTTAATGTTATTCCATTTGCATATATAACTTGATTGAGTGGTTTTCTTAATTTAATAGGATACTTAAAAAAAGAAGGTTGAATTGGCATTTTTGGATCAAGCACAATTTTCGCTACTTGAATATTCGCTATAACAATTTCTTTTAATAAGATAATAAAAAATTTAACCAGTTGGACAAATCCTTTATATGAGTATAAATCAGTTTCAGACTCATTTAAAAGTAAATCTCGGTTAAACCACAAGACAAAACAAACTACGATTAAACCAATGAAAAAAGAAAATACATCTAATGTGAATGTTAACAACATCCAGAATCCAAATAATAGGATTCCCATCCATATGATTTTTTTCATATTACCTTCCTTTTATAAACAAAATGAGGACTACATAAAGTTCTTTGATCGAGTAATAATTTATTGTGAAAAAATAAGCTAAGCTGTGATTAAATCCTACCATAATGATATAAAAAGTGGGGAAAGATGATTAAAAAAACACATAAAAAATGAATTATATTTTAGATTGAGAAGAAATATATCTTATATATGTGAAGCTTTACACATTTATGTCAAATATGAGCATATAAATATAGTGTAAAAATAGGTTATGATAGAATTGTGTAAACATAAAGGGGATTAATATGGATAAGAAAAGAATTATTATATATATTGTTCTATTTGCACTAACATTCGCACTCGCAACACAAGGTTTCACCAACTTAGGTTTTGATGGATTACTTGTACCATTACTGTTTACATTTGCTTATTTTACCGCAATATTCATTTATGCCACGATTATAAAAAATAACTCTATTGTGGATATAGGTTGGGGATTTGGCTTCGTTGTAGGAAGTTGGTTGACACTCTTTGTCACTGAGAATCCTACAATATTATCTTATGAAATTGTGGCTTTTATAACGGTTTGGGGATTAAGATTATCCATTCGTTTGTTTAAACGCAATTGGGGAAAACCTGAAGATTTTAGATATGCAGATTGGCGTAAAGAATGGGGAGATAATGTTGTCGTTATCGCATTCTTTAGAGTATTCATGATTCAAGCAATTATTAATTTTATTGTTGGGGCAGCTGCTTATACAGTGATTAAATATAATCAATTTGTACTAGGTTCTTCCGAACAATATTTTGTATATCTAGCGTTATTTATCGCAATCGTTGGATTGTTCTTTGAGGTTGTTGGGGATGAACAACTACGTAAACACATCAGTAAAAAGACCAGGTCCTTATTAACGACAGGATTATGGTCAATTACTCGTCATCCTAATTATTTTGGTGAAATATTAATATGGGTAGGATTATACTTTACTGGAATTACATTGGTATATACAAATTCTGTGAATGTATTCTATTACGCTTTACTCATTATTTCTCCATTACTTATGAGCACAGTGCTTATTAAAATATCTACACCATTACTAGAGAAAAATATGGAAAAATATGCGGGTTGGAAGGAATACACAAGTCGTGTCCCAATGATTTTCCCATTTACTAAGAAAGGTTAATCAATCGTTCGATTTCATGAACCATCATTGGATTTAAGTCAGTGATGGTTTTTATATATTCTAAAATAACGTTTGCGGATTCTAATATGGATGAATATCCCAAGTGTGATTTCTTTAAGAATGAAATAAGCTCAGGATGATTGAATTCAACTCTTCGATCTAATGAGAAATTATCATAGTCTTTATGCAATGAAGAACGATTCATTGATAAGATTCGATCAATCGCATGAACTTGAATCAAACGAAATGCTGATAAAGTTTCACCTCTATGATATCGGGATAACCCAACATATAAATTAGTTAGAACTTCATTAATCGCATAATCTATTGATTGAGATAACACAGGATAGTCCATTTTAGGAGTATCCATTAATGGATAACCCATCTTCTTAAAGATAAACTGACCCTTAGAAAAAGGAATTTGATTCATTTGATCATACTCAAATACGGCATATTCCGCATAAATCCCATCTTCCCACATTATTTTATGTCCATCTTTTGTGTTTCTAAACACATAAGCTAAAGGGGCACAAGATTCTAACCAATCCAAATTATTTAAATAGGTTATCTGTTTATCTTTATCGACAATCACAAAGAAATCTAAATCTGACCATTCATCCATACGATCAATATCAGCACAGGACCCTAGTGCTAGTAATCCTAAACAATCTTCTCTTCTATTAAGGTTTTCAGCTAATTGATTTAAACGATTATAGAGTTTAGTGTTCATATTTTTTCCTCATATTTAAGCATAATCTAGTATTACTTATAAATAAAGTATACATTGATAATCAATGATCATAAGCCTATAATTTGCTTGAAGGAGGGTTCACATATGTTTGACATTGTGGATTTTCTGGAGCCCATAATACAAGGGAATTGGAAATACCTTGGTGGTTTAATTTTAGGTATATTAGGTTTAATCCTGATACGTTATATTCGATTACTATGGGTGGAAAGACAGACTGTTAAAGATGAAGAGTTTATTAGTACACACCAAAATATTCCAATAAAAACACTTCAGAAAAAAGTTTGGTTTATCATGTTATCAATATTTATATTAGTCGCTATTGTTTTACCAGGTTCGATGTGGATAACAGTTGAGATACTAAAACAAATAGAATCAATTGAACCTGGAATTGCTTTGTTGTTTATATTTATATTGTTTATCATCATTCTAGTCATATCAATCATTCAATCTGTTCGATTAAGACGATTAAGACGAAGAATAAAGAAGATGAGTATCTAAGGTTTTATATAAGCAAATCCTTCATGTTGTTTAATCATAAGTTCAGAGACACCTGAGGATACGATATGAATTCCTGAAAAAAGTGAATCTGGACTTATATTATTTGATTTCAATGAGTTATTACAAACACAAAATTGAACAGATTTATTAAGTAACAGTGCTATAGTTTGATAATCTTTTTCATTTATTTCATTTAAGATAAAGAATTTAACTGCTTCAGAGTTCGCAAGTACTTCAATCGTGATCGTTTGATTTTCTAGATCGTGTATTAGATTATTTACATTCGCAAGCAATAATTTCCATTTACTCATTTCATCGATATGAAATATAACTTTATAGTTGTGCATAATTATCTCCTTATTTGAATTATAAAGTGTGAAATTAGTTATCACAATTTATTCATTTATCTGTCACTCAGGATACTTGAATATCCTATTTAAAGTGTTATGATGAAGATACCCTTTAGGAAGATTGATAGGCTTGATAAAATAATGCGATATCGATGAGCGATCAACATAGTACCTAAAGAGCTGGGCGTCTAAAATAAAAATTAGACGCTCTTTTTATTCGTTTATAATCAATTGATTTAGATCTTTGTCAGAAGTATTGGAATATTTCTTTAATGAGATTGTGTAAAATAATATACCTAAGAGTATCCAAATAAACAATGCAATCCTCGATTGAATCACAAGAAAAGTAGGTAATCCTGGCACAATTAGTAACAAGACAAAACCTAACGATAATATGGAACCTAGTAAACTGATCCATTTGAGATTTAGCTTGGACTTCTCACGATAAAGAAGAAGAAATGTAGAAGAAGATGTATAGAAGTATCCAATTGCGGCCCCAATCGAAGCCATATCCACAATCCACAATAACACCTGTCTACCAAACCATGGCGCAACTAAAGAGATTAACATTATAAATAGAATTGTATTGTGAGGTGTAGAATACTTAGGATGTAAGGATGAAAACCAACTCGGTAATGCATTCGCACGAGCTAACGAGTAAATGAGACGACTGGATGCCATATAGAAACCTATAATTCCTGTAAGTACAGCTGCCATGAGCGCAAGACCTAATAGAATGAGTCCAAACTGTCCCAATAATACTTCTGCCGCATACCCAGTAGCCCAAAATGGTTTCGTATCGATTAATTCTTTCCATGGGACAACAATTGCGGTAATTGTGTTTAGTGAGATATACATTAATCCACCAAGTAATATCGCAAGAATCATAATACCTAAAGATTTCTTATGAGAGAAGTTAAATTCTTCTGAAGCTTGTGGAATCGCATCAAAACCAACATAAGCCCATGGCGCAATCGCAATGATACTAAGTATTCCATTTAAGGGTGTTTGAGATGGAGAAAATAAAGGCATTAAATTATCGTAATGTACACTTGGATTCAATAAGGCAAACAAAACCAAAATAAGAATGCTAGAGACAAGTGTTATAGCTAAGACTGATTGTATATTCCCTGAAACCTTAATTCCTTTAATACTCATCCATCCAAAGAGGATTAATGCGATACTAGCAAGCAAGATTTCACCCAGATAAACATCCCAACCTGCAATCGAATATAGATAACCATGTTGTAAAATACCTGGAAACATATAACGACTGATGAGTGCTAAAGCAGTTGCGTTTAATGGCACTATTGATAAATAGGATAAACCTAAAAACCAAGCACAAATGAATGCATGATGTTTACCATAACTTTTATAGGTGTAGGCAAATTCTCCACCCGCAACCGGAAATCGTTGAATCATATAACCATAACTTAAGGATATAATAATCATTATAAAAGCCCCAATACCTAATCCAATAGCGGTTCCAAGAGGGCCAGCTGAAGGCAAGAATAAGTTTCCTGGCATCACAAAAGCACCCCAACCAATAATACTTCCCAATGCGAGTGCCCATACATTAAGTGGACTTAAACTTTTAGATAACTTTTGATGACTCATAATGATAATTCCCCCTTTGATCAATCTTACTCAAATCTAACCATTCTCCCATTTCTAGTTCTAACTCTTTATCAATGAAAGGCATATAACCATTTAAGTGGAAAAAGGTTAATTCACCAAAAAGTATTTGACCATCAAGATTATATAAATCAACTCTTACATGTGGAAAAGGTTTTGATAAAATAGTAGAAATCTCGAGCATTTTATCAAAATTAATGGGTTTATCGATCATAGTATTTTTATCATTCTCACACCAAATATGAACATCTCTAAAATTCCAATCACAATCATAAAAGTTCTGTTTATGTTTACCAAATCGATCTATATCAACTTGTATTAATTTTGGAATACCATTAAAACAATATATTTTATAATCCATAGGAGGATTGCCACTCTTATCAGATAGATATCTTTCCGCAATAATTCTAGGTTTTATTGTTTGATAAACCCACTCCCTCCCTTTATAGAAATAATTTAACTTTATCCATAAATCCATTTTCTTAAACTCTTTTTTAGAATCGAAATTAGATTTGTTTGAACAAAATAGATTGTATCCTGAACCATGTGTTCCTTTTAAAACAAATTGATCAGGTAGTTTATCGAGTTTAATCTCTGACGTTGATTGATAAACATGATATATCTCATTTAAATAGTGTGAACCGATCATTTGTTCAATCAAGGATCTTACTTCATACTTATCTGCACAAATTATCGCTAGATCATCTCTCCAATATAGTTTTAACCACTGTAGCTTATCGTTATATAAAACAGGCTTATCTAAAACCAATTTTCTTTTCAATCTTTTTTTAAATGTAACCTTTATCGAATCTTCATTTGAAACAAATGTTTTATTATAGAATTGCATCAATAAAACAACTGGTTTGTATATAAACATGGTTTGTTTAAGGGAATCAATTATTTTATTTTTAATACTCATATTAAAATAATACACCAATAACAGATAATCTAATTAAATATATGAAGTATATTGCGCTTATAAGGGGACAATGTTACTATATCACTATACGATATATCACGAGGCGAGATATGGAACTATCACCATCATTATTCTATTTCTTATTAGTACTGAACAATCCTCTACATGGTTATCAAATCATGCAAGAAGTAGAAAAAGCTTCTGGGGGTCAAATCACAATGGGAGCGGGGACTTGTTATGGATTGATCGCAAGAGGTCAAACAGAAGGCTTAATTGATTTAGTTGAAGAAGTAGACAGAAAGAAGATTTACCGAATAACCAGTAAAGGTCGAAAATTTTTACAGGATGAAATCGATCGACTAAACAAACAATTAGAGATGACGAAAAAGTATGCGGGGGAAAACCATGTTAGAAGTATTAAAATATGATCCATATCTACAAACTGAACAATGTGAAAGATGGCTTGAAGAAAAGGCAACTCAAGGATTATTTATAAGAGAGCTTTATCTCGAAAATGATTTCGTATTCTTTGATAAAGCAAATCCTAAAAAAGTTCATTATTCAATTTTCTTTGATCAAAACAAGAAATTTAATGCGTCTGAGTTTATTGAAATTCTAAAGGAACAAGGTTGGAAGATTGTTGGTAAAGAATCAAGTAGAAAAGAACTATATCTTTTTATAAATGAACAAGAAAACCCTATTCCAATTGAAACAGATAATTCAGTATTAGAGTATAAACGTAAGAATTTATTAAACTTATTTGTATTAAATTTAGTATTGTCCATCGCAGTAGTGGTGGTGAATTTATATACATCAGCTAGGAATCCAGCTAACTGGTTTACAATCTTTATTTATTTGTATTTAAGCTATAGTTACTTTATTAACTCGTATCGATTTGCCTATTTAAGAAATTCATCTCAAGCAATAAAAGATAGAACAGTAAGAATATATCGCTTTTTACGTAAAGTAGCTTTAGTCATAACACTATTAGCATTTACGTATATTACATTTAGGTATGTTGAAATTAAACAAGTTAGTACAAATATAAATTACTTGGTTAAACCAAAGGACACACATTTAATCAATGAAGTTTACACAAAGAGTATCTTTAGTTTAAATCCGAATTACACTTCAATATTTACCATTAAAAAAGATAATCAGTTAAATCAAGTTATTTACCAAACAAAGGTAAATATCACTTGGTTAAACAATATTAATTTTGAAGATTATCATACTGAACAAACAAAAAATCTAAAATATGAATATCCAATAAAATTTAATCTAATTGATAATTATCTAAATGCAGATAAAGATATTACGTTTAGCGCAGAGAATCGCCAAGAATACTATAGCTTCATATTAGTCGATAAAACAATTTATACCTTACATTCAATAAACCTCACCCTTAATGAACACAATGAATATCTCAATCTAATGGGAGTACGATAATGCGTAAAATACTAATTATTCTATTTATTGTCGTTATGACATTAATTATGAACTCATCAAAAATGTTTGAAACGAATATTTACGAAATTCATAGAGATAGAGAATATGATATGACGTATCAGTTACGCATGACGACTGATTATTATATTGGAGTAGAAAATGAATGGTCTACAATTGATTATACACCCATTAATTACGACACAAAGTGTTTAATTCCTAATGACCAATGGTTAAGTAATAATCTTGTGGAAGAGTTTGGAAAAAAGTTAATTTGGAATAGAGTATATAGTTATGATTATAATAACTGCCCATATTCAACGATTGATAGTGGATATGATAAGCTAAATATAATGATAAGTAATCAAAGAATGGCGGCCTATCCACAATATACTGCCTTCATTGAAAAGAATAATTATACGAGTCCAAAAGGGGTGCCTGTATGGGTTAGTCTTGATGAGGACTATCAAGTCATTAATGATGACTATTATCACATTAAAAAGTTTAAGTACAGTTTTATACTGAATGATCATTATGTATTTATGGAGACTATAAGTATTAACTCAGAATGGGATATTAATGAGTTATTAGAGACAGTGGATAATATTTATAATCAAGTAGTTAATAGTTAGAATAATATCTAACTATTTTTATTTAAGATACATTTATAGAATAATAATGTATTTATAGTAAAATGAAAACATGCTAAACTAACCAAAAGGGGGTACTTGAAATGAATAAAGTTTTACTCAAACGTGTTGTCACAAGTACTTCAATTCTTCTATTTTTATGTTCAATCTTTTTTTTAAGTCAAATTGATAAACGAGAAGATTTTTCTTTTAATAAGGAACAAGCGAATGAACTCAATAGTTCATGGACAGTAAAATATAGTAATCAAGAATTAAATAATGTAACACTTCCTTATGATTTAAACTTGGAAGCGAATGAAAAATACCAAATCTCAACAATACTTCCACAATTAGATCATGAACAAAACACATTATTACTACGATCTTCGATGCAAGATATGAGAGTATATCTAGATAATGTATTGATCTATGAACATGTAAAACCAAAATCATTAGGAATAGTAACACCTCCAGCTAGTTTATGGATTACCGTAACGTTACCAGATGATTACTCAGGTAAAGAGATTATGATTGAGATTAGTTCACCAATAAAATCGTTCTCTGGTGTTATTAATCCAATAAAACTTGATTCGAAGGAAGTATTACTATTTGATTTAGTTAAGAATCAATTATTTGGTTTAATCATATTTGGTATTTTATTTTTTGCGGGAATCATATTAACCATTATTTCGTTTTTTATTAAAGATAATCAAGATTCACGAATATTTTATCTTGGTTTACTAGCAACATTTACAAGTTTATGGCTTTTAGCAGAATCACGATTATTACAGTTTGTGATAGGAAATCGATTTATATTAGGTTCACTCGCATATTTGATGGTTCCTCTAATGGCAATCTATTTTGCGTTGTATATTCGTGAAGCGGTTCTTACACAAAGTGGGTATAAAAAAGTAATTACTCGATTTGTATTTGTTATGCAACTATTTATCATTACAAGTGTTTTACTGCAAATAACAGGAATACATGATTTTATTGAAACCATGTACTTCGGATTAGGATTTATTTCTGTTGGGGCAGTAATTGGAGCGTATTTTTTGATTAAAGAAGTGCTTGAATTTAACAATCATACGGCTAAGAAACTGATGAAGTTTACCTTCATATTATTTATAAGTTTGGTGTTAGAAATTGGGTCTTTCTACATTGGTGTATTTAGCTTTATTTCATCATTCTTAAGAGTCGGTAGTTTCTTATTCTTCTTATTATTAATCATAGATACAATTTATTATATTCGTGAGAGTATGGTAAGAAGGAATGAAACACTTATCTTAGAGAAATTAGCATATAAGGATTTCTTAACAGGTGGATTAAATCGAACTTCATATGAAAAAGATTTAGAAAAGAAAATTAATGATAAACAATCATTCAGATTAAATTTATTGGATTTGAACCATTTAAAATATATTAATGATCATTTTGGACATAATGTTGGAGATGAGGCAATTAAACTTATCTATAATACATTAGAATCAGCGTTTAGGGATATTGGGACTTCTTATCGAATCGGGGGAGATGAGTTTGCGGTCATTATTAATGATATTAATCCAGAGATAAATGCAAATGCGATAGATGAATTTAATCAAAATCTAAGTAATATAAATAAACACTTCATACATCCACTAAAAGTAGCGATCGGTACAGATATTTATACACCTGATAAGTGGGAACATTTCTCTAAATTCTATCATCATGTCGATCAAAAAATGTATGAAGATAAGACAAAAATAAAATCAGCTGAATAAGCTGATTTATTTTTTTAACCAATTTTTTACTGCATTTAATTCCGATTCAGATATGCGATGACCACTGTTTTCCCAATGAAGGTTTACATCTGCATTCGCAGACGATAGTAACTCGTTTAATTCAATACTTTGGTCAGGTGGACAAATAGGATCGTTCTTACCTGCACCGATAAAAACAGATACACCGCTTAAGTCAGGAAGTTCTTTTCGAATTGGAACCATTGGGTGAAGTAATATTGCTTTTTCGAATACATCAGAATAATGAAATAAAAGACTTGCGGCAATATTGGCGCCATTTGAATAACCTAGCGCAATGATATGTTTCTTATCAAACCCATACTCAATAGAAGCTTGATCAATAAATTCTTTTAATTGATGTGTACGATTCACCAAATCAACTTCATCAAATACACCTTCCGATATACGTCTAAAGAATCGATTCATTCCATTCTCTTTGACTTCTCCTCGAACACTTAAAACATTAAAATCAGGATTTATGAAATGAGCAAGCCCTAGTAAATCCCTTTCATCACCACCTGTACCATGCAATAAAAGAAAGGTTGGATGTTCTAAATTTTCTTTTTGAAAGATATGTTTCATTTTTCTTGTTTCCCTAGTTTCTTTAAGTTAATTTGTAAAGATAATTCTTCATCTTGATTTAAGATATTAATAACCATTCTCAACTTTTGAACATGTTTTGGATAGATTTCATCCATTAAATGTCTACCCTTATCTGATAACTCCACAATATGATATCGTTTATCTTGAATGTTTTTAGTCTTATTAATAAACTCTTTTTTGATTAAATTCTCAATCACATAACTCATGCTAGAAGATGCGATTAATACTTTCTCACAGATGGATTGAACAGGTAATGCGCCTTTATGATACAGAACTTCAAGTGCCCCAAATTCAGAAGGATTTAAACCATATTGTAATACATCATCCGCAATAATCTTTTCTATTTCATTTGTAGCTCGAAATAGAATCGTAATTGTTTTGAGATCATTAATCATTGAAATATTCCTTCTTATACACTTTCGTGCTTCTAACAGTATCGATTGGTCTTACTAAGGACTCAATACGTTCTCTCTGATTTCTAAATTTTGGAGGCAAGGCAAGCTTTTCACCCAAAATTTCGTACGGTTCTTCATCATCGATAAAACCTGGACCTTCAGTTGCGAATTCAAACAAAATACCTGGGTATAATCGTGTATAGAGTGATTTGAAATAGAAACGATCGACATAACCAGAATGTCCTGCTTTATATGAGTTTAAGTGTTTAATCCAAGCATCTATATCTTCTCGATCGTCTACTCTAAATGCGACATGATGAACACCACCAAATCCTTGATATGCATCCGGAAGTAAAGGTTGATAGTCTAAGATGACACCTGCTCCATTTCCCCCTTGTCCCATTTCATATAATGTGTACTGTCCTTGTTTATTAACATAATGCATGCCCATTATTTCTTCTAAGATACGTTTCATATTTTCGATGTTTTTAACTCTAAAGAAAATTGGACCCAATCCAGTAATCCCAAATTCAACTGGTACTGGACCATTTAACCATGGTGTACCAGATTCGATACCGACATTGTTTTCATCTGAGAATAATGCATATTCTTGATCATCAAAATCATAGAAATATAAAACTTTCTTATTAAATAATTCTGTAATTGGTTCAAATTTAACATTGTAATGTGTAAATCGTTTAACCCAATATTCAAGTGATTGATCATCTTTTACTCTTAATCCAATTCGTGAGATTTCATTTGTACCTCTTATTGCCTTATTAATGCCTTGGAAATCGAAGAAAGTCACATCTGTTCCAGCACTTCCTCGATCATCCGCAAAGAATAGGTGATAAGTATTAATATCATCTTGATTCACTGTTTTTTTAACTAATCTCATACCTAGAATATTGGTAAAGAAATCATAATTTTTTTCTGCACTACTAGTAATCGCAGTGACATGATGTATTCCATTTAATTGTTTCATAAATTGTCTCCTTTAAGATAGCCTTATAATAATTCGAATTCGAAGTATTATCAAATAATATGCTCAGAAAATAACTCTTGACTTAGAGTTAACTCCAGAGTATATACTGTATATTGTTTTAATAACATGGAGCACAAATGAAGAACCTAAAAATATTAATTCCTTTTATATTTATTACACTAACGACATTTTTCTTAAATATATCGATGCAAATGTCTATTCCAACTTTCTCAGTTTTTCTAAAAAGTTTAAATTTTCCATTAGGTTACATTGGTGCTGCTTCTCTTGCGGTCGCATTAGCCGCAATGTTTTTTCGACCTATTTCAGCTATTTTGAACCGAAAAATAGGCAGTATTGAAACTGGATTAATTGGGGCTAGTTTTTACTTCATTTCGTTTACATTATTTATTTTATTTAGAGATGTTCGAGTTGTTGTTTTAGCTAGAATTATTCAAGGGATTGGTATGGGTCTAGTTATAACTACAATGGGTTCAGTAATTGCACAAATAGTTCCTCATGAAGATTTATTAAAAGGAATGAATATCTATTCGTTATTTGCAGCTTCTACTAGTGCTATAGGACCATTTCTTGGAATGCTTCTTATTAATAATGGTGATTTCAACTTACTGTTTTTGACAGCATTAAGTTTTGTGTCTATTGGGATTATGTTTCTAATTGTACTTAGAATAAAGATACATCTACCACTACCAGAAGGGTTACATACTGAAAAAAGTGGTGTACCAATATTGAAAAGTCGTGCTTTATTTCCAACTCTGCTCGCATTTATATCAGCAATGGTTTTTGCAGGGATTGCGAGTTATCTTTCTATATACGGAATAGAAGTGGGAATACCTAATGTAGGGTTCTTCTTCTTATATGGATTTATTGGTTTATTAATTTCTAGAGTTGTTATGAATCGAATCATGAAGAACCTTCACTTTGCGAGTGTTCTACTTATCTTCGGAGTTTCCTATTCTATGTGCTTGGTTCTAATTGTTATGTTTAAAACCGTTATCGCATGGACAATTTTAGGGATATTATTTGGATTTGTTTTTAACTTCTTAGGTACAGTATTTAATACGATGGCAGTTAAAAATGTTCCGTTATCAGATAAAGCAAGTGCAAATGCATTATTGTTTGTTGGGTTAGACTCTGGTTTTTTCTTAGGTGGATTAATTTGGGGTCAAGTATCTGTATTATTCTCAACCTCATCAATATTTATATTTAGTGCGATTCTAATTTTGTGCTCAATGACAGCTGGATCAATCTACGCCAAACGAAACGAAGTTAAATTTTAAAACTAGATAAAATTGGTTAAGTGTTGCAGAAAGTTTGAATTATAATAAATTCAAGCGAGGAAAAATATGAAAAAAGTTAGACAATTTCCTGAAAATTTTTTATGGGGTGGTGCGACTGCCGCAAATCAATTTGAGGGTGGATGGAAAGAAGATGGAAAGGGATTAAGTGTTGCGGATTGTGTGATTCGTAGAGTGAATGTCGATGTAAAGAATTATGCGGCTCATCAACATATCACAACTCAAGATATCTTAGATTCACTCAAAACAGAGGATACTCAGTTCTATCCTAAGCGTAGAGGTTCTGATTTCTATCATCATTACAAAGAAGATATCGCTTTGATGGCGGAAATGGGATTTAAGGTTTTTAGATTGTCCATTAGTTGGCCAAGAATATTTCCAAATGGAGATGATTTAGTGCCCAATGAAGCAGGATTGAAGTTCTATGATGATGTGTTTGATGAATGTATTAAACATGGTATTCAACCTTTAGTCACATTATCCCACTATGAACCACCACTCAATATCGTGTTAAATTACGATGGTTGGTACTCAAGAGAAGTGATTGATATGTTTACTCAATATACGAAAGTAGTGGCAGAGAGATACAAAGGTAAAGTTAAGTACTGGTTAACCTTTAATGAAATCGATAGTATCATTCGTCATCCATATACGTCAGGTGCACTTGTAGAAGACCGATTTGAAGGTAAAAACTTCACACATGTCATTTATCAAGCGATGCATCATCAATTTGTGGCAAGCGCAATTGCGACAAAAATACTTCATGAAACAGACCCTGAGAATAAAGTAGGATGTATGTTAACGAAATTGACGTATTATCCACTTACATGTAAACCTGAAGATGTGTTGAAGATGCAACAAGATATGCGTAGTACATATTGTTACAGTGATACGCAAGTATTTGGAGAGTATCCAAGGTATTTATTAACTCGATTTAAGAATGAAGGATTTGAACTCGTGAAACATCCAGGGGATGATGAATTAATGAAAGATAATCCAGTGGATTTTATTTCATTTAGTTATTACATGTCATCCTGTGTCGCCTTTAATCCTGAAGGAAAAGAAACGACGGCAGGGAATACCATTGTAGGAATTAAGAATCCATACCTTGAAACAAGTGATTGGGGTTGGCAAATTGATCCAATTGGACTAAGGATATCAATGGTTGATTTATACGATCGATATCGTAAGCCGCTATTTATTGTGGAAAATGGATTAGGCGCAAAAGATACCGTTGTGGATGGTAAAATTGAAGATGATTATCGAATCAATTACCATAGAGAACACTTTAAAACGATGTTAGATGCGATTGAATTGGATGGAGTAGATTTAATGGGATATACATCATGGGCATGCATCGACTTAGTATCTGAATCCACAAAACAAATGAGTAAACGATATGGATTTATTTATGTGGATGCGGATGATGAAGGATATGGTACCTATAATCGATTAAGAAAGAAGAGTTTCTATTGGATGAAATCAATCATTGAATCCAATGGCCAAGCATTGTTCAAATAGAAAAGAAGCGTGAGCTTCTTTTTACTTTAGGTTAAATAACCCTGTTCCTTGATCTGAATCAATGGGTAATGAAGAATGTTCATGAATGATTTTCCATTCATCATTTTTCTTTATTAATCCAAATGTAAAGCGATTGGTAAGATGTCTAAATTCAATATTATGTGAATTAAACTCTCAGAAACGAATGGATGTATGAATAAATGCTACTGAATCATCTTCGTGAATTGCATGATTTTCAAAACTTACTTTCAAAGTTGATCCATCTCGCCTTAATCCACTAAACCAATTCTCAATAACTTTATTCCAATCTGATTTTGACTTAATCTCCCACGTATTCCAGCTATCAAATATATGAATTGAATCATCATATAAATCCATAAAAAGATTAATATCTTGGTTATATACAGCTAATTTATATTGATCTAATACGTCTTGAACTGTTTTCATATGAATCTCCTATATGCAAACAGTGTAATCTTAATAAAAATAATATCCTAGAAAAATGCTCAGATAGAAAAAAGGACTTATAAAGTCCTTAATCAATTATTTATCCTGTTCAAATAAAGTCTTAGCAAGCAATGTAAACATCTTATCACGATATCGAATGACTTCTTCATCTCTACCATTCGAGTAATCGTAGAATCCTGCACCATTTTTAACGCCTAAACGATTTTGATCAACACATTCCTTAATTAAACCAAATGGTTCTTTGTAATCACATAAATCAGGGAAAGTATACTTTGAAATATTATTATGAATGTCCAATCCACCTAAATCACAGATCTCAAATGGACCAAACACAGCATATCTAAATCCTAATGCGTACTTCATCACATCATCAACACCTTCAGGTGTTGTTATACCTTCTTGAACAATATATAAAGCTTCTCTTAAAATAGCTTGTTGGATGCGATTTAATACAAAACTAGGCGCATCTTTAACTTTAACTGGTTTCTTTTCAAGTTTTAGCGCAAGCTCATATACCGTATCAACCGTAGAATCGCTCGTTATTTGACCTTGAATAACTTCAATAAGAGGGATAATATGCGGAGGGTTCATCCAATGCATACCTGCAAAGCGTTCAGGGTGTTTAACAGCTTCTGCAATTCTAGTAATACTTAGACCTGATGTATTACTACATAATATCGCATCTTCACTTACTAGTTCGGAAACTTCCTTCCAGAATTTATGTTTAACATCTATATTCTCAAGAATTGCTTCTATCAAAAAATCAACTTCTTTAAATGATTGAATATCATTTGAGTACTTAATTCTATTTTTTAATTCAATTGATTGATCAATACTTACAATACCAGACTTTATCCAAGTCTCTTGATTAATCTCAACCAATCGTTTAGCTTTATCAAGTGCTGATTCGTATATATCAAAAACCACAACATCATAATTAAATAAAGCGAAAGTTTGGGCAATTGAAGCCCCCATCGTACCTGCTCCTGCAATTCCTATTTTTTGAATCATATTTCTCCTTGTGTAAGCGCTTAGATTAATTAAAGCTTATCAAAGGCAATTGTGAAATACAATCAAAAATGAACAAATGAGAATAGTAATAATTTATACGTGTTATAAGGTGTGATTATAACGATTATTTTATTTCTTTTAGATTGTAAACTTGTTTATAAATGCGCTAGAGCGTACAATTTAACTATTAATAATAGTTATAACAGAGGAGAAACCATGCGAATTGTACATACCAATACAGTAAAGGATGCGGTTAAGAATCTATTTATAGAGGCTAATTTTGATATTGGTGAATCAGTATTTAAAGTCATTCAAGACTCCATACATAAAGAGAAATCGCAATTAGGCCAATCTGTATTAGGCAAGATCTATGATAATAATATACTCGCAAAAAAAGAGAGAATCGCGATATGCCAAGATACTGGAATGTCCGTAGTATTTATTCAAATAGGGCAAGATATACATTTTGAAGGTGATTATATCAATGATGCGATTAACCAAGGAGTAAGAGAGGCATATGAAGAAGGGTATTTAAGAAAATCAGTTGTTAGAGATCCGCTTTTTGAGAGAGTAAATACAAAAGATAATACGCCTGCAGTCATACATACGAGTATCATTCCTGGAGATAAAATCTTTATTGAGGTTATGCCAAAAGGATTTGGTAGTGAGAATATGAGTACATTAAAAATGTTTGCGCCTTCAGCAGGAATCGATGGTGTTAAACAATTTATCATAGACGCAATTGAGAAAGCAGGACCCAATGCGTGTCCTCCTATGATTGTTGGGGTAGGGATTGGTGGTACATTTGAGTACGCCAGTTATTTAGCCAAAAAAGCAGTGTTAAGAGGACCTGATCATAAACATCCTGATTCTCGATATCGTGAATTAGAAGAAGAAATACTAACAAAAGTTAATAAAACAGGAATTGGACCAGCTGGTTTAGGTGGATTAACAACGGCATTCGCAGTTAACATAGAGGTATATCCGACACATATTGCGTCGATACCTGTCGCAATCAATATCAGTTGTCACGCATCTCGACATGCGTCTATTGAAATCTAGGAGAAGAAATGGAAGAAAGAAAAATACAATTGCCTCTTGATGAAGAGACAATTTTATCTCTCAAAGCAGGAGATAGTGTTTTATTAACGGGAACGATGATTACAGGTAGAGATGCGGCGCATCAAAGATTGTTTGAAACAATTCAGAATCATCAGAAATTACCGATTAAATTAGAAGGTGAAGTAATCTATTATGTAGGACCTGCACCAAGTAAACCAGGAGTACCTGTAGGATCGGCAGGACCTACATCCAGTTATCGTATGGATAAGGTTGCGCCTATCCTTATGGAACATGGTTTAAAAGGAATGATCGGTAAAGGAAACCGCAGTAAAGAAGTAATCGATTCGATGAAGAAGAATAAATGTGTCTATTTTGCGGCCATTGGTGGTTTAGGCGCAATGATTTCAAAGAGTATCTTAAACAGTGAAGTCTTGTGTTATGAAGATTTAGGTACAGAAGCCATTCATCGTTTTTGGGTTAAGGATTTTCCTGCAATAGTCGTGATTGATTCCGAAGGAAACAACCTTTATGAAATTGAACAAGCTAAGTTTAGAGAAGCGGAGTAATTATGTCAGATATCTATCAAAAATCATTAATAGCACACAAAAAATGGAAAGGTAAGCTACGAACCATTCTTAATGCGCCATTAAACAATAAAGAAGAATTGAGTTTAGCCTATACACCTGGTGTAGCGGAACCATGTCGAGAAATACATCGAAATCCAGAATCTGTATATGAGTATACCTGGGTAGGAAATACCGTAGCGGTTATTACTGATGGAACGGCGGTACTTGGTTTAGGTGATATTGGCCCAAAAGCTAGTTTACCGGTAATGGAAGGGAAGTGTGCGTTATTCAAATCATTTGCGGATATTGATGCGATTCCAATCGCATTAGATACCAAAGACCCAGATGAGATAATACGCATCTGTAAAGCTTTAGCTCCAAGCTTTGGTGGCATTAACCTAGAAGATATTTCAGCCCCAAGATGTGTAACCATTGAAAGAGAACTTAAGAAAACACTTAACATACCTGTGTTTCATGATGATCAACATGGAACAGCAATCGTGGTTGCGGCAGGATTAATCAATGCGTTAAAACTAATAAAAAAATCATTCAGTGAGCTTAAGGTTGTAGTGAGTGGGGCTGGCGCTGCTGGAAGTTCTATTATGTTTATGTTAAGAGATTTAGGGGTTAAGAATATTCTTGGATTTAGAAAAGAAGGAATTATTCGTAAAGAAGACCATGATGATTTTCTCGTTCAAGAATTAAGTGAATTTGCGAATCCTGATCAACTAAACATCACATTAAGAGAGGCAATGGTAAAAGCGGATGTGTTCATTGGAGTATCTGCACCTCGATTAGTAGATAAAGTTATGATACAGAGTATGAACTCACAATCCATTGTCTTTGCGTTGGCTAATCCTGAACCAGAAATCAGTTATGATGATGCGAAAGAAGCAGGTGCCTATATTATCGCGACAGGACGTAGTGACTTCCCAAATCAAGTGAATAATGTATTGGCGTTCCCAGGATTATTTAGAGGAGCACTAGACGCTAAAGCTACCAAAATATCAGAAGAAATGAAACTTGCGGCTGCACAAGGCTTAGCGAGTTTGATTCAAGATGATGAGTTAAATCCAGACTATATTATTCCAAGTGTGTTTGATCGTAGAGTTAAAGACGTTGTGAGTCAAGCCGTAAAAGATATTGCGATCCATCAAGGTTTAGTACGAAAATCATAAATTGTAAGCGCATTCTAAAGTGAAATAGTGTATGCTTATAGTAGATAGAATCTTAAAATTCTATGCGTTTACTCTTCATGACACAAAATCTGAACCAATATTACGAGATAGTATAAACTAAGCAAATGATGCGCTTTTTCTGGCATCATTTTTGTTTGATAGGAGAACCTATGACATTAAGTATTGAACAATTTAGATATGCGACTTACTTTGCGCCAAGAGGAAAAGTACGTATGCAAAATCTTGGGAACCAAGTGAGTCAAAAGTACTTATTACCGAATGACAAGATTATTGGACTTATTGGAGATGCAGGAAGTGGTAAATCACTTTTTATAAAAGGCATGTTTCCGGGATTAGAACTGACCAACGATGATGACGGAATTAATACACGACCATCTCCACTTATGCGAGACTATGCTCAACTCAACTATCGAGCACATACCTATCATATTGATGTTCGTTTTGAAGCCGCATTTACACAAATGTTTGAACTTGTGGATGCGGTCAATCAAGCTGTTCAAAATAAGAAAAGAGTTGTGATAGAACACTTCGATGATTTATATCCACATTTAAATATGAATGCAGACTTATTAATCGGAATTGGAGAAGAAGTCATCGTATCACGACCTAATTTGTTTGGACCAATACCAGATGATATTAAATCAACGGTTTATCAGTCTATACAATATCGTAGAATGGCTCATAGCGCTGAAGATTTATTGGTACATGTGTTAGATGAAAACTACAACATTACCTGTGATGGTCATGGGGATGTTAAGCATGGATTTATCTTATCCTTTAATAAGAAACCAAAGGCATCCATTGCGGTGTTAGAAAAGAAGGTTAAGTTATTAATCAAAGATGATTTAACCATTAGTTATCATGATTCAACACACATCAAAATTGGTGAGAAGATTGATCAATATTGTACTGGACCTCGTACACATGTGAATCATACAGGTCAGATTAAAAACTTTAAATTATTAAAAGAGTATTTCTACGATCCACAAAAGAAGACATATGAACTTGTAGGGATTGTAAGTGATGAAACGATTGAAGATATTCATAAAATAAATCATTTTGCGGATTAAGGAGCACTATGGAAAAGATCAATGTAGTAATAGGTGTTATTGGGGCAGATGTTCATGCGGTTGGGAATCGTATCATTGATTATGCGTTTTCTCAAGCTGGATTTAATGTGATTAATCTAGGCGTTATGGTATCTCAAAAAGAATTCATGGATGCGGCAATCGAGACGAATGCGAAGGCCATTATTGTATCGAGTTTATATGGTCATGGTGAATTGGATTGTCGTGGTATGGGAGATATGTTAAAAGAGGCTGGATTAGGAGATGTTTTATTGTATATTGGGGGAAATCTTGTAGTAGGTAAATCTGATTTCTCTGAAGTAGAAAAGCTCTTCAAGTCTATGGGTTTTAACAGAGTTTATCCTCCAGGAGCCGATATCAATCAAGGAATAGAAGATTTAAAGAATGATTTAAAAGAGAAGGGAATTTATGCCTAACTTTTGTTTATTTGATGTAGGATCGACCTATACTAAGGGATGTATCGTCGATACAGATCAAGAAATAATACTTGCACAAGCAAGTGATTTTACTACTTCAAGTACCGATATTTCGATAGGGATAGAGAAAGTTAAACAAAAAATGTTTAAAGATATTACTGTTCATATCGATAAAACCTATGTTTGTAGCTCCGCTAAAGGTGGACTCAAAATGATAGCGATTGGTTTAGTCCCTGATTTAACCTTAAAAGCAGCGCAACTTGCGTGTTACAGTGCTGGCGCAAAAGTCATAAAATCCTACTCATTTGAACTAAATCAAAAAGAATTGGATGAAATAGAAAATTCAAATTGTGACATTCTTTTATTAAGTGGTGGAACAGATGGTGGGAATACCAGTAGTGTTCGACACAATGCGAATCAACTAATAAAACTAAAGTCTCGTTTTCCGATCATTTATGCTGGAAATAAGTCATGTCAAGATGAAATAAAAACACAATTAGAAGAGGTTGGCTTTGAATGTATCCTTTGTGCCAATGTCATGCCAAGTTATGGCATTCTTGAAGTGGATGAATGTAAGAATAAAATTAGAGAGTTATTCTTAAAGTCAATCGTAAAGGCAAAAGGATTATCTCAATTAAATGAAGTCATCGATGAGATTGTATTACCGACTCCACTTAGTGTATTTGAAGCCCTAAAACTGTTATCCAAAGGGACAAAAAATGAATCTGGAATTGGAGATCTAATCGCAATTGATATTGGTGGTGCTACAACTGATGTATATAGTATGAATGAGAAGTTGGTTGTGAATGAGGAATTTGGGTATAAGGGGCTACAAGAACCATTAGAAAAAAGAAGTGTAGAAGGTGACTTAGGTTTAAGATACAGTGCATCGCATGTCTATGAGTTAAAAACAGATTTACATTCAACGGAATTCGATGCCTATATTAATGAAATAAATAATAACCCTCATCTAAGTTCTAACATTGAGTTAGACACACAACTTGCGAGTACTTGTGTTGATATCGCTACGCAACGTCATGTAGGACGTTTAGAAACGAGTTATACACCAATGGGGATTAGTTATTATCAAACAGGTAAAGATTGTCGGAATGTTAAACAATGTATTGGGATTGGTGGTCCTATTATCTATAATCCAAATGCTAAATCAATCTTAAGTCAGTGTTTAACGAAACCAAATCAAAAAGATATCTTATTGCCATTAGAGTGTGAATTTTATCTGGATAAAGATTATTTAATTAGTTGTTTAGGATTATTATCCAAACAATATCCAGATGTTGTGATACGAATATTAAAAAAGAAATTGGAGAAACTAAATCATGTATAATCGAAAAATTCCTTTGGATGAATTTCTAAAACAAAGAGAAGAAGTACTGAATCAATGGAGTACAGGAAAAGAAGTTAATTTGGAAGAAGCGATTGAGTATCAAAAGTCCATTGAAGAATCAAAGCGATTTAGTTCGAAATTAGCATCCGCAATAGTAAATAAAGAAACACTTATTCAACCAAGAGCGGGGGTTGCTTTACCTAATGAACATCTTAAGCTTTTGAAGTACTTACAAGATGAAGGTGGAGCGGATCTACTCCCAACAACCATTGATAGTTATACAAGACATAATCGATATACAGAAGCACAAACTGGGATTGATGAAAGTGTACGTACAGGCAAATCATTATTAAATGGCTTTCCTGCAGTGAATCATGGTGTACAGGTATGCAGGTCCATCGTATCTTCACTCAATGTGCCAGTTCAAGTGCGTCATGGTACGCCTGATGCTCGTCTATTAGCTGAGATTACATTGGCAGGTGGATTCACATCGTATGAGGGTGGAGGTATTTCCTATAATATTCCATACGGAAAGAATTATTCACTTGAAAAGACAATTACAGACTGGCAATATGTTGATCGATTAGTAGGATATTATGAAGAAAAAGGTGTCACAATCAATCGTGAACCCTTTGGACCATTAACAGGTACATTAGTTCCAGCCTGTATTTCGCATAGTGTAGCAATTCTTGAAAGTTTATTAGCGGCTGAACAAGGTTGTAAGTGTATCACAGTTGGTTATGGACAATGTGGAAACCAAGTTCAAGATATCGCTGCGATTCGTACCCTTGAGCAATTAACCAAGGAATATCTAAATCGTTTTGGATTTAGTGATGTAAAAGTATCAACCGTATTCCATCAATGGATGGGTGGATTTCCACAAGATGAAGCTAAGGCTTATGCGGTAATTAGTTGGGGTGCTAGTACTGCAGTGCTTGCAGGTGCTACAAAAGTAATCGTTAAATCACCTCATGAGGCATTTGGTGTTCCAACCGCTGAAGCAAATGCGAATGGTCTAAAAACCACCAAACAATTAACGTCAATGTTAAAAGACCAAGTGTTTACTGAGACAAGTGAAATTAAAGCAGAAATGAATATCATTGAACAAGAAACACGCAGTATCATGGAAGCGACCTTAAAACTTGGGGAAAATAATTTTGGCTTAAGTGCTGTACGTGCATTTGAATCAGGTTTAATTGATGTACCATTTGCGCCAGCTTTATGTAATGCGGGGAAAATGTTGCCAGCAAGAGATAATAATGGGGCAATCCGTATTTATGAGTTCGGGAATTTACCATTTGATGAGTCTATTAAAGATTTTCATCGAAAGAAGCTACAAGAACGAGCTGAAGTAGAACGTAGACAAGTAAGTTTCCAAATGGTTATTGATGATATCTATGCGGTCAGTAAAGGTCGACTTGTTGGAAGACCTAATAAGGGGAATGTATGAAAATAGTAGATGTTGTAAGTAGTTGTGGTAGAACTGGTTTCTTTTTTGATGATCAAAAGGCAATCAAAAAAGGAGCACGATCAGATGGTAATTTTTATCTTGGAGAGCCTGTAACAGATGGATTTTCAAGAGTTCGACAAGCTGGGGAATCACTCACAATCCTGCTTGTATTAGAAGATGGACAAGTTGCGATGGGGGATTGTTGCGCTGTACAGTACAGTGGTTGTGGTGGACGTGATCCCTTATTCATTGCGTCAGATTTCAAAAAGATTGTGGATGAACGAATTAAACCACTTTTATTGAATCGTGAACTTACAACATTTAAAGCTATGGCTTATGAGTTTGATCACCTTGAATTAGATGGCAAACGAATTCATACTGCTTTACGTTATGGTATTACCCAGGCAATATTAGATGCGATTGCGAAATCACAACATACACAAATGGCGAATATCATTGCGAATGAATACCATACACAAGTCAGTGATACGTTAATCCCAATCTTTAGTCAAAGTGGGGATAGTCGATACGATAATGTGGATAAAATGATTATCAAAGAAAGTGCAGTTCTACCTCATGGTTTGATTAATAATGTAGAGACTAAGTTAGGGTATCAAGGAGAAAAACTATTAGACTATGTTAAATGGTTAAGAAAAAGAGTGGACGAACATCGTAATCATGAGGATTATTATCCAGTTTTCCATATTGATGTTTATGGGACATTAGGAATTATCTTTAAAGAAGATTATGATTCAATGGTTGAATATCTTAGAACACTACGTGAAGCAAGTGGTCCTTATCATTTAAGAATTGAAGGTCCGGTTGATTTTGATAATCGTGAAAAAACAATGTTAGGTCTACAAATCATTACACGTAAATTAGATGAAAAAGGGATTGATTGTGAGATTGTAGCGGATGAATGGTGTAATACACTTGAAGATATAAAAGAATTTGCGGATAAAAAAGCAGGCCATATGGTTCAGATTAAAACACCTGATTTAGGTGGTATTCAGAATATTGTGGAAGCTGTATTGTATTGTAAAGAAAAGGGTATTGGGGCATATCAAGGTGGTACTTGTAACGAAACAGATATTTCCGCTAAAGCGTGTGTTCATTGTGCGATGGCAACCCAACCTGTCCAAATCCTAGCGAAACCAGGTATGGGTGTCGATGAAGGATATATGATTGTGTTTAATGAGATGAATCGGATTATTACCCTAGAATCGATTCGAAAGGGGAATTATGAAAAGCGTTAAAATATTATCCACAACAGCCATTCTAGGATATGGATTTCCAATGGCAAGTTTTGAAGCGGGAATGAAACTGAAACCGGATTGTATTGCGGTTGATGCAGGTTCAACCGATCCAGGTCCATATTATTTAGGGGCAGGCGTTTCATTTACAGATTATTATGCGGTAAAACGTGATCTAGGAATTATGATTCAAGCTGGAATTGAACATCATGTCCCTGTCTTAGTTGGAACTGCTGGTGGAAGTGGGGCTAAACCTCATTTAGATTGGACGATTCAAATTGTAAAAGAAATCGCACAAGAAAATAATCTTCATTTTAAAATGGCGATTATTGAAGCCGATATCGATAAAGAGGTTTTATATAAAGCCTTTGATGAAGGGAAAATTAAACCTTTACATCCAGCACCAGAATGTACAAAAGATGATATTAAGGACTCAACGTATATTGTTGGTCAAATGGGTGTTGAACCTTTTATAGAAGCACTCAAACTGGATGTAGATGTGATTATTGCAGGTAGAGCGTATGATCCAACCGTGTTTGCGGCATTGCCTATCCTTCGAGGTTTTGACCCAGGATTAGCGTTACATTGTGGAAAGATTTTAGAGTGTGCCGCAATCGCATCGACACCTGGCAGTGGTAGTGACTGTATGTTTGGAACAATCTATGAAGATTCATTCGTGTTAGAAACACTTAATCCTATCCGCAAATGTACGACGTTAAGTGTAAGTGCACATACTCTATATGAGAAAACCAACCCGTATATTTTACCTGGTCCTGGAGGAACCATTGATTTACATAACACAAGCTTTACTCAACTCAATGAAAATCAAGTTGAAGTAAAAGGTAGTGTTTATATTCCTTCCAATCCATATACCATTAAGCTTGAAGCTGCGAAATGTGTTGGGTATCGTACAGTTAGTATTGCGGGTGTTCGTGATTCTATCTTTATTCGTGAGATAGATTCAATCATACAAGGGGTTGAACAACGAGTTAAAGATAATTTCAAGAACCTAAAAGATTATCATCTTAACTTCAAAATATATGGTAAGAATGGTGTCATGGGTGATTTAGAACCCATCAAAGAAATTCATACGCATGAACTATGTATCGTAATTGATGCGGTAGCTCAAACACAAGAAGTTGCGAATACAATTTGTAGTTTTGCGAGAAGCACAATGTTACATTATGGATATGAAGGAAGAATTGCGACAGCAGGTAATCTTGCCTTCCCGTATTCTCCATCTGATTTTAAAGTAGGTCCTGTATATAATTTCAGTTTGTATCATTTAATTGAAGTATCAGATCCTGTAAATATGTTTAAACGAACCATCGTGGAGTTGTGAGGATACTATGAAACATAAACTAATTGATATTGCGAAAGTGATTCGTTCAAAGAATTCTGGTCCATATGAAATTACGTTTGATATCATATTTAAAGATCGTGAAACGTTTGAAATCATGTGCAAGCATAAATTTATTAACACTAAATTGATTTCAGATTTATATCACATCAAAGAATCCGATGTCATAAATATCATCGAATTTATTCCAGCTCAAGCGATTAAAGCAACGATTGTACGTCCTATGTGCAGTGGAGATATTCGTGAGACAGATGTGTATGGAGCTCAACAACATGCTCCTTTACTTGATTTAGAGTTTGATTACTAACCATCTTAAAGATGGTTTTTTTGAAAAGCATTTTCGATAATTTTTAGTTTATTGGATAAATCTATTGTTTAAATGAAAAAATGTTCCAAGTGGGGTTTGAAACATTGTTTACGATAATTATTCATGATTAAATACGAATATAGAACCAAAATCGCCTAAGTGTGACCTTGCCAAGAGGTTCTATATGAACACATTGGTCGTTTGTTTTACTTGCCCAGTGGAAACCAATGTGTTTTATTTAGCGGTTAAACAGTTGGGATAAGTTGAGTCTTGCATCAGATGTGATCTTTAAAATCTCTTCGTAATTCTTGATAACACTCATCGCGACAAAGATATCCAAAATATATTGAGCTGCTATAGCGGATGTTAAATTATATAATTCCAATGTGTTCGCGATATCGATAATACGTATGTTTTCTGTACATAAAGTACTAAGTTTATCATTATCACGACCAGATATACACAGTGTTGGAATACTCAATGAATTCATACGTTTTGCCGTATCGATTATGATAGGGTTTGTACCTGTTAATGAAATTAATATAGCGAAACTTGGAATGTCATGAAGTTTAAGTCGTGATAAGTGTTGCCAGTGTGTAGAATCATATGCGATGGCAGGAATTCCAACTTCTTCAAACTTATACTGATACATTTTAGCTAAATCAAAGTTCAATCCAGTACCATATATCCCAATATGTTTACTATTTTGGATATGCTTGATACATCGACTTAATGCATTATAATCTAGCATTGTTCGTGTTTCGTCAATCGCCTTTTGATATATCATAGGTAAACGACTGACCACATCGTCTAAGTTTGATTTTGGGGTAAATGGAATATCTTTAAGATGTTCCTGTTGTTCAAGGAAAAGTGAGAACTCTGAAACATATGTTAATTTAAATTCAGTGAATCCCTTATACCCAAGTTTCTTACATAGGCGTACAATAGTAGATGTGCTAGAGTAACTAAGAATCGCTAAATCATTGATGCTCATTCTTAATAGATCACTTGGGTGATCTAGAATGTACTGAACAACAGCTTCTTCTTGATGTGTAATATTTTTCAAATTTTTGAGTTTATTGTATAACATGGTACTTTTATTCTAACATAGACCCACAACTTTATTTAAGGAGATTAATTATGAAGATTGCGTTTGTAGATATTGATGGAACAATCCTAGATTATTCTAGAGGCATTAACTTTCCAAGTGAAAAGACATTAAGAATGTTTCAATTGTTTAGAGAAAAAGGACATAAATTAATTATTGCGACATCTCGATCAAAATTACCTGATGGATTAAAAAAGGAAATGTTTGATGGATTTATCTTTAGTAATGGACAATACATTGAATATAATCATGAAATATTGTTAAATAATCATTTCTCAAAATTACAAATCCGTTACCAACAATCCATATATGAGAAATATGGAGCTGGTGCTATTTACTCAGGTGTAAATGGGCAATGGATTAGTCCTGTTAATAAACATTTAGCGATTGATCATATGGTTCATTTTGGTTTAGATCCAAATAAAGCGGATAGTATCTCACTTCCATTTAATATCAATGATATCGAAAGCACAGCCGCAACAGGTGTATTTGATAACGTAGAAAGTATGCATAAGGCAAAGGAAGAACTACCATTGGATTGGATAATTCATGTATATGAAGAAGAATCAATTCGTATGGATGTTCATCTTCCTGGGATTACTAAAGGTAGTTCTTGTATGTTTTTAGTTGATCATATAGGAATAGAACATCATGATTCATATGCCTTTGGGGATGGAGTCAATGACATAGAAATGTTGGAGTTAGTTGGTCATGGAGTAGCGATGGGAAACGCAATTGATGAAGTGAAGAAGGTAGCGAATTTTGTGGCAAAATCGATTGAAGAAGATGGTCTAGCAAATTCCTTTAAAGAGTTGTTTGATTTATAAAGTAAACGTTTACAGTGAAAAAAATATCGTTCTAGAGTAAAATAGAACTAACAATCAATAGGAGATCATATGATAAAAGATGAAAGTTTGTATATTGCAGGTCCACTCTGTTTTTATAAGAATGGATATGGAATGTGGGATGCGTTAAAGAAAGAAGCAGAATTCTATGGTTTTACGGTCGCTCTTCCGAATAATAATGTATTAGAGTATGAAGAAGGAAATAAGCGTCAATTTAGTGCTGCAATCTTCAAGAATTGTCGTGATTCAATCAATAAAACAACATGTTTAATTGTCAATTTAGAAAACTATCGTGGTCTTGTGCCAGATGGTGGTTCTGTTTATGAAATGGGTATGGCTTATGCGAAAGGCGCAAGACTTTATGGTTTTACCCGTGATAAACGACCAGCTCGTATGAAATATGGACTTGGTAAGTATGTTGGAAATGACATCATTGATTGTGATGGAAGGTTATTAGCACATAAAGATTTAGCATTTGGTCCTTGTATCGTTGGTTCTACTAAAATCGTAGAAGGTAAGTTTGGGGATGCGCTACAATCGTTTATGACAGATATTGAAGAAGATTCAAAACTTAAAGCATCAAGAAATACATTTGTATTGGATGCGGCCCCTCAAGTGACGGTTGAACCTTCTGATAAACCTCGTGTTTATTTATCTACTTTTGAACGTTATGATAATGACGCAAAAGAGAAGTTAGATCGTATGAAAAAGATTTGTGAGAAATATGGATTTGAAGCGATTAGTCCATTAGAGGATGCGCCAAAAGTAGAACGTATTGTTAGTGATGATGTGATGGAAATGGCATATAACCAATTTGATCACTATCAACAACATGTTCGTAATTGTGATATTATCTTAGCTAATCTTAATAATTATCATGGTTATGAACCGAATGATGATGTTTCATTTGAGTGTGGAATGGCTTTCCAATTAGGTAAGAAATGTTTTGGGTATTTAAATGAAGTTAAACCGATGATTGATTTAGTTCCAAATCGTGGACCTGAAGGTGAATATCGTGATTTAAATGATATGAATGTAGAAAACTTTGATAATCCATTGAATCTTATGTTTGGGGCTTCTTTTACCTTATTTGAAGGTCAATTTGAAGAGGCTGTTAAGAAAATGGCTGAGGCATTAGTTGATTTTAAATTAGCAGATGATTTAGTTCCTCCAGTACTTGATTAATGACCACTTCGGTGGTCTTTTTTAATGGTATGATTAGAATGTTAGTGAGGTAATTCTATGTTAGATCGAATGAAACATGCATTGAAAAGCAGTATTGAAACAAGTGATCACGAACGGTTCAATCTATTAATTAAAGATATGTATCCTATTGATATTGCGGACTTTTTAAGTGTTCATTCAGATCAAATACTCATTACATTTTTAAAATATACTTCATCCGACTTACACGCAAAAGTCTTGGAACAAGCCAATGAAAAACTTCAATTAAGAATGATAAAGTTCTTGGATTATTCTGAAGTTATTCATTTATTTTCGCAGATGTCAAATGATGATGTTGTAGATACATTAGGTCATTTACCAACTGGATTAAGAAAGAATATTATTAACGAAATAAAAGAAGATGAAAGAACCTCTGTTGAACAACTCTTAGGGTATTCCAAGGATAGCGCAGGGGGTATTATGACCACTGAATTTATCGCGCTTAATCGAAATCTAACCATTTCAGAAGCACTAGATAAAATTCGAGAAATTGGTCCAGATACTGAAGTTATAGAGTTGATTTTCATTCTAAACAATAATCATGAATTAGTTGGAACAGCGGACTTAAGAGATATTCTTTCTAGTGATACGAATACATTATTAAGCTCAATTACAAATGAGACAATTCTTACAGTGTATCCAGAAATGGATCAAGAGAAAGTAGCTTGGTTAGTATCTAAATATGATTTGAAGGCCATTGCGGTTGTTAATAGTGATAATAAACTATTAGGTATTATTACAGTGGATGATATTATTGATGTCATTGTGCAGGAACAATCCGAAGATATATTAAGATTAGGTGGTATCGGTGGGCAACTCAAAAGTGATGGGACAGTATTCTATTATGTTCAAAGAAGAATACCGTGGTTATTAATTAATCTTGGTACAGCATTTCTTGCCGCATTTACTGTCACATTATTTGAAGATGTCATATCACAAGTAGTAGCTTTGGCGTCTTCAATGTCCATTGTGACAGGTATGGGAGGAAATGCAGGAAACCAAACACTCTCGGTTACTGTTAGAAGTATTGCCTTAGGCGAACTTGATTTAAAGAAACATTGGAAGAAAGTATTTAAAGAAGTAATGATTGGTATTTTACAAGGTGCAATCGTAGGCTCTCTAGCTGGTATTATTCTACATTTTAAAGTAGGTAATCCAATGATTGGATTGATTATCTTCCTCGCAATGATTGGTAATATGGCAGTCGCAAGTATCTTTGGATTTATGGTTCCACTCATTCTAAAACGATTCAATTTTGATCCAGCTTTAGGTTCTTCAATTTTCTTAACAGCTGCGACGGATGTATTAGGCTTTTTCTTCTTTCTTGGTTTAGCTAGTTTATTCTTACCTTGGTTGGTATAAAGGAGATCTATGAAAAACAATATTAGTTTTGCGCAAGCTGAAACATGTTTAATTATGGAACCTCAACACTCCAATATTTTTGGAAATGTTCATGGAGGTGAAATGATGAAGATGATGGATAATACAGCAGGAATTGCGGCTGCTAAACAAGCAAAGGGTATGGTTGTGACCGCAAGAGTGGATGAAATTGAATTCCATCAGCCTGTCAAAATTGGTGATATTGTGACGGTTCATGCACAAGTGTGTTATGTGGGAAAGAGTTCGATACAGGTAATGGTTAAAGTATTTGTTCACGATATTCTTGATGATAAGGAGTCAGATGTCGCATTAACCGCATTCTTTACGATGGTTCATTTAGTGGATGGAAAACCGTCAATGGTTCAGCCTCTTTTGATTACGAATCAAGAAGAAAAAGAATTATATGAACTGGGTGAAAAGAAGTACTTAGAAATTCAAAAGAAACGCTTAAAATCATAAATTAAGCGTTTTTATTTTAAACAATAATCGTATAATAAAAGTGTTGACTGGAGGTTTTCTAGCCTTGATAGAATTACATAATGTGATCAAAAACTATACAACTCGTCTTGGGGTTGTGACTAAAGCATTGGATAATATCAGTTTAACCTTGCCCAATAAAGGACTTGTTTTTATCTTAGGTAAAAGTGGAAGTGGGAAATCAACCTTATTAAATATAATCGGTGGGTTGGATGTGGCGAATTCAGGGAATGTCATTGTAAATGGAAGAGATATACATGGTTTGAACCAAATAGAATTGGATTATTATCGAAATGCCCATGTTGGCTTTGTGTTTCAAGATTTTAATATTATCGATAGTTTTACCATTGAACAAAATATCGGACTTGCCTTGGAGCTACAAGGGAATTCAGTCGATCAAGAAAAGATGAAAGAGATATTAGATTATGTTGGATTGTCTGGTTATGAATCACGAAAAGGTAATGAGGTTTCTGGTGGGCAGAAACAACGTATCGCAATAGCTCGAGCTCTGATTAAGAATCCAACCATTATTTTAGCGGATGAACCTACTGGAAACTTGGATACTAATACATCCAATCAAATTATGGGTTTACTGAAAAAAGTCTCTAAAGATAATCTTGTAGTCATTGTCTCTCATGATCCTGAAGAAGCTGAACTCTATGCGGATCGTATTATCAAAATCAAAGATGGTCGAATTTTCGAAGATTGTGTATTAACAGAAGATTTAAGTGAAGCACGAATATATGAATTAAGAAAACCTAAGTTAAGTTTTATTTCAAGTTGGAAATATGGAATACATAGTGTTGCGGATAAAAAAGGACAACTTATTATTACAGATTTCTTACTCGCCATTTGCTTATTATTTACCTTATTATTAGGATCATATTTGTATTTTCTAACGATATATTCAAACAGCTTCTATGAAGTATATGGTCAAGCTAAGATTGTTAAAATGACACAAGACTTACAGGGGTATTTATCGCTTAAAAATGCAGAAATACTTTTAATTGGAATGTACTTTGGGCTTATTAGTATACTATATGTTTTCTTATCGATGAGTATCACGATGAGGCGTAAACAAATTGGTATTTTTAAAGCATTAGGGGCTAGCACAAAGGATGTTTTAAGAATATTCGTATGGGAAGGTTTGTTAATTGGGGTAATATCTTTTATAGTCTCTACTCTTTTTGGGATTGCTTATATTATTGATATCAATAAGAAGTTCTTTGATGGACTTCCTTTGTTTGAACTTAACTTAATTCAATTATTATTCAATCTAACTTTATTGATTGTTATACCTGTTGGGTTAACGATAGGTTTGACTCTATATCTCATTAAAAAGAATAGTGTTATTTCTATTCTTAAGGAGATATAAAATGATTGAGTTATTAAATGTAAATAAAACATATACAAGTAAATCAAAGATTCAAGTTAAAGCATTAGATCAGGTTAATCTTCGATTTAACTCAAAAGGATTAGTTTTTATATTAGGTAAAAGTGGAAGTGGGAAAACCAGTTTGCTCAATATTATTGGTGGTTTAGATTCCGCAAATTCAAGTAAGATTTTTATCAATGGAAAAGAACTAAAGCGATTTGATGAAAGAACCTGTGCTGAATATCGTAATTCTTATATAGGGTTTGTGTTTCAAGAATACAATTTGATGAATAATCTTAATGTATACGATAATATCGCTCTTTCTTTACAACTTCAAAAGAAACCAGTTGATGAAGCTAAGATATTAAAAGTACTTGAAGATGTGGAATTACAAGGTTTAGAGAAAAGACAATTGGATGAGTTGTCAGGTGGTCAGAAACAACGTGTTGCCATTGCACGAGCGCTTATCAAAGACCCTGTTATCTTATTAGCGGATGAACCAACTGGAAATTTGGATAGTGAAACATCGACTCAAATCTTTGAGCTATTTAAAAAATTAAGTCAAGATAAATGTGTAATCGTTGTTAGTCATGATGCGGAATATGCACATCACTATGCAGATCGTATTATTGAGCTGTCTGATGGACATGTGATTAAGGATACAAATCCACTTATCTTGGATGAGCCTATCGATATTCCAATTAAACGTAGAGCTAGGCTTCCATTCTCACTGATTTGGAAAATGTCATTCGGGAATATTCTAAATAATAAATTAAGATTACTCGTGACTTGTGTCATCGTATCATTCTTAACGGCTGTTTTATCAACCGTTTATACATCACTTTACGTAAGTAATCAGGTGACTAAAGATTTAATGAATCTTAGTAAGCAAGATCATTTACTGCTTGTAGAACCTGTTCCTTTTCAATCAAATACGATTCTTTCACCTAGTTCTGAGTATAACTTTAGTAAGAAACTAACGAATGAAGTGTTGGTAAAAGTTAGAGAGATGACAGAAGATAATAATGCGCACCTTTATCCTAAAACTCAAATTATGTTAGGGAATGAATGGATCAAAGTAAGTGATCTTGGATTAACAATAACGGATAGTACTTTATTAGAATCTAATTTAATTCCTAAACCAAACAAAGATTTAGTGGAGTCGATTCAATCATCTTACTTAAGTTTTGTATCAGCGGATTATTCAAGTGTATTATTAGACAATTTAATTGGAAAGGCACCGAATAATCGATATGAGGTTGTGATTTCTAATTACTTAGCAGAAATGTTGCTTAAGTACCAATATACTCATCTAACTTCAATACAAGATTTAATTAATGAAGAAATCTGGTTAACATTTAAAGATCAAATGAAGCTTAAATTAGTAGGAGTTGTGATGAATGAAACACCTTTATTAAGGGAAGACACAACGATTCTTAATACAAGTTTTACTAATATATATGTTCATCCAAGTTTTTCACGTTTTAATCCATATACAACTTCGCAAATTAGTTATGGAGTAAAGTTGAGTGAGAATACGGATATTGTTAAGCTAATAAAAGACTATAAGACGATTGGTACATTTACCATTCTACCAAGATATACAGATGCCTTAAATCGTTATACTCGATATGAATTAACGCTGATTATGGGGTTATTAGTACCACTTATTGGTTACTTCATGATTGTGTTTTTAGGGAATTATATAGCGTCTAGTATTTTGTTCAGAAAAAAACAAATAGGAATCTTACGTGCATTGGGATGTGAAGTGAATGAAATGAATAAGATATTTTTAATTGAGGCATTATTAATTGGATTATTTATAATGGGTCTTGTCTTAATTATGGTTCCTTTTATGATTGATATTCTAAATTTTGCGTTTATGGTTCATTTCTTTGATACGTATATCTCATATTTTCATTACCCTATCTTCCATTTAGGAATCGGGCATTTTATCGAAGTATCTACACTTATTGTATTAGTGTTTACAGTACTTATTATTGTGTTAACTTATCATATTAATTTATTAGATCCTGTAGCGGTTATAAGTGGTAAATAAAAAATCCTTTTCAGGATTTATAAATCATTCTCATTTAATAAACCATAGATATAATGATCTTCCCAACGTCCATTAATGTGGACGTTTTTTCTTAGTAATCCTTCTCTTACAAATCCACATCGTTCTAATAGTTTATAAGATGCATGATTACTAGGCATAACACCTGCTTCTAAACGATGCAGTTTCAAATCATTGAATGCATATTGAATGATTAGGTTTAATGCCTCAAACATGTAGCCTTGTTTAGTGTAATTCAGATCAAGAGAATAACCTACATAGGATGTTTTTAATGGCCATAAAATATCATTTAATGCGATCATGCCAATGAGTTTATGACTTGAGTTAAGAAAAATACCAAATCGTATACTTGATTTTTCTTCTATTTCACGACTATAACTATCAATGTTTTTGCGGAACCGCTCTAATGTATAGTATTGATCATTTCGAGTGAATGAAGTTGGAATAAAAAAATCTTTATTATTGAGTTCGTACTCAAATAAACGTTGTGCATCAAATGGAGTTAAATGTCTGAGATAGATTCGATTTCCTTGTATCATGAAATTATCATAACATATTTATTTAGTCATAATACTTTCAAAAAGTAAGAGAATAAGATAGATTAAATATGAGGTAAATAAGATGAAAATAGAAATATGGGCTGATTATGCTTGTCCGTTTTGTTATATTGGAAAGACAACACTTGAACAGGCAATTGAAAAAACAGGAATAAAGGATGTAGAAATAGTATATAAAGCATTTCAATTAGATCCCAATGCGCCTAAAGTAGCGAATGAAGATACCATTACACATTTAGCACATAAGTATGGTGTTCCACACTCTGAAGCTGAAAGAATGGTAAGTAATGTTGTGCTTCATGGAAAACGAGTAGGTTTAGATATGCGTTTTGATTTAGTTCAACAAACTAATACGTTTGATGCACATCGCTTAACTAAGATTGCGAAGCGATTCAAAAAAGAAACTGAACTGAATAAAAGTTTATATGAAGCATATTTTACGAAGGGGACTAACTTAGCGGATTATGATCAATTAATCAAAGTTAGTGAGTCTCTTGGATTGGATTCTAATGATGTATTAAATCAACTAAACTCTAAAGAATATGAAAATGAAGTTAAAAGAGATATTGAAGAAGCATATCGTAAAGGAATTCATGCGGTACCTTATTTCCTAATAGATGGAAGAGTATCAATTAAAGGGGCTCAACCATTAGAACGTTTTATGCAAATTTTAACAGAAACGAATAAATAAACTGGTGTCAAGCCAGTTTTTTTGATTTCTTGATGTAATCGTTTTCATTTAGCATTTGAATTGAATTTTGGCACTATAAGTGTTATATTTCTAATGTAAACACTTACATTGTGTTTAAACAGGGAGGAATAGAATGAAAAAATTATTATTATCGATGTTGATGATTCTTATGACCCTTTCTTTAGTAGCATGTACAGCTGAAGAACCAGCTCCAGAAGTTAAAGATGTTACTTTGAAAGTATGGGGATCACAAGAAGACCAAGAAATGCTAACTGGCATGATTGAAGAATTCAAGGCTGCAAATCCTGGTACTAATTGGACTATCGAATTAGGCGTTGTAGGTGAACCTGATGCTCGTACAAAGTATTTGGAAGATCCTGAAGCTGCTGCAGACGTATTTGCATTCCCTAATGACCAAGTTATGGATTTAGTTAATGCAGGTGCATTATATGAAGTTACTATCAATAAGGATGCGATCGTTGCTGCTAACATCCAATCCGCTGTTGATTCAGCTACAGTTGATGGAAAACTATATGGTTATCCAATGACTGCTGACAACGGATACTTCATGTATTATGACAAATCAGTTTTCACAGAAGAAGATGTTAAATCTTTAGATAAGATGTTAGAAGTAGCTAATGCTGCTGGTAAAAAAGTATTTATGGACGTTTCAAATGGTTGGTATATCGCATCATTCTTTATCGGTGCTGGTAACAAATTTGAAATGGTTGATGGAAAACAAGTATTAGATTTCAATAATGAAACTGGCGTTAAAGTCGGTGAAGCAATTAAAGCGTTCACAGCTCATCCTGCATTCTTAACAGGTGATGACAACGTTCTAAAAGCTGGTTTAGGTTCAACAATTGCTGCTGGTGTATCTGGAACTTGGAATGCTAATGATATTTCAACAATCCTAGGTGCTAACTATGGCGCAACTAAACTTCCTGAATTTACATTAGGTGGAGTTGCTACACAAATGGGTAGCTTTGCTGGATTCAAACTAATGGGCGTTAACAGCTTAACTGAATTCCCAGAAGAAGCAATGGCTTTAGCTGAATTCTTAACAAATGAAGCTAACCAAGTTAAACGTTTCGAAACTCGTAAATTAGGCCCTGCTAATAAGAATGCGGCTCAAAATGAAGCTGTATTAGCTGACGTAGCACTATCTGCTTTAGCTCAACAAGCTCCATATGCAATGAGCCAAAATAGTGTTGCTGGTACTTATTGGGGTCCTGCTGAAGCATTCGGTTTAGCTCTTGAAAATAAAGACTACACTATGTCAATTCAAGAAATGCTTGATGCTTTAGTTGCTCAAGCAGCTGGTAACTAATTTAGTTCGTAGGTGTTAGATTAATCAAGGGCAATATGGTTCATATTGCCCTTATTCTTCATGGAGGGGAAAGGTATGGAAAGTACCCAAAAATTAAAGAATTTAGTAAATAAAGTATTTAAACAAATAGGTTTGTTCTTTAAAGGATTTAAAGAAGGGAATGCTATTACGAAAGGATCTTATTTCGTGATGGGTTTAGGTCAATTCTTAAGAGGACAAATTTTTAAAGGTTCACTTTATTTAGTTACACAATTAATGTTTATTTACTTCATGATTACGAGTGGTATATCGAATATCATTGGTTTAAAAGACCTTGGATCGAAGATGCAAGAACGTGTATGGGATGAAGCTAGAGGAATATTTGTTGTGGCTAAGGGTGATAACTCTATGCTTATGTTGTTGTTTGGTGTAGCTACAATTTTCATTGTGATTGGATTCATTATTACATACGTAATGAGTGTTCATGGTTCCATTCAGAATGAAAAAATATTATTGTCTGGTAAGAAACCAAACAACCTCAAAAAAGACATAGAATTATACTTAAATGATAAATATCATGTGACGGTATTAACACTTCCTGTGATTCTTACCTTCTTATTTACAATTGTGCCACTGGTATTTATGATTTTAATCGCATTTACTAATTTTGATCGAAATCACCAACCTCCAGGAAATTTATTTACATGGGTTGGGTTCGAGAATTTTACAGCTGTCTTGTGGAATGATCCGTTAAAATCAAAGACATTTGTAGAGTTGCTCGTTTGGACACTTATCTGGGCAGTGTTAGCGACTGGCTTAAACTATATATTTGGTATGGTTTTAGCGTTAATGATTAATAAGAAGGGCATAAAGATTAAAAAATTCTGGAGAACAATCTTCGTTATCACGATTGCAGTTCCTCAGTTTGTTAGTTTACTCTTAATGTCTCAACTATTAGCTGATTTAGGGACGTTGAATGTTATCTTAAGAGAATTTGGCTTTATTGAGACATTCTTACCTTTCTTATCCGATCCAACTATGGCCAAGATAACAGTTATTATTGTTAACTTATGGGTAGGTGTTCCTTATTCTATGTTGATTACGTCTGGTATCTTAATGAACATCCCAACCGATTTATATGAAAGTGCTAAGATTGATGGCGCAAATGCTTGGGTTCAATTCTGGAAGATTACACTTCCATATATGTTGTTTGTGACGGGTCCTTATTTAATTACTCAATTCATTGGTAATATTAATAACTTTAATGTTATTTACTTACTAACTCGTGGAGGTCCACTATCTTTGGATTACTTCCAAGCGGGTAAGACGGATTTATTAGTAACTTGGTTATATAAATTAACAGTTAATGAACAGAATTATTCTTTCGCTTCAACGATTGGTATCTTTATTTTCTTAATTAGTGCGTTCTTCTCACTGATTGTCTTTAATAAGACGGCATCGACTCAGAAGGAGGAAGATTTCCAATGATGAAAAGTATGAAATCTAGAGAGCGATTTGGGAATGGAATTATTTATACAGTTCTATCGTTCTTATCATTTATTTGGCTATTACCTATTGCTTGGTTAGTTCTTGTATCATTTAGAGCTGAACCGGGTGCATATACAGATTATGTATTCCCTAAAACCTATACCTTAGATAACTACATTAAACTTTTTACCGATACAAAGTTGTTCAACTATCCAAGATGGTTTATGAATACTTTGATTGTGGCTATTGTCACATGTGCAGTTTCTACAATTATCGTTCTTTTAACCAGTTATGCCTTGAGTCGTTTACGTTTTAAATTACGTAAACCAATGATGAATGTTGCCTTAGTATTAGGCATGTTCCCAGGATTTATGTCGATGATTGCGGTATATCATATTCTTAAAGCATTTGGCTTAACTCAATCACTTTTTGCACTCGTATTAGTTTATTCTGGTGGTGCGGCATTAGGTTATTACATCTCTAAAGGATTCTTTGATACGATACCGAAGTCAATTGATGAATCGGCTATGTTAGATGGTGCGAGTAAAAATACTATTTTCTGGAAGATTACTTTACCATTATCAAAACCTATTGTTATTTATACGATATTAACTTCGTTTATTGCGCCATGGATGGATTTCATATTTGTGAGTGTTATCATGAAGGATAATTATGAGAACTATACAGTTGCGTTAGGTTTATTCCAAATGTTGTCACGTGAGAATATTTATCAATACTTTACACGTTTCGCAGCTGGTGCAGTTTTAATTGCCATTCCTATTACTTTACTCTTTATTTATATGCAGAAGTACTATATTAGTGGTGTAACAGGTGGTTCTGTAAAGGGTTAATATGATTAAAAAACTAGGTTTGCTTCTATTAGTCATTCTATTAAGTTCTTGTACAGCAGAAACAATTCGTTCGGATAAGAACTATGTTTATTATGAGATTTTTGTTGGATCATTCTATGATACAAATGATGATGGTATGGGTGATTTAGATGGAGTTACAGCGAAGTTAGATTATCTTAATGATTTAGGGGTTGGTGGAATATGGATGATGCCAATTCATCCATCACCTACCTATCATAAATATGATGTAGTAGATTATATGGATATTGATCCTAAGTATGGAACACTTGAAGACTTTGATGAGTTAATTACTAAGGCGAATGAATATAATATTGAAATAATCATTGATTTAGTCCTAAACCATTCTTCATCTGATCATCCTTGGTTTATCGAAGCTAAAAAGAATGTTTTAAATGGAACTTGTGATGTTGAAAATTCTTACTGTGATTACTATGTATTTAGTACCGTTCCTCAAGGGAAATATTATCCAATTGGTAAAGGATATTACTATGAAGCTTTGTTCTGGGATAAAATGCCAGATTTAAATCTTGATAGTGAAAATGTTCGAAATGAGATTAAACAGATTTTAGAGTTTTGGTTAGATCGAGGAGTCAAAGGTTTCAGACTAGATGCTGTTACATCATTCTACAATCAGAATGTGACAAAAAATACTGAATTCCTACTTTGGTTAAATGATACGATTCATTCAATTGATGAAGATGCGTATGTTGTAGGTGAAGCATGGACAACGAATAGTACTATTACATCTCTTTATGAAAGTGGTATTGATAGTTTATTCCAATTTAGTTTATCTCAAGCAGATGGATTAATTGCGTCATCCATTCGTTCTAAACAAGGGTATAATCTTGCGAATGAAGTTATTAAGTATAATGAAATGATTAAGAAGGCAAATCCAGACGCATTAAATGCAGTGTTTATTTCCAATCATGATCAAGGTAGAAGTGCTGGTTATTTCAAGAGTACACAAGTTGAATATTTAAAAATGATGGCATCAATTTATTTATTAATGCCGGGTCGATCCTTTGTGTACTATGGAGAAGAAATCGGATTACGTGGAAGTGGTAAAGATGAGAATAAACGCTTGCCAATGATTTGGGATAATAAGGATAACACGGGTCAAACTCTAGGACCAAGTGCTGCTGATTATAAAGCAGAGGATATCATAGGTCTCAAACAACAAGAATCAGACAAAGACTCACTTTACAATCATTACAAACAACTAATATCGATTAAAAATAAGTATGATGTAATTACGGATGGTCAACTTGAATCTCTGAATCTTGATCCAAATGTATATGCACTTAGATCATACAGTGAAACAGAAGATGTGATTGTTCTACATAACTTAAGTGATCAAGAAATTAAGTTAGATTATGATTTCTCAAACTATAAAATAGCGGAACAAGTCTTTAATGGGTCTAAGTCAAAAGCAACTTTAAATAATGAATTAACATTAAATGCATACAATACTATAGTATTAATCAAAAAATAACATTACATATGTTATTTTTTTAACAGATGCCTTGCATCTAGTTATGATAATCATATAATATAGTTATTGAAATATAAGGAGGATTTATGCCTTCAATACATTTACCGAGATGGGAAGAGTTACCAAATATAGAACTCTATAAGGAACAGGTTCTAGAGTTATTAGAACTCTATTTAAATCCATTAGGTGTTCGTCCAATTACAGCTTCAATGATTAATAATTATACGAAGTTAAATCTTATTCCTGCACCAGTAAAAAAGAAATATTCAAAGAAACATCTAGCGCATATCTTTATTATTGCGTTACTAAAAGATGTGTTTGAGATATCTGAAATTGTTCATGGAATTAATTTGGAAAAAGGTATTTTAGGACGAGATATTGCCTACAATATCTTCGTTAAAGAAATCGAAGATTCGATTGATTGTATGCAAAATAAGAAAACGATTGCGGCTTTTATAGAAACAAATGAATCAGATAAAGAAAGAAATGTTATGCGATATGCGGCACTTAGCTTTGCGATTCACCGATATACACGCCATTTAATCAATGAAAAAGGAGATAATAATGATTAACCAAAAAATTGCGATTCTTACTGATTCTGGAAGTGATGTGCCTTACGATATAGCGAAAGAAATGAATATCTTCGTCGTTCCACTACAAGTAAACTACAAAGATCGTAGTTATCGAGATGGAGTGGATATTGATGCAGATACGATGTATAGTCGTTTGAAGGAAGAGATACCAACAACATCTCTACCTCTTGGATCCGATATTGATAAAGTCTTACAAGATATTGAAGCGCAAGGATATACTCATATTCTAGCGGTTGTCTTATCCAGTGGATTGTCAGGTACATGTAATCTACTTCGTTTAGTCGCAAAAGAATCAAAGTTACCAATGGAAGTCATTGATACTAAGAACATTGGAATAGGAAGTGGCTTATCGGTTATTAAAGCGGCTAAATATGTAAAAGAAGGATTATCTTGGGAAGATTTAATTACAAAAGTAAATGAAACCGTATTAAAAACACGTGTATTCTTTGTATTAGATACCTTAGAGTATCTTCAAAAAGGTGGAAGAATTGGTAAAGTTACGGCATTAATTGGATATGCGCTAGACTTAAGACCAATCATAACATGTGACTCTGAAGGGATTTATACGACAGTCGCAAAAGCACGTGGACGTAAAGTATCAATTAACCGTTGTTTAGAGTTAGCGCTTGAGTTTGCGGGAGACTCTAATCATATTACTTTAGCTTTAGCTCATGGACATGCGTTGGATGAAGTGTTAAAACTGAAGGAACATTTATTACAGAAATTGGGCGATCGAGTCACCTTATATATTGGTCAAGTATCACCAGCACTTGGAGTACATACGGGTCCTGGTTTAATAGGAATGGGTGTACAAATCGATTAAGTTTGACACTGTATTTCAATTATTCTAATATTTGATTGATGAAAGAAGTTCTAGATATTTTAGATCATTCAGATCCATCGGTCAGATATCGTTTACATAAAGATATTTTAAAATCGGACATTAAAGTTCTCAAGTCTATCCAAGATGATATGTTAAAGATAGGATGGGGTTATACTTTAATGTCTTTTCAAAAGGAAGATTTTTATTGGGCAGGATATTATCAACCCAAGTGGACTTCAACCCATTACACTTTACAAACACTAAGATGTTTAAACTATCCTAAAACAGCTTCAATAATTCATGCGATAAATAGAATAGTATCAGAAGAGAAATGCAAAGATGGTGGAATAAGTCCTTCTAGGACAAAATTATGGAGTGATTGTTGCGTAAATGGAATGTTTCTTAATATTGCCTGTTATTATGAGGTAGATGAGAAACCATTAGAATCAATGATTGACTATCTTATTAAAGCGCAAATTAATGATGGTGGATTTAACTGTAGCTTTAATCGGTCTAAAGTTCATCACAGCGCATTCAATTCAACGTTATGTGTGATTGAAGGTTTGTATGAATATGAACTAAAAGGATATACATATCGATTGGATGAGGTTAAACGATTACGACAAGAAGCAGAAGAATTTTTACTTGTACATCAACTCTATATTAGTGATAAAACAGGAAAAGTGATTGATCCTAGATATTGTTCATGTCATTTTCCATATTATTGGAGATATGATTTATTGAGAGTTTTAGACTATTTTGTTTATTCTGAACATCCTTATGATGTTAGATTAGAAAGTGCTTTAGTTTGGTTAGAATCAATTCATAAAGATTATCAATTTAAAATAAATGCACATTATCCAGGATTGACGTATTTTGAAATGGAAAAAGCAGGTAAAATAAGTCAAATGATTACAGTAAGAGCACTTAATATACTTAATTATTACGATAGATTGAAAATAAATGAAAATGTATTGTAAAAATTCTGTAAATTAAATATGATGGGATAAAGGAGATTGTTATGAATTTCGTACCTCTATACATCATAGGAATCGTATTGATTGGTTATATTCTAATAGAAACTGTTTTTATTTATAAAAGAGCGTATAAAAGAGGTTTAGAGTTAGGGATTACAAAGACACAACTCAATGAAACCACACGTAGTAGTGTGATTTTTTCAATTGTGCCTTCAATTCCTATTCTGATTGGTTTAATTACGATGATCCCATTATTTGGAGATGTAGTTATTCCTTGGATTCGATTATCGGTTATTGGATCGGTATCGTATGAAACATATGCAGCAACTGCGATAAAAGGAGCGGTTGGATTATCAAGTTTAACGGAAAACTTACAAGTATACTCCACGGCAATTTGGACAATGACAATATCCATTCTGAGTGGAATGATTATTCTGATCTTCTTTTACAAGAAGTATACAACTCAATTAGAGTCGATTAAGAAACGCGATAAACGTTGGTCAGAGTTATTGATTGCGGCCATGTTTATGGGTTTAGTTGGGACAATCGGTGCCCAACAGATTACGATAGGTGGATACAATACACTCGCATTGTTTATCAGTGTTTGTATAATGGCTGTTATCGGTGGATTATCCTTAAAATTTAAGTGGTTAGAGGAATTTGCCTTACCAGTATCGATGCTTGGTACCTTAGTAATACTTTACTTTATCATTGGAGGTGTACGATGAATCAAGAAAAATACATTAATACACTTCATAAACATGGTAAACGTTTTATGATTGTTTCAAGTTTACTGATGTTAGCTGTTCCATTTGTGTTTAGTTTGATTCACAATGCATGGCCTACTCTAGAACTTATTAAGGTTGGATTTATGACCGTTGGCGCAATCTACATACCGATTGGTATAATTGAAACCATTAACTATGCCCCAATGTTAGGTGTTGGCGCAACTTACATATCCCATGTGACAGGAAATATTTCAAATATGAAATTACCTGCTTCATTGAGTGCGATGAAACAAGCTAATGTCGAGCCAGGAAGCGATGAAGCAGAGATCATTTCTACTCTTGCTGTCGCATCTTCTTCCATTGTGACAATCTTAATCATATTAGTAGGTGTACTCCTTTTATTGCCTTATTTATCCGTTATTGACCAATACCTAGGAACGGTAACGGATTATCTAGTGCCCGCAATATTTGGTGCACTTGGATTCGTGTTCATTGTACGTCATTGGAAACTTGTTATTATTCCTATGAGTGTTATGTTAGCCTTATTTTACTTTGTGATAAAAGATCCAACTGTACAACCTGTGTTTGTGCCAGTAGCGTCACTTTTATCCTTAGTTACAGCTCGTATCATGTATAAGAAAGGATGGATTAAATAATGGATTCAGTTCAACACTTACAGTCTATCTTACAAACTAAGACGATTTCCTATTTGGATCGAAGTCGTATTGATTTTAATGAGTATGAGAAATTTATTGAACTCGTTCAATCCTATTATCCTAATCTAATTAAGAATAGTACCTTCAAGCGTGTAGAAGGGTATAGTTTGTTATTCAAAATAAAAGGATTATCAGATAAAGATCCAGTTGGATTCATGGGACATTATGATGTCGTACCTGTGAATGAAGAAGGATGGATTCATCCTCCATTTTCAGCTCATATCTCAGATGGATACATTTATGCACGTGGGACATTGGACATGAAAGGCCATGTGGTGGCTTTATTAGAAGCAATTGAATCTCTATTAAAGGATGGAGTATCCTTTGAACGAGATTTTTATATCATGTTAGGGCATAATGAAGAAACGGGTTCTGCTCTTCCAGACTCTGGGGCTCGTAAAGTTATGGAGATGTTAGAAGCTGAAGGGAAACACTTTTATTGTGTAGTAGATGAAGGTGGTGCATTCATCAAAGGAGATGCGATGGGTGTGAAGGGTATTGTTGGTTTAGTAGGAGTTGCAGAGAAAGGCTATTGTGATATTGAACTCACTGCAACACAGGATGGTGGACATGCGTCTATGCCTCCTCATACAAGTGCTTTATATGAGGTGTGTAAGGCCGCAATGTTAATGGAATCACATAAATTCAAAGCAGATTATAATGATGCGACGAATGCGATGTTTGATGCTTTATTACCATATATGGCTCAACCATTAAAATTTCTCTTTAGTTATCGAAATTTGTTTAAACCGATTTTAATTCAAGCACTTACGAAATCACCTGAAACAGCCGCAACGGTTCGTACAACATCAGTTATGACAATGGCATCTGGTTCAAAAGCGCCAAATGTGTTGGCTCAAGAGGCAAAGATTAATATTAACTGTCGTATTGTGCCAGGTGATACGGTAGAGAAATTGGTTAAACGAATTCAGGATAGAGTTGGTTCAAACATTAAAGTAAAGGCAATTAATGGCAATGATCCAACTAATGTATCACCTAGTCATCATGATGCGTTTAAAGCAATTGTAGAATCAGTTAAACACGTTTATCCAGAATGTGTTACGGTTGCGCCATATTTAATGGTTGCGGCTACCGATAGTCGATTGTATCATCCAATATCAGATGGAGTCTATCGAGTTCAACCGTTTATGAGTATGTTAGAAGATCGATCGACTGTTCATGCAGATAATGAAAGAATCTCATTAGATTCATTTGAAAAAGGTATTATTTTCTTTAAAAACTGTATATCAATTATTTGTAATCAATAAAATAAATGCTTCAAGAGTGAATCTATACATCGTAGCTTGTCATAAGGTATAATTTTAACCATAGACAAGATTAGGAACGACACAATGCTCACAATTCTTGAAGCTTTTTTATTATCATTCATAATTTCTATCATCTTATCAAGAGGACTAGGATATGCCTCATTGATGTTAAGGTTTACACCATTGATGATGGGGTTTATGACTGGAATCATTTTAAATGATGTTCCTAATGCGCTTAAAATTAGTGCACTCATTCAACTCCTGTATTTAGGTGTTTTAGCACCGGGTGGAGTTATGCGATCAGAACCAGCTGTGGCAGTTTCATTTGCAATTCCAATCATACTTTTAGCAAATGTAGATATAAGATTATCTGTAATAATTGCGTTTCTTTTTGGGATAATAGGAGGAGTAATATATCCTTATCGAATTAAATTAAACTCCATAATAATTCGTTTAACTGAAAAGTATATAGAGGAAGGAAATGAGAATGGATTGTTTAGATCTATTATTCTGTTCCCTGTTCTTTCAAGTTTAATGTTATTTATTCCAATATTCTTCCTATTATATTGGTTATTCATTCCATTATTTGTTGGTTTATTACAGTATTTATCTACTACTGTGATTTACTCTAGTTTAGTCATAATTAGTAGTTCATTAACTTTAGTTGGTTTTGCCTTATCGATTCATGTCATAGGGAAATCAAGTCAGATTTATTTCTTTGTGGGATCATTTATCATCGCATTGGTATTCAATATTAATATTTTTGTTTATGCATTGATTGGATTAATTGTGTCTATACTTTTTGTGTTTTATAAAGAAAAAAGATTAAATTAATATGAAAAAACTAACGAAACATGATATTAATCGAGCCTTTACACGTTGGTGGTATGCGAATGAGATACCCAATAATTATGATTATCTCTTAGGTCCATCACTTTTATTCGCTCTTATTCCTATCTTAAAGAAGTTGTATCCAAATCAAGAGGATTTAAAAGAAGCGTATCGACGTCATCTTAGTTATTTCAATACACAAGCCATTTGGGGTGGCGCAACCATAACTGGGATTGTGTCATCTCTTGAAGAAGAACATAGTGAACAAGTACAGCGTGAACTTGAGGAGAATGAAATAGAAGTAAATGACAATTTTATTTCAATGACTAAAACTGGATTGATGGGTGTTTTAGCAGGTGTAGGTGATACAGTAGATTCTGGTACAATCCAATATATCTTTATAACCTTAGCCCTACCTTGGGCGTTTAATGGGTATTGGATAGGTGCACTATATCCTTGGATTGGATTTGTATTAACGACCTACACATATGGAAATTATTTCGCAGTTCTAGGATACTTGAAGGGTAGAATGGCAGCACTTGATTTAGTAAGTGGTAAGCGATCAAGAATATTAACAGAGATACTCTCTACATTAGGATTAATATTATTGGGATATATTGGGGCGAATTATTCTACCATCCTACTTAGATTTGATTCGTTTGGATTGGTTTGGATTCCGATAGTAGAAGGATTATTATCATTATCTTTAATCTTAATCGTATATATCTATTTATCTAAAAAAGGATTGGATTTACTTAAAGGAATGATATTTATCACAATCATTGTATGTGCTTTATTAATTTTCGGTATACTATAAGAAAAGAGGGAGTAGGCATGGGGAAAATACAATTAACACGTGTAGATGATCGCTTAATCCATGGTCAAGTTATGACTAAATGGTCAAAAGGATTAGGAATAAATGCGATTTTTATCGTTGATAATGATGTCGCGAAAGATGATTTCATGAAACAAATCTATATTAGTTCAGGATCTCGTTCTGGATTAGTTATAAAAGTTATGAGTACAAGTGAAGTTTATTCATATTGGAAAGATAAGCAGTTTGAGGATTTAAAAGTACTCTTATTGTTTAAAACGATTCAAAATGTGTACGAAGCTGTTAACTTAGGATTACCAATTGATGTTTTAAATATTGGTGGAGTGTCTAAAAAGAAAGATACTCAGATGGTTATTTCTAGTGTTAATTTATCGAATGATGAAATTGATTATCTCTCTCAATTGAGTAAAGACTCAAATGTAGACATCTTCTTTCAAATGATTCCAGATAGTAATCGTATTAATTTCAATAATTGGGTGAAGAAATGAATCGAATTGCGATTGTAAACTCGAGTAGTTTTGGACAGATATTTACGCAACATCTTGATCGTTTAAAAGAGATTGGAGAGGTATCATTTTTTCATTTTCCTCAAGATATCAGTGGAAAAGACTTAGCAGAAGCGCTTAAGGATTATAACTTCATCATTGCGAGTGTAAGCCCATTTTTTACATCGGAGTTCTTTGATCATCATCCTGGATGCAAGATAATCTCAAGACATGGAATTGGATATAACAATGTAGACATACAAGCCGCATCTAAACATCATACCTATGTATCGATTGTGGAGGGGATTGTCGAACAAGATGCGGTAGCGGAAAACGCAATAGCACTTTTAATGAATTGTACACGTAGACAAGATGCGGCAATTCAAGCAGTTAAACATGATTTGTGGAAAACAAGAGCGTCTTATTTAGGTTATCAAGTACGAAATAAAACAGTAGGAATAATTGGGTTTGGTAATATAGGTTCTAGAGTAGGGTCTATTCTAAAGAATGGATTTAATTGTAAGGTGCTTGCTCATGATCCAAATCTTAACAATCATCAAATAATTGAAAATGGCGCAATTCCTGTATCTTTGGATGAATGCATTTCACAGGCTGATATCCTATCTTTAAATGCTTATCTAACAAAAGATAATTATCATATGATTTCACATGAAGCCATATCCAAAATGAAGAAAAATGTAATTATCATAAATACGGCTCGAGGTGAATTAATCGATCAAACTGCACTAATACATGGATTAGAGACTGGACAGATCTTTGCGTATGGCAGTGATGTTGTGGAAGGTGAACCAATTGATCATACACATCCATTATTAAGTCATCCTCATGTGATTATTACACCACATATATCTGCATATACGCATGAGTGTCTTGAACTCATGGGTGATAAATGTGTATCAGATTGTGAGAGAGTGGCGAATGGGGATGCACCTCATAATTGCGTGAATTTGAATCAAATTGAATCAGGAGAGAACACATGATTGGTATAAGTATAATTTCACATGGAAACCTTGCGAGCGGTTTTAAAGACAGTTGTGAATTAATTATAGGTGCACAAGCTCAATTCTCTACTGTTGGATTAAGAGATGGGGATGATTTCGATGAATTCAAACTTAAAGTATTAAACTCAATCCAAGAAGTTAATAATGGAAATGGTGTACTTGTGTTTGTGGACTTGTTTGGCGCATCTCCCTTTAATTCTGTAATGTTTGCGTTTCCTCAACTAACTTCAAATGAGATAAATGTAAAAATGATTACAGGAGTAAATTTACCTATGGTAATTAAGGCATGTGAAAAAAGAGATCTTGTTGGGCTTGATGAACTATTCAATCAAGTCATTCAAACAGGGAAAGAGTATATCATTGGGCTCGATGATAAGATGAAACAAACAGTATGAAAACAATAAAAATGATATTCTTTGATATGGATGGTTGTTTAATTGATAGTGAAATTGTCTATGTTTATGCTTGGTTTGAATTGTTTCAAGAACTCAATATTCCTATTGAACTTGATGAAATAATGAATTGGAGAGGAAAAAACAATCGTTTAATCAATGAGAGAATTAATGAGTTCGTTGGTGATATGGATGAAACACTGAATCTGAGAAAGATTCGTGATGAAAGATTCTATGTAAAACTCTATAATAATGAAGTTGAACTTAAACCTTATGCGAAAGATATACTTGATTATTTAGATTCAAAGAATATACCTTATGCATTAGTAACTTCCACAATCAAAGAAAAAGCGAGTAAAGTATTAACTCATTTTAATTTATATCATCGATTTAAGTTTATCTTCTTTGGGGATGATGTGATAGATTCTAAGCCAAATCCTGAAATATATCTGAAGGCAGTTAGCCAATCAGGCTTAAATAAACATGAAATACTTGTGTTTGAAGATTCTAGAAATGGAATAGAGGCTTGTAATAATGCAGGATTGGATGTCGTATATGTACCTGATCGTGCTCGTATTGATACAAGCGATATTCTACTATTTAATGAAATAAAGGATTTTAATGAAGGAATAAAAATGATTAGTCAGTATATTGATTAATCATTTTTTCTTATAAATAATTTCTCAATAACATCCTTTATAAATATCTCTGTCATAAATGGATCAAATTGGGTTTGTTTGTTTTTTCTTAACTCTTGAATTACATAATTTATAGATTCATTCGAATGATGATCCAATCTCTCATGAATTGTATCAAACGCTTCAGCTAAACTAATAATTCTTGAGATTAATGGGATTTCATCCCATTTCATTCCACTTGGATATCCTTTTCCATCATATCGTTCATGATGATGAAGAATTGCTTTACTAATATCTTTAAACTCAGAAGATTCACCCACCACTTTTGAACCAATCTCAGTATGTTGCTTAATGACTTGCCACTCCTTGTCATCCAACTCACTTTCCTTTAATAGAATCTCGCAATTAATAGCGACTTTACCAATATCATGAAATAAACCAGCAATCTCGGCTTTCTGCACATCTTCTTTTGAACACTTAAGCGCAACTGCTAAATAATGACATAACATACTCACTCGTTTAGCGTGTGCCTCCTCTTGAGGACATTTTTCATAAAGGGCTTGGGCTATAACCCCAATCATATCTTTGCGATTTCGTTCACTTTCCAAACTTTTTTCTCGATACATCGCATCTTCTGAGTTCCGCAATAAATCTTGGATGGATAAATCATCTTCTTCTTTGGTATATACTCCACATGCGATGGAGAGTTGAATTGAATTTATTTCATATTTCTTTGAATTAGATTTAATTCGATCTATTATCTTAATTGAATCTTGATAGCTCGTTTTTGGTAAGAAAAGGATAAACTCATCCCCACCCCAACGTGCAACTAAATCCTCAGGTCGACAACTTTCTTTTAATACACTTGCGGCGTATTTTATGAGTTCATCTCCTTTTTCATGTCCAAAGGCATCATTGATGAGTTTTAATCGATTCACATCACACATAATGAGTGATATTGGTAGATTACGATGTGTATTTAATCGTTTCATTTCTTCTTCTAAAAATCTTCGATTAAGTAGACCAGTTAATACATCATGGAAACTTAAGTATTCGATTTCTTTTTCTCGATAGATTCTATCCGTCACATCTCGTCCAACACTATAAATACGATCTCCTTGTTTCTGAGATGACCATTCTATGTAACTTATGTTTCCATTTTTATGTCTTAATCGAGTCGTATAGTTTATATTTTCATTTGAATAGTTTAATGAATTAATAATATTTTTGATTTGAGAGTACTCATCTACAGGTAAAAACTCCCATATTGAATGATTCTCGACATCTTTCATTGAATAACCATATGTTTTACTCCAGACTTGATTCACTTGGACAAATGTTCCACTAAGGTCTGATATTGTAAATAAATCAGACGCAATATTAAAGAGAATATTCGCATCTGAAAATGGTTGAATACTCTGCGTTATATCTGAGAAGAAAAGAGCGATTTCATGTTCGTTGGGTAAGTAAATTGATATTTTAAACCATTTGTTTAATTTGATATTGTATTTATTAAAGACTTGCTTAACATCTGATTTTTTAAGGGTTAAAAGAATTGGGATAAACTCGCTTTGTGAGAATGGCGCAATTCGTTCAGTTTCACTTAACTTCTTATTTAAAATCAAATTTCGATCGATTTTAAATAATTCTTCAAACTCTTTATTCGCTGAGACCACAGTAAAATCGACTGCTTTTCCGTCATGGTCAAAAACAGATTTTAAATAGATAAATCCAATTGGAAAGTTCTCGATTATTAACTTACAATCTTGATTGGCCATAGTCCCTCGCGATATGAAAAGACCTTATGTACCCATAGGATAACACGTTGTGTAAGAGTTATCAAATATGAATAGACATTCATGTTTTGGCTTGATATACTAATGAGGCTGAATAGCATATAAAAGGAGAAAGAATGGTAGAAAAGAAATTGGCAAATCCTGGTCCGTTAGGATTATTAGGGTTTGGCACAACAACCATCCTATTGAATTTACATAATGCGGATATCATTCCTCTTTCAATTGTAATCATAGGTATGGGGGTCGCATTGGGTGGATTGGCCCAACTCATTGCAGGTATTTTTGAAATGAAACAAGGGAATACGTTTGCGGGGACAGCGTTTATTGCCTATGGGGCATTCTGGTGGTCATTGGTTATTATTTGGATGTTTGCGCCTGCTGGTCTTGAAGCAGATAAGATTTCTATGGGTTACTACTTATTAGTTTGGGGAGTCTTTACTGGGTTCATGTTTATTGGGACATTAACGCATAATAGAATCACGCAAATCGTATTTGGATCACTTACCTTGTTGTTTATCTTATTAGCACTAGGAGATTTCACAGGAAATCATGTGATTACATTAGTTGCTGGATATGTTGGTATTTTCTGTGGGGCTTCTGCTTTCTACAGTGCTGTTGGACAGATTGTTAATAACGAACATAATAAGACAATTTTCCCACTCTAAAATCAATAAAATTTTTACAGAGAATATTTACACATGTTGTAAATATTTTTTCTTTTATTATCATCATTTACATATAGAAGATTCATTGACAGCGCTTACAATCATCGATAAAGTAGTTTTAAGAGGAGACTTAAGATGAAGAACTATCCAGCAGAACCGTTTAGAATTAAGGTAGTTGAGATGATGAAGTCAATGAGTAGAGAAGAAAGAGAAGCCGCTATGATTGAAGCGGGATATAATACTTTTCTTCTAAAGAGTGAAGATGTGTATATTGATTTATTGACCGATAGTGGCACAACCGCTATGAGTGATCGTCAATGGGCAGGATTAATGATTGGGGATGAAGCCTATGCAGGTAGTCGTAACTTCTTGCATTTGGATGCGGTTGTGAAAGAATACTATGGATTTAAACACATGGTCCCAACGCACCAAGGTAGAGGGGCAGAAAATCTATTATCCAGACTAAAAATAAAACCTGGAGATATCATACCAGGGAATATGTATTTTACGACAACTCGTTATCATCAAGAAGCGAATGGTGGAACGTTTAAAGATGTGATCATCGATGAAGCCCATAATCCTGAAATCGATCATCCATTTAAAGGGAATATAGACTTAAAGAAACTTCAAGCACTTATTGATGAATTTGGAGCTGAACGTATTCCTTATGTTTGTTTAGCGGTTACGGTAAATCTAGCCGGTGGACAACCTGTTTCGATGCAAAATATGAAAGATGTGAGCGCATTATGTAAGAAACATAATATCCAAATCTTCTTTGATGCGACTCGTTGTGTTGAGAATGCATACTTTATTAAGAAACGTGAAGAAGGGTATAAACATGTATCCATCAAAGATATTCTTCATGAAATGATGAGTTATGGGGATGGATGTACCATGTCGGGTAAGAAGGACTGTATGGTTAACATCGGTGGTTTCTTAGCGATGAATGATGATGAACTCTTTGCACGTTGTAAAGAGTTGGTAGTTGTTTTTGAAGGTATGCCATCATATGGTGGTTTAGCAGGTCGTGACATGGAGGCTATGGCGATTGGCATTACGGAATCGGTTGATTATGCCTATATCTCTCACCGTGTTGAACAAGTTAAATATCTAGGTGATCAATTAGAAGCGGCAGGTGTTCCTATTGTTAGACCTGTCGGAGGACATGCAGTATTCTTAGATGCACGAAAATTCTTATCTCATTTAACTCAGGATCAACTTCCTGCACAAGCGCTCGCAGCACACTTATACATTGAATCAGGTGTACGTACCATGGAAAGAGGAATCGTATCTGCCGGTCGTAATAAAGAAACAGGGGAACATCATCGACCTAAATTAGAACTTGTCCGTATTACGATTCCAAGAAGAGTATATACTTATGCACATATGGATGTCGTCGCAGATGCGGTTATCGCGCTCTATAATAAACGTGAGACAATCACTGGACTTGAGTTTGTTTATGAACCGCCTATGTTAAGATTCTTTAATGCACGATTTAAACCTCTATAAAAAGAAAAGACCGGAAGGTCTTTTCTTATCGAATATTTACACTAAATTGACCACTGGTCATTTCAACTGAGTAATTTACATCATTATCTAAGTATTGGTATAAACTATCATTAACTCGATTCATCTTAGAGTCAGGATTGAAATTACCAGATGTTTTATCAATCGCAATTTGGAATCCTTCATCTTCAGAAAGAGCGACCGTTGCGTTACCAGATGTCATTTCAACATTCATCACATTCGGAGAATCAGAACTAGTATCAAGATCTAGATTACCACTTGTCATCTCAACATCCAATTGATTTGTAACGGTTCCTGTATAACTTGTATTTCCAGATGTCATACCGATTCTAAGATCTTTTGTATGAACTTGTATAAAGAATGCATCACCACTTGTCATAGTGATATCCATATCATTTGAATTAATATTATTCAAATGAAGGTTTCCAGAGGTCATTACTAAATCAAAGTTATCAACTTCGAAATCACTAATGCTTGTTTTTCCTGAAGTAAATGTAGTTTTAAAATGTTTGTATGCTTGATCAGGTAGTTGTAACTCTAGGTAACTTACAGGTGTTTCAAAGAAGAAAAAGTAGAAATTATACTTATTTCGACTGTGTAGAATGAGTGTTTCATTACTGACAACAGGTTTAACCCATTTGCTTTCTTCGAGTTTTACAGATGATTTCTCAACAATGTGTATTTTATTATCGGTACTTTTAGTGATTTCTACACCACCAGAATACCATTCAAGATCTAATGAACTAATTGTTTCATCCAATACAATATCTTGAAGTATAATCGTAGGCTCTTTTCTTTCTGGAAGTGAGAAAGGTAGAGCTTGAGAATTAAAGAGAGTTAAGAAGATATAAGTTGAGACTAAGGCAATGATTGAAAATATAACGATTTTAATGGCACCTAATAAATATTTACTAGTCATTTCTTCTTCCCATTTCTACTACAGCTTTAAGAATATTGAAGATAGCAGATGCGATTAAGAAAATAATCCATGAATAGTGCCAATTAAAGTATGTAAAGCTAACGTATAAGTATATTGCGACTACGATCAACCAATACGCTGAACTTAATGCCTCAAACAATCCTTTGTCTCGATTCTTTTTACTCTTCCATTCTTTAAACTCTTCAATCATTGTTTCTTCTTCTTTTAGATATTTAGGCTTACTTGCTTGAGTATAGATTAGAATACCTGTACCAATCGCTATAAACATAAACATCATAGATAATCCTAGTATTTCTTGTCTGAATACTTCTGCACTTACGATAAGTGCCATTGGACTTAAGATAAATAACATAACCGCCAATGCAGTATTACGTGCAGTACGTCTACGTTCCTCAGGACTTATTGCAGATAGTACATGTCTTTCTCTTAAGCTTTCAGTTAATTCACTTAAATCTCCAATCCCTGCAATAACTGTATTGTAAGCTTCTTCTTCAGTCTTGTTTTGTGCAAGTTGATCATTGTACTTCTCAATGAGATTACTGATTAACTCTTCTTGCATCTCAACGGATTTTTTTGTTCTTGGGACATCTTCAAATGCTCGCGTAATATACTGTCTAATTTTAGTAATCATAGTTCCCTCCTAGATCAGATGGTCGATAAGGCTCTTAGCCTCTTCCCAATCCTTTTTGTTTTGTTGGTACAACATTCTACCTTCATACGTAATCGTGTAGTAACGGCGTCTTGCGCCAGTTGCCTCATCTCCCCAATAGGATGAGATTAATCCAGCTGTTTCAAGTCGTCTAAATGCGGAATATAGGGTTGCTTCTTTTAGTTCAAACTGATTGTTTGTTTTATCTTGGATTGATTTGTTGATTTCATATCCATAACTATCTTTTTCGATTAAGTGTTTTAAGATAATTGTTTCAGTATGACCTCTAAGAAGATCAGATGTAATATTCATGACATCACTCCTCTCTATCTGCATAATAATACGAGTTACTTCGCCTGTCAAGGTATATTATTAAAAAATGTATATATTTTTATAAAATAACTTAAAAAATAAAAAAGTTAACCATTTTTGATTAACTTTTGGGTAATTCTTGAGTGTATAAGACTAATTAGAACGATACCAGTAAGTATTCCAAGGGCATCGATTCCCATATCATAAATCGACATTGCTCGATCAGGCACAAACGATTGTATGAATTCATCCATTATTGGAATGATGAATATAAATATCAATAATTGATTTTTATTAAGATCAATTGAACTTTTACGAGCTAAGCAGCCTAAAATAAAGAATTCTGTAAAGTGAGCACCTTTTCGGATCATGTAGCTCACTGTCGATTTTTCTATATTTATGCTCATTGATACTAAGAATTGATGAATACGAGTAGAAAAGAATCCACTTTGTAAGCTAGATAGTGATCCGTTTTGAAGAGAGAAGGAGAATATTACAATTATCCAACATAGAGTTAGGAATAAGAATAGATGTTTATGTAAATTTTGTCTATGAGTCATAGGTTGTCTTTCATTTCTAATGGTATAATTATAGCGTGAAAAAGTTCAATCTACAGAAAAACCTTGGTGATATTGTATTGGTCGTTATTGGTAACTTAATGTTAGCCTTAGCGGTCCATACTTTTATTTTACCTTATGAGATATTATCCGGTGGTGTTGCTGGTATTGCGGTTGCGTTGGCTAAGATTACTGGATTTAGATCTGATTTAATTATCTCAATATTGATTTGGGTATTATTTGGATTTGGGGCATTCTTTTTAGGACGCAAATTTACCGTTCATACCATTTCAAGTAGTATCCTTTATCCATTGTTTCTTAATTTATTAAATGCTCAACCAATAACTGTGAGTATAGATCCTATCTTAGCGAGTTTATATGGTGGATTGGTTGCAGGTTTTGGAGTTGGTTTAGTGTTTAGAACAGGTGCCTCTACAGGTGGTATGGATGTGCCTCCACTCATCATACATAAATTTACCAATATTGATTTAAGTAAATTGGTATTAGTTGTTGATTTATTAACAGTTACACTAGGTGTATTTGTGTATGGTATTGAAGCAGTACTTATGGGTTTTATATCAGTATATGCGAGTGCATTTGCGATTAAACAAGTTCTAGTGTTTGGTGGGCAAGAGGCTCGTTCTGTTATGATTATTACAAACAGTGTGGATGAAGTTGTAGATATGATTGATAAGAAGTTAGAAAGAGGTTCTACATTATTATCTGCCCAAGGTGGCTATACTCGTGAGAATCGATCTGTTATCTTATCTGTAATTAATATGACACAGTATCCAGAACTCATTGAAGAACTTCACAGAATTGATCCACATGCCTTTGTGATAGCGACGGAGGCTACGGAAGTTAAAGGGAACGGGTTCTCATTTGATTATAAAGTCTAAAGATGATTTATCATCTTTTTTACTGGTATGTCTTAAACTTATCTTAAACATGACTATGGTATAATAATTTCAATCGGGAGAATCGAATGATAAAACTAAGTGATGTCTCAAAAACCTATAAAAATGGGGTAAATGCCCTTTATAATATCAACCTTTTTATTGACCAAAGTGAGTTTGTTTACATTATTGGTCCTACTGGTTCTGGTAAATCGACTTTAATTCGTTTATTAGATGCCGAAGAGAAACCGACTAAGGGGATTGTGGAAGTTTCTGGTATTAATGTGGGTCAATTAAGACACGGTAAAATACCTTATTATCGTAGACACATTGGTGTTGTGTTCCAGGATTTTAAACTTCTTCCTTCAAAAACGGTTTTTGAAAATGTAATGTATGCATTAGAAATTACCAATATGAATCCATTACTAGCACGTCAAAGAGTACGTGAGGTTTTACAATTGGTTGATTTGAGTGAGAAGTCGAGTCATTATCCAAATCAATTATCGGGTGGTCAACAACAACGTGCTGTTATCGCACGAGCAATCGCGAATAAACCGCGTATCTTAATTGCGGATGAACCGACAGGAAATTTAGATCCACAGAAATCTGGAGAAATTATTCAATTGTTGGAACGAATTAATCAAGAAGAAAAAACGACCATCCTTATGGTTACTCATGATATAGGAATTGTTAATCAATATAAGAAACGTACAATAGCGTTAGAGGCAGGGCATATTGTGGCGGATATGGTTGAAGGAGGATACATTCAACATGAATCGAATCATTCGACCGTTTAAAGAAGGATTTATTGGTATTATTCGACATCTTGCGATGAGTGTTTCATCCATTATGGCGGTTATGGTTACACTTTTTCTAGTCTCTCTTTTTTTGATTCTTACCGTTAACCTCCAACAAATTACGGATTCTGTCCAATCTAAGGTTCAAATCCATGTACAAATAATGAATGATGTGGACTTAACTGGGATTGGAGAGTTAAAAAGGCAGATTCTTGAAATTGATGGTGTTGTGGATGTGGAATTTTCGGATAAAGATGATGAATTAAATCATTTCATTGAGTCCTATGGTGAAGAAGGTAAAATCTTTGAGATGTATCGTGGGGAAAAGAATCCATTACGCAATGCGTTTATCATTGAAGTGTCTCAAGGGAATTTAATTGAACAAGTATCTAATAAGATTGAAAATTTGGATGGGATTGAGAGTGTTAATTATGGTGGATTAAACGCACTGAAATTAATCGAAATCTTAAATTCTGTACGTGATAGTGGATTAATTCTCGTTTCTGTTTTAGGGTTGCTTGCGATCTTCTTAATCACGAATACGATTAAAATGTCGATTCATTCTCGTATGCATGAAATTCAAATTATGCGTACGATTGGCGCAACCAATGGATTTATTCGCTCTCCTTTTATGGTGGAAGGTATTTTAATTGGATTTATTGGGTCCATCTTACCAATCGCAATTAGTATTTTCGGTTATAAATATATTTATGAATCAATGAATGGTGTTTTATTAACCAGTATCTTTGTATTAAGACCTGTTTTCCCTTTTGTATATCAATTATCCTATCTTCTCATTCTTTTAGGAATATCAGTGGGTTTATTAGGTAGTTTTATTTCTGTATCACGCTATTTGAGGACGGTACGATGAAGAAGATAGTAATTCGTTTCTTGTTGGTTATCTTAGTTTTAAGTCTTATGCCTTATACAGAATACAAGGCATATGATTTTGAAGCGAATGAAGAGTATTATTCCAATTTATGTTCATCAGTTGAAGCGAAAAATCATAAGGAAGAATGTAGTGCTTATCAAGCGTATGTGAATGATAAAGCTAATCAAGCTCAAAGTGATTTAAATGACCTTAGAGATCAATTAAAAGATTTAAAGGCAAATATTCTAAAATTAGCCGCTGATGTTAGTAAGTATGAGAAACAAATAGAAGAGCTTAATAAGTCCATTGCGAATATTGAAAAATCAATCCAAATAAGTGAAGACTCAATTGCTGTATTAAAAGCAAACATTGAAGAAAGACAAGCGAATATCAATGAAATTGATACCTTCATTCAAAATAGAATGGTTAGTATGCAATCCTTTGTTTACTTAAACTCTTACATTGATTTCATTGTAGGAGCGAATGATTTTGTGGATCTTGTACGACGTATTGAAGGAATTAATGATATAACCAATGCGGATAAACAAGAAATAGAACGATTAACCGAAGAAGTTAATGCGTTTAATGCGGATAAAGAAGAGTTGGAAAGACAAGTTATTGTCTTAGAAGAAAACAAAGCTAATTTAGTCAAGAATCGTGAAACTGTGATTGAGCTACAAGATAGTGTTGAAAAAATTCTACTTGAATATCGTACACAAGAAGCAGAATTGATGGCTAAAGAAAGTTATATAGCGTCCAATTTAGATGAAATACAAAATAAATTAAAGAGTATATCTGCAGCACTTAATAATGTGGTCACATCAGATGGATTTATTTGGCCAATTGCGTCTGGTTTCAAAGTTACCGCAATTGTATGGGCATATCCTTTTGGTGGAACACATCTGGGAATTGATTTGGGTGCTCCAGTTGGGACAAATGTAAGAGCTGTTGGAAATGGGGTTGTACTCTATAGTGCAAACGCTTGTCCTACATATGGATACTATGGAAACAATTGTGGTGCACCAGGGGTTAATCGTGGTGGTAACCAAGCTATATTATTAGTCTCGATTGAAGGGGCAACATATGGAATCATCTATATGCATCTTGAGAAAGATACTCCTATCGAAACAGGAAGAATTGTTAATCAGGGAGATTCTATTGGTAAAGTTGGATCTTCTGGAAGTTCTACTGGTCCTCATTTACATATTGAAATTCACTATTTAGGCACAAAATCCATTGCGGATTATGCGGCTTCATGGAATGGAGATTTAAGTTTTGGGAACAAATGGGGAAATGCAGGACTCGATCGTAGATGTGATTATAATGGGAATGTTGCGCCATGTCGTAAGAATCCAGCCAAGGTATTTGGGGTACAATATGGACAGTATTATTAATCAAAGAGCCGTTTGTGTTTAACATACGGCTTTGTGCTAAAATAGGAGTTGTTTGAGGTAAGCGTATGAGTGAGAAAAAAGTAAGAATACCATTAAAACGGTATGAATGGCCGGATGAGAAGAAACAAAAAAGGAATCGAATAGTACAAGTAGGAGTACTTATTATAAGTATTCTTTTATCCGTAGGATTCGGATATAGTCTACGTTCCGCATTTATTGATGAAACGGTAGTACCTGTTGTACAAACAAGTAAACTCAATCGTGTTGAAGCAATTTTTGATGTGTTAACACAAGAATGGTACTTTGGTCGTGATCAAGTTGATTTAGAAACACAACTGATTGAAGATGCGATAAAAGGTATGATTGATGGAACGGGTGATATCCATACCAGCTACATGAATGCGGAAGAAGTTACTGCATTTACTGAAGCGATTAATCGTAATTTCGTTGGAATTGGTGTGTCTTATTTTGATAATAATGGAACCTTTATTATAGAAAGAGTGTTTATTGGATCTCCTGCTGAAAAAGCTGGTGTATTACCTGGAGATATCATTAAGACAGTCGATGGAGTAAGCACACAAGGCTTAACATCGGATGATTTAGTTGATCGAGTTAGAGGTGAAGAGAACACAGTTGTGACAATCGATTTTCAACGTGGTGAAGAAATTGTGACACTTGAAATTACACGTGGTGTGATTAAGAATACTGCTTTTGGTAAGATGATCGATGAAGATACAGCTTATTTGGAAATCTATCAATTTGGAGAGGATACAGGCTCTGAAGTTGAACAATATATGCAGTTGTTTAAAGAAAAGAATGCGAAAGATATCATTATTGATTTAAGGGATAATGGTGGTGGATATTTAACTACTTTAGAAGATATTGGAAGTATGTTTGTGCCAAAAGATGGTATTTTAATCCAACAAGAAATTTATAGTGGTGAGAAATTAGTATCAAAATCAAGAGGAAATATACTGATTGATTTTGAAGAAATTATCTTATTAGTCAATGAGAATTCAGCTTCTGCATCTGAAGTTTTAACAGCTGCAATTAAAGAGAATATCGATGCGACAATCGTAGGTGTAACAACCTATGGTAAAGGAACTGTTCAGCAACAACATGCTTTCTCTGATGGAAGCGCATTAAAGTATACCGTTGCGGAATGGTTAACACCAAATGGGAATCATATTAATGGAGTAGGAATTAATCCAGATGTAGTTGTTGATTTACATCCAGTTATGCATGAAATCTTTACTCAATTAACCGAAGATGAAGCGTATGGAATTGATACAGTAGATGAGTCTGTTCAAGATGCCCAATTAGCGCTTGATTTCTTAGGCTATAATGTAGACCGTACTGATGGTTATTTCTCTTCAAAAACATTAAGTGCTTTAGAAGCGTATATTCGTGATTATAAATTAGAAGATGAACCTATCATTAATAAAGTATTATTGGATAAATTAAGATCAGAAGTTGTACGTATTTGGAATGTGGAAAAGAGTGAGAAGGATGTTCAACTCAAGAAAGCATTGGAGTTAATTAATGACTAACAAATTTGAATTGGTATCACCATTCAAACCAACAGGCGATCAACCTGCCGCAATCGAAGCACTCGTAAAGGGACTTAATGAGAATAAACGAGCGCAGGTTTTACTTGGCGCAACAGGAACTGGTAAGACATTTACCGTTTCACATGTGATTGCACAAGTGAATAAACCAACCTTAGTATTTGTCCACAACAAAACATTAGCTGGACAACTCTATTCTGAATTCAAAGAACTATTCCCTAATAATCGAGTGGAATACTTTGTGTCCAATTTCGATTATTATCAACCTGAAGCTTATATTCCAAAATCAGATACCTATATCGAAAAGACTGCCATGATTAATGAAGAGTTAGATATGTTAAGAATGTCTTCTCTTAACGCGGTATTAGAGCGTAGAGATACGATTGTCGTCGCATCTGTCGCATGTATCTATGCGTCTAGTGATCCAAGCTTATATCGTGAATTATTCTTTTCGATTCATCAAAATGAAACGATTGATCGTAAAGAACTCATTCGAAAACTCGTGGACCGTCAATATGCTCGGAATGACATGGAATTGAAACGTGGTACATTTAGAGTGGTTGGAGACAGTATCGAAGTATCTCTTGGCTATACAGACCAATACAACCTCAGAATTGAACTATTTGATAATATTATCGAACGTATCACTGAAGTGGATCGAGTAACAGGCAAGATACTAAATGCATACTCTGTTTATAATATTTTCCCAGCGAATGAATATACTCGTTCGAAGGAACAAATGCGTATCGCGTGTGACAAGATTGAAAGAGAGTTACACCAACGTTTGAATGAACTGGAATCAGAAAATAAACTCGTTGAGAAACAACGTCTTGAACAACGTACACTATATGATTTAGAAGCACTCAGAGAATTAGGCATGTGTTCTGGGATAGAAAACTATTCCATGCATATTGATGGAAGAGAACCAGGCCAAAGACCATTTAACTTATTTGATTACTTCCCAGATGATTATTTACTTGTGATTGATGAATCGCATGTTAGTATTCCACAGACGCGTGGTATGTTTAATGGGGATCGTGCTCGTAAAGAAACCTTGGTTAAATATGGGTTTAGATTACCAAGTGCTTTAGAGAATCGTCCGATGCGATTTGATGAATTTGAAAAGATTATTAATCAAGTTATCTATGTCTCCGCAACGCCAGGTGATTATGAACTTGAACAAGTGAATCATGAAGTTGTCCAACAAATTATTCGTCCTACTGGACTACTCGATCCAAAAGTCACAATTCGACCATCTCAGGGACAGATTGATGACATCATTCATGAAATCAATGTTCGTATTGCACGTAATGAGAGAACCTTAATTACTACTCTTACTGTCAAAATGGCAGAAGAGTTAAGTGCGTATTTAAAGCGTATTGATTTAAAGGTCGTATTCTTACACCATGAAGTTAAAACATTTGAACGTATTGAAATCTTAAGAGATTTAAGACGTGGTAAATATGATGTGCTAGTAGGGATTAACTTATTACGTGAAGGTTTAGACTTGCCTGAAGTATCCCTAGTCTGTATCTTAGATGCGGATAAAGAAGGATTCTTACGTTCTCATCGTTCATTGATTCAAACGATCGGGCGTGCAGCACGTAACTCCAATGGTGAAGTTATATTATATGCGGATAAGATTACAGATTCGATGGAAAAAGCGATATCTGAAACAAATCGTAGACGTGAAATTCAAATCGCCTATAACGAAGAACACAATATAACACCAACCACAATTATAAAAGAGATTCATGATGTTATTCGTGGTAAAGAAACTCAGAAAATGGCGAAAGAATATCTTACAAAACGTCAGAAATTTGATCGCAAAGCTCAAGAAGAACTTATATTATCACTTGAAAAAGAAATGCATGAAGCTGCGAAAGTATTGGATTTCGAAAGAGCTGCCGAATTGCGTGACATTATACTCGAACTAAAGAGTTCATAAAGGAGGAAAAACTGAATGTATTTTAAAGATTCTAAAGGTTTCCCAAAAGATTTCTTATGGGGATCCGCATCCGCTGCGTATCAAGTTGAAGGTGCTTGGAATGAAGATGGTAAAGGTAAAACAAACTGGGATGAATTTGTTCGTATTCCTGGTAAAACCTACAAAGGTACAAATGGTGATTTAGCCGTTGATCATTATCATCGTTATAAAGAAGATGTACGTTTGATGGCAGAAATGGGTCTAAAAACCTATCGTTTCAGTATCGCATGGGCACGCATCTATCCAAATGGGAATGGACAAGTCAATGAAAAAGGACTTCAATTCTATGATGATTTAATCGATGAATGTTTAAAGTATGGAATTGAGCCAATGGTTACTGTGTATCACTGGGATTTACCATTAGCACTCATACAAGAATACAATGGTTGGGAAGATCGTAGAATTGTAAATGACTACGTTAATTATGCGGTAACTCTTTTCAAACGTTATGGTCATAAAGTGAAATATTGGATTACCATGAATGAACAAAACGTATTTACTTCATTGGGTTGGATGTTAGCAATGCATCCTCCAGGAAAAGTCAATGATATGAAGACATTCTTCCAAGTGAATCATCATGCGAATATGGCACATGCTTATTCTGTCATTGAATATAAGAAATTATTCCCAAATGGAAATATCGGTGCTAGTTTTGCGTATGGACCAAGTTATGCCTTGGATTGTAATCCATTAAACACGATGGCTAAAGAAGATTATGATGATCTTCGTAACTATTGGTGGATGGATGTCTATGGTTATGGTCGTTATCCAAAGGCAAGCTTTAATTACTTAAAGTCGTTGGGAATGGAGCCACAATTATTGGAAGGCGATTCTGAAATAATGAAGGAAGCTGCCTCAAAAGTTGATTTCATGGGTGTAAACTACTATCAAACAACAGTGGTCGAACACAATCCAATTGATGGAGTTGGTTTAGCAACTGAAATGAATACAACAGGTCAAAAGGGAACTGCGAAGTCTTCTGGTATTCCAGGATTATTCAAAGACACAAAGAATCCATTCCTTCAAACAACCGATTGGGATTGGACGATAGACCCTATGGGCTTAAGAATGTGCTGCCGTACCATTACGAGCCGTTATGATTTACCAATCGTAATCTCTGAAAATGGATTAGGCGCATTTGATAAGTTAGAAGAAGATAAGTCAATCCATGATCCATATCGTATCGCATATCTTAAAGCTCATATTGAAGAGTTAAAGAAAGCAGTAGATGATGGTTCTGAAGTTTGGGCATATTGTACATGGTCATGTACAGACCTCTTAAGTTGGTTGAATGGTTATCAAAAACGTTATGGATTCATCTATGTCGATCAAGATGAAACACAAAATGGATCACTCAATCGTTATAAGAAAGATAGTTATTTCTGGTATAAGAACGTTATTGAGACAAACGGAGAAGTTCTATAAGAGTAAAGGATTAGTTCAACTAATCCTTTTTTATTGTACTACTATTAAAATTTCAGTACTTGACAATACCAAGTAATAGGCATAACATATTAACGAAGGAGATTACTATGAATGCACAATTTAAAAAAGGTGTTTTAGAACTTGTGGTCATGGTTGTCGTAGATGAAGCTGATATCTATGGATATGAGCTTGTGAAGACAGTTTGTGAAATCATACAAGTTAATGAAGGAACCATTTATCCTCTCCTTAAACGAATGACACTCGAAAAATACTTTGAAACCTATTTAAGAGAATCGACAGAGGGACCTCCTCGGAAATACTATCGAATCACTTCGTTAGGTAGAGAAGAAATGATTAAGTTAAAGAAAGATTGGTTGGATTTTAGTAAATCGATCAATACGTTCTTAGAGAAGGGAGAAAGTCATGAATAAAAATGAATTTCTAAATCAGTTAAGAAAACGACTCAGTATATTATCCCAAGATGAAATTGAAGAACTTATCTCCGAATATTCTGAACACATTGATCACAAAATGAGTGAAGGAAAAAGTGAAGAAGAAGCTGTAAGTGATTTTGGAGACTTAGGAGAATTGTCACGCAGTATTTTACAAGCCTATAAATTAAATGATCATTACACGAATAAACCAAAATTCTCAGAATTATTAGAAAAGAGTGAAATAACTGGTCGTAAGTTCATAAAGAGTTTTGAAGAATTTTATTCTAAGATTTCATTGTCTGAAGTCTTTAAGTTTCTTATTTTAATCATCTTATCCTTTGGATGTGTAGCCTTATTGAAATTTCCATTTATGTTATTTAGAAGTATTTCATTATGGTTCTTAGAAATCATATTTGGGTATAACTTTATCAGTCATTTTGATGGGATTTGGACCTTTGTAGTCAATGCGATTTATTACCTATGTTCAATCCTATTAATGATTAGTGTCGTTCACTTTGGTCAACAACGCTATATGCATATCACGCATCAAAGTCAGAACTTATCGAAGAAGCCAGATGTAAAAGTGGATGAAGTTAAGGAAGAAGTTGTATCTGAAAAGATCGTTGAAGAAGTTAAAAAGGAAGTTATTTACAAAGAGAAGAAAACAGGTGGATTTAAGAGTTTTATTTCTAAATGTGTTAATTTATTTTATTACATGATTATCTGGTCTTTAAGATTACTTATCCTCGCAATCTTATTCCCAGTTCTAATTGGGTTAGTCATTGGATTATTCATGTGGGGTATGTTAGTGTTCTTAGTTCTTTCCAAGGTTCCATTAGTTGGTGTTATGTTTACCAGTGGTATGGGCTTAGTCTTTGGCTTATGTATCTTATTTGTGATCTTTGCGTTTACATTTGGATTAAAACTCAAAACATGGAAGTACTCAAGGATCTTTAGTATTATACTGATAACTCTTATACTCGGTGGATTTGGGACAATCTGGTCACTCAATGAATTAAGTCAATTTGAATGGGTTGAAAATGATACGAATCCAATTGAATATGAGTATCAATTAAACGATATTGATAAAATATTATTAACCAATACGTGGGCTCAATTTGAGATTGATAATAGTTTAGAAGAAGGGGTTATTATTTGTAGAATTCCAAAATTAAATGAGAAACTAAATATTTCAAATGAGAATAAGAACTTACTTATCGTAAATAATGATTATTCTGAACTCAATGAAATTAATCAAATTAGAGATGGAATATTGAAACAATTTGATGCATTAAAAGAAGGAAAGCTTATTGTGTCTTATGAAGATTATTCAAATGGAATAATAATCCGAGTCAATGAAAAAGACTTTGATGCATTACAGAATCGATTAAACTATAATTAGTACTAACAATAAAACAACGCTCAAGACGTCTAGAAGCGTTGTTTTATTTTGGTTAATGAAAATTAATCTAGAATTAATGTATATAAGTTTATGATTACTTTAGAACATAACTATTCAATAATTAAATTATCGATATTTCATTGGATTGGATATTAGTGAATCCATAACGTCATTATGACTAACATATGGGGATACAGGGGGTATGAATATGGATATGTATATCATTTTTATTCTTATTTTTGGAGTACCAGCGATCTTCTTTAGTAAAAGGATAGTGGATTACTTCAAGAATAGAAACAACACCACAATAGAGGATAATGAAGTAGTTTATCGGTATATCATCCAATTAAAGGATGATGCGATTGGTAAAGTACAACCAAAGGATTTGAGTGAAGTTGGACGATTTGATGTGTATGGTACAAGTGGATCAGGTTTACAAGGTACGACTCATTTAAAACTTGATGAGTTTAAAGATTATTTACTTAATACATTTTCATTAGAATCAGATTTAGTTACAGTCATTGATCCTAATCGATTGACTCGTCGTTATTAAGGTAATTTTAATGAAAAAGAAGACATTAATAATTGGAGTGCTTATTTTAATATTGACTTCCGCATGTTCAAAAGTAGAGGAACAACACAAATTTGATGAAGAGAAGTTAATAGATCTCTCTTTAGAATTAGTTTCTGAAGCCAATAAGGCAAATTCACAGCCCATCTATGATATATTCGATGAAACATATCGAAAATTAGCATCTATAGAGGTGATAAATGAATTTATTGCGTTTCAATTAAGCAAGGCAACTAACTATGATTCCATCATAAAAACAACGTTCTCACAGTCTGTACATCCATTAGATAAATATCCAATTGGGTCTGTTGTTGTATTAGCACGATTTGAAAATGGTACGATGACGTACACATTCAACTATAACGAGTTAAATGAAATAATAGGCTTCTCAATGAATTTTCTACTAAAATAATTATTCATATAAAAAATAGAGCGTGGCTCTATTTTTGTTCAAGAAAGATTTTACGTGTCACGAAGTTAAATACCATAACGATACCTGCCACGAATACTTTTGCGATAAGGTCATTCATTTTGAATAGATCAACTAAGACATAGAGACTTAATAGATTTAAACCTAAACCCATGACACTAAGTGTCGCAAATATGACAAACTCATGTGATTTCTTTAGATCGTCTTTTGATTTAAAGACAAATTTCATACTCATCATGTAATTAAATATGAGAGATAGAGTAAAAGAGAAGAAACCAGCGATGAGATAATAAACAGATAAGAAATTCGTAAGAACGAAATAAATAATAAAATCGAGGACGAAGGATAATCCTCCAACAACCACAAACTTCATAACTTGTGCAATTAATTTTTTCATTGTATTTTTTTCACCTCTTGCATTATGTCAAAAAAATGGACAGGCGTCAATTTAGAGAGTTGAAAACAATCAATCTTAGTGTCTCTGGTGTATAATAATACATATGCAAAAAGACTTTATAGAAATAAAAGGGGCTCGTGTAAACAACCTCAAAAACATTGATTTAAAAATTCCACGTGACCAATTGGTGATTATGACTGGACTATCGGGTTCAGGTAAAACATCATTAGCGTTTGATACGATATATGCGGAAGGACAAAGACGCTATGTGGAATCTTTAAGTGCGTATGCACGACAATTCTTAGGTAATACAGAGAAACCAGATGTTGATTTAATTGAAGGTTTATCACCGAGTATTGCGATTGATCAAAAAACCACTTCAAACAACCCACGTTCAACCGTTGGGACTGTGACTGAAATATACGATTACTTACGTTTAATGTATGCAAGAGTAGGAACACCCTATTGTCCAAATCACAATGAACCCATTGTGGCTCAAACCATTAAACAAATGGTAGAGCGTGTTATGAAAGAAGAAAATGGGACTCGTATTCAAATATTAGCCCCAATTCTGAGACGTGAAAAAGGGACACATAAAGACTTATTCGAAAAGCTTCGTAAAGATGGGTTTATACGTGTTCGAGTGGATGGTGAATTGGTTTTATTAGAAGATGAAATTAAGCTAGATAAGAATAAACGTCATGATATTGATTTAGTTGTCGATAGAATTATTAAACAAGACGATAGTCAAAGTCGTATCCAAGATTCACTTGAGATAGCACTTAAGAAAGCAGATGGATTAGCTCTAGCTATCACAAAGAATGAGGAAATTTTATTCTCTGCAAACTATGCTTGTCCAAAGTGTGGTTTTTCTGTGGCAGAATTACAACCAAGACTATTCAGTTTCAACTCTCCACTAGGGGCATGTGATACTTGTAAAGGTTTAGGGATGATCCAGATGGTAGATGTGGATTTCTTAATTCCTGATCGAAACAAATCAATCTTACAAGGTGGAATTGTTTATTATAAAAACATCTTAGATACAGAGAACATTGAGTGGCAGAACTTTAAGATTTTATGTGAACACTACAATATTCCAATGAAAGCTCCGATAAAAGATTTCACCAAGGAACAACTTGATATCGTATTAAATGGGTCCAAAGAAGCGATCCGTTATACCATCGAGACACGTTCAGGTAATAAGTATTCCAAGTTTGATCGTATCGAAGGTGTTAAAGAAATGATTGAAAGACGTTTTATGGAAACATCTTCACCTATGGCACGTGAATGGTACCAAACTTTTATGACCGATAGTGTATGTCCAACATGTAATGGATTGCGTTTAAATCCAATGGCATTGAGTGTTAAAGTTGGACCAAAGAATATACAAGAATGGACTCAAATGAGTGTTAAACAAGCACTTATCTATATGAGTGAAATCGAACTTAAACCTATGCAAAAAGAGATTGCGCATTTGGTAGTTAAAGAAATTAATGAAAGACTAACATTCTTAAAAGACGTGGGTTTAGATTATCTTACTCTAGATCGTATTGCGGGATCCTTATCGGGTGGAGAAGCGCAACGTATTCGATTGGCAACTCAAATTGGATCACGATTAACCGGTGTATTATATGTTCTTGATGAACCTTCTATTGGGTTACACCAAAGAGATAATATGAAGCTCATTAATACGTTAAAGAACATGCGTGATTTAGGAAATACACTCATCGTAGTAGAACATGATGAAGAGACGATGATGGAAAGTGATTATATTATCGATATTGGACCTGGAGCGGGTGTACATGGTGGCGAAGTAGTTGCGACAGGTACTCCACAAGAGATTATCGATCATCCAACATCGATTACGGGGCAGTATTTATCCGGTTTACTTGTGAATCCTTATCCAGAAAAACGAAGAAAAGGAAATGGGCAATTTATCCATATTATTGATGCCTATGAAAATAATCTTAAGAAAGTCAGTGTCAAAATACCTTTAGGTACACTTACGGTTGTGACGGGTGTAAGTGGTAGTGGTAAATCAACATTAGTAAATGAAGTTTTAGGACGAACACTAGCGCATCGTTTAGGTCGTCAAAAGATTAAACCAGGAAAAGCAAAATCGATTGAAGGATTAGAAAATATCGATAAGATGATAGAAATCGATCAAGATCCAATTGGACGTACTCCACGATCCAATCCAGTCACCTATACTGGTGTGTTTGATGATATCCGTGATTTATTTACTTTAACCCCTGAGGCGAAAGCGCGTGGATATGATAAGGGACGTTTCTCCTTCAATGTGAAGGGTGGTCGTTGTGAAATGTGTCAAGGGGATGGGGTTAAACGTATCTCAATGCACTTTTTACCGGATGTTTATGTTCCTTGTGAAGAGTGTGGTGGTAAGCGATACAATGATGAAACCTTACAAGTCACATTTAAAGGAAAGTCAATCTATGATATCTTAGAGATGACAGTAGAAGAAGGATTGGAATTCTTTGCGAATATTCATAAAATTAAACATCGCTTACAAACACTATCCGATGTAGGATTAGGTTATATTAAGTTGGGACAATCTGCGACGACATTATCAGGTGGTGAAGCTCAACGTGTTAAACTTGCAAGTGAATTACAACGTAAAGCTACCGGAAAAACACTATTCATATTAGATGAACCTACAACGGGTTTACATTCCTATGATGTGGGTAAATTGATTACTGTTTTACAACGAATTGTGGATAATGGGGATACTGTTATCGTAATAGAACACAATTTAGATATTATAAAGAATGCGGATTTTGTGATTGATCTTGGACCTGAAGGAGGAGATGAAGGGGGTACGCTTATACAAGCGACGACACCTGAAATACTTGCGAAGAATCCTAAGAGTTATACAGGTCAATACTTGAAGCATCTCTTTGAAAAGAGGTAACTATGGAATTTGAACGCAAAGCGAAGATTTCTGAATTTAAGAAGTTCTTTAATCTAACGCAACTTACAGGAAATGATGAGGCATTAAATCGATGGGCAATTGTACCGGATATTAATCGTCCTGGTTTAGAGTTAACCGGTTATTTTGAACACTCTGAGCCTCGAAGAATTATTATCTTAGGCACTAAAGAAATGTCTTATATTGCCCAATTGGATCCTGTACTATTAGCAGAACGTTTAGAACGCTTAACCGATGAATACAGTCCAGCAATTATCATTTCAAAGAATATGGAATGTCCTCCAATTCTTAAGGAAATTGCGGAACGGAAGAACTTTCCAATCTTTGTGTCTGATCAACCTACTTATCGATTAATGGTCGATGTGGTCAGTTATCTTGATGAAAAGCTCTCGCCGACGGATAATATCCATGGTGTTCTATTAAGCATTTATGGTAAAGGAGTCATCATAATGGGTGATTCTGGAGTTGGTAAGAGTGAAACTGCTTTGGAACTTGTTCGTAGAGGACATGTACTAGTGGCGGATGATCGAGTAGATGTTAATAGAGTCCATAATACAATCTTTGGTCGTGCACCTGAACTGTTAAAAGGGATGTTGGAAATTCGTGGTATAGGGATTATCGATGTCGCTCGTATGTTTGGGGCTAGTTCTCACTTAGATAATATTGAAGTCGATTTTATTATCCATTTGGAAAAATGGGATGATCATAAACAATATGAACGAGTTGGGATAGAAGAAGAAATTACGGAGAAAATATTAGGCTTAGATATTCCTAAGTCGATTATTCCAGTTCGTGATGGTCGAAACATCGCTGTATTGGTTGAATCTGCTGTCACCAATTTCAATCTTAAACAACGTGGAATTAACAGTGCTAAAGAATTTGAACAAAGAGTTTATGATTATATCAAGAATCAAAATGAGGAGTAAACATGGTATTTTTTAAAGATTTATCAAGCTTTGTGGATATTGGTTCACTGAGTATTAAATGGTATGCGGTATTAATTTTAGTTGGCGCATTCTCTGCGTATTATGTTATACAGAAGAATCTAACGAAATTAGGGTATGAATCATCAATGGTTGATGATTTATTCTTTGGTAGTTTGGTTTCTGGAATTGTAGGAGCTCGATTATGGTATGTCATATTCTATGATTTACAATCGTATCTAGCGAATCCAATTTCGATCTTAATGACTTGGCAAGGCGGAATGGCAATCCAAGGTGGATTATTGCTTGGGGCATTATTTGCGTTCTTTTTCTTAAAACGAAAAGGAATCAGTTTTATGCGATTTGCGGATAATATTGTGCCCAACATCTTAATTGCGCAAGCAGTAGGACGCTGGGGAAATTTCATGAATCAAGAAGCGTATGGAAGAGTTGTGGATGAAGCGTATTTCAATCTTTTTCCAGCCTTCATTAAGAATAATATGTTTATCGATGGAGCTTATCGTGAACCAACATTCTTGTATGAAAGTGTACTCAATATTATTGGGTTTATCTTAATTGTCTATGTACTTAAACGTTTCTCAGAGAACAAACGTGGAGATTTACTCTATGCATACCTCATGTGGTATGGCATTTCACGTTTCTGGGTTGAAGGATTAAGAACGGATAGCTTAATGTTTATGGGATTAAGAATGGCTCAATTGACTTCAATCGCATTTATAGTGATTGGATTATTGGGTAAACTAGGTGTCTATGATCGATTCATAAAGAAGAAAAAACCTATTATTTTATTTGATTTTGATGGGACATTAGGCGATACAGAACCACTTATTATTGAATCCATGAAATATACGATTAAACATTATCGTCCTGATGTGGAAATATCGCGTGAAGATGAAATTTCTTTCTTAGGTCCAACCTTGTATCAAATACTTGGACGATATGTGGATGAAAATAAGATTGAGGAAGCAGTACAGATTTATCGTGAAAATAATAAAGCTTTACATCCTACACTTATCAAACCAATGCCAAATGCGGTTGAGTTAATTAAGAAATTGAAAGAAGATGGATATACTTTAGGGATTGTATCCTCTAAAAAGAAAGATATGGTTGAATATGGTGTTCAATTGATTGGACTTGAAAATCAATTTGAAGTTATTGTTGGTTATGATGAAGTTAAGAATCATAAACCAAGTCCTGAAGGAATCTTTATCGCATGTAAACAATTAGGTTATGATCATGATAATTGTATCTATGTTGGGGATACATCAACGGATGTATTAGCCGCAACCAATGCAGGATTGTATTCTGTGGCATACTTAACGCATCCTGAACGTAGAGACGCAATTGTGGACGCAAAACCAAATGCGACAATTGAAGATTTACTTGAATTAACAGAACTATTAAAGAAGGATATCACATGGACAAGATCTTTGACTTAGCCATTATTGGTTCAGGCCCTGCAGGAATGACCGCCGCAATTTATGCGAAACGTGCTGGTCTAGATGTTTTAATGTTTGAAGGAAGTGCTCCTGGTGGTAAACTTGTTAAAACATTTGAAATTGATAACTGGCCAGGTGAACCTAATATAAGCGGTGTTTCTCTTGCGATGAAGATGTATGAGCATACAACAAATTTAGAAGTTCAAACAGAATATACAAAAGTAATCTCTATTAAGAATGAACATGTTAAAGAACTTCATACTGAAGATGGACGAGTATTCTACACAAAGGCATTAATTATTGCGTCTGGTACGATTGAAAACATGATGAATATACCAGGTGAAGAAGCAATGATCGGAAAAGGTGTTAGTTTCTGTGCGGTGTGTGATGGGGCTTTTTATAGAGAGAAGGATGTTGTAGTGATTGGTGGTGGGAACTCTGCGCTTGAAGAAGCGGTTTACCTGACTCAATTTGCACGTCAAGTCACGATTGTCATTCGACGAGATGTCTTTAGAGGCGATTTACAAGCTCAAGAAAGAGCGCTTGCCAATCCAAAGATAAAAGTTATTCGTAGTCATATTCCTGTTGAAGTATTACATGAAATTAAAGTAACAGGGTTAAAAATACGTTCTGTTGTGGATGGGACTGAAGAAGTACTCCCATGTGATGGAATATTCCCTTACATTGGCGCAACACCTTCAACTCAATGTATCCATGATTTAGGCATAACGGATAAAGAAGGTTACATGATTGTGAATGAGAAAATGGAAACAAAAATCCCAGGCATTTATGGGGCCGGGGATGTAGTAGTTAAACCTTTACGACAGATTGTTACTGCGGTAAATGATGGAGCGATTGCGGCTCAAACCGCATTCCACTATATTAAAGAGTTTGAATAATTTGATTTCTTAGAATGAGCTTGAGATTTGGATCACTTGAAGTGAGAAAGATTTCAAGCTTTTTTAATGGAAGATCAAACTTTAACAACTCTACTAAATGTTCATTTAATAGAATATGACTTGATTTTGAAATCACATCATCTTTATAGAGTAAAGCTTCTTCAAGGTACTCATTATATGTTTTATAAATTAATTTGAATTGATCAAAGCTAATTGAATCAACTTGATTTAGAGCTTGAATCAATTTTGGATAAAAATCATTGAGTTTACCATCTAATCGTTTAACTGAGTAACCAGGCATAACACTCAAATTAATCACAAAAGCAATTAGTGCTCCAAACAGAGAATCTAAGGTACGGTGAAGTCCATAAAACAAAGGAGTCATATTATCTGGAATATGAACCATAATTGCTACAAACACAAAACTACCCACAGTAATAGAACCAGGTAATTTTAACTGATTACTCATAAGAATGATGATCAATATACCCAATCCAGCAAGAATTGGATTACCACGATCAATTGTCGCAAACACAATTCCAATCAAAGCACCTAAAAATGTACCAATAACACGATTGCGACCCATACTAATCGATAGTCGTGCGGTACGATCCATAGAGATAATGGCAGTCATTGCGACAAAATATGGGAATTCTAAATTAAATAGATTAGATAAAATAATTGATACAGAAACAGCGATTGCGGTTTTAATGGTTCGCAATCCAATATTAATCGGTAAATTTTTCATGATAAGGCTCCATACACGTAAAATACTTTACGCCTATTTTAGAAACATTTCAATCAGTCTTTCATAAAATTTTACTATGCTTGAGGACCACCCGGATGCGTGGTAAAATATGACTAAGAAGGTAAAGTCTATGAAACATCGAATTATACTTGTATCAGGAATGTCAGGAGCGGGTAAAACAACCGCAATGGGAATACTAGAAGATATGGGATACCATTGTATGGACCAGTTTCCAGTCAAATTATTACCCAATCTTTTAGAAATGATTGCGCATGAGAGTGATACTCGATTCCATAATCTAGCATTATCTACTAATCTTGTGGATTTTAATGAATTCAAGAATACATTAGGTGTATTAGATATAGATTTACAAATACTTATACTTGAATCCAGTAACCAAGAACTCTTAAAACGATATAAGTTTACTCGAAGAACACATCCAATGTTGTTGTCAAATATTGCCACAACCCTTGAAGATGGAATTCAAATAGAACGCGAAAGACTAAGTAAACTGAAGGAACAAAATTGTCTTGTGGTAGACACAAGCTTCTTAAATGCGACTGAACTTAAACAACGATTAAATAAAGTGTTTGCGATTAATAATCGAGCTTCATTCTCAATTAGTTTTATTTCATTTGGATATAAAAATGGATTACCAATGGATGCGGATTTATTATTCGATGTAAGATTCTTACCAAATCCATATTGGATAGAAGCACTTAGATCGAAATCAGGCAATGATAAAGAAGTTTACGATTATGTAATGTCGGATAAAGAGACAAAACGGTTTATTAATAAATTAAAACCTTTCTTAGATTATGCATTTAAACAATACATTAAAGAAGGGAAAAATCACTTTACGGTTGGGATTGGGTGTACCGGTGGTATGCATCGATCTGTTTCAATTGTGAATTGGTTATTTGAAGAATATGGTAAGAAGTATCACTGTTTTAAGGAACACCGAGATTTGGAGTAAAACATGGATAAAACACTAAAAGTTGTGGTCATAGGTGGGGGAACAGGCCAATCAACCATACTAAGAGGACTCAAACAAATTGAAAATATCGATATCACTGCGATAGTAACTGTAGCGGATGATGGAGGAAGTACAGGCCGATTAAGAAGGGCTTATCATATTCCTGCGATGGGAGATATCCGAAATGTGATGATCGCATTATCTGAAAGTGAAACACTCTTTTCAACACTCATGAGCTATCGATTTGAGAAAGATGATTTAGCTGAATTGGATGCGGAAAATGAGCTTGTTGGACATAACCTGGGAAATATTATTCTAACTGCCTTAACGAAGAAAACAGGTAGTTTTATGGATGCGGTCACAACTATTTCAAAAGTATTAAATGTAAAAGGAGATATTGTACCATCGACTCATCAAGTTGTGAGACTCATTGCGCGAATGGAAGATGGGACGATTGTCCGTGGTGAAAGTAATATCCCGAAAAGTCGTCATCGAATCCAAGAAGTGTTCTATGATGAAAAGGTTGTAGGAAGCCATGAAGCAGTAAGAGCAATTGAAAAGGCTGATTTCATTATCTTTGGAATAGGAAGTGTATATACGAGTATTTGTCCAAATATAATCATTCCAGAAGTTCAAAAAGCACTTAAAAAGAATCATGGTAAGAAAATATATTTCTCCAATGCGATGACACAAGCAGGAGAAACGGATGGGTACAGTTTAGAAGATCATGTGTCTGCGATTGAGAAGCATGCGAATATCAAATTAGATGTTGTCGTAGCGGCAAGTGATGAAATCCCACTTGAGATTTTACAACGATATATTGTGGAAGAAGCTTTTCCTGTTCCAATCAAAGATAAAACTCATGATTATCAATTAATTAGACGTAAATTATTGAATTTTGATTCAAAGCGAGTACGTCATGACCCAGAACGTATAAAATCGATTGTGGAAGAAATCATTAGAAAGAGTGTTTAGTATGTCATTTACACAAGAAGTTAAACACGAAGTTGCGAATATAGAGTTAGGTGCGTGTTGCCAAAAAGCAGAAACATCTGCACTTATTCAATTAAGCTCTTCAGTTGTGATAAAAAATCATAAATTAGAATTATCCATTAAAACCGAGAATGCGACTACCGCAAAACGTGTTTTTAAGTTGATGAAAGATTTATTTCAGGCTGAGATGAAATTATCGGTTATGAAGAAAATGAATCTTAAGAAAAACAATATCTATGAAATACAAGTCTTAGATAAAACAACAGAAATATTAACAGAACTTGGATTATGGAATACATCAGGTTTTACCAATCATCCCAGCAAAGCAATTGTACGAAAAGAATGTTGCGCTAGAGCTTATCTAGCTGGGGCATTTTTAGCGGCAGGAAGTATCAATTCACCTAAGAAATCAAACTATCATTGTGAGATTGTGACACAAGATATTGAACATGCACAGTACATTCAAACCATCATGAACCGATTTGAACTCGGTGCTAAATATATTGTAAGACGCAACCAACATGTTGTTTATTTAAAGGCTTCCGAGAAAATCTCTGATTTTTTACGCATGATACAAGCCAATAATGCGGTATTAGATTTTGAAGATATTCGTATTCAACGTGACTTTCACAACAACCTTACCCGTTTAGATAACTGTGAAGTAGCGAATGTAATGAAGACAATGGTTGCCGCAAATGATCAATTAGAAGTTATACATCGATTGATGGATAATGGAGAATTTGAGACATTAGATCCAAAGATAAAGATTGTGGCGGAGTTGCGATTATCTCATCCAGAAGCTAGTCTAAATGAGTTATGTGAGAAATATGAAATTGAAACAGGCAAACCGATCAGTAAGTCTGGAATGAAACATCGACTGGCGAAATTGATTACGCTATAGATGTTTTTTTATAAGAATTATCAAATTATGTCAAAATTTTCACCTTTAAATTTCGATTTAAAGGTTTTTTCATTAAAAGATGTCTGTTATAATGACCTCACGATTAAAAAGAGGTATCCGCTTTGAACAATACAAACAAGAAACTACTAAAGTTAGGTATTGTGTTTATGACTTCAACAGGCATAATCACAACAACAACTTTAACTCCACTAAATACAAGTGCTCTATTTGAGACAAATAAAATAAATGCATATGAACTTATCGTTGATGGTGAAACATGGTTTATCTTAGAAGATATCCAACAAATCACAAAAGTACTAGACCAATTTAAATCTAAAATGACACCAAGTATATCCGAAAATATTAAGATATTAAGTGTTGATTTTGTACAAGATGTTGAGATTGTCCCAGTAAAAGTAGATAAAAAAGAATTGAATATTATTGATAATTTAACTCGTAAATTGAATTATCCAGTACAAGCTCAAGATAACTATATCGTTCAAGAAGGAGATAGTGCTTGGAAGATTGCGAATACACTTAATATTAGTTTAGATGAAATATCAAAATTGAATCCAGATATTAACATTGAGAAACTATGGCCTGGGGATCAGCTCGTCATATCTTCAGTGAAACATTATCTCGATGTAAAAGTATCCCTACAATCCACAATTGAAGAAGTTATTCATTACCAAACAACTACGACAAAAGATGCGAGCTTAAGTCAGAATACTAAGAAGACGATCAAGGCGGGTGTTGATGGACTAAAAGAAGTAACCTACTTATTCGAGTATGTAAATGGGACAGAAAGATCGAATAGTATCTTAAATGAGACAGTATTGTTAGAACCCGTTACGGCGGAAGTCGTAGTTGGATCAAAACCTGTTACTCTTAGATCCTCAGGTACTAACTTTGGAGTAACAACAGGTACGCTATCCAGTGATTATGGATGGAGAACACATCCAATTACAGGTAAACGTTCTTTCCATGATGGAATTGATATTGCGAATCAAGTGGGGACTTCTATCAATGCTTATGCGGATGGGACAGTCACAAAAACATCATGGACGGATAGTTATGGAAATTATATTGTGATTGATCATGGTGGTGGTTTAGAAACGTATTACATTCATCTATCTGGATTTGATGTATCAGTGGGTGATTCTGTCACTGCAGGTCAATTGATTGGTCGTATGGGTAAAACAGGTTCCGCAACAGGTAGTCATTTACAGTTTGAAGTTAGGGTTAATGGAGTTCCTCAAAATCCATGGGATTATCTATAAAATAAAGGACATTCAATTGAATGTCCTATTTTTTTAAATCTGTGTATAAATGATTAAAATAATGCGTATATTCTCCACTTAAGATATTTTCCCACCACGTTTTATTCTCTAAATACCATTGGATGGTTTGCTTAATACCAGTATCAAATGTATATTTTGGTTTCCAACCTAATTCAGTCTCAATCTTTGTTGGATCAATCGCATAACGTAAATCATGACCTTTACGGTCCGTCACGTATTGAATTAATGACTCTGGTTTATTCAATTCTCTTAATATTGTTTGTACGACTTCTAGGTTAGTTCGTTCATTATGCCCACCAATATTATAGACTTCTCCAATTCTTCCTTTGCGAAGAATTAAATCTATCGCAACACAATGATCATAGACATGAAGCCAATCACGAACATTCTCACCTTTACCATAAACAGGTAAAGATTGATTGTTAAGAGCTCTTGAAATCATAAGAGGAATTAGTTTCTCTGGGAAATGATATGGACCATAGTTGTTTGAACAACGTGAAATCGTGATAGGCATATTAAATGTTCTAAAATAAGCCAAACACAACAAATCCGCTCCAGCTTTTGATGCGCTATAAGGACTTGAAGTATGTAACGGTGTTTCTTCAGTAAAGAATAAATCCTTGCGATCTAATGGAAGATCACCATACACCTCATCGGTACTTACTTGATGATAACGTTTAACTTCATATTTTCGACTCGCATCTAATAAAACTTGAGTTCCCAATACATTGGTTTTTACGAAGATGCCTGGGTCTAAAATGCTTCGATCCACATGACTTTCTGCCGCAAAATTAATCACCGCATCAAATTTTTCTGTTTCAAATAGTTGATAAATGAAATCACGGTCCGCAATATCTCCCTTTACAAATCGATAGTTTGGTGCGTTCTCTACAGATTTTAATGTCTCCAAATTACCGGCATAGGTTAAAGCATCTAAATTCACAATCATATCTTCTGGGTATTGGTTAACCATATAGAGGACAAAATTACCTCCAATAAAACCAGCACCACCTGTTACTAATAGTTTCATAAATCTCCTTAGTATTGGATCTTGCCTTCCGCAACATTCATCAAGTGTTGACCATACGGAGATTTACCATAACGCTTCGCCGCTTCAATCAACTCATCTTTTGTAATCCAACCTTTATTGTAGGCAATTTCTTCAATTGCAGATATTTTTAATCCTTGTCGTTTTTCTAAGGTTCTCACGAAGTCAGCCGCATCCACCAAACTATCCATCGTTCCAGTATCGAGCCATGCATATCCACGACCTAAGAGTTGAACATGTAAATGACCCTCTTCAAGATATAAACGATTCAAGTCTGTAATTTCATACTCTCCACGTTTTGATGGCTTCAAATGTTTAGCTTTATGTACAACAGAATTATCATAGAAATATAATCCAGTAATACAATAATTCGATTTAGGTTTTTCAGGCTTTTCTTCTACAGAAATAACTTTTCCATTTGAATCAAACTCCACAATCCCAAAACGCTCAGGGTCTGTCACGAAATAACCGAAAATTGAAGCGCCACCATTCTCTGCCTTTTCAACCGCATTTCTTAGATATTGTGAGAATCCGCTACCGTAGAAAATATTATCTCCAAGGACCATTGCGACAGAATCATTCCCAATGAATTCTTCTCCTAATACAAAGGCTTGTGCTAATCCATCGGGTGAAGGTTGAACTTTATAACTAAGCTGAAGACCAAACTGAGACCCATTACCTAATAACTTTTCGAAGTTAGGCAAATCATGTGGGGTTGAAATAATAAGTATTTCACGAATACCAGCCAACATAAGGGTTGATAAAGGATAATAAATCATTGGTTTATCATAAACAGGTAATAACTGCTTAGACGTAACCATTGTCAAAGGATATAAACGAGTACCTGCCCCACCTGCTAAAATAATACCTTTCATTGTCTCTCCTTTATTTGTTTATGAGTGAATCAATTGTCACAATCATTGGATCATATAATCCAACGCTAAACATTTCTTTCTTTAAAACCATTGATATTTCAGTACAACCACCAATCAATACTTCAGCCCCATTTTCAATTAAACTTTGACCTGCATGAATTAATTGTGAAATAGGGTAGCCATCCACATGGCCACTCTTAATCCCTGTTTCAGGGTGATAAATCGCATCCATAACATAATTTGTCTGAATACTATCACTTGGTACAATTACTTCAATATCCTTTAAGTAATGATTAAATAATTGAGTTTTGATTGTTCCACTTGTCGCAAGTAAACCTACTTTTTTGATGCCATCTTTATGAAGTTGTATATTAAGACATTCTAAGGCATTTACCAATTCAAATTTCGCATGTTTAACAAGTTCTGGGTAGAAATAATGTGAAGTAATACAAGTAATAAACGCTTGATCAATATTCATACGATTTAAACGATCAATACTCTTAATAAGCTCAGGCAATGGACTTTCGCCTAAACCAAGAATGGATCTTGTACGATCAGGAATTTTTGGATTTGATTCCACAATCACATGAAAATGATCTTGGTCTTTATGAACCTTAGTACGTTTTACGATTTGAGTATAGTAAAATGCGCTTGCCTCAGGTCCCATCCCACCTAATATTCCAATTACTTTATCGTTCATAGACCTATCATCCTCTTCAATTTTTTAGTGAATCGACCAAATATCATACCTAACATTCCAAAAAATGGCTTGATATCATGTAAATCAAATACAGCACATACAATCGGACGTCTAAATGTTGGAAGTATATCCTTAAGTTTTAATTGTTTTGTCTTAATATAAGCTTTAATCGCAAGAATATCTTCATACTCAAACCAGAATGCAATATTAGTATCTTGTTTAACCGCATACGGTTCAAGCTCTTGACCTGTTAGTTCCATATATTGAACATATGGGAAGTTAACACCAGCTTTAGCTAACATAGAATTGAGAGTTGTTGTACGAACATTAATTTCAATAAGATAGAATTCACCCGTTTTCGCATCCTTCTTAAATTCTATCTCCGCAAATCCTTTATACCCCATTGCTTTAAAGAAAGGTGCTCCAATCGTGTGTAATTCCTCAACATGTTTTTGAATGGTAAAAGATGATGCGCCGAAATTAATTGGGTATTGTCTAAACTTATTACAGGTAACCCAGTGAGTCACATCACTGTTTTGATTCATATAGGCATCGTAGGTATACATATGATCATCAAATCCAGGAATAATGCGTTGTACAATGACTTCTACATTCGCATCTTTTGCCTTCTTTAAACCATCTAATAACTCTAATTCATTGTTTATATAGAAACTTTTAACTCTAAATGCCTTAGTAAAGGCAGGGGAATCCACTGGTTTTACAATACAAGGGTATCCTACAGTTGTATTAACTTTTAGGACTAAATCAGGATCGTTTGATCGAATGGATTCAGGAACTCTTACACCATGTTTAACTGCTAAGTCAAAAAGTGTATCTTTGTTCATTACTTCTGTATATAAACCTTTTTGAGTTTGAGGGATAAGATAATAGTCTCTAAGTTCATCTAAATGGGCATCGATAAATTCGACATAGTTATCTGCACATGGGAATAGTAATGGTTTAACATCTTGTTTCTTTGAGTAATCAATAAGAAAAGTTAAAAATTCATTCTCTTCATTTTTATAATGAGGACAAATATAACTTTCACTAACATATTTTGATAAGAACGCATAAGAACCTTTCTTACTATGGTCTAATGCGACGCAATGAATGTTCTTAGGTCCTAAGCTTCTAAGAATACTTAATGCGATAAAATAATTTGATCCAAGGATTACAGCTTTATTTTTCATAGGTCTCACTTTTACTTCACTATTTTAACATGCAGTTAAAATAAAAAGATAGAACATAGAATGTTCTATCATATATCTTACTGATTTTTTTCAAAAAACCAAGAATCTCGGCACATATCTTCTACCGATTTTTCAGTTTTCCAACCCAATTCTTCCCAGGCTTTAGAGACATCGGCATAAGAGCTAGCCACATCACCAGGTCTACGATCGACGATATCATAAGGAATCGTAATATTGTTTACATTCTGGAATGTGTGGATAAGTTCTAATACAGACGTTCCTTTACCAGTGCCTAAGTTATAAACATTGACGCCTTGTTTCATTTTTTCGAGGGCAGCCATATGACCATACGCTAAATCTACCACATGGATAAAGTCTCGAACACCTGTGCCATCAACTGTATCATAATCACTTCCAAACACACGTAGTTTTGCCAACTTACCTTTCGCAACTTGCGTAATATATGGCATTAAGTTATTCGGAGTACCAACTGGGATTTCACCAATCAAGCCACTCTTATGTGCTCCAATTGGATTAAAATAACGAAGAAGTGTTACAGATAATCCTGGATTTACCTTTGCGGTATCGCTCAAGATTCTTTCTGACATTACTTTAGTCTCGCCATAAGGGTTTGTGCTTGGTAATAATGGATTTGATTCACGATATGGAACGGATCCATCACCATATACAGTTGCGGAAGAACTAAATATGAACTTAGGTACTTGATATTCAAGTGCACATTCCGCAAGTGCGATTGTGCCTAAAAGATTATTACGATAATACTTCAAAGGAACTCCAACGGATTCCCCAACTGCTTTATATCCTGCAAAGTGAAGAATAGAATCAATCTTATTTTCTTTGAAGATTACATCTAGTTCTTCTTTATTAGATACATCAGCACAGTAGAATTTAGGTTTCTTGCCCGTAATCGATTCAATTTTATCTAATACATCTAATTTACTGTTATAGAGATTGTCCGCAATAATGACATCATAGCCTGCTTCAATCAAAACAACACATGTGTGAGACCCGATATAACCGGTACCACCCGTAACCAATACACTCATTTTTTATCTCCTTTTTTATTGTTAGATGGTTTTATTGCCTTAATAATCTTTAATCCAACTTGATAGACTAAGAAAAATGCGATAAAACCATAAATTCCATAAAGCACATCATCAAAATCCATAATACCTTGATTGGTATAGCGTTGTCCAAACTCAATTGCTAGAGCTAGAGCAAACATAACGGTAAAGGTATAAATGAAGGATACTAGGTTTAATGATATTTTGGCTAATCGCTTAAACATAAAGTTTATGCCAATAAAAAAAGCGAGCGATAAAAGTCCAAAAATAATGAAATGAAGGTCTTTATCGGATAATGCCCATGAATAGTTATCATTTAAACTTAGAATCCAATGATGGATCTTATTTACTATATTAATAAACCATTTTAATGCTTCAACCATGTGTATATCGTATCATAAAAAATGATAGACATGAGTTTTAAATAATAATAGGCATGTTATAATATTTTACAAGGTGAACAAAATGAAGCTTTTTAACACAAAAACAAATCAGATTGAAGAATTTAAACCCATAAAAGAAAATGAAGTATCCATGTATGTTTGTGGACCAACTGTTTATGGGGATGCACATATAGGAAACGCAAGACCTATTATATTATTTGATACACTAAGACGCTTATTTGCGGCATTAAACTATAAAGTTGATTTTGTGTCGAATTATACCGATGTTGATGACAAAATTATTACGAAGGCGATTCAAGAAAATGTAAATGAGACGGTTATTACACAACGTTATATTGATGCGTATGAAAGTGTAAGAAAGTCACTCAATACACTTCCTGTTTTATCAAATCCTAAAGTTACTGAAACAATTCCTGAGATTGTGGAGTTTATTCGAGATCTTGTGGATAAAGGGTATGCGTATAATGTGAATGGTAATGTCTATTTCAGAGTTGAAAAAGCTGAACAATATGGTGAAATCTCTAAACAAAGAATAGAAGATTTATTAGTTGGGGCACGTATTGAAGCTGAGAGTGAAAAAGAGAACCCACTTGATTTTACTTTATGGAAAAAAACTGAAGAGGGTATTCAATGGGAATCACCATGGGGACTTGGAAGACCAGGATGGCATACAGAGTGTGTTGTGATGATTCATGATCATTTCCATCACATGATTGATATTCATGGGGGTGGTATGGATTTGAAGTTTCCGCATCATGAAAATGAAGTGGCACAAAGCCGTGCATGTTTTAATCATTCATTGGCTAATGTTTGGATGCATAATGGTATGTTAAATATTGATGGCGAGAAGATGAGTAAATCCCTTGGGAATGTCATGTTAGCGAAAGATATGGTGAAGCTTTTAGGTGGACCTGTTGTTCGTTGGTTAATGTTAAGTACACATTATAGAGCTCCAATCAATATAACAGAAGATGTCATTGAAACAGCTAAGACTGAAGTTAATAAAGCGTTAGCTGTACTTAAACAAGTTGAAATTAAAAGTCAGTTATCAAATTTTGATTTAAGTTCAAATCAAACATCAGAATTCTACAGTTCGTTCTTAAATGCGATGCAAGATGATTTAAATACGCCTAATGCGATGAAATCGGTGTTTGATGTGATTAAATCACTTAATAATTTAATTCGTTCTAAAGAGCTCAAAGATGAGTTAAGAGTACACTACAATGATTTAATTAAAATGTTGGATATACTTGGAATTGAACATCATGTGACAAAATTAAACTCACATCAATTAGAACTCTATCAACTTTGGAATCAAGCAAAAGAAAATAAAGATTTTACTTTAGCAGATACCTATCGCCAACAATTAATCAATGAAAATGTGCTCGTATGAACCCAGATTTACTAAATGGTAGTACATTAGCATTTGTAGGAGATGCGATATTATCTCTCTATGTCAGAGATTATTTAGTAAAGCTAGGTATTACTAAAACGAAAGAACTCCAAAACCGAAGCATACTGTTTGTGAGTGCAAATGCGCAGGCAAAGTTTATTCAGAGTTTAATGACTGAAAACTTCTTAAGTGATAATGAAATTAAAATCTTCTTAAGAGGTAGAAATCATAAGAGTGATAATAAAGCAAAGAATGCGGATATTGTGACATATCGCCAATCTACTGGATTTGAAGCGTTATTGGGTTACTTGTATTTAACAGAGAACCACTCTAGATTAAATGAGATTTGGAATAAAATGATTCAAACAATTGATAAAGAACCTATTCTTAGTGAATAGGTTCTTTATATTTTTATAAAATATAGTTGCTAAGTGTTTTGTTGAAACGAACGATATCAAACTTACCAATTATTTCTAAACGCACCTTTCCAAGTCCACTAAACCACAAATCAATTTCACAATCTATATCAAATACTCCAGAAGTCTCTACAGAGAATGCTTGTACTTTTGAAAAAGGGAGAGAAGTAAAATCTACCTTTTTACCAGTAATTCCTTGTACATTTATTGCAATAACTCTCTTACTTGTAATCACCACCTTGTCTCTTAAAGCTTGAAAAGAGCCAAGTAATTCTTCACCATCAACTAGAAAAGGTTCGACATCCTTCTTCAAAGCATCAATTGCTAGTGGTTTTAGCTTAAATAAAGATCCATTTTGAAAATCAATCATATAAACTCCTTTTTATTTTGTGTATAACTTAATTATATTCTGATTTATGATAATGTCTGTAAACTATAAGATGCAAATTATGTGAAATAATATCGATAACCAATTATTTTAATAATTAATATGTAACGAAAAATTATTTGAGTTATTATATATTTAATTAATAGTCTTTTCGTAATTATTATCAAAGGGGGATAAAATGGAAATTAACGATAAGATTTTTGCATTATCAGAAAAAGTAAAACAATTAATACCTCAACTTAAGACGGAAGAAGCTACCAAACAATCCTTGATTCTGCCATTTTTTCAAATTCTTGGTTATGATGTATTTAATCCATTAGAGTTTTGTCCTGAGTATGTTGCAGATGTTGGTATTAAGAAAGGAGAAAAAGTGGATTATACAATTCTAATAGATAATAAACCAATAATATTAATTGAAGCTAAATCAAGTAATCAAAAACTCGATAAACATGACTCTCAATTATTTCGATATTTTGGTACTACTGAATCGAAATTTGCGATACTCACAAACGGAATAAATTACAAATTTTTTACTGATTTAGATTCACCAAATAAAATGGATCAAAAACCATTCTTTGAATTAGATATGCTTGATTTAAATGATCAAAATATTGACTATTTAGAGAATTTTATGAGATCAAAATTGGATGTTGCTAATATAATAAATAGTGCTTCTGAATTAAAATACTTAAATTTAATAAAAATCGAGTTCAAGAATTTAGTTGAAAATACTCCAGATGATTTTTATCGTTTATTAATTGGTAAAGTTTATGAAGGTGTTAAAAATCAAGTAGTAATGGATAAGTTTAAACCAATTGTACGGAGGGCTATTAATCAATATATAAATGAGAAAATGAGCTCAAAGTTTAAAGAAACTCTATCGAATAGTGAAAAACCAGAGACTGAAAGCAAAACAATAGAAGAAGCCTCAAGTAACATAGTAACAACAATTGAAGAATTAAATGCATTTGCTATCGTAAAATCTATATTAAGGAAACATGTTAATGCATCTAGGCTTGTGTATAGAGATACTGAATCTTATCTAAATGTATTATTAGATGATAATAGTAGAAAGTGGATTTGTAGAATAGAAGCAGGAAAGAAACTTAATATATATATTCCTGATGTTGAGAAGAAATCAATAAGATACTCATTAAATGGATTAGATGATATTTATGAATATTCAGAGAATCTACTAGAAGTTTTAAAAAGATACCTCTAAATTTATTTATTCCAAAAATTTATAGCTTATTTTAAACAATATTCAGTAACCTATTCCAAAAGAATAGGTTTTTTAAAAAAATAAGGCTAAGCCTTATCTTATATTGAAATTCATTATCTATAAAAACATATATCAAATTGAGGTTTTCAATACGTCAGTGTTTCCACCGGAATAGTACTAAGTATTATTCTAAGCATTAAGTGATTATTAATGAACTATAGATTAATCATAACAATTTATACACAAAAAACAACAATCTACATGCAAAAATAGATATAAATAAGGTACAATAAAGTCACAATTTGAGTACTTTCATGGTACTAATTGAAAACTATCATCTAGGAGAATTATGGCACAATACATCTATGGGAAAAATGTTGTTAAGCAACGGATCCTAAACCACAAGAAAATACATCAATTACTCTTAAGTAAGACTCATCCTGCAAAAGAGTTTATTGAGTTAGCTAAAGAAGCACGCATTCCAATACGTTATTGTGATGATAAAGAATTGAGTAAATATGAAGGAAATCATCAAGGGGTAATAGCTGAGATTGATGATTACAAAACATATACTCTAGAAGAGGTTCTGAACACTTTATCGGATGATGCCACAATAGTCTTATTGGATGGACTTGAAGATCCACATAATTTAGGAGCTATTCTACGTACTGCAGATGCTGGTAAAGTAGATGCGATTGTTATTCCTAAACATGGTTCTGTACAACTAAATGGAACGGTTGCGAAAGTATCTACTGGCGCAATTGAAACGGTAAAGACCATATCTGTTACAAATATGACTCAAACCATTGAAACCCTTAAGAAACATAAGTTCTGGGTCTATGGAAGTGAATTTGCGGAGAATGCGGTTGATTATCGTTCCATTAAATATCAAGGTCGTGTAGCGCTTGTGATTGGTTCTGAGGGTAGGGGGATATCTCGGTTAGTTTCTAAAAATTGTGATCAAATCATAAAAATACCGATGTATGGTGAAATCAACTCGCTTAATGCGTCTGTGAGTGCCGCATTACTAATCTACGAAGTACTTAATCAACGTAATCCCTTCAAGTAACGAAGGAGGAAAGGAATGAAAGATCATTCCAGAGATTACGAATTAGTTTTATTAATTAGAGATAAAAAAGAAGAATATGTAGAAGAATTAATTGAACGATATCATAAAAATATTTGGGCAATTATTCATAAATTAGTTAAACCACCTGCACCAAAAGATATAGATACGGATGATTTATATCAAGAAGGATTAATTGGATTAATGCATGGTGTACATAGCTTTGATAAAGAACGAAATATTTTATTTATTAGCTATGCGAATAAATGTATTGAAAATGAAATACGATCTTTTCTAAGAAAGCATCGGACTCAGAATTTTAGAATGTTAAGCAATGCGATATCCTTGGATATGCCAATATCAGATGATGAGAATCTGTGTTTAATGGATACAGTAGCATCTAACCAAAAGGATTTTGACCCAGCGTATTTAGCACATATTGCATGGGCTCAAGACCAAGTTCCAGTAATACGGGAAAGCATTGCGGATAATCATTGGAAAGTCTACCAGAAACATCATCTTGGCTACTCATATCGAGAGATTAGCTTAGAATTAGGCATCACTGAGAAAGATGTGGATAATATCATTCAGAAAATTAAGAAGAAAGTAAGAGTGATGTTTGACACCTTATAGTGCTTGTGATAGAGTTATAAAGCAAGAAATGGAGTGATGATATGGCAGACAAAGCAAAGCATGTCATTTTAACGTGCACTGTGTGTTTATCTCGTAATTACACCACTTCACGTAATAAAGCCAATGCGACAGAACGTTTAGAATTAATGAAATTTTGTAAGCATTGTAATAAACAAACTTTACACAAAGAAACGAAGTAGGAGGAGAGAAGATGTTAAAATGGTTCAGTCTCTCAGGGATATTTACAGAAATTAAACGTATACGTTGGCCAAAGCAAGATGAAATTCTACACAGCAGTGTTGTAGTCGTAGTATTCATCGTTTTCTTTGGAGCGTTTTTCGTTATCAGTGAAGCAGCGATTGCGTACTTTTTAAGACTAATCGGTATCGGAGTTTAATATGGAAGATATCGTAAAAGAGTGGTATGTCGTTAATACCTACGCTGGTCATGAAAATCGTGTTAAGGAAAATCTAGAACGTCGTGTTGAAACGATGGGAATCGAAAACAACTTGTTTAGAATTTTAGTTGCGGAAGAACCTGAAATCGAAATCAAAAACGGCAAAAAAGTTGAAAGAATGAGAAATCTATTCCCAGGTTATTTATTCGTTGAAATGATTATGACGGATGAAGCTTGGTATGTAGTTCGTAATACACCTGGTGTTACAGGATTTATCGGATCTTCAGGGGGCGGTGCTAAGCCTTTCCCAGTTTCTCCAGATGAAATAGAAACAATCTTTAGACGTTTAGGATTAAGTGAAAACAAAGTGTTGGTTAACTTTGCGGTCAATGATCATGTACGTATCTTAAATGGTCCTTTCAGTGGTCTAGAAGGTATTGTGGAAAGCATGAATGATGAATCCCAATCCGCTATTGTCTTAACTACCTTATTCGGTCGTGAGACTCCAACTGAAATTTCCTACATGGATTTAGAAAAAATATTATAATATACCCGTAAGGGTATATTTTTTTATAGGACAACATATGGAAACAATTTTTAAGAAGATGTATATCAAGCCTGGAATGAAATTAGCCTTTGTGGATAAAGATGGAATATTAGAACCTTATCTTAGAAATCAATCAATCGTTGAATTAGTGGAAAAAGATGCGGATGTCGTAATGGGTTTAGTACTCTCACTCAAAGATGTGGATAATTGTATTGAGTTATTAAAACTTAAACGAAAAAAAGATTCTAATATTTGGTTAGTTTATCCAAAAGCAACTAAAACGTTAAAACCAGATATTAATAGAGATATTTTGTTTGCCTATACTCAAGATAAACATCAATTAATCGCAAATGGAAACATTGCCTTGGATGAATCATATTCAATGTTAAGATTTAAGGATATCGAATAATGCTTGACTTAGAGTTAACTTAAGGGTTTAAACTATAATCTGTTAAATTGAGGTGATTTATATGAAAAAAGTATTGGTTACGTATTTCACACACTCTGGAAATACAAAGGTTGTGGCAGAGAAGATTAATAAGATTCTTGAAGGTAATCTTTTTGAGATAAAAACTGTTGAAAATTATCCAGTTAAATATAACTTAGTTGTAAATCAAGCTAAACAGGAGTTTACGGATCAAGTTAGACCAGAGTTAATGAATCAAATTGAGAATATAGATGATTATGATATTATCGTACTTGGATATCCTATGTGGTGGTATACCTGCCCAATGGCTATATTCACATTCTTAGAATCGTATGATTTTTCAGGGAAAATTATACTTCCATTTTGCACGCATGAAGGAAGTGCGTTAAGTTCAAGTGTAGATGATATCAAAAAGAGTATACCGAATGCGATAGTGAAGGAAGGTTTAGCGATTAGAGGATCTAAGGTTAGTGATTCAGATCAATTAATTAAAACTTGGATTCAAAAAGTACTTTAGGTAACTGTTTCCTTGACACTTGAAAATCTAGAGCATATAATGATTAAGCCTATAAAAGGCAAATCCGTGGGAGGGTGAAGTATCATCCACTTTAACCGCGGCTACCATTCAAAAAGGAGGAATGACTAGTGAGTAAGAAAATTACTAAAGTTGTCAAGCTACAATTCCCTGCTGGCGGAGCTCGCCCAGGTCCTGCTTTGGCATCTGCAAGCGTTAATATGCCACAATTCTGTGCTGCATTCAATGACGCAACTCGTGAACGTGCTGGTGACATTGTCCCAGTTATTATCACGGCATTTGAAGACAAATCATTTACATTTGTCTTAAAAACAACACCTGCTGCTAACCTATTAAAGAAGGCTGCAAAAGTTGAAAAAGGTTCTGGAAGTTCAAAAGTAAACAAGGTTGGAAAAATCTCTGTTGAAGAATTGAGAAAAATTGCTGAATACAAATTGCCTGATCTTAACGCAAATGACGTTGAGGGTGCAATGGCTATTATTGCGGGTACAGCTCGTAATATGGGTATTGTTATCGAAGGCTACGACAAATAGGAGGTCAACATGGCAAAACAAGGTAAAAAATACGTTGCGGCAGCTCAACTCGTTGACCGTAATAGTCTTTATTCAGTAAATGATGCGATTGCGTTAGCTCGCAAAGCTGATTTCGCTAAATTTAATGCATCTGTAGAATTGTCTTTCCGTCTAAACGTGGATCCACGTCATGCGGATCAACAAATCCGTGGTGCTGTTGTATTACCTCATGGTACTGGTCGTTCACAACGTGTATTAGTTGTAACACAAGGTCCTAAGGAAAAAGAAGCTCTTGATGCTGGTGCAGATTTCGTTGGAAACAAAGAAATCTTAGAAAAGATCAAAGGCGGTTGGTTTGATTTTGATGTTATCGTAGCTACTCCAGATATGATGGCTGAACTTGGTAAATTAGGTAAGATTTTAGGTCCTAAGGGCTTAATGCCAAACCCTAAGACAGGTACAGTTACTATGGATGTGACTAAAGCTGTTAATGATATCAAAAAAGGTAAAGTTGAATACCGTGTTGATAAAGAAGGTAACATTGGTGTGTTAGTTGGAAAACTATCTTTCACCGATGAACAACTTCACGAAAACATGAAGACAATTTACGACCTATTATTACGTGCTCGTCCTGCAGCAGTTAAAGGTATCTACATGAAGAATGTAGTATTATCTACTACTATGGGTCCTGGCATCAAATTAGACGTAGCAACATTCTAAAAATAAACGTGTCAATTGACACGTTTTTTCTTGACATATCTCTGTAGTTTGATAGAATTAAGACTGTTCAATAGACCAAAGACAGCAACGGCCTAGTGCTTAATCAGTTGCCGAGGTGTAAAAGATAAAAAATCTTTTTACTCACGCTGTCCGGTGTGAGTTTTATTTTTTGGGATATTGCGAAAAAACTAGGAGGTGCAACAGATGAACCAATCGATTATCGACAGTAAAGTTGCGGTCGTAAATGAAGTCAAAGAAAAATTTGAATCTTCATCCTCAGCCGTAGTCGTCGAGTATCGCGGACTATCCGTTAAAGAAGTAACTGAATTGCGCCGTGCATTATTGAAGGAAGGTATTGACTTCAAGGTCTACAAGAATTCAATGGTTGAACGTGCTGCGAACGATCTCGGTTATTCTGATTTAGCAGAAAGTCTAAAAGGGCCTAATGCCTTTGCGTTTAGTAAAGATGCAGTAGCGCCAGCGAGAGTATTAGCGAAATTCGCTAAGAAAAATGATTTATTAGTATTAAAAGGTGGAGTCGTTGAAGGTAAAGTTGTTGATGTAACAACAATCAAGACACTCGCAAGCTTACCAGGTCGCGAAGGCATGATTTCTATGATCTTGGGTATGTTACAATCCCCAGTTCGTAAATTCGCATATGCGATTTCACAAGTAGCTGAACAAAAACAAGCGTAATTAAAAGGAGAAAATGAACATGGCAAAATTAAATGCTCAAGATGTGATTGCTTCCCTAAAGGAAATGACAATCCTAGAATTAAATGATTTAGTAAAAGCAATCGAAGAAGAATTCGGTGTATCCGCAGCGGCTCCAGTTGCTGCAGCAGCAGTAGTTGAAGAAGCAGCTCCAGCTGGTCCAGTTGAAGTTGATGTAATCTTAAAAGAAGTTGGTCCAAGCAAAGTTGCAGTTATCAAAGTTGTACGTGAATTAACTGGTTTAGGTTTAGTTGAAGCTAAGGGCTTAGTTGACTCAGCTCCTAAGGCAATCAAGGAAAAAGTTTCCGAAGAAGTTGCTGCTGACGTTAAGAAGAAATTAGAAGAAGCTGGCGCAACTGTAGAAGTTAAGTAATCCTTTTTCACAAACACTTTGTGTTGTGAAGGGGGGGTCAGTTTTGACACATTACTTTAAAAACTCTGAAAATTTACCCCATAACCGGAAGGAAATAACTTTCCGGTTTTTGGGCATTTTCTATACTTTACATGTTGATGCGGGAGTTTTCTCAAAGACAAAACCTGATGATGGATCTTTGTTGTTAGTTGAAAACGTTCTTAATCAGACTATTAAAGGTAAAGTATTGGATATGGGTTGTGGTTATGGGTTGATATCAATATTATTGAAACATCAAATTAAAGACTTAGATGTGACTGGTATTGATGTAAATGAAAGAGCGATAGCCTGTGCAAATGAAAGTGCTCAAAAAATGAATCTTGATATTAAATTCTTAAATCAAGATATTTTATTGGGTTATGATGATGTTTTTGATGGTATTGTGACAAATCCTCCAATCCGTGCAGGGAAGAAAGTTGTATATGGATTTTTCGATTATGCACAGAGACATTTGAATCAGGATGGAAAACTCTTTGTTGTCATTCGTCGCCAACAAGGAGCAGCATCTGCTTATAAAGCATTACAAGAACGATTTAAGCATGTTGAACGCTTAGATCTTAAGAAGGGTTTTGAGATATTATTTGCTCAATATCCATTGACTTAATACTATCTATTTGGTAGTATTATAAATTGCATAAATGTTAAATGATACGATGGGAAAGAATGCCCATTTTTGTGTCATTTATATATGAAAGGAAGGCGTATATGGAGAAAAAACAGAATTACCGCGTTGTAGAATTCGGTAAAAAAGCTAAACGCCGCGACTACTCAAAGGTTAGTGGAAGCTTAGAACTACCTAACTTAGTTGAAATTCAAACCGATTCTTTTGATTGGTTTAAACGTGAGGGTATTCGTGAAGTATTTGAAGAAATTTATCCTGTAACCAACTATACAGGAAACATTCGTTTAAACTTCTTAAACTATGAATTTCAAGAACCAAAATATTCCGTCAGTGAATGTAAGGAACGTGAAGCAAACTATGCGGCGCCTTTAAAAGCGACGATGATGTTAGAAATAACAAATCCAACAACGGGTGAAATTACTGAACGTCATGAAGAAGTCTTCTTGGGTGAATTCCCACTTATGACAGATACGGGTACGTTTGTAATTAATGGTGCAGAACGTGTTATCGTTTCACAAATCGTTCGTTCCCCAGGAGCTTACTATGATTCTTTCTATATGAAGGATAAAGAGGCAAGCTTAAATGAAGTATATAAGAGCGAATTGATTCCAAGTCGTGGTACATGGCTTGAATTTATGACGGCTTATAAAAAGGCAAACAATCCTCAAGCTAGTTATTCTGGCGAAAATGTAGGACAAAATACATCAGACTTCCACTTTAATGTAAGTATCGATCGTAAACGTAAAATCTTATCTTCTATCCTATTTAAAGCGATTGGGTTCTCTTTAGATATGGAACGTGGGGAAGATGCTTTTGATACGTCTGCTTTCAAAGTATTCTTACAATCATTAAAACTTCCTGTTAATGAAATTGAAATGGAAGTAGAACCTAGAGAATTCTTAAATCTCTATATTTTACTTTATACTGCTTTCTTTGGTCAGTATCCTGAAGTTGTTAATACTTTAGTATCAGACAAGATTAAGACAACAAAAGAAGCGTTATATGAAATTTATAACAACCAACGCTCGGATGAAATCGCAACTGAAGAAGGTGCGATCAACTTAATGCGTGCTAAATTCTTTGATGTACGTCGTTATGATTTAACTAAAGCAGGACGCTTTAAGTTAGGTAAGAAGTTAGGTGTTACAAATCGCTTAATCAATAACGTAGTGGCTCAAGATATCGTTAACTCTAAAGGTCAAGTCGTTATTGCGAAGGGCACTAAGATTGAACGTGACGAAAAAGCAATCTTAAATGAAATTATGAATCAAGGTCATTATATGGAGGCTTTCCCATTTAATCCTTTATTCTCCTATCCTGAAAATGTAAAAGTTAGTACAGCATATCCATTTGCATTAATTGGTCGTGTTTTAGCGACTGAATGTGAAGTGAATGGACAAACTTATGATAAAGGTTTAGTTTTAACATCTAATGATGTAGAAGCATTAGCATCTGTTTATGAAAATATCGAAATCTATGGTGGAATTATTGCGCGTAAAGTTGTATTAGATAAGAACAATGTACGTGCTGTATTAAACTATGGTCAACGTTTCTTCGTATTAGGACGTATTACTGCTAAAGATCAAGACGTGTTATTAAGCAATCAAGAGTTATTAGTTGATCGCTACTTACCGAGTGAAGCAGTTGCGAAGTTAAAATCAGATCAAGAACAAGCATTAGTTAACTTAGTAGGTACAAACAATGGTATTGAAGCATGGTTAATTGGAGCTGCAGTTCAACAAGTCTTATGTTATGCGAAAGAAAGTACTGAAATTGTAAAAGTTATTGGTACAGATCCTCTAATGACTAAGAAGACTGTTACGATGAGTGATATGGTCGCATCCTTTGATTACTTACTCAATCTTAATGATGGTGTGGGTGAAACAGATGATATTGACCAATTAGGTAATCGTCGTATTCGTACGGTTGGAGAACTTATTCAAAATCAATTCCGTATTGGGTTATCTCGTATGGAAAGAGTGGTTAAGGAAAGAATGTCTATTACTGACAACACAAACTTAACACCTAAGAACTTGACTAATATTCGTCCATTAACAGCTGCGATTAAAGAATTCTTCTCATCTTCTCAATTATCTCAATTTATGGATCAAACAAATCCATTGGCTGAGTTAACCAATAAACGTCGTATTTCTGCTTTAGGACCTGGTGGTCTTACACGTGAACGTGCTGGATTTGAAGTTCGTGACGTTCATGCATCCCACTATGGTCGTATCTGTCCGATTGAAACACCTGAAGGTCCGAACATCGGTTTGATTTCTAACTTAACATCTTATGGACGTGTGAATGAATATGGATTTATTCAAACACCGTACCGTATCGTTAATAAAGATGGAAGTGTTGATGAAAAAGTTGTTTACTTATCATCTGATGATGAAATGGATTACTACATTGCGCAAGCAAATGAAGTTATCGATGGAAAATTAGCTCATGATGAAGTTGTCGTACGTTATAAGGGAGACCACATTCTTGCGAAGAAAGAAATGGTTGAACTAGCGGACGTTTCACCTAAGCAAATTGTTTCCGTCGCGACTGCATGTATTCCTTACTTAGAAAACGATGATGCGTCTCGTGCCTTAATGGGAGCGAACATGCAACGTCAAGCTATTCCTCTATTACGTCCTAATTCTCCATATGTTGGTACAGGTATTGAACACCGTATCGCATCTGACTCAGGTTCAGCTGTTATTGCGACTCAACAAGGTCTAGTTACTTATGTTGATGCGAATAAGATTGTGACGATGGGTGATTTAGGCGAAAAAGTTTACGCTCTTCAAAAATTTAAACGTTCTAATCAAGGAACTTGTATCAACCAAAAACCTCTTGTTAAAAAAGGTGAAATGGTTGAACGTGGGGATGTCTTAGCGGATGGACCTGCGATGCAAAATGGTGAATTGGCTTTAGGTCAAAACGTTAAAATAGCATTTATGACATGGTATGGCTACAACTATGAAGATGCGGTCATTATGTCAGAACGTCTAGTAAAAGAAGATGTTTACACATCAATCCATATTGAAGAATATGACATTGAAGTACGTGATACTAAATTGGGAGCTGAAGAAATCACTCGTGATATTCCAAACGTTTCTCAAGATGCATGCCGTCATTTAGATGCACGCGGTATCGTTATGATTGGGGCAGAAGTTAAAGAAGGCGATATCCTTGTTGGTAAAGTAACACCAAAGGGACAAAGCGAAATCTCCCCAGAAGAAAAATTATTATTAGCGATCTTCGGTGATAAATCACGTGAAGTTCGTGATAATTCTCTTAAAGTTCCTCATGGTGGTAGTGGTATTGTTCAATCAGTTCGTATTTTCAAACGTTCAGAAGGACATGATTTACCTCCTGGTGTGAATGAAGTTGTTAAAGTATATATCGTTCAAAAACGTAAGATCTCTGAAGGGGATAAGATGGCTGGACGTCACGGTAATAAAGGGGTTATCTCTAAGATTTTACCAGTGGAAGATATGCCATTCCTACCTGATGGATCACAAGTTGATATCATGTTAAACCCATTCGGTGTTCCTTCCCGTATGAACATCGGACAAGTGCTTGAAATTCACTTAGGTTTAGCAGCTGAGAAATTAGGTGTTAAATTTGCGACTCCGGTCTTTGACGGTATCAATAATGAAGATTTAAAAGATATTTTACGTGAAGCTGAAATGAGTGATGATGGTAAGACTACTTTATATGATGGTCGTACTGGTGAACCATTTGATGAACGTATTTCTGTTGGTGTCATGTATATGATTAAGTTAGCCCACATGGTTGACGATAAACTACATGCTCGTGCTACAGGTCCTTATTCTCTAGTAACTCAACAACCATTAGGTGGTAAAGCACAAAATGGTGGTCAACGTTTCGGGGAAATGGAAGTTTGGGCACTTGAAGCTTATGGTGCTGCGAATACATTACAAGAAATTCTAACCATCAAATCCGATGATATCATGGGTCGTACAAAAACCTATGAAGCTATCATTAAGGGTAAAGATATTCCAGAACCTGGAGTACCTGAATCATTCAGAGTTCTTAAACATGAATTAAATGCATTGGGTATCGATGTACGTCTTCTTGATGAACAAGGAGATGAAGTTGGTATGAAGAAAATTGAAGTAGAAGATGCGGTTGCGGTTAATCTTGATGAAGAGATTGAAGCAGTTGCGGATCTACAAAATGATGATGAATTTATCGCTGAGGCCGCGATCGTCGGAGCCGATGATTACGAAGACCTTGGCGAAGAAGAATAGGAGGAGACCGGCATGAGTATAAACAATTTTGCTGCGATTCAGATTGGATTAGCCTCTCCTGAATTAATTCGTGAATGGTCCCACGGTGAAGTTAAGAAACCAGAAACCATCAACTATCGTTCACAAAAACCTGAACGTGATGGTTTATTCTGCGAACGTATCTTCGGACCTTCCAAGGACTGGGAATGTTACTGTGGAAAATATAAGAAAGTGCGCTACAAAGGGGTTGTTTGTGACCGTTGTGGAGTTGAAGTAACTAAATCATCTGTACGTCGTGAACGTATGGGTCATATTGAACTTGCAGCACCTGTTGCACATATCTGGTATTTACGTGGTATCCCTTCACGTATGAGTTTACTCTTAGGTATTACACCTAAGAACTTGGAAGAAGTTGTATATTTCGTATCTTGGGTTGTAACTGATCCAGGATCAACACCTCTTCAATTTAAACAAATTTTATCTGAACAAGAATACCGTAACTTCTCACGTCGTTACGGTTACGGTTCATTCGTTGCTAAAACAGGGGCTGAGGCGGTTAAGGAACTTCTTGAACGCGTTGACCTTGAAAAGGAACATAAAGCAGTTATCGATGATTTGAAAGAAGCTCAAGGCGATAAACGTAAGAAATTAATCAAGCGTTTAGAAACAATTGATGCTTTCAGAAACTCACATAACCAACCGGAATGGATGGTCTTAACCATGCTTCCAGTTATTCCACCTGATTTACGTCCAATGTTGCAATTGGATGGTGGTCGTTTTGCGACAAGTGATTTAAATGATTTATATCGTCGTGTTATCACTCGTAATAATCGTTTACGTAAGCTCATTGATATGGGTACACCTGCGATTATCGTACAAAACGAAAAACGTATGTTACAAGAAGCTGTTGACGCATTGATTGATAATGGACGTCGTTCAAAACCGATTTCAGGGGCAGGCGGACGTGCATTAAAATCCTTATCTCATAGCTTAAAAGGTAAACAAGGTCGTTTCCGTCAGAACTTACTTGGTAAACGTGTTGACTTCTCCGGACGTTCCGTTATCGCCGTTGGACCAGATCTAAAAATGTTCCAATGTGGTATTCCACGTGAAATGGCAATCCAATTGTTCAAACCTTTCGTTATTAACGAAATCGTAAATCGTGGTATTTCATCCAATCCTAAGAGTGCTGAGAAATTGATTGAACGTCAAGATCCACGCGTTTGGGACGTTGTTGAATCCGTTATTCAAAACCACCCAGTATTACTTAACCGTGCGCCAACCCTTCACAGACTGGGTATCCAAGCATTTATGCCAAAACTAGTTGAAGGTCGTGCAATTCGTCTACACCCACTTGTTACCCCAGCGTTCAATGCGGACTTTGATGGTGACCAAATGGCTGTTCACGTACCACTTTCTGAAGCTGCACGTGCTGAAGCTGAAGTATTAATGTTAGGTTCCAATAACATTCTTGGTCCTAAAGATGGTAAGCCTATCGTTACTCCATCTCAAGACATGGTTATGGGTAACTTCTATCTTAATATGGAAGAAAAAGCATCTGAGTACTTTGAAAAAGCATCCATTTTAGAAGCTCTTGGAGATAAAGAAGCGGCTAAGATGTGGCGTTTATTTGGTGAAAATGAAGGTCACGTTTTCCGTGATATCAATGAAGCTGTAATTGCATATGAGAATAAGCAAATTCACTTACATACTCGTATCGCAGTAAAAGCAAGCACTTTAAATAAAATTGCATTTACAGAAGCTCAAAACAAATCTTACTTAATTACAACTGTTGGTAAGTTGATCTTTAATGAAATGTTCCCAAGTGACTTCCCTTATTTAAATGAAGTTACAAAAGAAAACTTTATCGCAACACCTGATCGTTATTTCCTTGAACAAGGTAAGAATGTTAAGGAATATGTTGCTCAATTACCGATAAGTAAAGACTATAAGAAAAAAGACCTAGGAACAATTATCTCTGAAGTCTTCAATCGTTATGGGACTTCCCGTACATCACAAATCTTAGATAAGATTAAAGACAATGGATTTAAGTACTCCACAATTGCAGGTATGACGGTTGCGTTAAGTGACATCGTTGTATCTCCTAATACGGCTAACTTCGTTGAACAAGGTAAAGTACAAGAAGCACGCTTGATGGAACTACGCCAACGTGGTCGTTTAACACCTCGTGAGTGGGAACGCCATGTAACTCTACTATGGGATCGCATCAAATCTGAAATTGGAAAAGACTTGGAAGCACACTTACCTCGTAAGAATCCAATCAATATGATGAAAACATCCGGTGCGCGTGGTAATGCATCTCACTTTACTCAATTAGCTGGTACACGTGGATTGATGGGTAAACCATTTAAAGCTGCGACGACTGGTGATGTATTACAACAATATGAATCAGAAGATGTTACTAAGAATAAAGAACCATTGATTGAAAAGGTATCTGATTTAATTCAATGGGGAGTTCTTGACTACTTAATTCCGAGTGATGATCTAGAAAAAATCGAAACAATCGAAGATCCAATCCAAAAAGCAGACTTCATGAGAAGTGTTGCGGATAGTATCGTTGAACGTAAGAAAAAGGAAGGCTTAGATGATATCTTGCGTAAAGCAACTTCATCTTGGCAAAAACAAAGTTTAATTCTTGATTTACTCAAAGAAGAATCTAAAGAAATCTTTGGTGAACTCAATGCGAATGAAATCAAGACATTAAAGTCAATCAAAGACTTAAAAGAAAAATCAGAAGTATTAAAAGCATTAGCACGTCGCTTAGTTGAAGAAAACCGAGTTACAGAAGAAACATTACATAAAGCAGAAATTTCACGTCAATTACGTGTAACGGTTATGGAACTCTTAAGCAAAGAATCAGAAATGATTGTGGACTTATTGACACCAGACCAAAAATTGGAACTTCATGCGATTAATCGTACGAAGAACCATGAAGCTTTACGTAACTTCGCATTAGCTTTAATGGATGATAATTCATTGAATCTAAAACGAGTTCAACAAGCTCATATGTTGTTGTTAGTGCCTGAATTCATTAAGAAGCACTTAGAAAAGGAAAGTAGTTTCATTAAGAATCTAACTTCCGCAAGAGATATTGATTCATTACGTTTAAAACGTACCAATAAAGATGAATACATTAATGTATTGTCTGAACACTTGGTTGATGAAAACCGTGTATCTATGTCAATGCTTCAAAAGTTAGAGAGTGATATTCGTAAGGAAAAATCGTCCTTATTAGCGGAACACTTATCTCTAGCTACACCTGAAATCGTTGATCTATTGAGTGATGATGATAAGATTATTCTTAAAAACATCAAAGGTAAGAAACAACGTTCAGAAGAATTAAAACCACTTGTAGAAAGCTTAATGAATGATTTACGTTTAGACGATGAATTATTACATAAGGCAGAATTACGTAAAGTGATTGTCGAAGGTTTAAAGAACCAAGATGATTTCATCATCGAATTACTCAGTGCTGAAGAAATCTTAGCGTTAAATGAACACAAAGATAAGAAACTTAAAGCAGATTCATACAAGTTAATTAGTGACGCAATTATTGAAGATGGTCGTTTCACTCAAGTTCAATTGGATGAATACTTAGCTCTTAAGGCTATGGTTACAAAGACTGTTAGCTACTTAGAAGAAGGAGCTAAAGAAGTCTTAAATCTAGTTGAAGAATCCTATGAACTCGATCAAATCGAACGTAAACAATTCCCTGTCATTGCATTAGAACTTATTAAATCAAATCGTATTGATCAAAACTTCTTAGATCGTTTAGATACTAAGAAATTGATTATCGAAATGTTAGTATCTGATGCGGCAGAAATTCGTAATACTTTAACGGGTATTCAAGCGGAAATCTTAGCAGAAGCTAAGGGTAAAAACCTTGAACTTATCCGTGGTGTTGCGGAAAACTTGATTGCGGAAAATAAAGTTACTGAAGAACATATTACAAAATGGCAACGTCGTGAGTTGATTTCAAAGACTCGTAAATTGATTCAATCTGATTCTGAAAAGATTCTTCAACATTTAAATGCAGAAGAATTAAAACAGTTGAAGGATAACAATGCGGATCTTGAAAAATCATACTTTGATTTAGCTAAGAAGTTAGTTGATTCTAATAAGATTTCATACAAACGTTTCTTAGAAGTTAAAGATAATGAAGTTGCTTACCAACCTGAAGCGGTTGGGACTGAAGTTAGAGATGCCGTTAAGGTTGAAGCATTACGTGAACGTAAATATGCGACTTCCATATTCGAAGTCCCTATCTATTCATCTTTCCGTAAGGGTCTAAACGTGTCTGAGTTCTTTATTTCCACTCACGGTGTGCGTAAAGGTCTTACCGATACAGCGTTAAAGACTGCTGAATCAGGTTACTTAACACGTCGTTTAGTTGACGTTGCGCAAGATGTTCTTATTTCTGAAGAAGATTGTGGAACAGATCGTGCATATGTAATGGAAGATATCGTAGATCGTAAGACAAACTCTATCATTGAAAGTTTATATGATCGTTTAGTCGGTCGTTATGTTAAGGAAGATGTATTTGATCCTAAGACTAATGAACTTATCATTGAAAGTGATGAATTAATTACAGATGATATTGCTCGTAGAATTGTAGAAGCTGGTATTAAACAAGTTCTCATTCGTACAGTGTTTAGTTGTGAATCCATTTACGGTGTATGTAAGAAGTGTTACGGACGTAATATGGCTACAGGTAAAGAAGTTGAAGTTGGAGAAGCGATCGGTATTATGGCAGCTCAATCCATTGGTGAACCTGGTACTCAGTTAACTATGCGTACCTTCCATACGGGTGGGGTTGCGGCGGCTGAAGGGGGAGATATCACCCAAGGTCTACCGCGTGTTGAAGAATTATTTGAAGCACGTCGTCCTAAGAAACCTGCTCTACTTTCTAAGATTTCTGGAACTGTCACAACGATTGAAGGGGTTGACCCAAATATCTATTCTTACTTACTCTCTGTTGTAAATACAGAAGAACAAAAGTTTAAGAAGATTCGTGATTTAGAATCCTTCAAATCACAAGAAGGTTCAGATGAAAGCCGTGGTAATAAAGACTTGCTAATGCGTATCGTTATTACCAACGAAAAAGAAAGTGTTGAACACTTTGCGTCCTTGACTCAACATATCCGTCCATGGATTAAAGTTGGTACTGTCATTGAAGCAGGTGACAAGTTAACTGAAGATCATATCGACCCTAAGGAACTTCTAGAAGTAGGTGGTGTACACAGTGTACAAAACTACATCATGAAGGAAGTTAAGAAAGTATACCAAAGCCAAGGTATTGAAATCTCTGACAAACATATTGAAGTTATGATTAAGCAGATGTTACGTAAAGTGGTAGTAACAGATGGACGCGATACACACTTAAGTGCTGGCGTTCAATTGAGCTTACCAAACATTACAAACATTAATAAGAAAGTCTTATTAAGTGGAAAACGTCCTGCTACATTCAAACCTGTGTTGTTAGGTATTTCTAAGTCTTCTGTTGAAACAGACTCATTCTTATCTGCAGCATCCTTCCAAGAAACAACTAAGGTATTAACTGATGCGTCTATTAAGGGCAAAGTTGACCACTTGTTGGGTCTAAAGGAAAACGTCATTATCGGTAAATTAATTCCTGCTGGAACTGGTTCAGAAACAAGCCGTGAAAGCTCAATTGAAATTAAGAGAATGGCTGCTGAGATGAAAGAAAAACGTGAAGAAGTGAATCGTCGTTTACAAGAAGAATTAACTTTACCACCTGAAATGATTCGTGATGGTAAGGAAGAGGAAGCTGATTATTAAGATACGTTAGAAATTTCTAGCGTATCTTGCTAGATTTTATTGACAAGTATCGTAAAACGATTTATTATTTATAAGCTTATGAAATGACATTTCCTGAAAAGGAAATATCATTTTGTTGAAAAGTTAGGCACACCCGGAAGTGTGTGCAATGAAAGGAAGGAGTAGCGTATGCCTACAATTAACCAATTGGTCAGCCAAGGTCGTGTTGATAAAACGTACAAATCAAAGTCTCCAGCATTAAACAGAGGCTTGAATACATTACAACGTCGTCCAACTGACATCTCATCCCCTCAAAAGAGAGGTGTTTGTACACGTGTTGGTACGATGACACCAAAGAAACCAAACTCAGCATTACGTAAGTATGCTCGTGTTCGTTTGAGCAACGGAATGGAAGTTACAGCTTATATTCCAGGTATCGGACACAATCTACAAGAACACAGTGTTGTATTAATCAGAGGAGGCCGTGTAAAGGATCTTCCTGGGGTTCGTTACCACATTATTCGTGGAACACTTGACTGTGCTGGAGTAGCTAGTCGTAAACAAAGTCGTTCACTTTATGGCGCTAAGCGTCCTAAAGCTGGGAAGTAAGGAGGTCAAACATCATGCCAAGAAAAGGTTATATAGCTAAACGAGATGTATTAATTGATCCAATTTACAACTCAAAACTTGTTACTCGTTTGATTAACAAGATTATGATTGATGGTAAACGTGGTATTGCACAAACAATCTTATACGATGCATTCGATTTGATTGAAGCAAAAACTGGACGTAACCCAATGGAAGTGTTTGAACAAGCATTATCCAATATTATGCCTATGTTAGAACTAAAAGCACGTCGTGTTGGTGGATCTAACTACCAAGTACCAGTTGAAGTATCAGCTGAAAGACGTTTAACTTTAGGTTTACGTTGGTTGGTCAACTATGCTCGTTTACGTAACGAAAAGACAATGGAACAACGCTTAGCAAATGAAATTACAGATGCAGCGAATGGAACAGGTGCTTCCGTTAAGAAACGTGACGATGTACATAGAATGGCTGAAGCGAATAAAGCATTTGCACATTACCGTTGGTAAGATGCAGATAATTAATAACTAGGAAAGGAGGCTACTCACACATGGCACGTGAATATTCATTAGCGAATACTCGTAATATTGGTATTATGGCGCATATCGATGCTGGTAAAACAACTACTACGGAACGTATTCTCTTTTATACCGGTAAAACACACAAAATTGGTGAGGTTCATGATGGTGCAGCTACCATGGACTGGATGGCCCAAGAACAAGAACGCGGGATTACTATTACATCTGCAGCAACAACTGCGGCATGGAATGGTCATCGCATCAATATCATCGATACCCCAGGTCACGTTGACTTCACAGTTGAAGTTGAACGTTCACTTCGTGTATTAGATGGAGCTGTAACTGTATTAGATGGTAAGTCTGGTGTTGAACCTCAAACTGAAACAGTTTGGAGACAAGCTACTAAATATGGTGTACCTCGTATCGTATTCGTAAACAAATTAGATGCGACTGGTGCAGATTTCTATATGTCTTATAAGTCTTTATTAACTCGTTTAGGTGCTAAAGCAGCTCCAATTCAATTACCTATTGGTGTAGAAAACTACTTTGATGGCTTAGTTGATATTGTTGAGCGTAAAGCTCGTATCTTCTCTGGTGATAAAGCTAAAGAAGACACTTTCACTGATGTTCCTGCTGAAATGAAGGACGATGTCGAATCTTACCGTAACATTTTAATTGAAATGGTTGCGGACTTCGATGATGAACTCATGATGAAGGTATTAGAAGGTGAAGAACCTACGGTTGCGGAAATTAAATCTGCCATTCGTAAAGCTACAATTACAGGTGATTTCCATCCTGTATTATGTGGTGCAGCATACAAAAACAAAGGTGTAACAGCAATGCTTGATGCAGTTGTTGATTACTTACCTTCTCCATTAGATGTTCCAGCGATTACAGGCGTAAAAATGGATGGTGAAGAAGATGTTCGTCACAGCAGTGATGAAGAACCATTCTCAGCATTAGCATTCAAAGTTATGACTGACCCATTTGTAGGACGTTTAACGTATTTCCGTGTTTATTCAGGAACTATCACTTCTGGATCTTATGTATTTAATTCTACAAAAGATACACGTGAACGTTTTGGACGCTTAATGCAAATGCATGCAAATCACCGTCAAGAAATTGAACAAGTTTATTCCGGTGATATCGCAGCTGCAGTAGGTTTAAAGAACACAACAACAGGAGATACTCTATGTGATGAAAAGAATGCAATCATTCTTGAATCCATGACATTCCCTGAACCAGTTATCAACATCGCAATTGAACCAAAATCCAAAGGCGATCAAGATAAGATGGGCTTAGCGTTAAGTAAATTAGCAGAAGAAGATCCAACATTCAAAACATATACTGATCAAGAAACAGGTCAAACAATCATTGCTGGTATGGGTGAATTACACTTAGATATCATCGTTGATCGTATGAAACGTGAATTCAAGGTTGAAGCTAACGTGGGTGCTCCTCAAGTTGCTTACCGTGAAACAATCCGTAAGATGGCTGAATGTGAAGGTAAGTTTGTACGTCAATCCGGTGGTCGTGGACAATACGGTCACGTATGGGTTAAGTTTGAACCAAACGAAAAAGGTAAAGGCTTTACATTCGTTGATGCGATTGTGGGTGGAACAGTTCCTCGTGAATATATCAAACCTACAATGGAAGGTATCGAAGCTGCATTAAACAATGGTTTAATTGCTGGATTCCCAGTTATCGATGTTAAGGCTACATTATTTGATGGTTCATACCATGATGTCGACTCATCTGAAATGGCTTATAAAGTTGCTGGTTCATTAGCGTTTAAACAAGCTGCTACTAAGTGTGATCCAGTTCTATTAGAACCAATCATGTCCGTTGAAATCACAGCACCAAATGAATACTTAGGCTCAGTTATGGGCGATATCTCTAGTCGTCGTGGAACTATTAAAGATCAAGAAGAACGTGGAAATGCGATTATCGTTAAATCCGAAGTACCACTTTCTGAAATGTTCGGTTATGCGACAGACTTACGCTCCTTTACTCAAGGACGTGGTACTTATGCAATGACATTTGATCATTACACAGAAGTTCCAAAGTCCATTGCGGAAAAGGTTGCTAAAAAGAACGCTAACAATAACTAATCCTTGATTTATAAGGTGGATTAGCATAAAATAGAATTGCATTTTAACAATAACCAATTAGGAGGAAAATAAGCATTATGGCAAAAGAAAAATTTGACAGATCGAAACCGCACGTAAATATTGGTACCATTGGACACGTTGACCATGGTAAAACTACTTTAACGGCTGCGATCACACATTACCTAGCAAAATCTGGTAATGCAAAAGTTATGGCATACGACCAAATCGATGGAGCGCCTGAAGAAAAGGCACGTGGTATCACCATTAATACTGCTCACGTTGAATACCAAACAAATGCACGTCACTACGCTCACGTAGACTGCCCAGGCCACGCTGACTATGTTAAGAACATGATCACTGGTGCTGCTCAAATGGATGGAGCTATCCTAGTAGTTGCGGCTACTGATGGACCAATGCCACAAACTCGCGAACACATCTTGTTGGCTCACCAAGTAGGTGTACCATACATGGTTGTATTCTTGAACAAATGTGACATGGTTGATGATGAAGAATTAATCGACTTAGTTGAAATGGAAGTTCGTGAATTATTATCTGCTAACGGATTCGATGGCGACAATGCTCCTGTTATCCGTGGTTCTGCTCTTAAAGGTGGAGAAGGCGATCCTAAATGGGAACCTAAACTTCAAGAATTAATGGATGCAGTTGATGCTTACATTCCTAACCCAGTTCGTGAAACAGACAAACCTTTCTTAATGAGCGTCGAAGACGTATTCACAATTACAGGTCGTGGTACTGTTGCTACAGGACGTGTTGAACGTGGTATGTTAAAACTAGGTGAAGAAGTTGAAATCGTTGGTTTACATGACACTAAGAAAACTGTTGTTACAGGTATCGAAATGTTCCGTAAATTATTAGACTTTGCTTCAGCTGGTGACAACATTGGTGCACTATTACGTGGTGTTAACCGTGATGAAATCGAACGTGGACAAGTTTTAGCTAAAATCGGTTCCGTTAAACCTCACACAACTTTCAAAGCACAAGTTTACGTATTAAGTAAAGAAGAAGGAGGACGTCATACTCCATTCGTGGCTAACTACCGTCCACAATTCTACTTCCGTACTACAGACGTTACTGGTGTTATCAAACTACCTGCAGGCGTTGAAATGGTTATGCCAGGTGACAACGTTGAAATGGAAGTTACATTGATCGCTCCTATCGCTGTTGAACAAGGTACTACTTTCTCAATCCGTGAAGGTGGCCGTACAGTTGGTGCTGGAAACGTTGTTTCCATCATTGCTTAATTAATGAATTAAAGCCAGATTATTCTGGCTTTTTTTATAAAAATAGATTGTCTTAATGACAATCTATTTTAATTTACTTTCAATTACGTTTGCTAAACGTTTAATACCTTCCTCAATTTTATCACTAGATGCATTTGAGAAATTAAGTCTGAATGCATTCACATGTTTTCTTGAAACATAGAAAGGATCACCTGGCACAAATACCACTTTATGCTTAACAGCTTCATAAAATAAGTCTAATGAGGATATGTAATCAGGTAGTACAACCCAAAGAAACATACCACCATTTGAAGGGAATACCTTTACTTCTTTTGGGAAGTATTGTTTTATCGATTCTAACATTAGCTTTTGTTTATTAGAGTAGAGGTCTCTGATGGAAGATAAATGTTCATCATAACTATTATCGAGTAAATATTGATAGATTATTCTTTGATCAAGATAACTACTATGCAAATCCGATGCTTCTTTACAGGTAAACAGATTCTTGTATATTTGTTTTGGTGCACATACCCAACCTAATCGTAAACCAGGTGATATTGTCTTTGAGAAGCTTCCCATTAGAATGACTTGTTCAGGTAGAAGTGATTTTAAATGTGTATTTGATTGTGGTGAGAAATATAGTTCACCATAAGGATCATCCTCAACAACAATCACATTATGTTCTTTAACAATTTCCATGAACTTGATTCTGTTTTCTTCAGAATAGGATACACCACTCGGATTTTGGAAATTGGGTATAACATAAATTAACTTTGGATTATAAAGTTCTATCTTTTTTTGTAGCTCTGTACAGTTAATGCCATTCTCATTGAGTTCTACAGTGATTAGATTTGCCTCATAACTATTAAATGTTTGAAGTGCACCTAAATAACTTGGTTCTTCAACGATGACCGTATCATTTGGATCTAAGAATGTTTTAGATATAAAATCTAACGCTTGTTGGGATCCACTTGTTATGAGTATTTCTTCATAAGGAATATCTAAGTTATAAACTTGTTTATAACGATTTGAGATGAACTGTCTTAGAGGTTTGTATCCCTCTGTTAAAGCGTATTGAAGTACAGCTTTTCCATCGAGCTCGAACACTTTATTTGACGCAAGTCTTAATTGTTCCACTGGAAAAGATTCTGGATTAGGAAATCCTCCAGAAAACGAAATCATTTCCTTATCTTGTAAGTATTTAAATATCTCGACTATAAATGAATCTTCTACATGACTTGTTCTTCTTGAAAACCGATAATCCATAGTGCACCTCTTTTATTGTTCAATTAAAACATACTCAAATAGGATAAACAATATTTTCAGAAAATTTTCAGAAAGTATTATTGAATATTTGTTAGGCTTGAACTAGAATAGAGTAATCTTGGAGGTCCTATGAAGAAAACACTGACCTATAAAATTTTTGAAAACAACTTTCGTTCGGGCTCATTAACACCTGGACAAGAAATAAGATTACAAGTTAATCAGACATTAACGCAAGACACAACAGGTACAATGGCGTATCTACAGTTTCTTGCGATGGATGTTGATAGAGTGAAAACGGACTGTAGTGTAGCTTATATTGATCACAATATGTTACAGACAGGTTTTGAGAATGCGGATGACCACGCATTTATTCAATCCGTTGCACAAAAACATGGAATTATCTTTAGTAAACCTGGTGCAGGAATTTGTCATCAGGTTCATTTAGAACGATTTGCTAAACCAGGTACAATTCTTCTTGGTTCAGATAGTCATACACCTACTGCAGGTGGATTAGGCGCAATAGCGATTGGTATGGGTGGATTAGATGTGGCTGTTGCGATGGCTACTGGTTTGACTACCATCGTAATGCCAAGAGTATATAATGTTAAGTTAATCAATAAACCTAAATCAATTATTAATGGAAAAGATATTATCTTAAAAGTATTACAGAAACTCACAGTGACAGGTGGAGTTGGTTTTGTGATGGAATACACGGGTGATGGAGTTCAACATCTAAGCGTTACTGATCGTGCGACCATTTGTAATATGGGAGCAGAACTCGGCGCAACTACTTCCATCTTTCAAAGTGATAAAAACACATTAAAATATTTAACCCAACAAGGTCGACCAAATGATTATATTGAATTGAGTGCAGATGAGGGTGCTGACTATGATCTTGAAATGACTATTGATTTAAGTGAGCTAAATCCAATGGTTGCTCAACCACATATGCCTGATAATGTCGTAGAAGTAAAATCAGTACAAGGGCTAAAAGTGGACCAAGTAGCGGTTGGAAGCTGTACGAACTCATCCTATACCGATATGATGAAAGTTGTATCGATATTAAAAGGTAAAACAATTCATCCAGATGTTAGTTTAGTAATTTCTCCAGGTTCCGCAAACATATTAAGATTGTTATCAGAAAATGGTGGATTATCTACCCTTATTTCTGCTGGAGCACGTATTTTAGAATCATCTTGTGGACCATGCATTGGGATGGGTCAAGCACCTCGTTCAAATGGGATATCAGTTCGATCCTTTAATCGTAACTTTAAAGGAAGATCGGGTACCGCAAATGCGCAAGTATATTTAGTATCCCCTGAAACAGCTGCCGCATCTGCTTTAATGGGAGTATTAACTGATCCGAGTGATTTAAACTTGGATTTCAATATTCAAGAGCCAGAATTATTTGGACAAGTGGATGGATACTTTATCTATCCAAGTGAGAATCCTGATTCAATACAAATCGCTTTGGGACCAAACATTCAACCTTTCCCAAAAGCACACCCACTAGAAAATGAGTTTACTCGTAAGGTTGTATTAGTCACAAAAGATAATATTACAACAGATGATATCGTTCCTTCATATGCTAAGTTGTTGCCATATCGCTCCAATATTCCTTATCTTGCGGATTATTGTTTTCATGGTATAGATACAGAATTTGTGAATCGTGTTAAAGCGTCACAAGGTGGAATCATCATTGGTGGTGAAAACTATGGACAAGGTTCTTCTCGTGAACATGCGGCTTTGATTCCGTTATATTTAGGTGTTAAAGCAGTGCTTGCGAAAAGTTATGCACGCATCCATCGCTCTAACTTAATAAATGTTGGAATTTTACCATTGGTCATCTTAAATGGAGATTTTGATTTAAATGATGAATTAGAATTCAATAACTTAAAACATCATGTGTTGAATGATGAAGAATTCGAAGTGTTTAATAAATCAAAGAATTCATTAATTCGAGTAAAACTAAGCGCAACACAAAGAGAGCGTGAAATCCTTATTAAAGGAGGATATCTCAACTATGCAAAATCATTATCATGATCAAAGGGTTGTAACATTAATTCCTGGTGATGGAATTGGCCCAGAAATTACGGAGTCAATGAAAGAAGTTATTGATGCGTTAAGTGTAAATATCCTATGGGAAGAATTTGATGCAGGAATTACATCCTATGAAAAAACAGGAGTGCTTATTCCAGATGAAATATACACAAGCTTTGAAAAGAATAAGGTTGCGTTAAAAGGACCAATTACAACACCAATTGGAACAGGATTCAGAAGTATTAATGTAGAACTAAGAAAACGATATGATTTATTCTCGTGTGTAAGACCAATACAATCGATTGGAATAGTTCCAAGTCATTATAAGAATGTAGACATTGTCTTATTTAGAGAAAACACTGAAGACTTATACATGGGACTTGAAGAACAAGTTTCTTCGGATGAAGCACGAAGCATCAAAGTTATCACTCGTCAAGCGAGTGAGAGAATTGCGCTAGCCGCATTTGATTATGCGATTAAACACAATCGAAAGAAAGTAACAGTTGTGACAAAGGCAAATATCATGAAACTTAGTGATGGATTATTTCTTAATACTGTTAGAGAAGTATCGAAGAGTTATCCTAGTATAGAGTTTACTGAAATTCTTGTCGATAACATGTGCATGCAAATGGTATTAAATCCGAATCAATTTGATGTGGTTGTGACTGAGAATTTATATGGAGATATCTTATCTGATCTAGGTGCAGCATTAGTCGGTGGATTGGGTTTTGTGCCTGGTGCTAATATTGGAAGAGATAAAGCTTTATTTGAAGCAACTCATGGATCAGCGCCTGATATCGCAGGATTGGGGATCGCGAATCCAACTGCGATGTTGTTAAGTGCAAGTCTCATGTTAGATTACTTAGGCTATCTTCGTGAATCGCGTCTATTAAAGTATTCTATCAATAAGTTATATTTGGATAAAAATAACTTTACGAAAGATATCAAAGGAAATGTAAATACGAAAGAATATACTGAACGATTAATAAAAATCATTCATGAGTTAAAAGGTGAATTTTATGAGAAAAAATAGCGAGTTTGATGTTCACTTAGATGAATGGTCAAAAATAATTGAACAAAAAAATACAATTGATCCTAAACTATATCCTGAACATAACATTAAGCGTGGATTGCGTAATGAAAATGGGACAGGTGTTTTAGTCGGGATAACGCGTGTTGGATCTGTTATTGGTTATCGTAAAGAGAATGATAAGAAGATTCCAATTGATGGTCAATTGTACTATCGTGGATATAATGTGTTTGATTTAGTCAAAGGCTTTCAAAATGAGAATCGATTAGGATTTGAAGAGACTGTATATTTATTATTATTTGGTAAATGTCCAAATCAAGAAGAGTTAAAACAATTCAGTCAAGCCTTAGAAGATCGAAGAGAACTTCCAAGACACTATAAAGAAGATGTTATTTTAAAGATACCAGCTCCTAATATCATGAATAAATTGCAGAGAACAGTTTTAACACTGTATTCCTATGATGATAATCCTGATGATATTAGTGTTGTAAATGTATTAAGACAATCAATTGATTTGATTGCGAAATTGCCTTTGCTTGCGGCTTATAGTTATCAAGCTAAGCGACATTATTTTAATCATGATAGTTTAGTGATTCATACGCCTAAAAAAGGGGTTGGGACAGCGGAGAACTTTCTACATCTCATTCGACCTGATGGAAGGGTGACTAAAGAAGAAATTGAAATTTTAGATTTACTCTTAGTATTACAAGCTGAACATGGTGGAGGGAATAACTCATCCTTTGCGACACATGTTGTATCTTCAACAGGTACAGATACATATTCTGCGATTGCGACTGCCTTAGGGTCTTTAAAAGGGCCTAAACATGGTGGTGCAAATAAAATGGTTTCAGATATGTACAAAGACATTAAAGATCATATCTCCTTAGATTATTCTGAAGATAGTTTAAAAGATTACTTAAGAAAGATACTCAAAAAAGAGGCATTTGATAAAAAAGGGTTAATTTATGGATTAGGACATGCGGTTTATACATTATCGGATCCGCGTGCGATTATCCTAAAAGAAAAAGCCTATCAATTATCTCTTCTCAAAGGAAGAGTTAAAGAGTATAATCTCTATGCGGATATTGAGAAATATGGTTGTGTCCTTCTTAATGAGAAAGTTAAGAATGATAACAGTATGGCAGCAAATGTGGATTTCTATGCGGGATTCGTATTAGATATGTTAAACATCCCAGAAGATTTATATACACCTGTATTTGCGATCAGCCGAATTGCTGGTTGGTCAGCGCATCGTTTGGAGCAAATTCTCGATGATAAAATCATGCGTCCAGCCTATATTACATTAGGTGAAAATCAAACGTATAAACCACTGAGTGAACGATAAGAAAATAGTTAAAAAAGCAAGACAAAAAAGTCTTGCTTTTTGATTGACACAGCTGTATAATATTGAAGCGCACGCATGGACGTACGAGGTTACTGACACACTGATAAGCGTTGTCATGGTCAGTGAGAAGTCAGAGAATTCGTACCGAGCGATTGGGTTAAACCCTAGGCGACAAGAAACAGGAGGATTTCATGGCAAAGAATAGTATCCGTATTCGTCTTAAAGCTTATGAACACAGATCATTAGATGCTGCTACTAAGAAAATTGTAGATGCAGCAAATGACTTTGGTTCTAAAAAAGTTATTGGACCGGTTCCACTACCTACCGAAAAACAAGTAGTAACAGTATTACGCGCGGTTCACAAATATAAAGATTCGCGTGAACAATTCGAAGTTCGTACCCACAAACGTTTAATTGAAATCGTTGGGCCTTCAGCGGCTACAATTGATGCATTAAGTCGTTTAGAATTACCAAGTGGCGTCGATATCGAAATTAAGCTATAGTTAGGAGCTCAAAATCATGAAAGGACTATTAGGAAGAAAGCTCGGTATGACGCAAGTCTTCACAACTGATGGAACATTAATTCCAGTTACAGTTTTAGAAGTATTGCCGAATGTCGTTCTTCAGAAGAAAACAAAATTAACAGATGGTTATGTTGCACTTCAATTAGGTATCGAAGATGTATTACCTCAACGTGCTAACAAGCCATTAGTCGGACATGTCGCAAAAGCTAACACAAGCCCTAAAAAATTCATCAGAGAAATTCGTTCGGAAGAAATGAGTCAATATGAAGTAGGTGCCGTGATTAAAGCTGATCTATTCCAAGCGGGAGAGATGGTCGACGTTTCTGGCACATCAAAAGGAAAAGGATTCATGGGTGCGGTTTATCGTAATAACCAATCTACTGGTCCTAATTCTCACGGTTCAGGTTTCCACCGTGGACCTGGTTCATTAGCAACCATCGGTCGTAATAATGGTTTAATTAATAAAGGGCGTGCAATGGCTGGTCATGAAGGTTCTTTATCCACAACAAACCAAAACCTAGAAGTTGTATTAGTTGATACTGACAAGAATGTTATGTTAGTTAAGGGAAATGTTCCTGGACCTAAACGTGGATTCGTTGTTATTAAGTCAACTGTTAAATCCGTAAAATCCGTACCGGCTAAAGAAATTCTAGTTCGTACAGCAAAAGTAGAAGTTAAGGAGGACTAAGCCATGCCACAAATTACTGTATTAAATCAAGAAGGCAAGGCCCTTCACCAAATTGACTTAGTAGAAGCGGTATTTGGTATCGAACCAAACCAACAAGCAATCTTTGACACAGTATTAATGCAAAGAGCGTCTCTACGTCAAGGTACACATGATGTTAAGACTCGCCGCGAAGTTCGTGGTGGTGGTCGTAAACCATGGCGTCAAAAAGGAACTGGACGTGCTCGTCAAGGTTCTATCCGTTCTCCACAATGGAGAGGCGGGGGGATTGCTTTCGGTCCTACTCCACGTTCATACGCATATCGTATCAATCGTAAAGTAAGACGTTTAGCAGTTCGTTCTGTATTATCAGAAAAATTCATTGAAAATGCGATTGTAGTTGTTGATCAAATCAAATTCGATACACCTAAGACTAAGAATTTCTTAAATGTCTATGGTGCTCTAAACTTAAGCCGTAAGACATTGTTTGTATTCGATGCAAATGAAGATTGGGATAATGCATATCTCTCAATGAGAAATATTCCTGATGCAATCTTCACAACTGTTGAAGGATTAAACATGTTTGACATGATGCGTGCTACTAAGATCGTCTTCACAGAAGCAGCTGTTAAAACTGCTGGGGAGGTATTAGCCTAATGTCTAACGCAAGAGACATCATCGTGCGTCCACTCATCACTGAAAAGACCATGAAATTACAAGAAGCTGACAATAAAGTCACTTTCGAAGTTGCAAGAGGTTCTAATAAAACTCAAGTTAAAATTGCAGTTGAAGAAATCTTCAACGTAAAAGTTGAAAAAGTGAATATTGTTAACTGCCGTCCAAAGGCAAAACGTGTTGGTAAATACGCTGGTACAACTAGTGCAGTGCGTAAAGCAATCGTTAAATTAGCAGAAGGACATAAAATCAACTTAATCTAGTTGATAAAAACTAACGGAAGAAATTACGCTATTTCCGGAAAATACCCGCGTAAGGAGGAAACACATGGCGATTAAAAAGTATAAGCCGACCACGCCTGGTCGCCGTGGCATGACAAGCTTGGTGTTTGATGAAATTACAACAAACAAGCCAGAGCGTTCATTGCTACAATCCCTCGGTAAAGAGGGTGGCCGTAATAACAACGGTCGTATAACAACACGTCATCAAGGTGGCGGTCACAAGAGACTCTATCGTATTATCGATTTCAAACGTAATAAGGATCAAATCGTTGCTAAAGTTGCAACAATTGAGTACGATCCAAATCGTTCTGCAAATATCGCATTATTAAATTACGCAGATGGTGAAAAACGCTACATCTTAGCTCCAAAAGGTTTAACTGTTGGAATGGAAGTTGTAAGTGGACAAACTACTGACGTAAAAGTTGGAAATGCAATGGAATTGGGTTCTATGCCTGATGGTACATTCATTCACAACGTTGAATTAAAACCTGGTAAGGGTGGACAGTTAGCACGTTCTGCTGGTGTCAGTGCTCAAATCTTAGGTCAAGAAGGTCGTTACTCAATCATTCGTTTAGCGAGTGGTGAAGTTCGTCGTATCTTAAGCAATTGCCGTGCAACAGTTGGTGTTGTCGGTAATGAAGATCACAGCTTAGTCAATTATGGTAAAGCTGGTCGTAAACGTTGGATGGGTATTCGCCCAACTGTACGTGGATCAGTTATGAACCCAGTTGATCACCCTCACGGTGGTGGTGAAGGTCGTAACCCAATCGGTCGTCCTGCTCCAATGACTCCATGGGGCAAAAAAGCTATGGGTGTTAAAACTCGTAAGAAAAAACAAGCGTCTACTAAATTAATCGTAAGACGTCGTAATGACAAGTAGGAAAGGAGAAACACATGAGTCGTAGCTTAAAAAAGGGTCCATTCGTTGATGACCACTTGATGAAGAAAGTGGAAAAATTGAATGCGGCTAGCAAAAAAGAAGTAATCAAAACTTGGTCTCGTCGTTCTACCATTTTCCCTGAATTTGTCGAACACACATTTGCGGTTTATAACGGTAAAGAACACGTTCCAGTCTATGTAACTGAAGATATGGTTGGTCACAAACTTGGTGAGTTTGTTCCAACTCGTAAATACGGTGGACATGGTTCAGATGATAAGAAGGCGGGTAAATAATGATGGATGTTAAAGCAACAGCAAAGACACTTCGTGTCCCACCGCGTAAAGCTAGACTTGTCCTCGATTTAATTCGTGGCAAGAATGTTAAGGAAGCAGCTGCTATCCTTAAGTTCACACCTACAAGTGCATCTGATGCAACTGGTAAAGTGTTGAAATCAGCGATTGCTAACGCTGTAAACAATCACCAATTAGCAGAAGAAAAATTATATGTTAAAGCATGTTACGCTGATGAAGGTGTTGTATTGAAACGTTTTATGCCTCGTGCTAAAGGTTCTGCAACTCAAATCTTGAAGCGTACAAGTCACATTACAGTTGTTGTGGCTGAAAGAAACTAGGAGGAACAATCATGGGTCAAAAAGTAAGTCCAATAGGATTACGCGTTGGGATTATCCGCGATTGGGAATCTCGTTGGTACGCTGAAAAAGAATACGGAGCATTGCTTCAAGAAGATATCAAAATTCGTGAGTTCTTAGGTAAACGTTTGAAGAAAGCGTCTATCTCAAGAATTGAAATCGAACGTTCAAAACACCGTGTTGAAATTATTATCCGTGCTGGTAAGGCTGGAGAAATTATTGGTCAAGATGGTAAAGAAGTTGAAGCTTTAAAGGCTGATTTAGTTAAAATTATCGGTGACAAACAAGTTAAGATTACGGTCTTGGCGGTTGCGAATCCTAATTTGGATGCTACACTTGTTGCTCGTTTAATTGCTGATCAACTTGAAGCTCGCGCATCTTTCAGAACTGCACAAAAACGTGCGATTCAACAAGTTATGCGTGCAGGTGCTAAAGGTATTAAAACTGTAGTATCTGGTCGTTTAGGTGGTAATGATATTGCTCGTAGTGAAGGTTATTCCGAAGGTGTAGTTCCTCTACATACTTTACGTTCTGATATCGATTACTCTCATGCAGAAGCACACACTACTTACGGTAGACTAGGCGTTAAAGTTTGGATCTGTCGTGGAGAAGTGTTACCTGGTCAAATGGTTCAAGAACCAGAAGCACCAAAGGAACAAGCTCGTGATCGTAAGCCTCGTCGTGAAAACAACCGTCGCAATGATTCACGCAAAGCTGCTCCTGCTACTGCAACTGAAGCTGTAAAAGAGGAGGGCGCTGAATAATGTTGATGCCTAATCGTACAAAATTTAGAAGACCTCACCGCGTAAGTCATGAAGGTCGTTCTAAAGCTGGTCGTGAAGTTGTGTTTGGTGAATACGGTATTGTGGCAGAATCTGGCGCGTACGTAAGTAACCGCCAAATTGAATCTGCACGTATCGCAATCACACGTTATATGAAGCGTGGTGGTCAAGTTTGGATTAAAATATTCCCACACTTGGCAATCACTAAAAAACCACTCGAAGTACGTATGGGTAGTGGTAAGGGTGCTCCAGAAGGTTGGGTAGCAGTTGTTCAACCTGGACGTATCTTGTTTGAAGTTGGTGGAGTAAGTGAAGAAGTTGCACGTGAAGCTTTACGTTTAGGTTCTCACAAACTTTCCGTCAAAACCCGTTTCGTTAAGAAAGGCGAGGAGAATCTATAATGAGAAACGACATTCGCGAAAAAAGTAATGTTGAATTACTAAAAGAAATCGATTCTTTAAAAGAAGAATTATTCACCCTACGCTTTCAAAAGGCTACGGGCCAATTAAGTAACTTTGGTCGTATGAAGGAAATTCGTAAGACTATTGCAAGAATCAAAACTGTCATCACTGAGCGCGAACTCAGTGAGAAGAAATAGGAGGGCAGAAACGATGGAAAGAACAAGTCGTAAAGTATATCGTGGAACAGTCGTTTCCGATAAAATGGACAAGACAATTGTTGTTGAAGTTAACACTTCCAAACGTCACCCTTTATACGCTAAACGCGTTAAGTATTCGAAAAAATTCAAAGCTCATGACGAACTAAACCAAGCGAGCATTGGTGATACTGTAGAAATTATGGAAACTCGTAAATTATCTGCAACCAAGAATTTCCGCTTAGTTAAAATCGTTGAAAAAGCTGTTGTGTTGTAGGAGGCCAATCATGATTCAAAATGAAACAAGATGTAAAGTTGCTGATAACACAGGGGCTAAAGAAATATTGGTTATTCGATGCTTAGGAGGTTCTCGTCGTAGAACTTCTAGTATTGGTGATATCGTGGTGTGCACAGTTAAAGAAGCTACACCTGGTGGATCTGTTAAAAAAGGTGATGTTGTTAAAGCGGTTGTAGTTCGTACAGTGTACGGAGTACGTCGTGAAAACGGAACTTACATTAAATTTGATGATAACGCAGTTGTTATCATTAAAGATGATTTAACCCCTAAGGGTACACGTATTTTTGGACCAGTTGCGCGTGAACTTCGTGATAAAAACTTCATGAAGATTGTATCGTTAGCACCTGAGGTCTTGTAAGGAGGAAGCTCGATGAAAATTAAAAAAGGCGATAAAGTCAAAGTCATTACTGGCGATGACAAAGGAACCGTTGGTGAAGTTCTAAAAGCTTTCCCTAAGGAAGACAAGGTTATTGTTGAAGGGGTTAAGCTTGTTAAGAAAGCTTTAAAACCTACACAAGCTAATCCAGAAGGCGGCGTTATTGAAAAAGAATCTAAAGTTCATGTTTCTAACGTAGTATTATTTGAGGAAAAAGCTAAGAAGGCTACTAAAGCTAAAAAAGCTCCTGCTAAGAAAGCAGAAGAAAAGAAACCGCGCGCTAAAAAAGCAGCGGCAAAGGAATAGGAGGGCACCATGAATCGTTTACAAGAAAAGTACACAACAGTAGTGGTTCCTGCTTTAATGAAGGAATTTGAATATTCCTCAGTTATGCAGGCTCCTAAAGTAGAAAAAATCGTTATTAATATGGGTATTGGTGATGCGATCGCTAATTCTAAAGCATTAGAAGAAGCTGTTGCTGAATTAACTCAATTAGCAGGTCAAAAGCCTGTTATTACAAAAGCGAAAAAATCCATCGCGAACTTCAAACTTCGTGAAGGAATGGATATCGGATGTAAGGTTACATTAAGAGGTGTTAAAATGTATGAGTTCTTAGATAAACTAATGAACGTTGCATTGCCTCGTGTTCGTGACTTCCGTGGTGTAAATGCTAATGCCTTTGATGGTCGTGGTAACTACACTTTAGGGGTTAAGGAACAATTAATTTTCCCTGAAATCAACTTTGATAAAGTTAACCGTGTACGCGGCATGGACATTGTCATCGTTACATCCGCTAAGACTAACGCGGAAGGTCGTGCTTTACTTAAAGGTTTAGGCATGCCATTTGAAAAGAAATAAGGAGGACATGAATCATGGCAAAAACATCATTAATTGTTAAGGCGCATCGTCCTCAAAAGTTCAAAGTCCGTGAATACACTCGCTGCGAACGTTGTGGACGTCCACATTCAGTATTACAAAAGTATAAACTATGCCGTATTTGTTTCAGAGAATTGGCTTATAAAGGTCAAATTCCTGGAGTCAAAAAGGCTAGCTGGTAGGAAGGAGAACACCCATGATGAATATGACAGATCCAATTGCGGATATGCTTACTAGAATACGTAACGCAGTACAAGCGCGTCACGATGTGGTGGAAGTACCATCCAGCAAGGAAAAAGTTGAGATTGCTCGCATTCTCAAAGAAGAAGGATTTATCAACGGTTACGTTGTAACTGGTGATTTACCTAAAGTTATTACAATTAGTTTAAAATACGGTCCAAATAGAGAAAAAGTTCTATCTGGCTTAAAACGTATTTCTAAACCAGGATTACGTGTCTATGTTGACGTTAACCGTATCCCTAGAGTATTAAATGGTCTAGGTGTTGCGATTGTTTCAACTTCTCACGGATTACTAACCGACAAACAAGCTCGTGCACAACATGTGGGCGGTGAAGTTGTCGCCTACATTTGGTAGAAGAAAGGAACAACCATGTCACGTATCGGAAATAAAGCGATTACCGTTCCTGCTGGTGTTGAAGTCGTTATCAACCCAGGGAATGAGGTGACGGTCAAAGGTCCTAAAGGAACTTTATCACGTCAATTCAATCCTGCTTTAGGAATTGAACTTAATGAACAAATTTTGACAGTTTCTCGTCCTAATGAACAGAAACATACAAAACAACTTCATGGCACAACTCGTGCATTACTATTCAATATGATCGAAGGGGTCAGCAATGGCTTTACTCGTTCATTAGAATTAGTAGGTATCGGTTACCGTGCTAACGTAGCTGGAAATAAATTAACGATTAATATCGGTTATTCACACCCAGTTATATTCGACATTGAACAAGGTGTCACAATTGAATGTAAGACCCCAACTGAAATCGTTGTTACAGGTATTGATAAACAACGCGTAGGTGAATGGGCAGCTAACATTCGTGCAGTACGTAAACCAGAACCTTATAAAGGTAAAGGTATTCGTTATAAAGGCGAAGTTGTCCGCCGCAAAGAAGGTAAGACAGCTGGTAAGAAATAGTGGGAAAGGAGAAAACAGTTCATGCTTAAAAAAGTTTCAAAAAATGCTGAAAGACAACGTAGACATGCTCGTGTACGTACTAAAGTCTCTGGGACTGCGGATCGCCCACGTTTAAATGTTTTCCGTTCAAATGCACACATTTCCGCTCAACTAATTGATGATGTAAATGGTGTAACACTCATTTCTGCAAATAGTGTAGAATTGAAGTTAGAAAACGGCGGTAACATTGCTGCTGCTACTTTGGTAGGTACAGAAGTCGCTAAACGCGCACTTAAAGCCAATATTACGAATGTAGTGTTTGACCGTGGTGGATACCTCTATCACGGAAGAGTCAAGGCGCTTGCTGATGCAGCAAGAGAAGCCGGACTTGTATTCTAGGAGGTCGCCATGGAACGTAAACCAAGAAGATTCGAAAGAGAACCAAAAGAATTTGAAGAACGCGTAGTCGTTATCAACCGTGTAACCAAGGTTGTTAAAGGTGGTCGCCGTTTCCGTTTTGCTGCATTAGTTGTTATTGGAGATAAGAAAGGCCGTGTTGGTTTTGGTACTGGCAAGGCGAACGAAGTTCCTGATGCAATTAAGAAGGCAATCGAAGATGCTAAGAAGAATTTATTCGTAGTGCCTATTGTTGGAACTACAATCCCACATACAGCTATCGGTAATTTCGGTGCAGGATCCGTGTTAATTCGCCCTGCTACAGAAGGTACTGGAGTTATCGCTGGTGGTCCTATCCGTGCCGTTCTTGAATTGGCTGGTGTCAATGATATCCTTACTAAATGTTTGGGTTCACGCACACCAATCAATATGGTTCGTGCAACTGTTGAAGCCCTTAAGAGTCTAAAAACAGTAGAACAAGTCGCAAAACTTCGTGATCTAAAACGCGAAGAAGTGCGCGCTTAGAGGAGGCTTGTATGAAGTTACATGAATTAAAATATACTGAAGGTGCTCGTCAAGACAGCAAGCGCTTAGGTCGTGGACAAGGTTCCGGCCAAGGTAAAACTGCTGGTAAAGGTCACAAAGGTCAAGGAGCTCGCTCTGGTGGCGGTGTGGCATTAGGTTTTGAAGGGGGTCAAACTCCTATTTACCGTCGTATTCCAAAACGTGGATTTACAAATGTAAACCGTGTAGAATATGCGATTGTAAATGTTGAGCAACTTAACCGTTTTGAAAACGGGGTAGAAGTTAGTCCAGAATTGTTAATCGAAACTGGATTAGTTAAAAAAGAATACAATGGAATTAAAATCCTAGGCGTTGGTACTTTAGAAAAGAAGTTAACTGTAAAAGCACACAAATTTTCTAAGTCCGCTGTTACTTTGATTGAACAAGCAGGCGGAAAAGTAGAGGTCATCTAGAATGATCAAGACGTTCGTCAATCTGTTTAAACAAAAGGATATTCGTAAGAAGATTTTCTTCACACTCGCAATGTTGTTCGTATTCCGACTAGGTGCAGGTATTCCTGTACCTTTAGTCGATACTGAAGCATTATTAGCAGGTGTCGCTGATAACTCAGTCTTGGGGATTATGAACCTACTCGGAGGTGGAGCACTTCAACGTTTCTCTGTCTTCGCTATGGGGGTTGGTCCTTATATTACCGCGAGCATTATCATTCAACTTCTAGCGATGGATGTTGTTCCTTCGTTAACAGAAATGGCTAAGTCTGGGCAACAAGGCAAGAAACAAATGGATAAGATTACACGTTATGTGGCAGTCTTTCTAGCAATGTTTCAAGCATTTACCCTTACCTACGCGTTTGATGTTAATTACGGATTATTACAAGATCCTACAGTAGCGAACTTTGTATATGTATCAGTTGTCTTAACTGCTGGTACAATGTTCTTGCTCTGGATTGGTGATCGTATCTCTGCGTTTGGTATTGGAAATGGTATTTCTATTATCATCTTCGCAGGTATCGTATCCCGTATTCCGTTTGATTTCTCAACAATGTTTAAAACTATGGTTGACACAAGTAGTAATGCCGCATTGTTTAGTGGTGTAATTAATTTCTTCATTTATGCACTTATGTATTTGGCTATTATTGTATTGGTTATCTTCATGCAAAAAGCTGAACGTAAAATTCCAATTCAATATACATCAAGCAATTTACGTAAAGGTAAGAGTGATGTTACTTACTTACCATTAAAGATTAACTCTGCAAGTGTTATTCCAGTTATCTTTGCTTCTGCAGTTATGACTGCACCAGCAACTGCGTTTAGTTTCTTTTCTCAGACTCAAGGATTATATCAGTTCTTCTCAGATGTATTTAATTTCCAAAAACCTTTGGGATTAAGTATTTATGCGATCTTAATCGTAGTATTCACATTCTTCTATACCAACTTACAAGTTGATCCAGAGAAGATTGCTGAAAATCTAGGTAAGCAAGGAACTTATATTCCTGGTATTCGTCCTGGTACTGAAACTAAAGAATATTTATCTAAAGTATTAAATCGTATTACTGTTTTAGGAGCTTTATTCTTAGTCTTTATCGCAGTACTACCTTACTTATTACCGATGATTACTGATTTACCTAATACAATTTCTGTAGGTGGTACAGGTATTATCATCGTAGTTGGGGTAGCACTTGAAACGATGAAGGATTTAGAGGGACAAATGACTCAGAAAGTATACCGTGGCTTCATTAACTAGGAGGAACGTATGAACATACTGATTATGGGCGCTGCCGGAAGTGGCAAAGGAACTATGGCACAATTGATTATTCAAAAGTATGCTATTCCACATATTTCTACTGGAAATATGTTTCGTTCGCACATGTATGCTAATACTCCACTCGGTTTAGAAGCACGTAAGTATATTGATGAGGGACGTTTGGTTCCTGATGAAGTTACGATTCAAATGATTCAAGAACGTTTGCTTGAACCAGATTGTTTGAAGGGCTATCTACTCGATGGCTATCCAAGAACATTGGTTCAAGCGCAAGCGTTTGAGGATATAGCGAAACAGATAGATCGTCCTGTACAAGCGGTTATTAACTTAAAAGTACAATTAGATGATTTAGCTGAGCGCGTAACAGGTCGACGTGTATGTGAGAAATGTGGAGCAATCTTTCACATCAAAACGCAACCTTCAAAAGTTGAAGGCGTGTGTGATGTGTGTGGTGGAGTGCTTGTTCATCGTTCAGATGATACAGTACATCAATTAGGTGTACGACTCAAAGAACACGTTACATTAACTCAACCTGTATTAGATTTCTATGCAAAAAAAGGTTTAGTGTATGATATTGACGCTTCAAGATCAATTGAAAAAGTATTTGCGGATATTGATTCAATCTTGGAGAAGCTTCAATGATTACGCAAAAGTCAAAGCGTGAAATTGAACTCATGCGAAAAGCAGGAGAAATTGTTGCCTTAGCTCACCAAGCGGTAGCGAAAGCAATTAGACCTGGTATTACAACCTATGAGATTGATCAAATTGTAGAGAAAGTAATATTGGATAACCAGGCTACTCCTTCCTTTAAGGGATACAATGGATTTCCTTCAGCAACTTGTACATCAGTTAATGATGTTCTAGTTCATGGATTTCCAAGCAAACAAATTCTTAAAGAAGGTGACATAATATCCGTTGATATAGGCGCTTGTTATAAAGGTTATCATGGAGATAGTGCTTGGACATATGCTGTAGGTAAGGTTTCAAAAGAGGCTGAACACCTAATGTATGTGACTGAACAAAGTCTTTATGAAGGCTTAAAAATTGTCAAGGCAGGTGTACATTTGTCTGATGTGTCCAACACAATCGGGGAATATGTTTATTCCTTCGGTTATAGTGTACCGTACGAATATACCGGGCATGGCATCGGCGCAAGTCTACATGAAGATCCAGCTATTCCTAATTATGGTCCAAAGGGGAAGGGCCCCATCCTAAAGGCAGGAATGACCTTAGCGATTGAACCTATGGTTCATCGCGGAAAACCTTTCACCAAAGTTATGGATGATGACTGGACCGTCAAGACAAAAGATGGATCACTAGCAGCTCATTATGAACACACAGTTCTAGTGACAGAAGATGGGTGTGAAATCTTAACCACCATCTCAAAGGAGGAAACTTTACTGAATGGGTAAACAAGACGTTATAGAAATAGAAGGCGTAGTAGAGAAAGTTCTACCAAATGCGACCTTCGATGTGAAATTAACAAACGGGCATACGCTAAAAGCCCACGTTTCTGGTAAAATCCGCATGCATTACATTCGCATTTTACCAGGTGACCGCGTCACCGTTGAAATTTCGCCGTATGATTTAACACGTGGGAGAATTACATTTAGACACAAGTAGTGTCAAGGAGTGACAAGTATGAAAGTTAGACCATCAGTCAAACCCATATGCGACAAATGCCGAGTCATCAAACGTAAAGGTCGCGTAATGGTTATTTGTGAGAATCCGAAGCACAAACAACGTCAAGGATAATAGGAGGAACATAGAAACATGGCTCGTATAGCAGGTATTGATATTCCACGCGATAAACGTGTAGTAGTATCACTAACATATGTTTATGGAATCGGCCGTCCTTTGGCTGAAAAAATATTGGAAACAACACAAATTTCTGAAGATATCCGCGTTAAAGACTTGACAGATGACCAAGTAAACGCGATTCGTAAAGAAGTTGACAAAATTAAAGTAGAAGGTGACTTACGTCGTGAAATTAACCTTAACATCAAACGTTTGATGGAAATCGGTTCATATCGTGGATTACGTCATCGTAAAGGTTTGCCAGTTCGTGGACAAAGAACACGTACGAATGCTCGTACGCGTAAAGGACCACGTCGTACTGTGGCAAACAAGAAGAAATAGGAGGATTGAAACATGGCAACAAAACCAGCAACACGTAAACGTCGTGTACGTAAGAATGTCGCTCGCGGTGTAGCACACATTCATTCTACCTTCAACAACACAATCGTAACAATTACGGATGAACAAGGTAACGTTATTTCTTGGTCTAGTGCAGGTGCATTAGGTTATAAGGGATCACGTAAATCAACACCGTTCGCAGCTCAACAATGTTCAGAAGCTGCTGCTAAAGCAGCTGTTGATCACGGGATGCGTACAGTTGAAGTTTTAGTTAAGGGCGTGGGTCCAGGAAGAGAATCTGCAGTACGTAGTTTACAAACTGCAGGGTTAAACATTACTGTTATCAATGATGTTACACCAATTCCACATAACGGATGCCGTCCACCTAAACGTCCACGTGGTTAGGATTAAATGAGGAGGGACCGAAATGCAAAAATTTGAACGTGCACAATTTGAAATACAAGAATATGTAGAATCCAATCACTACGGAAAGTTTGAAATTCAACCTTTAGAACGTGGTTTTGGTACAACGATCGGCAATGCATTAAGAAGAGTGTTACTCTCCTCGTTACCGGGAGCAGCGGTTTATTCTGTCAAAATTGAAGGCGTATATCACGAATTCACCTCAATTCCTGGTGTCGTGGAAGATGTCACCAATATTATTCTAAATTTAAAAGACTTGATTCTAATGATCAATGATGATGAAACTTATACTCTACGCATTAATGCGAAGGGAAGTAAGGTTGTGACAGCCGGGGACATTGAATGTCCTGCAAATGTTGAAGTTTTGAATAAAGACTTAGTTATCGCTACATTAGAAGATGGTGCAATTCTTGAAATGGAAATGAAAGCAAAAAATGGCCGAGGCTACGTTTCTGCTGATCAAAATAAGAGCCTTCACCAAGGTGCATCTCAAGGAATTGGAACAATTTATACTGACTCTATCTATACTCCAATTAAACGTGTAAGCTACAATGTAGAACCTACTCGTGTTGGACAAGATGCTAAGTATGATAAATTAATTATGGAAGTTTGGACTAATGGTTCAATTACTCCACAATCATCAATTGCATTAGCAGCTCGTATCTTAACAGATCATTTGGATTTATTCAGTGATATTAATGATCAAGTTGCATCAATGGATTCTGTTATTAAGGAATCAACCAATGAAAATACTAATAAAGGTATGGTCATGATGATTGAAGACTTAGACTTATCTGTTCGCTCATACAATTGCTTGAAGCGTGCAGGTATTCAAACTGTGGACGAGCTAACACAACGCAGCGAAGATGAAATGATGCGTGTTCGTAACCTCGGTAAGAAGTCATTAAAAGAAGTAAAAGAAAAACTTATCGACATGGGCCTTGGCTTCAAGGTCTATGATTAAGGAGTGAAATAAGCACTATGGAAAATCGTAAATTTGGACGTAATGCCGATCACCGTGTAGCAATGTTGCGCAACTTGGCAACAAGTTTAATTGTTAACGGTAAGATTGAAACAACTGAAATGAAAGCAATGGATTTACGTTCTGTTGTGGATGAGTTAATCACCACTGCAAAACGCAATGATTTACATGCTCGTCGTCAAGTTGCGGCTTACTTAAGAGATGTCGTTGCTGACAAGAAAACGGGTCAAACAGCGCTACAAAAATTGTTTGATGAAATTGCACCAAAGTATGCTGACCGTAATGGTGGTTATACTCGTGTAATGAAAACAAGTGTTCGTCGTGGGGATGCAGCCCCTATGGCAACCATCGAGTTGGTATAGAAAACTGGGGAGCATCTGCTCCCCTTTCTTATTATGTTTGATATTGATAAACTTCGAGAAAGTGCAATTAAAGATAGAGTCCCGATTATGCAGGAATCGGGTATTTTGTATTGTAAGGAGTTTATTAAAGAAAAAAAGATTAAAACAATTTTAGAAATAGGGACTGCAGTAGGTTATTGGAGCATATGTATGGCTTCAATTGATAATGGAATTCAGATTACTACGATTGAGTATGATGAAGATCGTTACAAACAAGCAATAAATAACGTTAAGCTATCAAATAAAGAGGCTCAAATCAATTGTATTCATTTAGATGCTAAAGATTATGTGCCTAATCAAATGTTTGATCTTATCTTTCTAGATGGTCCTAAAGCACAACATAAGAATTATTTTAATCAATTTATATCTTACTTAAATCCAAATGGATATATTATTGTAGACAATATGTCATTTCATGGACATGTGGAAAATAGAGAAAATCTATCTCATCGTCGTGGATTACAGAAAATGGTTAATAAAATTGCAAAATTTCAAGATTGGATTATTAATCATCCTGATTATGTCACAATGGAACAAGATATTGCGGATGGAGTATTAGTCATATGGCGAAAATACCCAGATGTAATAAGATATGATATGATTACAAAAGGAGAATAACATGAAAACACTATTTAAGTTAATTACTCTTTCTGCAGCAGCTGTTGTCGCATATAAAGTCTATGAAAAGAATAAGAAGAAAAAAGAAGAACAAGAAGTGAAAGAAGTTTATCTAAGTGAAACACCTGAACAAACGTTACCAGTTTTACAAGGTGAATCTAAATTAGAGAATGCACTTATTCAAAGTTACAGAGTCCAATCAAAGGTTATGATGGATTCCTATCCATCAGATCATTCAGTTGATATTGTTCATTCTGTAACGTTTGAAACATTAGAGAAATTAAATGAATTTTCTAATCTATTAAAACAATCTAATTTTAGTTTTAAAATTAACGATGATAATTTAAGCATTAACCTAAGAAGTACTATTAAAACTGATGTTCAAGAGGCATTTAATTCTATCATTAAAGTAGCTGAAATGAGTTTAGAGAATGGTGGTATTTATCAAGGATGGGTTTTTGAAAATCTTAAATAGAATGTGAGAACTATGAATCCAATTGAAGTTAAAGATTTAAATTTTTCTTATGATCAACATCTTGATGTCGTAAAAGACGTCTCTTTTACTGTGGAAAGAGGAAGTTATACAACATTGATTGGTCATAATGGAAGTGGAAAAAGTACAATTGCTAAATTAATTATTGGACTTCTTGAAAAAGAACAAGGGTCTATTTTGATTGATGGTGAAGAATTAAACAATGAAACAGTTGAATCGATTCGACGTAAAATCGGAATTGTATTTCAAAACCCAGATAATCAGTTTATTGGCGCTACCGTAAGAGATGATATAGCTTTTGGACTTGAGAATCATCAAGTTGATCCAAAGGATATGGATGCCATAATTGAAAAATATGCAGGTGAAGTGGGAATGATTGAATACTTAAATCATGAACCAACTCGCTTATCCGGTGGTCAAAAACAAAGAGTTGCGATTGCTGGAATCTTAGCTATGAAGCCTGAAATATTAATTCTTGATGAAGCGACCTCTATGTTGGATCCTGAAGGAAAAGAAGATATCAATTCTTTAGTTAAGCAATTACATAAAGAAAACAATATGACAATTCTTTCTATTACACATGATGTAGAAGAAGTTATGAAAAGTGATCATGTCATTGTTATGTATGAAGGAAGAATTGTAAAAGATGGACTTCCAAGTAAAATGATGTTAAATGAACAAGAATTAGTTCGTTTAAAATTGGATGCGCCGTATAGTGTTAAATTATCGAATGAATTATCGAAACTTGGAATTAAATTAAAGAATGCTGGAAATATGGAAGGAATGGTGGATGAATTATGCCAATTGCTTTTGAAAAAGTAAATTATATTTATGCGCCTAAAACACCATTTCAATATGAGGCATTAAAGTGTATTGATTTAGCGATTGAGTTAAATAAAATAACAGCAATCATTGGTCCAACAGGAAGTGGTAAAAGTACATTAGTTCAGCATTTAAATGCTTTATTAGTTCCTACTGATGGTACTGTTTATATTCTAGATCGTGAATTGAGTTCTAATCAAAAAAATAAAGATTTGAAATCATTGAGACAAAGAGTAGGATTAGTTTTTCAATTCCCTGAATATCAATTATTTGAAGAAACAATTCTAAAGGATGTCATGTTTGGACCTTTAAACTTTAAAATGACTGAAGAAGATGCTAGACAAAAATCAATGACAGCTCTTACTATGGTTGGATTAGATGAAAGTTTTTATGAACGTTCACCTTTGGATATTTCTGGTGGGCAAAAGCGTAGAGTAGCGATTGCTGGAATACTTGCGATTAATCCAGATGTATTAGTATTAGATGAACCAACGGCAGGATTAGATCCTCAAGGTGCTAAATCCATGATGGAATTGTTTGTCGAGTTAAATCGTAAGTATAAGAAAACAATTTTGATTGTTACTCATGATATGGATCATGTACTTAATTATTGTGATAACGTCGTTGTAATGAAAAAAGGTGAAGTTATAACACATCAACAAGTTAATGATTTCTTCTTTAAAGGTGATACTGTTAAAGAAATCGAAATGGCATTACCACAAAGACTTAGAGTTGTTGAGTCTTTACGTGAAAAAGGTTTTAAGTTGGACACTAAAATTTCAAACTTAAAAGATTTAGCTAATGCGATTAAAAAGGAGATTAGCCATGAATAATATAGCTCTTGGTCGTTATCTACCTTTAGATTCAATTGTTCATAAAATGGATCCTCGCTATAAACTTGTAGCGATGTTAGTTTTGATGGTCGCAATATTTTTCCCGTCAGGTTATATTGGGTATGCTATTATTGGTTCATTTGTTTTATTTTCTTTATTGCTTGCTAAACTAAATATTAAAATGATATTACGAGCAATGAAACCAATGCTATTCATGTTAGTATTTTTAACTTTCGTAAATACACTTGTACTAAGAACAGGGTATGTTCTAATCGACTTGTTTGGATTTAAGGTATATAGTGATGCGATTTTCCAAACATTGTATATCACAATACGTTTGTTATTGATGATTATGGTTACAACGATTTTAACAGCGAGTACTAAACCTCTTGATTTAACATTGGCAATTGAAGATTTGTTTAGTCCTTTAAAGCGCTTTGGATTTCCAGCACATGAAATTGCAATGATGATTTCAATTGCATTACGTTTTATTCCAACCTTGATTGATGAAACCAATCGAATTATGAAAGCTCAAGCATCTCGTGGCGTTGATTTAAAAGAAGGAACATTTAAAGAAAAGATTATGGCTATTTTGTCCCTTATTGTTCCTCTGTTCGTATCAAGTTTCCAAAGAGCTGAAGAACTTGCGGATGCGATGGAAGCTAGAGGTTATATTCCTTCAGCAAAAAGAACTCGATATAAACAACTTAAACACACTATGAAAGATTGGGTTATGATGTTCTGTGTTATTTGTGTTCTTGGAAGCGTTATATGGATAAGTCTATAAAAAGAGTCTTGTGTACTGTGATGTATCATGGTGCGCATTATTCTGGTTGGCAAATTCAGGATGACAAAGTATCAGTACAATCTACCATACAATCTGTTTTAAGTCGTATGCATCATCATTCAGTTAAAATCGTTGGTTCAGGAAGAACAGATGCAGGTGTTCATGCGTTTGGACAGTGTTTTCATTTTGATACGGATCTTAACTTAAGTGAAGAACGTTGGGTTATCGCCATCAATAGTCAGTTACCAAAAGATATAAAAATTCTTGATGCACATTATGTTCACTCGAAGTTTCATGCTCGATATAGTGTCATTTCGAAAAGATATGATTATTTAATCTCTAAAGAAGAATCAAATCCTTTTAGTTATCAAACACACTTAAGTATTACCAAGAAATTAAATTATCATGCGATGAATCAAGCCATAAGTGTATTGGTAGGTACGCATGATTTTTCAAGTTTCTGTTCTAATTCAAAAGAAGAAATGCCTAATCAAGTTCGAACAATTATGCATTTTGAATGTTTAGATGAGGGAGAACAAATACGTTTTATTTTAATTGGTGATGGATTCTTGCGCTATATGGTAAGAATGTTAGTGGCCGTTGTTTTAGATGTTGGATTAGGTAAACTGAATGTCAAAGATGTTCAAGAAATATTAGATAAGAAAGATAAACGAGCCTATAGTGGTATTGTTGATCCATGTGGATTATATTTAATGGAAGTTCATTATAAAGAGGATGAAGAATGATTAAGACGAATTATCATACACATACAACACGATGTAAACATGCGGAAGGATTAGATGAAGCGTATGTTTTAGCTGCAATCGAAGCAGGATTTAAAGAAATTGGATTTTCAGATCATGCACCATGGCCAAAACATCCTCTTGAACATCATCAAATTCGTATGGAGTTAAGTGAGTATAATGATTATGTACAATCAATTAAACGTCTTCAGAGACAATATGCTAATAAAATAAAGATTAATCTTGGTCTTGAAGCTGAGTATTATGCGGATCGTATGGATTTTATGAAGAAGATGTTAGAGGAGACTCCACTTGATTATTTAGTGTTTGGTAATCACTTTCATAATTTAGAGGCTAGAGGCCATTATTATGGTAATTATAGTGATACACATAACTTAGTTCAACATTATAAAGAAGATTCATTAGCAGGGCTCAAAACGGGGTTATTTAGAATATTTGCACATCCTGATTTGTTTGTTCGTTCTATTAATAAATGGACGGATGAAATAGATCAGATGTGTCGAGAAATTATTTTATGTGCTAAAGAAATGAATGTTGTGTTGGAATATAATTTAGGGGGTATTCGTAATTTCAGTCATTTAGAATATACCTTCCCATATAATAAGTTTTGGGAGATCGTTGCGGAGTTAAAGGCAGACGTTATCATTGGGATTGATGCACATTCTCCTCAAGATTTTTACGATACCAATTCTATTAAGAAAGCAGAAGACTATTTAAGTTCAATAGGAATTCAAATTATTGATGGATTAGATATTCCAATTAAATAGTATTTCTTGGGTAATAAATATGAACATAATTGCATATGGATTTACATTGTTAGTTTCTCTTCTATTACCATTATTCATAAGTATTTATTTAATTATTCGATCAAAATCATACTTTAAGCCAATTATAGTGGGAGTTTTAACATTTCTAATCTTCCAAGTATTTACCAGAATCTATATTCTTCAGGTTATATTACCAACTCAAGTTTGGTATATACTCTTCACCTATGAGTATCCAATAGTATATGCATTCTTACTTTCTTTAACGGCTGGTTTATTTGAAGAAATCGGACGATATATTATGATGAAGTATATATTAAGAAAGATGGACATTAAAAAGGCTTTGGCTTTTGGTCTTGGTCATGGTGGAATTGAAGCTATATTATTTGTTGGAATTGCTTTGGTTTTAACAAACCCGATGCTAATTGATTCTCAACAACTTCTAATGAGTGGTTTAGAAAGATTTAGTGCAATTATCTTTCACTTAGGCTTTTCAGTGTTGGTATATCAAATGATCTTCAAGAGTAAAAAATTCAATCTTTTATATGCAATAAGTCTACATACTTTAGTGAATTTTGTCTCAGTAGTTTTAATGATGAATGGTGTAAATATGTGGATTATCGAAGGTGTTCTATTTTTCTTTGCGATAATAATGATAATTTTTATAAAATCTCAATGGAGGGAAGCATAATGAAACGTTTAATGCTTATCGTTAGTATTCTACTTTTAACAGCTTGTAGTAGTAATAAAATACCTGATGGGTTTAATGAGAATGATTTAAACCAAAAAACAGAGGAAATCATTAACTTATTAAATGAAAATAATGTTGATGAAGTGTATGCGATGTTTAGAACAGATGTACAAGCAATGATAAAACTTGAAGATTTAGAAGTTATTATTCAAGATAAGTTTAATCAAGTTGGTACTTTTAAAGAAATCTCACAAGTCGCTATAACAGATACGAAGGATCCTAATACGTCAGAAGTATATGCAGTAGTGATAGTAAGTTCTGATCATGAAAAAGGAAGAACAACCTACACATTGAGTTTTAATAAAGAGTTAGAAATTGTTGGTTTCTTCATTAAATAATAGTTTCTAGTTTGTTATTTTGAAATATCAACTAAATTGATTATATTACAATATCTATCAAGTAAAATACCTTGACACTTGATGTGATTAAGACTATAATAACAATCGGCACTTTATGCCAATGTAGCCCCGGAAACTACAATTGGTTAGGAGGAAATTCATTATGCGCCAGACAACCATGGCAAAACCAAATGAAGTCGTTCGTCAATGGTATATCGTTGATGGAACAGGTTTAACATTAGGTCGCTTAGCATCAGAAGTTGCTACAGTATTAAGAGGTAAACATTTACCTACTTACACACCTAACGTTGACACGGGAGATTTTGTAATCATTATTAATGCGGACAAAATTGTCGTCACCGGAGATCAAGACGAAAAGAAGAATTACTATAGTCATTCACAATATGCAGGTGGATTACGCGTACGTTCTACCAGAGTTATGCGTCAAAACTATACTGTTGAATGGGTAGAAAAAGCTGTTCACGGCATGTTACCTCATACACGTTTGGGTAACAAACAACGTAAACATGTATTTGTTTACAAGGGTGCTGATCACCCACATGCGGCTCAACAGCCAAAAGAATTAAAAATTAAGGGTTAGGAGGAAACATGGTCGCTAAGAAAAAGAAAGCCGTCGTTACTTATTTAGGTACAGGACGTCGTAAATCATCTGTTGCACGTGTCTATTTGACTCCAGGTACAGGTATCATTTTAGTAAATGATAAGACTTTGGACGAATACCTACCACTTGAAACATTAAGAATGGTTGTTCGCTCACCGTTAGTATTAACTGAAACACTTTCTACTTTTGATGTTAAAATCAATGTACAAGGTGGTGGATACACTGGTCAATCCGGTGCTATGCGTCATGGTATTACTAGAGCACTTATGGAAGTTTCTGCTGATTACCGTCCAGCTTTAAAAGCTGCTGGTTTCGTTACACGTGATCCACGTGCTAAGGAACGTAAGAAATACGGTTTAAAAGGCGCAAGAAGAGCTCCACAATTCTCAAAACGTTAATCGATACAATTATCAATTACTCAAGAACTTCCTTATGGGAGTTCTTTTGTATATTTATGAGTTTATAGTTTAACTAGGCGTATAATGTTTTTGTGAGGTATATATGAACTTTAATAATGAAGCGAAAGAGTGGGATACTGAGAGACGTATTAGTCGAGCTAAGCAAATAGCGGATTTTCTTAAAAGTAAAATCAATTTTGATAATAAAAGTGTAATGTTAGAATTTGGATGTGGTACAGGATTGATTAGCAATCATTTCTTAGATTATTTCTCAAAAATTATTGGATATGATCAATCTGATAAGATGTTAGAAGTATTTAATAAAAAGTTTTTAGAAAAGAAAGATAGAATTATTGGCATTAATAACATTGTTGAATTAGATTCTGAAGTGGATATAGTAATAAGTTCTATGGTGTTTCATCATATTGAGGATATCAATCAATCATTAAATGATATAAAGAAAGTATTAAGGAAACATGGTGAACTAATAATAGTTGATCTAGATTTAGATGATGGAAGTTTTCACAGTAATGAAATTGGATTTAAGGGTCATAATGGATTTGATCGAGATTTATTTGTAAAACAACTAAGTTTTAATGGATTTAATACAACTCAAGTTGGAACAGTTCTACAAGATAAAAAAATACTTGGAAATAAAGAAATTCCGTATAGTTTATTTTATGTTCATGCGATTAAAATCGATTAAATTGTTTTCATGAAATACTTATTTTAATTGGATTTTCACAAATATAAAAAATATTAATTTCACTTAATTTTCCTATACAAATGTTATTGACATACTAGATTAGTTTTGATATATTTATATGGCATCGATTGTGGAATGGGCCTGTAGCTCAGGTGGTTAGAGCGCACCCCTGATAAGGGTGAGGTCGTTGGTTCGAGTCCATTCAGGCCCACCATCGATAGTTGGGGTTTTAGCTCAGTTGGGAGAGCACCTGCCTTGCACGCAGGGGGTCATCGGTTCGAGCCCGATAAGCTCCACCATATTAACAAATAAGCCACTCTCGAGTGGCTTTTGTTATATTTAGAGGGAAATTATGCTTAAGTTAAAAGAAAACAAACAGTTTTATCTCCACGTTCTTGCGATAGCAATTCCTTTTATGTTGCAACAACTCATTACGTCTTCTGTTAACCTATTAGATAACCTTATGGTTGGTCAATTAGGTGATGCGGCTATTGCAGGTGTTGCGGCAGCCAATCGTTATTATATGATTGCGAATTTCGGTATATTTGGTGTTGGTGGTGCTATGTCTATCTTCTTAGCTCAATATTTCGGGGCAAAAGACGAGGAACATGTAAAACAAACATTCAGATATGGAATCATTAGTGCTTATGTAATTGTTGCTCCATTCATTCTGTTAGGATTCTTGTTTCCAAATCAAATTCTTGGATTCTTTACAAAGGATCTAGAAGTTATTCAAATGGGTACGGATTATTTAAGACTTGCAATCTTGACGTATATTCCTATGGCATTATCTATGACTATTGGGAATGCGATGAGATCTTTAGGTGAAACTAAAGTTCCAATGTATTCTTCGATTGTAGCAATACTCACGAATGCTTTCTTTAACTATGTATTAATCTTTGGTCATTTTGGCTTCCCAGCACTTGGTGTTGCAGGGGCAGCGTATGGTACAATCATTGCGCGTATCGTTGAATTGGCTATTTTCTTAGTTGTGACAAAACGTATGGATTTTATGTTTAAGACAGCTGTACATGATTTATTTAAGATATCTAGAAAATTAGTAAAAGCAATGACAATAAAAGCTGTTCCGTTAACCGTTAATGAAATATTTTGGTCGAGTGGAATGAGTATCTTATTTATGTTCTATAGTACGCGTGGAAAAGAAGTTATGGCAGGTATGTCCATTTCTGGTTCTGTTGCGGATTTATTCTTTACGTTGTTTGGTGGTATGGCAGTTGCGACGACTGTTGTTGTATCACAAGTATTAGGGGCCAATAAACTTGATGAAGCAAGGGATAACGCTTATAAGATGATTCGTTTCTCGCTTATGCTTGCGGTTGCGTTAGGTATTCTAATGTTTGGCTTCAGTTACATTGCGCCAAATTTCTATAATGTTTCTGATTATAGTCGTGAAACTGCGACAACATTCCTTCGTATTATGTCTTTTATGTTTTGGATCTATATGACCAATGCTCAATGTTTCTTTATCTTACGAGCTGGTGGTGATACTAAATCTACATTACTTATGGATTCTGTCTTTATGTGGGTTGTTAATTTACCTGCAGTAGGTTTAGTAACTTACTTAACTGGTTGGAATGTTTATATTCTTTATTTAGTAGGTCAATCAACTGATTTCCTAAAATTGGTTGTTGCATATGGTCTTGTGCGCAAGGAGAAGTGGGTTAAAAATTTAGCTCATACGCATGAAGAAAAATTAGTTGTGTTAGATGATTAAAATATCTTAAAAATCTCTTGAAATGTGTTTATAACTATGTTATATTTTATAAGCACTTGCCTAAATAGCTCAGTCGGTAGAGCAAACGGCTGTTAACCGTTAGGTCGTAGGTTCGAGTCCTACTTTAGGCGCCATTGTTGGCCCGTTGGAGAAACGGTTAACTCACATGCCTTTCACGCATGCATTCACGGGTTCGAATCCCGTACGGGTCACCATTCGAAAAAAAACACGTAAGCATTAAGCTTACGTTTTTTTATGCTTAGATTTGTTGCATTCATTTTATAAATGAGCTATAATCATAAAGCATTAAAAATTGACCTGTTAGCTCAGTTGGTAGAGCAACTGACTCTTAATCAGTGGGTCCAGGGTTCGAGTCCCTGACGGGTCACCATCTAGTGATTTACCTATATCTTAGAGATATAGGTTTTTTATTTATCTTGACACTTAACTGGTAGGTTGAAATAATGAGATTAACAGGGTGAGTTATGATCAAAAGTTATGGATTAAAAATTGTTTTGATTGTGACAATGGTATTACTAATTTTTGGAGTGTTTAATTTGCCATATGGTTTTTATGATTTCTTAAAAGATTCTGTTTTTTGGGGATCTATCTATATTATTTATAAGATTAAGGATATCAATGAACGAAATGTTCTGATATTTATTATTTTATTTGGGATTGGAATTGTTATTTTTAATCCTATTCTAAAGGTAGAGTTGTCAAAAGGGATATGGATTGTAATAGATGTCTTATATACAATGATATATGGATTATTCTATTTATACTGTATCAATCATGATTATATCTAAACTTGTTTAATAACAAGTTTTTTATTTGTTTTGATAATAATGAAAATGAAATGAAATATTTTCATAAAATATGTAAAAAAATGATTGTATTTCACATAACTTTCATTTATAATCAATTCATATTACCAAAGGAGGGTATTTATGAAGAGAATTCTAGCGCTTACCGCTACGATCGTGCTTCTAGTGTCAGGCTTAACAGCGTGTGCAGCTACAGCAGAAGAAGCGGAAACAATTAAGATTGGATTAAACGTCGAATTAACAGGTGAAGCTGCAGTTTATGGTACACCTGAAAAATTAGCGGCTGAATTAGCTGTAAAGGAAATCAATGCGGCTGGTGGTGTATTAGGCAAACAAATAGAATTAGTTATTTATGACACAAAAACAGATACGGCTGAGTCTACAAGTAACGCGACTAAGTTGATGACTGAAGACGGTGTTGTAGCAGTTATTGGTGCAGCAATCTCAGGAACAACTATGGCAGCTGCTCCTGTAGCAAACCAATATCAAGTTCCGATGATTACTCCATCAGGTTCTAATGCATTGGTTACTAATGATGGATCTGCTGTTTATCCATTCGTCTATCGTGCATGTTTTATTGATCCATTCCAAGGTTTAGTATTAGCTAATTTTGCGGCAGATAATTTAGGCAAAACTAAAGCTGTTGTATTAGGTTCAAGTTCTTCTGACTATGCTAAAGATTTAGCGGCTATCTTCTCCGAACAATTTGCTGTTAAGGGTGGTACCGTTGTTGCTACTGAATACTATACAGATGCTGACACAGATTTCTCTGCTATCTTGACTAAAGTTCAAGCTGCTGGTGAATTTGATGTTATATTCGTTGCTGACTATGCTGTACGTGCTGGTTTAATTATTAAGCAAGCTCGTGAAGCTGGTATCGTTGTTCCTTTTGTCGGACCAGATGGTTTTGAATCACCAGATCTAGTTGAACTTGCTGGTGGAGCAGCTAACTTAAATGATGTTTACTTCTCTACTCACTTCTCTGCATTAAGCGAAGATCAAAAAGTTCAAGATTTCATTGCTAATTACACTGCTGAAACTGGTGAAGCTCCAAGTGCATTAAGTGCATTAGCTTATGACACAGTTTACATGTTAAAAGCTGCTATCGAAGCGGCTGGTGAAGTTGATCCTGTTAAAGTTAATACAGCTCTTGAAGCTCTAAAAGACTTCCCAGGCATCACTGGAACAATTAGTTTTGATGAATGGCATAACCCAGTTAAATCTGCAATCGTTGTTCAACTTGTTGATGGCGTTCAAGCAGCTGCGACTGTTGTTAATCCTTAATAATAATCGAGTTATATCACTTAAACAGGTGAAAGGAAACTTTCACCTGTTTGTTTCAAAAGGAGGTAAGTATGCAAGAGTTTTTACAACAGCTCGTTAATGGACTGTCTATCGGTAGTATTTATGCATTAATCGCATTGGGCTATACGATGGTTTATGGAATTATTAAACTTATAAATTTCGCGCATGGTGACATGTATATGATTGGTGCATATATTGGTCTTGTGTCAGTTACGGTGTTTAAACTTCCGTTCTTTTTGGCGTTAATAAGCACTATGGTGTTTACAGCTTTAATCGGTATCTTAATTGAAAGAATTGCATACAAACCTTTACGTAAGTCAACACGTGTTGCGGCGCTTATTACTGCAATTGGTGTTTCTTTCTTTTTACAGAATATTGTAAGTCGTATTATGGGTGCTAAGATTTATACATTCCCTTCAGTATTAAATAATGAACTTTACGTTGTAGGAGGAATACGAATTAATTCTCAACAATTAGTTATATTTGTCACATCGATCGCATTAATGTTCTTATTGCAGTTGATTGTACAAAAAACAAAAATTGGTAGAGCTATGAGATCGGTTGCGGTGGATCAAGATGCCGCTCGATTAATGGGTGTTAATGTGGATCATGTCATTACGTTAACCTTTGCGATTGGTAGCTCTTTAGCTGCAGCTGCTGGTATTTTAGTTGGGATATACTACAATACAGTTAATCCATTAATGGGCTTTGCGCCAGGTTTAAAGGCGTTCGTAGCTGCGGTTTTTGGTGGGATTGGAATTATTCCTGGTGCAATGATTGGTGGATTTTCAATCGGACTTATTGAAACGTTTGTGAGTGGTTATGGTTCTACTCTTTATAAAGATGCGGTTGTATATATTATTCTTATCTTAATCTTGATTGTTAAACCAAGTGGATTGCTTGGTAAGAATAAGAAGGAGAAAGTATAATATGAAACAGACACTTTTAAATAAAAAGAATCTGACTTGGTTAGCAATTGCGATTGTCATATTTGTGGTTGTTCAATTACTAATTGATGCAAGAATTATTTCTCCTTACTATCGTGTTACATTATTCTGGATTTGTATCTTTGCGATTCTTGGTGTGAGTTTAAACATCATTATTGGGGTCACTGGACAGTTTTCTCTAGGTCATGCTGGCTTTATGTCTATTGGTGCATATAGTGCAGCAGTGCTTTTAAAAATGATGCCTGATTATACAGGATTAGCAATTGGTATTGGTGTAGGTCTTGTGATTAGTTTTGTTGTTTCGTTTATCGTTGCGATGCCAACCTTACGATTAAAAGGGGATTATCTTGCGATTGCGACATTAGGTGTTGGTGAAATCATTCGTATTATCATTCTTAATATGACGATCACAAATGGTGCATCTGGAATTAGTAATATTCCTTTCCTAGTGAATTGGCCAATGATGTTTGTGTTCACAGTATTAGCTATTGCCTTATCTGCTAATTTCAAGAACTCGGCAATTGGTCGTGCTTGTATATCCATTAAAGAAGATGAAATCGCATCTGAAGCGATGGGTATTAATACAACTAAATATAAAGTAACAGCGTTTGTGTTTGGAGCATTACTAGCAAGTATTGCAGGGGCTTTATATGCGACAAGTTATTATGTTATTAAACCTGAAACTTTTGGGATTACCAACTCGATTAATATTTTAGTTATCGTGGTATTTGGTGGAATGGGTAGTTTAACAGGAAGTGTTGTGGCTGCAATTGTATTAGGTATTATCAACATTATCTTACAGCCACTTGCGGAGCTTAGAATGATTATCTATGCATTAGCTCTTATTGGAATTATGATATTTAGACCTCAAGGATTACTCGGTACATATGAGGCATCGATTAGTTCTCTATTTGATTTTAAATCACACTTTAAGCGTTTTACTAAAGCTGGGAAGGAGAAAGCATGAGTTTCTTAACGGTTGATCACATTACTAAGAACTTTGGTGGATTAAGTGCTGTATCCAATGTATCTCTTACGATAGAAGAAGGTGAACTAGTTGGTTTAATTGGTCCAAATGGAGCAGGAAAGACAACTTTGTTTAATGTTTTAACGGGCGTATATACTCCGACTACAGGAAGAGTTATCTTACATAAGAATGGTAAAGATATTGAGCTAAATAAATTAGCTCCATATAAGATCACACATCAAGGTGTTGCTAGAACATTCCAAAATATTCGTTTGTTTAAAGAATTATCTGTGTTGGATAATGTAAAGATTGCGATGAATCAAGAAGTTAAATATACCATCTTTGGTGCTTTATCTAGAATTGGTAATTTCTATAAATCTGAAGCTGATATTGAGAAAAGAGCCTTAGAATTTTTAAAGAAAGTTAATTTGGATGAACTAGCACAAACTAAGGCTAAGAATTTACCTTATGGTAAACAAAGACAATTAGAGATTGCACGTGCAATGGCAACGGGTGCTAAGTTATTATTCTTAGATGAACCTGCTGCAGGGATGAATCCACAAGAAACTTTAGCACTTACTGAGTTTGTGGCTAAGATTCGAAAAGAAATGGATTTAACGATTGTCTTAATTGAACATGATATGTCGCTTGTTATGGAGATCTGTGAGAGAATATTTGTATTGGATTATGGTAAGTTAATTGCGCAGGGGACTGCGGAAGAAGTTAAACATAATCCTAAGGTTATTGAGGCTTATTTAGGTGAGGAGGAAGCATAATGTTAAAAGTTGAAAATTTGAATGTACATTATGGTGTTATCCACGCTTTGAAAGATGTTAATATTGAAGTAGAAGAAGGTCAAATTGTTTCATTAATTGGATCGAATGGTGCAGGTAAGACAACATTATTACGTACCATTAGTGGTTTGATTAAAGCGACTTCTGGTTCTGTGCTTTATTTAGGTGAAAATATTGCGAGTGTATCTGCTCAAGTTTTACCGACTAAAGGTTTAGTGCAGGTACCTGAAGGTCGTAGAATATTTGCTGGATTAACGGTTTATGAGAATTTAATGATGGGTGCTTATTTAAGAAAAGATAAGAATGGGATTAAAGAGGATCTTGAAAAGGTTTATAAACGTTTTGAGATTCTTGCGTCTCGTAAGAATCAAGATGCGGCTACTCTTTCGGGTGGTGAACAACAGATGCTTGCGATTTCTAGAGCTCTGATGGCTAAACCTAAGTTACTTTTATTAGATGAACCTTCTATGGGTTTAGCTCCTTTATTAGTTAAAGAGATATTCAATATCATAAAAGAGATTAATGAACAAGGTACGACTATCTTATTAGTTGAACAGAATGCGATGCAAGCCTTAAAGATTGCGGATAAAGCTTATGTATTGGAAACAGGAAGTATAGTTTTACAAGGTACAGGTCAGGAATTATTGAGTAGTCCTGATGTACAGAAAGTCTATCTGGGAGGATAACTATGTACGTAAAGAATAAAATGACAATTAATCCAAAAACAGTGGGTCCAGAATCAACCATTTCAGAAGTTTTGGATTTAATGCATGAGTTTAAGATTCATCGTATTCCGGTTGTTGAGAAAGGTAAATTAGTTGGTTTAGTCACTCAAGGGGTTGTTCAAGAGAATACACCTTCACATCTTACAACTCTAAGTATTCATGAAATGAATTATCTCTTATCAAAGACTAGAGTTAAAGATATCATGATCAAAAAGGTTATTACAGTTGGACCTGAAGCGTTGGTTGAAGAAGCAGCTGATATCATGGAAAAGAAGGATATTGGTTGTTTGCCTGTTGTTGGTGATTCTAATGTCTTGTTGGGTATTCTTACAACATCTGATATTCTTAAAGCGTTTGTGGATCTATTTGGTTTTTATCAAGAAGGAACTCGAGTTACTGTATTAATTAATGACCGTGTAGGTGAATTTGCGGCCTTTACAAAGCTTTTTGCGGATAATGGCATTTCTATCTCTCATTTTACGAATCAAGGAAATGAAGTGGTTATACGTTGTAATGAGTTGAATAAGAAACGTGTTAGAGAGTTATTAGAAAAGAATGGTTATACCATTACTTCAATTCTATAAAGCAAGCCTTGGGCTTGCTTTTATCTTGTCTTTCATTATTATTTTGTTAGAATGAATAAGTAATGTTTTTTTAGGAGGATGATCTATGTATGATGTCATTGTGTTAGGTAAAGGTCCGGCTGGAATTCAAGCTGCAGTTTATATCAAGCGTGCAAACTTAAATGTTTTAATCATCGGTAAAGATGGTGGAGCTCTCGCTAAGACAGATAAAGTGGGTAACTACTATGGTTTTACACAAATTAGTGGTCCTGAGTTATTAGAAGAAGGATATAAACATGCTAGAGCACTAAATATTGAAATGATTGAGGAAGAAGTCACAGGACTTAGTTTTGGACTAGAATACACAGTTACTACAACACAGAATACGTATCAATCTAAAGCGGTTATTATCGCAACAGGATCTCCTCGTGCAACAATACGTATTCCTAATCTAAAAGAGTTAGAGGGTAGAGGAGTATCATATTGTGCTATTTGTGATGCCTTTTTCTATCGTAAGAAAATAGTAGGTGTATTGGGTCATGGTGATTATGCAGCACAAGAGGCACATGAGTTGGTAAATGTAGCAGATGAAGTTATTGTGTTTACCAATGGATTAGAGCCAATCGGACATTTTGATCCAAAAGTTAGATTTGTGAAAGATCGGATTAAAAACGTGGTAGGTCAAGATCGTTTACAAGGTATTACCTTAGAAAATGATCAAGTCATTGAATTATCAGGATTATTCATCGCACTGGGCTCTGCCTCAGCAACTGACTTAGCACTTAAGATTGGTGCACTAGTAGAAAATAATAAAATTATGGTAGACGAAAAGAAACAAACCAATGTCCCTGGATTGTTTGCGGCAGGAGATTGTACGCCTGGTGTGATGCAAATAGCCAAAGCTGTTGGAGATGGTTGTGTTGCAGGTCTTGAATCTATCGCATATATTCGCAATTTAAAGTAATTTTGTATTGAACTGTATTCAAAAGATTGTTATAATTTGAATGCACTTTGCGCGTGTGGCGAAATTGGCAGACGCACTAGACTTAGGATCTAGCGGGCAACCATGGGGGTTCGAGTCCCTTCACGCGCACCATTGTACATATAAAGCACCTGGAAAGGTGCTTTTTTGTATGGGTAGAAAATTAATAGATAAAAAAATAGTTAGTTCTAAGAATTGTGTATAGTTTTAATAAAAATGTTGATGTAAAGTATTTTTCAGTCAATAATTAAATAAGTGATTCAAACAGGGGTTCAATATATGAGTAAAATAGGTATAGATTTAGGGACTACTAATATTAAAGCTGTATTGTTTGATGATAATTATCAAGAAATAGAAAATATAAGTACACCCATTCAAACAATGTATAATGGTGATTTTGCGGAACAAGATATACAAGAGATCGTAGATGTTGTTTTTAGTTCTATAGAAAGATTAAATAACAAGGATGTTAGTCATATTAGTTTTTCGTCTGCTATGCACTCAATTATTTTAAGTTCGAGTGATTTATGCCCATTCACAAAAAATGTGATTTGGCTAGATAATCGGTCAAAAGATTTAATCAATAATTTCAAGGAACAAGCTGATTGGTTAAGTTTTTATCATAAAACCGGGACTCCGATACATACTATGAGCCCATTTGCGAAATTACTTTGGTATAAAGAAAATACATCATTTATAAACAAGGATGTTAGAGTTTTTGGAATAAAGGAATATATCATTTATAAATTGACGGGTGAATTTGTTGAGGATTACTCAATCGCATCCGCAACAGGTTTAATGAATATTCATACGTTGAAATGGGATAAGGATATCTTGGATTATATAGGTATTAATGAAGAACAGTTACCTAGACTTGTTGATACTAATCAGACATTTTCTGCTCTAAATTATTCATTTAAGGTAGTGGTTGGCGCAAGTGATGGATGTTTAGTTAATATTGGGGTTGGGGCTTTATCCAAAGGGCAAACTACATTAACTTTAGGTACGAGTGGTGCTGTTAGAATGACTGTTTATGAACCTGTTTTGGATCCTCATGGTCGGACTTTCTGTTATTATATAAAGAAAAATACCTATGTTATAGGAGGCGCTGTTAATAATGGAGGTAATGTTCTAACATGGCTTGGACGAGTATTCTATAAGTCAAAAGAAGAAATGTTTGATGATTTACCACATCTTTTAGAAAGAACAAAAGAAGGATCGAATGGCTTGGTGTTTTTCCCTTTCTTATTTGGTGAAAGAGCTCCATTTTGGGATGCGAATTTAACGGCTAGTTTTGTTGGATTAACACATAATCATACAAGAGATGATATGGTTCGGGCTGTTATTGAAAGTGTTTTATTTAATTTAAAACATGTACTTGAGATTTTAGAGTCAAATAGTTGTAAAAGTAATGAACTCTATATAAGTGGTGGAGTTTTACAAAACCTAGAAATATTAGATCTATTGGCTGGAATATTTAAGATAAAGATTCATATTCAAGACTCTTATGAGGCTGCCGCAATCGGTGCAGTATTACTTAATGAAGAGAAAGATATATCGTTTAATCAAGAAAGTTTCTATACAGCTAATCATATATATAACTATGATAATGCGTACAAAAACTATCGAGATACAATGTTGAAATGTAATCTTGAGGATTAGATATTTAAAATTTAGCACGAAAGTGCTTTTTTATTATGTATAGTGTAAACTCTTATTGTTAAAGGTGAAATGTATGAACCAATTTAAAACATGGATAGAATGTATAGAAGAAAGAATATCAGTAAGAACATATGATAATCGTAATCTTAAACAGGATGATTTTGACAAAATAAATGAATTCATAACAGAGTGTTTGAAAGAAACAAAAACTCCAATTAAGTTTAAGATATTAAGTAGTCAAACGGATGAACATTCAAACCAGAAGTTTGGGACTTATGGTTTTATCAATGGAACGAATAACTTTATCGTAGGAATCATCGATAAGACAAAAACGGATCCAGTAGAATTTGGTTACACTATGGAAAAAGTGGTACTATATGCGACATGTCTTGGGTTTGGGACATGTTGGTTAGGTGGAACTTTTAATCGTAATCAGTTTGAAAATGTGCTGAATTTAAATGAGAATGAGTCGATAGGTGTATTAATCGCGATAGGAATTAAAAAAGATAAACAATCATTCGTTGATCGAGCTGTACGATACGCGGCTAAATCGAATCATCGAAAACCATGGGAAGAGATATTCTACTTAGATAACATAGATACACCACTCATAAAAAGTAGTTTAGATAAGTATGACAAAGTACTGGAAATGGTTCGCATTGCCCCTTCCGCCTCCAATAAACAACCTTGGAGAATTATAAAAAATGATAATATGTTTCATTTCTATTTATCTCGTACGCCGAATTATGGAGTACTAGGATTCGATATTCAGATGAATGATATTGGGATTGCGATGTGTCATTTTGAAATGAGTGCCAAAGAATTAGGGTTGGCCGGGAAATGGATAAAGCTTGATAAATCTAATCTAAATGGACTTGAATATATAGTTTCATGGATTATTACATACTAAACATATATAATTAATATGTAATAAATGTTGACAATTGGTATTTATCGTTTTATGATAGGTTCAATAATAAATGCGATGATAAGAAATAGTAGTATGATTGAAACTATTAGAGAGAGATCCAAAAGCTGAAAGTGATCTTTAGTGAATATGATATGAATGCGTCTTTGAGCATCAACTTCGAAAATGTAGAGGTTGACGGATACGACCGTTAAAGCGTTAAGGTATGTTTGTACCTGATAGAGATAAACTAATCTTTTAGTTTAAATAGAGTGGAACCGCGAAAGACTTTCGCCTCTTGGAGGAAGTCTTTTTTTTGTCGAAAAGGAGAAATACGATGAATTCAAAAAATTACTTTGATCATATCGCAACACAATGGAATGCGATGCGTAAGAATTATTTTAATCAAGATATAAGACCTATTATATTTTCTAAGGTTGATTTTAAACAAAAAACAGTGATGGATTTAGGATCTGGAACGGGTTATTTGGCTTTGGAGATATCTAAGTTAGCGAACTTGGTTTTTGCGGTTGATCAATCTCATAACATGCTTGATCAACTTATGTATAAGGCAAAATCAAATCAATTGAATAATGTCTTTACGATAAAATCAGACATTCAGTCGATTGCGTTTCTATCGAATCAAATTGATGTCATCACGATGAATATGGCTCTTCATCATATGCCAAGTCCGAATGAAGTGATAAAGGAAATGTATCGACTTCTTAAAGATGATGGAAGAGTTGTGATTGGAGATGTAATGAGTCATCAAGGGGAATGGGCTATTGAGGAAATGCATGATGTATGGTTAGGGTTCAAAAAGGAACAAATCATTCATTGGCTTGAGGATAATCATTTTACCGATATCGAATTTATAGAAACAAGTTATCAAGCTGTTGCGACAAGTAAAAAAGGTGAAGTAATTAATCCAAATATATTTGTTGTAGTGGCAAAAAAGGAGTCAAAAAATGAAATTTGAAACATTACTAATCCATGGTGGAATGACTGAAGATCCGTTAACTGGTTCAGTTAATATTCCAATTTATCAAACTTCTACGTTTAGACAAGAAGGTTTGGGTATCAATAAAGGATTTGAATATGCACGTACTAAAAATCCTACTAGAAGTGCTTTGGAACGATTAATAGCCGAGTTAGAAGAAGGGCATGAAGGATTTGCGTTTAGTTCTGGTATGGCTGCTATAACTACTGTAATGTCGCTGTTTAATCAAGGGGATAGAATTCTTATTTCGGATAATTTGTATGGTGGATCCTATCGTGTTTTAGATAAAGTATTTAAACGATTTGGATTTGAGTATGACATCGTAGATACAACGCAAATAGAGAATGTTAAGAGGATTTTTAATTCCAACTATAAAGCAATTCTAATCGAAACACCTACAAATCCTTTGTTGGGAATAAGTGATATTGAAGTGATAAGTCAGATTGCACATGCATATAATGCGATTGTGATTGTTGATAATACATTTATGACACCATATCTTCAAAAACCATTACGCTTAGGAGCAGATATTGTTGTTCATAGCGGTACAAAGTATTTAAGTGGTCATAGTGATTTGGTGGCTGGATTAGTTGTGACGAGTTCGGAACAATTAAGTCAAAGAATCGCATTCCTTCAAAATGCGATGGGTGCTATTCTTGGCCCACAAGATTCGTTTTTACTAGTTAGAGGGATAAAAACACTAGCACTACGAATGGATCGTCATATTGAGAACACAAAAGAAATACTTAAATACTTTGGTCAATCGAGTGATATTGTTAAAATTTATCACCCAGATTTAGATACCCATCCAAATCATGAAATCGTATTGAAACAATCTAAGAGTGGTGGGGCAATGATCTCTTTTGAACTTAATTCGAACATTAATTTGAACAAGTTCTTATCTTCATTAAAAGTTATCACTTTAGCTGAAAGTTTGGGTGGAGTAGAATCTCTGATTTCACATCCAGCATCAATGACACATGCAAGTTATCCAAAAGAATATAGACATAAGATTGGAATAACAGATAATCTTATTCGCTTATCCGTTGGTATCGAACATTATACTGATTTAATACAGGATATTGAGTATGCGATTAAGGAGTCTAAACAATAATGGCTATTTATCTTGATTCAAAGGATTTAGTAAAAGATACACCTTTATTATTGTTAAATGGGTTTCATTCAAATAGTAAAGTTAAAATATATGCAAAATTAGAGTGCCAAAATCCAGCAGGTGGAATAAAAGATCGAATCGGACTTCACATTATAAATAGAATGTTTGAAACAAATCAACTAAAGAGTGGAATGACGATTATTGAAGCTACTGCTGGTAATACAGGTTTAGGTTTAGCTTTTGCGTTGAACAATACGGGTGTAAATCTGATCTTGGTTATACCTAAGAAATTCTCGATTGAGAAACAATCCTTATTAAAAGCACTTGGCGCAAAAATCATAAATACAGATCAAGAATTAGGCATGGAAGGCGCAATGAAAGAAGCTGATCGATTAAGAAGTATAACGCAAAACTCGATTAGTATTTCACAATTCACAAATCCTGAAAATCCCAATGCACACTATTTATCTACAGGACCGGAGATTTATAGAGATTTAAATGGGGAAATAAATTACTTCGTGTGCGGTGCAGGTTCAGGTGGAACATTTAGTGGTATTTCACGATATTTGAAAAAACAAGATCCAAAGATCATTTCAGTACTAGCAGACCCTATTGGTTCAATTATAGGTAAGGGTGAGCACGGAGAGTATCGAATTGAGGGAATTGGTAATGGTTTTATACCTGAAACGATGAACTTAGAATATGTGGATAACGTAATAAAGGTATCTGACCAGCAAGCCTATAACCGAGTTAAAGAAATAGCGCTAAAAACAGGATTGTTTGTTGGGAGTTCTTCTGGGGCTAACTTAGAAGCCGCAATACAGTTAGCCGAATCGATAGAATCAGGAACGATTGTCACAATATTCTTTGATCGTGGTGAACGTTATCTATCACAAAATATCTATGAATGAGGAAAGAAAATGAAAAAAATAGAAAGTTTTAATGTTAATCATTTAGAATTATTACCTGGTATTTATTTATCTAGAACGGATGTAGTTAAGGATCAAAAGATACAAACATACGATATAAGAATTACTAGACCAAATTTTGAACCAGTTTTAAACACTGCAGAAATTCACACCATTGAGCATTTAGGCGCAACTTTTTTAAGAAATCATGATAAATTAAAAGAGAGAGTTATTTATTTTGGACCAATGGGATGTCGTACTGGCTTTTATTTAATCTTAGTTGGTGAAGATGATTATGAATCACTTAAACAACTAATATTAGATTTATTCAAGTTTATGGCAGAATATGATGAGGTTATTCCTGGTTTAAGTGCTCATGATTGTGGAAATTATCTTGATCATAACTTGCCAATGGCACAATATATTTCTCAAAAGTTTTACAATTATTTAGAATTAAGTGAGGTTAATCATTTCAACTATATAAAATAGTTAGAAGGAGGGAATATGTCAAATTCTCATAAAAGTAGTAACAATAATCATGAACATAGTCATAATCATGAAAATCATGCAAGTCATGAACACCACCATGATCACCACACACATCATGAACACAATCATGAAGAACATGTAAATCATGAAAATCATGCAAGTCATGAACACCACCATGATCACCACACACATCATGAACACAATCATGAAGAACATGTAAATCATGAAAATCATGGAAATCATCATGATCACCACGCTATGATGGTTGAGGATTTTAAAAAGCGATTTTTTATCTCAATTTTTCTAACGATTCCAATTCTAATTTTATCGCCTATGATTCAAATGTTTATGGGTGTTGATTTTAGATTTAATGGAGATACGTTATTATTATTTGCTTTATCAACAATCTTGTTTATATATGGAGGTAAACCATTTCTAATCGGTGCGGTTGATGAATTAAAAGTAAAGTCTCCAGGAATGATGATGTTAATCGCATTAGCGATAAGTGTTGCGTACTTTTATAGTACATTAACGGTATTTGTTTTATCAGGTAGTGATTTCTTTTGGGAGTTGGCAACACTTATTTCAATCATGTTGCTTGGGCATTGGATAGAAATGAGATCAGTATTAGGGGCTTCAAAAGCACTTGAAGAACTCGTTAAATTAATGCCAGATATAGCACATATGATTCATGATAATGATGAAATTATGGATCATCCTCTTAGTCACTTTAAAGTTGGGGATAAGATTTTGGTTAAACCAGGTGAAAAGATACCATTAGACGGTGTAATTTATGAAGGAAGCTCTTCTGTAAATGAATCAATGTTAACTGGAGAATCCATTCCTGTTGAGAAGAATAATGGAGATGAAGTTATCGGTGGTTCCATAAATTCTGAAGGTGCTTTAAAAATAAAGGTATTAAGAGTAGGGGAAGATACATTCTTATCTCAAGTTGTAAAACTAGTGAAAGAAGCACAAGAATCAAAATCTAAAACTCAACGCTTAGCTGATGTAGCTGCGAAATGGTTATTCTATATTGCGGTTATTGCGGGAACACTTACATTCTTTATATGGTTAAGTTTAGGGAAAGATTTGAGTTTTGCGATAGAACGCGCTGTAACAGTTATTGTAATATCATGTCCTCACGCATTAGGACTAGCTACTCCATTAGTAACGGCTGTATCAACCAGTATCGGTGCTAAGAAAGGTTTATTAATTAGAGATAGAGCAGCTTTTGAAGATGCACGCAATCTAAATACAATTGTTTTTGATAAAACAGGAACATTAACTGAAGGTGAATTTGGAATAACAGATGTATATCCATACAATATTGATAGAAATGATTTATTGTCAATTTCGATATCTTTAGAATCAAATTCGGAACATCCGATTGCTAAAGGGTTTTTAAAAGAAGGTAAAAAGCTAGGCATAAACCTCATAAGTGCAAAAGATTTTAAGGCGATACCAGGTGTGGGGTTAAGTGCTGAAATCGATAATCAAACCATAAAAATCGTTAGTCCTGGATATATGATTAAAAACAATGTTGATTTTGAAAAACAAGTATACGAGAAGTTAGCTGAAGAAGGCAAAACGATTGTATTTGTTATAGCTAATGAGAAACTAATTGGTATGATTGCATTAATGGATCAAGTAAGAGACTCAGCAATTGACGCAATAAGAGTACTCAAGGATATGAATGTTGAAACAATCATGTTAACGGGTGATAATTATAAAGTTGCTAATTTCATAGGAAACAAACTAAAAATCAGTAAAGTTATAGCAGAAGTACTTCCACATCAGAAATCACACGAAATAGAAAAACTTCAAAAAGAGAATAAGAAGATTGCGATGACAGGGGATGGAATTAATGATGCTCCATCATTGGCAAAAGCAGATATCGGAATCGCGATAGGAGCTGGAACTGATGTAGCGTTAGAAACAGCTGATATCATTCTTGTTAAGAGTAATCCTTTAGATGTCGTTAATATCATAAAATTATCTAAAGCAACGTATCGCAAAATGATCCAAAATCTAATTTGGGCTACTGGATATAACGTATTAGCTTTACCTCTAGCAGCTGGAGTATTGTTTAATCAAGGTATATTAATTTCCCCAGCATTAGGGGCAGTATTTATGTCATTAAGTACAGTTATTGTCGCAATTAATGCGAAATTGCTTAAAATAGATTAGTATTAAGCGCTCATTATGAGCGTTTTTTATTTTGTTGTGTAAAAACACACTTTTGTAACAATTGATTGATATTATATGTTTGTCAGAGAGAGATGACAGAAAGATATACATAAAAGTTCAATCTTTTATTGGAGGTAAAATATGATGAGAGGATATGGTGGATTTCCATTCAATCAAGGATTTGGTATGATGGGATCCTTTAGTTGGTTTGGTTTATTCATTTGTTTATTGGTTATAGCATTAGTTGTACTAGGTATAATATTTCTTCTAAAACTTATTTTAAACAAAAATACAGTAAATAGAACAGTTTCAAACCAATCAAATATAGAGATATTGAAAGTTCGACTAGCTAAAGGTGAAATTAGTAAAGAAGAGTATGACTCTATTAGAAAGAGTTTATAGAAAGGAGAAATAATGAAAAAATTCTTATCAAGTATATTTATTGCAGTCATTATTTCTATGTCACTGTTGAATGTTCAAGCACAAGAGATGGAGATTCGATCGATTGACTTGATTATCACTGATATTAGGGAAGATCTAAACATTGGTGCTAATGATGCGATAAATGTTGAAGAAGTTAAAGTAGAGTTATTAGAAGAACTCGGTGATTCCGTTATGGAAGCGTATATAGGTGATTCTGAACGCCATGAGGAAATCGATAACTATTTTGGTGGAGATGACTCAGAAACATTAAGTGAATTACACATTCAATTAGGTAAAGATTATTTAAATGGTTATCCTATCACAATGATGTCATTTATGCCGTTTAGATGGAATGAAGTAAATGATAGTTATTCAGGATACTACAGACATGGTATGATGGGCCGAAACTATGGTTATTCCAATTCAAATGATCAATTCTATGGTGGAATGATGGGTCGAAACTATGGGTATCCCGATTCAAATGATCAATACTACGGTGGAATGATGGGCCGGAACTATGGTTATGCTGACTCAAATGATCGATATTATAGTGGAATGATGGGTCGCAATAATAGCAGTTTGGGATGGATGAATAATACGTTTAACAGAAATTATGGAATGATGAACTTAAGTTCAGGAGGAATGATTATGGGAATCTTTGGGTTTATATTACTGGTTGTAGTATTGTACTATCTATTTAATTCAAATAAAGTAGACAATCGTATTTCAACTAATAATGCTTTAGATATCTTAAAAGAAAGATATGCACGTGGAGAAATATCACGTGATGAATTTATTGAAACATCAAAATTACTAAAATAATATGATAAGGACTCGTAACAACGAGTCCTTTTTTGTTTATTAAAGATGAAAGAAAACAGCGACTTTATAATATAAAAGTCATGGAGAAAATGTGAGAAAAATTCACTTAATGGTTTGATCCATTTTAAATCATGAATTGAACGATTTTCGGCAAAGCCAGAATTGATAATTATTCTGGCCTTTTATAAATTAAAAAAGCTCACGAAAGAGCTTAATTTGTGCAAAGTAATAATTTGATTTGAGGACTGAATGAAAAGCCTTAGTTTAGAATCCTCTTAACATCATATGAATGCAGTCTGCTAACTCTTGACCACGATGACCGCTTGAAGTTATGCAATTTGCCAATAATAATCCGAACATGAAATCACCTCCTTCTATGACATTAGTTTACTTTTTAAATATGTAGATAATATGAAGAATAAGAAAAAATAATGTATACAAGATTAGTATGTTTTAACTACATAATTTCTACACATTAGACTGATAATATTGTGGTGTAGTCATAAAAGGACTTAGAATCGAAGGTTCATATAGGAGGAAATATGCAACAAATATTTAAAATAAATGGAATGACATGTGCTGCGTGTGCTCAAAAAGTTGAGAAAGTCACTTCAAAACTTAATGGTGTCTTAAGTTCAAGTGTGAATTTTGCGACTGAAAAGTTATCGATTAACTATGATGAAACCTTAGTTAATCATCAAGAAATAAGTGCTGTGATAGCTAAAGCTGGTTATGAAGGTGTACTTGAAGATGCGGAGAAGGAAATCACAATTCCTATTAGTGGTATGACGTGTGCTGCTTGTGCTACTAAGATAGAAAAAACTGTTAAAAATTTAAGTGGTGTAACTCAATCTTCAGTTAATTTTGCGACAGAGAAAATTACGATAAAGTATAATCCAAGTATTATTCGTATATCTGAAATTAAATCTTCAATTTTAAAGTTAGGTTATACACCACTCGAAAGTATTAGTTCAAACAAAGTAGATGAAGATAAGAAACGTAAAGATTTAGAAATAAAAATTCTTTGGATTAAATTTACGATTTCAACTATTTTTGCATTACCCTTATTATATTTAGCTATGGCTCCAATGATAGAAGTAATTAATCTACCTATACCAATGGAATTAGATCCAATGATGAATCCTGAGAATTATGCTTTAGCTCAAATTCTATTATCCATTCCTGTAATCCTAGCTGGTTATCGTTTCTATATAGTGGGTTTTAGAGCTATTTGGCAAAAATCTCCTAATATGGATTCGCTAATTGCGATGGGAACATCTGCTGCGGTAATTTACAGTGCTGGTGTATCTTATCAAATCTTTAATGGAGATTATACGAATGTACAGAACATGTACTATGAAACTGCTGCCATAATTGTGGCTTTATTACTTCTTGGTAAAGCATTAGAAGCGGTTTCGAAAGGAAAAACTTCAGAAGCTATAAAAAAACTAATTGGACTTGCTCCAAAGACTGCTTTGGTTTTACATGATGGTAAGGAAGTGGTTATTTCTGTAGAAGAAGTTGAAGTTGGCGATGTTGTTATTGTGAAACCAGGAGAGAAGATTCCTGTTGATGGAGAAGTTGTAGAAGGTAATACATCAATTGATGAATCCATGTTAACGGGCGAAAGTATCCCAGTTGAAAAAAGAATGGGTAGTTTAGTTTATGCGGCAAGTATAAATGGTAATGGAATGATTCATTTTAAAGCAACTAAAGTTGGATCAGATACAGCATTAGCTCAAATAATTAAACTTGTTGAAGATGCTCAAGGATCGAAAGCTCCAATTGCTCAACTAGCTGATATTGTTTCTGGATATTTCGTACCAGTAGCATTTGCGATTGCGTTACTCTCAGCATTAGCATGGTTAATTAGTGGTCAATCAATTACGTTCTCTCTAACTATATTTATTTCTGTACTTGTTATTGCATGTCCTTGTGCACTAGGTTTAGCAACTCCTACCGCCATTATGGTTGGGACAGGTAAAGGGGCTGAAAATGGTGTACTCATTAAAAGTGGTATCGCTTTAGAAACGGCATACAAGATAAATACGATTGTCTTTGATAAAACTGGAACGATTACAGAAGGTAAACCTGTTGTAACTGATATTGTTCAATTGGGAAGTTACTCAAAAGAGTATTTACTTCAAATTGCAGCATCAGCTGAAAAAGGATCTGAGCATCCTCTTGGAGATGCGATTGTTAAGGATGCTGTTTCTAAAAACTTAGAGATGATTGCGATAGATAAATTTGAAGCGATTCCTGGTAGAGGTATAAAAGTAAATATTGATGGACAAAATGTTCTTTTAGGTAATCGGAAGTTAATGATTGAAAACAACGTTAATTTAAAAGAAAGTGAAGTTGAGTCTGATCGATTAGCAGAAGAAGGAAAGACACCTATGTTTATCGCATTAAATGAAGTGTTGGAAGGAATTATTGCAGTTGCGGATATTGTAAAGCCTAATAGCGCTAAAGCGATAAAAGTTCTAACTTCAATGGGAATCGAAGTTGCGATGATTACAGGTGATAATAAGAAAACAGCGGCAGCTATTGCTAAACAAGTTGGAATAAAAACAGTGCTTGCAGAAGTATTACCACAAGATAAATCATCTGAAGTTAAGAAATTACAAGAATCTGGCAAAGTGGTTGCGATGGTTGGAGATGGAATTAATGACGCACCAGCCTTAGCACAAGCTGATATTGGTATTGCGATAGGATCTGGTACAGATGTCGCTATGGAGTCAGCAGATATCGTATTAATGAGAAGTGATTTAATGGATGTACCAACTGCCTTGAAGTTAAGTAAAAAGACAATTATTAATATTAAAGAAAACTTATTCTGGGCATTTGCATACAATGTGTTAGGAATTCCAGTTGCTGCAGGATTATTGTATGTATTTGGTGGACCAGTACTTAATCCGATATTTGCTGCAGCAGCGATGTCGTTATCTTCTGTTTCAGTATTGTCTAATGCATTACGTTTAAAATCATTTAAAGCATATAAGTAAATTTGAAAGGAGAAACTTGATAGTGAATCAGGATATCAACACAAAAAATCAAATCGTATTAAATTTGAGTCAATTAGAATGTCAGATACAAAATATAAAAAGAATGATAATTGATAAAGAGTCTTGTGATGATATTTTAAATCAGGTTTCTTCTATTCAATCTGAATTAATATCAGTTAATAAATTGATGATAAAGAATCATGTGACTAATCGTTTATTAGAAGACACAAATATGAGTAATCAATCCGTAATAGAAGTATCAAGAATGATTGATTTGATAATAAAATAAGTGAGGAAATAAGTGCTCTATGCAACTTGGATTTAGAAAATGGGTGTTATGGTTTGGGATTGTATCTGCTATCATTGGTGTATTTATTTTAGTTTCAAGTATAGGATCAAACATTAATATTGATCGCTACTTGCCATATGGTTTATTACTTTTATGTCCACTTTCTCATTTATTTATGATGGGTATGCATGGACATAATCATTCTAAGAGTGAAGAACAAAAAGATAAGTCTTGTCATTAATATAAGAATGAAAACAGAAAATTACGTGGAGGTTTAAATTGGATTATCTTGTAAAAGTAGTGTTAAATGTCGATGGTATGACGTGTGCAGGTTGTGAAAATAAAATAGAATCTAAACTTAAAAAGACAGATGGCCTTATTATTAGCCGCGCAAGTTATAACAATGGTACTGTAAAAATCACATATGACCGAAATGTAATTTCTTTAAAAAGTATAAAGAAGATTATTGAACAACTTGGATATCGTGTTGTTGAATCAGAAGATATAAAGAATAGTTCAAAAGACGATACTCTAGATAAAATTTTAGATGTAGCAACCATAGCTTTAGTAATGTATTTTATTTATCATTTTGCTTTGAGATTTGGTTTATTAAATATCTTCAACAATTTCCCTCAAGCGGAAATTGGTATGAGTTATGGATTGTTGTTTATTGTTGGTATATTTACTTCAATACATTGTGTCGCAATGTGTGGAGGAATCAACTTATCACAAACTATTTCAACACATAATTCAGAACATCCTAAAAATACATTGACAAGTTTAAAACCAAGTTTCTTATACAATTCTGGAAGAGTAGTATCCTATACAATAGTTGGGGCTTTCGTTGGTGCATTAGGTTCAGTAGTCAGCTTTTCTGGGTATGCAAAGGGAATAGTCGCTATCCTTGCTGGTGGATTTATGATTATTATGGGTATAAATATGTTAAATATATTCCCATCTTTAAAGAAATTTAATCCAAGACTCCCAAGATTTATAGTCAATTTTATGAATCATGAGAAAATTAAAAGCAACAGTCAATTTTATGTAGGACTATTAAATGGACTAATGCCCTGTGGACCTTTACAAGCAATGCAACTTTATGCGCTATCAACGGGAGATCCGATAAAAGGCGCTTTGTCCATGTTCTTCTTTAGTTTAGGGACAACACCACTCATGTTTGGATTAGGCGCAATCAGTTCAATTTTAAGTAAAAAGTTTACGAATAAAATGTTACAAGTGAGTGCAGTGCTTGTAGTAGTCTTAGGATTCTTTATGTTTCAAACGGGATTAGGTGTATCAGGGATTGAAATTCCAATTTTAAGTGGAAGTTCACAAACTGTTGATAATGTAGGAGTCATCGATGAAGACGGTATTCAACGTGTCACATCTAATATAACAAGTAATAGTTATGAATCCATTTCGATACAATCTGGAGTAAAGACACAATGGACAATACATGTGGATCAAGGAGATTTATCAGGTTGTAATAATCGTATATTTATTAGTCGTTATGGGGCTGAAATACCATTACAAGTGGGTGATAATATTGTTGAGTTTACGCCTACTGAAAAAGGAACAATTACATTTACATGTTGGATGGGTATGATAAGAAGTCGGATTATAATCACATAGAAAGAGGAAAATATGCAACGATTAGTTTTAGATGTTGATGGAATGTCATGTAAACATTGTGCACATTCAATCATGAAAGCATTGTTAGTCAATGATGGTATTACAGAAGTTGATGTCAAAATTGAAGAGAAGAAGGTGTACGTTAAATATACCAATACAAAATTAGAAAAAGAAAATATTAAAACTATGATTGAAGATACTGGATATCAAGTTAAATCTATGGAGGAAAAAAATGTTTAAAACACTCAAAATTGAAGGAATGAATTGTGGACACTGTGCAGGAATAGTAAAAGTAGAACTTTTTAAGATAAAGGAAGTTATAGATGCTACAGTTGATGTTAAAAATAAAAACGCTATTGTTCAAATAGAGAAACCAGTAGATTTTGAGGTATTTCAGAAAGCGATTGAAGATGCTGGATATACTTTAACTCAATTGATATAAAAGGTTTAAGCGTTCTTCATAAGTTCTTCATAATTAAATGATATTCTTATTTAGCAGTGAGAACTGAAGGAAATAGAAATGAAAAAATTAATTATATTAGCTGCTGTATTAATTGTATTCTTAGGCGCATGTACTTCAAGAGTTGAAGAAGAGCCAGTTGTTGAAACACCCGTTGAAGAAACTCCAGTTGTTGAAAAAGATGAATCTGTCATTGCGTTTGGAGAATTTGCAAATAGTGTGAATTGGATTTTAAATGATGAAAGTAAGTTTTATACATATACTGCACCTGATGGTAAAGCTGAATTTTCATTAAGCTCGGACTTTGCATTTACTACACCTTATGACTACAAAATGGTTGTTGATGCGACCCCATTCATTAATGCAGGATTAGATACTACTTTATTACCAGAAGGTGTATTTGTTGATAATAAGATTGTATTTGGCTATAACTTATCTGAAACTGGTGTCAATGTTCAAGATGTTGTCCCAGCATTTGAAGCAGTATTTAACTTAGATTCAAGTTTAGTTGGATATCATGCTGCTCTTGATCACTTTGGCCTAAGTTTAGGCAATGGAAATGTATTAGAATGGGCTAAAGACTTTACAACAAATGATAAAGATGTTGTGTTTGTATTAAATCCAGAAATGTTTGTCGAAGCAGGTGTGAACCCAGAATCAATCGAAGGATGGGTATTTGCGGAAGTTGAAGTTATGGATGAAACTGGTAAAATGGTAATGGTTGAGAAGTTATTAAAGCCATTTGATGTTAAGTAATTGGTTTTATTTCTAATAATTAGTGGTATAAATAAAATAAAGTATTAATGCTCAACCATGTTGAGCATTAATGCATTGAGTGAGGATTTATGGATAAAAAAACAGTACTTATTGTAGAAGATGAATTAAAGTTAGCCGAGATTTTAAAAGTTAATTTTGAACGACAAGATTATCATGTTTTAATTGCGGATAATGGTGAAAAAGCACTCGAGATTATTAAAAAAGTGGATTTAACATTATTAATTCTAGATTTAATGATTCCTAAAATAAGTGGTGAACAAGTATGTCAAGAAGTTAGAAAATTCTCGCGGCTTCCTATTATTATGTTAACTGCTCGCTCGTTGGAAGAAAATATTGTTGATGGATTGAAAATGGGTGCGGATGATTATATTACAAAGCCATTTAGTTTGAAAGAACTAAATGCTAGAGTAGATACAGTATTAAGAAGATCAGAACATTCAATATATCCTTTATATCAAACATTAAAATTCGATGGGGAATTAGAAGTTGATTTAAACCAAAAAGTTGTAAAAAAGAATGATGTTATTATTCATTTAACCCCTAATGAATTTAAATTGCTTATTGTGTTACTACAGTATCCAAATAAGGTATTTACTCGAAATGAGTTAGTTGAGTCAGTCTTTGATAGTGATTTTGATGGATATGATCGTACAATAGATACACATGTTAAAAATTTAAGAAATAAAATAGAAGATAATCCGAAAAAACCAATGTATATTCAAACAGTATTTGGAGTAGGATACAAATTTGGTATCTCAAAATGAAACAATCTCTTAGTCGAAAATTAACCTCTGTCATATTACTTACAGTATTAATTGCGGTAGGTCTCGTAAGTTTTTCATCGAGTTATTTTGTTCATGATCAATTTAAAGACTATATTATTGAGAAACAAACTCAAACAATTAATCAAATTGTGGCTCAAGCTTCCTTACAATATAATACGAGTACTGAATCTTGGGACCAAGAGAAGGTACACGAGGTTGGAATGTATGCATTGTATAGTGGCTATATCATAAAAGTGTATGATAAAGAGAATAATTCTATTTGGGATGCGGAAGTATGGGATATGAGTGCTTGTGTACAATTGATTAATGATATTACACACAGAATGTTAAATCAATTTCCAGCACAAGAAGGTAAATTTATTTCTCGAGATTACTTATTAGAATATAAAGGTTCAGATGTAGGTAAAATAACAATAAGTTATTTTGGCCCATATTTTTATCAGGTGGATGATTTAAAGTTCATTAATCAACTTCAGGTAATTTTACTAATTATTGCGATGATTAGTATCTTATCTAGTGTTTTTGTTGGTATTTACTTTGCTAAGACATTAACTAGACCTATTCTTAAGACAATTGATGCCACAAAGAGCATAGCATCTGGACACTATGATTATTCAATTGATTATCATACTAATATTACTGAAGTAAGCGAACTAATCGATTCGATTAATTATCTATCAAAAACATTAAACGAACAGGATCGTATCAAAAAGCAGATAACATCCGATGTAGCTCATGAGTTGAGAACACCTTTATCAACCCTATTATTAAATATAGAAGCTATTAGAGATGGTTTAGTTGATTTAGATTCGAATCGTTTAAAGAGTTTATATGATGAAGTGCTTCGATTAACCAGTATAGTAAAAGATTTAGAACAATTAAATAAAATAGAAGTTTCATCACAAAAATTAGATTATCAAATGTTTGACATAAAAGAACTGCTTATTGAATGTATCAATTCATTAAATGTCAAATTAGATGAGAAAAACATTGATGTGATATTAAAGGTAGATTCCAATCAAATTGAAGGGGATCGTAATCGATTGTATCAAGTTTTTTATAATCTTATATTAAATGCATGTTTATATTCCAATCAAAATAGTCAAGTATTTATTACAAGTGAGATTAAGGATCACTATATTACAATTGAAGTAAAGGATAATGGGATTGGTATACCTGAAGAATCATTACCCTATATTTTCGAACGTTTTTATCGTGTAGACTCATCTAGAAATAGAGACAGTGGTGGTAGTGGGATTGGCCTAACTATTGTGAAACAATTCGTTGAAGCCCATGAAGGTAGAGTAGAAGTTGAAAGTCAATTAAATGTTGGGACAACATTTACAATCATATTACCGATTAAGAAATCTTCATAATTTCTACATAACTCTTTTATAAAATTGTAGTGTGAGGTATTGATATGAAGAATCAAAGAAAATGGATTATTCTACTCTTAATTGCGATTTTAGGAATATCACTATGGAGTTTGCTTCCTAAAGGGTCAGATAAGATTTTGAAACAGTTAAATATAGAATCACTCGATATTAAAGAAATAGTCACTAATTTAGACGAAAGAATTGATGAACCAAGTAATGTTGGAGCTCGAATTACTGGGGATAAACTTTATCTTTATGATAATGATCAAGAATATAGTTTAGATTTACCTGAAGACTCATTCTTTGTGTCTATAGCACCATATATTAATGAAGTACATCCATGTACAATTCATAATCTAGTGACTTGTCGTGGAGAGATTTTTAATCAAGCTATGAAAGTTAGAGTCGTAGATGAGAATAATCAAATTATTATCGATGAAGTAAAGACAACTCAAGATAATGGATTTATCGGACTATGGTTACCTAAAGATATCAATGCGACATTGAGAGTTGAATATGATGGATTGGTCGTAGAACTTCCTATTTCAACCTATAGTCAAAGTGATACATGTATTACTACTCCATTAAAATTGGAACCCATAAAATTTTAACCATTGTACCTAAAAACGATTATTCTATCCCCCTTTTGAAATTACATCTTCAATAATCGTTATGTAGGGAATGTCTACTAAGCACTTTTTGTGCTTTTTTATTGTTTATACAAATTAGTAAAATGATGTAATATAAAGATATAAACAGTGTGAGAAACCATGAATAATTTAGATCAAACAGATACCATTCGGTATCATCGACAACTCATATTAAAAGATATTGGGGTAGAAGGCCAATTAAAACTTAAATCTGCCAAAGTATGTGTTTGTGGTGCGGGAGGATTAGGGTCACCTATCTTGTACTATTTAGCTGCGGCTGGTGTGGGTACATTAGGTATTGTGGATTATGATGTCGTTAAGTTATCCAACTTAAATCGTCAGATACTCCACTCGAGTGATGATTTAGAGACATTAAAGACAATATCCGCAAATGAAAAACTATCTCGTTTAAATCCAAATATTAAGATTATTGAACATCGTGTCGAATTATCTAATGAAAATATCGAAGAGATCTTTAAACAATATGATGTGATTGTTGATGCGGTAGATACGATTAAAGTTCGATATCTTATTTCTGATACATGTTATAAACTGAAAAAGCCATTGATAGAAGGAGCTGTTGTTGGAATGAGTGGAATACTTACCACAATTATTCCAGATCAGACACCCTGTTATCGTTGTTTATATCCATTTAATAATGAATCTAATGAGTACCCTACATGTAATGAAATAGGAATATTAGGAGCTATTACAGGTGTTATTGGATCCTTACAAGCACTTGAGGTAATTAAGTTAATTACAGGTTCAGGAGAATGTTTGCTTGGAAGATTATTAACTTTTGAAGGATTAGATTGTGAATTTAATGAGATACCAATTATTCATAATAAGGATTGTATCTTATGTGGGGAAAATAAAAGTCTATAAGCTAAATGCTTATAGACTCTTTTTTAACCCCCGGCAACGGGTGGGAAGAATGCCACAATATCATTCTCTTTTAAGATATGCTCACCATTGGAATGTCTTCCATTGACCAGTAGAATAGCCACATCTTTAAGTTCAATACCTAAATGATCAAGAATCATTTGTGGAGTCTTAAACTCATTGACATCAAGATAAAGTATTTTACCTCGATTATCTCTAAAATAGGCAAATAATCTGACTTCAATCATAACTCTCCTTTTATAAAAGGGAGAAGACTCCCTTTTATATTATAGTAAATCTAAACGTCTTAGTGTATCTTCAGTTGGGAATGCGTCTTTCCAACCACGAGCTTCATAATATTCAGGTAATGTAATATGTAATTTACTTACTTCACCTTTAGAAGGACCAGCAGGAATTGGTTCTTTTAATAAACGATTTGGTAGTCGATCATCTTCTGCTTTCATACCAGCATCTTTATTAAATAGACGTTCAATATTATAAATTCTTTCACCAACCTCAAGTAATTGAGTAGGAGTATAGCTAGTGCCTGTTGCGCCATTAATGAGTGATGCATATTCAGGTGCACCAAGTGCGAAGGATGTAAATAAGCACATTCCAGATGAATCGATAACTGCGGTTAAGTCTTGAAATATTTTTGTCCAAGTTGCCTTATCTTTTGTCTCAAAACGATCAAGTTGTTGAGGTAAACCCAAGATTTCAGGAGAAATCATATAGCCACGTACATGACATCCACCACGGTTTGATGTAGCGTAGTTTAATCCAATACCTTGAATACCGCGAGCATCATATGCAGGCATTTCTAACTTCTTAACTGACATAGAAAGTTCAGGAACACCATATGCTTCACATAAGCGATATGAACCTTGTGCCATTAATTTAGCGAGTTTATTATGTCCTAAGCCAATGCGTTTAGTCCATTCTACGATTGCTTTAGAACTTCCAAATTCAAGAGGTACTCCATCACAATCTTCTTCTTTAATATAACCTTTTTGATACAATTCCATTGCGGTTGCGATGGTTGTAGGGCAACTAATCGCATCAACACCCATTTCATTAGCCCAATAGTTAGCCTCATTGATGGCTTCTAAGTTATCAACGCCACAGTTAGCACCATATGCCCATAGAGGTTCGTATTCAGGACCACCTACGATTTTTCCATTTAGGTTAATGACACGTCCACATCCAATTGGGCAACGATGACAGAAACCTTGTTTAACGATATGTTTTTCTTTTAAGGTTTCACCACTAATCATTTCTGAGTTGGCAAATTCGGATTCTTGCCAGTTCTTAGTAGGGAATGATCCAATATTATTGATGATATTAACAAGTACTGCAGTACCATATGTTGGTAATCCAGTTCCTGTAACACCATTTTCTTTAATCAATTTTAAACAATGCGTTACAGATTCACGTAGTGCTTCTTTATCATAAGGTTCCACAACAGTACGTTTTGATTTACAAACGATGGCTTTTAAATGTTTTGAACCCATTACAGCTCCTACACCACTTCTGCCCGCTGCACGATCAGCTTCATTAATAATCGCAGCCATTAGGGATAAATTTTCTCCTGCTGGTCCAATATTTAAAACTGAAGCTTCTTGTCCATATTCATTCTTTAAGCTTTCTTCTACATGTTCAGATGTTTTACCCCATAAGTAAGCCGCATCTTTTATTTCAACCTTATCATCATCGATTGAAATATATACCGGTTTATCTGATTTACCTTCTACGATTAATGCGTCATAACCAGCATATTTAAGTCTTGCGCCCCAAACACCACCAGAGTTAGAACTTGCGATCATGTTGTTTAATGGTGACTTAGTCACAACCATGTAACGACCACCTGTAGGGACATTAGCACCAGTTAATGGACCATTAATAAATATGATTTTGTTTTCTGGCGAAAGTGGTTCTACTTTCGCAATACCTTCATCGTATAGAATCTTTGTACCTAAACCACGACCACCTAAGAATTTTTGAGCCAACTTCTCATCTAAAGCTTCCGTTTTGATTGAACCATCTGTAAGATTGACTCTAAGCATTTTAAGATTATAACTTGTTGACATATTTCCTCCTTTGTCAATTATAAAAAAACAAGGGGCGACCCTTGTGCATGGTGTTGGTGTACAGGGCCGCATTTTAAAAATGCAGTCCCTTTCCAAGGAGTGGGAGGCTTTATCGTTTCCAATAAAACCCATCGGTTATTTTACCTTTTGAGGTGAATAACTCGGAACTTAATTTAATTATAAAGCGCTTACATTTTAAAGTAAAGAGTCTATATACATTGAACAAAATCTCTAGTCCAAAGGCAATCAGCACAAGAAGGATTCTGTCCTCTACAATCACACAAGGAATCATTAATGTAGTCGCAACAATCCACTCGATCACAATCAGGACAAGATGGGAAACGGTTGCGTAAGTTTTGAAGTCTTAAATCAGTATACAACCTAGAATTCCAAATATCAGTCACACTTTGATTTACGATGTTTCCATAATGAAATGGATAAACTTGTTTTCGTCGACCAAAAACATATTCAACGGAAGGATGCGCAAAACGATAACATGGTGATATATTGCCATCACTATTTATCGTTAGTGTTCCATCATGCACAAAATTACATCGTCTTTCTGTTTTAAGTTGAATTGCTGGAAACTTTATTTGGATTTGATGTGACATTGCTTTGTTTAACCAAATATTTCGATATCCTTCCATCTTTTTATTCTCAAATAGGGTATAAAGAATTTTGTCTTTGTCGTGTTCATTCTGTGGTAATAGATTTGAGATAATAATTTTCATAAATCCCATCTTAGCTAACTTAGGGATTAATTCTTCTATCTCGTTCACATTATCTGTACTCAAAACGAGTTGTGCAATTAGAAATGGCTTATATTTTCCAAGTTGATTACGTAAATTGATTAGTTTCTTTACATTTTCTTCAAGTACAGTAAAATCAAAACTTCTTAGTTTTAAGAATGTTGATTCTAAACCATCGACAGAAATGACGATACGATCAAAACGATTCGCAAGAAGTTCAATGGTTTCGTTCTTCCAATAATATGCATTGGTTGTAACACATAAATCTACATTCGGTAATTGATTAACCCATTCTATAAAATTTGGATGAATGGTAGGTTCTCCAATACCACCTAGAATTATTTCTTTTAATGTATCAATTTGTTTTACACTCGACAAGAAATGATCAAATATTTCTTGAGTCATTTGTGTATCTGGAGATGTCCAGTTCTGTCTAAAACAATTAGTACAGTGTAGATTACAACGTTGTGTAAGTTCTAAATAGATCTTTTGAATGGAGATATCATCACTTGGAATTTGGTTTAACATATTCTTACTATAAGATAAAAATATCATCATCACAAGTAAATACACAAATTTCATAAAGCGCTTACATTCACATGTGCTATACTATTTATGAAGGTGTTGGTGTTTTTTTATGACCATAAACTTAGAATGAAATGGCTTTACTAAACGTAGAAACAGTCGAAAACGCAATCAAAAACTGCCAAAATCACATAGAGAAATGTCATCTTAGTAAAACTGAGATTATTTCTATTCATGATGCATTAGGACGAATTTCATCAAAGATAATATGTAGTAATGAGGTCTTGCCTAATTTTACGCGCTCTACTGTAGATGGTTATGCGCTTAAATCAAAAGACACTTTAGGCGCGTCTGAAAGTATTCCGAGCTTACTTAAATGTGTGGAAATAATTAAAATGGGAGAAGTTGCACAATCAAAACTTCAGCCCGGTGATTGTGCTTATGTACCAACAGGGGGTATGTTACCTGAGGGTGCAGATTCGGTTGTGATGATTGAACACACAGAAGTGTTTAATCAAGATGATGTATTAATATATAGACCAGTCTCTGATCATGAAAATGTACTAAGTGAAGGTGAAGATATTAATATAAATCAAATTCTCATGAATATTGGAGATCGTTATGATGTTCAATCAATCGGAATCTGTGCAGGTGTTGGTATATCAGAAGTAGAAGTTTATGCACCATTAAATGTCTCTATAATATCGACAGGAGATGAAGTTTATCCAGTTACTCATCAGATTAATAAAGGTCAAGTTCATGATATTAATGGAATATTACTAAATATCATGTTAAAGAAGTTAAATATGAATGTCGTAAAAACGTACTTAATTCAAGATAATTACGATGAATTACTTACAGTTATTACTAATTTGTCTCAGACGATGGATATTATTTTTGTGAGTGGGGGTAGCTCACAAGGTGAAAAGGATTATACTGTTAAGATTTTTGAAACGCTAGGAAATGATGTGGTGTGGTCGCATGGATTATCCGTAAAACCAGGTAAACCTACGATACTAGGATCTTATAAGTCATGTTTGTTAGTTGGACTACCAGGACATCCAGTGAGTGCCTTTGCGATATTTAATCGAGTTTTCAGAACGGCTTTGTTAAATGCTTATAAACAACCATTAAATAAAATGTTAGCTGTATTAGATACTAATGTAATCGCATCTCAAGGTAAGGAGACCATTATTTATTGTCATATCTATCAAATGGATAATAAACTACATGCTCGTGTAATTTATACGAAAAGTGGTTTAATTTCTACTTTAAAAGAGGCGAATGCATATTTAGTTGTACCTGGTCATTTAGAAGGATTTCAAAAAGGTGAATGTGTAGAAGTTATCATGCTTTAACAATGGGGGGGAATTATGAAACGATCTTTTTATCTTAAATCAACCGATATTGAAGTAGCGAAAGAACTCTACAAGAGTGCTTTAGACAAGATTCTTTTAGATAGAACTGAAATAATAGAAACGAAAGACGCATACAATCGTGTACTTTCACAAGCGGTGTATGCTAAAAGAAGTGTTCCATTTTATCCGAGTGCTGCTATGGATGGGATTGCGATTGATTCAAAGTGCACAATAGGTGCGAATGAACATAAACCATTATTACTAAACAATAATGATTATGTTGAAGTAGATACAGGAGATCCAATATTAGAGCCATATGATGCGGTGATTATGGTAGAAGATTGTATAGAAACAGAAAATGGGATTCAAATAATTAAGACTGTTGTACCGTGGGAAAATGTTCGTCCAATTGGTGAAGATATTGTAGAAGGTGAACTCTTGTTCCCGATGGAACATGTTTTACGTCCGATGGATATAAGTGTTCTAATGGCCGCAAATTTACTTAAAATAGAAGTCTATAAACAAGTAAGTGTTGCGATTATTCCAACAGGAACAGAAATACGTTCTGCCTATGATAAGGTTGAGACAGGTGATATTGTTGAATCAAATTCATATTTATTTACTGGATTATCTAAAGAAGCGTTAGCGTGTCCTACTACTTTGGATATTGTACCTGATAATTATGATTTACTAAAAGAAACAATCAAATGGGCATCAAGTATGTATGATGTTGTTTTAGTTAATGCTGGATCATCTGCTGGAAGAGAAGATTTCACCGCATCTGTTATAAATGATTTAGGTGAAGTAATTGTACATGGACTATCCATCAAACCTGGTAAACCGGCTATTTTAGGAATTATTAATAAAGTCCCTGTAATAGGTATTCCTGGTTATCCAGTGAGTGCTCATATCGTATTTGAAGAGTTTGTGACGCCTTTACTCTTAAGGATGAATCATAGACCAAAGATGATTCAAAAGACAATTAATGCGATATCTACACGTAGAATTGTATCAAGTCTAAAAAGTAAAGAATATATTCGTGTAAAACTTGGTTATATTGATCATAAATATGTCGCAACCCCACTCGCAAGAGGTGCAGGTATGATGATGTCTGTCGTAAAGAGTGATGGTTATGCCCTCATTGATAAGAATAGCGAAGGGATTGAGGCAAACAATGAAATGACTGTTTGGCTAAATAAACCAATTGAAATAATACAAAATACAATTATGGCCATTGGTTCACATGATGTCATCATGGATGTGTTGAATAACCTTTTTGAACAATCCAAAGTTAATTATCATATTTCAAGTGTGCATGTAGGTTCGTATGCTGGTTTACTCGCACTAAAACGTAAAGAATCCCATATTGCGATGACACATCTTTTAGATTCAACAGGAACATACAATCATGAGGTCGTTAAACAACTATTCAGCAATGAATCCATGGTTTTGATTAAAGGAGTTAAAAGAATTCAAGGATTAATTGTACAACCGGGTAATCCATTGAATATTTTAACCATACAAGATATTGTGAATCATCGATTTGTAAATCGACAAAGAGGTGCTGGGACTCGAGTGCTTTTAGACTATTGGCTCAAAAAATATGATATCAATCCTGAGGCAATCAATGGATATGAAAAAGAATTGAGTACTCATTTAGCTGTTGCGGCCGCAGTTCAAAGTGGCATTGCAGATTGTGGATTAGGTGTTTATTCAGCTGCGAAAATAATGGGTTGTGATTTTATACCATTAGGTGAAGAGGATTATGATTTTATCTGTCGAAAAGAATTTCTTGAGAACGATATGATGAAACAATTTTTAATCAGTTTAAAATCAGATTCTTTTAAACAAATATGTACACAACTCGGTGGTTATAATACGAGTTGTTCAGGGGAGGTCTATCTATATGAGAGATCAGTTTAATCGTGATTTAAATTATTTACGTGTTTCAATCACAGATCGATGTAACTTAAGATGTGCTTATTGTATGCCTGAAGAAGGCGTTGAACATATGCCGCATGAAGAGTTATTGAGCTATGAGGAACTTTATACTGTAATAGAAGAATTTGTTAAACTAGGTGTAAAAAAGTTGAGAATCACAGGTGGAGAACCTTTAGTAAGAAAAGATGTAGTTAATTTTATTGAGAAGGTCGCATCATTAAGACAGTTGAATGATATAGCGATGACAACCAATGGGATAGGTCTTGTAGATTTAGCTGAACCATTAAAGAAAGCAGGTCTACATCGAGTTAATGTTAGTTTAGATACACTCAATCCAGAACGATATAAATACATTACTCGTGGAGGCGATTTAAATAAAGTACTAAAGGGAATTCTTATCGCAAAAGAAGTTGGCTTAAAAGTTAAAATCAATTGTGTTGTGAATAAAGGAATAAACGATGATGAAGTTGAACGGTTTATTCAACTGACAGATCGTTGGGGAGTGGATGTTCGATTTATCGAGTTAATGCCTATTGGACAAAATGTAAAGTATGCACAAGAACACTTTTATTCTAACGAATTAATCATCAAACAATTTCCGGATTTAATACCAGTTATTGCGGAAGATCCATCATCACCTGCTCGATATTATCAATTAAAAGGTGCGAAGGGTAAAGTAGGGCTTATATCACCCTTATCCTGTAATTTCTGTGCTTATTGTAATCGATTAAGACTTACGCCTGATGGTAAATTAAAACCATGTTTACATAGTGATATTGAGATTGATCTTAAAAATGCATTAAGAAATAATCAAGATATTCTACCTTTAATACTACAATCATATGAAATAAAACCTGAGAAACATTTATTAGATGAACATAAAATGATCGTACGGCAAATGAGCCAAATAGGAGGCTAAATGGAACTTACACATATTAACGAACAAGGTAGAGGGCAAATGGTGGATGTATCACAAAAAGACATCACATCTCGAGTAGCGAGTGCACAAGCGATCATTCACATGAATGAGAAAACATTTCATGCGATATCAAACAAAGAAATAAAAAAGGGAGATGTGTTGTCTGTTGCGCAAGTTGCAGGGATACAAGCAGTAAAGAAAACGTCAGACTTAATTCCAATGTCTCACCCGCTATTACTAACTAGCATAAATATTCTGTTTTATGAAGATGAGAAGAGTCATTCAATTCGAATTGTTTGTACAGTAAGTTGTGAAGGTAAAACTGGAGTAGAGATGGAAGCTCTAACTGGCGCAAGTGTTTCTGCTCTTACCATATATGATATGGCTAAAGCGATGGATCCAAGTATGAAGATTACAGATATTGTATTAATTGAAAAAAAGGGTGGTAAATCAGGTCACTATGTCCGAAATGTCCTTTAGAGTTCATTCACTGTTCTGTGGGTTAGATAAAGGAATGGTTGAAAAGAGAAATAAACTCTTTATCAATGAAAATGGTGTTGTGGATGATTATCATAATGATCCTCACATTATCTTACTTGATTATGAAACCTATCAAATCATGAGTCAAAATAAAGAATATGCATTGTGTATGTCAAAGTTCTATCCTCACATTGTGATTGATAAAAGAATGAATTTATCACAAAATGATGTACTCATTAACAAAAATATGAAATTAAAAGTTGTGCAATGTGGTAAGAGATGTCATATGAATCAAGGCTGTGAATATTCTAAACTTAACGATGTATGTCATTTATCAAAATATACTTTCTATCTCAAGAGTGAGTCGAGTGGTGAAATAAACATAAATGAAGAATGGGGGATTATAAAATGTATCGATACGCAGTAATTATTTCTTCAGATAAAGGATCTCAAAATTTAAGAGTAGATGGTGGAATTCCTACAATTCAGAAATGCATGCAAAATGAACCTTTTGAAATGATCTATTCTGTAATTGTGCCAGATGAAATGGATAAACTACAGACAGAAATTCTTCACTGTGTAGATAATCTAAAAGTTAATTTATTACTAATTTCTGGGGGGACTGGTTTCTCAGTAAGAGATGTTACACCTGAAGCGCTTTATCCTTTATTAGATAAACATACACCTGGTATATCAGAGGCAATTCGTGCTTACAGTATGACGATTACTAAGAAGGCAATGTTGTCTCGTGCTATTTCAGGTATTCGAAAAGAATCATTGATTATTACTCTTCCTGGAAGTCCAAAAGCAGTTGAAGAATCACTTCTATATATATTAGAACCTCTTAAACATGGTTTAGATATATTGATTGGATCTTCACAAGAATGTGCTAGAAAGGACTGATATGAAACGTTTTATATTCGTATTATGTTTCATCCTTACAGCCTGTTCATTACAATCATCTGAGAGTGAAACAATCACATTAAGACTCACAACCACAACATCTGTTAATGATAGTGGTCTAATGGAATACTTAAGGCCGTACATTCTAGAAGACTTGAATATGAACCTAGAAATTGTATCCCTTGGATCAGGTGCTGCAATGGAAGCAGGAAAAAGGGGAGATGCGGATGTTTTACTAGTCCATTCTCCAAGTGAAGAAGAAGCTTTTATTAAGAATGGATATGGATTAAAACGAAGTACATTTATGTATAACTTTTTTGTGATTGTCGGTCCAAAAAAGTATAAGGAAAGATTTAAGAATTTTAGTGCAATGCATGCTTTTCTCTTGATATATGTAGACTATACTTTCGTATCGCGAGGGGATAATTCTGGTACTTATAATAAAGAGTTGAGTATTTGGGAATCTACAGAATTAGATTATGATTCATTATCGAAAAATACGGATTTCTATTTCTCGAGTGGTAGTGGAATGGGTGATACATTGATAATGGCTAGCGAGAAACAAGCTTTTACATTAACTGATTTGTCAACGTTTTTGTCCATGAAAGAGAAGCTAGATTTAGATGTACTAATTAGTTCTAGTCATGATTTAATCAATGATTACTCAATTATTGTGATTAATCCTGATAAAGTTAAAAATGTTAATTCTGAAGCTGCTTTAATGTTTGAAGAATGGATGTTAAGTGATAAGGCATTAAATCTAATATCTGAATATGGAAAGGAAGAATACAATCAACCCTTGTTCTTTACATATTAACTATGAATGAAATCCTTCAAATTGTCTTTAATTCCATCATAATCTGTTTAACATCCACAACAATTGCGACCCTTTTAGGTGTTCCAATTGGATTAATAATGGGCAAAAGCACAAAGAAATGGATCTTGAAAATAAGACCAATCATTTCGAGTTTAGCAGGTTTACCACCTGTACTTGCAGGGATTACTGTTTTTCTTCTATTGTCGAATGCAGGTCCTTTAGGTTCATATCGACTATTGTATACACATACCGCAATCATATCTGCACAAGTGTTAATTGTTTTACCTTTGATAATTGCGAGTGTATATCCGTTAGTATTACCAATTAAGTCTAGTTTTTTAGAAACGTGTTATGGATTACATATCTCAAATGTAAAACAATTAAAATATCTAGTAAATGAACTTCGGTATGGTATCTTAGCCGCTATTCTAATTGGTTTTGGAAGAGCTATGGCAGAGGTCGGTGCCGTTATGATGGTAGGTGGAAATATTCGATATAAAACAAGAGTAATGACAACTGCCATTGTGTTAGAAACAAATCAAGGAAATTATAAAACTGCACTAATTTTAGGTATATTCCTATTGTTTATTAGTTTTGGGATTAACTTTCTCGTACATAGTATATTCAAAGAGGTGAATCATGATTCATTGTAAGAACTATAAGTTAATGTTTGAGGATCGAAACATACTAGAGATTGAAGATATAAAGTTTGATAAAGGTAAATTACATTTATTCAAAGGAGAAAATGGTTCGGGTAAATCTAGTTTCTTTAGAAGTTTAGTAGGTTGGATTAAACCCATTCATGGAGATATATCACTCTATGGATCATGGACATATCAACCTCAGAATTTTCACTTATTCGCTCCAAAAGTAAAAGATAATTTTGAATTAGATGAAAAAATAGAATCATGGTTGAATGGGTTAAATCTTAATGGGTTTCATCACTTCAATGTCTCTAAGTTATCTGGAGGAGAACGTCAAAAGGTAGCATTGATACGTACTCTAGCACGAGATACAGATATCTATTTATTGGATGAACCAACTTCTTATATGGATGAATCTTCTAAAGCAATTGTATTTGCATTAATCCAAGAAGAATTATTGGATAAGGGTAAAACAGTTCTATTAATATCGCATGATAATACAGATATTCCAATTAAATCAGGTATACAATATCGAATTGTAAATCAAAAACTTCAAGTTGAAAAAACATGGTAAAAGGAGGAAGTATGGCAAGTATAGTATCGGTTAATATTAGTGAACGTAAAGGAGTCATAAAAAAACCCATAGAATATGGGGAATTTGAAGTTGAGTTAGGGATGAAGGGTGATGCACATTCAGGTCCTTGGCATCGTATGGTAAGTTTATTAGCACAGGAAAGTATTGATAAGATGACGAATAAAGGAGTTACAGGTTTAGTCCCTGGGAAATTTGCCGAGAACTTAACAACAATCGGAGTTGATTTACATCATCTTCCTATTGGGACTAAATTTAAAGTAAATGAAGTACTTATGGAAGTAACTCAAATAGGAAAAGAATGTCATCTTGGATGTGAAATACGTAATCAAGTAGGTGATTGTATTATGCCAAGAGAAGGAATTTTCGCTAGAGTCTTAGTCGGTGGAATAATAAAGCCTGGGGATGAAATTAAGTTTATCGATTAATCGGATACTAATACTTTTGTGATTTCCGCAATATAAAATGTGTGATAATCTTCACCATTATAAATTTGGTTTTCAATAATTAAATCGATAAAGGATTCCTTATTGTAAGGCTGTGCAAATAATTTCTTACAAAGAAGTACAGTTTTTGCTTGTTTGAAAAAAGGTGTATTTTCTTCATAAATAATCTCTAAACTTGTTTTAGAGATTTTATTTTCATCTTTTCCAGAAACTCGACCTAAATATGCTAATTCATCACGATGACTTTGATCAAAGAAAGTTAAAGAAAATGTACTTGAATGATCCACAAACTCTTTTGTATAGCGTGATGGACGTATGACGACAAACACAACATCTTTATTCCACATAACACCAACGCCGCCCCAATTCGCAGTCATTGTGTTTACTTTTCCATTCATTTCGGCTGTTACTAACATCCATTCTTTACCAATTAAATGGAATGGATTTGATTTAATATCTTCTGGAAGAATTGTTTTAAAATTAGACATACTACGCTCCGTTATCTAATGACATTGTTTTAATTTTAATGACTAATGATTATCTTGTCTAGAAGAAAATAAAAAAAGTTAAGCTTGGATTATTAAGCTTTAAGAATAACTCGATAAATAGTAATTGTTAGAAGTGTTAAATTATGTTCAAATCTTGAAAGTATTCACTAACTCGTGTATGATAGCGTTTGTGTTTGATTTGGAGGATTTATGAGTATTTGTACAGTAGAAAACTTAAGTCATGGATTTGGTGATCGTGGCATATTTGAAGATGTTTCTTTTCGCTTGTTAAAAGGTGAACATGTTGGTTTAATTGGAGCGAATGGCGAAGGTAAATCAACGTTTTTCAGTGTACTTACAGGCAAATTAATTCCTGATGAAGGGAAGGTCACGTGGTCTTCAAAAGTTCGAGTTGGTTACTTAGATCAACACGCTGTACTTGAAAAAGGCACAACGATTCGTCAAACACTACAAAAAGCGTTTCAATATTTATTTGATGCGGAAGCTGAGATTATGGAGCTCTATAATCAAATGGCGCTTGATCCAGATTTGGATATGGATAAAACCTTAGAAAAAATTGGTGTCTTACAAGATATGTTAGATCATCATGATTTCTATAAAATAGATATAAAGATAGAAGAAGTTGCGTCTGCCCTTGGTTTATCAAGTATTGGGCTTGATCGAGATGTCGATGATCTCAGTGGTGGTCAACGAACAAAAGTATTACTAACCAAGCTTTTATTAGAAGAACCCGACATTCTTTTACTCGATGAACCAACAAACTATTTAGATGAAGAACACATCGTTTGGTTAAAACGTTACTTACAGGAGTATGAGAATGCGTTTATTTTAATTTCTCATGATATTCCTTTCTTAGATGAAGTTGTAAACTTAATTTATCATGTCGAAAATCTAAAACTTACTCGTTATGTCGGTGGGTATAATGATTTCTTAAGAATCTATGAAATGAATAAATATGCACTTGAGGCAAGCTATGAAAGACAGAAATCTGAAATAGCACGTTTAGAAGATTTCGTTGCTCGAAATAAAGCACGTGTATCAACTCGAGGTATTGCGGCATCTCGTCAAAAAGTGTTAGATAAAATGGAAAGAATTGAGTTAAATCCAGAAAAACCTAAACCAGTATTTAATATCAAACAAGCTCGTACATCTGGTAGAGTCATAGTAGAAACAGAAAATTTAGTGATTGGGTATGATTCTGCGTTATCCAAACCACTTAAATTTACGATTGAACGTGGTCAGAAGATCGCATTAACTGGCGCGAATGGATTAGGTAAATCAACTTTATTAAAAAGTATCTTAGGTTTAATACAACCTTATGAAGGAAATATTCATACGGGAGAGTTCTTACACATTGGTTACTTTGAACAAGAATCAAAGAAAGACAATAATCTAAGTTGTATCGAAGATGTATGGAAAGCTTTCCCAAGTATGAATCAATTAGAAGTTCGAAATGCGCTCGCAAAAGTAGGATTAACTCGACAACAACTTGAATCTAAAGTATCAGTTCTAAGCGGTGGTGAACAAGCAAAAGTTAGATTGTGTAAGATAATCAATACACCAAGCAATGTTTTGGTTTTAGATGAACCAACAAACCATTTAGATGTCGATGCGAAAGACGAATTGAAGCGCGCTTTACAAGAATATAAAGGTACAATTCTATTGGTATGTCATGAACCAGAGTTTTATCAAGATGTAGTAAATGACGTTTGGAATGTAGAAAACTGGACAACAAAAATCGTATAAATAATGACAACTATTCTTATAATAGTTGTTTTATTTTGTGATTTATATCACTGATTTCACATACAAGAACAAATATTAAGAAATTGCAAGTATTATGCTTAAAAAACTATGAAATTATTATAATATAACTTGCATTTGCGAATGATTCGCTTATACTATAATAGGAAAGTTAGTTATGGGTAACACTTGGAGAAACGATGAAATATCACGATTCAGCAGAAATGTATTTAGAAACAATCTTCATTCTTGAGAAGAAACAAGGTCATGCACATGTGGCTGAGATTTCTAAAGCATTAAATCTATCGAAGCCAAGTGTCACAAAAGCAATGACCCATTTAAAGAATCGATCATTAATTAATCAAGATGATTATGGACCGATTACATTAACCGATAAAGGAAGAGCTTTATCACAAGATATTTATGAAAGACATATGTTAATTACAGACTACTTACAACAAGCTATGAACTTAAGTTTAGAAGATGCGGAAGAAAATGCTTGTCGAATGGAACATGTCATTACTGAGTCATTTATGGAATCGATTAAAGCGTACTTAAATAAGAAGGATGGTCGTTAGTCGTATGGAAATGGTGCTTAAATCATTAATAAGCAATATAGATGAAAAGAGTGAAACAGTGATGAATAACTTAACAAAAGTTAAATTAAATACAGTTCAAACGATTAAAGCAATTCACACTAAGGATGTTGCGATGCGTGATTTCTTATTTACATTGGGATGTTATGAAGGTCAAACAATTACAGTTATTTCCAAGTTAAGTTCGACGTATGTCGTTAATATTAATGATGCTCGCTATAGCATTGATGATGAGTTAGCAAAAGCGATTATCGTTTAATTTTTTAATCATAAAGTTAGCCTATGGCAACAATCAATTAAGGAGAGAGAATATGATGCGTATTGCGTTAGCAGGAAATCCAAATAGTGGTAAGACAACACTATTCAATGCGATTACTGGAAGTATAGAACATGTAGGAAATTGGCCAGGGGTAACAGTATCTCGTAAAGAAGGAAATGCGAAGAAACAAATTACAAATGGATTAGGATTAGTTCGTATTATTGATTTACCTGGTACGTATTCTATGTCTCCTTTTACATCTGAAGAACGTATTACACGTGATTATGTTAAGCATGAAAATCCAGATGTTATTATCAATATTGTCGATGCGTCTAGTTTAAATCGTAGCCTTTTCTTCACAACGCAATTACTTGAACTAGGTGTTCCGGTCGTAGTTGCGTTAAATAAATGGGATTTAACAGGAAAGAAATCCATTGAAATTGATACTGAGAAATTAGCATTAGAATTAGGTTGTCCTGTTATTAAAACAACCGCAATTAATGATAAAGGGTTAAAAGAACTACTTGAAGCATGTAGTCGAGTAAAAGGATTAAGTCAATCTGCACCGTTTGTTGGAATTGATTTTGATAGTGTGGATAAAGAAACATTAATCGAATCAGATAAGAAACGTCATGTCTATGTTAATGAACTTGTATCAAATGTTGAGTTAAGAAAAGAATCGAGTGATAAACAAAATTTAAATGACAAGATTGATCGTATAGTCGCAAATAAATACTTAGGGATTCCTATCTTCGCTGTAATTCTATATCTTGTATTCTCGATATCTCAAACCACATTAGGTCCATTCTTAGCGGATTATCTTGTTGGTTGGATTGATGCATTTTATGGATTTGTTCAAACCTTAATTGGTGATAGTGTATCACCTCTGTTATCAGCACTACTCTTAGATGGAATCATCGGTGGTGTTGGAGCGATTGTTGGATTTCTACCACTCATCATGGTGCTCTTCTTCTTGTTAGCTCTTCTTGAAGATAGTGGTTATATGGCTCGTGTTGCGGTTGTGATGGATCCATATCTAAAAAAAGTTGGATTATCGGGACGTTCAATTATTCCGATGGTCATTAGTACAGGTTGTGCTATTCCAGGGATTATGTCGACACGTACTATTCGTGATGATCGTCAACGTCGTACAACTGCGATGTTAACATCTTTCATGCCATGTGGAGCGAAGCTACCTGTAATCGCATTGTTTGCGGGTGTATTCTTCCAAGAAGCTGCGTGGGTTGGAACTCTGATGTACTTTATTGGGATAATGATTGTGGTTGTAGGAGCTCTTGTGATTCGTAAGATAACTGGAGATACCACTCGTTCTTTCTTTATTTTAGAGCTACCTGAATATCGTTTTCCAAGCTTTAAACGTGCTTTCATATCTATGATTTCTCAAGGTAAACAGTTCGTTATTAAAGCCGTTACGATTATTCTTATTAGTAATACACTCGTTCAAGTGATGCAGACATTTAATTGGAATTTCCAATTGGTTGAAGAAGGAATGGCTTCTACAAGTATCCTTGCGAGCTTAGCAGGACCATTATCTATTTTATTTATTCCATTAGGATTTGGATTATGGCAATTAGCCGCTGCCGCAATTACAGGATTCATCGCGAAAGAAAACGTGGTTGGGACTCTAGCGGTCGTGTTTGGAATAACAAACTTTATTAATACAGAGGAATTGGTATTGGTGTCTGGCTCTGGTGAAGTTGCGTCTATCATGGGACTTACAACTGTTGCGGCACTTGCTTATTTATGTTTCAACCTATTTACTCCACCTTGTTTTGCGGCAATTGGTGCGATGAATTCAGAACTCGATAGTAAAAAATGGTTATTTGGCGCAATTGGATTCCAATTAGGTATGGGATATACATTAGCGTACTTTATTTATCAAATCGGAACACTTATCACAACAGGTCAATTGGGACAGGGTACCTTATTAGGCTTAATAGGTGTTGTGATATATATTGGATTTATAACATATCTCATCAAACGTAATGAACAAGCGAACTTAACATTAAGCAGCGAAGGAGCTTAGTATGACAGATATAATTGTTATTGTTATATTGGTAGTGATTATTGGTTTAGCTGTTCGAAAAGTTGTTCTTGATCGTAAACGTGGTGTCACGTGTGGTTCATGTCCTTCGACAGGAAGTAACGATTGTCATTGTGAATAACACATCCTATGGATGTGTTTTTTATTGAACTTGTTTATAATAAACATAAGATATATGAGGTAAACCAGTGTATAAAATATTCGTAGTAGAAGATGATGAAATCATTTCAAAGTTAATAAGGAATCATTTAGTCAAGTGGGGATACAGTGTTGAAACATGCAATGATTTTCAAAATGTCTTAAACCAATTTGTTGAATTCGATCCTCAACTTGTTCTTCTTGATATATCGCTTCCATTTTATAATGGTTACCATTGGTGTACTGAAATAAGAAAAGTCTCTAAAGTACCTATTATTTTTGTTACATCCATGTCAGATAATATGAATATTGTTATGGCGATGAACATGGGTGGAGATGATTTTATCTCAAAACCCTTTGACATCAACGTACTCAGTGCTAAAGTACAAGCTATTTTAAGACGGTCCTATGATTTCAGTGGATCAACATCAATTCTCGAGCATCGCTCCGCATTCTTGAATTTAAATGACGCAACACTGACTTATCTTAACCAAAAAAGTGATCTTACAAAGAATGAATTTAAGATTCTACAAATGCTCATCGAGAACAACGGAAAAGTGATTACTCGTGAAGCTCTTATGACTCGTTTATGGGAAAATGATAGTTATGTGGATGAGAATACACTCTCTGTAAATATAAATCGATTAAGAAAAAAATGTGAATTAATTGGTTTGAATGAGTTTATTGTGACAAAAAAAGGAATAGGTTACATCATTGAGTAAAATAAGATTGTTGTATGATGCACTATATAATATTAGACATGTAGTTTATTTGGTAGTTTTAACATGCTTAATTTTTTCGGTTGTATTATTTCTATATTCTGTCTCCATTCAAGCAATCGTTTATTCTCTTCTTCTCATATCTTTCTTTTGTATAATAATATTTTTATATTATTTCTATAAATTTAGGATTAAACATAAATTCTTACAATCAATGATTGAACAAGAATATTTTTCGTTTGATCAATTAAATGAACCCACTTCTCTTATTGAAAAAGATTACTATCGAATTATTGAGAAAATCTATCAAGACAATATAATAAATCAGAGTTATGCTCAAAATCGGTACAAAAATCTCCAAGATATAACTACACTTTGGGCTCATCAAATTAAGACGCCAATTTCGGCAATGCGCTTACTCTTACAACAAGATGAATCTGAGGAGAACAATGAAGTTAAAGAAGAATTGTTTGAAATAGAAAAATATGTCCAGATGTTATTAGGATATTATCGACTTAATTCAGATACGAATGATTTTGTGATAAGAAGGGTTAATTGTGAACCCATTATACGAACGGTTATAAGACAATATGCTAAGTTTTTTATTCGCAAAAAAATTCAAATTGAAGTAGAAAACTTAAACATAAAAGTCTTGTCCGATGAGAAATGGTTAGGCTTTGTGTTTGAACAAATACTATCCAATGCACTGAAATATACAAATGAAGGAATAATAAAAATATATACAGAAAATGGACACATTCTAGTCATAGAAGATACTGGAATAGGCATTCAAGAAGAGGATTTACCACGACTATTTGAGAAGGGCTATACCGGTTATAATGGTCGAAGTGATAAGAAATCAACTGGATTAGGATTGTATTTATGTAAAATGATACTTACGAAATTAGGTCATACAATCACAATCGAATCGAAAATTAATAATGGGACTAAAGTTAAAATTGATTTGGGACAGATAGATCTTAAGGTTGAATAATTATCTTACAAAAGTGTAAGATAAAACATGAAAATGTAAGATGAATCGATAGTGCCAGTCTCTTGTGATTTGTTAAACTAAAACCAGTCAAAGAGAAGGAGATTTTTATGACGATACTTGAAGTCGCAAATTTAAAGAAAATATATACATCTCGTTTTGGAATGAATCAAGTCCAAGCACTTTCTAATGTTTCGTTTTCAGTAGAAGAGGGAGAATATGTCGCAATAATGGGGGAAAGTGGTTCTGGTAAAACAACGCTTCTCAATATCATTGCCTCATTAGATCGACCAACTTCTGGAGATGTCTTATTGAATGGTAAAAGTGTTAATTTAATCAAAGAAAAAGATATTTCTGCGTTTAGAAGAAATAATTTAGGGTTTGTATTTCAAGACTTTAATTTATTGGATACATTTTCAATTCAAGATAATATTTTTTTACCTCTAGTTTTATCCAATGAAACCTATTTTAATATGGGTGAAAAGTTAAGACCTATTTCACAGAAATTGGGTATAAATGATATCTTATCTAAATTTCCCTATGAAGTTTCAGGGGGACAAAAACAACGTGCTGCAGTAGCGCGAGCACTTATCACTCAACCTAAATTAATCCTTGCGGATGAACCAACTGGTGCACTTGATTCACACTCGACTGATGAACTTTTAAAGTTGTTTAAGACTATTAATAGTGAAGGTCAAACAATCTTAATGGTAACTCATAGTGTGAAAGCTGCGAGTCATGCGAAACGAGTTTTATTTATCAAGGATGGAGAAGTTTTTCATCAACTCTATAAAGGTTCTATGAATGATGAAGAACTTTATCAAAAAATATCAGATACTCTAACACTCATTGCGACAGGTGGTGAGAGATATGCGTAGTTTCTTTTATCCGAAACTCGCAATCTCAAACATTAATAAGAATTCTAGATTCTATTATCCCTATTTAATCACATGCATTGCGACAATCGCTATGTTTTATGTCATGATAATGATTGCGAATAATGATGGGTTAGTTCAAATGCCAGGATCTGGTTCTTTAACATCTATTCTTGGATTTGGGACTGTTGTCGTAGGAATATTCTCTGTAATTTTTCTTTTGTATACCAATAGCTTTTTGATCAAACGTCGAAAAAAAGAACTTGGTTTATATAATATCCTAGGGATGGAGAAAAGACATATTTTTAGGATATTATTAAATGAATCAATAATTTCTGGTATTTTTACAATAATTCTAGGATTGATTACAGGTATTGTGTTCTCAAAGTTAATGTTTCTTATTTTGTTTTACATTGTTCGATTTAGTGTACCTATTGGATTCGAGATTAAGTCATTTCCTATACTTGTAACAATCGCATTGTTTAGTTTTATCAATCTATTTACTTTATGCATCAATGTTATACAAGTCTATCTATCGAAACCGATAGAACTTGTCTTAGGTAATAATACGGGTGAAAAGGAACCACGATCTCGTTTGTGGTTAACAATAATTGGATTAATCTCATTATCATCTGGATATTTTATTGCGATCACAACTGAAACACCTTTAACAGCGATTTCATTATTTTTTGTGGCTGTTGTATTGGTTATCATAGGTACTTATTTTCTATTTATTGCTGGAAGTATTACGCTATTAAAAATTCTTAGAAAGAATACTGGAATTTATTATAATAAAAAGAATTTTATTGCTATTTCGTCTATGTTTTATCGCATGAAACAAAATGCGGTTGGTCTTGCCAGTATATGTATTTTATCTACTATGGTTTTAGTTATGGTATCTACAACTGTATCTTTATATGTTGGTGTACAAGATATTTTAGAATTACGCTATCCAAGTGATGTTTCAATTGAACTGTATAATCCTATCAAGAATGAAGGACAATTTTTATATCAAACAGTTCAAACTTATATGGATGAGAATGGAATTGAAGATAATATCTTCGTGTCATATACAAACTTCAATTTAATTCTCAATCAAGATGGGAATCGTTTTACACAAAGAGTTGAAAATCAATCGTATGAATCACTCAATTCGATGATGAATATTATGACATGGGAAGATTATTCAAAAATTGTGGATAAACCGATTCATTTAGATAATAATGAGATTTTGGTATTTTCAAATCATAAAGAACTCAATGGGATAATAGAATTATTTGGAATAGAATATCGTGTTAAGCAAATGATAGAAAAAATCCCATATATTGATTCTTTCCAATATATGACAAATGATATGTATTTAGTTATTGTGAATGATCAAGCAGAGTATGATTATATTTTAAATAAACAAAAAGAAATTTATAATGAACAATCAAATCACGAGTTTTATCATATAGCAATAAACTTGAATGGTGAGAATGAATCAAAACTTCATAGTTATCAAAAACTATCTGAATACCTAAACAATCTATCGTACGAATTTAAGAATGAAATCGGTCAAACTCAAATTAGAGATTCATCGAATCGTGATATTTATGTCGATTCAAGACAAGCAAGTGAATCCGCATTCTATTCGATGTATGGAGGTTTCTTGTTTCTAGGTTTGTTTCTAGGCTTACTCTTTATGTGTGCAACCGTACTCATCATTTACTATAAACAGATTTCAGAAGGATATGATGATAAAGAACGTTATTCCATTATGAAAAAAGTGGGGATGAGTTATGATGAGATTAAGAAAAGTATTAAAAGTCAGATATTAATCATATTCTTCCTTCCACTTAGTTTTGCGATTATTCATATTGCGTTTGCGTTTAAAATGATTACAAAGTTACTCTTATTATTTAATCTTACCAATGTTAATTTGTTCCTATTATGTACAATAATAACCCTGTTAATCTTCTCAATCATTTATGGAATAGTGTATGGATTAACAGCAAAAGTGTATTATCGAATCGTAAGTTAAAGAAAACCTAAGGATATCCTTAGGTTATTTATCGATATGAGTAAGGAATTAATCCTACTAATTGATGAGGTTGATACATTTCTTCAAGATAATTCATATCATCATCGGTTAACTTTAATTTAAGTGCTTCTACCGCATCATCTAAATGACTTAATTTTGTTGCGCCAATAATAGGAGATACCACCGCAGCACGATTCCACAACCAAGCTAATGCGACATGAGATCTTAAGACACCATACTTCTCGGCAAGTTCTCCTACGCGATCAATAATTGGTTGATCAATTTCTTCCATAGAACCATACTTCATTTTTTGTGTTTTATCTGTCTCAGATCTAAGAGAACCCTCTGCTTTAGCACGAGTTAATCGTCCCGACGCAAGAGGACTATACGGTGTTAGTGCGACTTTACTTTCAATACAGAAAGGAATAAGTTCTCTTTCATCTTCACGATAGATTAAATTATAGTGATTTTGCATAGACACAAACTTAGTCCATCCATTTTTCTCTGCGACATATTGAGCTTTTTGAAATTGCCAAGCATACATTGCGGACGCTCCTATATAGCGAACTTTACCAGCTTTAACCAAGTCATGAAGGGCTTCCATCGTTTCTTCAATTGGAGTGTTATAATCCCAACGATGAATAATGTACAAGTCAATATAATCGGTTTGAAGTCGTTTTAAACTCTTCTCAACTTCACTCATAATCGCTTTTCGTGATAAACCAGCCCCATTAGGACCATCATGCATTCTAAAATTAACCTTTGTCGCAATCACAACTTTATCACGATCCGCAAAATCCTTTAACGCACGGCCTAAATACTCTTCACTTGTTCCAGCAGAATAAACATTCGCTGTATCAAAGAAGTTAATGCCTAAATCTAATGCGTGTTTGATTACTTCTCTACTTTTTTCCTCATCAACTACCCATTGATGAAATCCAGTAGATACATCACCAAATCCCATACAACCTAAACAGATACGTGAAACATCAAGACCTGTATTTCCTAATTTTACATATTCCATTGTTAATCCTCCTTGATAAGCACATTGTAAACCCTTGAGTTAACTCCAAGTCAAGTATTTTTATCAATTCTTCTAAATTAAGTTATAATTTAAATAATTGTAATATAGGGGACATAAAATGAATTTAGATCAATTAAGATTAGATTGTGCGATTAAACAGAAAAAAGGATTACACTTCATACTCTCATCCATTGTTATATGGTCACTGGTTACTGGGATACATTTAACAAACTTACCCATTCTTACAAAAAATCTATTAACTTTTTCCGCAACCGCCCCATTAGTACCATTGGCGTTTTTTGTATCTAAACTTATAAAAGTAAACTTCTCGGATAAGTCGAATCCATTAAATCAACTCGGAATTATTTTTTCACTTAATCAAATGTTATATTTATTGATTGCGATGTGGGTATATCCAACTGTTCCGGATAAACTTGTTATGGTTATTGCGATGATATTTGGAGCACATTTACTGCCTTATGCTTGGTTGTATCAATCTAGAATTTATGCGATTATGTCAATTGTTATCCCATTTGTCGCACTGTATGTTGGGATGAACTATGAAGTATATGTTTTATCGGGAATGATGATAATTTTCGAGATTTTATTTAGTACTATTTTAACTATTGAAGTAAAAAATCTAATAAGAAAGTGAAATGAACTATGAATATCAAAGTAATTTCCGCAATGAATCAACTTGATGAAATAAGACAACTTTTTAGAGAGTATGCGAACTCTCTTGAAATTGATCTATGTTTTCAAGACTTTGAAGAAGAATTAAAATCTCTACCTGGTAAATATTCTGAACCTGATGGACGCTTATATATTGCGTACCTTGATAATAAAGTTGTTGGTTGTATCGCATTAAGACGATATGATGACATTAGGGCTGAATTAAAACGATTATTTGTTCGTAATGGATATCGTGGTTTAGGGATTAGTAAACGACTTATTCAACGAATAATACAAGATGCGTTAGATATTGGCTATCATTCTATTCTTTTGGATACACTTGATACAATGAAACCGGCAATTAGTTTATATACTTCAATTGGATTTAAAGAAATAGAGTCGTATTATGATAATCCTATTGAAGGGGCTAAGTACTTTGAGTTGGATTTAATTAAGTTGAAAGGTTAATATGAGACGAAAAGATCGCGAAGTAACAGATATTAATGATTTACTTTCTATTGTGGAAGAATGTAGAATCTGTCATTTAGGATTAATAGATGATAAGGGAATGTATATTGTACCTTTAAATTATGGATATGAATACATTAATCAACGTTTGAACTTATATTTTCATAGTGCACATGTTGGACGTAAAATTGATGCGATTATAAACAATCCCAATGTTTGTATCGAAATGGATTGTGATCATCGCTTAATTGAAGGGGAGAAGGCATGTGATTATTCATTTGGGTATAAGAGTATTATTGGAAATGGTAAGGCAAGTATTGTAAGTGATTATAATGAAAAACTAAAAGGATTAAGTTTACTCATGAAACATGAAACGCAAAGAGAATTTGAATTTGATGAGAAAATGGTAAATCAAGTTTCTGTGATAAGAGTTGAAGTTAATGAGTTTACGGGTAAGTATCATAAATAATGATTGATTTTATGAAATGGTATCGTTAGAATAAGCATAACGGAGAAAATTCTATGAAGAAAATTGTGCTATTTTGTGGAGCTGGGATGTCGAGTAGTTTATTGGTGTTAAAGGTTAGAGATGCGATTAAAGCGGGTGGATTTGATTATACATGTGATGCGTATGATACAAGTACGGTTGTAAGTAAATCAACGGATGCGGATGTAGTATTGGTTGCGCCACAAGTTCGTCATATGTTAAAGAAGTATCAAGATGCGATTAAAACATGTCCGGTAGAACCGATGGATATGGTATCGTATGGATCCATGAATGGTCAAAAGATACTTGAACAAGCTCGTAAATTAATGGGTGAACTATAATAATCGAGAAAGAGTTGAATAAACTCTTTTTTTAGTCAATTCTATTGTAATTCAAGAAGTGTCCCCTTATAATAGACACGTAATGTTTCAAGACATTGTATAAAGGAGGCTGTATGAGTCATAGAGTTCAACTATCTAATCCAATCAATCAGCTACATAGCTTTAAGTCTACACAAAAACCATTTGTGATGTTATTTCAGACTGAAAGCTGTGGAGTTTGTCATGCGATTGAACCACGATTGAAAGATTTGCTTGAGAATTATGGTGTTCGATATGTGGCGGTTGATGCGGGGAAATATCCTGAAATTGCTGGTCAACATCAAGTTTTTACAGTCCCAACGATTATAGTGTGGTCTGAGAATCGTGAAATTCTTAGAGAAAGTCGATTTATCAATTTCTCTAAAATTGAGAGATTACTCGAATTTATACAGGTTTATGAAACAGAATATGAAAGTTTAAGTCAAACGAACTAGGAAAGGGTCTATTATGTTCAATTTTTTTCAATCAAATCATTTAAGTCAAGATAAGGCATATGAACAACTTCAAAACGATTCAAGCATCAAACTCATTGATGTTCGTACAAAAGAAGAGTATAGAGAAGGTCATGTAAAAGGTAGTGTCAATATTCCATTAGATACACTACCAAATCGCTTTCAATCAGCACTACCAAAGAAAGACCAAACTATTTTTGTGATTTGTCTTAGTGGAGGACGTGCTTCTGATGCGACAGCTTATTTAAAACGTGTTGGTTATACCAATGTTTATAACATTGGTGGTGTCGGTTCTTGGAAATATGGGTTAGTCAAATAGTATGAAGAAAATCGTTATTATTGGGGGTGTTGCGGGTGGCGCAACAGCCGCTGCAAGACTCAGACGTTTAAACGAACATGATCAAATCATTATGTTTGAACGTGACGAGTATATTAGTTTTGCGAACTGTGGATTACCATACTATATTGGGAATGTGATTACAGATCGTGAAGATTTGTTGGTTCAAACGGTTGAAGGGATGTCAGAACGTTTTAACCTAGACATTCGTAATTTCTCAGAAATTGTTGATATTAATCGAAAAGATAAAAAAGTTACTGTTCGTAAAGTACTAACCAATGAAATATATGAAGAATCGTATGATGTTTTAATTCTATCACCAGGGGCGAAACCAATTCAGCCACCGATTGAAGGACTTAAAGAATCGAAGAATCTATATGTTCTACGTAATATAGCGGATACAGATGCCATATACAATGCGATTGAAACAACTCACCCAAAAACAGCGGTAGTAGTAGGGGGTGGTTTTATCGGAGTTGAGATGGCTGAAAATTTAACTGAAAGAGGAATTAAAGTTACGATTGTAGAAAAAATGCCTCAAGTGTTAGCGCCTCTTGATTTTGAAATGGCGCAACTCGTTCATCAAGAATTAAATGAACATGGTGTAAATCTTGTTTTAGGTGATGGACTACTTAAATTCAGTGAAGAAGGAAAGAAAATTCATCTCGAAAGTGGGAAAGTGATTGATACAGATTTAATTATCTTATCGATTGGAGTAGTACCTGAAAATACATTGGCGAAAAAAGCAGATGTATTGGTTGGGCCAAGAGGTCATATTGTCACAACATCCAAGTTACAAGTTCTTGATGCACAGACACAAGAGGTTGTGGATGGATTCTATGCTTTGGGTGATGCGATTCAAGTAAAGGACTTTGTGACTAAGGGAGATACCGCAATCGCTCTCGCTTGGCCAGCTAATCGTCAAGCACGATTAGTAGCGGATATTATTAATGGGAAAGATGTAGAATACAAAGGTTCTTTAGGAACATCTGTTCTTAAAGTGTTTAATCTTACTGTTTCAGCTACAGGTAATAATCAACGTATGTTAGAAATGAAGAAAATACCTTATCAAGCCATCCATGCTCATCGAAACAATCATGCGTCTTATTATCCAAATGCGACAAATATTTCTCTAAAGCTACTCTACCATCCTGAAACACTAGAAATACTTGGTGCACAGGCTGTTGGTGAAGAGGGAACTGAGAAACGTATTGATGTCATTGCGACAGCTATTAAGTCAAAACTGAAAGTTACTGAATTAAGTGATCTTGAGTTAGCCTATGCACCACCATTCTCTTCTGCGAAAGATCCAGTAAATATACTTGGTTATATAGCAGAGAATATTATTGATGGTCATTATAAAGTTACGTATCCAAGTCAAGTTGAGGAATTCATTAAACAAAATGCGTTCTTCTTAGATGTTCGTACACCCGAAGAGTTTGCGGAGGGTTCAATCTTTGGTTCTATAAATATTGAAGTAGATGAATTACGTACAAGAATAAGTGAAATCAAAGTACCGAAAGATACTCCGATTGTCGTGAATTGTTTTGTTGGATTAAGAGCGTATCTAGCGATTATGATTCTGAAAAGCTATGGGTTTACAAACTTATACAATCTATCTGGTGGATATCGTACGTATAGTGCATTGAATTATAAATTAATATAGAGTTTGAATAACTTGTCACAGAAATAGATTAGTTTCGACACATTTCTGTGACATTTTTCTTCTAAGATGAGTTTGTAAAGCAAATGCTTTAGGAGAAAATATATGAACAAAACATTAGTAAAAGGATTAATTAGTTTAAGTGTTGGAGGATTACTTATCGGTTCAACCTTCATGTCAGTTGACGCAAAATATGGTAATCAAACTTCCAATCAAGTAAGACAAAGTGTTATTCAAGCTGAGGCTGTAACTCCAGATGAGTTAAAAGATTTAGAAGCCATGTTTACGGTATTGATTAAGGATGAATATAGAGCTCGTGCAGAATATCAAGCAATCATTGATGAATTTGGTGCACAAACTCCATTCACGAGTCTCGTTAGAGCAGAAACAATGCATATCAATGCATTGACACGATTATTCGAAGTATATGGATTAGATGTGCCAAGTGATGATGGAAGTAAGTCTGCAGTAGTACCTGATTCACTTGAAGAAGCCTATGCGATTGGAGTCGATGCAGAGAAGAATAATATCGCATTATATGATAAGTATTTGGATCAAGACCTACCAACCAATGTAGAAAGAGTCTTCACAAACTTACAAAAGGCATCTGAAAATCATTTAGCAACGTTTGAAGCATATCAAGATGGTAAAACTCCAGTTGATTGTGATCTAACTCAAGATCCTCAGAATCGTAATATGTCATTAAGACAGAATAAACAATTTGGAAGAAACCAATAAACATAAAACCCTAGGCAACTAGGGTTTTATAATGTTTGTATTAATCGATTTACATATTCATGTATTCTATTCTTTAAATCAAATTTTCCATCTCTAAGACACCAATCATAAACTACACCTCTAACACAAACGAATAAGAACTGAACTATTTCATTAGAACTTATACTTGAAGTAAGTTCATTTTTATTTTGTCCATCTTTAATAATATCATTGAGAATATTTTGCATGACTCTATTATCTTTCGCAAAGAGATTATTTTTAACATTATATAATTGCTTAGTGAATTCTAATCCACACTTTTGATTGTATTCAGCATAACAATCAAAATAATTTAGGATACATTCCTTTGCCGATGAACAATTAATCATATCACTGTATTTTTCTGAAAAGTAAATATCGGCTAACTCAAATATTCGATCAAGAATCTCATATTTAGATTTAAACACATTATAAAACGTACCTGTAGAAACATTCGCGACCTTGCATATTTCATCTACAGTAATATTTTCAAATCCTTTTGTTTCAAATAAGTGAATAGCGACTTGATAGACTTTATCTTTAGTTTGTTGGGCTTGAATTTGCCGATTTGTTTGTTTTTCTTGAGTCATAATGAATGATTCTAGTATAACATAATTTCACTTGTGAAAAATGCTTGATAATATATTAACAAATTCTATTGACTCTCTATTTATTCGTATATTATAATGAGTCCGTTCAGTGAACTAGTTCGTTAAAATATTCTCAAGGTGATATTTTAATGAAATATGAATCAAATTTTTTCTAGAAAAACATTTAGGTAAATAAGAAATCAAACGTTTAGATTTAGTTTTTAATTCGGGATAGCTCATTTAAAGAGAGAGGAATAATGAGGGAAATGAAAAGAAGTTTTACGAAAAAATTGCTTTCAGTTATGCTAAGCCTTTTATTAGTAATGACATTGTTTGGTTGCCAATCCTCAGACAGTGCTGTTTCATATAAAGCAGGTACATATGAGGCAACTGTTGCAGGTCACAATGGTGATCTTACAGTTGAAGTTGTGGTTAGTGAGTCTGAAATCTTAGAAGTTAATATTTTAAAACACATGGAAAGTCCAAGCATTTCTGATGCGGCGATTGAACGTATTCCAGTAGCGATTGTTGAAAATCAAAGTTTAGCGGTTGATACAATTTCTGGCGCAACTGTTTCAAGTAAAGCAATCATTAATGGTGTTACTGAAGCACTAAAACAAGCTGGTGCTGATATTGATAAATTACTCGTTAAGAATGATAAAGAAGCTGTTAAAGGTGAAACTAAAGAATATACTACAGATGTCGTTATTATTGGGGGCGGTGGAGCTGGCTTAGCTGCAGCTGTATCTGCTCATCAAAATGGTGCGACTGTTATTGTTGTTGAAAAAATGTCTCGTTTAGGTGGTAATACAATTCTTTCTGGTGGTGCGATGAATGCGGTTGACCCTGTTCGTCAAGGTGCTCAAGGAATTGAGGATTCTGTTGAAAAACACTATACTCAAACTTACGAAGGCGGAGATAAATTAGGAAATCCTGTTTTAATTCGTACTTTAGTTGAAAATGCATATTCTGCAGTTCAATGGTTAGAAGAATTAGGTATGACATTTAAAGATCAAGTTTTCACTGTTTTAGGCGGTATGTGGCCAAGAGCTCATAAACCAACTACTCCACTTGGAACTGGTTTTATTAGTACTTACCAAAATTACATTGATAGTAATGAAGGAATTGAAGTTTTACTAGATACTGAAGCATTAGAACTTATTTTTGAAGAAGGTCGTGTAACAGGCGTTAAAGCTGAATCACTTGAAGGGGATGTAATCCTTCATGCGAACAATGGTGTTATTCTTGCGACAGGTGGTTTCTCTGCTAATCAAGAATTGTTAGAAAAATACAATGAAACTTGGCCTTCTCTAGCAAACACCAAAACAACCAATCATCCAGGCGCTACAGGGGATGGTCTTGTAATGGCTGAAGCAGTTGGAGCTAATTTAATTGGTTTATCCAATATTCAATTATTACCAATGGGCGATCCAGTAACGGGCAGCTTAAGTGGTAATATCGAACAAGGTGTTGAAAACCGTATCTTCGTTAATAAATCTGGTAACCGATTTGTGGATGAAGGTCAACGTCGTGACGTTATGACGAAGGCATTGTTTGAACAAGAAGATACAATGATGTGGGTTGTATTGGATGCAAAAAATTATCCTACAAAAGAAACAAAGAATAATTTTAATGAAACGATTGATGACTTAATTGCTCAAGGTCGTGCATTTAAAGGTGATACATTAGAAGAACTTGCTGAACAAATCGGTGTAGATCCTGCTAATCTTGTTAAAGCTGTTGAAGAATTCAACGCTGCTGTAGATTCTGGAAAACCTGATGCATTTGGAAGAACATTATTTGATAAGAAGATTGATACTCCTCCATACTATGCAGGTGCACGTGTTCCGACAGTTCACCATACGATGGGTGGTGTTGAAATCAATGAATATACTCAGGTTTTAGATGCGACTGGCGCAATCATCCCAGGTTTATATGCAGCGGGTGAAGTAACTGGTGGTATTCATGGATCTAACCGTTTAGGTGGTAATGCATTAGCTGATATCACAGTATTCGGACGTATCGCAGGCGAAAGTGCTGCACTAAAACGTTAACTCATAGTTGATATAAAAAAAGAAACCAAATGATACTCCTTGCACGATACCATTTGGTTTTTTCTTGCAAAATTTAAAGAAAAGAATATAATAGTTATGAACATATGTTCATAACGAGGGTATATGCCAAGACCAATCAAAGAGAGAAGTATTAGAGAAAAACCAGTTTGTTGTCGATTCATTCCAGAGAAAATTCAAAATGATGAAACTATAACTCTTACAATGGATGAGTTTGATGTGATACGAAAATGTGATTATGAACGATTAAGTCAAGAGAATTGTGCACAAACCATGAATGTGAGTCGAACTACCGTTCAAAGAATCTATGCCAGTGCTCGATTAAAAATCGCGGAAGCACTTGTATTAGGGAAAGTACTCGAGATAGACGGTGGAATTGTATCATTTAATTTGGATGATGATATGAGTAATTATTTAAATGAAAAGGGAGAAGTAAATATGAAAATCGCAATAGGACTAGATGGAGAAAAAGTTGCGGATCACTTTGGTCATTGTAATGATTTTAGAATTTATGAAATAGTGAATAATAAAGTAATAAATCAAGAAGATATTCATGATGAGATACATGTGCATCAAGCAAGACCACAATTCTTAAAGAATCTTGGAGTCGATGTATTAATTATGAACTCTATGGGTAAAGGTGCATATAATCGATTAATTACATTAGGTATTAAAACAATCAATGCGGAAAATAAGAGCGTAGTAGAAGCGCTAAATTCATACTTAGCACATGAACTCAATATCGAATTAGTTGGCCATGAATGTCATGGATGTGAATCGCATGGAAGAGGACATCATCATGGATAGTACAATCTATATTATTACTGCATTAGCACTAGGTGTATCTTTTTATAAATCTAAAGATAAGACTATCCTAGCTCTAAAAAAAGCATGGAAATCATTTGAGAATATTCTTCCGCAGTTTTTAAGTATTTTATTGATCATTGGATTTGTCTTAAGTATTTTAAACGCTAACCAAATATCAGAATTAATTGGACAAGAATCTGGTTGGAAGGGTGTATTAATTGCGTCAATTATAGGTTCAATTACACTCATTCCAGGATTCATTGCTTTCCCACTTGCATCTGCTCTATTAAATAATGGGGCAGGTTATATGCAAATTGGCGCATTTATCTCGACACTAATGATGGTTGGGATTGTGACAATCCCACTTGAAATTAAGTTTTTTGGTAAGAAAGCCGCAATCCTTAGAAATTCACTTGCGTTTGTATTCTCATTATTTGTGGCCTTTATGTTAGGAGTATTTTTAAAATGAAGAACTTAAAGCGTTATCGTTTATTTTTTATACTTATTTTAGGATATGGTGTCTTATATTTTATAAATGAATCTCTATTTAACATGAGCACTCAAAAAACAAGTTCAAGTTTATTGGAGATGATTCAAGTACTACCTCCTGTATTTATATTATTAGGTTTACTTGATGTCTGGGTTAAACGAGAGACGATGGTTAAGATGATGGGAAAAGATAGTGGAATAATGGGTATTCTACTTGCGTTCTTTTTAGGGTCTGCCGCTGCTGGGCCTTTATATGCCGCATTTCCAGTAGCGTTAACACTATTAAAAAAAGGTAGTTCATTCAGGAATGTACTTATTTTAATTGGTGCTTGGTCCACCACAAAAATACCGTTATTAATATTTGAGGCTTCCTCAATGGGCTTGAATTTTACACTTATTCGTTTTGGATTGAATATTTTTGGGATTCTAGGAATCGCATTAATAAGTGAGATTGTCTTAGGACATAAAGAACTTGATGAAATTCATGCTAGGTCATTATCTATTGAAAATTAAGTGCTCTGCGCATTTTTAATATCCTTCTATTTCAATACCACAGTTTGTGGAGGTATCTTCTAAAATCAAATGATTTAAGTGATAGAGTGATAGTTTTACATTTCCCCCTAATCCTTCTTTGATTGTATTTTGCATAAGTCCATTTTTAGGAGATACTAGATCGATTCGATCGTCCATAATCACATCCACAATGAGTCGATAGAATCCACGTTTGATGATTAAAATGAAACCATGATTGTTTTTTATTAACTGTGATTTATAGGATCCAGTATACGTCGCGAAGCGATATGATCTTTTGTTTGTATTTAATTGCGCTATTAATCCTTCAAAACTAAATCCTAAGAATGGAATATGGGCAATACTTAACATAAATGATGTAGTATTATCACTAAAATGATTTCCTTGAATCCAGATATATCGTTTTGGGAATGAAGTACCCCAATCTTTTTCAATATAACCTTTATCCTGTTTAAAGTTCCAAACTTCATCATTAATTCTAAGATTTCCAATTACACTATGTGACATACTCACAACTCCATGATTACATTCCATATTGGGGATATAGGTAAAAGGTCCCATAATGTTAGGCATATATGGATTATGACTTGATAACTCAAGTTGATTTGAAAAGCTTAATGATCCGTGACACTGAATCGAATCATCTTCAATATGTATTTCTAGTTTATTTAAAGAAAAGAAACATTTCTCTATCTGATATCCATCTCTAACAGACTTAAATGATTCAAGAGTAAAAGAGATATAAGTTGTTTGTAAAGGATGTGTTTTTATAACTTGGATAAAGCTATGGGGATTTTTTGGATTCGTACTATAACCAAAAATGAAACTAATCGTTTTATCGAGTTCTTGATTTACTTGTTTAAAATACCATCCTTCAAAATAGTTCTTTTTTGTGATTGTGCCTTGTTCAATAAATGGTTTAATTATTTTGTTCATAGTATTAATTTGAGTATAACTTAAAAGTTTGATTAATAGATAAAATTTGATTTATGAGTATTTATTACTCAAATTAGATAAGAATATGATACTATTTGACTATTAAAAAAGAGGTGAACCTATGCCACTCGGACATGTAGAAGAACTAGAAAATAAAGTTGTAAATAATCCACTTGCGGATAAGGCAAAAATGAGAGTATTAGTGGGAGAAAAAGAAGGTTGGGATAATCACGTTATGCGTGTATTTGAGTTAGAACCAAATGGTTTTACTCCACGTCACCAACATCCTTGGCCTCATATAAATTATATTATCGAAGGAGAAGGAACTCTTTTCTTGAATGGAGTTGAGAATGAAATTAAAGCTGGATCGTATGCGTATGTTCCATCAAATGAGTTACATCAATTCCAAAACAAATCGAATACTGTATTAAAGTTTATTTGTATCGTTCCAACAGAGGGTCACAAGTAGTTTATGTGACTCTTTTTTATTTCATAAACTTTCATTATTTACATTCCTTTCATTGCTTTTAAATTAATAGAGCTTAGTGTAGAATAGACAGATATAAAGAGGATGGTTAAAAAATCCACTTTATAGGAATGATTTATCATTCAAACACAACTCAATCGTTTTGTATAATCGCGATAAGATGGTTCGCAAGTCTCTACCCTGTTACCTTTAACAGGACTACAAAACAACAATAGGCTTTTTAGCTATTTTTGTTTTTTCTAGAGACACTGTTACCAGTGTCTTTTATTTATTTAAGGAGAAAAACATGGATACACCTATTCAAGTCTCAGTGGTGATGGGATCAATCTCAGACTATGAGACATTAAAAGATGCTTTATTGATTTTAGATGAATTTGAGATTTGTTATGAGAAGAAAGTTGTGAGTGCACACCGAACGCCAGAAGATATGTTTGAGTACGCCAAGAACGCAAGGGACAGAGGTGTTCAAGTCATAATTGCGGCAGCTGGAGGTGCAGCTCATCTTCCTGGTATGATTGCCTCTCTCACAACACTCCCTGTTATCGGTGTGCCTGTAAAGAGCCAAGCATTAAATGGAGTGGATAGTTTATTATCCATAGTCCAAATGCCAGCTGGTATTCCCGTTCTTACTACCGCAATTGGTGTTCCTGGCGCAAAGAATGCGGTATTAGGCGCATTAAGAATCCTAAGCATCCATAATGAATCCATTACTAAAAAACTTGATGATTATGCAGAAAAACTCGCTAAACAAGTTCGTGAAAGTGAGTTTCCATGTTAAGAATAACCCCTCCCGCTACCATTGGAATTATCGGTGGAGGCCAACTCGGTAAAATGATGGCTTACTCACTGATTAGACAAGGCTATAAAGTCGCAGTACTTGATCCAGATATGGATTGTCCCTGTGCTCATTTAGCTCACCACTTTATCTGTGCATCGTATTCAGATGAGATTGCATTAATAGAATTAGCTCAGCTATCAGATGTGATAACCTATGAGTTTGAGAATATCGATGTTGATCAACTTATGAAAGTCAGTCAATTAGACCAAGTTCCACAAGGCTATGATTGCCTTAGAGTTTCTCAAGATCGTTTATTAGAAAAAAGTACAATTCAATATTTAGGCATTCCTACGATTAAGTTTGAACCTTTTTCAACTATGGATGAATTAAATAATCTATCTTTGAACTATCCCATCATTATAAAGACTCGTCGCTTTGGTTATGATGGAAAAGGTCAAATCAGTGTAAAACGAAAAGAAGATCTTATATTTATTGATTTAGATTTTCCACACGAGTATATTGCGGAAGAATTATGTTTATTCGATACAGAAATAAGTGTTATCGCATGTGGATATAAAGATGGAATAGTTGCTTATGAACCATTTGAAAATAAGCATATCAATGGGATTCTACACACTAGTCTTTATCCTGCTCAAATTTCAAAAGATTTAAAGGAAATCGCAATAGAATATACAAAGAAGATAATTGAAACCTTTAACTATAAAGGTATTTTAGCCGTTGAGTTTTTTGTGAAAGACAATCAACTTTATTTTAATGAACTAGCACCACGACCTCATAATTCAGGTCATGGAACGATTGATTCATGTGATATTAGTCAATTTGATAGTCATGTTTATGCCATTACAGGATGCTCAAAGGTAGAGCCAAAAACATTCCAAATAAGTCTTATGCAAAACATATTAGGTCAAGACTTTAATCAAGTAATGAGCAAGTTAAAAATGAATTCAAATCAATCAGTTCATGTCCATTTATATGGTAAAAAAGAAAATCGTGATAATCGAAAAATAGGACATATCACATTTACAGGTGACACAATTGAACAGGTCAATGAAATTGCACAAGAATGGAGAATTAAACGATGAACTTAATAGTCTATACCGAGAAACGAAATGGGTTTGCGCAAGACTCGATTGATCTTAAAGCACAATGTCACAGTCTTTTACAAATTGATTGTGATATTCGAGTTTTTAATGGATATACCGTAAATGATATTAGTAGTAATGATATCGATAAAGCGATTAAGTATGTTTTCAGTGAACCTATGGTTGATAACGTATTTGAAACACTCCCAAAAGTGAATGGGACAATTATTGCGCGCGAACCACTTCCTGGACAGTATGATCAACGATCGGATAGCGCTGTACAATGTTTGAAATGTTTGAATTTTGAATCAAATCCAAGTGTTAAATCGTTCCAAGTCGTCTTATTTAATCGAGTTTTAAGTAAAGATGAAGAAAATCGATTTATTAAATTTTGGATAAATCCGGTTGAAATGAGAGTTAAAGAATTAGATAAAGAAATAAATCTAATAGACATACAAAAAGAACCCAAGATAAATGATTTCTGTGAATGGACTGATTTTGATATTCAAGCATTTCTAAAAAAGGAAAGTGCCGCAATGACCATGGATGACTTAAAACTCATTCAGGATTACTTCAAGATACATGAGAAAAGAGATCTAAGTTATACCGAGTTTAAGGTGTTGGATACGTATTGGAGTGACCATTGTCGACATACAACATTTGAAACAGAGATTACTGATATTGAGATAGAAGAAAGCCCATATTCCTATGTCATAAAAGAGACATTAAACCAATTTTATGAAATGCGTAAACAACTGAATCGTGAACACAAAGCAATCACATTAATGGAATTAGCGACGATGTTCGGACGTTATCGTAAAGATCCTAGAGTGGAAATTAGTGATGAAATCAATGCTTGCAGTGTAGTGATTGATGTGAATACAGATCAAGGCAAAGAAGAATGGTTACTCATGTTTAAAAATGAGACACACAATCATCCTACTGAAATAGAACCTTTTGGAGGGGCATCAACCTGTATTGGAGGTGCTATCCGAGATCCACTTAGTGGAAGAAGTTATGTCTATCAAGCCATGCGTATCAGTGGTTGTGGGAATGTGAAAGAATCCTTTGATTCAACCCTTGAGAATAAGCTCCCGCAACGAATCATCGCTTCAAAGGCAACACAAGGGAATGCGTCTTATGGAAATCAAATTGGTGTATGTACCAGTTATGTAAAAGAGATTTATCATCCTTCGTATGTTGCTAAACACCTTGAGTGTGGGGCTGTTGTTGGTGCAGTTAAAAAGGAATATGTTAAACGTTTAAAACCTGAAGTAAATGATTGTGTCATTCTATTAGGTGGAAGAACTGGAAGAGATGGGATAGGTGGCGCAACCGGTTCATCTAAGATACATTCCAACTCAAGTCTTAAACAAAGTGGAAGTGAAGTTCAAAAGGGAAATGCGCCAGAAGAACGAAAACTTCAACGTTTATTTAGAAATCCGAATGTCACAAAACTAATCAAAAAGTCTAATGACTTTGGGGCGGGTGGAGTATGTGTTGCGATTGGTGAATTAGCGGATGGATGTGAGATCTGGTTAGATAAAGTACCACTTAAATATGAGGGCTTAAATCCAACAGAAATCGCGATTAGCGAAAGTCAAGAAAGAATGGCGGTTGTCGTTGATCGACAGGATTGCGAATTATTCTTAGAGTACGCAAAATCTGAAAATATTGAGGCAAGTATTGTGGCTCGTATTACAGATAACAATCGCTTATGCATGAAGTATTATGACCAAGTTGTTGTAGATCTAGATCGTAATTTGATTAATACAAATGGAGTTAGACAAAAAGTTAAATCAATACTTGTTCAAAAACCAATACTAAAAAATAAGTCGATTGAATTCAACGAATTATCCCTTCTTCAACATTTAAATAGTTTGAATGTAACAAGTCAAAAAGGATTGATTGAACAATTTGATGGGAGTATTGGGGCAACGACTGTTCTATATCCTTTAGGAGGTAAATACCAGTTGACTCCATCGATCGCAAGTGTTCAAAAAATTGCGATGGAAAAAGGAAATACATCGACAGTTAGTATCTTAAGTTATGGATTTAATCCATCACTTAGTGAGATTAATCCATTCTTAAGTGCACAAGCATCTGTCCTTGAAAGTATTGCGAAGACGATTTGTGTGGGTGGACAAATCGAAAATATTTACTTTTCTTTCCAAGAGTATTTTGCGAAATTATACCAAGACCCTAAGAAGTGGGGAAATGTCATTCAAACATTACTTGGGGCACAGTCTGTACAATCTTGTTTCAATCGACCTGCTATTGGTGGTAAGGATAGTATGAGTGGATCCTTTAATGAAAAAGATGTATTAGATACATTTATTAGTTTTGCGTGTTCATATTCTGAAGTAGATAAAGTTTTATCGAATGAGACTAAGAATGTTGGAAATAAGATTTATCTTGTTTATGCAAAAAGATGTGATAATGGACTATTCGATTTAGAATCGATCAAATCGAATTATTATAAAGTAGAAAAACTCATCCAAAATAAGAAAATTATAAGCGCAAATGTGGTTAAGAATTCTCTTGTTTCAACACTTTGTGAAATGTCTTTTGGTAATAATTTAGGCTTAAATATCCAAACAAATCATAATCTTATGGAAGATATGTGTGGCTCTATACTGTTAGAAGTTTCTCCAGATACAAACTTAAATGAGTTTGATTACTTAGGGGATGTGACACATAAAGGATTTATGTTTAATGGTATATCAATTGAATATGACCATGCGAAAACAGCTTATATCAGTGGACTCGAGTTCTTATATCCAATCAAAGGTCATAACCAATCACTATCCATAGATACCATAACAACATCCATTGGACATATTCCTTACGCACATCCAAGTGTTAAAGAAGTAAACGTTGTGATCCCGGTATTCCCAGGTACGAATTGTGAAGTTGATACAGCTCGTGCATTTGAAAAAGCGGGTGCACAACCTCACATTAGTTTAATTCGTAATTTAGATGCGAACGCATTGAAAGAATCGATTCATGATTTCTGCCATCGATTAGATAAGTCTCATATCTTGGCTCTTCCAGGTGGATTCTCTGGAGGAGATGAACCGGATGGAAGTGCTAAGTTTATTGTCAATATTCTGAATAATGAAGATGTTAAGAATGCAGTAAAACGATTATTAGCTCGTGATGGTCTAATTATTGGGATATGCAATGGATTTCAAGCTCTTATTAAAACAGGCTATCTACCTTATGGGGAGATTAGAGAATTAAATGAATCGGATGCGACACTAGCCCATAATACAATTCATCGTCATATTTCTACGATGGCAAGAGTTAGACAAAGTACAGACGGATCTCCTTGGCTAAAAGATGGCTTAGGACAAGTAAGTCAAGTTCCACTCAGTCATGGAGAAGGACGATTAGTCATGAGTCATGATTTATATCAATCTTGTGTTGAAAAAGGTCAAATTGCGTTTCAATATGTGAATGAAGATGGAATAGCGAGTATGGATCCATTGGTAAACGTGAATGGTTCAAGTTATGCGATTGAAGGGCTTATCTCTCCATGTGGAAGAATCTTAGGTAAGATGGGTCATACAGAAAGAGTTGTGGATGGTTGTTATAAGAATATACCGGATATGGTTGAAATGAAATTGTTTGAAAATGGAGTAAATTACTTCAGAAGAGGGTCAAAATGAACAAACTAAATATGATTTATGAAGGCAAGGCTAAACAACTTTATACAGTTGAAGAGAATGATAAGATTATCATTCATTATAAAGATGATGCGACTGCCTTTAATGGGGTAAAGAAAGCACAAATCAATCATAAAGGTGAACTGAATAATGCGATTTCTACCATTATCTTTAATCATCTCCATAAAAATAATATTCCAACACATTATATAGAAACACTCAATGATCGTGATCAACTCTGTCATAAAGTAAGTATTATTCCATTAGAAGTCATCGTTCGTAATATCATTGCGGGTTCTATGGCAAAACGCTTAGATATTAAAGAAGGAACGGTCGCACCTAAACCTATCTATGAACTTTGTTTTAAGAATGATGAATTAGGGGATCCATTAATCAATGAGGATCATGCGTTAGCACTAAACGTTGTGAGTGAGTCTGATTTGAAAGAAATCAAAGATTTAACTTTAAAAATAAATACATTATTAATCGATTTATTCAAAAATATAGATATTACCTTAGTCGACTTCAAAATCGAGTTTGGACGTAAACTGGATGGGACTATTGTGTTAGCTGATGAAATCAGTCCGGATACCTGTCGATTATGGGATACATTAACTCAGAAGAAATTGGATAAGGATCGTTTTAGACGTGATTTAGGAAACGTGGAAGATGCATATCAGGAGATATTAGCGCGTCTATCGAAATGAGGGATCTTATGCAAGAAATTAGTCTAATCTATGATCGTGAGTTACATGAAGAATGTGGGGTATTTGGGGTTTATAACGTTGAGAATGCCGCAAACCTTAGTTACTATGGTCTTCATGCGCTTCAACACAGAGGTCAAGAAGGGTGTGGTATTGTCACATCGGATTCAAATCATTTAATCGGACTCAAGAATGAAGGAAGTGTACGAAGTGTATTTAGTGAAAATTTACTTAAGAAATTATTAGGGCAACACGCAATAGGACATGTGCGTTATTCCACAACGGGTGGTGGTGGGATATTAAATGTTCAACCTTTCTTATTTCGTCATGGTGCGGGTGATTTTGCCTTATGTCATAACGGTAATATTGTGAATTCTGAACAATTAAAACGTAATTTAGAGAACAGTGGAAGTATCTTCCAAAGTTCATCGGATAGTGAAATTTTGGCTCATTTACTTAAGAAGAATGGAAGACTCAATCGTATTGATGCGATTAAAGAATCACTCATCTATTTAGAAGGTGCCTTTGCGTTTCTGATTCTCACAAAAGATAAGTTATACGCAATGCGGGATAAACATGGACTAAGACCATTATCCATAGGAAAGCTGGATCAAGGGTATGTGATCAGTTCAGAAACCTGTGCATTTGATGCGATTGGGGCAGAATTCTATCGTGATATATTACCTGGTGAGATTGTGACATTTTCTGAGAAAGGGATGGAAAGTACCTTCTATTCACTGGATACAGAAGAAAAAATATGTGCAATGGAGTATATCTATTTCTCACGTCCAGATAGTGACTTATTGGGATTAAATGTTCATCGATCACGTAAAGAATGTGGAAGAATATTAGCCCAAGAAGCACCTATTGAAGCGGATATCGTTATAGGAGTTCCAGATTCATCCTTATCTGCCGCAAGTGGATACGCGGAAGAGAGTCATATTCCATATGAAATGGGATTGATAAAGAATCGATATTCAGGAAGAACGTTTATTGAACCCTCACAGGTTCTTCGAGAAAAAGGCGTTAAGATGAAGTTATCTCCAGTACGTTCCATCGTATCTGGAAAACGTGTTATTTTAATCGATGATTCCATTGTACGTGGTACGACATCCAAACAGATTGTGGCGATGTTAAAGGATATGGGAGCGAAAGAAGTTCATATGCGTATTGCGTCTCCACAAATTATTGCGCCATGTTTCTACGGGGTCGATACATCTACCTATGAAGAACTCATAAGTGCATTTAATAATACTGAACAAGTTCGTCAAATTATTGGGGCTGATTCACTCGCATTCTTATCCATTGAAGGACTAAAGAAAGCGTTAAATCAAAGAGATTTATGTTTAGCCTGTTTTAGTAATAAATATCCAACACACCTGTATGGTGAAATCAAAAATGCCAATAAAGATGGTAAATTCTAGGAGAAATCATGAGTCAACACTATAAAAATGCAGGCGTTAGTTTAGAATCAGGCTATGAATCGGTAGAGAGAATTAAGAAACATACTGAACGTACACGAAATCTTGGGATGATGTCTAATATTGGTTCATTTGGAGGCTGTTTTGATTTATCATCCTATTCTATGAAAGAACCTGTTCTTGTGAGCGGGACTGATGGAGTTGGGACAAAGCTCAAAATTGCGTTTGATATGAATAAACACGATACGATTGGGATTGATGTGGTAGCCATGTGTGTTAATGATGTGTTAGCACAAGGTGCCCAACCTTTATTCTTTCTTGATTATCTTGCGGTAGGTAAGAATGAACCTGCAGTGATAGAAGACATCGTAAAAGGGGTTGCGGATGGTTGTGAACTCGCTGGTTGTGCACTTGTAGGTGGAGAAACAGCTGAAATGCCAGATATGTATCATGTGGGTGAATATGATATTGCAGGATTTACAGTAGGGGTTGTTGAGAAATCTAAGATGATTCAAACTAGTCATGTTCAAGAGAAGGATGTGGTAATTGGTTTAGCGAGTAGTGGAATTCATTCCAATGGATTTAGTTTAGTGCGTAAGATTTTATTTAAGGATCATGATATCTCATTGAGACAAACCTTTGAAGATAAAACATTAGGGGATGTCTTGTTAGAACCAACGCGAATCTATGTTAAGAGTGTTCTAAAAGTATTGGATCAAATTCAAGTATCTGGAATCGCACATATTACAGGGGGTGGTTTCTATGAAAATATGCCCCGTTGTATACAATCAAATCAAGGTTTAAAACTCAAAAAAGGTTCATGGGAAGTCCCAAGTATTTTCAAATATCTTAGTGATTTAGGTAATATTGAAGAAGATGAAATGTATCATGTCTTTAATATGGGAATCGGTATGATTCTTATTGTGCGTCCTGATGATGTTAGTCAAGCACTTGAAATTCTTAAAGAATGTGGTGAAAAAGCGAGTGTCATAGGGGAAGTCACTAACACAGGTGTACTTCAATGGGAATAAAAAATATTGTCGTATTTGCGTCAGGGAATGGTTCTAATTTTGAGGCGATCATTCAATCCATTGAATCCAAAAAACTGAATGTGAATTGTGTGGGTTGTATTGTGGATAAAGAAAATGCTTATGTGATTGAAAGAGCTAAGAATCATCATATTCCAGTCTATCTTTGTTTAAGAAAAGACTTCAATTCAAAAGTTGAAATGGAAGAATCAATGCTTAATCAATTAAATTATTGGAAATGTGATGTGATTGTCTGTGCAGGGTATATGCGAATTATTGGAGAAACTTTATTATCTAACTTTAAGAATCGAATTATAAATATTCATCCTTCTTTATTACCCAAATATCGAGGGAAAGACGCATTGGGTCAAGCGCTTGCGAATAAAGATCGAAGATTAGGGATTACAGTTCATTATGTGGATGAAGGAATGGATACTGGACAAATTATCAAACAAATGGAATTTGTGATCGGAGAGAATGAATCTCGAGATGAAGTTGAAATTAAACTACATAAACTTGAACATCATTTCTATCCAGCTGTATTAAAAGAACTATTGGAGGATTCAAAATGAAAAGACGAGCATTACTTAGCGTTAGTGATAAAACAGGATTGGTTGAACTCGCACACTGTTTAGTCCAACATAATATAGAACTTATTTCTACAGGTGGCACAAAACTAAGTTTACAGAAAGCAGGGTTACCTGTGATTGGGATTGAAGAAGTAACAGGGTTTGAAGAAATGTTAGATGGTAGAGTTAAGACACTTCATCCTAAAATTCATGGGGGATTATTATATCAAAGAAATAATCCAGAACATGTTGATCAGGTTGAAAAAGCGGATATCCAATCCATTGATTTCGTGATTGTGAACCTATATCCCTTTAAACAAACCATCATGAAAGAAGATTGTAGTTTTGAAGAAGCGATTGAGAATATTGATATTGGTGGACCTTCTATGTTAAGAAGTGCAGCCAAGAATCATCAAGATGTGACGGTTATATGTGATTCTTCTGATTATCCAAGTTTAATAAATTGTTTAAATGAATCCAATGAGACAACTCTAGAGTATCGACAAAAGATGGCAGCTAAAGTATTTCGTTTAACTGCAGCGTATGATGCGCTAATTGCGCAATATCTTACAGACTTTGTACAAGAAGAATGTCCAGAACGATTAACTGAAACGTTTGAATTAAAACAAGAATTACGTTATGGTGAAAATCCTCATCAAAAAGCACGTTTCTATTCAAGCGCATTCTTAGAAGAAAATTCCATAGCGTCATGTGTTCAACTTCATGGGAAAGAACTATCCTATAACAATATTCAAGATGGGGCAGCTGCACTTGAGATTCTATCTGAATTTGAAGAACCGTGTTGTGTTGCGTTAAAGCATATGAATCCGTGTGGAGTTGGTTGTGCAAATAATCTTTATGATGCTTGGGTAAAAGCGTATGAATCAGATAAGACGAGTATTTTTGGTGGCATCGTCGCCTTTAATCGAGAACTCGATCTAACGATTGCGAAAGAATTATCGGATATTTTCTTAGAAATTATAATTGCGCCATCTTTTACACAAGATGCATTAGATCATTTATCGAAGAAGAAAAATATTCGTCTATTGAAGCTTGTAGAAAAAGAAGTGAAGCCATATAAAGAAACGTTTAAACGTATTAGTGGAGGATTACTTGTTCAAGATGTAGATTCAATCACATCTAAAGTTGAGAATTGGAAGATAGTCACAACCTATACAGTGAACTCATCACAAACTCAAGATGCTTTATTTGGTGAGAAGGTTGTTAAGCATGTAAAATCGAATGCGATCGTGATTGTAAAAGATGGACAAACATTAGGAATTGGGGCAGGTCAAATGAATCGAATTGGATCTGCTGAAATAGCGCTTAAACAAGCAGGAGATAAGGCAAAAGGTGCAGTTCTTGCGAGTGATGCGTTTTTCCCGATGGATGATACGGTAAAACTAGCAGCGAAGTATGGAATTACCTGTATTATTCAACCCGGTGGATCAATTAAGGACCAAGAGTCGATTGATGCATGTAATCAATGTGGTATTTCGATGATCTTTACGGGTGAAAGGCATTTTAAACACTAATGAAACGCAAAATATTAGTCATAGGTTCTGGTGGGCGTGAACATGCCATAGCACATGCGTTTAGTCAAAGCCCTACGGTTGAAAAGGTATATGTTGCGCCAGGAAATCCTGGGATGTTAAATTGCGCTACGATTATTGATATTAAAATGAATCAATTTGATTTACTTTCAGATTTTGTATTAGAGAATCAAATCGATTGTGTCTTTGTAGGACCTGAAACACCTTTATCACAAGGAATTGTGGATGTTATGCAAGATAAAGGAATTTGTATCTTTGGGCCAACTCAAAAAGCGGCTCAACTTGAATCCAGTAAATCCTTTGCGAAAAATATCATGAACAAGTATGATATTCCGACTGCTCGTCATAAAACAGTGTTTACCTATCAAGAGGCATTAGAATATTTAAGTTCTCATCCTGCTCCAATCGTGATAAAAGCAGATGGTCTTATGGCTGGGAAAGGTGTAACTGTCGCAATGAATAATGAAGATGCTTTACACGCAATCGAATCAATTTATACGAATAGAACTGATCATTGCGCAACAGTTATAGAAGAATATTTAGAAGGAGAAGAATTCAGTTTAATGGCTTTTGTGAAAGGAGAACGTGTTATTCCATTACCCATCGCAAAAGACCATAAACGTGCTTATGATAATGATAGAGGACCTAATACCGGTGGTATGGGAGCGTATTCTCCAGTTGATTCAATTTCTAACGAAATTATCCAAGAAGCCATGGAAAAAGTGATGAAACCCATCGCAAACGCAATGGTTATCGAGAATACTCCATTTACAGGAATACTTTATGGTGGTTTTATGTCTACTTCGGCTGGAGTTAAGACAATTGAATTTAATTGTCGATTCGGTGATCCTGAAACAGAAGTTATTTTACCTCGAATCAAAACTCCACTGGACCAAATCGTATTCTCTGTATTAAATGATGAACCAATCGAGATAGAAGTCGATCCAAGATACGCATTAACTGTCGTTCTCGCTAGTAATGGATACCCAGGCCAATTAACACAACCTGAACCAATTTATAATCTTGATAAGGTTAATTCTACGATCTATCATATGGGTACAAGTCTTCTAAACAATCAATTTATCAATACAGGTGGTCGTGTATGTTGTGTCACACATCTTGCGGATACATTAGATAAGGCAAGAGAAGAAGTGTATAAAGAAATAAGTAAAATAGACGCTAATCAATGTTTCTATCGTAAAGATATTGGGCAAAAAAGCACATAGTGCTTTTTTATTTGACAATAATGATATGAATGATATTATATATCTAATAGATATATTAAGGAGATAATATGAAAACACTTGTAGTGTATTATTCATATGAAGGGAATACCGAGTTGATTGCGAAAACAATAGGAGATACATATCATTATGATGTACTTAGTATTAAACCAGTCAACGAAATGAAATCAAAAGGATTTGCGAAATATGTTTGGGGTGGGGGTCAAGTTGTTATGAAGATTGTACCTAAAATTGAACCCATTCAAACCGATTTAAATGACTATGACTTTTTTATCATAGGTTCACCGATTTGGGCTGGAACCTATGCACCACCTATTCGTTCTTTTTTAGAAGATAAGAGAATGGTTAATAAGAAAATAGCGTATTTCTATACCCATTTAGGCGGTGCGGACCTAGCCGAAGAGAGAGCTAAACAAGTTATAAATAAACACAACACACTTGTGAGCACACTTGGTTTAATGGAAGTGAATAAATATCCTGAAGAGTCAAAGAAAAAAGCGATTGATTGGGTTAAATCAATCTTATAATATGGCACGAAAAACTCAATACGTCATACTCGGTTTACTCACCGAACAACCTCTTAGTGGATATGACATTAAGAAAATCATTGATATACGATTCAAATTTTTTTGGAATGAATCTTATGGACAAATCTATCCAGAACTTAAACAATTAATCGAAAAAAAATATATTCAAACACTTTCAAACGAAACAGATCGTGGTAAACAACTCTATCAAATTACAGAATTAGGATTTGAACATCTTAAAAAATGGTTAGAAATCAAACCTGATACAGAAACGATGCGTTTAGAAATCCTATTAAAACGATATTTTGGAGGTTTAGTCCATCCAAGTATTATGATTAATCACATCAAAGAATTCCAAATTCAACACCAACAAGAACTTCAAATATTGCATATGTTTAAACATGAATTAGAGACAATCGATGATCCTTATGACAATCATTCCAATGTTTTATCTGTCATAGATTTAGGAATAAAAACAAATAATGCCTATTGTGAATGGGCATCTGAAACAATTAATCAATTAAAGGCAAAACTCCATGAAAAGAATCAAAATACGTAGAATACTCGCATTATTTAGTTTAATACTATTTCCAATCACATTGAATTATTTCTCACCCTATGTCAGTGTGTCTGGTGCGTTTGAAGGATTCATCAGTGCGAGTGTCATATTATTTGCTTGTTTACTATTAACCGCGATTTTCTTTAGACGTACTTGGTGTTCTTATATCTGTCCTGTTTCTGCTATATCCGATTATTCTGAGAAAATAAATTCAAGGAATGTGAATGTTAAGATGTTAAGAATTATACGTTATAGTATCTTTACACTTTGGTTTAGTGTATTAATTCTGGGATTTGTATTATCCAAGAGATATCCTACTTTTAACTTGTTCTATTTAACAGAAAATATTATTTCAGTGGATGAACCAATGAAGTATATAACATACTATGCTGTCTTATTATCTCTCATTGGTTTAACTCTATTTATTGGCAAACGTGGTGCTTGTCATAGTATATGTTGGATGTCACCATTTTTAGTAGCTGGGACAATGATTGGAGATAAGTTTAATTTACCACAATTAAAAATAGTATCAGAACCTGAAAAGTGTATTTCATGTTCAAAGTGCAATAAAGCATGTCCTATGAGTATTGATGTGATGACTGAGTTAAAGAAGGGTTCCATTCAATCTTTAGATTGTATTAATTGTTCAGAATGTGAACAAGTTTGTCCTAAGAATGTATTAAGTTTAAAAATTAAACAAAGAGGATAATATGAACCAAGAAATTCAAAAATTACTGAATAAAACAGAAGCCAAACAAGGGATCTATCCTTTTCAAGTGTATGTCTATTCTGATACTAAGAATATTAACATCGAATATCCACAAGGGAGTAAAGATAAGTTATTTCATATTGCGAGTGTAGGAAAACTCATTTCCACTACCTATGTTTTAAAACTGATGGAAGAAGGCTTATTAAGTTTAGATGATCCTATCACAAAATATTTAGATACTCATTTATTAGATGGATTGTTTATATCTAATCCCAATGAGATTACAATCAAAGATTGTTTAACACATCGAAGTGGCGCAAAGGATTTCTTTGAAGGAAAGGATAAACAAGGGAATAAATTTACGGATTTAGTTTTGAAGTATCCTAATCAATTATGGGATAGAAATTCAATCTTAAAGTATAGTAAAGAGAACCTTCGACCTGTGGGCAGAAAAGGGGAGAAGTTTTCGTATGGTGATACTGCATTTATGTTAGTTCTTATGTGTGTTGAGAAAATCAAACACAAAGAGTTTCATGTTTTGTTGGATGAAGAAATATTTAAACCATTAAATATGATGAATACGCAATCCATGATTTATAACTATCCAAGCGAAAAACGATTATGTCCAGAACATATTTATTTTGGGAAAGTTGATATTAAAGATTTTAAGAGTTTGAATTGTGACCAAGCAGATGGTGGGATAGTGTCAACTCCATACGATTTAGTCTTATTTCAAAAAGCATTATATTCAGGCAATATTATTTCAAATGAATCAATTGAACTCATGAAGAATTGGCAAGGAGTCTTTAGACCTGGAATACATTATGGGATGGGTATGATGGAAATACGATTTGAAGAATTCTTTTTCTTAATGCGGAATTTTCCGAGATTAATGGGCCATATCGGAATTCTTTCCACACATTGTTTCTATGACCAAGAAAATGATGTACATTATGTTTTAAATTTTGGGACAAGCGATAAAATGACACAAAGTTTTGTATTCTTAAGCAATTTAGTTGGCTTGTTAAAGAAACAGGGTTTATTTGGCACGATAAAACTTTAATAAATTCTCTGGAACCTGATAAAGACGTGGTTCCTTTTTAATTTGTGGTACATAAATTGATTGAAGGATATGATCCATAATCATTCCAACAGGTGGTTCATGATATTGTTTGTTTTGGTAAGTAAAAACACGACAATCCATTGAATCACCACACAAGTCCCCACAACTCTTACAATTATCTTCTTGTACATCTTCCTGTATATCAATGTCATTAATTCTTAGTGTGGGTGAACTGACAAAATGATGTTTTATCGCAAGTTCTTCTGTATTGATATTTAGTTTATTAACTTTCAAGACAAATCCAAGTTCATTTAGGACAGGTTGTAATAACTGTATAGCGATATCCAGATTCTTATCAGATCCTTGACATCTTTCACATACATTTAAGTCAAGATATAAGAATTGGATATCTATACTCTTTTTTTCCTTACAACAATCACTTTTTTCATCGCAACATCTGATTTTTGGGATTATTTTCATAATACGCTCCTTAACTTGACTTTAATCTCATTCCTAAAGCATAATATAGATATTAATCTATATATAGAATTATACACTGGAGGCTTTATGGAATACAACACAGTAGAAATATTAAAGGCAATTGCAGATCCAATCCGTTTGTCTATCATTAAGAAGTTATATTCTAAAGACGAGTTATGTGCGTGTGACATTTTAGATGATTACAAAATTACACAACCAACCCTATCATTTCACATGAAGAAGTTAACACAATGTGGTTTAGTTGTATCGCGTAAGGATGGTACTTGGGTACGTTATAAAGTGAATTCTGATTTTTATAATTTATTAATCAATGATTTATCTGGTTTAAAGTTAGAGGATGTGGATTCCACAAATTCTGATAGAAAATGTTGTTCTGTAAATATATAGATAATTATCAATATATCAATTGACAAGGGTATTTTACGGGACTATAATCATTATATTGATATTTATCTATATTTGGAGGAATTATGCAAGTATTTAGTTTCTTAAATGATGTATTCTTAAAAATGACGTGGTTAAGTGATTTTATGAAATGGGTTGTTAGTGGGATAGGCTTGGATATTCAGAGTCAACTTGGAGCTAGTTTACATTTCTTTCTATATGACACAGTTAAAATATTTATCTTACTTTCCGTTTTAATTTTTGGGGTTTCTTATATTCAAAGTTTTTTCCCACCTGAAAGAACACGTAAGATATTAGGCAGATACAAAGGAATTAGCGCTAATATATTAGGCGCATTACTTGGGACAATTACACCTTTCTGTTCATGTTCTTCAATTCCTTTATTCATAGGGTTTACATCAGCTGGTTTACCCATTGGTGTTACATTTTCTTTTCTAATTTCATCTCCTTTAGTCGATTTAGCTTCTGTAATCTTACTTGCGAGTATCTTTAATTGGAAGATTGCGTTTGCGTATGTTGCGGTGGGAGTTATCTTAGCTGTTGTGAGTGGTACGATTATTTCTAAATTAAAAATGGAGGATCAGGTTGCGGATTTTGTGTTTCGTAAATCAAGTATGCCTGAAATGGAGTTGGAAGTCTTATCGATAAAAGATCGAATTCGTATTTCAACTGAATCTGTAAAAGAAATAATTTATAAAGTTTGGTTATATGTCTTGATTGGTGTAGGAATAGGAGCCTTAATTCATAATGTTATTCCAGAAAGTTTTATCACCGTATTATTAGGAAATGATAAATGGTATTCTGTACCATTGGCTACCTTAGTTGGAGTGCCAATGTATGCGGATATATTTGGAACACTGCCGATTGCGGAAGCGCTTGTTTCAAAAGGTGTAGGGATTGGGACAGCTTTAGCATTCATGATGGCAGTAACTGCATTATCTCTTCCAAGTATTGTCATGTTAAAAAAGGTTATTAAAAATAAATTATTAATTGTGTTTGTTTCAATCGTTGTGATTGGAATTATGATTATTGGAGTATTGTTTAATTCATTTGGGATGTATTTACTTTAAAATAAAGGAGAGAAAATATGATTATTAAAGTATTAGGATCAGGATGTGCGAATTGTGTTAATTTGGAACAAAATGCTCGTTTAGCTGCTAAAGAATTAGGTATTGAAGCTGAGTTTGTAAAAGTTAAAGACATGGAAGGCATTGCGTCTTATGGAATCTTACGTACGCCTGGATTAGTTGTGGATGAAAAAGTTGTTTCGTATGGAAGAGTATTAACTGTAGAACAAATCAAACCTTTACTTGTTAAATAGAATTCATTAATTAAATTAGTGAATTCTTTTTTTATAAATTAATCTTAACAATTTTATAGATTGATAAATATCGATATGTAATGATATAATCATATCGATGAATATAGATATGAGGTAAGAAATGGAACAATTCACATCTAGAGCATTAATATACAAAGCATACTGTGATGAGAATCGGCTTAGAATTATCGATCGACTAACATTAGGGGAACATTGTGCATGTGATTTACTTGATCAACTTCCGATAGGGCAATCAACTTTATCGCATCATATGAAAATATTGGTGGAAAGTGGAATTGTCAGTCAAAGGAAAAATGGTAAATGGGTTTACTATTCGCTTAATGATGAAGGATGTAAGAATTCAATCGATTTATTAAATGAAATCGTTAAGAAGAAATATGAAGTATTAAGTGAGTGTAACTGTGATACGGAGGATAAGGCATGAGAATAGTTATTATTGGAGCTGTTGCGGCTGGTACATCTGCAGCGGCGAAAGCACGAAGAAACGATGATTTTGCGGAAATAATTATCTATGAGAAGGATAAAGATATCTCTTACTCAGGTTGTGGATTACCGTATTACATTGGGGGTGATGTAGAAGATATTAATGAACTAACCCCAAGAGATGTGAAATTTTTCAAAGATAAGTATGACATAGATGTAAGAATTCAGCATGAAGTTATCTCAATCGATGCAGATAAGAAAACACTTGTAGTTAAAAATAGTTTAACAAATGAAACCTTTGAAGATTTTTACGATAAATTAGTGCTTGCGACAGGCGCATCACCATTTATACCTAAAATTGAGGGTATTGATAAGAAGCATGTATTCTTCTTAAGAAATGTTGAGAATGCACGAAATATAAAGGCATTTATTGAAGAATATAAACCTACTAAAGCAGTTATTGCAGGGACAGGATTTATTGGATTTGAAGTACTTGAAAGTTTAGTTAACTATTCAATGGATGTCACAATCGTTGAAGTTGCGGATAAAATAACACCTAATTTAGATAATGATATGGCAAGTTTCTTAGAAAATACTTTAGCTAAAAGGGGAGTTAAAATACTTAAGTCTACAAGCATTAATCAAATTCTAGATAAGCAAATTATTTTATCGAATGAAAATATACTTGATGCGGATTTAGTTATTATGGCTACAGGTGTAAGACCTAATGTAGCCTTAGCAAAAAACATTGGGGTAAAACTAGGAGTAACTGGCGCAATTGAAGTTAATAATCGAATGGAAACCAATATCAAGGATATCTATGCGGCTGGAGATTGTATTGAAACATTTAATGCGATTACGGGTAAACCAGTTTATCGTCCATTAGGTACTACCGCAAACAAAACTGGAAGAATTGCGGGTGATGTTCTGAGTGGTGGAAGCTTAACATATCGAGGGAATTTAAGTACAGGCATATTTAAGCTATTTGATTTAAGTATTGGATCCACTGGATTATCTGAGAAAGAGGCGTTGAGTGAGGGGTATGATGTTGAGGTAGTTCACAATATAAAACCAAATAAACCAAGTTATATGAATGGGCAAGAAATGGTTATTAAAGCTATTGCGGATCGTTCATCAAAACGTCTATTAGGGGTTCAAATTATAGGTTACGAAGGAGTTGATAAGCGTATCGATGTATTTGCGACACTCCTAACCTACAAAGCGACTGTGGATGAATTGTTTCATTTGGATTTATCGTATGCGCCACCATTTTCTACAACCAAGGATCCAGTTCATTACACGGGTATGATTCTTGAAAATGCGATTTCGAATGGAAGACCCATTTTGAATCCAAATAAAATTGAGGATTTTGGGGAAGATCTACAAATAATTGATACACGATCTGAAAAGGATTACCAATCAAAAGGGCATGTGGAAAATGCGATTAATATTCCACATTCTAAATTAAGAGATAAACTTAATGAGTTGGACATTAATAGACCAGTTGTGACTTATTGTAATAAAGGGACAACAGGAAATGCGACTCAGAATATTTTAATTAATCGTGGTTTTAAATCTGTGTTTAATTTATCGGGTGGTCATAAATTTTATAGTGGAAGTAGAAAGAGATAAAGGGATCATGAAAGAAAATACAAATCAAGGAATTGGATTTTTCCAAAAATATTTAACAGTTTGGGTTGCGTTGTGTATGGGATTAGGAGTCTTATTGGGCCGTTATGTTCCAAGTGTTCCATCGTTTTTTGGTCAATTTGAGTATGCAAAGGTATCTATCCCAGTCGCTATACTTATTTGGGTTATGATTTATCCAATGATGATGAAGGTTGATTTTCAAAGCATTAAAAATGTAGGGAAAAATCCTAAAGGGTTATATGTTACTTGGGTGACGAACTGGATCATTAAACCTTTCACCATGTATGCGATTGCGTCTATCTTCTTCTTTATCATCTTTAAAGGATTTATTACACCAGATTTGGCAACTCAATATCTTGCGGGGGCTATTTTGTTAGGTGCGGCTCCATGTACTGCCATGGTATTCGTATGGAGTACACTTACAAAGGGAAATCCAGCGTATACAGTTGTACAAGTTGCGACAAACGATCTTATTATTCTAGTTGCGTTTGTGCCTATTGTGAAATTCTTACTTGGTGTGAGTAATGTATTTGTCCCATGGGATACACTTATACTTTCAGTGGTATTGTTTGTGGTAATTCCATTATCTGCTGGAATCGCTACACGCTATTTTGTGATTAAGAATAAAGGGCTTGAATTCTTCGAGAATCAATTTGTTAATAAATTTGATAATGCGACAATTGTAGGTCTTTTATTAACGTTAGTATTATTATTCTCATTCCAAGGGGATGTGATTATTAATAATCCTTTCCATATCTTCTTAATCGCAGTTCCATTGACTATACAAACATTTTTCATCTTCTTTATCGCATACTTCGCTAGTAAAAAGCTTAGTTTACCTCATGATATTGCGGCTCCAGCAGGTATGATTGGCGCATCAAACTTCTTTGAATTATCTGTTGCGGTTGCGATCGCATTATTCGGTACAACTTCTCCTGCAGTTCTGGCTACAGTTGTTGGTGTATTAACTGAAGTACCTGTGATGTTAATGCTTGTGAAATTCGCAAATAGCACTAAACATTGGTTTAAGTAACATACATCAAAAGAATCTTTGTGTATTTAGTTTTCTATTGGATAGTATTTATTAAAGTGGACGTATCGTCCATTTTTTATTGGTTCATTCTTATGTTAGAATTTAAATAATGAGTTTAAGAAATAGGGGGAAAGATAATGGAAGACATTCTTGAGTTTTTTGTCTATTTATTTACTGATACTGTAATAGGAATCGAACAAGCAAAGAAAGATTCAAAAGGATTTAGAATATTTGTGTTTACTTTATTGGTTATCGTCATGAGTATATTGTTAGGATTAGGCTTTATTTATAAAAATAATACTGCGATCATTTGGGCAATATTAATATGTGTATTACTTATTATTTTATTCTTCAGATCATTATGGAGAAAAGTCATTGAATTAAAACGAATAAAAGGTCAATAATTATGCCATTAGAAATTATACGAGAAGACATATCACGTTTACATACTGATGCGATTGTTCATTCCACAAACACTCGATTAAGAAAAGGGACAGGTTCAAGCGAAGCTATTTTTAGATTAGCTGGAGATGAACTTGAAACAAAACTGAATCAAATAGGGTATTGTGCACCAGGTGATGTCGTACTAACACCAGGATATAAGTTAAACTCAAACTATATTATTCATACTGTAGGTCCAAAGTGGATGGGTGGAAGTCATAATGAATCGAGTCAATTGGAGAGTTGTTATAGAGGTGCACTTGATTGTGCACTTAAACATAATCTAAAATCTATCGCATTTCCACTTATCTCTGCAGGGAACTATGGATATCCAAAAGATGAAGCCTTACAAATTGCGATCACTACCATTCAATCATTTCTACTAAAACATGAAATGTTGGTTTATCTTGTTGTATTTGATAAACAAGCTTATCAACTCAGTACTCAATTATTTCAATCGGTAAACCAATATATTGATGATCATTATGTAGAAACTAGAACATTCTATTCTCAGAACAGAAGAGAAGAATATGTGAATCAAGAAATCAGTCCAAAGATATCTTATGCAAGACTCGAATCAAGTAAAACGCTTGATGATGTATTGTTAGAATTGGATGAATCTTTCTCACAATCTTTATTAAAACTAATTGATCAGAAAGGGATGACGGATGTAGAGGCCTATAAACGTGCAAATATCACAAAAGCTCATTTCTCAAAGATTCGTACACATAAGGATTATCGACCAACAAAGAATACTGTATTAGCGTTTTGTGTAGCGTTAAAACTTAATTTAAAAGAATCGAATACATTGCTTGAAAAGGCTGGATTTAGTTTATCAAATAGTTCAATAGGTGACTTAATTGTAAAGTTTTTTATTGAAAATAAACGATTTGATATTTTTGAAATTAACGAAGTTTTATTTGAATATGATCAACTACTCCTTGGAAGTAATAGTATATAAAGTATCCTAGTAGTTGACCATTTGGTATTCTCTTTAATCTATCCTATGAGTAGAAAGAAGAGGAAATAATATGAGTAAAATAGAATGTGTGTTTATACTTGATCGAAGTGGGTCAATGGCAGGATTAGAAAGTGATACAATTGCTGGATTTAATGGATTATTGAATAAACAAAGAGATGAAGAAGGAGAAGCTTTGATTACGACAGTGTTGTTTGATCATGAATATGAATTATTACATGATCGAATTAATATAAAATCGATTCAAAATATCTCAGATAAAGAATATTATGTGAGAGGTTCTACGGCTCTATTGGATGCGATTGGATTAACCATTGATAAAATTGGGAATGTTCAGAAGATGACAAGAATCGAGGATCGCGCAGATAAAGTTTTGTTTGTGATTACAACGGATGGAATGGAGAATTCAAGTCGTAAATATAATTATGCCAAAATCAGACATATGATAGAGAACCAGAAACGTAAATATCAATGGGAGTTTATCTTTATGGGTGCGAATATGGATGCGATTGGAATGGCTAGTAAGTTTGGAATCGATTCAAATCGAGCAGTTAATTATCATTCAGATAAAAAAGGAACTCAACTCAATTATGAGTCTATGAGTAAAGTTGTGAGTAACTTACGAATGAGTAAATCGATTGATAATGATTGGAAGAATGAGATAGATGAGGATTTTAAAAATAGAAATAACTAATTTTTATCATAATATTATCTAACAAAATTATATATTACTAAAAAACTTATTTATTTCACAAAAGGAATGAAAAGTTTTTTATTTAGTGTAAAATACGAATTAGAGGGTTTAATAAATGGTGAAAAGAAATCAGATAATTAATATTTTAGTTGTATTAGAGTTAGTAACCTTATTCGTTATCAGTGTTGTAGGTATCTTATCATTTAACATCGAAAATTCTTTTTCTGTAACGAATATCTATGGTCAAACGATTCAATTATTTGGAAGTGGGGTTTATTATTATGATTCGTATTTTAAAGCACCGATATTCATTGGGACCGATTTGACGGTATTGTTACTAGTTATTCCATTAATAGTTATTTGTTTAGTTTGGTATAACTTAAAACAAAGCAATAAAAGTCTTCTCGCACTCATTTCATTGTTTGGGGTAGTATTCTATTATTCAATGAGTATATCCACTGGAGTTACATATAATTATTTATTTCTTCTTTATATAGTGTCTGTTATGTTCTCTTGGATAATTCTGTATAAATTAATTAGAGAACTGGATATAAATCAAATCAGAACCAAAGGTTCAATACGGATGTTCAATGTGTTTTTAATTATATCTGGACTTGCATTATTTTCTATCTGGTTGATGGATATAATACCAACTTTATTACTAAATCAGTCGTTACTTTTAATTGAAACATATACAACAGAAGTGACGTACGTATATGATATGGCATTTATCAGTCCAATCATGTTTTTAAGTTATTTATTAATTAAAAGGAATGATGGTTTAGGTTTCGTTTTACTATCTTGTATGCTCGTTCTTTGTACAATTATAGGAGTCATGTTGCCAATACAAACAGCATTTCAACTTATGGCAAATATTATTATTCCAATACCAGTTTTAATTGTTAAAGTAGGTGTTTTTGTCATATTAGCAATTTTCTCAGGATTCTTAACATTTAAATTATTTAAGGAAATCGAGTTTAATTAAAAAATTAATAAGATAGTTATATTTATAGAAATTTGGTAGGATGTATTTACGAGGGTTTACTATGAACTTAGAAATACGATCATTGGATAAAAACAATCCAGAAGAACTGCCAAATTTTTTTGATTCTCTAGACTATAGTCATGCGCCACACTGGAGTGGGTGTTATTGTCGATTCTATCATGTGGATGATTCACAAATAGAATGGACGCAAAGAGATGCACAGTTGAATCGGAAAGAGACGATTGAATCGATTCAAAAGGGTGAGATGAATGGTTTTTTTGCCTATGATGGGAATAAAGTAATTGGATGGTTGAATGCACAAAATGTTAAAGAGTTTAAGCGTTTAGAACCTGTATTTAGTCAATATGCATTTAACGATTATGCATTATCGATTTGTTTTGTGATTCATCCTGATTATAGAAACCAAAAGATTGCGACGCAAATGTTAGATTTTGCGATCCAGTATTATCAATCACTTGGTTATAAAGGGATGTTAGCTCTTCCACCTAAGGAAGTTTATGATATTCAAAAGACCTATCGAGGTACTTTAAATATGTATCTTAAACATAGATATGAGATTTTGGAAGAAAGAGACGGAACTTGTCTCGTGAAATTGGATTTCTAGTTTGGAGAACTATGTTTGTTAGAAGAAGAGAAAGAATTGGTTTTGTACTCTTATTTATTGGATTATTTATATTTTTTACGTTTTTTGATTTACAATTTTCTAATTTTATCGTAAATAGAACCAGTTCGTTTGGACAATTCTTTTATATGTTTGGTGAGTTACCAGGTACTTTTGTTGGTTTAGTTTCTCTAGCATTATTAACAGTAAGTTATCCTAAATTAGATAAATATAGGAATTTAAATAGTATCGTATTTGGATTAATGACGGAAATTATGGGTTTTATTTTAAGTTTTCAAATAATACGATACCTTAAATTGGAAGTGTTTCCATATTTGTTGTTGGGATTAGTTTTATCTATAGTCGTTTTGTATTGGGCTAATCAATTGAGTGATGATATAAAAAACAACATACGTCCGTATGCTTATGTAGGATTTCTAACCATGGCATTGGGAATAATAATTCCGAATCTATTAAAGATTATTTGGGCTAGACCGAGATATCGTATCATTGATGATAATGTGTTGTACCATGCTTGGTATGTTCGAAGTGGAATCGCATTGGATGATAATTGGAAATCATTTCCTTCAGGTCATTCTGCGGCCGCGGCTGTATCGCTTGTCTATCTTTATTTACCTCAAGTGTTTAAACGTTTTGAAGGGAAAGAAAGAACAATTCTATTTGTTATATTAACTTGGATTGGATGTGTAATGATTTCAAGAGTTATCAGAGGAGATCATTATGTAACGGATACGTTATTTGGCTCAGGAATTACATTTCTAATTTTTACTTATTTAAATAAGTTGTTTATTTACAACAGAAAGGAATAGTATGGAAAGATTAGGCATTTCATTGTATCCACAAAAAGCAAGTTTAGAAAAGAATCTAGAGTATTTAGAGAATGCGTCAAAGTTTGGATTTACGCGATTGTTTGTGGCATTACTTGGGGCTGAATTGAGTCAAGAAGGGATTAGAAGAGACTATGGGCCAATACTCAAACGGGCAAAAGACTTAGGGTTTGAAGTGTCTTGTGATGTTAATAGTGAAGTTATAAAAGCAGTTTGTGGGGAAGGTTTCTTTGGGAACTATGATTTATCGTTCTTTAATGAAATTGGGGTCGATGTTATTCGATTTGATATGGGTATGAGTGAGATGGAAGAAGCGTTCTTCATTCGCAATAAATTTGGTATTAAAGTAGAACTCAATATGTCTATGGAGATTGATCATGTGGCAGGTGTACTTGCGATGGGTGCACCTAAAGATCGTATTATGGGATGTCATAATTATTATCCTCATAATTATACGGGTTTATCTTTAGAGTACTTTAATCGTTGTACAGCGATTTGGAATAAACATAATTTAAAAACTGCCGCATTTATCTCTACTCAAACAAATGAAAAGATTGGGCCATGGCCAATTTGTGATGGACTGCCTACATTAGAGATGCATCGAAACTTACCGATAACGACACAACTCAAACATTATGTAGGATTGGGTACGATTGACGATGTTTTAATAGGGGATGCGTTTGCGAGTGTAGAAGAGTTAGAGGCACTCAGTAAAGTGGATAAACGCATTATTTCCTTGGACATAAACCTTGAATCTGAGTTAGATGAACGATTTAAGAAAATGTTAAAGATGCCTCTATCAAGAAGACCTGATACCAATGATTATATTATTCGATCCATCGAAGGACGATTATTTCTAAGAAAAGAAGATATACAACCATTTAATACAGTCGATATTAAACGAGGTGATATTTTAATAGAAAACAATCTATATGGACAATACAAAGGTGAAATCCAAATCGCTCTTCAAGATATGAAGAACAGTGGAAGAACAAATGTTGTTGGACATATTAAGGATTATGAAATTTTCTTAATTGATACAATCAAGGCAGGACAATCATTTACATTCAATATTTAGCTCTAGAAATAGAGCTTTTATTTGCGTCAAAATTGCGTATGTTTTATGTAAGATTGATTTTCCAAATAGAATTAAACTATAACCATAATCTATTTACATATTCCGTATTGGTTAATAAACTTCAACCTTTCCCCCGAATAATGGTTTCCCTATTAACCAATGGTATGATATAAGTTGTCTTAAACTCTCTCTAAGACAACTTTTTTTGTTAGAATAAGAGTATGAAAATAAAACGAACAAAAGACATCGATCAATTCTTTAATCGATGTCTCCACAATATACAAAATGAATCAAAGAATGAATTCTTAGGTATGGAAGTATCAAAGGAAACAGAAAAAGATATTCAAAAGCGAATGAAAAAAGCTGGTTTTTTTGAATACCAAAATCCTGTTGAACAATGGCCAAGTTTATATATTTCATCAGATGAATATATGAATCGTCCTTATCATAAATCAATCAAACTAAATAAAATTAACTCTGATGAATTTACATACCAGACACAATTGGTCAATGCGAATGAACTGTTTAGTTTATCAAGTATACAATTTGATCCCAATAAAGAGCTCAATGATTCAATGCGACTCGTTGCGCTAGATAAACCTATGGAAGTTACCATACTATATCAACATAACGAAGTATGGATGTTAGATGTCCCATCAGAAGCAGAGACAATCGATCCAATCGCCAATAAGGCATTTGGGAATGTATTAACCTTTGGGTTGGGGATTGGATACTATCCGTTTATGTGTATGTTAAATCCCAATGTTAAAAGTATAACAGTTATTGAAAAATCTAAATCAGTCATAGAATTGTTTAATCAGAGTCTTAAGTCGCAATTTCCAAATCATATTCCACTTACGATTATTGAAGGGGATGCGTTTGATTATTGGAATGGTGAAACTTTAAACCAATATGATTCAGTGTTTGTCGATATTTGGAAATCAAATGATGATGGTTTAGTTTTAATCGAAAAACTTTTAGAATCCTATCTACCAGAATTTAATAAGGTTGATTTTTGGATTGAGACATCTTGTTTAGAAATTATGCCTACTTTAATCCTTTTATATTTTGAGGCATTATCCAGAAATAAACATGCAAAGGTATATGATAAAACCTATCAAAGAATCCTTCGAAAGATAGATGCTTATTTTAGGAAGATTGATATCTTCATAGAAGATGAGACATCATTAAAAGAATATATGTATGATATTAAGCTTCATAGAAAGATTTTGTCCATAAAATTATGATTGAACACTATAATCATTTTTTACCTAAATTATTAAATGTAAGTGGTATTACATTAGGTAAACATGTTTACTATCGAATGGATTCGCAATATATAAGTGAACGATTAAGAAGGCATGAAATGGTGCATGTCGAACAATATAAGAAGTTTGGATTTTATCGTTTCTTGTATTTATATGTCAAAGAATATTTTAAGTATCGATTGAAAGGGTTGAATCATTATCAAGCGTATACTGAAATTAGTTTTGAAAAGGACGCAAGATTAAAAGAAACACTTAACGGATAAAGATTATAGTGGTACTATTTTAGTTGGACTTTATGTCATAATGAAACTAGATAAACAAGAACCATGGAAAACCATGTTAATAGAGGAAATATGTTAAAACGATTAGCGATTATCAGTCTAAGTTTATTCATCATTTCTGGATGTGCTAAAGAGAGTGAAGAAACACCTATAACGCCAGAAATTCCCGTTGAAGTCGATCCAATTGATTTGATTGATTTGAGTTTGAACCCAAATGAATCTGGCAAAATAATGATACTTATGTACCACAATATTGGTGATGAGGAACAGACTTGGACAAGGACTGTGGACAATTTTAAAAAGGATCTTCAAACGCTTTATGATAAAGGGTATAGACCGATTAGTTTAACGGATTACGTTAGTGGAAATATTACAACTGAGATGGGATATACACCGGTTGTGTTAACGTTTGATGATGGTAATTTGAATAATTATCGATATCTTGAAGATGGTAGTTTGGATCCAAATTGTGCAGTTGGAATATTAGTGGAGTTTAATCGAACACATCCTGATTTCCCACTTGAAGCAACCTTCTTTATTACCAGTTCGACACCTTTTAAACAGTCTCAATATTCGAAAGAAAAAGTTGAGAAGTTGATTGAAATGGGTATGGATATTGGTAATCATTCTAAGGATCATATGAATTTTAAAGATGCGAGTCAAAAGGATATTGAAACACAATTAGGGTATCAAGCAGAGTACTTAGAAACATTTACGCCTGCTGGTTATAAAGTAAATACATTAGCACTTCCATATGGATCAAGACCTAAAAATAAAGATTTAGAGATCTATCTTCAAAAAGGAACGTATGAAGATTACTCTTATGAGAATATTGCGATATTAAATGTAGGATGGTTTCCTTCATTGTCTCCATATCATATTGATTTCAATCCATTGAGTTTACCCCGTGTAAGAGCGAGTGAAATGAATGTAGATAATGTTGGAATGTACAACTACTTAAGTTATTATGATGAGAATCCAAATGAGAAGTTTATATCAGATGGAAATCCAGATATTATTACAATCCCAGAAGAATTAGTGGATAAGTTAACGATAAATGAATCTAAAGAATTGTATACTTATCCAAGACAATAGAACGTGAGAGAGTTATGAAGAAAGTATTATTAAGTATTACACTAATAGGAATGATGTTATTTTCAGCGTGTTCAAAAGTTGATGAACCAGAGACACCAGTGGATGAAGGTCCTACACAAGAAGAGTTAGATCAAGAAGCTTATCAAAAGAAAGTAGAAGAAAGAAGACTACTTGAAGAAGAACGAAAAGCTGAATTAGGTGAGTTTTATGTCCCATTACCATCGCTTGATGTGGATAATGAATTAGTAACAGTAGAAGCTAAGGCATTGTATATGACATCGAATGTGGCTGGATTTCCATTTAACTTAGAGGATATAGAATATTATAAAAATTATGTACTTGCTCTAAAGAATGGTGAATCATTTGATGAATCAAAATTAGACCAAGTTAATAAGTTAGAAAAAATATTAGGGATTGCGGAAGCGACTGAAATAAATGCCTTAGTCATCGATGTTAAGAATGATGAAGGTTTAGTTGCGTGGAAAAGTGATATTGAAATTGTGAATCGTGTAGGATCCAATTGGAATACTCCGATGAAGGATTTCGAACCATTAATGAATTATTTGAAGGAAAAAGAAATTTATACGATAGCTCGAATTGTCGCATTCAAAGATCCTTATTTTGCGAAGAATAATCCAGATCATGCGATTCAATTAAGTGCAGGTGGTGTTTATCATGATAAATCTGGTTTCGCATGGGTCAATCCATTTGATGAGTATATTTGGAAGTATGTTGTATCTGTATCTCAAGAAGCCGCTTTAAGAGGATTTGATGAAATACAGTATGACTATGTTAGATTTCCGGATAATGCGAAGTATTATAATCCAATTACCCATTTCCCTGGAAGAAATGATCGTGATAAAGATGAAGCGATTCGAGACTTCTTATTATTCGCAAGAGAAAAATTAGAACCATACAATGTGCATGTGTCAGCCGATGTATTTGGGGTAGTAACCCATTCATGGGATGATAAACCTGAAGATATCGGACAAACATGGAGAATGGTTGCGAATAGCACTGAGTATATTTGTCCAATGATTTATCCAAGTCATTATGGATCTGGATTCTATGGGTTTAATGTGCCTGATCAATATCCGTATGAAGTTGTACGCACTGCATTATTAGAAGCGCTTGAAAGAAATGCGGCACAACGTAATCCAGCGATTATACGATCTTGGTACCAAGGTTTTACGGCTACTTGGGTTAAGGGTTATATTCCATATGAAGAAGATGCGATTGGTAAACAAATCGCTGCTGGTGTTGAACTTGGATTAAATGAATACATTATTTGGAATGCGTCCAATACTTACTATCCTCTCAGTTTCTTCTATGAAGACAAAGTAAATCCAAATGTCCGAATTGAAGGTGAAGATATTCTAGAAAGAACACCAGAAGAAGCACTAAAAAGATTTTTAGATGCACAACTATTTAAACGTTACAGTCATCAATATTTACTAACACCAATGGATGATCGAGCTGATGATTATGATGAGTTCTCTAATGCGTTAATTGAATCTGAATTCGTTCTTAAAAATTATGAAATATTAAGTATTACTAAGAATGATGATGGAACACATACAGCACAGGTTAATGCGAAGTACAGTTCTATAAATGGGTCCGCAACACTTGAAAATGTAAGTTATACCATTGTGTTAGAAAAAGATGTTTATAAGATTAAACCCGTTGAATTAAATTGGATACAAGAATAGGACTTTCGTCCTATTTTTAATTATCTACATTGTATAAAACACGTAATGCCTCATCGACTGATGTTAATCCTTGATTCAAGAACTCAATGACTTCATCTCTTAACATCTGCATTTTCTTTTCTATCGCATAAGCTCGTAATGTTTCCATACTTGCATTCTTAGAAATCAATTCTTCTAACTTTTGGTCAACCAATACAATTTCAAATGCGGCTAAACGACCTGAATATCCAGTGTGATTGCATTTATCACATCCTCTTCCTTTATAGACATGATCATAATCTACTCTTAATAATCGTTTTTCAGTTGGACTAAGTTCAACTTGTTCCTTACAATGAATGCAGTTCTTTTTAATTAAACGTTGCGCGATAACACAAACAAGAGATGAACCTACTTTGAAGGGTTCAATTCCCATATCCACTAAACGTACAACGGATGATAAGGCATCATTTGTATGGATAGTTGATAATACTAAATGTCCTGTGATAGCGGCTCTTATCGCAATCTCTGCCGTTTCTCCATCACGAATTTCACCTATCATAATAATGTCAGGATCTTGACGAAGAATTGACCTTAAACCAGCAGCGAAAGTTAATCCTGCTTTTTGGTTAACTTGTACTTGTGTAATACCTTCAAACTTACGTTCAATTGGATCTTCAACTGTTTTAATAGCCTTACTTGGAACGGCAAGCTTAGACAAGATTGAATAAAGTGTAGTTGTTTTTCCACTTCCAGTAGGACCAGTCACAAGAATGATTCCATGAGGAACTTTAATCGCCTTTTCAATGATTTCAAGTGTTTTTGGAGATAAGCCTAATCCGGACAATGAATATTCTATATTTTGGTCTGCTCCAAGCAATCTTAAAACAATATTCTCGCCATAAGGAGTAGGAAGTGTAGAAACACGGATATCTATCTTTTTAAATTCATAATTAAATTGAAAACTTCCATCTTGTGGGATACGTTTTTCCGCAATATTAAGACCACTTATTATTTTAATACGTGTTGAAATCAACGAATGCATATCGTTATCAAAGTTGATATACTTTACTAAATCTCCATCAATTCTTAATCGAACTCGAGTATAGTTGGCCTCTGGCTCAATATGTATATCACTCGCATTTCGTTTATACGCTTCCATGATAAGATTATTAACAATCCTTACGATAGGTGATCCTTCCACATCATTGTCATCAGCACTATCACTCGAATCTATTTGATTGACTCTTGTTTTATCTAAAATCTTTTTTGAATACAGTCGTTCTATCGTTGAATCGATTTCAACTTTCGGGGCAAGAATTGTTTGGATATTAATCCCAAGAATCATCCCAATATCCTCAACCGCATTTAAATTAAAAGGATTCGATGTTGCGAGTGTTAAAGTACCTTCATCCACTTTTAAAGGAGTCATTCGGTATTTACGCGCTAGATTCTCTGGAAATACTCGAATTGCGTCTGGACTTGTATTAAAAGATAGATTATCTAAATAGTCCATGCCTAGTGATTTAGCTAAGATTCGTAAGACATCTTTCTCTTTTGCGAATTTATGATCAATTAAAATATAAAAAGTAGCCTGACCCGTTTGTTTCTGAATCGCATTTACTTCTTCTAATTGTTCATAGGTAATAATTTTTTCTCTTAAGAGAAGTTCTTCCAAGGTCTGTGCCATAATTACTCCTTATCATTAAGGTTTGATTGAAGGCTTTTGTAGAGAATAAACATCGAACTCTAAATTAGCACTACGGTCATCAAAGTTATAATCTGATTTAGCTAATATAATACTCGTATCTGCTAAACTTAGTTCTTGAATTAATGCTTGATAATTCGTAAAACTAATATCCACTCGATAATTAATAATTGTTTTTAGTAGATCAGAACTTACAAGTTCTTCTTCACTCGTTTCAGTTATATTTTTTTCATATTCATCTAACAATACTTTAATCTTATAATTTAAAATCTCTTCTTCATCCTTTAAAACCTCAGGAATTACAACCTGTGTCAATGATGCTTGAAAATAGTTTATATTCGCATTAAATTCAACTAACAATGGATTTAAATAGGCTTCAAGATCTTCTGGTTTAAACTCATCAAAGAATAAACTAAATTTTTGATTCAGTAACTCACGAGTTTCTTTTTCTCTTTGAATAACCGCATCATAAGTTGGAAGAGTAACCTCTGTAATCTCTTTTTGAAGTTGAAGTTCCTGAACGAGTGTTTCTTTTTCACTTAAGTTTGATTGAATCGGTAGATAAATAAATTGGTATATGACAAATAATCCAATAAATAATAGAAGCCATTTTAATAATAGTTTATCTTTGTCTGAAAGTTTCATATTATTCTAGCTCCTTTAGACTTAGGCTAATTGTGGATTTATAGATTCCACTCTGTTCATCTCTTTCATACTTTGAATAAGTAACATCTTTAAAGTAATTCTCATTTTTTAATAAGATGACATATTGATAAATTAAACTTGAATCCAGTGTCTCTATATCTATCTCAATCAAATTACTTGAATAACGTATTTCTTGGATTGAAATAGACTCAGAAGTCACATTTATAATAGTTTGTATCATTTCTTGGTTGTATCGTGGGATTTTATTAAGAACATTTTGTATATGATTTAATTCTGTAAGTATTTCATTCATTTTATTCGTATTATTAGTGGAGACATTAATTTCGGCCATTTTCGATGATACAGATTCTTGAGATAAGTAAGCGTTTATTTCATTAATGGTTTGATTTGCGTTATTTGTCTTTATCACAAGTATGATTAATGAAGTAAGAATAAAATACGTTAATATTGCGAGTGTAGGAGAAAATAATGGATTGATTCTTTCGATAAAATCATGTTTCTTATTGATCTCAAGATATAAGCTCATTAAATCAATTGACTTAAACTTATCTGGTTTATATAACATGGATAAAGCGTAAAGAAGTTGTGGATCAGCTTCAGTCTTAAAATGAATGGATTTTGTAAGATCAATTAATTTCACTTCAATATTAAGATCTTGATTAAATTGGCTTAAACTATCGTGATCTAAAGGAAATCCAATAAATTGGATTTGGTCTACTGTCTTAATTCGACCTTGTGCGATTGAAAATTGAATCATCTTTTCTATCGCATCTAAAACTAACATATAGTTATTTGATGTATCATTATCAAGATTTACTTTGGTGACTCGATGATAACTAAATTGACCACTTTCAAATAGGAATTGACGTATTTGTTTTGAAGAGATATCTACGATTACTGTATTAATAATTGGTTGAATAAATTGTAAGTGTCGATTAAAGCGAATTAATCCATGATTACTGACATCGATTTTCTTAATATTTAATCCACATTTTTCGAAGAAGTTTAATATTTCGGTTAAAAGATTGGTTTGTATCGCGCTTATAAGTAGTTTTGATTGCTTAACATTCTCTAGTGTAATCTCACCGACCTGTGCGTAATCAATCAAATAATCTGAACTGAGATTTAGAGCATTAACAAGTTCATGTTTAACAAGAGATTTTAAATATTTTTTATTTGTTTTAGGGGTTAAAATATCACGATATATGAGAGAAGTTATACTTAAACACAATAAACAATCACGATCTTGACTGTAAAAATGGCGGATCGCATGGTGTACTTCTGACATCAAGTTAGAGTCTGTCATCAATGACTTATATCCGTCTGGTAAATCAATTGTTAGATGGTTTTGGACCTCAAAAAATGATTTTCGCTTTCGTGCTTTGATTAAAACAATTGAATTGTCTCTTAGTTCAATTATATTCATTCTTATCCTCCAATCTGATCATACATACCAAACATAGGTTGTATAACCGAAACGATAATTACACCAATAATGACTCCCATAAAAACTAACATAATCGGTTCAATTAAGGAGACCATTTTTTGAAGTGCATTTTCAGCTTCTCCATCAAAATAATCAGCTGTTTTAACGAGTATATCACCTAAAGTACCCGTTTCTTCCCCAACATTAATCATTGAACTTAACATAGGATCAAATATCTTCATATCTTCAATGGCTTTAGATATTAGTTCGCCTTGAGATACCTTTAACATCATCTCATCAAATAGATTTTCGATATATGTATTATTTAGTATACGTGCAGTAGAAGAGATCATTTCTAATGTCTGGATGCCACTTAAGTAAAGAGATGCGAATGATCGTGCACAACGTGCTGAGTAAATCGTTCGATTAAGTTTACCAATTATAGGTAGCTTCAATAACATATGATCAAATGAACGCTTTATGGTAGGTATCGTTAGTAAAAACTTGGTGCCTGTAATGAGAATCACAAAGAAAGCGATAATAAAGTACCAATAATTTATGATGAAATCACTAATGCCCATAACGAATCGAGTTAAAGGAGGGACTGCTTCTGGATCAAACATCTTAGTGATAGTAGGAAGTACAAAAGTCATAAGTAATAAAACAACTGCGACGGAGATTACAGCCAATATTATTGGATAAGTACTTGAGCTTTTTATTTTGTTTATGAGTCGTTGTTCCTTCTCAAAATGGGAAGACATTAAATTGAGTGATTTTTCTAATGTTCCTCCTATTTCACCAGCAGATACCATATTAATTAGTATATCTGGAAAAGCAGTTCCTTGTTTTGTCATAGCGTTTGATAAAGAATTTCCTCTTTGAATTTCTTGAGAAATATTCTTGTATGTTTTCTTAGCAAACGTATTAGTTGTACTTTCTGTAATAATATTTATTCCCTTTACGATTGAAACGCCCGCATCAATCATTGAGCTAAGTTGTCGAGTAAATATGATTAAATCAACTGTATTTAAAGAATTTCTTTTTAATCGATTAATTTGTTTATAATCAATTAATGACAAATTTCTTTCTTTAAGCATTCCAAAAATATCACTCTCATGTTCAACCGCAATAACTTCACTTGAGCGTTTTCCTAATGTATCGATGTAATAGGTACGATAGAATTTCATACTAGTTTCCTATTATTCCTCCTTCAATAATCTCTGCATATCCAGGCACATAACTTGATGTCTCTGTGACAGGAAAGTCAATGGTGAAAGGGAATGTCTCTTTTTTTACCTCAATATAAGTAACCTTAGTTTGAGGGTTTGATATTCTAAATGTATTACCAACTAAAGAACCACTTAATACGGCATTTGAGCTAATAACTATATCCGCAAATGGGGCATAAAACAAAACTTCATGTATCACTGAGTTAGAGGTAAAGTCTATTTTTTGACCTGCAGTCACAATATGACCTTTAAAATTTCCACTCTTAATAGCGATATTGACAAACTCACCTAATATACTTCCATAAAATATATGTTGGTTTTCAAAGGTTAATGTTGGGTATGCACCATAATTTCCACTGGTCACATTGGATGTTTTAAGATAAAACAAGAATTTTGTATAATCAGGATTTTCATCTAAACAACTACCCACAACATTGCCACACACATTAAATTTTGGCCCTAATGTCATCGTTCCACTACCATAATCGTAAATCAAGAGTAATCGCCCTGTTCCAAGGACTCTTAGTGCACCTGATGCGTTAATATTCTTTACTCTTAATATTTTCCTTGAATTAGCAGTACCTCGTGTTCCTAGATTTACTGTTAAAGTTTGACCATCTGCAATGGTTAAATTTTCTAAATAAGAGTATTCATATACATTGATCGAGGCTTGATTGTTTGTGAATGTATAGGGTGATATGGTGATTGGAGTGGTAGTAGGAAGACTTGGATATTTGATTGTTGGAAAGACATAAAGATTTGAAACTTGAGTAATCCGATTTCCCACTTTTTCTGGATTAATTACATTTCCGGTTTTTCCAGTTGGGACATAAACCATATTGATATCATTTTGTGTCGTAGTGTTTAAATTAATATTTGTATTATCTAACAGATTACTCGCAATTGGACCTACAACGATCGAACCTTGTTCACCTATACTCATACTTCTTTGGGTCAAAACAGCTTTTCCAATGATTAATCCAGGTCCACTACTAGAATAGAGGTAACCATATTCTTTTGATAATGTCCGTGACATACCATTCACATTAGATGTGCTAGTAAGTGTATAAAATATATGATCTGGATAATCATAGTTTGTTTCAGATGCAACAAAACTTAGTGTGACTGAATCATCATCATCTGTATTTGGGAAAGTAATTGTGGCCGGTAAGGCATTTACTGCTGTCTCTAATTGAATAAATAAATCGTTTGGATCAATATTATCTTCAACAAGTTCATAAAATATCTGTTCGATTTGTGCACTTCTTAAATTTAATCCAGTTTCAGCAATATAGTATGACTTTGAATAATCATTCGTTTGAATGGTTGTGGATTGATTGGATAAAGAAGACATTACCATTGCGCCAATTAATATAGTCAATGTTAAAAAGATTATTAAAACGGTTATAAGTGCTACACCATTTTTGTTTTGGATAGGTTTCATTCGAAATTCCCCGTTCTTAAGTAATACTCATAGTTTAAAGTATTCTGTGATAATCTTTGATCTGGAGTTGTAACAATCGTTAATTTTATTTGGTTTGTAGTAACACTTATTGTAAAAGTATTGATCTCCTCTGCCACAACTATCGCATTACGACTTATTGTTTTATTAAGTGAATTATAACAATAAGCAATTGTCGAATTATCATTAAGTGTTAAATTAAGACAATTAATCGATTTTGAGGCTAACTTTGATTTACGTACATCACTTTCCAATGCGATGGAGAATTGAGTTAAAGCTTGTTGCTTATCGATTTGGGATTTTTCTTCCGAATAAAAACGTAGTCCACTTACAAAAACTGTGGTTAGTCCAACACCTATGATTGAAAAGACGATTAAAGCAATCATCAGTTCAAGCATTGTAAAACCTTTACGATTTAAATTCTGTCGCATAGAGTGTCTCATATCGTTTTACATTCGGATTATTTGATTGAATACTTATTTTAATCTCAATCATTTCTACGATTGTTATAGCTGTATTACGCGTAAATAATATTGTTTGATTAAATGATGTATTGTTTTTCGTACAAGTTACGATATTTTCAGGTGTACTGTAGAGTATTGAGCCAGTAACTAAATCAGTTGAATAAGAGAATCCTGTGCAAGAAAATCCATCAACTGTGATTAATTGATATAACGTATCAGGATAGGAAAGGCTAGTACTATTATTATGGATACGTTCTATTTGAGTTTGTGCAATACTTCTAGCTTCTGAATATGATTTACTAGACATATCCATTCGAGCAGATGCAATAAACGCACCAAAAATTGCGCTAGTCATGATGGTTAGAATTAATAGCGCAATCAAGACTTCTAATAGAGTTAGTCCTTTTTGATTGCTTATCATTAGAATAATTATAACACTAACAAAATAAAAACATTTAAATACACACGATAGTTTACAAACTTAAAAAGGATTATTTGATTTTAGTGCTAACGCAAAGGCGCCTAATAAACCTGAATCATCCCCTAAGCCAGGCTCTGAAATGTAATTATCATCACAATTTAAAAGTGAAGGATGTTGGATGTATCCATTTAACATTTCTTTTACAAAGTTTCGAATTAAAGGAAAAAGTTGTTTCTGATGCATAACACCACCACCCAACAAGATTATTTTTGGAGATAGTATTAGGATGTAATTAACAAGAGCTTGCGCAATATAATAAGCTTCTATCACCCAAACTTTATTATTTTGATCTAAGTCTTGAGCTTTCCTTAGATAACGTGCCTCTATTGCAGGACCACTCGCAAGTCCCTCAAAACAACTTCCATGATAAGGACAGACTCCTTCAAAATCATCTTCATGATGTTTCTTAAGTAAAATGTGACCCATTTCAGGGTGAAGTAGTCCATGAAGACATTGACTATTCTCAACATATCCACCACCTATTCCTGTTCCTATCGTTAAGTATAGGCATGATGAAACATCTTTACCTTTTCCCCATATAGACTCACCTAGAGCCGCCCCATTGACATCTGTATCAAATCCAATAGGACCTTTAAAAATCTTTTGTATTTCTGGAATCAATGGTGTATTAGCCCATCCAGGTTTTGGAGTAGATGTAATATACCCATATGATTCACTTGATTGATCAAGATTAATGGGACCAAATGACGCAACTCCAATTCGATCTGGAAGATGTTTTATTATAAATTCTTTACAAAGATGAATGGTTTCTTCAGGGGTTGTTGTTGGGATCGTTTCTTTATGAATTATATTTCCGTTTTCATCGCCAATCCCTAATACAAACTTTGTGCCTCCAGCTTCTATTCCGCAAATTTTCATATTTTATACCACCTATTTAATTTTAGTTTATCATAGCTTATTGACTTATTTTTATGGACTTGATAAACTTGAATATAAGGTAATGCTTATATAATAAGCAAATGCTTAGGAGAATATGAAAGAACTAACAACAAAGGAACAAGAAGTATTTGATCTTATTTGTGATAATCCTCAAATAAGTCAAGATGAGTTAGCTAAGATATTAAATATCACGCGTTCATCCGTATCTGTCCATATCTCTAATTTACTCAAAAAACGATATATTGAAGGTAAAGGTTATATCGTTAATCGAAAAGATAAGTTAGTTGTGATCGGTGCTTCCATGATCGATATTGTGGGAAGAAGTCGAAATCCTTTGATACACAAAGATTCGAATCCAGGGCAAATACGTGTATCAGCTGGTGGAGTTTCTCGCAATATTTCTGAGAATTTAAGCAGATTAGGTGCGCATGTATCTTTATTAACGGCCATTTGTGATGATTCGTTTGGACAAATGATTAAAGATTCATGTATTAAATCAAATGTGGATATCAGTGAAGCGTATATGGTTCATGGTGAGTCTACGACAACCTATATCGCAATTCTCGATGAAATGGGGGATATGGATCTTGCGTTAAGTGATACAGCTGCGTTAGATAAAATTCCTGTAGATTATATTTTAAAGAAAGATTATGTCTTAAAAGGTAGTGAAATAATTGTCGTTGATGCGGTACTACCATCGGATGTGATGGATGTGATTGGACAAAAATATGGAAGTACTAAGCGAATTTTTATTGATCCTGTTTCAGTTGGTAAAGCTAAGAGTATTAAGCATAAACTTCATTACTTTGATACCTTAAAATGTAATCGATTAGAAGCAGAGTATCTATCTGATATACAAATTAAAACCAATGAAGATGTTGAAAAGGCCGCAATCATCCTTAGAAACAAGGGTGTTAAATGTGTTTACATCACATTGGGTTCAGATGGAGTCTATTATCACACAGATGTAGAATCTGGCTATATGAAGAATCAGCCGACTATAATCCAAAATGCGACAGGTGCAGGAGATGCGTTTATGGCTGGGCTTGTGTATGCGAAGTTAAATGAATATGAAGAAAAAGAATGTGTAAAATTTGCCTTAACCTGTGCGAGTATTGCGATAGAATCACCGTACACAGTTAATCCAAATATGTGTGTTGAAATGGTAAAGGAACGAATGAAACAATGAACTTTGAAAAATATTTAGTTATAAAAGATGAAGTTAAACAAGCATTATTAGAAGGGAAACCGGTTGTGGCTCTTGAGTCTACCATCATTTCTCATGGATTTAATTATCCTGAAAACTTAGATTGTGCTAAAACATGTGAAAAGATAATTCGTGAAGAAGGTGCAGTCCCAGCAACGATTGGTATTCGTGATGGGAAAATACTCATAGGTATGAGTGAAGAGGATATATTATACTTTGCGCAGAATAGAAGTATTCCAAAATGCAGTCGTAGAGATGTTGCGCCGATACTCGCATTAGGATTAAGTGGTGCGACAACCGTTGCGACAACCATGTTATTTGCGTATATGGCAAAAATTAAAGTTTTTGCGACAGGCGGTATTGGTGGTGTTCATATGCATGGTGAAGATACCATGGATGTCTCGGCTGATTTAGTAGAAATCGCTAATACAAATGTAAATGTAGTTTGTGCTGGAGCTAAATCGATCTTAGATCTTCCACGAACTAAAGAGTATCTAGAAACATTAGGTGTATCGATTGTAGGATATCAAACGGATGCTTTTCCAGATTTCTATACACGGGATAGTGGATTAAAAGTGGATTATCGTGTTGATACGACTCAAGATATTGCGAAAATAATTCACACAAAAGAAGAGTTAGGTTTTAAGGCTGGGTTGATTATTGCGAATCCAATTCCACCTGAATATGAAATGGAACCAACGTATATTCGTTCAAAAATTAGTGAGGCATTAGAACGTTCCATAAAAGAAGGAGTCAAAGGTAAGGATGTGACACCATTCTTATTAGCTGCTTTACATCATGATACAGAGGGTAAGTCGGTTGTCGCAAACAAAGCACTTGTATTTAACAATTCAAGATTAGCCGCACGTGTTGCGAAATCATTATCTGAAATTAAGTAAGCATATCATTTTTCTATACAAAATCATTGATATACTCTATAATTTTAATGTTTAAAGGAGCTGTCAATGAAACATACCAAACAAAAAGAAATTATTCTTGATGCTGTATTTGAATTAGATCATCATCCGACAGCGGACGAAATATATTTACATTTAAAGAAAGATTATCCTCGTTTAAGTCTTGCTACGGTTTATCGTAATTTAAATATGTATGCACAAGATGGAAAAATTCGTAAAGTATCCATTCCTGGTGATAGTGAGCGATTTGATTTTAATTTAAGTGATCACGAACATTTCTATTGTGAATCATGTCATACAGTTTATGATGTAAAGCTTAATGTTGGTGAAGTGATTAATAACTTAAGTCCGTTTGAATTATCGTCATATAAACTGATGTTATATGGTACATGTGATTCTTGTTTAAAGCATAAAAATTAAAAGAAACTTAAACTAAATAAATTATTTTCTAAAGTTTAAGTTTCTTTTTTTATTTATTATAATAAAAGAAATATTAGATTGAGGTCAAAATGAATCATAAAGATGGCACATCGATGAATACGATCTATTCTTTTCATCAAATATTTAACGAAAACCAAGTCATAAAGCGCTTGGAATCTTTCGAACCACGATTAAACGATTTTGAAGTACTTAGAAATCGCTTTTCACAAACTGTATTTATTATTGATAATATACCGCAAGCCGTGTTTGTGACAGATTTAGGTGGAAACATCAAGTTGGTCAATGGATCCGCTGAGAGAATTACAGGATTTTCCTTTAGTGAATTAAAAGGAAAGAATATGAGAATTCTCAAGTCGGAAAGACAGGATAAGAATTTTTATATCAATATGTGGAAATCAATAATAGATGAAGGATACTGGCAAGGTGAGATTTGGAACCGTAAAAAAGATGGTTCACTATATTTACAATGGATGCGTGTTTTCTCAATTCGTAACGAAAAAAATGAAATTAATGAATATGTTTCAATATGTACAGATATATCTGAAAGACATTTGTTATTAGAAGAACTCAATCAGAGTGTTTATTATGATGCATTAACTGGGTTGCCGAATCCAGTTCTTCTACGTCAAGAATTTCAAGATTCTGTTGAATTAAAATCAAAAAAGAACAAGAAACAATATTTTGTAGCGATAAATATTGATCGTTTTTCGTATATTAACTTACTCTATGGATATCGTATCGGAGATCAATTATTAATTGATATAGCGAATCGTATTAAACATAAACTAAGAGATAAAGATAGTATTTATCGATTTAGTGGAGATATTTATATTCTCTTAATTCGAGATATTGAAGAGGTAGAAACATTAATTAATATTGTAGAGCGTGTATTTGATTTAATTCGCAAACCTTATATGATTGATGGAAAAGAAATACTAATAACTGCTTCATTTGGAATAAGTTTATATCCTGATGATGGAATATCTTATGAGAATTTACTTCAAAATGCAGAGACTGCACTTCGTGAGGCGAAGCAATCTGGGAAGAATGCGATTAAGTTCTTTTCTGAGGTAATGAATTTAAAGGCAACACGTTGGTTTGTCTTAGGGAACCAGCTTAATTCAGCAATACTAAATAATGAATTGTGTGTATACTATCAAATACAAGTGGATAATACTTCAAAAAAAGTTATTGGGGTTGAATCGTTAGTACGTTGGAATCATAAAGAGTATGGAGTTTTATCTCCAGATGAATTTATTCCATTTGCGGAAACGTCAGGTCTAATTATACCTCTTGGCTATTGGGTTATAGAGAATGTATTTAAACAGATTAGAAATCATATTGATAAAGGATATCGATTAATAAAGTATTCTATAAATCTATCGGCGAAACAATTAGAGGATAAAGATTTTATTGTTAAAGTTAATGAGTTGTTAAAGGGTTATCAACTGAACTCTGAGAATATTGTGTTTGAGATAACTGAAAGTAGTGCTATGTTAAATCCAGACGTATCAAATAGAGTCTTAAATCTGTTAAAAGAAAATGGTTTTCATATAGCGATGGATGATTTTGGGACAGGCTTTTCATCGTTATCGGTACTTAATCAATTTCCTATTGATATATTAAAGATAGATCGTTCTTTTATTTCACATATTTCTAAGGATAAAAAGAAGGAACAATTAACATTGGCTATTCTTGCGATGGCTGAAATAATTGGGTTAAAAACAGTTGCGGAAGGTGTGGAGTTTGAGGAGGATGTTGCGTTTTTGGCCATTCAAAAGTGTGATGTATTACAGGGGTATTATTTTAGTAAACCGATTAATGAATATGAATTCAATCATTTATTAGAGAAGTTGTGATTATATTTTTTGGTTTATAGTTTGTCTTATTGATTGAAATGAAGCGAATATCTATGAATTAAATTACGAATATGTTTAGATAATAAAGAGAGGTATTAAAATGATTATTCAAAGTACAAAAGTGTGGATTGAAGAACAATGGCTTTCAGCTCAAATAGAAATATTAAATGATAAAATCGTTCGTATTTATCCATACAATACGAAACAAGTTGATAAAGATTATGGAGAACATCGAATTTATCCAGGTTTCATTGATACTCATTGTCATGGGGCAGTAGGCTTTGATACAAATGATGCGAATGAAGAAGGACTTGGTAAGTGGTTAGAAGTTGCGGTTCAAGAAGGCGTTACTTCACTTTGTCCAACGACAATCACTCAGAGCGAAGAAGTATTAACACGTGCGTTAGAGAATGTAGCGAGAGCTGTGAATCATAAACATAAAGGAGCTCAAATTGTTGGGGTTCATTTTGAAGGACCTTATCTATGTACTATGTACAAAGGTGCACAACCTGAACAATATATTGTAAAGCCTAATATTGAACAATTTAAACGTTATGAAAAGGCATCAAATAATTTAATTAAAATTATGACAATGGCAGTTGAAAATGACGAAGATTATGAGTTGGTTCGATATGCAAGTCTAAAAGGTGTTGCGATCAATATTGGACATTCAGCGGCTAATTACTCTGAATCAATTTTCGCAATTGCGAATGGAGCGCATGGCTTTACCCATACATTTAATGGAATGAGCCCATTTAATCACCGTGAACCAGGTACTGTTGGAGCCGCTTTAAGAATAGGAACGGCTTATACTGAGCTAATTTCAGATGGTATACATGTATCATGGCCTGCAGTGAATGTATTATTCAACATGAAGGGTAAAGATCATGTCGTAATGGTGACAGATGCTTTACAAGCTAAGGGTGTAGGAGAAGGTCGCTATATCTTTGGTGGTCAAGCAATTGATATTCGTAGTAATGGTGGTGCATATCTAGCGGATACGGATCGATTAGCAGGAAGTACACTTGGCTTTAATCAAAGTATAAAGAATGTGATTGAATTAGCGGGTGTTAGTGAAGTAAGTGCTATTAATGCAAGTACGATTAATCCAGCTAGGGTTTTGAAGCTAGATCATAAAAAAGGTCGCATTCGTGCAAATTATGATGCGGACCTAACGATTCTCGATCGTGATTACAATGTATTAGAAACGTATGTATTAGGTGAATCTGTTTATAAAAGGTAAGAATTTCTTACCTTTTTTTATATAATACAATGATGTTTTGAATTGCGGATAATAGGCTTACACCAATCATTGCGACAAGAACAGCTAAGCTTGCGCCTTGATTCTGTTGATCGATGATTGACCAAATAAGTAATCCTGCAGCAGTTAAGTATATTACTACCTTTAACAATACAATGGATGTTTTTTGTCCCATTAACTCCTTTTCTTTTTGGGTTAAGTGTGGATGATATGGCATAATCTTTCGATATTTAGGCATCATCTTTTGTCGGTAGTACCATTCTAATGCGACAAATAATAAAGCAGAGACTGCGATTGGATAAATGTAGTCAGTAGGGAAAATAGAGAATAATACTACGCCTACGGATAATGCGATCCAATGTCTATAGGCTATAACTTCTGCTAGTTTCAAATCTTTCTCTGGAATGAAGTAAGCCGTTTTAGTTTTGGATTGGTAAAAATATGGATGATTATCCTTATCATAATAGATACCAAGTATACGTCTTTTTTGTGTCGTTTGTTTCATACTTGTATTATAAACTTTAAAAATGAATAATTTAATCATTTTGTAAAAAATGGTGATAATGATAAAAGATAAATTGAAAAAGATAAATAAGAAAAGACCATCAGGTTTATAATAAAGACGATAAGGATCGGTGATAAATATGTTTTTAACAATTTCAGATGAAATGCTAAAGAGGGCAAGTGCATTTGATACCGCAAAAGAAATAACTCAACAACCCCAAACTTGGAGAAAAACACTTAGTTTAATCCAATCAAAGAAGAATTCAATAAAATCATTTCTTAATCAATTAGGTGAATTGGGATCCTATGACATCATTTTTATGGGTGCAGGGACTAGTGAATACATTGGTAATTCATTGGTTCATTATTTGAACAAATTAAGTCATTTTAATGCAAGAAGTGTTGCGTCTACAGATATGATTTTGAATCCTAGTTTATATGTTAACCCAAACAAAAATACGTTATTTATTTCATATGGAAGAAGTGGAAATTCACCTGAATCCGTTGGATCAGTTAATGCCGCAAACACAGCTACAAACAATGCTTATCACTTATTTATTACATGTAATAAAGATGGAGCACTCGCGAAATTAGCAACTAATAATAAACGTATTCTTGCGTTAGAATTACCTGAAGAAACAAATGATTTAGGGTTTGCGATGACATCTAGTTTTACCAATATGTTACTTGCGACTGTACTTTGTTTTAACCTTAATGATTTGGATTTATACGAAGACAAGATACACGCATTGGCGTTATCCGTAGATAATCAACTTTTAAATCATGCGGAATATTTAAGAGAACTTGTAGATGATTTTGATTTCGAACGAATCATTTATCTAGGTTCTGCATGTATGAAAGGTTTTGCGCAAGAGAGTGCTTTAAAGGTTTTAGAGCTTACACAAGGTAGAGTTTCAACTTTATTTGATACACTTACAGGATTTAGACATGGTCCTAAGTCTTTCATCAATCATAAGAGTCTAATCGTGATTTATTTAAGTGATGATGAGTTTACACGTAAGTATGAATTAGATTTAATCAATGAACTAAAGTCCCAACAAAAAGGATACAAGATTTTAGTGATTAATCATAAAGAATGTGATTTAGTATCTGACTATAACATTCATTGTGAATACAATGATATTCCAATGGAACTCGTTGGATTAAAAATGATTGTGATCGCACATATGGTTGCGTTCTTTAAATCATTATCATTAGGTATTACAGTAGATAATCCTTGCCCTACAGGTGAGGTTAATCGAGTTGTGACAGGAGTAACGATTTATCCTGTAGAAAGGGCTTAATATGATTGGAATTATTGTGACTGGACATGGTCGTTTTTCAGAGGGAATGTTAAGTAGTTTAAGCATGATTGCAGGTAATACTGAAGCTCTTATTGGGGTTAACTTCTTAGAGTCTGAATCCACAGAGGATTTAGATAAGAACTTATTGAATGCATATACTGAACTTCGTAAGACATGCGAAGGAGTCATTATTGTGTGTGATTTGTACGGGGGTTCTCCGTTTAAGTCAGCCGCAATGCTTTCTGTTGAACAAGAGAATGTATCTGTATTAGCGGGAATTAATCTAGCATCTTGTTTGGAATTAATCTTTGCGAGACTAAGTGAGACAAATGCACAATCACTTGCGAATAGTATGTTAGAGAAAGATACTAATCGTCTCATTAAATTTGAAATTCCTGTACGTGTTGAAAGAAATGAAGAAGAGGATGGCATCTAATGAATATTCAAGATTACATTAATGTGACGATTATTCTAGCGATTAATATCGTTATTCTTGTTTTAATCTATTTAGCAGTTAGTTTTATTCGATTAAAATACCAAAAGAAACCATTTGAAGAACTTCATTCTAGATTAGAAGTTGGTCATCAAGTATTATTGTCCAATGGATTTTATGGAAAAGTTATAGAGTTAACGAAAGAAGTTGCGATGGTTGAAATTGCGCCTAAAGTAACTGTAAAAGTATCTCGATTTGCGATTCAATCCATTGTGGAGGGGAAATAATGCATCCACTTAAAACATTACTTGATCATAGACATGAATCAAATCTAAAAGGAATTGTTTCTATCTGTACCGCAAGTCCAATGGTGATTGAGGCATGTTTTGATTATTATAAGAACATTCAAAGTCCACTCATTATTGAGGCTACTGCAAATCAAGTGAATCAAGAAGGTGGATATACGGGGATGAAACCACAAGATTATGTGGATTTTGTCTATAAAATGGCAGAAGAGAATAATTTTCCATTGGATCGTTTATTCTTGGGTGGAGATCACTTAGGACCTTTAACATGGTCAAAACTTAACGCATCTGATGCGATGAATAAAGCTGAAGTACTAGTTCATGATTTTGTATTAGCGGGATTTACTAAGATACATCTCGATACAAGTATGCATCTTGCGGATGATGGAAAAGAGTTATTAACAGAAACCATTGCGGAACGTGGTATACGTTTAATGAAGGTATGTGAAAATGCTTATGTAAAACGTTTAGAAATATATCCGAATTCTCCAATGCCTGTCTATATTATTGGGTCTGAAGTTCCTATCCCTGGTGGTGCACAAGAAGTAGAAGAAGGATTAGAAGTCACAAAAGTAAATGATTTTAAGCATACAGTAGAAGTTTATTATGATTTGATGAAAAAAGAAGGATTAGAATCCGTATTTGAACGTGTACTTGCGGTTGTGGTTCAACCTGGTGTTGAATTTTCTGATGCGAGTGTACATGAATATAATCCAATTAAGGCTAAAGAGTTGGTTGATAGTTTAAAAGATTATCCTACAATCGTATTTGAAGGACATTCAACGGATTATCAAACGAAGTTTGGATTAAGAAATATGATTAATGATAATATTTCTATACTAAAAGTTGGACCTGCTTTAACATTTGCGTTACGTGAAGGATTATTTGCCTTAGCTCATATCGAAGAAGCTTGGGTAGATGAATCAAAACAATCCCATTTTATTGAACTATTAGAATCAATTATGTTAGAGAGTCCAAGTAATTGGAGTAAACATTATCATGGAAATGATCATGATTTATGGATTAAACGAAAATATAGTTTTTCAGATCGTAGCCGTTATTATATGCCTGATCATAGAATTGAAGATTCAATTAAGACTTTATTTGAGAACACAAAAGATGTGCCATATTCTTTATTAAGTCAATATATGCCAATACAATATCGTAAAGTTCGTGAAGGAGTATTACCTTACTCACCAGTATCATGGGTGAAGGATGTAGTGTGTGAAGTATTAAGTGATTATATTTATGCCGTAGAAAAAGCCGATTAAGGCTTTTTTAGTTTACAATCGATTTTGCGTATTCACTTGGGGCGATTCCATACTGTAATTTAAACTTACGTGAGAAGTAATGGATGGATGCGAACCCTAGCATATCACTCACTTCACTTACAGTACGTGCTGAGTTTTTGAGTAATATTTTACTTTGTTCAAGTTTGATATTATTGATGTAGTGTTTTGGTGAGATGTCTAAATTACGTTTGAATAATGCTTGTAGTGATGAGCGTGAAACAGCGAATTTATCACATATCTCATTGATGGTTAGAGAACTATTAATATGATTCATAATATACTGAGTAATCTCATTCATGAGTTCATCTTCATAGTGTTGTTGCATAGGGTTGATATTTTGGTTGGATATCTCTATCTCGTTTGTTTCATCCATTGCGTATATTATTAACAACTTTAATAAACTCAACAATAGTTCATTAATATGTTCCCATTTCTCATTAGATAAATGCATGAACATAGATAATGTCTGAAACATGTTCTTACTACAATGGATCACTCGATTGGCTAGTTTTTCTGAATCCATATCTTTCATATCAAACATGATGGTCATATAGGAGCAGGTGTTCTTATCAGTTGTTCGTTGAGTATGAAACTGATGTGGACCATAGAAGAAGACGGATCGAGGAGGAAGTGTATAGTCAATACCTTCTACATTTGTGATGAGTTCTCCATTATCGACAAACGTCATTTCCCAATAAGGATGTTTCTCACCTTCGAAGAAATAGGAGTTTCCTTTAGTAGAATAGTAATAAGCGTATATCTCTTGGACTTTTATCGATGATTTTATACCGTTTGATCCAAACTCTGGGATTCTAACTTTTTGACTATTTGCGCTTAAATGCATTTGCATGGTAATGACACCTGATTGAGATAAACTAATAAAATTGAAATAAGTTCCTGGTTTAATCTTAAGCGTTTTATGGATTGCGAATAATTCTGGTTTCTTATTTAAATCATCTAAAAATATAATTCCAACAATTCCACTTTCTACTTGCACATAGACAGATCGATCATAGACGTATAATTCATCAATAATCTTCTTTTTTATGGTTTTTTTGGCATTAAAATAGTTAGAATTGCCATTTTTTGGAAGTGTTTTTAATATTTCACAATATTTAGCGCATTGTATTGAAGTTGTCTTTTTGTACATTTTAAGTTTCCTTTAGTGATTTTTGTTTGTGTTTATTTTATATTTAATTTTATTCTATAACGAAAAATACAAATAGTATAGGTAAAAATATAAAGCAATTGAACTTTTATAGGGGTATATTTAGTGTAGGTAAAGCGCTATCACGGCGTTACTAGGAATGGAGGGAGTGCAGTGGCAAATATAGTTTTGACAAGAATTGATAATCGTTTAATCCATGGGCAAGTCGCAACTCAGTGGGCTTCAAGTGTTAAAGGAAATCTTATTCTTGTGGCTAATGACAAAGTTGCGAATGATACCTTTAGACAAGGTCTCATGGATATGGCAGCACCGAGTTTTTGCCAAACTCGCTATTTTACCTTAGAGAAGACGATCAACGTTATTCACAAAGCAAGTCCTGAACAGAAGATTATTATTATGTGTGATTCTCCAAGTGATGTACTTACTTTAGTAGAGGGAGGGGTCCCTATTACAAAAGTAAACATCGGAAACATGCATATGGCTGAAGGGAAGCGTCAAATTGCGACCGTAGTAGCTGTGGATGATAAAGATGTTGCGGCTTTTCAAAGGTTAGTCGAACTTGGGGTTGAACTTGAGATTCGAAAAGTACCGAGTGAAGGTACTGAAGACATTCAAAAATTATTTAAAAAATAAAGGAGATGAAACAATATGACTTTTAGCTTTATTCAAATTTTACTTGTTATGATTGTAACTTTCATCGCCGCTATTGATCAGTTCTCTTTCCTTGAATCATTATATCAACCTATCGTAATGGGTCCAGTTGTTGGGGCTATTCTAGGGGACATGAACACTGGCTTAATCGTTGGTGGATCATATCAATTAATGATGATTGGTAGTATGCCGGTCGGCGGTGCTCAACCACCTAATAGTGTTATCGGTGGAATCATGGCAACAGTGTTTGCGATTTCCATGAATATTACTGACCCTCAAGCTGCGCTTGGTTTATCTATTCCATTCGCATTATTAGGTCAATATTCTGTTATCTTAGTCTTTACAATTACATCACCATTAATGTCCAAAGCAGACGAATATGCTAAGAATGCGGATACAGCAGCTATTGAACGTTTAAATTACTTCACAATGGCTATGTTAGGCTTATTCTTCTCATTTGTTGTTCTAGCTGGATTATTATTCGGTCAAGCAATCGGTGAAACTTTAACAACTGCATTACCTATCTGGGTATGGAATGGTTTAAAGGCAGCTGGTGGTATGATGCGTTTCGTAGGGTTTGCGGTGTTGTTGAAGGTTATGATGTCAAACGAATACTGGGGCTTCTATTTCGCAGGTTTCGCATTGGCTACAATCGTCGACAAATCTGGTTTAGGCGGACAAGCATTAGCTTTAATCGCTCTAATTGGATTCGCAGTCGCAGTTTACGACTATCAAACTAATGTTAAGATGAAACAATTTGGTAAAAAGGAGGTAAGCAATGATGGCATCTAATCTTGCAACAAACTATCGTAATTCAACTCCAGCGGCAGCGCTAGATAAGAAAACTTTGAACCAAATGGCTTGGCGTTCCCTCTTCTTGCAAGGTTCATTCAACTATGAACGTATGCAAGCTGCAGGTTGGTTATACGGTATTATTCCGGGATTGAAGAAAATTCATACCGACAAAGAAGACCTATCGTTATCCATGCAACACAACCTTGAGTTCTTTAATACTCACCCATTCTTAGTTACATTCGTTATGGGTATCGTTCTATCACTTGAACAAGAAAAATCTGATGTCGCTACAATCCGTGCAGTACGTGTGGCTGCTATGGGTCCTTTAGGCGGTATCGGTGACGCAATATTCTGGTTTACACTTGTTCCAATCGCAGCTGGTATCAGTGCTAATATGGCGCTTGATGGCAGTATCGCTGGTCCAATTGTATTCCTACTTATGTTTAACGTTGTACAATTCGCAGTACGTTATTGGTTAATGCACTGGTCCTATAATTTAGGTACTAAGGCAATCGAAGCAATCACTCGTAATGCTAAAGAATTTACACGTGCAGCTTCTATCCTAGGGATCTTGGTTGTTGGTGCCCTTACCTCCTTATATGGCGGTACAACAATCGCATTAACGATCCCTAACGGTGAAAGTCCTATTGTTTTACAAAATATCTTAGACGGTATCTTACCAAAACTTATCCCATTAGGATTAACACTTGGTTTATACTGGCTTATCAAAAACAAGAACTGGTCTGCAGTTAAGTGTATCGCACTTCTCTTAGTCCTAGGCTTAGTTGGCGGATTCTTAGGATTATTCTAATCAGTTAATACTCCCTTCCAAACCAGGAATCTCAATGAGATTCCTTTTCCTGTTCATAGAAAGAAGTGAAAAAATGAAGATTTCAATCAAAAAAATGGGTATAAATCCAAGTATTCCAAGCTATCTATCGGGTCAAATTAATCGTGTAAAAAAACATACAGGTATTTTAGATGATCTATATTGTACAGCGTTAATGATTGAATATAACCAATCAAAAATGGTTTTCATTTCGTACGATTTATTACAATTTGATGATTATCTATCGAATCGAATTCGATTTGAAGTATCAAATAAGATTGGAATTAATCCATCCAATGTTTTTACCATTCCAAGTCATACGCATGCAGCACCAGAAGTACTAAGTGATGGATTATTTGGTGTTAAAACTGAATCATGTGTTCCTGAAGGTTATCTAGATTTTCTTACTGATATCAGTGTTGAAACGGTGGAATCTTTGAATCAAAATTTAATTGAAGTCACACTTGAATACAGTGAGATTGAAATTGATGGATTCTATGGTAATCGAAATAATAAGGATGCATATGCAGATAAAAAAATAAGATTCATTCAATTCAAAAACGATAATAAAACAATAGGAATCTTTGTTAATCTATCCTGTCATCCTACTATTCTTGGACCAAAAAATACGCTAATTAGTTCAGATCTTTATGGTGTTATTCGATCGAAACTAGAAGAGTTATATCATTGTCCAATTCTCATCACCAATGGAGCAGAAGGGGATGTCAGTAATCGACATTATCGTATAAGTGATGATGTTAATGAATTGATACGAACAGGAAATGGGATTATGAATCAAATTCCTTATCCTCTTCCTTCAGTAAAGCTTAATTGGTATAAACTTGAAGTATATTCAAAACAGTTTGAATTTAAATGTGATATTGATACAAAACGAATAAATGACGCAATACTTAGGAATAATCAACTTATCTTAAATACGAGTGATGTTGATCAATTAAAAATATTAAATGCGACAAACACCGTTCTCTATCACCAATTAAATCAAAAGAATTTAAAGAGTTGTATTATTCAATATTCTTTAATCGATTTTGGTGAAATTATGTTCATTGCCATTCCAATGGAATTGTTTTCTTCACTCTATAAGATGTTAATATCTGAATTAGATCATATTATTATAATTGGTTTAACCAATACATCTATTGGCTATTGTGTTGATGAATTATCTTATGAAAATACTTATGAAGGTCTAACAAGTCCTCTAATAAAAGGTGAAGGAGAACGCTTTATTCGACATTTAATTCAAGAAGTAAAGCAAATAAGATTAAAATAAGGTGGTATTTGATACAATAGAGTGGAGGTTTAAAATATGATTGGAAAAATTGAATTTATAAATAGTATATTACCTAGCATACGTGAATTAGTACTAACAAAGACAATCCATGAAGTCATCGTTAAGGATAATGAATTTGATAATATTGTGACTGATTTGGATATTCTTGTACAAAACACATTGATTAAATCATTAACTGAGGCATTCCCAGATACACAAGTACTCGGAGAGGAAAGTGAGGAACATGTCTTTTCAAATAAGATGTGGATTATTGATCCGATTGATGGAACAAAGAACTTCTTTAGACGAAAAGAAGATTTTGCGATTTCCATTGCTTATTATGAAGATTTGAAACCTGTATTTGGTTTTGTTTATGATGTGGTTAAGGATGATATCTATTTAGGGATAGTAAATCAAGGTGCTTATTTGAATAATAAGAGACTTGAAAAATTACCGATTCGTACCATGAATCAATCTGTTCTGGATATGAATCTTAAAACACTATACACCTTAGAAGAAAAATACAACGCAAATGTTAAACTCGTATCTACACAAGTGTTTGCGCATCGTAATATTGGATCTGCCGCAATAAGTATGTGTCAAATAGCGCGTGGTTTACATGATATCTATATCTCAAGTCATTTAAAACTTTGGGATTATGCGGCTTCCAGTATCGTATTAAAAGAGGTGGGGGGAGAAGTGTATTTCCCATTTGAGGATAAAAAAGAGTTAAATGTAAAATCAGTATTCTTGTTTGCGACAAGTAGTAAAGAAGTATATCAAGATTTAAATAAATTATTGTATGGAGAAATAAATGCGCGCTGATTATCATATTCATTCTAATTTTAGTGTTGATTCTAAATTAGAGATGGAAGAAATTGTATTAAAATCAATCGAACTAGGATTAGATGAAATCTGTTTTACAGATCATGTGGATTATGATGTAAAGAATCATATTGTGGATAAACAAGAAGTCAATTATCCTGAGTTCTTTAGGGAATATTATCGGGTTAAGTCTTTGTATGAAGATAAAATTAATATCAAAATAGGTTTAGAGTTTGGAGTTCAAACGCATACGATTCCTCGTTATGTAGAGGATATGAAGAAGTATGATGTGGATTTTGTCTTATTGAGTTGTCATCAAATTGATAATAAAGAACTCTGGTTAAACCAATATCAAGAAGGCAAATCACAAATTGAATACAATCGAGGGTATTATGAATATCTCTTAAAGATTGTGAATGAGTTTAGTGATTTTAGTGTTATGGGGCATTTAGATGTGATAAAACGCTATGATCCAAATGGAATACTTGATGATGAATATGTGATTGATTTGATTGAACCATTACTTAAAAAAGTAATAGAAATGGGAAAGGGAATTGAAGTCAATACATCCAGTTATCGTTATAATCTACCTGATTTGACACCATCAACTCGTATATTGAAACTCTATTATGATTTGGGTGGAAGGATTCTAACAATGGGGTCTGATACACATCGTATTGAACAACTCAAAGATCATTTTGAAGAAATAATACTTCAATTAAAAGCTATTGGATTTGATGAACTATATACTTTTGACAAAATGGTAGCCAAACCCTATAAAATTTAGACACAAATAATAATTTGTGTTTTTTTATCTTAACGGGATTATATTGACTAAAATAATAATGATACTATATACTTACAATATAAGTTAACTACTTAAAAAAGGAGGATAATATGGATTCTATTGTCAAGTTTTTCGAAGAGAAACTGGCGCCAGTAGCATCTAAAGTCTCAACCCAGAGACATTTAATGGCCATTCGTGATGGTTTAGTACTTACGATGCCATTAATGATTGTTGGATCAGTCATTATAATATTCAGTACTGATTTCCCTATTCCAGGCTGGGCAGACTTTATTACTGGTATTTTCCCGACATGGGATGATTTTATTTGGGGTGTTGTGTTCCAGTCCACGATGAGTATTTCAGCACTTGTTGCGGCGATGGGTATCACATTCTCATTAGTTAAGTCTTATGGGGAAGAAGGGATTGTGGCAGCGGGGTTAACATTTGCGGCATTCTTCTTACTTCAAGATGGATCGGCTTGGGCTTGGAATTCTTCGATATTAGGAGCTGAAGGATTATTCTTAGCGATAATCGTAGCCTTACTCGTATCTGAAATTTATGTTCGAGTCATTAAAGCTAATTGGGTTATTCGTTTGCCAGAAAGTGTACCAATTGCGATTAGTCGTTCGTTTGCGGCTTTAATTCCTGGGGCAATTATCATTGTATTATTCGCAATCGTTCATGTTTTATTTGCGATGACATCTTATGGAACAGCACAAGCTTTCATAATTACTGTGCTACAAATTCCATTAATTTCAATCTCAGCTAGTTATTTAGGGGCTATGTTTACCAGTTTCTTTATCTCCATTTTCTGGGCATTTGGTTTACATGGTGACCTAATTGTTGGATCGGTTGTTAATCCATTACTACAAGCAGGTTACTTAGCTAATGTAGACGCTTTACGTTTAGGTTTGGAAATACCAAATATTGCGGTAGAAGGTTTCCAATCCCTATTTATTAACGTAGGTGGAACAGGTGCTACATTAGGTATCGCGATTGTTTGTGCATTCTTCTCAAAATCTAAACAGTTGAGACTTATTGGCCGATTATCATTAGGTCCTGGTATCTTTAATATCAATGAACCAATTGTATTTGGTCTTCCAATTGTATTAAATCCAATGTTGTTAATTCCATACATTATTGCGCCACTCGTAGTTGGAACACTAACCTATTTTGCGATGGCATTGAATTTAGTGAATCGTATCGTAGCTGCACCACCTTGGACAACACCTGTATTTATCGCTGGATTTATTGCGACTGGTGGTGACTTTAGAGCCGTTATCTTACAAGCAATTAATTTACTCGTTGTGTTAGTCATTTATTACCCATTCTTAGCAGCTTGGGATAAGAAACAATTTGAATTAGAAAATAGTCAAACAAAAGAATAATTAAAAAAAACAATCTGAACTCCAGATTGTTTTTAGTTTTGTTTATAAACCATGAGATCAAACTCATTACGATCCCCAACATAATATGAGTATGCAACTTCTATAACTCTCTCTCGATCATCATATGCAAGTGAATCTACCACATGAACCGCATGACCTTTTTCTGTTTTTAATAGTTGAACTAAATCTTCACGAATAATTTGTGCATCTACGACTTTTTTTATATGACTTAACCATAAGTTAAAATTCGATTCCAAGGTGTTATAAATTGGTGAATCTTCAAAATCTATGGATTGAATCCCTTTGATAATATCAATTGGATAGTAAGCTTCTTTATATACAAGAGGTATATCATTATTAAGGTATATTAGCTTAACTTTTAATAATTTGGAACTTGTCAAATGCTCAGTAATATTTGAACTGCACTCATTTGAATCCAATATTTCTTTACTTAAGCAAATAACTTTAGGGGTAAGACCCATATTTTCGAGATCAATTTCAATATCAGAAAATTCGCTAAAGAACATACTTTTTAATTCAGGTTCTTTAACAAATGTTCCTCTACTTTTGAATCTTACAATATAATTTTCATCTAATAGTTCTTTATATGCTTGTCGAACAACAGGCCTTGAAATCTTAAACTCAGCACAGATTTCTTCTTCAGTGGGTAGTTTATCATTTGGTTTGAGTTGTCCAGACTTAATTGCTTGTTTAATGGAATCCTTTAATTGTGCATATAAAGGTGTACTACTATTTTTAAATAAATTAATGTATTTCATCGATGGTTCCTCTTAACGACTAAACTAAATCGGTTTCTAGTACCAGGGAAATATGCGATTGAATATTCCACGACGATATTATTCTGATTATAGCTTTGAGTTTCAACCCTATGGACCGCACTGTGTTTAGGTAGATCCAGTATTCTTGAATCCGCATCCGATACGATAACAGCTTTATAACTCGTATAAGCTTTTGTTATTTTTGTGTTATATTCTTCTTCAAATACTTTAAACAAAGATTCAGTCGCAAAGTTATGAGCATCTAGCTTTGGAAAATGATCAAGTGATACAAATGTCTCTTCAACATAAATTGGTGTATTACTACCGAGTCTTAGTCTTTTAAAGTGTAAGCATTCTGTGCCTTTAGAAATGTTTAAAATAGGGTATGCTTTATCATCCCATTTTAGTTTTTCGATATAGATCAACTTTGTGCTCGGTTGAAATCCTTGGCGAATCATTTCATTCGCAAAATCAGATAGTTCTTGTGTAAAATTCCTTTCTTTATAAGTTTGTTTAACAAAAGTTCCTTTACTTTTGTGTCGTTCAATTCTTCCCAAACTAAGCAAATCGCTGTATGCTTGTCTTACAACTGTTTTAGATATATTAAAGAACATACAGATTTCATTTTCTGTAGGTAGTTTATCATTGTCCTTTAATAATCCACTTTCTATCGCTTTTAGGAGTGCGTCTCTTAGTTGTGCATAGAGAGGAATAGAAGAGAGTTTATTTATACTTATTTCATGTAGAATGTCCATATGAAAAATTATAGCATAATATATTTACAATAATACAAAGATAAAACTGTATTTATTGTTTTAAAATCATTGTAATGATATAATTACAATACAAGGAGAAATTTATGGGGCAATCATTACATAATTATTCAGTACATCTAAAGGATTTAATAGACAAAGTTGAGTTGACACAAGCAGAACACATAGATAAAGCAGCTCAGCTAATTGTGGAAGCCATTGAACATGGTCATTCAATATTTGCGTTTGGGGCATCTCATGCAGGTATGTTGTCTATGGAGTTGTTTTATCGTACAGGAGGATTGGTAAATATAAATCCTATTTTCGCAGCAGATCTAATGTCAAACATTCGTCCTGCGACACTGACGAGTGATATTGAGCGTTTAGAAGGCTATGGAACTTTAATTCTACGAAATACCAATATAAAGGCTGGAGATGTATTAATCCTTCACTCCGTATCTGGTCGAAATGCGGTTACGATAGATATGGGATTAGAAGCTAAGAAATTAGGCATTAAAGTGATTGTGATCACGAATTTAACGTATACCAATTTAGTTACATCCAGACATTCAAGTAATTTAAAATTAAAAGATGTGGGCGATATTGTGATTGATAATTGTGGAGAATTTGAAGATTCAAGTCAAAAAATTACTGGTGTAGATCAAAAAATGGGTCCAACATCCACAATAATCGGGGCTTTTATCGTGAATGGAATAACCTTAAAAGTAGCTGAGAAGTTGGTTGAAAAAGGAATTGAAGTGCCTGTCTTCCATAGTGCTAATATTGATGGTGGGGATGAACACAACAAAGCTTTAATGGAAAAATATAAAAATAATATTTTCTACATGTAAAATGAAAACACAATTCATTGATAAAGTTCTTACAACTGAAACAAAACAGAATTTATATTGGGCAAAAGCACCCATTTATAAACGTATTCTAGCGTTTTTTATCGATTTGTTTATCATGTTTCCTATTCAAAATATAACAAGAGGAATTCATCCTCTTTTACCTGTAATAGCAATCGCATTGTATTTTATCCTACTTGAATCAAGTCCTTGGCAAGGATCTATTGGTAAAAGAGTTTTAGGCATGAAAGTAGAAAAGTTAGATGGTTCTAAATTAAGTATTATTCAAGCGTTAATTAGATATGTTGTTAAGGTATTGACACTTGCGATAGTTGGAATAGGTTATTGGCCATTATTTAGAAACAAACAAGCCTTATGTGATCAAGTTATAAGTTCTGATGTTTATGCACTAACTTTAAAAAAGGTGAAATAATGAGAAATAAACGAATTGTGGTGATAGGAGCAGGGAGTACTTCATTTGGATTAGTCAATCTCAGTGCGTTGTTAAGAACTGAAGGGCTTAAAGGTTCTGAATTATGTTTAATTGACATTAATGAAAAAGGTTTAGAAATCATAACTAATCTTGCTCATAGAATCAATAAAGAATGGCAATCTGGATTCATTATTAAAAGTAGTACAAATCGTCTTGATTATTTAAATAACGCAGATTTTATCATTCTGTCTGTAGCGATTGATCGTGAAAAATGTTGGCAAAGTGATGTCGATATTGCGTTAAAATATGGAATACATCATTATGGAGAGAATGGTGGACCAGGGGCATTGTTTCATACAGCTCGTAATATAGGGTTAATCTTGCCTATTCTTAAGGACATTGAAAAATATGCACCAAATGCACTGGTGTTAAATTTTACAAATCCAGTCCCAAGAATAGGTGCTTTCGCATCTAAATATACTAAAGTTAAAATGGTTGGAATATGTCATCAGATTAATTTTGGTTATCTTATGGCTGCAGTAATCTTTGGTAAAGAATATGGTTTCGATGTGCCTGATAACTATTTGTTTAGATGGGATAATGATCATGAAATAGGTTATAAAATGGTTAATCAAGCAAAAGAGAGATTTGATATTAAAGCATATGGAATCAATCACTTTACCTGGATTCAATCGATGATTGATAAACACACTAAAGAAGATGTATTAGCCCTTTTCAAAAAGAAATTCTTAGAGAATAAAACAAATTTTGAATCCTATACTAAAGAAATAATCGAAGTTTTTGATGAGATTGTCGTATCAGGAGATGCTCATAATCTTGAATATCTACCATTTACACATAATGTAAATCGAAAATCATGGGAACGATATGATATTCAAATGTATCCATTATTAGCAGCGTCGAATCAGCGAAATCAAATGTGGGAACTCCTTGAAAACTTAAGTTTGGGGAATGGATCGATTGATTTCTTGAAAGACAGTGTTAGTGAAAGAGCAGAAGCGATTATTGATTCAATCATAAATCATAAGCCAATGGTGGAGATTGCGGTTAATATACCGAATAATGGACATATTTCAAACTTACCTGATGGGACTATCATAGAAGTTCCAGCTTTAATTGATTCATCAGGAATTCATGGAATTGCGATGGGTGATTTACCAAAGGTTGTAGCGGAATTCTGTAGAAGAGAAGCTTTCTTAGTGGAATTATCATTAGATGCGATTATGAGTCGAAAGAGATCTAAGTACTTACAAGCATTATTGGTAGATTCGATGGTAGATGATATTCAAATTGCGAAAGGGTTACTGAATGGTTATCTTGAAGCGAATAAAAATTATATCAAGTTGATAGATTAAAAATAGGAATTATTCCTATTTAGGCATTGTGTCTATGAATGTAAAAGTCTATAATAATAGTAGTTATAAGAAAGGCACAAAACAATGGAACTAAAAGGATCGAAGACAGAGAAGAATTTACAAACTGCATTTGCTGGAGAATCCATGGCAAATACAAAGTATACTTTTTACTCAATGAAAGCGAGAGAAGAAGGATACGAACAAATTGCTGATTTCTTTAAAGAAACTGCTCGTAATGAACAAGAACATGCGTTCTTATGGTTTAAGTTCTTACATGATGGTCTACCTACAACAACTGAAAATCTAAAAGATGCGGCTTCTGGAGAACACTATGAATGGACTACTATGTATGCTGATTTTGCTAAAGAAGCAGAAGAAGAAGGATTCAATAAAATCGCATTCTTGATGAAGGAAGTTGGTAAAATTGAAGCTCGTCATGAAAGACGTTACTTAGATTTAGTTAAGAATATTGAAGATGACCGTGTCTTTAAGAAAGACGAAAAAGTTGTTTGGGAATGTGATATCTGCGGATATCAAGTCGAAGCAAACAATGCGCCATCTGTATGCCCTGTTTGTGGACAAAACCACTCGCATTTCGCAGTTGACGAAAAGAACTATTAATCATGAATGGGACTAGAAATAGTCCTTTTTTTATCATATTACCTTGATTATAATTTCTACTTACTGTAACATTAAACTCAACGGTTAGTATGAAAAGAAGAGGTAATAATGAACGCAAGTAACTTACATTTATTGCTAGATAATGCGGCACTCTTGATTGCCTCTACGATATTCTATCAAGTATCTACGTATATTAAAGAGACATACGATCAATCTTCAGAGGTGTTCGATGCCTTTTTATTTGGCATAATCGGTATTTTAATAATGAGTTTTCCTTATGTTCCTTCTCCTGGATTATACATAGATACTCGATCCATTCTAGTTGGATTGATAGCTTATATTTTTAGTAAAAAAACAAGTCATTTTTTAATGATTTCATTAATCCTTTATCGCTTAATTCTTGGAGGAGATGGAGCTTTTGTTGGTATTATTATTATCTTGTGTAGTGGATTAATAGGATACTTATTTAGATTTATTGATTTAAAATATTTAAGATTATATTCTATTCTGAATTTCTATTTATTAGGGATAATAATTCATGTAATTATGACATTATGCATAATGTTTATGTCGAATACAAACTATGCAATCGCATTTATGAACTCTGTTATTCCTTTGTTGGTTATTTTTCCAATTACAACGGTTGTTGTTGGGAAATTATTTATTATTCAACGTGAACAAATCAATCAACTTCAGTTAACTCGATTCGCAGAGAAACGATTTAGATCATTGTTTGAACAAGCTCAAATTGGGATTTGTTACTTGGAAACAGATGGTTCTTTTATTAATACAAATGATTATTTCAATCAAATGTTTCAGTATACAAGAGATGAACTAATTTCATTAAATATACGTGATTTAAATGATAAGACAGAATACAATCAGAATTATGCATTAACACAATTACTCAATGATCAAGATGCAGTGGATCATACTGTAGAGAAGCCGTTATTACGAAAAGATGGTACATCTTTTTGGGCGAATATAAGTGTTTCTCGTATACGATTTAATCAAGAAGATATTTATATGAGTACCGTTATTGATATTAGTGAGCGTAAGAAAGCTGAAGAAATGATGCATTATCTTAACTACCATGATCAAACAACGGGTTTGAATAATAGACAGTATTATGAGTCCCATATTGAGAAGGTTGATGTTGAGGGGAATTACCCTTTAACATTAATCAAAATAGATATTAATGGTATGAAGTTGATTAATGATGCATTTGGGTATGAGATGGGGGATACGCTTGTCAAAAAAGTGGTTAGTTTAATAAAACCAATTGTTTATAATTCAGATATGTTTTGTCGATTTGGTGGGAGTGATTTCTTGATTGTTTATACTAAAGTCCAAAAACCTTATATTGATATCATTATGGCTCAAATAAACCATATGATGACAAATGAAACGATACAGAATATCAAAGTATCTGTATCTTCTGCATATGCAGTTAAGAGTTCAAGCGAAGAAGACTTAAATTTAGTATTGAAAAAAGCTGAAATGCGCTTGAGTCGAGAGAAGTTAATTGATACAAGTAGTATGTTAAGTCGTACCATAGAGATTATTATGAACTCTCTATATGAGAAAAATTCACGTGAAATGGAACATTCTAAGCGTGTTTCATATTGGTGTGAGAAGATTGCTCAAAGAATGAATTTAGACTCGCATATCGTGTCTAAACTACGTATAGCAGGACTTATGCATGATATTGGTAAGATTGGGATTCCTGATTCTATCTTAGATAAACCAGATCGATTAACTGAAGAAGAATTTAATCTAATTCGTAAACATTCCGAGGTTGGTTATCGTATTTTGAGTGCTGCCAATGAGTTCTCTGAGATTGCGGATTATATTCTTGCTCATCATGAGAGATGGGATGGAATGGGCTATCCAAAAGGATTAAAAGGGAGTGAGATTCCGATATACGCTAGAATCATTTCTGTAGCGGATTCCTTTGATGCGATGACATCCGATCGTGCTTATCGCAAGGCTATGTCCTTTCAACAAGCTAAACAAGAGATTATAAAATTTTCGAATATTCAATTTGACCCAAGTGTAGTAAAGGTGTTTTTAGAAATAATTGATTCGGATACACCTTCTATCAATAAATTAAGTTAAGTAAATAAAAATAATTGACAAGTGTGTTTAGCACTGATATTATGTCAATCAGAAAAGCGTTGAAGAGAAGAGTAAACGGTGGATGATTTCTTAGAGAGCCCTGTAGTGCTGAAAGGGGTAAATCAAAAACAGTTGAACATGGTCTTGGAGCAAGCATATCGATGGGAAACTTTAGACTATGCCGGATTCGCCCGTTAAAGCGATAGAGTATAACCTAATATTAGGCGTACTTGATAAGGTTTATAAAGTGATTTATAAACGAACAAAGGTGGTAACACGGGTAAGCCCTCGTCCTTAGCGATGAGGGCTTTTATATTTACTTATATAGGAGGAAAAATGATAGAGATAAAAGGACTAAGTAAAAGCTTTAGTACAGCTAATGGAACTCTTTTGGCTCTGGATAATGTTAATTTAACATTAGAAAAAGGAGAGTTAGTCGGTATTATTGGCATGTCTGGTGCAGGTAAAACAACATTGTTAAGATGTTTAAGTTTACTCGAAAGACCAGATGAAGGAGAGATTGTGATCGATCACTTGAATCTTCTTGATGCGAAAGATGATCGAATGCGTGAGTATCGACAAAAAATTGGAGTTGTTTTTCAAGGAAATCAATTGCTTAAACAAAGAAATGTTTATGATAATATCGCATTTCCATTAACACTCAAAAATAGAAAAAAAGAAGAATACGATGTACGAATAAAAAATCTAATTGAGTTAGTTGGATTATCTGGAAAAGAAAAAAGTTATCCTTCACAACTATCAGGTGGGCAAAAACAAAGAGTTGCGATCGCAAGAGCACTTGCAAGTGAACCTGATTTACTCTTATTAGATGAACCTACAAGCGCATTGGATTCAATCACAACCCGTGCATTACTTGAATTATTAAAAGAAATACATCAAAAAACACAAGCAACGATTCTTATCATTACACATGAGTTAAGCGTAGTTGAAAAAGTATGTGAAAAAGTAGTAGTCATTGATGGTGGACAGTTTATTGAAGAAGGAAAAGTAAGTGATATCTTTACTCATCCAAAACATAAAACGACTCGTTTACTCCTTGGAATGGAGGATTAATTATGACAAATTCACAATTATTTGATCTTTTATCCCAGGGATTAGTTGATACGATATGGATTATCTTAGGATCGAGTTTTGTAGCATATGCATTTGGATTTCCATTGGGTGTATTAATTACATTAACTCGAAAAGATGGGTTATATCCTAAACCAGTATTATCCTTAGGATTAAATCGAGTTATTAATGTGTTTAGAAGTATTCCGTTTTATATCTTGGTTGTTGCGCTTATGCCATTATCAAGATTTGTGGTAGGAACTAGCTTAGGTATTAAAGCGACTATTTTCTCACTCTCTGTTGGCGCAATTCCATTTGTCGCAAGACTAGTAGAGAGTGCATTACTTGAAGTCGATCAAGATATGATTGAATCCGTTATTACGATGGGTGCTTCTAAATTACAAATCGTCACAAAGGTTCTTCTCAGAGAAGCACTTCCACAGCTTATTCAAGGATTATCCATAACTATGATTATGTTAGTAGGATATTCCGCCATGGCTGGATTAATGGGTGGTGGAGGTTTAGGTGATATTGCGATTCGATACGGATATTACCGATACAATTACACCATAATGTATTATGCTTTAATCATATTAATCGTATGTGTAGAATTCATACAAACGACAATCGGTTGGATTGTTCGAAAAATAGATAAAAGAAACTAAAGGGAAAAAACATGAAAAAATTGATTAAATTAGGATTAGCATTGTTAACACTAACACTCGTATTAACGGGTTGTACAACTGAGAAAAAAGATACAGTCATTAAAGTTGGGGCATCAATTACACCACATGCCGAAATTTTAGAAGTTATTAAGCCTCTTGTAGAAGCAAAAGGCTATACGTTAGAAATCGTAGAATTTACTGATTATGTATTACCAAACACAAATTTAAATGAAGAAGAGTTGGATGCGAACTACTTCCAACATGTACCATACTTAACTGATTTCAATGCAGAAAATGGTACAAAGATTGTGTCTGTATTAGCGGTACATTTTGAACCATTAGGTTTGTATCCAGGTAAAACAGCATCCATTGACTTGTTAGCAGATGGCGCAAAAATTGCAGTTCCAAATGATGCGACAAATGAAGCTCGTGCATTAAATTTATTACAAGACTTAGGTTTGATCACAATCGATCCAAGTAAAAAAGAAACAGCTACTAAGCTTGATATTATCTCCAATCCTAGAAACTTTGAAATTGTTGAATTAGAAGCTGCTCAATTAGCACGTGCATTAGTTGATGTGGACTTAGCTGTCATCAATGGTAACTATGCATTAGAAGCTGGCATTACAAGTACAGTACTTACTACTGAAGATAAGGATTCTGATGCGGCATTAAAGTATGCGAATATCTTAGCTGTTAAAGAAGGAAATGAAACATCTGAGAAGACACTTGTATTAATTGAAGCTTTAAATTCTGCAGAAGTTAAGCAATTTATTCAAGATAATTACTATCCTGTTGTTATTTCTGTTACAGAATAAGAATTAACCTCCAAACAATGGAGGTTTTTATTTTACATAGTATAATTAGTTTATGAAACAACATTCTGAACAAGAACTTTTAAAAATCCAAAACATATTAGAATATTATAAAGACTCATTTCTACCATTAGATCAACAGACACTTATTACATGTCTAAAAGAAATACAGTTAGAGTTTAACTATATTCCAATGGAGAGTTATCCTGGGATTATCGCACTATTCAATACGAGTCCTCAAATTATAAAATCGATAATCCATCGCATTCCGAGTTTGATTGAAGAAGGTGGACCACATTTAATACTGATGTGTAGTGGTGAACGTTGTAAAGAAAAAGGAGCTTACCAATTTATACAAGATGTGGAAGAGTATCTAGGGTGTAAAGTGGGTGGTATCAGTAAAGATGGGTTATTTGAACTCAAAACACAAAGTTGCTTAAGACGATGTGCATCAGGTAAGAATTTGAACATTGATACAACACCTTATACTGAAATGAATTTTGAAAAATTAAAGCCGATAATAGATACAATCCGTAAGAATAAATAGAGAGTCAATTATTTGACTCTTTTATGTGTGCTTCAGGTTCAAGAAAGAATTGTTTTAATGACTCTCTTGTAAAGACTTCTGTATGGCCATGTATGGCATATTCAAAATCAAAGTTAAACAACTCCTTAACAAGATTATCAAAATTCTGTTTTGTATAATGCGGTTCTCCATGATGATAATCAGGCGATATGATATCCCCTAAGAATAGTACTTTCTCTTCAGGTACAAATATCACAACACTGTCATTCGCATGATCATTGTTTATTCGTTTGATTACACATGTAATATTACCAAGGTCAATCGTAAGTTGATTATCAAATAGAATATCACCTTTACGTATTCTTATATCTAAAGGATTGGCGTATTCAATACGTATATTCAAGTCACAGAACTCAATATCTTCTCCTGTAACTAAACGATGTTTCATGGACGCATCATCCCATTTCCAATGACTCATTTCAATTAACTTATTCTGGGTTAAGTTTGAACAAATCGCAGGGATAGATGAACCTGATAGTCCAAATACATGATCCCAATGCCAATGAGTTAATAAAATATAATCAGGTTCTTTTAAATTCAATAAATGACAATCATTTATAAATGATTTGAAATGTGCAGGTGAATTACCTGCATCAATCATAATATTAAACGTATCGCCTTTTATATAACCTAATCGAGGACGATCATTGTTTGAATCGAAGTCTGAGATATAAATATGAGGTGTAATTTGAGTTAACATAGTTAAATTATAATACAAAAACATACGGAACCTCAGACAAACAATCATAATTAAAATGCATAAAGAATTCTATAACTTCTCATTATGATATAATAGAAATACATAAGAATAGGAAGAGGTATCGTTTGAATATTTTTACACAGAAACTTAAAGAAGTTTTTTTGTCTATTTGTCCAGTTTTTACTGTGGTCATATTAACTCACATCTTTATTTATCCATTAACAACTCATTTGATTGTTCGTTTCATCTTGAGTTCTTTAATATTAATAATTGGATTAACACTATTTTTAATCGGAGTTGATTTAGGGATTAGTCCAATGGGACAAATGTTAGGCCTGTTAATATCAAGATCGAACAAACACCGCTATATTATTCTTTTTGGGTTTATTATAGGTTTTCTTATATCTTTTGCGGAACCAGCATTACTCATAATGTCTCAACAAGTTGAACAACTAAGTGGAGGAATTTTAAGCTCTACTCTTTTATTAATCGTTGTTTCGATTGGGATTGGTTCTATGGTTGTGGTTGGTTTATTTAGATTACTCTATAACTTACCGTTATATATTATATTGATTATTTCCTATGGAATTATTTTCTTATTATCATTAAATACATCATTTGATATGTTGGCTATTGCGTTTGATTCATCTGGTGTGACAACGGGTATATTAGCAGTACCCTTTCTATTATCCTTATCTTTAGGGATTACCTCGATTAAAAAGGATAGTAAATCGTCCGAGAAGGACAGTTTTGGTTTGATTTCAATCGCTTCTGCTGGCGCAATAATAATGGTTCTAGTCCTTAATAAAGTTTTTCAACCCAATTTAACATCGGCATCAATAAGTTACTTAAATTATGACTCGATAAGTATACTAAATACATTTGTGTTACAGATTCCAAATTCGATTCGTGAGACACTGCTTTCTATGTCACCATTAATTGTAATGGGAATTATCGTAAGTATCTTTAATCGTCATAAAATATCTAAGCGAAGTCATATTCGTATGGCGACGGGCTTTGTTTATTCTGTTATAGGTTTGTTTCTATTTCTTATTTCTATTAATTCTAGTTATATTGAGGTGGGGAATACAATAGGTAATCATTTAATTAATGAGTTATCTTTTACGAGTCTTGTATTATTTGGGTTTCTTATTGGAGTGGTGACTATTTTAGCAGAACCTGCAGTTTATGTATTAACAACTCAAATTGAAACGGTTACATCAGGTTATATTAAGAGAAGATCAGTGATAATCGCTTTAACTATCGGTGTAGGATCTGCGATTGCATTCTCTGTATTACGTGTTTTAATTCCAGCTGTACAGTTATGGCATTTCTTATTGCCTGGTTATGGTCTTGCGTTAGGATTAATGTTTATAACACCTAAATTATTTGTTGGTATAGCATTTGATGCTGGTGGAGTCGCGACTGGTCCTATGATTTCTACATTTATTCTGTCATTTATTCACGGTTTGGCAGATGCCATGCCGAGTGCAGATGTTTTAATTGATGGATTTGGAATGGTGTCTTTAGTAGCACTTATGCCAATTATTACGATTGAATTATTAGGCTTAATATTTAAATTCAAGTCTGTTAAGAGAGGTGGATCACATGATTAAACTAGTTTTAAACTATATTATTGTCAATCAAGGTAATGCAAGTAAAGTACTTAGCTATGCAAAGAGTTTAGGGTTAAAAGGTGGAACAATTCTACTAGCTCATGGAACAATCAATAATTCAATATTAAAAATATTGAATCTTAATGAGAATAAAAAAGATGTATTAATGATTGCGGAAATAATTGATGGTAGTAAAAGTAAATTAAAAGAAATTGCGGATTACTTCCATTTTGAAAAACATAATTACGGAGTGGGATTTAATATTTGCATTAATCAATTGGCTAAAAAAGAAATGTGCTATTCAGAAGGAGATGTAAAAATGAACAAATATGAGTTAATTTATGTGATTGTAAATAAAGGTTTTGGTGAAGATGTTGTAGATGCGGCACAAAAAGCAGGGTCTAGTGGCGCTACTATCATCAATGCACGTGGCTCAAGTGTGCATGAGACCTCGAAAATTTTCTCTATTGAAATAGAGCCTGAAAAAGAAATCGTGTTAATGATTGTAAAATCTGAAATGAAGGATCAGATATGCCAAGCAATCATTAAAGATACAAAAATCACTGATCCAGGTAAAGGCGTACTATTTACTCAATCGATTAATGAAGTTTATGGATTATATCAAGATAATCTATAACATTTAAACATTAATGTGATATTGTAGAAGTATAAAACAATGAAAATAAAAAATCTTACAATTGTTGCGCTCATCCTATCTTTTTTAATTATACTTACATCAATCTATGTCAATTTTGACTTGGTTGTGAATGTACGTTTTTATGTGGACAAAAATAATGTATTAGTTGAACAAATAAATGAAGATAATCTTAAACTACAGATTCCTGTTCAAAAACTAAAAGATATTAATGAGTATTCTAGGACTTCTGTATCGATTGCGATAATAAAAGATAATGCGATGGATTTAATTGATTCCATGCAAAGTGTTTCCCTTGAATTAAAAAACAACTTAGCTACTATGAATGATATCAGTTTAAAACGCCACAACGCAGCAGTTCAAACGATATCATCTAAACTTCTACAATTACAAATAAACTTAGATCAAGTACAGTTTGTCATGAATCAGAATATGTTGTTAAATGAAATGCTTGATACAAGTGATGAAAATCTAATGCTAATTTCAGAGTTAATTGATGAAATTGATCAAGATTATGATGATCTAAACTTAGTTATACTGAATGATTTGACAATCGTTTTAAATACGATGTTTATCTTGCTTATGGTTGTCGTTGCGTCTTTGTTTTTTGGATTAATTCGTTTCGTTTACTTCCAAATTCCTTATATTGTTAAAGGATTAAATATGTTAGGAGATAAACAATATCATAATGAAACGCTTAAAATCCCGACTCCTATTTTCGTAGAAGAGAAAGAGATTCATAACTATATAGATACTGTATTTGAAGAGAATCGTTTTATTGAGGATATTAAAGAAGTGCTATTAAAAGTTTATGTCGTAGAAGATGCGGTAGATGCTTTGTTTAATTTATTAAAAGAACGAATGGGTATAGATCGAGTAGGTCTTGCGTTTGTTGATTATAATCGTGAAATGATAGTTGCGGAATATGGTGTAATTGTCGATCGTGTTATTAAATTAGGCCCAGGATTTGAAGTGCCTTTTGTTAGGACATCCTTATATGATTTAATCGAATCAAGAAAACCAATGATTAATAATGATTTAGAAGAAGAATTTAGAAAAAGACCAAAAAGCTCATCTCTTTATTTACTAGCTCAAGAAGAAATAAAATCAAACTTAATATTGCCACTTACAATGGGGAATGCTGTATTTGGATTTTTATTCTTAAGCTCGAGAGAAAAGGATTTCTTTAATCTTAATCACTTACATTTAGCTGAAAAAATAGTTTATGAAATCAAAGGTTTACTCAATCGAACTTATTTTACAAAGGTTGTATTTAGTAAAATAACGAGTGGATTCTCTGAATTAGTTGAAAAGAAAGATAATGAAACGGGTGAACATATCCTACGTATGGTGAATTACTCGACCTTACTAGCGTATAAATTAATCGAAAAGAATCATCCAGATTATCAAATTCAAGAAAGAATGGTACTTGAAATTGAACGTAATGCGGCCGTTCATGATATTGGTAAAGTGGGTATCCCGGATTCCATATTAAAGAAACCAGGAAAACTAACTGATGAAGAGTGGGAAATTATGAGAACTCATCCAATCATTGGAGGGGATATCTTTAAGAGTATTCGTGAAGGATTAAAAGCCTTTGATCCTGAACTTTATAAAGTATCTGAAGATATTACACGTTATCATCATGAAAAATGGAATGGAGAAGGATATCCACATGGTCTAAAAGGTCATGAAATTCCATTGGTCGCAAGGATTGTAGCGGTTGCGGATGTATTTGATGCGATTTCGAGTAAACGTATTTATAAAGAAGCGTTTGAAGTTGAAGAATCATTTCAAATTCTAAAAAATATGAGTGGAGTAAACTTGGATCCATACTTGGTTGAAATATTCATAGAGAATAAGAGTGAAGTATTAAAAATTTATGAAAAGTATAAATAAATATCAATTAAATATTGATATTTTTTATTGACAAACATAATTAGGTAATATATTATCTAAATAGGTAATGTATTACCTTTAGGAGGAATATGAGTAAGTTAGATCAAATCCCAAATCAACAATTCATCTTTGGTAGTTTATTTGTACTTGCAAATCGAGTTGATACACTGCTTGAAAGATCATTACAGAAATTCAATATAAGTTCTAAACAATGGTTTTTATCCATATGTGTGGCGTCCTTATTTGATCATGATCCTTCACTTAAAGAATTAGCAAAAGAAAGTGGATCTTCACATCAAAATGTTAAGCAAGTCGCATTAAAACTACAAGATAAAAATCTATTACATCTTTATAAGGATCCGAAAGATGCGCGCACAACTCGAGTAAAATTAAGTGAATATAGTGTCGAATTTTGGAATAAGACTAATCAAGATTCATCAGAATTTATGAATCAGTTATACAAAGATATTACACAAGAAGAATTAGAATCGGTTAGAAATGTATTTAATAAGTTAAGCAAAAATCTAAGTGAAATGGAGAAATAAATGAAAAAGATTATTAAAATTAGTTTAAGTATTTTGGGGGTCATTGTATTAGGAATATCGATAATGATGTTTATATTAATGAATGGTATGGATAAAGCTCAAGCGTTAGAGTTAAATCAAGTCAATTTGTCACAAATAGAAGATGGAAAGTATGTAGGATCATTTGAAACAACTCGATGGACAAATACGGTTGAAGTCACGATCAAGGAACATAAAATTACAGAAATAAAATTAACAGATGATGTCATGTTTGCACTTGAAGGATTAAGTGATCGATTGTTTAAAAAGGTTATCGATAATCAGTCTTTGGAAGTTGATATTGAAACGGGGTCTACTATTACATCTAAAGCTTATTTAAAAGCAATTGAAAATGCGTTAGGAGAAGGAAAATGAAAACACTCATAATCTATGCAAGTACGTATGGATATACAGAAGAAATGGTGAATAAAATGGTTGTTGAATCAAATCATAATTTTGATTCTATTAACATCTTAAAAGATAAGAATATTGATTTAAGTAAATATGAAAATATTGTGATTGGTAGTTGTATTTATGTTGGGCAAATTAATAAAGAACTAAAGAAATTTATGATGACTTATCATGATGCATTAATTCAAAAAAATATTGGGTTATTCCTTGCATGTGCATTTGAGGAACAATTTAATACACATTTAACAAATAACTTTACTCAAGATATTATTGATCACTCTAAGATACAAGTGAATTTAGGTGGTAAACTACAAAAAGACAAATTAAATTTTGCGCATAAAGTATTAGTAAATATGATTGAGAAGACAGAAGAAGGTAAAAAACCAGTAAAAACGTTTGAAAATCGGACTTTAGATATCGTTAATCAATTTTATAGAGCGTAATTGCTCTATTTTTTTCGATTGTGTTGTTTTATATAAAATTATGTGAAAAATCACATTGACTTTACTGAGTTTTTTAATTATACTCTAAAAGTATTCACAATTAACCAGCAATATAATGCCTCTAATATGGTGAGGCAGTCTCTACCGGGTCACCCTAAATGAACCGACTACTGTGGTTGAAGCGATCAATCTAATCTAAAAAAGATTGAGTCGGTTTCTCCCGACTTTTTTTGTTGTTGTGTAATTGAATACAGAAAGAAAAAGGAGAAATGAATGGAAAAGTTTTTTAAATTAAAACAGTATGGTACAAATGTTCGTACTGAAATCATCGCTGGTTTTACTACATTCTTTACTATGGCTTACATCTTAATTGTTAACCCAAGTATCTTAAGTAATACTGGTCTTGATAAGGGGGCTGTATTCTTGGCTACCGTATTTGCGTCCGCAATCGGTACATTAGTTATGGGTTTATTTGCGAATGTTCCTTATGCTTTAGCTCCAGGTATGGGTCTTAATGCATTCTTTACCTTCGTAGTTGTATTTGGTCTAGGATTTACTCCTTATGAAGCATTAGGGATGGTATTCGTTTGTGGTATTATCAACGTACTTATTACAGTAACTCGTATTCGTAAACACATTGTTAAATCAATTCCTTTATCACTTCAACATGCAATCGGTGGTGGTATTGGTTTATTCATCGCTTTCATTGGTTTAAATGATGCGAAAATGTTATTATTAGCTCCATTCTCAGAATTTGGAACGGGTTATACTGAATTATTAGCATTCAAACAACCTCATCAAGTTCTATTCATTATTGGTCTTGTATTAGCAATCGTCTTACTAGTTAAAAAAGTTAAAGGTGCAATGTTAATCACAATCGTTCTTACTACAGTTATTGGTATTCCTCTAGGTGTTGTCAATCTATCTGCTGCAAGTGTTGATATGGGTGCTGTTGGCGCTGCATTCACAGCTTTAGCTGGTATCTTTGGTAAAGGGGTTACTGAAGGTATTCCTTCACTCTTCGCTGATCCATCACGTTTACCTGTTGTTTTAACAACAATCTTCGCGTTCAGTTTATCCGATACATTTGATACAATCGGTACATTCATTGGAACTGGTCGTCGTTCTGGTATCTTCTCTGCTGAAGATGAAGCAGCTCTTGAAAACGGTAAAGGTTTCTCAAGCCGTATGGATAAAGCGTTATTCGCTGACTCCATCGCTACTTCTGTTGGCGCATTCTTAGGAACTTCCAACACAACAACTTATATTGAATCTGCGGCTGGTATTGAAGAAGGTGGACGTACTGGTTTAACCGCTGTTACAGTTGCGGTATTGTTCTTAGTTTCTATCTTCGCTGCTCCATTTGTTGGTTTAGTTCCAGCTTCTGCTACAGGTCCAATCCTTGTTATCGTTGGTATCTTAATGGCTAGCTCATTTGCTGATATTAATTGGTCTGATTTCTCTGAAGCAGTTCCTGCGTTCTTCGCTGCTGCATTCATGGCTTTCACTTACAATATTTCAACTGGTATCGGCTTTGCGTTTATTGCTTATGCTTTAATCAAAGTTGTTACTGGTAAATCAAAAGAAATTCATCCAATTTTGGGTGTTGCTGCTTTATTGTTCTTATTGAACTTCGTATTAGCTGCACTTTAATCGTAGTTAGGGACCTTCGGGTCCCTTTTTTTATTTATCATGATAAAATAATGTTTAGGAGATATTATGAATCAAACAATCAATACAATATTAAAACATTCATCTGTTAGATCTTATACTAACCAAGCTGTTTCTGATGAAATCGTAGAAACACTCATTCGTTGTGTACAAGCGTCATCTTCTTCTCATTTTATTCAAGCTTATTCTATTGTTCAAATAAAAGACCAAACGATTCGATCTAAAATTGCACAATTATTAGACAATCCAAAACACATATTAGAAGCTCCACTTTATTTTGTATTTGTCGCAGATTTATCACGACATAAACGTATTTCTGATTATCATAATTCTGATATGGCTTCTCTTGAAAGTGAAGCGTTGCTAATCGCTACAGTAGACGCCTCAATCGCAGCGCAAAATATGTTTGTAGCTGCAGAATCTCTTGGTTTAGGGGGAGTTTATACAGGTGTGTTAAGGAATGTTCCAAATGATATATCTGAATTACTAAATCTACCTGAATACTCTTTTGCTTTATTTGGTTTATGTTTTGGGTATCCAGCTAAAGTGAATGAAGTAAAACCAAGATTACCGTTTAAAGAAATTTTGCATATCGATTCCTATGATTCTACTAATTCATTGCCTAATTTAGAAGAATATAACGAAGTGATGAAAGAATACTATTCTAAACGTTCAAGTAACAGTAAGAATGAAATTTGGACTGAACAGATTGCGAATTATTTCAGTAAGACGTTAAGACCACATATGAATTCATTTTTGAAATCAATTGGTTTTAAACTATAAAAGGAGGATTTGATGAAAACATTAACGGATGTGTATACGCTTTATAATGGTGTAAAGATTCCAAAAGTAGGGTATGGGACATGGCAAATTCCTAATTCAGAAGCTTACCAATGTACACTGGATGCTATTTCAATTGGTTATCGTCATATTGATACGGCTAAAGCATATCGTAATGAAAAAGCTGTTGGTAAAGCAATCAAAGATTCTGGATTAAAACGTGAAGATATTTTTGTCACCAGTAAATTGCCTGCTCAAACAAAAGGGTATCAAGAAACACTTCAAGCCTTTAGTGAAACAATGAATGACTTAGGATTAGATTATCTTGATTTATACTTGATACATGCACCATGGCCATGGGATGAAATAGGAAAAGATTGTACAGAAGGAAATATCCAGTCTTGGAAGGCTATGGAACAATTATTTAAAGAAGGAAAGATTAAGTCAATAGGTGTATCTAACTTCTCTCCAAAGGATATTCAGGCTTTATTAGATACCTGTGAGATTGTTCCTATGGTAAATCAGATTCGATATTTTATTGGTAATACACAAAAGGATACAGTTGATTTCTGTAAGAAACATAATATTCTTATAGAGGCTTATTCACCTCTTGCGACAGGTAAAATATTCAATAATCACAAAGTTCAAAAAGTAGCTGATAAACTTGGTGTTAGTATTGCGCAATTAAGTATCCGATATTGTATCGATCGAAATACTCTTCCACTCCCTAAGACAACCCATAAAGGAAGAATGGAAGAAAACGCAAAATTAGATTTTATTATTCCAAAAGAAGACTTAGATTTCCTAGATACACTATAAAAAGGGCATTGCCCTTTTTATGTGTTATGGTCGAGTTGGTCTTTGACCTGGTGTTTGTGATCCCCCAGTATTTTGAGTTGTGATTATACTATTTAAACTAAATGACAATAGTTCAGAACCGCTTACGTTTGATGAATCAAATACAACAGATTCTTCTGAAACAATGTTCGTGTTTGTTAATACTTGTACTGTTCCAGCCTCTAATTCTTTTGATGCATATACAATGGTTTGGAATGCTTTAGGAGAATTAAAACTGATGAGTGTTTGATTATCCTGTACGATGCTAACCCAAGTATTTGCTTGAACGGTATCTGTACCAACTAAGAAACTGTAGATGCTTGATTCAGATACATTTTGAGCCATGCCATTACTCCCGACAGCTAATAGTGTTCCATTATTTAATGTATAAGAGGAATTATAATCAAGTGAACCATTTCCATTATTGGTTGGTCCAAACACAATTACAGTACCACCATTTTGTGTAATCGATCCATTTGAATCTAAACCATCACCATTCGCATTCACTCGTATATTTCCACCGTTAATGGTTAACGTACTACCATCATCGGTAAACATATCATTACGTCCATTCTGTGTACCACTACCATCATTTCCACCAGCTGTATTGATTCCATCATCACTTGAAATCAGATTAATGTCACCACCATTTATAGTAATATTGTTGCCTTCTAAACCTTCATACGATTGTATGATATTGATAACACCAGAATCAATTTGTAATACACTATCTGAATGAATCGCATCATCATAAGCACTGATGCTAAATTCACCACCTTTTATTAAAACTGTATTGTTTGAATGAATCGCGTCATCAGTTTCTGACGTTAGATTAAATGTACCACCTGATATTTCAATACTAGCACTTGCTTTTAGACTCTTACCACTTTCTGTAGAATCAGCTAATCGCCCAGATGTAATTGTAAGTTCACCATCTGTAATAACTAATTGAGTCTCAGCTTGAATACCATCTAATCCTGATTCAATCGAAATCTTACCACCTTCAACAAGTATATATCCTTTAGTACTATCCTCTGTATTATTGGATTGTAATCCATCGCCATTTGATGCGATTGTAATTGTCGCATCTTTTATTGCGATATAATTCTTGCCTTTAATTCCATCATTTACAGATGTCACATTGATGACTCCAGAAACGAGTTTTAAATCATCTTTTGTAACAATTCCATGACTATAGTTTGATTCGATACTCAAAGTTCCTAAACCATTAATCGTTAAATCATCTTTACTATAAAGTGTCGCATTCGGTTCATCTTCACCAGCTAAGAGCGAATAGTTTGTCCCATTGCTTAAGATATTACTTGACCCTTCCGCAAGATTAATGATAACTTTATCGGCTTGCACGATAGAAATAGCTGGACCATCTACATTGTGTATATTAACGTTATCTAACACAAGAACTACATCTTCCACTTGACTTGTATTGACGATAATCATCCCATCGGTTAATGTTCCACTTAATTTATATACACCTTCTTTTGTGATGGTAATGGTAGATCCATCTACATAAGCATTACTTCCGTTGTAAGAAATAGAACTCGTATTCAAATCAACTACTTCGTATTCCGAATACTCCATTAATAAATCGTCTTCTTTGTATTCAACACTAATACTCGATAGTGTTTCAGTATCATTTACGACTTCAGTCACTTCTTCAGTTTCCTGAACGACATCTGACTCACTAGCACATGCAGATAATAAACTTAATAATAATAAACCAATGGTTAATTTGTTTCTCATGTTAAATCTCCTTGTTGTTATCTTGAAATACTATATTTACATTTTCTAAATGAGTACTATGTCTTTTCTGAGTACTTGATTTAGATTGTGTATCACTCGCTTGAGTACTTATATCCTCATTTGTTGAACATGCCGTTAATAGAAGAAGGATAAAACCTATTACGATCGTTCTATTCATTAAAATCACCATTGTAGCTAACACATTGTATGTTTGTAATTCCATTGATAGATGCTATTTCATTAATAAACGCATTGTCTTGGTTATTTAATTGAATCTCATAAATAAGTTCTGTTTCTTGTTTGTTGATGGTTTTTGATTTTAAACGAATCTTATTTGATCGATTAAATAAAATGGATTGAGCCTTTACCTCAGCTTTTTCCTCATTAGAATGAATGATAATTAAATAAGGCTGATTCTTTATACTCACGGTTGATTTAATCCATAAGATGAGAGCGATGAATATTGAACCGATTAATGCGAGTGGAATCATACCAGCCCCAACCACGATCCCACCGCCAATCGCCCAAAATAAGTAAACTAAATCTAAAGGATCTTTGATGGCCGTTCTAAATCGTACAATCGATAGTGCCCCAACCATTCCAAGCGATAACACTACATTTGAAGTGACCGCAAGGATTATGAAAGTGGTGAGTAGTGTAAGAAGAATGAGGGAAAGATTAAATGATTCTGAATACATAACTCCTTTAAAGGTTCTTTTGTATAAGGTATAAATTAGTAAACCAAGTAAGAATGCGGCAATAAGCGCAATCATAGAATCAATTAATGAGAATTCACTCATTTGTTCTAAGAAGTTATTTTTAAAAATTTCACTAAAGGTCATATTTGACTCCTATCTATATTGTATTAATCGACCTTGGACATACTTAGAATGAGATGTCCAACTCGATTCAGGTATTTGAATTAAATTCTTAATAAAATCTGGAATGAATTCATCGTACTTCACTTCCAATAAGCAAGTATCTTGTGAATGAGGTACATAAACTAAATTAGAGTCTAAGAATTGATGAATGTGATTACTTGATTGAATATTAAAGTCTAAGGTGATTCGTATATTTCCTGCATTAAATAGAAATGGGATACGCTGATAATTAATAATAGTTTTTGGAATTAATCCAGAGTTTTTAATTTCTGAATAGAGTTCAATTAATAATCCTTTATGTGTCTCTAACATCCATTCATACTCTTTATTGAGGATTTTGTTTACTTCATCTTTTGTTAAACAAATACTTTCTTTATATCCTTTATTTAATATTTTTACTTTTTTCTCTAAACAGATATAGTTGGTATCTGAGTTATAATATCGAATACGAAATTTCGAACGATATGGACAACCGTCTAAGTTATCATTGAGTGCTTTTTCATGCATATCATCGAAGTATAAACTCTTAACCCAATAACCCTCCTTACTTGAATGTGGATCTAATTTAAGTATTGGATATAATCGTTGACATAAAGTTGTTTTCTGTTTGAGTGGAATTTGATACTTTAATTCATTTCTAAGGGTATGTGTCATAACTTATCTCCTACCTTGAGTATATAGAGTCAAAAGAAAAACATCTTACCTTAAGTCGATAGAAAACTTACGCAAGTTTGACGCAAATAAAAACCCAGCTATGCTGGGTATAGAACGATTGTGAAACACGTTTTGCCTTTAACTGATTTGACTTCAATATGGCCATTGTAGGACGATATAATGGATTGTACGATACTTAATCCAATTCCATAGTGTCCAGATTTATCTTTATAAAATCGTTCGAATATATGGGGTAAATCTTTTTCTAATATACCATCCCCATCATCTTCTATTTCAATCAATATTCGATCATTTTGATTTGTACATCTAAGGATGATTTGTGTATTAGCGTATCTTAGAGCGTTACTTAATAAGTTAGAAATTACTTTTTCAAATGAAGCTTCATTGTATTCAAATAAAACCGGTTTAGAATCAAATTCATAGACAAAGTTGATTCCTTTTTGATGTGCGATATTTCTGTATCGTTCACTCGTACTACTGATTGTTTCTCTAAGGTCATTATGTGATTTTATCAGTTCATTACTTTTACTTTCTAATCGAGAAAGTACCAAAATATCATCAATCATATCACTCAAATGATCTACCTCCGAATGTATGATTTTTGAAGCTTCAGAAATGGAAGAAATACCGACTTGAGCAGATTCTGTTTGTGATTTAATAATTTGAAGTGGTGTACGTAACTCATGTGATACATTTTGGAAGAAAGATCGTTGTGTTTCATCTTGAGCATTTAACTTATTTACCATTTCATTCATGGATTGATTTAACTGATTAATCTCTAAATCAGGGTAATAAACATATTCATTTGAAGTATCACCTTCACCAACTCTTTTCGCAAATTTTTGAACATCTTTAATTGGCTTAACAATCGAATTTGTCATAAAGTTCATTGTAATTAAAGCTATTATTAAGGCAAAGAATAGGATAATCCATAATGCGATAGATACACTATGTTGGAAGCGAGTTAAAGATTCCATTTGAATAAAGAATATCAGATAATAATCAGGTATTTTATCACTTGAGACAATCGTATAGTAAATCAATTGATCATCAATCTTGATATTTAGAATCTCTTCTGAGTTTAAATCAATTTCATTTTCTTTGATTACTTCTACAATCTGTTTCTTTGGATCTGTATTTGGTAAGTTTGGAATGGGCCGATCTTCGATGATCTGATAATTTGAATTAATCACAATTAATTGTGTCTGATTACTAAATTCATGATTCTTTGGTTTATCAGTTGGTTCATTTGTCACGAAACTTCGATTAAACTCAAGAGCACTTGTCGCATTTGATTCTATATATTGAGTGAACACAGAATTAAATGTAAAACTGATCAATAAAAAAACACCGATAAAAACAATCGTAATATAGGACATAAATCGAATTTTTATGGATAGTGGTTTCTTAAACATTTTTCTTACCTAACTTAAATCCAAATCCCCAAACTGTATCAATCTGAACTTGACTATTTTCTATCTTCTTACGTAATCTTCGTATTGTATCATCACATGCACGTGTTTCTACTTCTTTTTGATATCCCCAAACATTATTTAGAAGCTCATCTCGAGATATCGCTTTTTCTGGATGATCAAAGAAGTAACATAAAACCTGATATTCCATAGGAGTTAATTCGATAAGAGTTTGATTGATACGAACATCAAGTGTTTTACGATTGATTGATAAATCTTCAATTTGACTATTATCAATCGAGCTATTAGACTTCTGATCCATTTCAACTCTTCTGAGCAATGCTTTAACTCGCATAACAAGCGCAATTGCGCTAAATGGTTTTGTGAAGTAATCATCACTACCAAGATTTATTCCAGTCGCATAATCTAAATCACTATCACGAGCTGTGAGTAATAAGATAGGTACAGTACTGATTTGTCGAATCTTTTTAGTGATTTCAAATCCATTTGATCCTGGCATATTGACATCTAATATGACTAAATCAGATGGTTGCTTAGAAAATGAGTCATAAAGTGAATCTCCATTATCAAAACCTAAAACATGGTATCCTTCTGAATTAAGGAAACTCATAATCGTTTCACGAATGGCTTGTTCATCTTCTGCAATATAGATTGTGTTCATAATTTTAGTATAGAGTATGTTTGTGAAAAATGTTACGCAAAACTGACGCAAAGTTGATAGAATGATGAGAAAGATGAAATTTTTGAAATACAAGCGCTTACATTTTAAAACGCTGATAATAATGCTTTTGTGATATAAGTCACTATGGTAGAATACCTATGTTTAGTCAATAAAAGGAGTGTTCTATGGAAAAAGCATGGGAGAATTTTAAAGAAGGCTATTGGCAGAAGGATATTTATGTTGAGGATTTTATTCGTCTTAATTTTAAATCTTATGAGGGTGATGATACATTTTTAGCACCAATCTCAAACAACACAAAAAAGGTTTGGGAACGTTGTGAAGAACTACTAACTGAAGAGAGAAAATTAGGCGTATTGGATATCGAAATGGATTCAATCTCAGGTGTAAATAATTTTAAACCTGGGTATATTTTACGTGAAAATGAATCAATCGTCGGTTTACAAACAGATGCACCTCTTAAGAGAATTATTAATCCTTATGGTGGTATTAAATTAGCATCCAAAATTTTAAATGTATATGGCAGAGAAATGAAGCCAGAATTTGAAACATTCTTTAATGATTATGGTAAAACACATAATCAAGGTGTATTCGATGCGTATACTTCTGATATGAAGAAAGCACGTCATACTGGTTTATTAACAGGTTTACCTGATGCGTATGGACGTGGACGTATTATTGGGGACTATCGTAGAGTTGCGCTATATGGTATTGATCAACTAGTCGCATTTAAGAAACGTGATCTTGCGGAAATTGTAGACATTAATGAAGAAAATATTCGTTTACGTGAAGAAGTAAGTGATCAAATTAAAGCACTCAATGATATTAAGAAAATGGCTGCGACCTATGGTTTTGATATTTCAGGTCCAGCTCAAACAGCTCAAGAAGCCGTTCAATGGTTATATTTTGCGTACTTAGCAGCAGTTAAAGAAAATAATGGGGCTGCGATGTCTTTAGGACGTACATCTACATTCTTAGATATTTATATTGAACGTGATTTAGAAAAGGGTTCAATTGATGAAACATTTGCGCAAGAGTTAATTGATCAATTCATTATCAAATTACGTTTAGTTCGTCACTTACGTTCTCCTGAGTATGATGAATTGTTTGCGGGAGATCCAACTTGGGTAACTGAATCCATCGGTGGTGTTTCTAGCAATGGTAAACCACTCGTAACAAAGAACTCCTTTAGATATTTACATAGTTTAACAAACCTAGGACCTGCTCCTGAACCGAATATGACTGTTTTATGGGCAGATACATTACCAGTAAACTTCAAAAAATATTGTGCTAAAATGTCTATTCAAACGGGTGCTATCCAATATGAAAATGATGATTTAATGTCACCATTGTATAAGACTGACTATGCGATTGCATGTTGCGTAAGTGCAATGCAAATTGGTAAACAAATGCAATATTTTGGTGCACGTACTAACTTAGCGAAAGCATTACTCTATGCGATTAATGGTGGACGTGATGAGAACTATAATGAAAAAATCATTGATGGTATTCCTGACTACAATGATGAAGTATTAGATTATGAAAAAGTAAATGAATTATTTGATTTAATGATGGATAAAACAGCGAAATTGTATGTTGATACCATGAATGTCATTCACTATATGCATGATAAATATGCGTATGAAAAGAGTATGATGGCATTACATGATACACATATCACACGCTTGATGGCATTTGGTGCAGCAGGTTTATCCGTTGTGGCAGATTCTCTATCCGCGATTAAGTACGCAAAAGTAAAACCAATTCGTAATGAACATGGTATTGCGGTTGATTTCGAAATTGAAGGAGAATTCCCTAAGTTTGGAAATGATGATGATCGTGTAGACTTAATCGCTGTTGATGTGGTTAAACGTTTTGCGGCTAAATTGAAAGAACATGCATTATATCGTAATGCGGTTCATACATTATCCATTCTTACTATTACGTCTAATGTAGTTTATGGTTTAAAAACCGGATCTACCCCAGATGGTCGTAAGAAAGGTGAAGCGTTCGCTCCAGGAGCTAACCCAATGCATGGACGTGATACTTCAGGAGCGCTCGCATCGCTTAACTCAGTTGCGAAGATTCCTTATGATGATGTATGTCAAGATGGTGTAAGTAATACATTCTCAATTCTTCCAGAAACATTAGGTAAGACTCAAGAGGAACAAGTTCTAAATACAGTTTCGATACTTGATGGATATTTTGCTCAAAATGCTCATCATTTAAATGTTAACGTATACTCTCGTGAAGTACTAATGAAGGCAATGGATCACCCAGAACTCTATCCTAACTTAACCATCCGTGTATCAGGTTATGCAGTTCACTTCAATAGACTCACTAAATCACAACAATTGGAAGTTCTAAAACGTACTTTCCATGAATCAATCTAAAATCGGTTATATCAACAAAATTGAAACATTTGCCACGGTGGATGGTCCTGGCATAAGAACCTTGTTCTTCCTTTCAGGTTGTCCACTCAGATGTTTATATTGTCATAATCCAGAAACTTGGCAACAAGAATCTGGTCTACAAATGGACACAACCAAATTATTGACCTTAGTTAAGCGATATAAACCTTACTATGGTGAAACGGGTGGTGTTACTTTCAGTGGTGGTGAACCACTTATGCAAGCAGGTTATCTAGCGGAAGCTTTAAAGGTTCTTAAAGAGGCGAATATTAACACCTGTTTAGATACTTCAGGGTACAGTAGAAGTCCTTTATTGCCTGAGATACTCAGTCATACTGATTTAGTTATATATGATGTTAAAGCGGCTAATCCTGAGTTGTATAAGAAGATAACAGGTCAAGATATGCAGGTAACAATTGATTTCTTAAAACTAGCTCAATCACACAAAGTAAAACTTTGGATAAGACAAGTTATTGTGCCTGGATTAAATGATAATGAAGTCAATATCGAAGAAACCGCAAAACTGATTGCTGATCTCGATTTCGTTGAGAAGATTGAACTATTACCTTATCATACCTTGGGTACAACTAAATACAAGAAACTTGATTTGAAGTATCCTCTTGAAGGGGTAGAAGCGATGAATTCTGATCGATTAAAAGAATTATCAAACTTATTATTTAAGAAAATAGAACACTATAAACAGAACCGGTAAAAGCCGGTTTTGTTGTATACTTGAGATATGAGCTACAATCCATGGCATGGTTGTCACAAAATAAGTGCAGGATGTTTGAATTGTTATATGTTTAGAGGCGATGAACGATTCGATCGAGATGCGAATACGGTTCGTAAAACTCTAGCGTTCAACCTTCCCATTCAGAAAAAGAAAGACGGAACCTACAAAGTAAAAAGTAATACAACACTTTTTACTTGTTTAACATCCGATTTTTTTATTGAGGAAGCAGATGAATGGCGTGATGAAATTTGGAGAATGATTAAAGAAAGAAGTGACTGCCATTTCTTTATTATTACTAAAAGAATCAATCGATTTATGCAGTGTATACCATCTGATTGGGAAGATGGGTATGAAAATGTTAGTATTGCCTGTACAATTGAAGATCAATTACAAGCTAATCTTAGATTCCCGTTATTTAATCAATACCCTATCAAACATAAGTTAATAATTTGTGAACCCATCCTTGAAAGAATTGATTTATCGAAATATCTAAACGATTCTATAGAAGAAATCATCGTTGGAGGAGAAAGTGGACCAAATGCTAGAGAATGTTATTATGATTGGGTTTTAGATTTGAAGTCTCAAGCAAATTCATTTAAAATAGATTTTACCTTTAAACAAACGGGAGCGAATTTTGTCAAAAATAATAAGATCTTTAAAATTGAACGAAAAGACCAAATGAATCAGGCAAAAAAAGCGAATATCAATCATACATATAAAGATGCGGCATATCGTAATAAGGAAACACTATGAAATCACTTGAAAGAATATTAGGATTAAAAAGAGAAGCAGTTTTATTAGATTCATGGCTTTATATTTTTAAAGCGATGTGTGCTATAAGTGTCGGTTTTATATTAGGTAGAACATTCGCAATAACACGATTGGATATGATTTCAGTTTTACTTGGAGTCATGTACAACTTAGAACCCATTAATGTATCAGGTTTAAAAGGTGGAATTAATCAGTTACTTGCCTCTACATTAGGAGCGATAATTACGGGCTTTTTAGTTTATATCATGAATTACCAAATTAGTTTTATTACGATCGCATTGGGTATTGGATTAACCATGTATGTCGCACTTAAAATTGATTATCGTATGGTATCACCAGTCACAATCTTTACAAGTATTTACATGACACAACTCTTACAAACAAACGCATTAGGTCAACCAAGTGTATTTTTAACCTTTAGATTAAGAATTCTAGCATTGGGACTTGGTGTATTGATAGCGATGATCTTTAATCTATTATTTTCTTTATTGTATTATCGAAAAATTGGACACAAACGTGTTGAATTCGTTAAGATTCAATCCATTAATGCGATTAAACACACCATAAAGGGACTTCAAGACACCAGTTTAATACAAAGTTCTGAGTTTGTGCTTGCGAGTGTGTTTAACGATGTCGATATGGTGAAGGCAAATATTGAGACTATGATGAAGGAAAAGTTTATTCCATTTAATCGCAAACAGAAGGAACAATTATCTGATTTATTAGAAGTAGTTATGCATATTAAAAACATGACCCATTGTGCATATGATAATCTATTCATTGCGCATAATTTAAAGGAAGAGATAGAAGAATCAGATCTTCAAAAAATGAATGAAATAGTGAATAAACTTGAAGAAATAGATTTCTTAAATAAAAAAGAATCGAAACTAATTTCCGATTCTTTGAATACAAGTACGACTCGTATGTCTCAAAATGTAAAACTTATGATACAAGAGTGCCAATCTATTTTAACCATATACAATCAATTAAATTAAGTAACTCGCCCACTTTTTATTTTTCTTTTTTTGGTTTAATACATAATTTGAAAATAATATTGAACCAATAACCGCAATACTATATCTTCCAATACTTGAACTTAAGATAAAGTTTAGATTCAATAAACTAAATAATCCATACATAAAGTAATACACTAAGAAATGTGAGAAATAGATTACACCTGATTTAATGCGATAATCCTGCCCACTTGTTTCTGAAGGATAGTGTAAACAAAGCACAAGCAAGAAGAATGTCGTTGGAATCATACTAAAGTACATATTATATTCAAATGGCTTAGTATATGTCATAAGTAATCCCATTTCGACAAACATCAGACTATAACTTAGAATAAACCCTATCCATGCATATTTAACACGGATTCTATCATGAATCTGTGTTTTTTGTATTAAATATCCTAATGCGACAAACAAGAATCCAAAGAATAAACCATTACGTGTCGTTCTAAATATCTGAAGAAATTGATTCATAAGATCTAGTAGAATTCCTTTTGGCAATAATCCATAATAGGCATCTCCAAACACACCAACACAGAAGAATATAAATGATATTATCGTAATGGTAAGAGGTTTTAAATATTTATTTAGGAAATACATTGCGACAAGACTAAAGAGTAATGCAGGAATAAACCATAAATGATAATAAAATCCTAATACAGTAAAGTTAACGATTATATTACCGAATACAGGCATAAAAAATAGGACTGATATAGGTAAATATAAAACGGTCCATACTAAATACAATTTGAAATTCTTTTTAATCGACTTAATCACATTTTCTTTACTTAAACCATTAACACCTAAAAAATATCCTGAGCTAATAAAGAAAAAAGGAACAGCTATTCTTGAAACAATCTGTGCTGAACTAAAATCAATGATGGGATTATAGTCTGATAAAGGTCTAAAATGTATAACCAAAACTAGAAACGAAACCAAATACTTAATTCGATCAATCCAAGGGTAATGTTTATTGTTCATATGTTTTATTCTATCATTATTTACATTATTTGACGAAATGAAAAGAGTGGCATATGATTTGATTAGAAGATGTTGATATTGATAAGCCTGTGTTTAAAAATAAACAGAAAGGAGTTATTATGCGACGATCTACTCTATTTTTGATTTTATTGGTGGTATTTACTTCTTTGATGAGTTTAAGTGCTTGTTCGAAAGAAGAAGAGCCAATAGATGAAAATCCAACAATCGGCATTGATGAAGATGTTAAGGGTGTAGAATTAAGTATACCTGAGTCATATCCGAATGATTTAGTGCCTATTTATCCGAATAGTCATTTATATAGTGTTATTGAGTCCAACCAAACATTTACCATCATGTTTTATTCAAAAGATGAGGTTAGTGTAGTAATGGAATTTTATAAAAATGTATTTAGAAATGCAGAAAATAAGATGGAAACGATTCTCGAAGACTCATTTACTTCCTATGGTGAATTGGATGGTTATACTTATACAATTGATGTATCTGAAGATGACGACTTGGAAGGATATCAAACATTAGTTATTCTTGGTGTTGTGATGAATCAGAAGTAATTGAGGTAAAATGAATAAAATTTTGCGTAGTAAGTTATTTTTAGGGATTCTTTACGTTTTGTGTTTTATATCCATTGAACTTTTATTCCGTTGGTTAAACCAGTTTAATATTTATGATGCTCATGTCGTACGAATTCTATTATTTTCACTAAGTGTATCACTTGGGATTTTTGTCGTATCTAGTTTATTACCCAAGAAATTACAATTATTTATATTAAGTTTTAGCTTATTTTTTATCGCATTCATCGCATTAACTCAAGTAAGTTATCGTTTATATATGAATGCAAATTACTCATTTAGACTTTTCTTTTCAATGGCATCGAGAGTAAATGATTATGCAAGTGACTTTACAAAGTACATTAAACTTGAAAATTGTGTTGTATTTTTACCATTTATTCTATTCTTAATTGTAAGTGTTAAATTATCGAAACATTATAAAGATAAATATAACTGGAAAAAATTAATACTTCCATCGGTGTTAGTATTTGTGATTCATTATGTTGGGATATTATCACTTGACTGGTTTAATCAAGATACTTTACCAATAAAAGTTAAAGAACTTTATGATAATCCTTATATTGCGGATTTAAGTTTAAATCAATTAGGACTATCTCGATTCATAATTCGTGATACACGAAATTTACTTTTAGGCACAAAAGAAAGTGAAGAGATTATCGAAATAATTCCAGAAGAAGTCATAATTATTAGTGAACCAAGTTATGAAAGAGTATTTGATGACACAGCTTGGATTGAAAAGATGAATAATGAGTCCAATGAGACCATAAAGCTCATAGATGAATATTTAATGAATCGCCCAATTACACCAAAAAATGAGTATACGGGACTATTTAAGGATAAAAATTTAGTCTATATCATGGTTGAGGCATTTGATTTTATGGCGATTGATGAACAATTAACACCAACATTATATAAATTGACCCAAGATGGGTTCTTCTTTGATCATTTCTTTTCTCCACAATTTTCATGCGCAACCGGTGAAAGTGAGTTTATTGGATTAACATCATTGATCCCACGAACTGGTATATGTTCACCAAACACATATACCAATAACACATACAAAACGAGTATCTTTAACCTCTTTAACAATGAAGGTTATTTTAGTTCGTCTTATCATAATTATTCTGATAAATTTTATCAACGAACGGATTTACATGTCAATTTAGGAAGTACTAAATTTTACAACAATGATGATTTGGAAATTAAAACGCTTAAAGGTTGGCCAAGTGATGTCAATTTAATGGAAGAGGCATTTAAGATTTATGGTAATCAAGAGAAATTTTTCTCTTATATCATTACTTCTTCAACACACTTTCCATATGATGTCGATAGTACACTTGGAAATCGGTATATTGACCAAATAAGTGCTCTTTATCCGGATTTACCAATGAATGTTATGCGATACAAATCAAAGGCTATGGAGTTGGATAAATCAATTGAAACCTTAATTAATTTATTGGATTCTCAAGGAATACTTGATGATACAGTTATTATTCTATATGGCGATCACTTTCCTCTAAAAACAGAAAAACAAGTTTTCTTAGATTATGGAGATCCTTATCAAAATCGTAATCAAGGATTTAATATGAACATTCTACCTATGATAATTTATAATTCGGAGGTTAAAGGAACACAAATATCTAAAGTATCCTCTACCTTTGATTTAGTTCCTACGATTGCGAATCTATTTGATCTGGATTATGATCCAAGATTCTATTTCGGTGTCGATATTTTTGATGCGACACAAGAACGATTTGTGCCATATGCTTCATTAAGTTGGAATAATGAATATGGAGCTTACTCTGTTGCGAGCGCAAAATTCTATCCTTATGATGAAAACAACACACTAACTCAAGATGAAATATCACGAATTAGTAAGATAATTAAACAAAACTCAGATATTTCTTATCGTCTATTAAAAAATGACTATTTCTCTTATCGATAACATGATAGGATAAATATTATTAGGAGGATATCCATATGGCTTATAAAGATCCAAAATTCTCTCTCTATCGTTCTAAAGATGGCGCAGTACTAGGTGGTGTTTGTTCAGGTTTATCAGAATCATTTAAAATTGATGTGACAATTATTCGAATCCTATTTTTAATCCCTTTATTGATGTTTGGGACAGGAGCACTAGCTTATATCGTATGTTGGATTGTGTTACCTGAAAAAGAAAGTTAAAAAAAGAGATTATATTTCTCTTTGTTTCATTAAGTCACTTACTTTTTGATTCAACGCTATAAATGCTTCATTTACATCCTCGATATTTAATACCGTTTTTTCCATTGGACACATATCTGTTTTAAGATTGTTTTCAATATATGGAACTAATCGATCATAAGAATATACAATATCATATTTCTCCAATAAGTTCTTTGCGTGTTCACTCATAATCATCGCATGAACTTTTTTTACTTTACCCATAATAAGTAGAAAAGCAGCTGATTTTCCAATAACTTTATCAATAACTATCGCATCCTCAAAAAAGCTTTTATCTGCATTTAATGGTTGTAGAAGGGGGCGAATCCCATTATATTTGCTCGTATAATTTCCGATCTTTAAATAGGCAAAACAGGATAATTCAGTTTCAAACATCTTTTGTTTAGCTTGTTCAATTAAATTCATAAAATCCTTTCAATCAATATTGACACATATATCATTGTGCGTTTCAATTAATTATAAAGAGGTTCGATAAATGAAAACAAGTAATTTTGAAAATTTGGGTATAAAATCATCCTTATTAGGATTCGGTTGTATGAGATTTCCAACTCTTACGAATGGAAATATAGATGAGCTTGAAGCAGAAAAAATGATGGATCATGCGATAAGCAATGGTGTAACGTACATTGATACAGCGTATCCATATCATGCGGGTGAAAGTGAACGATTTGTAGGTAAAGTATTAAAAAAGTATAATCGTAACCATTTTACCATTGCGACAAAACTACCGGTTTGGAAGGTCAGTAAAAAGGAAGATGTACGCGAGTTATTTAATGAACAACTGAATAAATTACAAATGGATTATATCGATTTCTATTTACTGCATGCATTAGATAACGAAAGATGGGAATCATTGCTTAAACTTGGTGTTCTTGATGAAGTCTTAGATCTTCAAAAAGAAGGTAAAATAAAATATGTAGGCTTTTCATTTCATGATGAGTACCCAGTATTTGAAAAAATCATAACGTATCGTAAATGGGATTTCTGTCAAATTCAATATAATTATGTAGATACAGAAATACAAGCTGGTGATAAAGGCTATCATTTAGCCGATAAATTAGGGATTCCACTTATCATTATGGAACCTATAAAAGGTGGAAATCTAGCTAATTTACCAGAAGATATTTCACATATCTTTAAGTCATATCATCCAACTAAATCCCTTTCTTCATGGGCTCTACGTTGGGTCGCATCTCATCCAAATGTTAAAGTCATTCTTAGTGGTATGAGTACGATGGAACATGTTAAAGATAATCTAGATACATTCATCAACTTCTCAACACTTAATGAAGAAGAAATGAACTGTGTTAATCAAGTTACGAAGATTATTAAATCAAGAACGAAAAATGGTTGTACAGGGTGTGAGTATTGCATGCCTTGTCCACATGGTGTTAACATTCCTAGAAACTTTAGAATCTGGAATGATTATTCTATTTATCAAAATGAAGCTCAAGCTAAACGACGATACTGGAAAGATATGGCAGCTTCTGAGAGATCGGATATGTGTCAAGAATGTGGTGCTTGCGAAGCTGTATGTCCTCAAAGTATTCAAATTATTCGTGATTTAAAAAGAGTTACATTAGAAATACCAAAAGAATAAGTAAATTAACAAGTTATAGAGCATATAACTTGTTTTAATTTAGGGTTAGAATTATGATTTTAATACCAATTATTAATATCATATAAATATATATTTGTTATATGAAGAAAAGGGAAAATATGGAAAAAAGTTTACAAAAATTAAAGAATTTTAATCTTATTATGGGTGGTTTTCATTTCATTCAAGCAGTGGCTATGTTATTCTTGGCAACCAATGTAATTCAAAAAATAGCGGAGTTTCAGCCAACAATTGTTCAGTATTACCAACAATTTAATTTTGAAACGATGTCACTTGAAGTAGTTAGTAAAGAATTGTTTCAATTACCGTTTGGAATTCTAGTATCATCTTTCTTATTTATTTCTGCAATTGCGCATGGATTTATCTATTTAAATTCTAAGAAGTATGAAGAACACTTAAAGAATAGTATCAATCCATATCGTTGGTATGAGTATGCATTAAGTTCTTCTATCATGATTGTACTAATTGCGACATTATTTGGAATTTATGATGTCGTATCTCTAGTGTTAATCTTTATTGTGAATGCATCAATGAACTTATTTGGTTTAGATATGGAACTTCTTAACTCAAAAAATAAAGGTAAAGTTAATTGGTTACCATTTATATTTGGATCTATTGCAGGAATTGCGCCATGGGTAGCGATACTTTTCTATATGACAGGTACTGGTAATTTCGATATGGTTCCATGGTTTGTATGGGCGATTGTTGTTACTTACTTTATCGCATTTAATACCTTTCCAATTAATATGATTCTTCAATACTTAAAAGTTGGAAAATGGAAAGACTATCTCTATGGCGAAAGAGTTTATATTATTCTAAGTTTAGCTGCTAAATCAATCCTAGCTTGGCTCGTGTTATTCGGGGCAATGCAACCATAATCAAAGGCGCAATTGAATGCGCCTTTTTAAATGTTTATATCTGATTTTTGAATAATATCTTTAAGTATACTTGCAGAATGATTTAACTTTTCAGATTCATCACTGGATAATGGAATCGGAATGATTTTACGAATTCCGTTTCTACCTACAATACAAGGCATAGCCATGTAAACATCATATAAGTTATTTTCACCATCTAGTAATCCACTGACAGTTAGAATCGATTGTTCATCTCCAAGAATAGCCTCTGTAATACGTCGAACAGCCAACGCGACTGCATAATTGGTATATCCTTTTCGATTAATAATCTCATATGCCGCATGTTTAACTTCATCTGTAATATACTCTTTAAATTCTTCGTTAAATTCTAATTTATCTAGCTTACAGTATTCTTCAATCCCCATACCTGCAATTTTGATTGTGCTCCATGCGGCTATTTCTGAATCGCCATGTTCACCAATAATATATGCGTGTATGTTACGAGCATCTACTTCAAATTGTTTTGATAATATTGATTTAAATCTCGATGTATCAAGAACTGTTCCAGAACCTATAACCCTATGTGCAGGAAGTCCTGAGAATTTATAAGTAATATAAGTTAAAATATCAACAGGATTTGAAACAACGAGAAATAGAGCATTTGGACTAAATTGGACTAATTTTGGGACAATATCTTTGAATATTGGAATATTCTTATTTAAAATATCTAATCGAGTTTCACCAGGCTTTGGACCAATTCCTGCCGTAATAATAATCAAATCGGAATTAACGGTATCATCAATCAAACCAGCGGTTATGTTAACGGTTTTTACAAACGCTGCACCGTGGGTTAGATCCATCGCTTCAGCCTCAGATTTCTCACGATTAATATCAACTAAAACTATGTCGCTTACTAGTCCAGCATCCATAATCGCAAATGCGGTAGTAGAGCCTACAAATCCAGAACCAATAATAGAAACCTTACTTGTTTTCATAAGTGTCCTCCTGAGTTCATCTTAAACGTACTGACAATAAGTTTCAATGAATACGACCCGTAAAAAAAGGCACTACCTATGTAATGCCTTTTGACTATTCGACAAATATTCTGACATTCTCACCATCAGAGGTTTGAATATCGACAATCTCTCCAGTTTCACCGTCTTCTATTGCTTTCATAACCAAGTCCATATCGACACCTTTCATATCAATAGGTTGTCCATTAACATTCAATTGAGACGCAAGATTAACGCCTGCTTTGATCAATGATATTGGGACATTGATACGTACGGTATCTCCATTAGCACTATCGACTAATATTCTTAATTTTTGTTTAGAATTCTGTGGTCTTACAACACTTTGAGTCGGTGTTTCTAGTGCTTCAAGTAGTTTAGCGGCTTCTTCGATATTGATGTCTCCATCTTTTACCATCTGTAAAATTTGTTCCTTTGTGTTCATATTTCTCCTTATTTCTTGAGTAGAGTAAGTGCTTCATTAACACTTATTTCTTTGTTCTTAATCTTAGTTAGTATATCCTCTGTATTAGGATTTGGTTCTTTTGATTCTCTTGTTTCAAATCCCATCTTAGTCACAACTTGTTCCAACATTTTCTTAACAGTTGGATAAGAAACATCCAATTCCTTTTCCATTTCCTTAATATTTCCATAGACTCGAATAAATGTTTCAATAAAATTCAATTCTTCTTTATTCAAATAACTAAACCGCGATAATTCAAATTCACCCGTTATTTCTGTATGACATACATTACAACTCAATCGTGTTGCCAATAGGGAATTTTGACAAACAGGACATGTTCCAATTACTTCTTTTCGCATAAAGCCTCCTTATAGAATGTCGATTTTAATAATCGCATCTTTTGTTTGAACATCAACTAATGTAAATGCTTCTTCATCATTCAACTCCATGGCCATGGTTTCTAAAAACTGAATGATACTATCTTTATTAGCTCGAATAAATTCTGTTGCTTCTTTATCTTTTGAAAAGCTTGTTCCCCAGAGCCCTAACTTTACAAAACGAATAGCGGTGTTAAAACTGATCTTTGGTAAATGGATTTTTTTACCATCTGCGTCTATGTGTATCTTAATTTTTCTTTTCATAGAATCTCCTTTTTATAAATCAATCTACAATTAGCTAATAAAGAATGAATCAGTTTATACATAATTTAATGAACTAGTATGTGAAGAATGTTTAATTCATCGACTAAGGTAAATGATTCTTCAATGTTCATATTTATGGGTAATCTTTCCAAGTATTGGTTTAGATTGTTTTCATTTGAATGAACATAATCTTTCATTTCTTGATCTTTTTCAAAACTTGTACCCCAAGCTCTTAACTTCATAAACCGATATGGAGTGTTGAAGCTTTTAAGTTGTGTTTGAATGGTTTTATTTTCTGAGTCAAGACTCAATTTATTTTTTGCTTTCATACAGCCTCCTCACCTATATATTAATCTTAAATTTCTATATGTCAATAATAAAATTGATAAAATTAATAAATTTATTAAAAAAATTAATATATAAATTAAAAACCCTTTAACAAGGGTTTCCAATTACTTTATTACGACCACTTCTTTTTGCTTCATATAAATACTTGTCAGTTTTATCAATTAACAACTCAATGGATTCATCAATATAGGAAGTATATCCTCCACTTATTGTAATTCGACCAACTTCATCAAATTCAGTTTCTTCTATTTTTTTGCGAATTCTTTCAGCTGCTTTTTGTGCGTTTTCACAATTTGCATTAGGAAGAATTACAAGAAACTCTTCACCACCATATCGACCTACAGAATCATGACCTCTTATTGTATGACTTACAATTTCCGCTACCTTCTTGAGAACTTTATCACCTACGATATGACCATAAGTATCATTTACATTTTTGAAGTTATCAATGTCTAACATCAGAATTGATAAGTATTCAAAGTTATACAAATGATGGTTCATTCGTTGCGATAATTCATCTAAAATCGCTCTACGATTCATAATTCCAGTTAATGGGTCGGTCAATGAAGATTTCTTAAGTTTTTGTTTTTCTTCTATTAAGTTAAGTTCATTTAATTTTTTACTTGTAATATCAAAAACGATTCCAGCCGCTAGTAAAGCTTTTTGATTGCTATCACGTTGTGTAACTTTTCCACGATCATAGAACCATTTGTACGATCCATCTTTTGCTTTAATGCGATATTCTACTTCATAGACATCACTTAAATTATCCATGTGATCTTTCATATTCTTCATCACAGGGAAATAATCATCAGGGTGTAAAAGGGTAGTAAAGAATGTATAAGGAGTTGGAGTAGGGATTTCTTCAATTGTATAACCTAAAGCCTGAGCTTTAAGCATATTAAAAACAACCTCTCCAGATTCAAAGTCTAAGTACCATTGACCCAGATTTCCTGACCAAGCAAACGTTAGAGTTGAATCATTTTCACGTAATAACTCTGAATTTAATCGTTCTAATTGTTCAATACGCTTAATCAATGCTTCTTTTGTGTAGTGGTTGTAGTTCATGTTGCCCTCTGAGTTTACTCACTCTGGTTGATTGGTTTTAATTCTTTATTTTCAATAAAGAAATCTCGCATACTCTTTCTTACATAACGTTCAATACGATTGTAATGAGTTTTTATTGGATAAGCTAACACGACATGCCAGTAAATCGGTTGATCAAATTGTTTTTCGACAATCCCATCAAAACGAATATGGTTATGGATTGGTGCTGGGAGTATCGTTATATAATCACTTGATCGTGTGGATTCTAATAAGAAATCCCAAAGAGAGGATGATAAAACGATGTTTGGTTTTATTTCTTCACTTTCAAATTTTTTCATTAATTGATGATGAATCATAAATGTCTCATTAAATATCGCAAGATTAGAACGATCTAAATCTGTCCATTTAATTTTTTCTTTTGTTGCTAATTCATTTTTATGACACATAAAGGCTGTTAATTGATCCTTGTGAATAATATCTTCTGCATAAATCTGATTATTCAAATTAGTTGGTTGTAAAATAACAACGAAATCAATTTCATGTAAAAGTAATTTACGTCGTAATTCATACGCACCTTCTTCAACGATGTTAAATCGTATTGTAGGATTTAATCGAATGATCTGTGATAAATATTCTGTAAACAATACAGTAAGCACTAAAGGAGGAATCCCAATTGTTACAGTTCCTTTTATACTACTTGAATTCTCATGTAATTCTTTATACATCATATTGTATTGTTCGATTACAATTTTGGCGTTTGAATAAAAGTTTTCTCCGCTAACGGTTAAACCATTCAATCGGCCGCTCATGCGAGTAAAAAGCTCTATACCTTCATCATCCTCAAATTTACGAATATATTGAGTTAAAGCAGGTTGAGATATATGGAGCTTTTTTGATGCATTTGAGAGATTATAATCGCTTTCTACGATACATACAAAATATTTTAATTGTGTTATGTCCATAAATTAGTTCCTTGTCATAATCATAGACTATAAGTAAAACTTATACAAGTTATAAAATTAAACTATTTCACAAAAGATTGACTATCTAGTTAAATAATAGTGTAAGCGCTTTAGTATTTATAATTTTCATCAAAAGGAGAATAAAATGAGAAATGTTGTCATCGTTTCAGCTGTTCGTACCGCAATTGGTTCCTTTGGAGGTGTATTCAAAGATGTAAGTGCAGTCGAACTTGGAACAGCCGTTGTCAAAGAAGCCATAAGTAGAGCTAATATTCAACCAAATCAAGTCGAAGAATTAATTTTCGGGAATGTGTTATCTGCTGGATTAGGCCAAAATGTAGCAAGACAAGTTTCAGTTCATGCTGGTTTACCAATTGAAACACCATCATTCACTGTAAACAAAGTTTGTGGATCTGGACTTAAGACAGTAGCGCTTGCAGTACAAGCTATTTCGAATGGTGATGCGGATGTGATTGTAGCTGGTGGTACTGAAAATATGAGTCAATCAGCGTATGTCGTTCCAAGTGCTCGTTGGGGTCAACGTATGGGAAATGCATCCTTAGTCGATACGATGGTATACGATGGACTAACTGATGTATTTAATAACTACCATATGGGAATTACCGCTGAGAATATTGTAGAAAAATATGGTTTCACTCGTGAAGAGTTAGATCAATTTGCAGTAACAAGCCAATTAAGAGCTTCAAAAGCAATTGCAGATGGTAAGTTCAAAGATGAGATTGTCCCAATCGTTATCCCTCAGAAAAAAGGTGATGCGATTGTTGTAGATACGGATGAATATCCAAAACCGAATACAACATTAGAAGGTTTAGCAAAATTACGTCCAGCATTCAAAAAAGATGGTGTTGTAACTGCAGCGAACTCTTCTGGTATTAACGATGGTGCAGCTGCTTTCGTTCTAATGAGTGAAGAGAAGGCAAAAGAATTGGGTTTAAAAGTTTTAGTTACTGTTAAATCTTATGCTTCTGCTGGTATCGCACCTGAAATTATGGGATGTGGACCAATACCTTCAACTAAGAAAGCATTGGCTAAAGCAGGTCTAACAGTAAATGATCTTGATTTAGTTGAAGCGAATGAAGCATTTGCAGCTCAAGCGTTAAGTGTTGTTAAGGATTTAGAATTAAATACCGATATTGTTAACGTAAATGGAGGAGCGATTGCATTAGGACACCCAATTGGGGCTAGTGGTGCTCGTATCCTTGTCACTTTGATTCACGAAATGATTAAGCGTGATGCTAAAACTGGTTTAGCAACTCTCTGCATCGGTGGTGGTCAAGGTATATCAATGATTGTTGAAAGATAGGAACTACAATGAATAAACTAATCAGTATTGAAGAAGCAGTTTCTAAAATTAAAGATGGTGATGTATTGATGATCGGTGGGTTTCTTAGTGTTGGAGCACCTCACAACCTAATTGACGCATTAGTCGCTAAAGGCACTAAGAACCTCACATTGATCTGTAATGATAGTGGATTTGTTGACAGTGGTGTAGGAAAACTTGTTGTGAATAAACAATTCAGCCGAGTTATTGCCTCACATATTGGAACAAACAAAGAAACTGGACGTCAAATGATGGAAGGTGAAACAGAAGTCATCCTTACTCCACAAGGAACATTAGCTGAACAAATTCGTTGTTCATGTTATGGATTAGGTGGATTCCTAACTCGTACTGGAGTTGGTACTATCGTTCAAGAAGGTAAAGAAGTTGTTGAGATCGATGGTGTTAAGTATTTACTTGAAAAACCACTTAAAGCAGATTTCGCACTCATATTTGCTCATAAAGCAGATAAATATGGTAACTTAGTGTACCATGGTGCAGCACAAAACTTTAACTCAGTAATGGCTGGTGCAGCTACAACAACGATTGTTGAAGTTCTAGAATATTCCGAAGAAGCATTAAATCCAGATATCGCTGAAACGCCAGGTGTGTTTGTCAACTACATTGTGAAAGGAACTCGTTAAGATGGATAAGCAATTTGTACAAGAATATATTGCTCAACGTGTTGCGAAAGAATTACACGATGGAGACGTAGTTAACTTAGGAATTGGTTTACCAACATTGGTTGCGAACTATGTTCCTCATGATAAAGCTGTTATGTTCCAATCTGAAAATGGTTTCGTTGGGTTAGGTCCTACACCTAGTGAAGAAAATCTTGATCCATATATCACCAATGCTGGTGGTAAACCTGTAACTATTAAGACAGGTGGAATCTTCTTCGATAGTGCTACATCATTTGGTATCATTCGTGGAGGACACGTAGACTTAACGGTCTTAGGTGCTCTACAAGTCGATGAAAAAGGAAATATTGCGAACTACATGATTCCTGGAAAAATGGTTCCAGGTATGGGCGGCGCAATGGATCTTATTTCCGGAGCGCGCAAAGTTATCGTCGCAATGGAACATACTGCTAAAGGAAGTGTTAAAATCCTTAAAGACTGTACACTCCCACTCACTGCCGCAAATGAAGTGAATCTAATTGTGACTGAAATGGGAGTTATGGAAGTCACTGAGAAGGGTTTAGTTCTTAAAGAAATTAATCCTGAGTTTAGTATAGAAGAAGTCCAAGCTGTAACAGAGCCTACTCTGATTATTGCGGAAGACTTAAAAAACATGGAAGTTTAATAGACTTGATCTATTAATCATAGACTTTTAACAAAGTACAATATAGGAGGTCAATAATGTTAAAAGATAAAGTGTGCATCGTCACAGGTGCCGCAAGTGGTATTGGTTTAGCCATTGCAGAAATGTTCGCGGCTGAACAAGCAAAAGTGGTTATGGTTGATATCAATGAAGCTCAACTAAAAGCACATTGCGAAAGATTAGGTTCTGAATATGTCGTTGCGGATCTTAGCAAACGCGAAGATTGCAAAAATGTAGTTGATGTTACAGCACGTCTTTTCGAAAAAGTTGATATTCTAGTAAACGTTGCTGGTATCCAAACAGTTTCACCAATCGAAGACTTCCCTGAAGATAAATGGGATTTCATGATCAACTTGATGCTAACTGCTCCATTCTTACTAACTCGTTATTCATGGCCATTCATGAAAGCACAAAAATGGGGACGTGTTATTAACCTTAACTCTATCCATGGATTAGTTGCTTCTGAGTTTAAATCAGCTTATGTCTCTGCAAAACACGGTTTATCCGGTTTAACTAAAACAACTGCTCTAGAAGGCGGACCATTCGGTATCACTGTTAACTCTATTTGCCCATCTTATGTGCAAACTCCACTAGTAGACAAACAAATTGCTGCTCAAGCTGCAACTCATGGAATTTCTGAAGAAGAAGTTGTTTCCAAGATCATGTTACAAAAAGCTGCTGTTAAGAAATTATTACAACCAAATGAAGTGGCAAGTGTTGTTAAATTCTTATGTACAGATGAAGCATCTATGATTACTGGATCAACAATGACAATTGATGGAGGTTGGACAGCAGCGTAAGCTGACTCCAACTTAAAAGGAGAAAGAAATGTTAAGTTTATTTGGTATATTCTTAGGTTTAGGCCTATTAATGTATTTAGCTTTAAAGGGTTATTCAATTATTTGGGTTGCACCTCTATGTGCTGCAGTTGTAGCATTTACTGGTGGTTTAGATATTATCTCAACTTATATGGGTCCATATATGACGGGTTTAGTTGGCTTCGTCAAAACTTGGTTCCCAGCATTTATGTTATCTGCTATTTTCGGTAATATGATGGAAACGACTGGCGCTGCTAAGTCTATCGCTATCGTATTAACAAAATGGTTAGGTGCTAAATTCGCTATCGCTTCTATCGTTATCTCTTGTGCAGTTCTTACTTTAGGTGGTGTTTCTTTATTCGTAGTTGTATTCGCAATCTATCCATTAGCATTAGCGATCTTCAAAGAAGCAAACATTACTCGTAAACTCATCCCTGGTGCTATCGCTTTAGGTGCATTCACATTCACTATGACAGCTGTTCCAGGTACTCCACAAATCCAAAACTTAATTCCTATGCCTTACTTTGGAACAACTGCAACTGCAGCTCCAATCATGGGTCTTACCGCTACTGCAGTTCTATTCTTTGGTGGTTTAACTTACCTAGAATGGAAACGTAAAAAACATGAAGCAAACGGTGAAGTTTATTCTGAACCCGATGCAGCACATGCCGCTAAAGCTAAACAAAATGAAACATTACCAAATGTAATTGTTGCGCTCATTCCACTCGTAGTTGTTATCGCTGTTCTAAATACTCTTCCATATTTCGTTAAATTCACTGAAGAACAAATCGCAGCTGGTCGTTCTACAAATGAATTCATCGTTTATGCACTATTATCCGGTATTGCTCTAGTTTCACTATTCAACTTCAAAAAGAGAGATCTATTATTGAAGAGCTTAACTGTTGGTTCTCAAGGAGCTATCGGTGCTGTATTGAATACTTCCGCAGCTGTCGGTTTCGGTACAGTTGTACGCGCTGTTCCAGGATTTGCTGAATTAACAAATATGTTATTATCCATTCCTGGTAATCCACTAATTTCTCTATCTGTAGCAGTTAACTTATTAGCAGGTGCTACAGGATCCGCTTCAGGTGGTATGGGTATCGCATTAGCCGCTTTAGGTGCTAAATACTTAGAATTATCTAAGACATCTGGTATCTCTGCTCAAGCGTTCCACCGTATCGCTTCTCTATCTTCTGGTGGTTTAGATACATTACCTCATAATGGTGCTGTTCTAACACTTCTAAATAATACTGGAATGACTCATAAAGATTCTTATATCGATATTATGGTTGTTTCACTAATTATGCCTGTTGTCGCTACAGTTCCTGCAATTATTCTTGCAGTTCTCGGAATTTACTAAACTCTAAACACTTTCCAATTTAAAACCCTATACAGTGTGTGGTATAGGGTTTTTTCTTATTTCAATTTAGGATTCATTACATAAATTAGAATAAAACCTAATACAATTAATACAAATTTTCCAATATCAATTGATGTATCTGTTTTTAATGCATTTAGATTGGGAATTTTTTCTATATACATAATTTCCACAAAACTATTTCCATCTGGTTCAATAAATAGCGGTGAACCAATAACCGTTGAACTGCCACTATACACTTTTTCTTCAACAAAGAATTGATATCCTAAACTATAAGTATAACGATTGGGAATAATCTCATCTCTTTCACCCATAATTCGAGTATAACTTGTAATAGTTCCAAATGTGTTTGTTCCCAATAGTCCAATACTTACTAAGAATAATGAATATAGAATCATTATTAATCCAATAAAACTAATCAATAATCTCCATAAATTTGATTTCATTATTCAACAGGCTTCCATTCATAGACATAGTTTGTTCCCATACTTGGCCCAGCATAGAATATTACTCTAATTGCAAGTTTATCTCCCTCATTTTGACCATTTGGCATTTTTGCGGTAAGTGTATCACTCGCACTATAAACTTGTACGCTTTTATAAGTATCAACTTTCAAACTACTTTTACCATCTTTATTAACAAAATCTTCATATGCATTTGTTGTTAGACCAGGAGTCATATCCCATTCATCAATATCAGCATAAATGGAACCATTTGCTGTGTAATAAGAAAGATTATCTTCAGCAACACTAATACTTAAATCAAGGCTTACAATTTCTTCACCTTTAATTATGCTAGGCGGAGTTGAACTGTTACCTTGAATAGTTGCACCTTCACCATGAATAACATCAGGGTCATAATAAGTATCTGTTTTTCCTAAGTAACTCCAAGTATAAGAATATGAACCAGGTGCAGAAGAAGCACTAGCGTTGTATACACCACCTGCATTTGTAGAATCAACTTCTTTTTGACCATCGAACGTGATGGTATCTACTAATACCCATGCATAACTTGGATTTCCTCCAATCGGTTTCAAATATTGACTTGATTTAAGATAATCATAAAAAGCTTTTCGATCTTTCTGATTATTAAAATGAACCCATTGTCGGATAATAACAGCGATTTGATCTGAGCTAAGATCTTTAACAACCTCAGGATCAATCATGTTTAATACGAATTCTTTTAATTGATATAACTTTTGTAATCGAAGTGTAGGGTTAAATGATTCTTCACCTTGGAAATACGTTTTATAATTCTTAGGACTCAATAAACCTTCATTTCTTAGTGCTTGTATAAATGCTTCTTCTTGTTTTTGTATATCCAATATCTCAGGTTCTTTGACTCGTCTTAAATCAAAATGAGCTTTAAGTGCATTATAGGCGTCTTTCACTATAGCGTCTTTACCAGATTGTCCTAAGGTATTTGGATCAATGTTTCGCTCGGCACACCATTTTTCAATAATCATTAGTTCAGTTTGTCTTTGACCACCCCCTAGTGTAGTGAAAATCAAATCAAAATCCTGACTATCAGTAAATCCATATTTTCCTGACCCTTGTCCAATGTAGGCTTTATATGCCTTTTCTAATTCATTAGCTGTCCAATAATCAATTGTTTCTTTACCTTTTTGTACAGCAAACAATAATGTAGTTTCAACAATTTGCGCCTGTGGGACTGCAATTTTTAGCAAATTACCTACACCTTTTAATGCCTCAACATCATCACCATCTTTAAAAGCTAATGCGATTTTTGATAATGTAACACTATAATTGAACTGTTTTGCGAAGGCATCAGGATCACGTTCAATTACATTCATAATGGCCTTACCCATGAACTCAATGTATTTTTCAGTGAAAGCTTGTTTACCTGCATCTCCTTGTGAAGCAGAGTTTGCCATTTGAACTAATGCATCCATAGGTGATGTTCCACCTGAATCTAGCGAACTATCTTCTAAGAATGAAATCGTATCTGCAATCATTTGATTACGTTCACTACTCGATCCCGTCATACCTATTTGTTTAAATACTTCATCAAATTGATTTTTTGTGGCATTTAACAAATCTGAATCATGATTCTGTTTATTCCATTTATCAACCGCAATCTGTTTTGCGAAAGTTTCTATTTGATCTTGTTCACTTGGTATTCCAAAACCAAACATACTAAAGTGATAAACATGAAATGAAACTGTATTATTCTCTAAATTAATTGAATCTGGTAAGAAATATTCCCAACCATTATCGCCATAGTAACCAATAAATAAATCTTCATAACTATTATCTTTTGAATAAGAGTCTGGAATCTTAATGGTTACTAATCCATAATTTTGTAATCTGACATTTGCTTGTTCATTAATTGTGAACTCAACAGGTGCGCTTAATAAAGTAAAGGAACCAGATTCTAAATTAGTTCTCTCTTCTTCTGAAACAACTCGCATTGTAAGGCTAACATCATCCTGAAAACTCTCTTCTCCTAACTTCAATTCCCAGTAACTCTTGTTTAGGTCGCCAATTGTGGTCTTTTCATTGAGTTTTACAGTTTTCTTAAACTCAAATCCATCTTCACTACTACCATTTGAACAGGCACTGAGTAATAAGCTAATAGAGACAAATAATAAAAATAGTTTACGCATAGAACTTTCCTTTCCCCCAAAAGTTGAGAGCTTCTTTTATTTCGTCATGATTATTTTGTGGAGTGATTATAATCTTTTGATTCAATCGATTCGTACATATAAATGATTTGTTTTTAATTTTAATTGATTTAATTTGTGACCAAGTAAAACGCTGTACTTGATTATTTTGAGATAATATTCCTATAGATGTAGCTATTGGAATTTTACTAAGAGTACCAACAAAAATTAAGAATATATTCAGTTTGTTATTCTTACTGAGTTGAACTTTACTTGGTTCGGACTTTATTCCTTTTGAATCGATTGTAATTCTTAAACGTATTTTCTTATATATTAATATGATTAAAATCATACTAAGTAACAAGAGGATAAATACGAGTACTATTCCTTCAACTGCTTGAATATATATTAAGAAAAGGACTAGGATACCAAATGGTAACCCAATTGCGATTAATAACTGAAATATTATGATACTTTGCTTGAAGGGATAAATCGTAACATCATATATTATTGAGTTCATATATACCTATTATTGGTGTATTCCTATTTTTGATTTTATTATAACTTTAAAATTTAAAAAGAAACATCCATTTTTTCATAATTTTGAAATTAAAATAATCATTAAACATAGTATTTTAGTGTAATTTGACTACTATTTATGACATATTATAAAAACATATGTAGTAGTACGGAAAAAAGTCTAAAATCAAGTGTATAAGTGTTGCAAGTCCTATTTTCAAGGTTTATTATAAGGGTACAAAGAATATCACAATTATATGTGTATTCATTTTAAGTAATTTTATAGATTTAATATAGGTAAACCAAGTGAAAGCTTGGGGCACAAAGTTCGACGTCTAAAGTATCGATGGATATCATGACCGGTCAACTGCAAATTTCTGCGGTAGACCGGTTTTTGTCTTATTGGATACTGCAGATTCACAACTAAATCGTAGTATAAAGGTAAACTAAGTGAAAGCTTAGGACACAAAGTTCGACGTCTAAAATATCTCTGGATATCATGACCGGTCAATTGCACTATGCATTAGACCGGTTTTTTTGAAGAAAGGGAGGAATACTATGAAGAACTTACTCAACCGATTAGCTAGAATAGGGTTAATGTTACTACTACTAGTTGATCGAACGCCAAATTTTGGTGTATTAGCCAATGCTGGTCGAGATGTCTTAAGATTCAACGTTGATAAATTCGAAGTTGTTGGCGGATTTACAATTGAAAACAATTGGACAATCGATAAAACAGCAAACAAGAGCGTTTTGAACTTACCAATTGGGGGTAGTGAAAGCGTAAATTATACAATTACTGTAGGAAAGAGTTCCACAGCTAAGTTTTCATTAACATTTAGCTTTAGTGTAAAGAATCAAGGTTCAAACACTGAAACCATTAGTGTTAGTGCAAATGTCGAAGATCCAAATGGAACGCTTATCTATGGTCCACAAGTTGTTCAAAATGATATCTCAATTGCGGCAGGCGCAACCTATCTAAGTGGAGATCGAACAATTGATTTTGTAATACCGAATTTTAATTCATCTAAGTTGACACCATTTAAAGTCAACGTGCTAATTACAAACTCTACAGTACCACTTTCAGATATTAGTGGTAACTTATCTGCAGCTATTAATAATGTTGGAACTGTATCCTATACAAATCAAACATTAACTGTTACAGATACTATGCCAGGTGTTGGTCCTTGGACATTTACAGCCGCAGGAACACAAACTTATACTAAGTCAATTTCTGCTGGTTCAGTTGGTGGTACACATACCGTTGTTAATACTGCAACAGGTACTTCAGATACAACGAATATTTCTGATAGCCATACAGTTACAGTAAATACAATTAATGCAAAACCAATCGCAAATAGCCAATCTTTAAGTACAGATGAAGATACTCCATTAAGTATTACTTTAAGTGGATCAGATGCTGATGCAGGTCAATCCATTAGTTATGTTAATGTAGGAACTCCTTCACATGGAACATTGAGTGGAACTGCTCCTAATCTAATTTATACTCCAAGTTTAAATTACAACGGTCCAGATTCATTCACATTCAGAGTATTTGATGGATATGAATATTCATCCTATGCAACAATCTCTATCACAGTTAATCCTGTGAATGACGCTCCAGTTGCAAATGATGACAGTGTTTCAACAAATGAAGATACAGCAGTTGATATTAGTGTATTAACCAATGATACTGATGTGGAAGGCGATCCGATTTCAATTACAGGATTTACACAACCTTCACATGGTGTTGTTACAAATAATGGTGATGGAACACTCAAATATACTCCATCACTAAACTACAATGGACCAGATAGCTTTACTTACACCATTAATGGTGGAGATACAGCGACTGTTTCTATTACTGTTAATCCAATCAATGATGCACCAGTTGCAGTGGATGACAGTGCTACAACAAATGAAGATACAGCAGTTGATATTAGTGTATTAACCAATGATACTGATGTGGAAGGCGATCCGATTTCAATTACAGGGTTTACACAACCTTCACATGGTGTTGTTACAAATAATGGTGATGGAACATTAAAATATACTCCTTCATTAAATTACTTTGGATCAGATAGCTTTACTTACACTATTAATGGTGGAGATACAGCGACTGTTTCAATTACAGTTAATCCAATCAATGATGCACCAGTCGCAGTAGATGACAGTGCAACAACAGATGAAGATGTCGAAGTTGATATTGATGTATTAGCTAATGATACAGATGTAGAAGGTGATCCAATTACAGTTGAAAGTTTCACTCAACCAGCGAATGGTACAGTGACTGAAAACTTAGATGGAACTCTCAAATATGTACCAGACCAAGAATTCAATGGAACAGATAGTTTCACATACACCATCAATGGTGGAGATACTGCTACCGTTACCATTACTGTTGATGCAGTGGATGATAATCCAGTCGCAGTCGATGATACAGCGACGACAGATGAAGATGTCGAAATTGATATCGATGTATTAGATAATGATACAGATGTTGATGGTGATCCAATTACAGTTGAAAGCTTCACACAACCAGCGAATGGTACCGTGACTGAAAACTTAGATGGAACTCTCAAATATGTACCAGATCCAGATTTTAACGGAACTGACTCATTCACATACACTATCAATGGTGGAGATACTGCTACAGTTACAGTTACAGTAGATCCAGTCAATGATGCACCAGTCGCAAATGATGACAGTGCTACAACAGATGAAGATGTTGAAGTAAATATTGATGTATTAGACAATGATACAGACGTTGATGGAGACCCAATTACGGTCGTAAGTTTCACACAACCTGCGAATGGTACAGTGACTGAAAACTTAGATGGAACCCTTAAATATGTACCAGATCCAGACTTTAATGGAACTGACTCATTCACATACACCATCAATGGTGGTGATAGTGCAACTGTTACCATTACTGTTGATGCAGTGGATGATAACCCAGTCGCAGTTGATGACAGTGCTACAACAGATGAAGATGTCGAAGTTGACATTGATGTATTAGCTAATGATACAGATGTAGAAGGTGATCCAATTACAGTAGAAAGTTTCACACAACCTGCGAATGGTACCGTGACTGAAAACTTAGATGGAACCCTCAAATATGTACCAGATCCAGACTTTAACGGATTAGATAGTTTCACATACACCATCAATGGTGGTGATAGCGCAGCTGTTACTGTTACTGTTGATGCAGTGGATGATAATCCAGTCGCAGTCGATGATACAGCGACGACAGATGAAGATGTCGAAATTGATATCGATGTATTAGATAATGATACAGACGTTGATGGAGATCCAATTACAGTTGAAAGCTTCACACAACCAGCGAATGGTACCGTGACTGAAAACTTAGATGGAACCCTCAAATATGTACCAGATCCAGACTTTAACGGATCAGACAGTTTCACATACACCATCAATGGTGGAGATACAGCGACTGTAACTGTTACAGTTGAAGCTGTGGATGATAGTCCAGTCGCAGTCGATGATACAGCGACGACAGATGAAGATGTTGCAGTTGATATTGATGTTTTAGCAAATGATACAGATTTAGAAGGTGATCCAATTACAGTTGAAAGTTTCACACAACCAGCGAATGGTACCGTGACTGAAAACTTAGATGGAACCCTAGCTTATACTCCAGACCCAGGATTTAGTGGAACAGACTCATTCACATACACCATCAATGGTGGTGATACTGCTACAGTTACAATCACAGTAGTAGCTGCTCCAGTTGTAAATCTTCCTCCAGTTGCGATAGGACAATCCTTAACCGTTATTACTGGTGGTACATTAGGTGGAACAGTTACAGCAACTGATCCTGAAAATGATCCTCTAGCATTTAGTTTATTAACAGGTCCTGCAAATGGTAGTTTGGTATTCAATGTAGATGGAACATTTACATATGTTCACAATGGTGGTCCAAGCACAAGTGATAGTTTCTTATTTGAAGTATATGATGGAACTAGCACATCAAATGCTTTAGTCACAATTACAGTTCTAACACTTCCACCTCCACCACCTCCAGCAGCAAACATTCCTCCAGTCGTCGTTAATGGAACATTAACAACTGACTTCGAAGAACCAATAAGTGGACAAGTTTCTGGTAGTGATGCGGATGGTGATCCATTAACATTCAGTTTAGTTGGTAATGTTGGTAATGGTACACTCGTATTTAATCCTGATGGTAGCTTTACTTATACACCAAATGATGGATTCGAAGGAAGTGATAGTTTCACATTCATCGCAAATGATGGTACAGATGATTCTAATTTAGGTACATTCACAATTAATGTATCTGAAGAAGAAATTATAGTTGTTCCAGAAGAGGAAACACCTCTTGTGGCTCTACCATTTGATTGGTTCTCATGGTTAGCATACTTACTTGCTGGATTACTTGCTTGGTTACTTGCCTTCTTAAGACCTAATATGAAATACACCTTAACGGATGCCGCAAATAATCAAAAAGTTATTCGCAGACGCTTATCAAAACCTGATGAAAAGACCATGTTGGTAGAATTGAATGATAAAGATATGGTTAACCTTCAAACAATCAATGTTGAGTTCTACAAACGTTTAGCTAAACATTGTGGTGATGTAACTGTTAACTTCCAATTAAATGGTAAGATTATTCACTCAGTTATTATCCCTGAAGGAATCGATGATTCATTCGAAACACTTATTCGCTTATAAGAAGCCTTCGG